>FWPV01000798.1_pt1 | contig 94520 bp, 73 predicted proteins | sample 2228371 | NCBI WGS metagenome assembly FWPV01 (sample SAMEA103939776, study PRJEB20133) | metagenome
AGCGGAATCTCCGAGAAAACGGGCGCACGGTCTTTGATCTCTTCGACCGACATGAGCAGGAGGTGGTGTTCAACTCCCTCTACATACACTATGAGCAGAAGGACATCGAAAAGAGGCTCATGCAGCGGCACGGCTGGAGCGTGCGCGTTCAGCACGATTACCATCTGGCCGTCGATTCCGCCGAGGTACGTTTCGTGTGGTTGCGCCGCTTTTACCCGCAGCGCTGGTTCGCCGTCTATTGGGAGCCGTGCAACGATCCTTCGACGCTCTCTAAAGAATGGATGCTCGACCGCCGCAGCCGCTTCGGTCAAACTTTTTATGACGGCGACTTTGTTTACGAAGACAGCACCCTAAAAGTGCAGGAAAAGCCGGTTGATTTTTGCGGGCACTATGCGATTCGCCTGGACGGCGTTTGGCAGAACGAAAAGCATGAAATGGGTGGGCCCTTTCGTTCGTACGGATTCTACAATGAAAGCGATCGCCGACTTTACTTGATCGATCTTGCGGTTTACGCGCCGGGCGAGCGCAAATGGCCTTTTATGCGCCAGTTGGACGGAATTGCTTCCACCTTTAAAGTGAAAGGAGAATGAACGACATGCCCAAGGTTGCCCTGCTTATGGGAAGTCCCAACGATGCCGAGGTGATGCGCGCCGCGGAGGAGTATCTTTCCTTTTTCGGCATCGAGTATGAGGTCAAGGTGCTTTCGGCGCATCGCACGCCCGAGCAGACGGCCGAGTTTGCGCGCAACGCCGAAGCCCTCGGCTTTTCCGCGGTCATTGCCGGCGCCGGCATGGCGGCGCATTTGGCGGGAGTGGTGGCCGCCTACACGACGCTGCCGGTTATCGGTGTGCCCCTGGCCGGATCGGCCCTCAACGGCGTCGATGCCCTGTACTCCATGGTGCAGATGCCTGCCGGCGTACCGGTGGCGACTATGGCGATCGGCACTGCCGGCGCCCGAAACGCCGCCGTTTTCGTGGCCGAAATGCTGGCGCTGCAGCACCCCGAGATCAAGGAAAAACTGCGGCAGTTTCGCGCCCAAGGGTGCGCCTTGAAAGCGTAGCATTCGGAAACGCCAAGAATGAAGGTCGTCGTTACCGGTTGTTTGGGGCTTTTGGGCCAGCGTCTGGTCGCTTTGTGCCCGCCTGATGTCGAATTGACCGCCGTCGATACGGCGGATCACCCCCTGTTCTTGCCGGAAAGGGTCTATCGCCGCTGCGATCTGACCGACGCCGAGCAGGTAAATGAGCTCTTTCGTCGAACGGCGCCGGACGGCGTGATCAATGCGGCGGCCTATACGGCCGTCGACAAGGCGGAAGAAGAGCCCGAACTTTGTCGCTTGGTCAACGTTACTGCTGTGGAACATTTGGTCCGCGCCTGCCGGCGCCGTGGAACGCGGTTGATTCAGATTTCTACGGATTATGTTTTCGACGGCATCGCCGGCCCCTACGACGAGAACGCCGCCCCAAGCCCGCTCGGCGTTTACGGCAAGTCCAAGTGGGAAGCCGAAGAGGCGGTGCGTTCCGGTGGCGTGCCGTACATCATTGCGCGCACCATGGTGCTTTACGGTCGAAGCCGCAACCGTCGCCCCGAGTTCGTGGGCTGGCTGATCGACAAACTCCGTAACGGTGAGCCGGTGCGCATCGTCACCGACCAGTTCGGCAACGCCACGCTGAACGACGAACTGGCGACGGCTCTGTGGCGCTTGGCCGCATCGACGTTCACCGGCGTCATCCATACGGCGGGGCGCGAGATTGCCTCGCGCTATGATTTCGCGCTCCAGATCGCCTCTTTTTTCGATCTGGACGCCTCGCTGATTACGCCGATTACCACCGCCGAGCTCGGTCAAAAGGCGCCCCGTCCCCTGCGTTCGGGATTGATCGTGACCAAGGCGATCGACGAGCTTCACCTTGACTTTTCCGATAACCTCGGCGGCCTGAAGAAATACAAAAGGCAGATGGAAGAGGAGCGGCACTCTTTGGAAAAGGAAGACGCACTTTGAAGAGCCTGGTGATCGTGCCGACCTTCAACGAGCGGCAGAATATTGAACGACTGATCGAAGCGCTGCTCGGCCTCGGCATCGAGGAGCTGCATGTGCTGGTTGTCGACGACGCCTCGCCCGACGGCACCGGCGAGGCGGTCGCAAAACTGGCGGCGGAAAACCCGCGAGTGCATTTGCTCAGCCGCCCGGCAAAGCTCGGACTCGGTTCCGCCTACATCGCCGGCTTCCGCTGGGGCCTTGAAAACGGCTTTGACCTTTTGTGCGAAATGGACGCCGATTTCTCTCACAACCCCAACGACGTCCCGCGCCTCTTGGCCGCCGCCGCTGACTATGACGTGGTCGTCGGTTCGCGCTATGTACTGGGCGTCAACGTCGTCAACTGGCCTCTAAAACGCCTGCTGCTCAGTAAGGGCGCCAACTGGTACACGCACTGGATCACCGGCGTTCCGGTCAAGGACTGCACCGCCGGTTTCGTCTGCTGGCGCCGTGCGGTGCTCGAAAGCATCAACTTGGATCACATCATTTCCGACGGGTATTCGTTTCAAATTGAAATGAAATTTCGCGCCTGGAAAAAGGGCTTTCGCCTTTTCGAGGTGCCGATCATTTTCATCGACCGACGGTGGGGTGAGTCGAAAATGTCGAAGCGCATCGTCTACGAAGCCGTGTGGATGGTGTGGCGGCTCAAATTCAAAAGTCTATTCGGCAAACTGGAATAGCCGAACCGTTTGCAGGAGCGGTACGCCAAAAAGCCGTTCTTCACATCAACTGCATACGTTTCCTACGGAGGATCCATGAGCGACTCTACGACGAAGGTTTACGAAAAGGTTTACGAGGAAGAAGCGGTGACCATTGTCGGCAGAGACCGACTGCTGGGCGTACTCCATCACGGCGCGGGAAAAACCCTGGTCATTCTCTGCCACGGCTTTACAGGCAACAAATGCGAAAACAAACGTCTTTTTGTCGAAGCGGCGCGCACCTTTGTCGACGCCGGCTTTAATGCGCTGCGCTTCGATTTCTACGGTTCAGGCGACAGCGCCGGCGAATTCCACGAGACCCGCTTTTCGCGTAATCTCGAAAACCTGCGCGACGTGACCGCCTGGGCGCGCGGCCGCGACTTTGAAACTCAGGTTCTGCTCGGCATCAGCATGGGGGCGGCCGCGGCCATCGTGGCCTCGGTCGACGAACCCCCTGCCGCGCTGATCACCTGGTCGGCGGTGCCGGACTTTAAGCGCCTTTTTCAGAGCCGAGCCGACAGCCCCGAGCAGCTCCAAAGTCTTCCCGCCTTTATCGAGTACGACGGCTGGCTGATCAGTCGCGACTTTTTCCTCGACGCGCTGCGCTACGACGTGCAGAGCGCATTTGCCTCTCTCACAATCCCCAAGCTGGTCATTCAAGGTAGCGGCGACGATCCTGTTTTTGTCGAAGGCTTCCGCCGCTTTCAGGACGTCGCCCAGCCGCCCGCCGATTTCATGGAGATTCCCGGCGCCGGTCATACTTTTCAAACGCCGCAGCATCGCAAGCAGGTGATTCGGCAAACGACCATTTGGCTGCAGCGTCATTTTTAGAAACAACAGAGGTGTAACTCCATGGCGAAAATTTCATATGAACCACAAAATCACAGTGAAGGCGTGCCGCTGAACGGCAAGCCGCGGCAGTTTTCCGCGCCCAAGCTGGTCAAAGCCTACCGAAACGAGGACTTTATGAACAGCGGCGAAGCGCGTCCCATACGCCTTCTTGCCGAATACCTGGAGCCCGCGGGCAGGCTGCGCCATTTCAACATCAAAGACACGGTGGTGTTCTACGGCTCGGCGCGAATAAAGTCGCGCGCCGAGGCCGAGCAGCAGTTGACGGAGGTGAGCCGAGAAGTAGCAGAGGCGGATCCGAAGACTCCCGAACTGCTGGCGCGACTGCGTCAGGCGGAGAACGACTTGAAATACTCGCGTTACTACGAAGATGCCCGTCTGCTCGCCTATCAACTGGCCAAATGGTCGCAGCAGGTTCAGGAGAAGCAAGGGGCGCGATTCATTGTCTGCTCGGGCGGCGGCCCCGGCATCATGGAGGCGGCCAATCGCGGCGCCGCCGAGGCCGGAAGCCCCACCATCGGTATGAACATCAGCCTGCCGCATGAACAGGAGCCGAACCCCTACATTACTGAAAACCTTTCCTTCGAATTTCACTACTTTTTCATGCGCAAGTTCTGGTTCGTCTATTTGGCAAAGGCGCTGGTGGTCTTTCCGGGCGGATTCGGAACGTTCGACGAGGTATTCGAACTTCTCACTCTTCGACAAACCCGAAAAGTCGAAAAGCCGGTCTGCATCATCATGTACGATCGCGAGTTTTGGGAAAAAGCCGTCAATTTCCAACTGCTGGAAGAGTGGGGGCTCATTTCACCCGAAGACCGTAACTTGTATCATATGGTCGACGACGTGGAACAGGCCTTTGTGATCCTGCGCCGGCACATGGAAAATGAGTTTCTCAAACCTCCGCACAACTGGCATTGGCATCTCTGAGAACTTTTCGCCGACTGTTCCGTTTCTTGGGCAGATTTGAACGGATGAAACGCAAAACGCCGAACGGGAGGCACAAAGCCTGCCGCAGGCGGATTCTTATCGAGGAAAAAGATGAACATCTCCATTCACGGATTGAGGAAAGAGTATAAGAACGGTTTTACCGCGCTCGACGACATCGATCTGGAGATCTCCAGCGGTCTGTTCGGGCTTTTGGGGCCCAACGGCGCCGGTAAAACGACGTTGATGCGCATTCTGGTCACTCTGCTCAAACCCACCCGCGGCGTTGTGACCGTGGACGGCTTGGATTTGCAGAAAGACCGCGCCAAGATACGCGCCATGCTCGGCTATTTGCCGCAGGATTTCAGCGTTTTCTCCAAGCTGCAGACGTGGGAGTTTCTTGATTATGCGGCAGCGCTGGCCGGGCTGCGTAACAGCAGCGAGCGGCGCAAAGCGGTCGACGAAATGCTGGAAAAGGTCGGCCTGTACGATGTTCGCGAGCGCCAGGCCAACAAGCTTTCCGGAGGCATGAAGCGTCGTCTCGGCATCGCACAGGCGCTCATCGGCTCGCCGAAAATCGTCATCGTCGATGAGCCCACCACCGGCCTCGACCCCGAGGAGCGCATCCGTTTCCGCAACTTGCTTTCGGACATGGCGCGCAACGACATCATCATCATCCTGTCGACGCACATCGTCGGCGATATTTCCAGCACCTGCCGCGACATGGCGCTGTTGGACCGCGGCAAAGTGATCTTTAAAGGCGCGCCGGAAAAGTTGATCGAGCAGGCGCGCGGCCACGTGTGGAAGCTTCAGGTCTCCGACGACGAGCTCCAGAAACTAAAAGAACAGGTTCCGGTGGTGACCTCGATTCCTTCCGAAAACGGTTGGGAAGTGCAGGTGGCGGCGCCGAGCTTGGACGGTTGGAAGGGAGAAGTCGTGGAACCCAACCTCGAGCACGCCTATGTCTACCGCATGGAACTGCAGGGAAACGCTGATATAGCCTCAATTGATAGGTGAAAGCATGTTGTCGCTCTATAACATTTGGACCGTCGCCCGTTTCGAAATCAAGACCCTGCTGCGCAGTTGGTTCTTTCGCATCTTTTGCGCCTTGGTGCTGATCGCGCTGGCCTTTCTCAACGTTGTCCTTTTTACCGGCGCCAACAAAGAGACGCCGTGGATGTTCCGCGGCATCCCGTCGTCCATTTCTTATTTCAACATGCTGCTGCTCAACATTGCGCAGACGGTAATGGCGATCTTTTTGGCGACCGACTTTCTCAAGCGGGACAAGGCGGACACCACGGAAACCATCTACATGCGCTCGATGACCAACGGCGACTATGTTTTCGGCAAGTTGACCGGCCTCGGCTTGGTTTTCATCGCCGTCAACGCCGCCGTGCTCATCATCAGCGCCGTGATCCAGGTGGTCTTTTCAGATGTGCCTTTCTCCTTGTCGCCCCATCTGAGCTACTTTGTGATCATATCGCTGCCCACGCTGATCTTTATCTTCGGGCTCGCCGTTTTGATCATGAGCCTCGTACGCAATCAGGCGGTGACGTTCATTCTGCTCCTCGGTCTTGTCGCCGTCGACATGGTCATTGTGCGCAACCGCTTTTTCTCCGCGTTCGACATCACCGGCTTTTTCCTGCCGCTCGCCTATTCCGATTTCATCGGCTTTTCACAAACACCCCTGCTGTTGATGCAACGCTGCGCCTTTCTGTGTTCAGGGCTCGGCTTTGTCTTTATCACGATTCTGATGTTCCGACGTCTGCCGCAGTCGCAGGCGCTCAGAATCTTGTCGACGGTGCTTGCGGTGCTGTTCTTGTTGCTCGGTCCCGCGCTGACGGCCCTTTACTATCAGCGTGCGGGCGCCGGACCGGCTCGTCGCGAGCAGGCGCGGCAGTTGAATGAGCAGTACGCCGGACCTGCTGCCTCGGTGACGGCCTGCAGTCTTGACCTCGAACATCGCGGCGAAAGGATTGCCGTCGCCGCCGACCTTACGATCGCCAATCGCGGCAACAAGGATCTTCCAAAGCTAATTTTCAGCTTGAATCCGGGCTTGGCCGTTCGGCAGGTGCTGCTCAACGACCAGACGGTGCCTTTCGAACGGCGACTCCATTTGCTGATCGTTACGCCGCCGCAGCCCATGACCGCCGGTGAAAGCGCACGGCTTTCCATCCGTTACGAAGGCGTCATCGACGAAACGGTAACCTATCTGCAGACGCCGGAAGAGGAACGGGCCCGGCTCAACAGCGTCATGCTGTACAAGGCCGACAAGCGGGCGGCTTTTATTACGCCGAATTTTGTTCTCCTGACGCCGGAGTGCCTTTGGTATCCGATCGCCGGGGTCACCGAAGGGCGTTCCTTATTGATCGGCCGCGCCAAGTCGTTCGCCGAATTCAAGCTTCGGGTCCGTACCGACCCCAAGCTGCAGGTGATCAGCCAGGGCCGCGGTGAGCGCAAGGACGGCGCCGTCGTCTTTGAGCCCGAAAGCGCTATGCCGCAGTTGTCGCTGGTCATCGGCCCCTATCGTGAGCGCTCGCTGACCGTCGACGACGTCACCTTTCATCTCTACACTCATCCGAACCACCGTTACTATGAACCCTATGTTTCGCTGCTCGGCGATACGCTCCACACCATCATCCGCGATTTGAAGAACGGCTACGAGAAACGGTTGGGACTGAGTTATCCGTTTTCCGACTTGTCGATCGTCGAAGTGCCCATCCATTTTGTCTCTTACAACTCGCCGCTGCGCGACGCCGACGAGTTCGTACAACCGATGAAAATCATGCTTCCCGAAAACGCCGTCACCATTATGAGCGCAGACTTTAGGGGCGAGATCTATCGCTTTGCCAACCGGCCCTTTGCTCAAAACCAGACGATTTCGGAAAAGGAGCAGCAGTTCGGCGTTCTCAACCGCTTTTTCGAAAGCACCTTTCTTTACGTCATGCCCGGTCGGCCGTTCGGCCCGACGGTGCCGACAAGGCTGTATTCGGTATTCCCCAATTTCTACACCTTCGTCAACCGAGTGGCGGATGACCGCTGGCCGCTTTTGGACGCCGCCATGGAGTATTTCCTGCGCCGAAAGGCCGAACTGCAAAGCGGCGGCTTTATGCGCTTCCGCGCCGGTCTGACCGACGACGAGAAGGCCAACCTGCTGCTTCGTGACCGATCGCTCGATGAACTTTTGCAGGCGCCGAAGGACATTGCCCTCGCCGGAAATGCCTTCAAAAGCAAAAGTGTCGATCTGTTCCGCCGTATGCAGGCGCAGGCAGGCATCGAGCGGCTCGAGGCTTTTCTGCATGAAGGCCTGGCGCGTTGGAAAAATCAGGTTTGGCCCAGCGAGGATTGGGCCCAGGGCCTTCGCTCGCTCGGCGTCGACTTTGGAGCCGTCTACGATCAATGGCGGTCGCAGAACACCATTCCCGGCTACGTTTTTTCGAATGTGGAATGCTACAGCATCGTTCAAGGCGACAGAACGCAGTACCAGGTCATGTTCATCGTCACCAACACCTCGGACGTGGACGGCATCATCGTGACCGATTTGCAGGTGCGGGGGCAGGGGGGACCGGGATTCGGCGGCGGGTTCGGCGGTTTTTCCATGCGCTTCATGCTGGCGGCGAGCGATTACCAGCGCCTGACCCGCGTGGCTGCAGGCGAGAGCAAGTTGGTGGCCCAAATTGCCGACGAAGAACCGCGCTCGCTGACCATCAACACCGGCGTGTCGCGCAACCTGCCCATGGAGCTGGTCTATCGTTTCGGCGATCTGAAGCAGGTGAACACCGCGCCAATGAGCGGCGAATTTCCGGCCGCCAGACCGATGCGTTCGCTTCCTAACGAGGTGGTGGTCGACAACGAGGAGCCGGGCTTTCGCGTGCTCAGCGAGCAGAAGCGCACGCCGCTGCAGGAGCTGTTGAAGATCAAAGCGGAAGAAGAGGAAGAATACCGTCCCATGCGGCCATGGCAGATCCCCGATCAGTGGGTTAAAACCGTCAATTCGGACTTTTACGGAGACTTGGTGCTCTCGGCCCATTTCATCCGTGCCGGTGACGGCTCCAAAAAGGTCGTCTGGGAAGGCGAGCTTCCCGAATCGGGCAACTATACCGTCATGGTTCACATCCCGCGCATGATGATGCGCGGCATGCGCCGAGGCGGAGATCTTATCAAGGACTTTCATTTTGTGGTCAAGCATGACGACGGTTCCGAATCGATTCAAGTCGATGCGGCCTCGGCGGACGGCTGGACGAATCTGGGCTCTTTCTACTTTTCTGCCGGAAAAGCGCAGGTCGAGCTGTCCGACGAATCCAATGGCCGGATCGTTTTCGCCGATGCCGTCAAATGGGTAAAGCGGTGAGGAAAGAAAAGGAAATGAACCGAACGCTTCTCATCATGTTGCTGCTGACGCTGCCGGCGGCGGCGCAACGGCTGCTGACGCTGCAGGACGCGCTGGAAATCGCCATGGAGAACAGCCCGCAGGTTAAGCAGGCGCGGTTGAGCCTTGAACGCAGCAGTCAGTCGCTGCTGGCGCAGCGGGCGGCGCTGAAAAGCCACCTGTCGCTGTCGGTCAACCCCTTCTCCTATTCGCTGGACCGGCGTTTCGACCGCCGCACCAATAACTGGTACGGCAGCGAGAACAAAAGCAGTTCCGCCGATTTGCGCATCAGTCAGCCGATCCTGCTGACCGACGGCACTTTTTCGCTGATCAATCGCCTGCAGTGGCTCGACGCCTGGAGCGAAGTGGGCGGCAACCGGTCCAAAACGTACAGTAACAATCTCTACTTGAACTACCAGCAGCCCATTTTCACCTACAATCGTACCAAACTGGCCATCGAAACGCTGCAGCTCGATCTCGAGAATTCGAGCATCAACTACGCGGTGCGCCGACTGTCGTTGGAATACGACGTGAGCAACGCCTTTTACGAGGTCTACCGCAACAGCCTCAACTACACCATCGCCCAGGAAGAGTATGCCAACACCAACGCTTCTTATCAGATCATCAAAAACAAGGTCGATGCGGGACTGGCGGCGCGCGAAGAGCTCTATCAGGCGGAGTTGAACCTTCTCAACAGCGAATCGACGGTGCAGAACAATCGTGTGCAGCTGGACAACTCGTTGGACGCCTTTAAGAAGCTGATCGGTATTCCCATCAGCGATTCCATCAACGTCGTCGGAGACGTTTCGCACCAGCCGGTCAAAGTGGATCTGGACAAGGCGATCGAACACGGTTTGGCCCACAGGCTGGAGATGCGCCAGCGCGAGATCAGCATTCAAACCGCTTATCAAAATCTCATCGAGACCATGGCGCTGAATGAGTTCAAGGGCAGCATCAATTTGACTTACGGCTTTATCGGCGTCAACAGTGAGCTAAAGGACGTGTACGCCAAGCCGGACAAAGACCGGCAGGTTTCGATTTCCTTCGACGTGCCGCTTTTCGATTGGGGCGAAAGGAAGGCTCGCGTCCGCGCTTCGGAAGCGACAATCGCCTCGGCCAAACTGAACAAGCAGGAGCAGGAGGACGATATTATCATCTCCATACGCCGCGCTTACCGGCAGTTGCTCAACCTGGAAACGCAGATCGACATTGCGCGGCAGAACGTCAAGAACGCCGAGCTCACTTACGACATCAATTTGGAACGCTACAAGAACGGCGACCTGACCGGAATGGAGCTCAATCTGTATCAGACCCAGTTGTCCAATGCCAAAATAAAGCTCACCGACTCTATCATCAATTACAAGCTGGCGTTGCTGAACCTGAAAATTCAGTCGCTTTATGATTTCGAGAAAAACGAGCCGGTCATTCCCGAAGTAGTAACGGCGGATCAGTTGTGATGAAAACGTATTGACGATAAAACATGGAACAGATTCTCTGCAGAACGAGGAGTAACGCGTGAAGAAGAGCATTATCTTTTTATCGGCTGCAATTCTGACGGCGGCATGCAGCAGCCGGCAGAGCGATATTTCGACGAGCATCACGGTGCCCGTGTCGGTAGAGGAGATCAAACTCAGACCGATCGAAGAGTTCGTCGAAACCACCGGCACGGTGCGGGCCGCCAAGGAGGCCGAGCTGAAGACCCAGGCCGAGGGCTATTACCGGCTGGGAAAAAATAAAAGCGGTCGACCGCTGATGCTCGGCGACCGGGTCGACACGTCGGATGTGATCGTTTACCTGGACAACCCCGAGGTCGAAAATCAGGTCAAGATTGAATCGGCGCGGCTCAATTTGGAGATCTCTAAAAGCGAATTCGAAAAACAGAGTGCGCTTTATGAAAAGGGAGGCGTTACCCTGCGCGAGCTCAAGAACGCCGAGCAAGCCTACATAGACGCCCGCTATAATTACGAAAATGCCAAACTGCAACTGGCCAAACTCAAGGTCAAATCGCCTTTTGCAGGCGTGCTGGTCGACCTGCCCTATTTTACCCCCGGGGTTCGTGTGGCTTCCGGCACCAAAGTGGCGCATGTCATGAATTTTGAAAAGCTTTATATGGAGGTCAACTACCCGGCCAAATACTTGGGCGCCATTGCGGTGGGACAACCGGTACGAACGCTGAACTACACCATGCCCGAGGATACCCTTTGGGGTAAGGTGACGCAGGTGTCGCCGGCCGTTGAGGCGGATTCGCGCAGTTTCAAAGCCACGATCGAAGTCGACAACCCCCAATTGAAGCTGCGGCCGGGCATGTTCGTCAAGGCCGAGACCATTGTGGCGCGCAAAGATTCGGCGATCGTCATCCCAAGAGAGCTCATCACGCAATCCCGAGGATCCAAGCGGGTGTTCGTCGTTGAGCGCGGCGTGGCCGAAGAACGTCGCATCCGCACCGGCCTGGAGAATCCGGCGTACGTGGAAGTGGTCGATGGCCTGCGCGTCGATGATCGGCTGATCGTCAAAGGCTACGAGACCCTTGCCAACCAGACGAAAGTCAAGATCGTTCGCTGAAAAAGATCGTGGCGGTTTTGCAGGCATTTTTCGCTGCTTTTGACTTGCGGCAAAAAGTCGCAGAAGGAACTTGGAAAAGAGGGCATCTCTGCGTATATTTCGACAGACGGCGCAGCTGGGCGTATGGTTGATCAGCGCTGTTGGCGCTTTATTAAGATATCTGTTCACAAGCCTCCAGGATCGAGTTCATGGAATGGATTGCCCTCACTTCCGTTCAGTTTGAAGACATGCGTCGCCGCAGCGGCGTATGCATCGTGCCGCTCGGCTGTCTCGAACGACACTCCGACCATTTGCCTTTGGGTACCGACAGCCTGCTGGCTTATCGCCTTGCCTGTTTGGCCGCCGAAATCGAGCCCGCCGTCGTCTTTCCGCCGCAGCATTACATGATGGTCGCTTCCGCCGCCGCTCAGCCGGGCGCCGTCGTTTTCCCTGCTGAGCAGACCATCCAAATGCTGCAGCACCTCTTCGAGGAGATTTCGCGAAACGGCTTTAAAAAGATCATCCTCTACAACTTTCACGGCGGCAACCGAAACATCACGCCGCTGCTGCTGCAGAACCATCTTGCGCGGCAGCCTCTCGATTATATGCTCTACATGCCCAAATTCGACTGGGAAGTGGAAGACGTCCACAAGACCTATTGTCATTCGCAAAGCGGCGGCCATGCGGACGAATGGGAGACCAGCCTGATGCTCTATCTCTACCCGAACCTGGTCGATATGGCTTCGGTCCCTGCAGAGGACGTCGGTCAGCCTCGGAACCGTCTGCAACCGCTCAAAGAACGGCAGATCAAAACGCCGCTCGACTTTTATTCGGACTATCCCACGCACTATGCCGGCGACGCCCGCCGCGCAACGGCGGAAACAGGAAAAAAGGCGGCGACCGTTATTGCCGAGCGGCTGGCTCAAGTGATCCGAACGGTCAAGCAGGACCAAACGACGTTCGAGCTGCAGAAAGAGTTTGCCGAGCGCATGTTCGATGCCCGCTGATCTGTCGTTGCCGTCATGCGGCAAGCGATCTCGTCTCGATCGGTCGAACAAGCGGTTACAAAAGGAGGTGCACCGCGATTTTTATAGACCTTGCCGGCTTCGTTGAATCGGAGGAGGAAGCGGTCGCTTACAAAAGCAAGACCCGCTGATGCCGCGAGCCTTCGAATTCGGCTCGTTTTCGGTTGGTGAAAGCCTGCAGGATGCATTGGGGTAGGGCGGAACGTGGCTCCGGGAGAACAAGCATTCTGCGGCGAGGGCGTTATCGCAAGATAGCGCCCTTTTTTATTTCTTGAAACAATACAGGAATTTCCCTATTTTTTCACGAAAATTGAGGAGAAAGATCATGTCGAAAGTCAAAAAAGTGGTGCTTGCCTATTCCGGCGGCTTGGACACTTCGATCATTATTCCGTGGTTGAAGGAAAACTATGGCTGCGAAGTGATCGCATTTGCCGCCGATATCGGGCAGGAAGAGGAACTGGAAGGGCTGCAGGAAAAGGCGTTGGCGACCGGCGCTTCCAAGTGCTACATCGAAGACCTGCGCAAAACCTTCATCGAGGAATATATTTGGCCGACCCTGAAAGCCGGGGCGATTTATGAAGGAAAGTACCTCCTCGGCACTTCCATAGCGCGGCCGCTGATCGCCAAACGACAGGTGGAAATCGCCACGGCCGAGGGGGCGGACGCCGTAGCTCACGGCTGCACCGGCAAAGGCAACGATCAGGTGCGCTTCGAGCTGACCTACAAGGCCTTCAACCCTAAATTGCGCGTGATTGCGCCGTGGCGCGAGTGGGACATCCGCTCGCGCGAGGACGCCATTGCCTATGCGCAGGCGCACAATGTGCCCATTTCCGCTACAAAAGAAAAGATCTACAGCAATGACCGAAACATTTGGCACATCAGCCACGAGGGCGGCGATCTGGAAGATCCTTGGAACATGCCCAAAGAGGAGATGTTCAAGCTCACCGTTTCGCCGCAGCAGGCGCCGAATCAGCCGGAATACATCGCCGTCGATTTTGAAGAGGGCGTTCCGGTGGCCCTGAACGGCGAACGCATGGATTCCGTGCTGCTGGTCAAAGAGCTCAACCGCCTCGGCGGCAAGCACGGCATCGGCCGCGTCGATCTGGTCGAGAACCGACTGGTCGGCATGAAATCGCGCGGTGTGTACGAAACGCCCGGAGGAACCATCCTTTACCTCGCCCATCGCGAGCTGGAAAGCCTGGTGCTGGACCGCGAAACCCTTCATTTCAAAGAAATGTTGGCCCCCAAATACGCCGAGCTGGTCTATAACGGCGCCTGGTTCACGCCTCTGCGCGAAGCCCTCGACGCTTTTGTGAATTCAACGCAGCGCTATGTCACCGGAACCGTTCGGCTGCAGCTTTACAAAGGCAACGTAACCGTCGCCGGCCGCCGTTCGCCCTATTCGCTCTACCGCGAAGAGCTGGCCACTTTCGGCAAAGAAGACGTTTACGACCAGGCCGATGCCAAAGGCTTCATCAACCTATTCGGTCTGCCGCTCAAGGTGAGAGCGCTGGTAGAAATGGAGTGGGGCAAGAAGACGGAGTATGAGGAACCGGACTATACGCATTTCAAGCGGGACTGACGATGCCGGAAAAAGTATGGAGCGGCCGCTTCGAAAAGGCCGCCGATCCCCTCATGGAGCGGTTCAGCCATTCGCTCGATATCGATCGCAAGCTGTTCGACGCCGACATTGCCGTTAACAAGGCGTGGGCCAAGGCGCTTGTCGGCGTCGGTGTCTATAGCGCCGAGGAGGCCGAGCGCGTTTGTGCAACGCTCGACTCTCTTGCCGAAGAGTTAAACAGCGGCGCGCTCGACCTGCCGGCAGAGATTGAAGACGTCCACTCGGCCGTGGAGTGGAAGCTGACGGAAAAGCTGGGCGAATTGGGCGCGCGCATTCACACCGGCCGCAGCCGAAACGATCAGGTCGCCTCAGACCTTCGCATCTATTTGAAAAGGGCCAACCGAGAGCTGCGCGAAGCCTTGCGCTCACTGCAAGAAACCCTCATTGATCTGGCCGAGGATCACATACTCACCGTCTTCCCCGGCCGAACGCATCTGCAGCAGGCGCAACCGCTCTCCTTGGCTCAATATCTGATGGCGCTCTTTTTCCAGTTGCAGCGCGACCGCGAACGCCTGCATGACGCCGACCGTCGAGCCGACCGCCTGCCGCTCGGCTCGGGCGCCGTCGCGGGCTCGGCCTTTGCCGTCGACCGCCACGCATTGGCCCGCGAGCTCGGCTTTTCCGCCCCCAGCGAAAACAGCTACGACGCCACCGCCGACCGCGACGTTGTGCTGGAAACCGAATATTGCCTGGCGCAGATCATGGTACATCTCAGCCGCGCCGCCGAGGATATGGTGTTGTGGTCGAGCGAGGCGTTCGGCTATATACGCCTCGACGATCGCTTTTCGACCGGCAGCAGCATGATGCCGCAGAAAAGAAACCCCGACTCGCTCGAACTGGTTCGCGGCAAAGCGGGTCGCGTCATCGGCAGTCTGGTCGCCGGACTGACCATGATGAAGGGGCTGCCGACCGCCTACATGCGAGATCTGCAGGAAGACAAGCCGCCGCTCTTTGACGCTGTGGAGCAAACGTTGATCTGTGTCCGCGTCTTCGAGCGCGTTGTGCAGACCATGACCGTCAATAAGGAGACCATGCGGGCCGCTCTCGATCCGGCGCTTTACGCCACGGATCTGGCCGATTATCTGGTGAAAAAGGGCATGCCTTTCCGCAAAGCCCATGCGGTGGTGGGAAGGCTGGTGCGCATCGCCGAACAAAAGGGCGTCGGCCTGCAGGAGCTGCCCCTGGACGACTATCGGCAGGCGTCGGAACTTTTTTCCGAAGAGCTTTATGAGCTCTTTGACCCCGAAGGCTCCATGGAAAAACGCAACCTTTACGGAGGAACCGGCCCGGCCGCCCTGAAGGAACAATTGCAGAAAGCACGGAAACTGTTGGCCGCATGAGAACAGAGCCCGCAGTATCATTTTGTGCGGAATAGAACAGGCGGCTATTGACGTTTTTCGCCGGCGAACGGATTTTCGTATGGATGAAAAACAGTTGCCTTGGCGCAGAGCAATAGGAACGGGATTTTTAAAGGATGTGATGTGCGGTTTCGCCCGCCCTGCAGCCTTTCGAGTTGTCGACTGTTGAAATGATCGGAGCTCTTTCGAATTGACGAATTTCTGTAGGCGCCGGAAGGCAAAAGGCGCCCGCTCTTCTCAAATCGATAGATGGTTTTGCGGATAGACGAATGCCGTTCCGATTCCGGATGTTCGGAGAAAGGAGGTCCCTCTATGAGCATCCATCATGAAGCAGCCGCCGCCATTCGAAAGCGGCAGAGCGAATGGGCGGAGGAGGTCGTTTCACTGCAGTATCAGAGGCAACCGGATTTTTGGCCTCGTTTCGGCGAAACCGGACGATTGACGGCTCTGCGGGACGCCGGCTATCACATTACGTACCTGGCCGAAGCCGTTCAATTTCAGGAGCCGATGCTCTTTCTCGAATACCTCTCTTGGGCCAAAGTGCTCTTTGCGGGGTTGAAGTTCCCGGACAGCGTCCTTCCGGTCTGCCTGGAATGCCTGCGAAGCGTCCTCAAAGAAAAGATGCCCCCGTCGTTTCGCGAACCGGTGCTGAGCATGATCGACGACGGGCTCGCCGGCTTGACCAAGGCGCCGTCCGATGTGCCGACCTTCATCGTCGGAGACGAGCCGCTCGATCGCCTGGCGCGCCGCTTTCTCGGCGCTCTCATGACCGGCGATCGCCGCTCCGCAACAAAAATGATCCTCGAAGCCGTGGAAAGCGGCACATCGGTTCGCGACCTCTATCTGCACGTTTTTCAGCGCACGCAAAGAGAGATCGGCAGGTTGTGGCAGTCCAACCGCATCAGCGTGGCTCAGGAGCATTTCTGCACCGCAGCGACGCAAACCATCATGTCGCAGCTCTATCCCTACATCTTTAGCGGCGAACGAAAAGATCGGCGGCTGGTGGTCTGTTGCGTAGGCAACGAACTGCATGAAATCGGCGCCCGCATGGTGGCCGACTTTATGGAAATGGAGGGCTGGGACACCTATTTTCTGGGGGCCAATACGCCGACCGAAAGCGTATTGCACGCCGTCGAAGAACGACGCGCGGACGTGCTGGCTGTTTCGGCAACCATGACGTTTCACGTCGATCAGGCGGCGGAGCTCATCGCTACACTGCGACAAAGTCGACTGGCTAAAACACCGGTGTTGGTCGGCGGCTATCCTTTCAATATTTCCGCCGAGCTGTGGCGAAAAATCGGCGCGGACGGCTACGCGCCCGATGCGCAGAGAGCCGCAACAGAAGCCGAACGGTTGATCGCCGCATGAACGAGTCGAGGGGACTTGCCCTGTTGTGCGATCTGCAGGGCGTTATTGTGCGCGTTCTTTTCAACGCCTGGCCGTGTGAAATACCGAGCGGCAGAACTTTTCCGGGACTTACCGTACCCGGTTCGGTGAGCAAGGCCCTCTCTTTTCTCGCGGATGTCAAACGCAAAGGCGCTGCCTTTAATTGGGAACTCAACATCAACATCGAGGGCGTGCCGGACACCCTCCATTTCGCCGGAACCCGGCTGCAGGATGCCCTGCTCATCGTCGGCGCCGAAAACAACGCGGACGTGATGCGGCTTTTCGAAGAAATGGTGCGCATGAGCAACGAGCAGACCGATGCCCTGCGCGCCCTGCTTAAGGACCGATTCCCCACTTTTGAAAACGAAAAGTTTTTCGATGAAATCAGTCGCCTGAACAATGAGCTGGTGACCGCGCAGCGCGAGCTGGCCAAAAAGAACGCTGAACTGGCGCGTCTGAACGAGGAAAAAAACCGTTTCCTCGGCATGGCGGCGCACGATCTGCGCAACCCCCTGCATGCCGCGCTCGCGTACAGCGACATGCTGCTCGCAGACACCCGCGACGAAAAGAACCGCGAGCTCCTGCGGGTCATCCGCAATTCGTGCGAGTTCATGGCCCGACTCATCGACGATCTGCTCGATGTGTCCCGAATCGAGGCCGGGGAGTTGGTCCTGGACTATGCGGCGGTGAATCTCGCCGAATTGATCGAACGGAACGCTGCCGTGCATCGCTTTGCAGCGGCCAATAAGAATGTGGAGATCGACTATCGGTTGAACGCTCGACCGAACATCATGGTCGACCCGGCAAAGATCGAACAGGTTCTCAACAATCTCATCCGAAACGCCGTCAAGTTCTCATATGCAGGCAGCCGCGTGGAGGTGACGCTGACGGACGAAGGCGAAGGCGTAAGGCTGAGCGTTCGCGATTACGGCGTCGGTATGACGCCGAAAGAACAGGAGCGGCTGTTTCGGCCGTTCGGCCGCGGACGCGCCGGCACGGCCGGAGAAAAAAGCACCGGTTTGGGCTTGGCGATCGTCAAACGCATCGTGGAAGGTCACGGCGGCGAAATTTACATCGAAAGTCAAGAAGGCGGCGGAAGCACGTTTACCGTATCCCTGCCGAAAATTCCAAAAGAATTGAAAGCACGAAATTACAACCGAGGTTCCGCATCATGAACAATGACGCACTCATCCTGGTCGTCGACGATGACCCGGTCATCGTCACTGCTGCCTGTCACCTGTTGGCCGGCGCCGGTTACCGCACCCTGTCCGCCTACAGCGGCAAAGAGACTCTGGAGCTTGCACGGCGCGAACACCCCGACCTGATCCTGCTCGACGTCAATTTGCCGGACGCGGACGGTTTTTCCCTTTGCCGGGAGCTGAAGGCCGACCCCGACACCGCTTCAAGTTTTATCATCATCATCTCGGGAACATGGACCGACAGCGACAGCCAGGCGGAGGGACTTTTGGCGGGTGCCGATGGTTATATGACGCGGCCGGTCGCCAACCGCGAGCTGTTGGCGCGCGTGGAAGCCATGCTGCGGCTGCAACGGAGCGAGCGGGCGCTCAAGGCGGCGAACGCACAATGGAAGGCCACCTTCGATGCCATCGGCGACGCCGTGCTGCTCACCGACAATGAGTATACCGTTCTGAAGGCCAACCGCGCCGCGTCCGAGCTGTTCGGCAAACGCTTCAAGGAAATGATTGGGTCGAATTGCTGGAAACTTGTGCACGGCAGCGACGGCCCGCCGGCCGAGTGCCTTTTGGACAAAGTGAAGAAGAACAAAGAAAGAGTGTCGTGGGAGTTCCAAAGAGACGACCGGCGATTGGAATTGAGCATCGACCCGCTGATCGAAAACGATCGCGTCATCGGCTGCGTACACGTCATTCGCGACATCACCGAGCGGAAGAAGGCACAGGAGGCGCTGCGCGAAAGCGAACGACGCTGGGCGGCGCTGAGCGAAGCGTCACCGGTCGGCATTTTCCGCACCGACGCCCAGGGCAAAACGATTTACGTCAACCAGGCCTGGTGCGAAATTTCCGGTATGAGCGCCGATGCCGCACTGGGCGATGATTGGCTGATGAACGTTCATCCCGATGACCGCGAGCGACTCATTGCCGAGTGGCGAAAAATGGTGAAAAAAGGCGTCGATTCGAAGGCCGAGTACCGTTTTGTTCACCCAGACGGAACCATCCGTTGGGTGTTGGGTCATTCCGTCCCGGAACGGGATGAGCGCGGAAAGGTCGTCGGCTATGTGGGCGCCATCGTCGATATTACGCAACGCAGGGCCATGGAAAAGGCGCTGCATAACCTCAATCGTCTGTATGCGCTTCTCAGCCAGGTCAATCAAGCCGTCGTGCGCGCGCGCTCGGCTCAGGAGTTGTTCAAGGCCGTATGCCGATGCGCCGTCGAATACGGCGGCTTCCGCATGGCATGGGTCGGACTCCTGGACCATGAAAGCGGCCAAGTTCGACCGGCTGCGGTGCACGGTTTTGGAGAGGATTACCTGCGTACGGCGAACATCTCTCTGAAAGATCCGGAGCGTTCCCGCGGCACCTTCGGCCGGGCGCTTCTCGAAAGCCGTGTGGTCGTATCGAACGACATAGCGGCTGATCCCTCCATGGCGCCGTGGCGCGAACAAGCGCTCGAACGCGGCTATCGATCGGCCGCCGCTGTCCCTTTCCGACAAGAGGGGCGCATCATTGGAGCGCTGGCGTTGTATGCTGCAGAAGAGCTCGCCTTTGCCGAGGGCGAGGTCAGCTTATTGGACGAGATCGGTTTGGACGTCTCCTTTGCTCTCGACCGCCTCAAGTCCGAGGAAGAACGTAGGCTGGCCGAAACGGCGCTGCGCGAATCGCGGCAGATGCTGCGGCAGGTGCTGGACACCATTCCGGTTCGCGTCTTTTGGAAGGATACAAACCTCAACTACCTCGGCTGCAACCGCCTTTTCGCTCTGGACGCCGGTCTTTCCGAGCCCGATGAGCTGATCGGAAAAGACGATTACGCCATGGGGTGGAAAGACCAGGCCGACCTCTACCGCGCCGACGACCGAGCCGTCATCCAATCCGGCACCCCCAAGTTGGCCTACGAAGAGCCGCAAACCACGCCGGACGGCCGCCTTATTTGGCTGCGCACCAGCAAAACGCCGCTGCGCGACGCTGCCGGCAAAATCATCGGCGTGTTGGGCACTTATGAAGATATTACCGAGGAGAAAAAGCTTCGCGACGAGCTTGCCGAGCGCGAACGCAGCCTGCGCCTGCTCTACAACTCGATGAATGAGGGCCTGGCCCTCCATGAGCTGGTGTACGACGAGGCCGGGCGGGCCGTGGACTATATTCTCCTCGATGTCAATCCCGCCTTCGAAGAGCTGACCGGCCTCACGCGCGAGCAGGTGATCGGCCGGCGCGCGAGCGAACTTTACGGCACCGGCGAGCCGCCTTTCATCGAGCAGTACGCCGCAACGGTCGAAGACGGACCGATTCGCTTCGAAGTCTATTTTGCGCCCATGGATAAGCATTTTGCGATTTCCGCTTTTTCACCCGCCCCGGGCCGATTTGCGACCATCTTTTATGACATCAGCGAGCAAAAACGCATGGAGGCGGCCCTGCGGGAGAGCGAGGAGCGCTTCCGCAGCTTCGTCGAGAACACCTCGATCGGCGTATACCGCACCACGCCGGACGGCCGCATTCTTATGGCCAATCCGGCGCTGGTCGCCATGTTCGGCTGCTCGTCGTTCGAAGAACTGGCCGCCCGCAATCTGAACCACGAGGGCTTCGTCCCGCAGTATCCGCGCAAAGCATTCATCGAAAGGCTGGAACGCCAAGGCGAGCTGCGCGGTTGGGAGTCCGCCTGGGTTCGCAGCGACGGCAGCACCATCTATGTGCGCGAAAACGCCCGTGTGGTGCGCGACGCGCAGGGTCGAATCCTTTATTACGAGGGAACGGCAGAAGACATTACCGAACATCGTGCGGCCGAACAAAAGATTCGCGAACAGCTCGCCGAACTGCAGCGCTGGTACGAAGTGATGCTCGGCCGCGAGTCGCGCATCATGGAACTGAAAAAAGAGGTCAATCAACTGCTGCAAGAACTCGGCAGGCCGCCTCACTACCAGGTCGAAGGGCCGCCGCAAGAAAACAAAGAAACTTCCGATTGATCGGCAAACATCCGTGCCGTGCGGGAACAGAACAGCCTCTCGATCGTTAAGCGGAAAACCTTTGCAGCCGCCGGCCTCCGAAGTGCGAGAGCAGAGTTATCGGCGTCGCCTTGCGCCGCGCCGGTTGTCAAGGAAGGGATACCCTGAAGAGATGATGTTTGCAGTTAGGCCGATATGTGCATCATAAAGACGACTCGATGGAACGGCGGAAAATGCCCTGCGCGAAAAAGCTTTAGAAAGAGGAGGCGAAGCGCATGATTGAGCCGGAGGAGAAACCTGTGGAGAACATTGAAAGAATTTTGATCCTTGAAGACTCGGAGCTCGACGCCGAGCTCATCGCCGGCGAAATCCGTCCTCTCTTTCCCGAGGCAGACTTTCGCCGGGTGGATACCGAGGAGGCCTTTAAGGAAGCGTTGGACGCCTTCAAGCCGCAACTAATTCTATCCGATTACAATCTACCGCAGTTCAACGGCCTGAAAGCCCTTCGGCTGGAGCAGGAGGCCTGCCCGGAAACACCGTTTATCATCATCACCGGCTCCATGAACGAAGAGACGGCGGTGCAGTGCATGAAGGCCGGTGCCTGGGACTATGTCATCAAAGAGCATTTACGGCGGTTGGGGCCGTCCGTTCTGGCCTGTCTGGAGCAGCAAAAGCTGCGTCGAAAACAGCGCGAAGCGGAGACCGCTCTGAGGGAGCAGGAAGCCTATTACCGTCTGCTCTTCGAAACGGCACCCGTCGGCATTCTGACAGCCCTGCCGGACGGAACCATAACCGGCGTCAACCCCGAGGCCCTGAACATCCTGGGGTCGCCCTCGGCCGAAGCCACCATGAGCATCAACCTGCGCACCTTTCCGCCGCTGGCGCAGGCGGGACTGGCAAAGGACTTTGAGCGCTGCCTTGAAGAACGGCGAGCCCTAAAAGGAGAGCGGCCTTATACCACCAAATGGGGCAAATCGATCGTCCTGAGCTACCAGGTAACTCCCATCTTTGAGGAGAACGGGGAGATCGAATCGCTGCAGATCATCCTTCAGGACTTTACCGAACGGCGCCGCGCCGAGGACGAGCTGCGCCGCCGTGAGGAGGAAGAAAAGCGCTTTTCGCAGCGCATGGAAAAACTGCTGGCGGCGATCAATCAGTTTTCGCGCGAAGCGAGCGTTGACGACATTTGCAGGCGGGCCGTCGAAACCGCACGGGCCGAGCTGGACATAGACCGCATCGCCTTTTGGTTCTTCAATGCTAAGAAGATAAAATGCCACGGCACCTGGGGTACGGACGAAAGCGGCCGTCTGCGCGACGAGCGGCGCGCGGTGGTCAAGCCCCTGCCCGAAAACGTCGTGCAATTGCTGGACAGCGGCGAGTCGTCGCTGATCTTTGAAGAAACGGCGCTTCTGAACGACAAAGGCAAGGTGGTCGGCTACGGGCACCATGCAGTGGCGGCGCTTTACGACGGCGAAGCGGTGGTCGGCTTTTTGTCCGCCGACAATCTGCTTCAACACCGGCCGTTAACGGACCATGACCAGCGCCTGCTCAAGCTTTTGGCCAGCGGCGTCGGCCATATGTGTTCTCTCAAACGCGCGGAACAAAAGCTCAAGGCCGCCGTGGACAACTGGAACCGCACCTTCAACGCCATGCGCGACGGCATCGCCCTGTTGGACGCCGACAACCGAGTTCTGCAAAGCAACGCCGCCTTTCAAACATTCGTCGCCAAGTCTCCCGATGAGCTGAGCGAAGGCTTTTGCTATCAGCACGTTCACGGCACTCATGCTCCGATCGTCAACTGCCCCTTTGAGTTGGCCAAGCGCACCGGTCGGCGCGAACGCATGGAGATGAAGATCAACGGCCGCGTGTGCGAAGTCATGGTCGACCCGATTTTCGATGACAAAGGCACCCTCGTCGGCGCCGTACACATCATGTCCGACATCTCGGAACGAAAAAAAATCGAGGAGGAGCGCGAACGCCTTTTAGAAACCGCCGAAGCTTCGCGCCGCGCGCTGCTCAGCGCCCTCGAGGATCAGAAACTGACCGCCGAGGAGCTGAAAAAGAGCGAGGAGCGCTACCGCACGATTTTCGAAAACATACAGGACGTCTATCTGGAAACCGATGAAACCGGTCGCATTCTTGAAATCAGTCCCTCCGTGGCCCTGCTCTCCGCCGGACAATATCGCCGCGAAGAACTGCTCGGCGTGGCCCTGCAGGAGTTTGCCGATCCCGAAGCGCTGCGCGATGTTATGGCCGAGCTGATGCGGAACGGCCGCGTGAGCGATCGTGAAATCTTGGTGCGCAACAAGGACGGCACCTTGTTGCCCTGCGCTTTAACCGCCTCTTTGTGGAAAGAGAAGGGAAGCGACAAGATCAAGATCGTCGGTTCGCTGCGGGACATCACCGATCGCAAACGAGCCGAAGAGCAGCTCCGGAATGAGTTGGAGATCAAGAAGACGCTGCTTCAGGAGCTTTACCATCGCACCAAAAACAACATGCAGGTCATCATTTCGATGATGCGGGTGTACGGCGCCCGCATCACCGATCCTACGGCGCGCGAAATACTGAACAACATCGAGCTCAAGATTCACTCGATGGCCCTGGTGCACCAAAAGCTCTATCAGTCGAAAAGCCTTTCGCATGTGAATCTCAAGGACTATTTCCACGATCTCATCGGCTTGCTGCAGCGCAGTAACCCCCACTTTGCCGCGGTGACGATAAAGGAAGAGCTGGAAGAGATCGGCGTGCTCATCGACACCGCCATACCGCTCGGCACAGTGTTCAGCGAGCTGGTCTCCAACATGGTCAAACACGCCTTCCCCGACGGCCGTCGAGGGATGATGAGCGTGAAGCTCTTCCGCGACGAGCAGGGGCACATCGTCTTCGAAACCGCCGACAACGGCGTCGGCTTGCCCGAGGGGTTCGATCCTGAGCGCGACGGCGGCACCGGCATGGCCACCATCTTTGCCCAGGCGAAGCATCAACTGGACGGAGACATTACCCTCGAGAACCGTAACGGCCTGGTCTGCAGAATCGTTCTGAAAAAGGAGCTCTATTTCGAGAGGGTCAAGGAATGACGGATAGGAAAAAGATACTGATCGTTGAAGATGAGCTGATGACGGCGCGGCTGCTGCAGATGGAACTGCAGGAGATGGGCTTGGATGTGCCGAAACCGGTCGCCAAGGGTGAAGAGGCCGTTCGGATCGCTCTGGAGGAAAACTTGGCCCTCATTTTAATGGACATTCGTTTGGCCGGGGGGATGGACGGAATCGAAGCGGCACAGGAGATCCAAGCGCGGCGCAAAATGCCCATCCTTTTTATGACGGGCTATGACCTGGATTACATCAAGGAGCGGGCAAAGAACATCGAAACCTTGGGTTTTCTGCCCAAGCCGGTGGATATCGAGGAGCTGCGCCGCATCATCGAAAAGTATTTATAGCAAGGCCTGCAAACGATGACCGTTCGCGACATACTGAACCACGTCAACATTACCTTCAGCTTTGAGTTTTTCCCGCCGAAGACTCCGGAAGGGTGGGAATCGCTTTTTCAAAGCATCTCCGAGCTGCGGAAGCTGGCTCCCTCTTGGGTCAGCGTTACGTACGGCGCCGGGGGCTCCACGCGCGAACACACCCACGAGCTGGTGGTGCGCATCAGCCGCGACACCGACCTCACCGTGGTGCCGCACCTCACCTGCGTCGGCTCCTCCCGCGACGAAATCGCCGCCATCGTCGATCGCTATGTCGAAAACGGCATCGATAACATTTTCGCCCTGCGCGGCGACCTTCCTAAGGGGATGACGACCTGGAAACCCGAACCCGACGGCTTTTTCTATGCCGCGGATTTGGTGCGTTTTCTCAAAAAGAGATACCCGAACCTCTGCATCGGTGTCGCCGGCTTTCCCGAAGGCCATCCCGAAACGCCCAACCGGCTGCTGGAGCTCGAACACCTGAAGGCCAAAGTCGACGAGGGCGCCGACTATATCATCACCCAGCTCTTCTTCGACAACCGTGATTTCTATGACTTTTGCGAACGCTGCGCGCTGATCGGCATCAACGTGCCCATCATCGCCGGCATTATGCCGGTGCTGACGCGCCAGGGCATGTTCCGCATCGCCGAACTGGCCGCCGGCGCGCGGCTGCCGGCGCGGCTGCTCAAGCTGGTGGCGCGCGCCGACTCGGACGAGTACGTCGCCAAGGCGGGCGTGCACTGGGCCGGCGAGCAGGTGCGCGACTTGATCGACAACGGCGTGCGCGGAATACACTTCTACACCCTCAACCGTTCCAAAGCCGCCGTGCAGATTTATGAGTCCCTCGGGGTCCGCTCCTCGGATCAATTGCGGCGATAGCGTCGCCGACGTCACTGTTTCGGAACCGGCCTCCACATTTCTTCGCTCGCATCCTGCTTCTTTCTTCCCAACTCGGGATCGAGCTTTGCCTTGAGGGCCTTCTTTTCCCAAGCCGCCCGAAGCAGTTGGGTGCGATCCACGGCCACGGGGCCGGCGACCAGCTCGGGCACGTTGAACGTGCGCAGCAGGCGGGTGTAGAGTTCGGGGTCGCGCTGCGGCATAACGAACGGCTTGGAAAAGCGACCGTCGGCAAAATAGGCAAAATAAGGCCGCGCGCACAGCCCGTCCTCGCGCTTGCTGCTAAAGACCGCCCAACGGCCGTTGCTCGACCAGGCGTGGTAGCTCTCCGACTTGTCGCTGTTCAGCTCGTCCGCCGCACGATAATCGCCGCTTTGCAGATCCATGAGATAGAGATCGGAATCGGGGCGGTAGATGGTGAAATTGCCGTACTCCGCCATGCAGAAGAGCAGATAACGGCCGTCCGGTGAAATCTTGGGATGGGCGATGCTTTTGCCGAATTTGCTCGCTTCCAGAACGGGTTCGACGTCGCCCCAGCGCCCGGCGTCGACGTCGCAGGCGATGCGCATCAGGTCGTATTTGATCTTGCGATAGGGGTGAACGGAGGGGTCGTACTTTTCCAACGGATCGGTGCGGCAAAAGTAGAGGAAGCGCCCGTCGGGCGACCACTCGGGGTAGGTTTCCATCATTTCGCCGGCGATTTTCGGCGTGCCGGTAATGGTGTTGCGGTCGATGTCGTAGATGACCAGATCCGAAGCCTTGTCGTATACGTCGCGGTTTTCGCCGACGGCGTGGAAGAACTGGTTGATGGTGTTGGCGGAAAAGGCGATATAGCGTCCGTCGGGGTGCCAGGCGCGATAGGCGACGGCGCGGTTGAACTCGGTTGCGGTGTCGATCTTGTGCACGCGCCCGTCGGCGGCCAGCAGCATGGCGGTACCGGGGCTTCCGGCGCGCAGGTGCAGCAGCATGCGGTCGGGGCGCCGGTCGGCGAACGAGTGGCAGTTGATGCAGTTGTCTCCGGTGGTGCGGTTGAGGAGCAGCGGCCGTTCGGCAAAGCCGGTCAGGTCGCGCTCGTAGATGCCCATGGCCTTCCAGTAAACATAGAGCGGTTTGATGAGCCGATAAACCAGGCGCGGATCGATCGGCTCTTGGGCGATGCGGTTACGGATCGGCTCATAGCGGTACCATTGGCCGTCGCGGCGGGCCGAGACCGTGACGACCAGTTCGGCGCCGCGGTTCTGCATCAGCAGCCGCCGCCAGGCGCGCCGCGGAATGCTGATTTTGCCGGAGCGACTGCTCAAACGAAGGGCTTTGCCCGCCTGCGATTCGATGGTCACCGTAAAACGGTCGCCGGGTTCACGTACCACGAAATTGAGCGGCGCAATGTTGGGCGGAACGGTGACGCCGATGTAATCGGGGTATATCCTCGGCAGCGAGTCGATTGATTTTTCCGCCTCGGGTCCGCACCCCGCATTCAACAGCATCAACAGGAGCAAAGCGAACGCGGAGCGGCAAATGGGGTTTACCGTTGTGATCATGGCGGGCCTCACTGCTTTTTCAGACGGTACATGGCGTAGAACCAATAGGTGTTGCTGAAGCGGCGCATCTCCGGCAGAGCGGCAGACAAGTTGTTGCCGTGTTTTTCGGCAACGGCGAGCACCTGTTTGAAATCGAGAAGCGTTGCCGGCGAAAAACCGCACGACGGGATTTTATGGTCGCGCAGACCGGCGTTTCTGATGAAAAGCAGCATCGCCTCTTCAACGTGACGGGGGATTTGCCGGTAGCCGAGCTCGTCGAGTCGATCGGTATGGTTCATCAAGCGCCCCACTTTGCCGAGCAACAGACAGGAAGCGAGCTTGTACTCATAAGCCGCCTTGTTGGTCGGATCGGCCTGCAGCAAGTCTTCGAGGCCGCGCTCGGGTTCCGAGGGCGCAAACAAAAAGTCTTTGGTCGGCATTCGGCGTTTGAGCTCCTGCAGACGGCGGGGCCATTGTTCCGGCGGCAGGCCGACGTAGCGCTCAAAATCGCGCGCCCAACGGCGGTGCCAAAACGTCCTTTTGAGAAGGCTGAGACACTTGCGCGCCGCTTCTTTTTCGCCTTTCAGAAGGTTCACTTCCGCCAGCCGCTGCAGATTCCAAGGCGTATCGCCGAACACCGAAAGCGACTCGTGCGCCCAGTGCTGCGCTTCGTTGATCCAGCCGAGTTCAAAAAAGAGATCGCTGAAGGCGAGCGGATAGGTGGGGCGCATGCTTTCGTGCAGAAAGAGGCCGTCGATGCCGGCGCGCTGTTCATAGTTGAACATACTGCTGCACAAGCGCCCCTGATGGTAAAGCGCGCGGTTCGCCTGGAATTGGCCGATGTAGGTATGGATCAGCCCGTCTTCGGCGGTTTTGAGCACCTGTTTCCATTCGCCGCGGCGGGCATAGTAATCCAAATAGAGGAGCTTCTGCAGGTCATTGTCCAGCGGAACCACGGCGGCCAAGCCAAGCAAAAGAACGACGGCCGCAATGTTGAGGACAGAGGCCACGAAGCGCCGTTGCCCTTGAGCGGCGGCCGGTGCCCTTCGGGCGAGCAGCAGTTGCATGGTCAGGATGACGGGGATCAGCAGCCACAACACGCCGGGCGACGCCCACAGGCGCTTGTCCGCGGTCAGTTCCAGATGATGGGTAAAGGCTTCGCGAACGGTCATCAAATAGAGCCGTTCGACGCTTAACCAGGGCACCAGGAGCGCCTCGGCGACGGCGACGGCCGAAATCATCGGCGCGCGAAAGAGCTCCGTTACGGCGACCAGAAGCGCAAAGAGCAGCGCCGGTGCACCGGCGGCAAAGTAGAGCCCCGTAAAAATCGCCGTGAAGGCGGCCGCTCGAAGCAGCGGTCGCGACAGCGGCAGCTTGAAGTAGAGCAGCGTTGCGAGCAGCACGGCGAACAAGCCGACGACCGGCGTGAGCGGCAGGGTGTAGCGGCTGGTGAGCACAAGCAGAAGCGGCAGCGGCAGCCACGCAAAGGCGGGCTGAGGCTTTCTCCCCGAGGCGGCAGCCAGCACGCGGCCGAAGAGCGGCGGCACGGCGGCGAGAAGCAGGGCGAGCATCAGGGAGCCGAGCACGCGGTTGTAGGTGAGCTGCTGCAGCAGCCGCGACGTCCACAGCAGGGGCGCGCCGGGCAGATCGTTCAGTTCACGATAAAAGAGGGGATCGAAGAAAAAGACCGGTTGCTGCGACTGGTAGATGAGCTCCGGATTGATTCTAAAGTAAAAATAGAGGAACAGCGCCGCCCCTGCGCCGACCGCGGTCAGAGCCGCGGCCCATCGAGAAAGTCGAACTTTTTTCGACATATCATCCTTTCTCGGACGCATGGTCCGTTAAACGTCAACCCCTGGGCCCTATCTTCGTATCGCAAGAAGGCCGACCTCGGCTTTTTTGCCGAACGGTTCGACAGGCCGCAACAGCGGCTTTTAGGGGCGGTCCCATTCGCTGCGGCGACTGAAATAGTCGTCGCTGATTTCCTTCACCTGCCGCGAAAGCGCGATGAGGGCGATCAGATTCGGCACCGCCATCAGGCCGAGAGCGACGTCGCCGAATCCCCACACCACTTCCAGCGGCACGATGGCGCCGATAAAGTGAAAGAGCACATAGACCCACTTGTAGGGTAGAATGGCCTTTGGGCCGAAAAGATACATGGCTGCACGGTCGCCGTAATAGCTCCAACTGATGGCCGTAGAAATGGCGAAAAGAAAGACCGAAAGGGTGACGATCTTTTCGCCGTAGGGAAAAATGGGCGCCAGGCCGGCCTTGAAGGCGTAGGCGGTCAGCGGCGAGCTGTTCAGGCGGCTGCCGTTGACGATCGCCTCGTGCGAGCCGGTGGTCACGATGACCAAGCCGGTGATGCTGCAAATGACCAGTGTGTCGATGAACGGCCCGAGCATGGAGACGATCCCCTCGCGCACCGGTTCGCGCGTTTTGGAGGCGGCGTGGCCGATGGGCGCCGAGCCCTGTCCGGCCTCATTGGAAAAGAGGCCGCGCTTGACCCCCCAAATCATGGTGTTGAGGAAAAGCAGAAAGCCGCCGCCGGAGAAACCCACCAGCTCGGCGCGCGGCTGAAAGGCTTCACGAAAAATGGCGGCAAAGGAGGGCAGAATGCGCAGCGGGTTGAGCGCCAGGATGAGCACTCCGCTGATGAAGTAGATGAGCGCCATGACAGGCGACAGAAAAGAGGTGACGCGACCGATGCGGCGAATGCCGCCGAGGATGACCAGCGCCACGGAGGTCGCCAAAAAGAGACCGGTAAAAATGCGAACCGGCTCCACGCGAATGCCGATGAAATCGATCGGCGCGACCAGAGGGCTGCCCGCGGGCAGGGCCGCTTTGAATTCGCTGAGAATCTGATCAGCGCAGGTAAAGGCTTGGATCGAGTTGCCGGTTCCCATGGAGGAAATGACGGCAAAGGCGGCAAAGGCGACGGCGAGCGGTTTCCACTTCGGCCCCAGGCCGCGTTCGATGTAGTACATGGGGCCGCCGCTGGCCGAGCCGTCGGCGGAAATCACGCGATGGCGGACGGCCAGCGTGGCTTCCGCAAACTTGAGGGCCATGCCGAAGACGGCCGTCACCCACATCCAAAAGAGGGCACCCGGGCCGCCATAGTAAACGGCCGTGGCCACGCCCGCAATGTTGCCGATGCCGACCGTGGCCGACAGCACCGCCGAGATGGTCTGAAAGTGAGTAATATCGCCCGGGTCGTTCGGATCGTTGTATTTGCCGCGCACGGCGTCGATCGAATGGCCGAGATGGAAAAGCTGAATCCACCGCAGCCGAAAGGTCACGAAAATGCCGGTGCCCAGCAGAATGAGCACCATGAGGGGGAAGAAGGGCGGCCAGCCCCACACCACGCCGGCGGCCGCCTGAATGACGTTACGAACCTGCTCCATTTTACTCTTTCGCTGTTGGCTGAAATGCGGCTTCGGACCGTTAGAAGGGTCGCGCTTCCTTTAGAACGAACAGCACGCATTGGCGAATGGGGGGAACGTTGTTCTCCCAATCGCTCTCATATTCAATGGAAATGTTGCCTTTGAATCCCTGCCGCCTCAGCTCCTTGAGAATGTCGCCGATTTTGCCGACGCCGGTGCCGAACGGCACGTCGCCTGCCTGCGGATCACCCGCCCGATCGAGATCCTTCAAATGCACGCTGATGATGCGGCCGGCCGCCTTTTGGATCGAGGCCAACGGATCGACGCCCGAGCGCAGATAGTGTCCGGTATCGCACGCCAATCCCAGCCGCGGGTCGCGGCCTTCGACCGACTTGAGCGTCTTTTCGACATCCCAATAAATATAGTTGGGATTGTTCGTCTGCCGCGGGTGGTTGTGGATGCCGACCTTGATGTCGTACTTTTTGATCATCTTTTCCACCGCGTCGAAGGTGGCGGGCGAAGGATCGGCCGGTTCGATGGTGATCGCCGGAATGCCCATCAGCTTGGCAAAGGCGAATACGCGTTCCATCTCCGCTTCGTCCTTCCAATTGACGACACCATAGTTGACCAGCCGGACGCCGGCGTGCTCCAGGATTTTTTTCGCATGCGCCCAAACTTCAGGAGAAGCATTGTGGTCGAAGGGGACCTTTTGCTCGGGACAAAGCAGTTGGCCGGGAAAGGCTTCGATGACGCTGCAGCCCGCCTCCTTGGCCTTGAAAGCGCCTTCCGCAAAGGTGAACAGGCGGAAGCTCCACATCTGGGTGCCGAGCGTAAAACCGCCGACCTTCAACTCCGGCAAATCCGCCGCTTGAGATAGATTCCACAAGAGCAGCAGAGAAAGAACAATCGCGCGTTTCATAGCAAACCTCGTCTCTATTGATGAATTTCATCTGAACGGTGCCGGGAAGGCACTATTCAGCCGCCCATCCGGCAGAAGCTATTTCAATGCGGAATTTAAAAGTTTTCACATAAAATGAAATAAAAACCTGCCGATTTATACCGCCTAAATATTTGAGCCGCGAATAAATGCTTGACCATTTGCCGAAATTGTGTTACCATTTAGCGCTATACGCTTTGAACCGAAAAGAGGACACAACTGCGAGGTCGATCCATGAAAAGACGAATTGCTCTGATGCTGCTCGTTCTTTCGGCTTTTTGGACAAACTGCAGCGAAAAAGGGAAAAGTGCTTCGATGAACGTAACGTGCAAACCTTTCGGCATAACGAGCGACGGCGAAGCCGTCGAGTTGTTCACGTTGACGTCTCCTTCCGGCATGAGCGTCCAGATCACCAATTACGGCGGCATCATCACCTCGCTGAAGGTTCCGGACAAAAACGGTGTTGCGGGGGATGTGGTGCTCGGTTATGACAACCTGGGCGACTATTTGAAAAGGCCCAACTATTTCGGCTCCATTATCGGGCGATACGGCAACCGCATTGCCCGCGGCAGGTTTACGCTTTACGGCGAGGAAATTCAACTGGCGGTCAACAACGGGGCCAATCATCTCCATGGCGGCCTCAAGGGGTTCGACAAGCAGGTGTGGAAGCCGACGATCAGCCGCGCCGACGACCGGGTGTCGCTCGAGCTGCGCCGCACCAGTCCGGACGGCGAAGAAGGCTATCCCGGCAACCTCACGGTGGAGGTGATTTACTCCCTGCGCAGCGACAATGCCCTGGAGATTCAATACCGCGCCGAAACCGACAAACCGACCGTTTGCAACCTGACCAACCACTCTTATTTCAACCTCAAAGACGGCGGGGCGACGCCGATCCTCGATCACCTGCTGCAGATCGATGCCGATTACTATTTGCCGGTGGATCCGGGTTTGATTCCGATCGGTGAGCCGGCGCCGGTTGAAGGGACGCCGTTCGACTTTCGCACGCCTACGGCCATCGGCGCGCGCATCGGCGAGGAGAACGAACAGCTCGCCGTGGGCGGCGGCTACGACCATAACTTTGTGCTCAACGGTCCTTCGGGAATCCTGCGGCGGGTCGCGGTTCTGAGCGAGCCTGAGAGCGGTCGAGTGATGGAAGTTTACACCACCGAGCCCGGGCTGCAGTTCTACAGCGGCAATTTCCTCGACGGCTCGGCCGTAGGTAAAAACGGAACAGTCTACGGCTATCGCCACGGGCTCTGTCTGGAGACGCAGCATTTTCCCGATTCGCCGAACCGGCCCGACTTTCCCAGCGTTCTTCTTCACCCCGGTGAAGTCTATACCAGCACGACCGTCTACAAGTTTTCGACGCAAAATCCATGATGACCGGCGGCATCCATTCGGCTGCGGCGCGCGGCATTCTGTTTACCGACCAGTATCAGTTGACTATGGCGCAGCTCTACTTCAAGGTCGGGCTGCACGAGAAGGTCGTCCATTTCGAACACTATTTTCGTGATTACCCCGACTACGGCGCGCATCAGGCCGGTTTCTGCATCAATGCCGGGCTGCAGCCGTTGTGCGAATGGATGGGCGAAGCGCGTTTCGATCATGAACAGCTCGAGCTGCTCCGGGCGCAGCGTGACGGCGGCGGTCGGCCTCTGTTCCACACCGATTTTCTCGACTACTTGAAACGAGAAGGGCACTTCGGCCGGCTGTCGCTTGTCGCCGTGCCGGAGGGCCGCGTCGTTCATCCCTTCGTGCCGCTGACTACCGTGCGCGGCCCCATCGCCGCAGCGCAGCTTTTAGAGACGGCTCTTCTAAACAAACTGAACTTTCAAATTTTGATCGCCACCAAGGCATGCCGCGTCAAGATGGCGGCACAGGGCAGGCCGGTTCTGGAGTTCGGCATTCGGCGCGGGCACGATCTGGGCGCCAACGCCGCCACCCGCGCCGCGCTCATCGGCGGCGCCGATTTCTCATCGAACGTCGGCGCCTCGCACGCGCTCGGCTTCGATCCCAAGGGCACGCATGCGCACAGCATGGTGCAGCTCTTTCTGTCGCTCGGCGGCAGCGAACTCGACGCCTTTCGCGCTTTTGCCGAGCTGTATCCCAACAACTGCATTCTTTTGGTCGATACCATCGATACGCTGCACAGCGGCGTTCCCAATGCCGTGCGCGTCTTTGAAGAGCTCAGGGCGCGAGGCCATCGGCCGGTCGGCATCCGCATCGATTCGGGCGACCTGGCCTATTTGTGCATCGAGGCGGCCAAGATTCTCGACCGTGCGGGCTTTGAAGACACGGCGATCGTGCTTTCCAACGACCTCGACGAGCTCACCATCTGGCAGATCATCACGCAAATTCGCGACGATGCGCCGAAGGCCGGCATGGACGCCGATCGTCTGATCAACCGGTTGATTTACGGCGTCGGAACAAGGCTGGTCACTTCCTCGGGCGCTCCGGCGCTCGGCGGCGTCTACAAGCTCACCGCCGTGTACGACGACGGCCGCTGGAAGCCGACACTGAAAATTTCGGAAAACCTGAGCAAGGCGCCTAATCCCGGCGTAAAACGCGTGTGGCGCATGTACGACAACCGCGGCAAGGCCGCCGCCGACATCATCGGCTGCTGCGACGAACCCCTGCCTGCTTCGGATTTCCGACTCTACCATCCCGTTGATTTTGCCAAAAGCCGGCTGGTGACGCGCGAGGAATTCGCCTCCGTCGAGGAGCTGCAGGTCGTCGTCCTGCGCGACGGCCGCTGCGTCTATGATTTTCCCGATATCGAAACCATTCGTCATCTGCGCGACGCCGACATCGAAAAACTCGACAGCGGCGTCAAACGTCTGATCAATCCTCACCGCTATCACGTTTCGCTTACGGAAACGCTCTTTCGTTTAAAGAGGCGGATGATGGACGAACAAGCATCGTCGAGTTGAACAAGCGAGGAGCTCGGTTATGGTTCATATTCCCAAGGGACAAATCGCCGTGCCGGAGATCGCAGTAAAAAAGAGTCTCCGGCTGCCGGTCAAGGGGACGGCGCTTCTGATCACTGACATGCAGAACGATTTTGTTCACCCCAAGGGCGGCTTGTGCGTACCTTCGGCGGCGGCAACGGTGGAACCCATCCGCCGACTTTTGACGGCTGCCCGAACGGCCGGTGTAAAACGGGTCTTTATGCAGGACACGCATATGCCGCAGGACAAGGAGGAGGACATCTGGCCGTCCCACTGCGTAAAGGGAACATGGGGCTGGCAGATCGTCGATGAACTGCAGCCGCAGCCTGACGAATTGGTGCTGCAGAAGACGCGCTACGATGCCTTTTATGGGACGCCGTTGGAGCATTACCTCTTGGCCGTATGGAAGGTGGAAACCCTCATCGTGGTCGGCACGGTTTCCAATATCTGCGTGCTGCACACCGTGGGCTCGGCCAACCTGCGCTGGCTCAAGGCGGTGGTTCCGGCGGACGGCATTTCGGCGCTGAGCGATTTTGACCAAGCGCTGACGCTGCGGCAGGTTGCCGGACTCTATTACGGCGACGTCGTCGAATCCTGCGACGGGATCTCCTTTGGCGACTGACGCATCGGCCCAAAAGGCGGCGGCCGGCGTCGGCCTTGCGGATGAAGAGCTGATCGGCCAAATGCTGGTCTTCGGTTTTCGTGGAACGTCGGCCGCAGAGATCGACCCGTTCCTGCGCCAGGTGTCCGATTTCCGCCTCGGCGGCGTGGTGCTCTATGACATGGATTTGCCGAGCGGTTCTCCCCGCAGAAACATCGAGTCGCGGGAACAGCTGCAGGCATTGACGCAGGCGCTGCAACATGCGGCAAAGCGGCCGCTGCTTATCGCCGTCGACCAGGAGGGAGGCGCGGTTGCGCGGTTGCGGCCGGAGCACGGTTTTCCGGCCGTGGTTTCGCATGCGGAATTGGGAAGACGCAATGACCCCGATTTTACTTTTCAGACTGCCCTCGCCGCCGCGCGGTCGCTGGCCGAATGCAACGTCAACGTCAATTTCGCTCCATGCGTCGACCTCGACATCGAACCTTCCAACCCGATCATCAGCCGAAAGGGAAGGGCCTTCTCCGACGACCCCGAGATCGTGGTTCGGCATGCCGCGGCGTTCATCGAAGCGCATCATCGGGCCGGAGTGCTGTGCACCCTCAAGCATTTCCCGGGTCACGGCAGCGCCCGCAGCGACTCGCACCTTGGCCTGGTCGACATCAGCGAATGCCGGCGCGAAGAGGAACTGGCGCCGTTTCGAATGCTGATCGAACGCGGCTTTGACGACTTGATCATGACCGCCCACGTTTTCAACCGGCATTGGGACCAACGTTTTCCGGCAACCCTTTCGGCGGCGGTGATCGACGGGCTGCTGCGCCGCACACTCGGCTACCGCGGCGTGGTGATTACCGATGACCTACAGATGGCCGCCGTATCGCAGCACTTCGGCATGGAAAAAGCCGCCGCCGCTGCCATCAACGCGGGCGCCGACCTGCTGTTGTTTTCGCAAAACGCAGCTTACGAGCCCTCTCTCGTGGAGCGCATCACCGAAGCATTGCTCGGCATGCTTGCCCGCAACGAGATACCCCGCCGTCGAATCGAAGAATCCTATGCACGCATTCAGTCGCTTAAAAGCAGACTGAAGGCTTCGGCAGAGGGCGGAGGCTTTGTCGGACGTTCGGAATTTGAGATCGGCTGAAGGCAGACAGAGAAGCAAGGGCGCCGTCGGTGCTGTAAACCCTGCAAAGGCTGTTAAAGATGTTTGTTGAAACGGTTCAAACCATTTTGCCGATTCGATTGGGAAGCTCGAATTGCTATTTCCTGCCGACGACGCAGGGCGCGGTGCTCATCGACGCGGGAAATGCCGACAAGGTGATGCAATTGAACAGCGTGCTGCTCGCCCACGAGTATGAATTGACGGATATCCGTCTGATCATTCTGACGCACACGCACCACGACCACGTGGGTTCCCTGGCCGCCCTCAAGAAGCGATGCGGCGCCGCCGTCATGGTTCATGCCGCAGAAGCCGATTTCCTACGCCGCGGCCGAACGCCGCTGCCCAACGGCACCACGCCCATCACACGCTTCGCCGTACAGGCCGGACGGCTTGCCCACTATGGAAGTTACGAGGCCGTCGAGCCGGACATTGTGATCAGCGAAGAAACGGATCTTCGCCCCTACGGCCTCGACGGGCGTCTGCTTCCGACTCCCGGCCATACCGTCGGATCCGTCAGCCTCATCCTTCATGACGTCGCCTTAGTGGGCGATACGCTTTTCGGCTTCCGCAACGGAAACGTCTTTCCTCCCTTTTTATGGGATCTTGCCGAGCTGAAGAAAAGCTGGGCGGCGCTGCTGCAGAGCGGCTGTCGTCTTTTTTACCCCGGCCACGGGCGGCCGATCGAGCGCGCGCGTCTCGAAAAGGCTTTTCAAGAGTTGGACGGATCATTCAGGGAGAGGATGGAATGATCGTCTTTCTGCTTTGCACGGCGGTGATTGTTGGCGCTTATTTCACCTACGGTCGTTTAGTGGAACGCAACTTTGGCGTACGGCCGGAGCGTGCAACGCCGGCCGTTACCCGCAGCGACGGCGTCGATTATGTCCGCATGCCGGTATGGAAGGTGTTTCTGATTCAATTGCTGGACATTGCGGGCATCGGGCCGATTTTCGGGCCGATCATGGCTGCGCTCTACGGCCCGGCGGCGCTGCTGTGGATCGTACTCGGCTCCATTTTTGCCGGCGGCGCGCACGACTTTTACTGCGGCATGATGTCGCTGCGCTGTGACGGCGAAAATCTGCCGACGCTCGTCGGCCGCACCATCGGCCGGCATATGCGCCTGGCGATGCTGGTTTTTTCGCTTCTGCTGCTGGTGCTCGTCGGCGTCGTTTTCGTACTCAGCCCGGCGGCCATGCTGTCGGAATTGCTCCATGTGGAGCGGTCGAAGCTGATCGTCGCTATTTTCCTTTACTATTTCTTGGCCACCGTCCTTCCGATTGACAAGATCATCGGTCGCTTTTACCCCTTTTTCGGCGGTCTGCTGCTCTTTATGACCTTCGGCGTGCTGACCATGCTCATTCTAAGCGACAAGCCGATCTTGCCCGATCTGTCGCTGAACCATCCGCATCCGCAAAAGCTGCCGCTTTGGCCGCTCATGTTCATCACCCTGTCGTGCGGGGCGATCAGCGGATTTCATTCCACACAGTCTCCGCTCATGAGCCGCTGTCTGCCGAACGAACGATACGGCCGCTTTGTTTTCTACGGCGCCATGTTGGCCGAAGCGTTCATTGCCCTGGTGTGGGTCACGGTCGGGCTGTCGCTTTACGATCCGCAACAGCTCGCCTCGACCTTGGAGCGCGGAACGGCCGCAGCCGTCGTCAATGAAACCTGCCGCACGCTTCTCGGATCCATCGGCGGCTTTCTCGCTGTGCTCGGCGTGGTCGTGTTGCCCATCACCAGCGGCGACACCGCTTTCCGCAGCGCGCGGCTGATCATCTCCGAGTTCATCCGCCTGCCCCAGCAGCGGGCCGCGCGCCGCCTGGCGATCGCCGTGCCTCTCTTTGTCATCGGCTGGATCATTTCCCGCGTCAACTTTGGCGTCATTTGGCGCTACTTCGGCTGGAGCAATCAAACGCTGGCCGCCCTAGTGCTGTGGAGCGCCGCCGTCTATTCGGTTCGGCACGGAAAAGCCCATTGGTTCGCCTCCGTGCCGGCGACGTTTCTGACCGCCGTCACCGTTTCTTATATCCTTTATGCCGAAATCGGCTTCCGCCTGTCCTACGGGCTCGCCGTGATCTTCGGCCTTATTGGCGCCGCTGCCGCCGCTGCAGCTTTTCTCTATGCCGCCCCCCGCTTGAAGCGCAATCATGATGAATGAAAATAATTCTTGCTCTTTTTTCCTGAGATGAGTATCTTTCAGCGGAAATGAGAAAGACAATATGAACAGCAAACAGAAGACAATTTCCTTGAATTTTTGGTGGTGGCGTCTCTTTTCCGGGGCGATGCACCACTGAGGCATAACTAATCCGTCGAACGCCGTGGATGCATCGCATTCACGGCGTTCTTTGTTTAAGGGCGCTGTGAAACCGAAAATCGCAGCGCCCTTTTTCATTTTGGGAGAGAAAAGAATGGTAAAGACGACCTTTGAGGATTTTGCCGAGGCTGCGGAACGATTGACGCCGGTGACGGCTGAGATCGTCGGCGACCTCGACACGCCGATTTCCGCTTTCATCAAAACGACACGGCCGGGTTACCGCTTTCTGCTCGAAAGCGCCGATCGCGGCGGCCGCTACTCGATCATCGGCGATACGCCGCTTCTGATCTTTAAAAGCAAGGACAAAAGAGTGACGCTGCAGAACTGCTGGACCAACACCGTCGTCACTCTGGAGGACAACCCCTTCGACGTGCTGCAGGGTCTGCTGAGGAAATATGCCCGACACCGCCGTGCGCCGGTTCCTTTCATCAACAACGGCTTTTTCGGCTACTGGAGCTACGACGCCGTGCGCCGCATCGAGGTGCTGCCGCAGGTCGCCGTCGACGACCTGAACCTGCCGGACATTCATCTGTTCGTTCCGCAGCGCATCATCGTGTTCGACAACCTACTGCACAAAATTACGCTCGTCTATTTTGCTTTGCCGGGCACTTCGCTGAGTGAGAGCTACAACGTCGCCGTGGAACAGCTCGAGGCCATGGCGGATCAGATTCGCCGACCGCTCGAAGAAACCCCCGCCGTAAAGCGAACGGCTTCGAAAAAGCCGGAGAGCACGATGTCCCGCTACGAGTTTGAGGAGCGCGTGGGGCGCTGCAAACAGCACATCGCCTGCGGCGATGTTTTTCAGATCGTGCTTTCGCAGAGGTTAAAGATCGAAACCGAAGTGCCGGCGCTGCAGATCTACCGCGGCCTGCGGACCATCAACCCCTCGCCCTACATGTTCTTCATGGATCTGGAGGGGCTCGAGCTGCTGGGCTCTTCTCCGGAAACGCTGGTCAAGCTCAGCGGCGGCGAGGTGACGCTCAAACCCATTGCCGGTACGCGGCGGCGCGGCGCCGACGACGCCGAAGACCGCAGGCTGATCGCCGATCTTGTCAACGACCCTAAAGAGCGGGCCGAACACGTCATGCTGGTCGATCTGGGCCGCAACGATCTCGGCCGTATTGCCGAATACGGCAGCGTCCACGTGGCGGAATTCATGGCTGTAGAAAAGTATTCGCACGTCATTCATCTGGTCTCCACGCTCAAAGCCAAGCTCGCCGGCGGCGACGCCGTGGACGTTTTCAAGGCCTGTTTTCCCGCCGGCACCCTGACCGGCGCGCCCAAAGTGAAGGCGATGGAGCTCATCGATCGCTACGAACCGGTGCGACGCAGCATTTACGGAGGGGCGGTCGGCTACATGACTTTCAACGGCGACATGGACGTGTGCATTGCCATCCGCACCATTTTCAAGAAGGACGGAATTGCTTATCTGCAGGCCGGGGCGGGAGTCGTCGCCGACTCGGTCCCCGAACATGAGTATCTCGAGACCATGAACAAGGCCAACGGCCTATTGCAGGCCGTAGCCTTGGCCGAAGGAGGATTGTGATGGTGTTGGTCATCGACAACTATGATTCTTTCACCTACAACCTGGTGCAATATGTCGGCGAGCTGGGCGTCGAGCCCAAGGTGGTGCGCAACGATGCGGCTTCCGTGGAAGCGTTGGCGGCCATGGCGCCTCGGCGCATCATCATTTCGCCGGGTCCCGGTGACCCGCATGAGGCGGGCATTTCTATTCAGGTGATCGAGTACTTTAAGGACAAATGCCCCATTCTCGGCGTCTGTTTGGGGCATCAGGCGATCGGCGCCGCTTTTGGAGGGCAAGTCGTCCGAGCGCCGCAGCCGGTGCACGGCAAAGCCTCGCTCGTTCATCACGACGGACGGACGATCTTTCGCGGCCTGCCGAATCCCCTTACCGCCGGACGATACCATTCATTGATCGTGGCGCGCGACTCGCTGCCCGAGGAGCTTTCGATCAGCGCACAAACAGAGGACGGGCTGATCATGGCTCTTCGGCATCGGTCGTTGCCCGTGGAGGGCGTGCAGTTCCATCCCGAATCGGTTTTGACGCCCGAAGGTCGACAATTGATAAAGAATTTCATAGAAGGAGGAAGCTATGATTCCTGAGACGTTGGAGTATCTGAGCCAGGGGCTGGACATGACCGAAGACCATGCCTACCGCGTGATGAACGGCATCATGTCCGGCGAGTGGACGCCCGCGCAGATGGCCGGTCTGCTCATTGCGTTAAAGGCCAAGGGAGAATCGGTCAGCGAACTGGTCGGATTCGTTCGCGCCATGCGCGGCCGGGCGCTGTCGGTGGCGGCGCCGGAAGAGACGGTGGATACCTGCGGCACCGGCGGCGACGGCAGCCGATCCTTCAATGTTTCCACCGCGGCGGCGATCGTTGCGGCGGCGGCCGGCGCCGTGGTCGCCAAACATGGCAATCGATCGGTCTCCAGCCGCAGCGGCAGCGCCGACGTTCTGCAGCAGCTCGGCGTCAAGATCGATCTGACGCCGGAACAGGCTTCCGCATGCCTGCAGCGCATCGGACTGGCGTTTCTCTTTGCCCCGGTATTTCATGCCTCTATGAAGCACGCCGCGGCCCCTCGTCGCGAACTGGGCGTGCGCACCGCCTTCAACCTGCTCGGCCCTCTGGCCAACCCGGCCGCCGCACGGCGACAAGTGGTCGGCACCTTCAGCCGCGAGGCCGCGGACAAGCTGGCCAAGGTGATGCTGCGCCTCGGTACGCAGCACGCACTGGTGGTGCACAGCCGCGACGGCATGGACGAAATCTCGGTGAGCAGCGAGACGGTGATCTATGAGGTGAAGGACGGCCGCATAAAGCGAAATGAGGTCTCGCCGGAGCAGTTCGGCCTTCGCCGTCGTTCGCTCGACGAGGTGCGCGGCGGCGATGCGGCGACCAACGCCGAGCTGATGCGGAAGATGCTGGCGGGCGAGGAGGGAGCGATCGCCGATATTACCGTCCTGAACGCCGGCGCGGCGCTCTATGTCGCCGGCCGAGCTTCGACGATCCATGACGGCACCCGAATGGCGCGCGAGGCGTTGGCTTGCGGCGCCGCAGCCGCCAAGCTGGAGGAGCTGGTTCAAATGACGCAGTCCTTTTCTTCCGAAAGAGCCGCCGCATGACCGCGCTGCATGAAATCTTGGAGAACACGCGGCGCGAAACGGCCATGAGGAAACAGCGGCTGCCGCTCGCCGAGCTTCGCCGAGCAGCCGAATCTGCGGAACCGCGACCGAGCCTTGCCGCCGCCTTAGCCCGGCCGGGCGTCAACATCATCGCCGAGGTGAAAATGGCATCGCCGAGCAAAGGCGTGCTGTGCACGAATTTCGATGCGGCGGAAACGGCGCAGACCTATGAGCGCGGCGGCGCCGCGGCTGTTTCGGTGCTGACCGACGAACGTTTCTTCGGCGGCAGCCTCCTGCACCTCGACCAGGTGACCGCAGCCGTCGATTTGCCGGTTTTGCGCAAGGACTTTATCCTGGACGCCTATCAGGTCTACGAAGCCAAGGCGCATTCGGCGAGCGCCGTGCTTCTGCTTGCGGCTGCCTTGAACGACGCCGAGCTGTCCGATTTGGCGGCGTTGTGCGCCGAACTCGATCTCGACGCGCTCGTCGAAGTGCACGATGAGCGCGAACTGGAACGTGCCCTGAGGCTGCCGGTGCCGATCATCGGAGTCAACAACCGCGACCTGCGCACCTTTGCCGTTGACCTGCAAACGAGCCTGCGCTTGGCGCCGTTGCTGCCTCGCGACCGAGTGTGCGTCAGCGAAAGCGGTATCTCGTCCGCACAGGAGATCGCCGTTTTGCGTGCGGCCGGCTACAGCGGCTTTCTGGTGGGCGAAACCTTGATGCGCGCTCAAGATCGCTTGCAGGCGCTGCGTCTTCTGCGGGGCGATCATGTGGATTAAAATCTGCGGAATGACCCGACGGCAGGACCTCGAACTGGCGCGAGACCTCGGCGTCGACGCCGTGGGCTTTATCTTCGCGCCCAGTCCGAGACGCGTGACGCCAGAACAGGTGTGCGCGTTGACCGAGGCGTTGAGCGGTCTTTTCAAAGTCGGCGTTTTTGTCGACGAGCGCCCGGAGGTCATGGCGGAAATCCGCCGCCGCTGCGCTTTGGATGCGCTGCAGCTTCACGGCAGCGAGCCGCCCGAATGGTGTGCCGAACTGGGCGGCACGCTGATCAAGGCGCTGCGTGTCGACCATCCTTCAATTTACGAAGAGATGGAACGGTATCCGCGCGATCTGCTCTTTTTGCTCGACGCTTTTTCCAAGGAAGCCGCCGGCGGCACCGGAAAGACCATCGATCGTGAGCTGCTCGACCGCTGTCCCGATTTCAGCCGCGTGGTTTTGGCAGGCGGCATCGGCCCGGAAAACGCCGCCGAACTGATTCGCCGTTATCGGCCTTACGGCGTCGACGCCAATTCAAAGCTGGAAGTCCGCCCCGGCGTCAAAGACCACGCGGCGATGCGCCGCTTCGTAACCGCGGTTCGGGCCTTTTCTACCTGAAACCCTTTTTCCGCGGAATCCATGAAAAGAGCTGAAAGCTTTTTGATCGCTTTATTTTTCATACAGATCATTCAAAGGACAAAAGAACGATCCCCATCGAGGAAAGAATGAGAAGAAAAGGCTATTACGGCCGCTTCGGCGGTCGCTTCGTGCCCGAACTGCTCATGCCCGCGCTGTATGAGCTGGAGGAGGGCTTTCGCACGATCGCGCGCAGCGCCCCGTTTCGGCGCGAACTCGACGACCTTTATCGCCATTACAGCGGCCGACCGACGCCGCTCTATTTCGCGCAAAGACTGAGCGCATACGCCGGCGGCGCCCGAATCTTTCTGAAAAGAGAAGACCTGAACCACACGGGTTCGCACAAAATCAACAACTGTCTCGGACAGGCGCTGCTGGCGAAGAAAATGGGCAAGCGGCGCATCATCGCCGAGACCGGCGCCGGTCAGCACGGCGTGGCCGCCGCCACGGTGTGCGCCCTCATGGACATGGAATGCCGTGTCTTTATGGGTGAAGAAGACATTCGTCGCCAGCGGCTCAATGTGCTGCGTATGAAGCTTCTCGGCGCCGAGGTGGTGCCGGTTTCAACGGGCACGGCGACTCTCAAGGATGCCACCAGTCAGGCGCTGCGCGAGTGGATCGCCACGGTCAAGACGACGCAGTATATGCTCGGTTCCGTGGTTGGGCCGCATCCTTTCCCGTTGATGGTGCGCGAGTTTCAGTCCGTCATCGGCCGCGAGGCGCGTCGGCAGTTTCGCGCGCTGGGCGTCGACAGCCCCGATGTCATCGTCGCCTGCGTGGGCGGAGGCTCAAACGCCATCGGCATTTTCCATCCCTTTCGCGAAACGCGGGCGCGGCTGATCGGCGTCGAGGCGGGCGGCCGCGGCACCGCGCCGGGCGACAACGCCGCATCGATCAATTTCGGCCGCTTGGGGGTCTTTCACGGCAACAAGAGCTATTTTCTGCAGAACGACGAGGGGCAGATCGTCCCGGCGCACTCGATCGCCGCCGGCCTCGATTACCCCGGCGTAGGGCCGGAGCATGCCTATTATCACGACAGCGGTCGAGCTCAATACGTGACCGTCACGGATGAAGAGGCCAAAGAGGCCTTCAGGTTGCTTTCGCGCTTGGAGGGCATCATCCCCGCCTTGGAAAGCGCGCACGCGGTTGCTTATGCCGTGCGCCTGGCGGGGGAACTCACGCCGGAGCAGATCATCCTCGTGAACCTTTCGGGCCGCGGCGATAAGGACACCGCCGGTATGGAGACGGAGGAGGAAAAAGGTGAGAATTGAACAACGTCTGAAAGCAATCCGCAGCCGCGGCGAAAAGGCCGCGGTGTTTTTCATCACCGCGGGCGACCCTTCGCTTGCGGAAACGCTGCGCATCATGGAATCGATGGCGGACGCCGGGGCGGACGTCATTGAGCTGGGCATACCGTTTTCGGATCCCATTGCCGACGGGCCGGTCATCCAACGGTCGACGCAGCGCGCCTTGGCTCAAGGCGTGTCGCTGAAAGACGTGACGACGCTGGTCGGCGAGTTTCGCCGCCGCCGCGACACGCCCGTGGTTCTGATGGGCTACCTCAACCCTCTGCTGCAGTTCGGCTTGCGTCGCGCCGTGCAGCGTTGCCGCAGCGCCGGCGTCGACGGTCTCATTGTGGCCGATCTTCCTTACGAAGAGGGCGCCGAACTCGAACGGCTGTGCCGTTCAGCCGGCATTGCCCTTATCTATCTTTTGGCGCCGGAGATCGATGAGCGGCGAACACAGGCCGTCGTGCGCGCCTCGAGCGGCTTTGTTTACTGCACGGCTCTTTACGGAACGACGGGCTCCGGCGGAACCGAGGCAAACCTGCCGCGTACGCTCGGCACCTTGCGCAAGATGACCGATCTGCCCATTCTCGTCGGTTTCGGCGTTTCATCGCCGGAAGAAGCCGCCGCTGTCTGCCGACACGCCGACGGCGTCATCATCGGAAGTTGGCTGATCCGAACCTTGGAGGCCTCCTCGGACCCGGCAAACACCGCCTATGAATTCGTGCGACGCGTAAAGCAGGCCGTCGCTGCAGTTTAGAAAGCCATTTTATTAAAAGAAATCTAAAGCGTAACGTCCTTTAAAAGCTGCCCATTCTTTGCTTGGAAATGGGCAGCTTTTATTGTATTTTTACAAAAAAGCAACAGACAATTCACCATGAGTTGGACGCCGCCTGCCGATGAAGCATAGTTTTCGTTTTGTAGTCCCGATCGTTCTTCTGTTCTGCACCTTCGCTTTTTCGCAACAGACACCCTTTCGCGGCTCGCCCTTCAAATTGCCGGGTCTCATCGAAGCCGAGGAATACGACCGCGGCGGCGAAGGCTTCGCCTACCATGACACCGAGCCGGATAACCTCGGCGGCGCCTTTCGCCCGCGCGAAGGCGTCGATCTCGAAAGTTCCACCGAAAACGGCTACAACATCGGCTGGATTCAACCCGATGAATGGGTGGAATACACCGTGGACGTTCAGACCGCCGGCGTGTACAAGGTTGAAGTGCGCACGGCGGCGGCGAACGAGGCAGGATATTTTCACCTGGAACTCGACCGAGTCAACATCACCGGCAGGCAAATGGCGCCGGTCACGGGCGGCTGGCAAACGTGGACGACCGTCGTCATCCCCCAGGTATATCTGCGGGCAGGGCAGGGCGTGCTGCGGCTCTACATGGAGTCGGCCAATTTCAACGTCAACTCCATGCGCTTCACGCTTGTCAAGGCCACGCAGCCGCCGAATGTCGCCATTACTTCGCCTGCAAACAATTCCGTGCATCCGGTCGCTGAGCCGCTCACCATAACGGCGTCGGCGAGCGACCCCGACGGTACTGTCAGCCGCGTCGAGTTTTTTGCCGACGGCACCACTCTCGGCCAGGACTTCTCTTCGCCCTACTCGGTCGTCTGGACGCCCTCGCGTACCGGCGAGTACCAGCTCACAGCCCGCGCCGTGGACAACGACGGCGGAGCAGCGGTATCGGCGCCGGTGACGGTCAAGATCAAAGCCCCCGACTATTTGCCCGGCCCGATCTTTTCGGCGCCGCACGGCTTTTACGACAAAGCCTTCGACCTTTACATCAGCAGCGATATTACCGGAGGCGAAATCCGCTGGTCGCTCGACGGCTCCAATCCCGTCACCTCGCCCACGGCGAAAAAATCCTTCTCGCCGGCCAAGGTGCGCATCGATCCGGTCAGCCGTGACGGCCGCGGCGACACCCCGGCAGTGGTGGTGCGCGCCGTTGTCGTCAAAGACGGCAAGCAGATGACCGCGGTGTTGACCAACACCTATGTGTTCGTCAATCGCGTGCGCTGGCAAAAGCGGCCGACGAACTGGCCCGAGTCCGGCATCAACGGTCAATACATCCGTTTCGACGTCAGCAGGGAAGTGGTGCTCAACGACCGCTATAAAGATTGGGTGGAAAAGGCGCTGCTCGACATCCCGACGATGTCGTTGGTGACGGACATGGAGAATCTTTTCGATCCAAAGACCGGCATATACGTCAATGCCGTCGAGCGGGGCATCGAATGGGAGCGGCCGGCGTCGTTGGAGCTGATTCTGCCGGACGGCAGCGAAGGCTTTCAGATCAACATGGGGGTGCGTATACGCGGAGGCTACAGCCGCCATCCCGCCTATCCCAAGCATGCGTTCCGCGTCTTTTTTCGCGACGATTACGGCGCCGCCAAACTCAAGTATCCTCTGTTCGGCGACGAAGGCGTGGACGAGTTCGACAAGATCGATCTGCGCTGCAGCCAGAACTACTCGTGGGCCAACGGCGACGTGCTCGACACCGGCACCCGCGACGTCTTTTCGCGGGACCTGCAGCGTGAAATGGGTCAGCCCTACACGCGCAGCAGGCCTTACCATCTTTACCTCAACGGAATGTATTGGGGACTTTACGAGACGCAGGAGCGCTCGGAAGCTTCCTACGCGGCAAGCTATTTCGGCGGCAGCAAGGAAGATTATGACGTCGTGAAGGTGGACGCCGGATGGATGCGCTCCTATCAAATCGAAGCCACCGACGGCAACCTCGACGCCTGGAAGCGCGTGTGGGACGCCTGCGTAAAGGGGTTCAAGGCCAACGCGGACTATTTTGCGCTCGAAGGCCGCAAAGCGGACGGGACGCCGGATCCTAACGCCGACGTCCTGGTCGACATCGACAACCTCATCGACTATATGTTGGTCATTTTCCACACCGGCAACTATGATTCGCCGGTGTCCAAGTTCGGCAACAATCAGATGCCCAACAATTTCTATGCGATCTATAACCGGGTCAGGCGAGACGGCTTCAAGTTCTTTGCCCACGATAACGAGCACACGTTGCTGATCGATCCGGTGAACGTCGGCGACGGCATCGACGAGAACCGCGTCAACATCGGCCGTATTACGGGGCCGCGCAAGATGAACGTCGGAAGTTTTTCCGGCTTTCACCCGCAATGGCTCCATTTCAAACTGAGCGAAAATCCCGAATACCGGATGCGCTTTGCCGATCATGTCTATCGGCATTATTTCAACAACGGAATTTTTTTGCCGGAACGTGCGCGCGAACTGTTCCTGTCTCGAACGCGAATGCTCGATTTGGCGATCATTGCCGAGTCGGCGCGCTGGGGCGATTTGACGCGCTCGAAATACGGCAGTTGGCAGCGGGTGGTGCAGGACATTGCCGAAGTATATTTCGACCAACGTTACGACATCGTTCTCGGCCAGTACATCGATGAAGGGCTTTATCCGCCGATCGATCCGCCCCTCATTTATGTGGGCGGCGCGGAACTGAAGGAAGAGCGATCGAGGCTGACCTCGAACGAAAAGGTCGAGCTCAGGAACCCCAACTCCGGCGGCAGTATCTATTACACGCTGGACGGCAGCGATCCGCGGGCGATCGGCGGAGCGGTTGCTTCGACCGCCGTGGATGCGGGGAAGCAGAAAACGATTACCCTGACCGCCTCGACCGTACTCAAGGCGCGCGTCAAATCGGGCAGCACATGGAGCGCGCTGCATGCCGTCACGTTTGTGCTTCCGGCCTCACTTAAGGCGCTCAAAATCACCGAGATTCATTACAAGCCGCTGCCCAACGGCGATGTGAGCGGCAGCGAATATGAATTTCTCGAATTCAAGAACTGCAGCGGACAGACGTTGGATCTCAGCTTGGCGTCGTTGGTCAAGGGCGTTCAGTATAGCTTCCCCGTGGGGTCTATGCTGCAGGCGGGAAAACACCTGGTGATCGCCTCAAACGCCGCCGAATTCAAGAACCGCTACGGTTGGGCTCCCTTCGGCCAATACGAAGGGCAATTGGACAACAAAGGCGAGCGCATCGTTCTGGTCTCGGCCGCCGGTGATACGGTCATTGATGTGCGCTATTCGAACAAAGCGCTGTGGCCTGAAGAAGCGGCCGACACCGGTCGTTCGCTGGCGGCCTGCGAAGTCGACCCGAGCGGAAATCCCAATGATCCCGCCTATTGGCGTGCATCCTACAAAGTGGGCGGCTCCCCCGGCCGCGACGACAACATCGCCGCTGAAATCGACGGCGGCGAGGTTCCGCAAGCCTATGAGTTGATGCAGAACTATCCGAATCCGTTCAACGCTTCCACGCGGATCGATTTTACCCTGCCCGAAGAAAGCCGCGTTCGGCTTCAAGTCTACGATCTCCTCGGTCGGCTCGTCGACGAGCCGACGAACGAGCTTTATGCCGCCGGCCGTCACTCGATCAACTGGGACGCCTCCGATCACCCGCCGGGTGTCTATTTTCTGCGCGCAGAGTGGAAGGGAGGTTCGCGCGCCATCAAAATGCTGCTGGTCAAATAGTGAGGGCTTGAGGTGAAGAGACTCTGCATCGGGATCACCCTTTTTCTGCTGGAAGCCTGCCGATCGAGCCTCGCCGCGGTGGTCATCAATGAGTTCATGGCGTCGAATCGCTCGACGTTCGCGGATCCCGACGAGCCGAACCAGTTCCCGGATTGGATCGAGCTGTACAATGACGGCGATCAGGCGGTCGATTTGAGCGGCTGGTGTCTGACCGACGATCGAACGAAAGAAAAATACCGCATTCCCGCCGGCGTAACGATCGGCGCCAAGCGCTATCTGCTTTTCATCGCCGACAACGAGCCGCAGCAGGGAGCGCCCCACGTCAATTTCAAACTGCGCGGCGAGGGCGGATTTGTCGGCCTAAAGTCCGCCGCCGGTTACGTCGATTCTTTGACTTACGGACCGCAGTCGACGGACGTTTCTTTCGGCCGATCGCCGGACGGGGGCAACGCACTACTCTTTTTCGACCGGCCCACGCCTGGAAGCGCGAACGGAACGGGACGCGTGGGACCGGTTCTCTTCAGCGTGCCGCACGGCTTTTACAACGCTCCCTTTGACCTGACCTTGTCGGTCACGCCTTCCACCGCTCAGATTCGCTACACGCTCGACGGCTCCGAGCCGACGTCGGCTTCCTCGCTCTATCGGTCACCGCTGCGCATTTCCACAACGACCTGCGTGCGGGCGCGCGCCTTCCTAACCAGTGCCGTCCCTTCCGAATCAATCACACAGACCTACATTTTCCTCGAACACGTCATCCGCCAACCCAAGAATCCGCCCGGCTTTCCGCAGAATTGGGGTTGGCAGGGCGTCGGCGACTATGAGATGGATCCGCGCGTGGTGAACGACCCCCGTTACAGCGGCACCATCATCGACGACCTGAAGAGCGTTCCTTCCATGTCCCTGGTGATGGATGTGGAAGACTGGTTCGGCGAGGGCCGCGGTATCTATCTTGAGGGCGAGAACGAAGAGCGGCCGGTATCCGCCGAGTTGCTCCTGCCCGACGGCAGCAGCGGCTTTCAGATCAACTGCGCCGTCATGATCGTGGGCGGCACCAGTCCCATCCGCTGGAAGATGGACAAGCTCTCGATGCGGCTCAAGTTCAAGCGCGAGTACGGCGCCGCAGCCCTGGAATACCCGCTTTTCGGCGAGAGCGCGACAAGCAAGCTGCAGACGATCGTTCTGGATGCCCGCATGAACAATACCTGGGCTTACGGCGGGCCGGTCGGCGTCAACGGCCGCGATCTGCGGCAGAACGACATTGCGCAATACACCCGCGACCCTTTTACCGCCGAACTGCAGCGGCTGGCCGGGGGATTGGCGCCGCATGGAGTCCAGGTGCATCTGTACCTCAACGGCCTTTACTGGGGACTTTATTGGGTGCACGAACGGCCGGACGAGCACTTTGCCGCCGCTTATCGGGGCGGAAAGGCCGAGGATTATGACGTCATCAAGCATAATCCCGAGGAGGTCGTAGCCGGAAGCAATGCCGCCTACAAAGAGCTCTTTGCCGTCGCCAATTCCTCTCGATCGATCGACGAGAAATATGCCTTTCTGGAACAGCGGCTCGACATCGATGATTTCATCAAATACATGATCATCAACTTTTATCTCGGAAATTGGGATTGGGCGCATCAGAACTGGTATGCGTCGCGGGCGAAGAGCGGTCCCGAGAGCAAGTGGCGCTTCCACAGTTGGGACGCCGAACATGTGATGGAAGGGCTGAACTTTGACAACACGACCCGCGACGACGACGGCGGCCCTACCCGGCTTCACCAGGTGCTGCGGCAGCATCCTCATTACCGGCGTCGCTTCGCCGATCACGTTCAGGCGCTGCTCAAAGGTGACGGCCTGCTGACGGTTTCGCGCATCAAGGCGCTCTATGAAAAACTGGCAGCCGAAGTGTATCGCGCCGTCGTCGGCGAATCGGCGCGTTGGGGCGACAATCGGCGCAGCGAACCCTATACACGCGACGTAGAGTGGGTCAAGGAGAAAGAGTGGCTGCTGAACACCTACTTTCCGCGGCGCGGCAACATCGTTCTGCAGCAGTTGCGCAATCAGGGATTGTATCCGGATCTCGCCGCGCCCGACCTGCTCATCGACGGTAAGCCGCACACCGGCGGCCGCATCGAGCCCGGCGCCGCCCTCAGCATGGCGTCTCTGCGAGGCCGTATCTATTTCACGCTGGACGGCTGCGACCCGCTGTTCGACGACCCCTTCGCACGGGGCGAGACGGTATTGGTGCCGGCAACGGCTCCGAAACGCGTCCTGCCGTTAAGTGAAAACATCGGCATTCGCTGGCGCATCGAAACGGACTACGATGATTCTGCCTGGCTGCGCTGCGAAAGCGCTCCGGGCGGCATCGGCTACGATTTGAGCGGCGACTATGACGCTTTCATCAGCCTTAACCTGCGCCGGGAGATGTATCATCCTTCTGAACAGCGACCAACGTCCTGCGCCGTGCGCATTCCCTTCGAGTTGACGGCCGAACGATTGAGCGAGGTCAAAAAGCTTCTCCTCAAGATTCGGTACGACGACGGTTTCGTCGCCTACCTCAACGGCATGATGGTCGCCTCGGCCAACGCGCCGACCGCGCCTTCGTGGAACGCCGCGGCGCCGACGTCTCGAGAGGCCGAAAGCGAAGAGACATTCGACATTTCCGCCGCCGTCGGGAGACTGCGCAGCGGCACCAACCTTCTGGCGATTCAAGGGTTGAACGTCAACGCTCAAAGTTCCGATTTTTTGATCACGGCGGTTCTAACGGCGAGCGGTCAGATGAACGCGGAACCGGCTCCCTCGGCCCTTATTTACGAAAAGCCGATCGTTCTCAATCGTACGGCCGAAGTTCGGGCCAGAGCCTTCGACGGAAGCGAATGGAGCCCTTTGAGTCGCGCTTTATACGCCGTACCCGACCTCCTGGAAAGCTTGAGGCTGACCGAGATCCACTACCATCCCTTGTCGCCGGACGGAGAGACCGACGGCAGTCGCTTCGAATTCATCGAGCTGAAGAACATCGGCAATGAAGCACTGGACATCAGCTTTTCGGCTTTTGTGCGGGGCGTTCATTGCGTTTTTCCTGCAGGAAGCATCCTGCCGCCGGGCGGCTTTTGCATTGCGGCCGCAGACGCCGAGGCCTTTCACCGCCGTTACGGTTTCGGGCCGAACGTCGTTTTTAGCGGCGCATTGGACAACGCCGGCGAGCGTCTGACGTTCGTCAATGCGGCCGGCGACACGATCTTTGACTTGAGGTACAACGACAAGGCGCCGTGGCCGGAAGAAGCGGACGGTCGCGGCTATTCGCTCGTCGCTAACAAGGTCTTGCCCCCGCGCAATCCTTCTTTGCCGAACTATTGGGCGGCATCTTATTTCATCCACGGCTCTCCCGGCCGCGACGACAAAACCGCTGTCGGCATCTTTTCTTACGAAGCGAAATTGCCGCAACGTTTCGCTTTGCAGCCGAACTATCCCAATCCTTTCAACGTTTCCACCACAGTGGTCTTTGAACTGCCGACGGCGCAGTCGGCGCGGCTGGACGTGTTCGACTCGCTGGGTCGGCGGGTGTTCAGCCGAACAATGGAGTGCGAGGCGGGCCGCCATTCAGCGATTATTGAAGCCGACGGCTGGCCCACAGGCCTTTACCTTTGCCGCCTCGAGGCGGGAGGCATGCAGGCGACAATCAAGATGCTTTTGATCAAGTGAAGCGTCCATCGATGCGCCCTTCACATTAGCTTAAAAAGTTCCGTAATGTCCTGACCATGCTGTATACTATGATCGGAATCTTTCCGCATGCGTCGGCGTTACAGCCCGGCGAATCGAATTGTAAAACGATCATTCCATGCGGTTCACGAGTGATATAGAGGTCTGTCTGTCCTTCGGATTACTGAAAAAGCATCATTCCGCTCGGGTTTTCTTTTCCCGCTTTAAAAAGAACCTGAAGAGCGGACTAGAGATTTATCTAATGACTCTGCTTTTTGTCGGGGCCTTTTCGTCAAATCTTTTTTCCTCTCAGCGGATTGTGGCTCAGGACGGAAGCGCCGGAAGGCGGTTCGGTTACTCCGTGTCGATCGACGGCAACTGGATGGCCGTCGGCGCGCCCGGTCTGGCGCAGAATGACGGCTATAAAGGGGCGGTCTATATTTACACGATGTCGAACTCGCAGTGGAGCTTTCATTCGCTTGTGACCGCTGCAGATAATCAGTCTTTCAACTTTTTCGGCTCCTCGGTTTCGCTTTACAAAGAGTGGCTCTTGGTCGGCGCGCATGCCGACACATCGCACGGCAGCTACAGCGGATCGGCTTATCTCTTTCAGCGCGTCAATAATGCCTATGTGCAAAGAGCCGTTTTCCGCTCTTCGCATGCGTCCGATTTGTTCGGCAGCAGTGCGGCCATGGGAGATGGTTTCTGCGTCGTCGGTGCTCGGGCAGCGGGCGGCTCACCCTCAGGGGCTGGGGCCGTTTATGTCTATCGGCAGAACGGCTCTAATCCCACCGACTGGATCGCGGACGGCACGCTGACCGCCGCGGACGGAAAGGCGAACAACGCCTTCGGCGCCGCCGTTGCCGTATCCGGTAACCGCGTGCTTGTGGGGGCGCCGTTCACCAAGGCCTCGCCGGCTTCCGCAGGAACAGCCTACATTTTTGAAAAAGTGAGCGGTACTTGGACTCAGAAGGCCAAGTTGGCGCCGGTGAACGGCAGCGCCCGCAACCTGTTCGGCTCCGCTGTGGACATTGACGGCGATTGGGCGGTCATCGGAGCCTACCGCGAGGACAACAAGTACTTTGACGACGGGTCCGTCTATGTGTACCGCCTGAGCAGCAGCGCCTGGAGCCTTGATGTTGAGCTTACCGCCGCGGATGCCGATTCCGGCGATTTCTTCGGCTGTTCCGTGGCGCTGAAGAACAGCTTTCTCATCGTCGGTGCGCCGGGCGACAACGGCACCTACCGCGACAGCGGATCCATCTATGCCTTTTTGCGCACCGGCGGTTCATGGGTCATGACCACCAAAAAAGGGCCGGTCGATGCCCGAGATTTCGACCGTTTCGGAAGCGCCGTCGACATTGGGCCCAATGCTGCAGCGGCGGGCGCGCCGACAAAGGCCGTCGGCAGTCAGGCCATGCAGGGTGTCCTTTTTGCCTATAAAACCCTTGATGATCTGGAACTGGCTGTGACCCTCACCTCCTTCCAGGCGGTTTTTGTCGACGGCGGCGTGTTGCTCACCTGGAAGGTTCAGAGCGAAATCGACAACCTCGGCTTTATTATACAGCGTCGCACGGAAACAAGCGACTGGGAAACCGTGGCCGATTTTCAGACTCACGAAGAACTGCTCGGCCGCGGCGGCGCCTCCTCCGCCGCGGACTACCGTTTCTTCGACTTTACTGCGGCGCCGGGTACGGACTATTACTACCGCCTCGGCGACGTTCGGCTGAACGGTGAGATCACCTTTCATGAACCGGTTCGCGTACAAACCTCTTCCAGGACCGCCGTCCTTGCGCCGGAGGGCTTCCGTCTTCATCCGCCTTTTCCGAACCCCTTCAACAGCCGTACGGCCGTTCTTTTGGAACTGACTCGGCCGATGAAGCTCGAAGCGACGGTCTATGACCTGCGCGGCCGCCGCGTTCGGCAGCTGATTTCAGAACGAAAAGAGAGCGGCAGCCATACGCTCGCATGGGACGGTTCGGACGATAGTGGAAAAGAGGTCGCCGGCGGCGTTTATCTCCTTCGTATCCGCGCGGAGGAGGCAGTCGCCGCCTACAAGGTTGTTCTTATCAAGTAGCATAATCCGTCACGCCGAAGCGTACTCGCTTTTATTCTGCAAATGATTTAAAACCATCGACCGAGCTCGACCTTTTTCCCCGATGAAGAATGGGCGCAGCTTTCAACCGACAGGAACGGAAGGCGGAGCTTTGGAGTTACGGTAACTGTCGTTTCAACCGTCCATTCCTCGAGTCCCGTTTTCGCGATGTTATCGCACTTTTCTCATAAAAGGATTGGAATTTAGCTTACTGTTTCATAAAATAGACACTGCTGCATTTCGACCAAGCTGCGAGAGGGATGTTTTGAAGAATCGACTGATTTTGACTGCCTTGTTGGCCTTCAGTGCTCTTAAACCGGTGTCGGCGAGCGATCACTGGGAAGCGTTGGTGCTCCCCGGCGACGTGTGGCGCTACTTGGTGCCCACTTCCGAACCGCAGGCCAACTGGATTTCCAATGACTTTTCTGAAACGGGTTGGGGATCCGGTCGCGGCGGCTTCGGCTACGGCGACAACGATGACGTCACCCAAATCGTACAGACGCTTTCGGTCTATCTTCGCCGCACCTTCGAAGTCAAGGACATCACCAAAATTGAGGCGCTCATCTTTGCCATTGATTACGATGATGCCTTTGTCGCTTACCTGAACGGCGTGGAGATCGCCCGTTCGCCAGGGTTGACCGGTGAGCGGCCCGCATTCAATCAGCGATCGAGCATCAGCCATGAGGCGGTTCTTTATCAGGGCGGTGTGCCCGACACCTACCGGCTGGACGCCGGCCTGTTGCGGCAGGGGATGAATGTGCTGGCGGTGCAGGTGCACAACGAAAACATCAATTCGTCTGATTTGTCGGCCATCCCTTTCCTCTTCGCCGGCATCTCCGAGAGAATTCGCCGCTATCAGCCGACGCCTTCGTGGTTTATCCCGCCCTTTGATTTCACCTCCTCCAATCTGCCGATCGTGATCATTGATACTCAAGGGCAGACGATCGCCGATGAGCCAAAGATAACGGCTAAAATGCAGATCATCGACAACGGACCCGGCGCCCGTAACTACCTTAACGATCCGCCGAGCGGCTACGACGGCTGGATCGGCATCGAAAAGCGCGGCAATGCCACGCAGTCTTACGAGGTTGTTCAAGGCAAGTGGTCCTACACCATCGAGACCCGTAACGAAGACGGCAGCGATAATGACGTCAAACTGTTGGGCATGCCGAAGGACAAGGACTGGATACTACTGGCTGCTTTTATCGACAAGACCTTGATGCGCGATGCCATTGCCTACCACATGTCCCGCTCCATCGGCCGCTGGGCGCCGCGAACACGCCACGTCGAGCTTGTGCTGAACGGCAGATATGAAGGCGTCTATGTGCTGGTTGAAAAGATAAAATGGGGTAAAAACCGTCTGAACATCACCAAGATCAAGCCCACGGACGTCTCAGGCGATGCTTTAACCGGCGGCTACATTTGGGCCGTGCAGCAGGCCGACGGCACGGACGTGGTGTTCGGGTCCAACGGCAACATGCGCGTTCTGAAATATCCGAAAGCCAAGGACGTTCAACCGGAGCAGCTCGAATACATTCGCAAAGCCGACGATGAGGTCAAGGCGTTGGTCGACCGCTCCTACTTCAGAGACCCTGAGCGCGGCTATCACAAATACATCGACGTATCGAGCTTTATCGACGAGCTGATCGTGCAGGAGGCGACCAAAAACTCGGACGCCTACGGCTGGAGCGGCTTTTTTCATAAAGATCGCTTGGGGAAAATTTGCGCCGGGCCGGTGTGGGATTTCGACCAGGCGATCGCAAATTCGACGCACCAAAACGGCGATGTCGTCGAGTATTGGATGATCGAACACACGGACGGCATGTTTCCCAAGATTTGGCTCGGCCTGTGGAAAGATCCGGCATTCAAAGAAGACGTCGCCAATCGTTGGTTCCAATATCGAAGCGGGCCGTTGCGCACGGAGCGCCTGTTTGCCTTTATCGACTCCCTCGCCGTCTACTTGGACGAAGCCCAACAGCGCAACTTTCAGCGCTGGCCGATTTTGGGTGTGGAAATTTGGCGCAGCCTGCCGGGCGCGCGACAGCGCAACACCTATCAAAAAGAAGTCGATTACATGAAGGCCTACCTCCAAGCGCACATGGAATGGATGGATCGCGAGCTGCGGCCGCATGCAACCGTAAACAAGCGGCAGGAAGCCGAGGCCGTCGCCCTTCCCGTCCGTTTGACGCCCAATCCCTTTCGCGACCGCACCGCCCTCGGTGTTACTCTCCCCGAGGACGGTTACGTCGAGATCAAGGTGTACAACACGCTCGGCCAGTTGGTACGCACGATTCATCAAGGATTCGAGCAGCGCGGGGAACATCTGTTCCACTGGGACGGCCGTGACAACGCCGGCCTACCCGCAGCCAACGGTCTCTATTTCTACCTGATCGATCAGAACGGTTTTCGGTTTAAGACCAAGGTGATCAAGTTTTAAGCGGACAGAGAAGCATTGCCCCTCATGCCTGAAAGGCGACAAGAAACATCGTCGATAAGGAAAGGCCCGTTATGTACAAGCTGATCATCACCGGCCGTTTTTCTGCTGCGCACTATCTGCAGGAGTATCCGGGCGCCTGTGCGCGCGTGCACGGCCACAACTGGCGAGTCACGGTCACCGTGACCGCGCCCGACGTGGACGACAAGGGCATGGTCGTCGATTTGGTGGCGCTCAAGCAGCAGATCGACGACTGTCTCGGACGATTCGACCACCGCGTCATCAACGAAGTGCCGCCGTTCGATCGCCTCAATCCCACTTCCGAGATGCTGGCGAAACATCTCTATGAAGAAATCAGCGCCCGCGTCGCTGTTCAGGTGGAAAGCGTGGCCGTTTCAGAGAACGATGACTACCAGGTGGTTTATCAGCCGAAAAGTTGAAAATACTTCTTGGAACTCCAAATTGAGGTGATTATATTTGGATGCAGGATGGTTTCGGCCGTGCGATAGACATAGGTTGCGCAGCAGAGCCGAAAGACCGGAAAGCATGAGAAAAGGTATCGAAATGACGTTTCCAGTGAAAAACTATTTTTATACCTACTTTTATTTTACCAGCGGCGGTCAGACGTAGGATAGACCGGACTATCCGAAACTGATCCGCCCACTGCTTATTCAAGAAGTGGGCTTTTTTTTTGGAGTACGGCATGAAAATTCTTGAATACCGACGTCGGATCGATGCCATTGACCGCAAGATTCTTTCTTTGCTGAACCGTCGCGCTCAACTGGCGCTGCTGATCGGCGAGGAGAAAAAGAAGCACAATCTGCCGGTCGAAAGCCGCGAGCGCGAAGAAGCGGTCATGATCAACCTTTTGACGGAAAACATGGGACCGCTGCTCGATCATGACGTGTTTCAGATTTATCAGTCGATCATTTTTGCCTGCCGCAATCTGCAGCAGGTTCGCCGTGAACAGGAAGAAAAGACGCGGCAGGAATAACGTTTCTGCCGCAAAACGATAGACCGAAAAGAAGAGGTGGAGTCGTGGTCATTGTCATGAAGGATACGGCGACCGAAGAACAGATCGAAGCGGTTGCCGAACGTTTGCGCGAACACGGACTGGACGTCCACAAAGTGGTCGGCGTGCAGCGCACCATTCTGGGCGCCATCGGCGACGTGACGGCCATCGATCGACGCGAGTTCGAGGTCATGGACGGCGTTTTTGAGGTACTGCGCGTTTCGGAACCTTACAAATTGGCGGGCCGAACGTTTCACGCCGAGGACACCGTCATCAGAGTAAAAAACGCCGTTTTCGGCGGAGATCAGATCACCGTGATCGCCGGGCCGTGCGCCGTGGAGAGCGAGGAGCAGTTGTTCACCATCGCTGCGGCGGTCAAAGAGGCAGGCGCCAAAGTGCTGCGCGGCGGCGCGTTCAAACCGCGCACCTCGCCCTATACCTTTCAAGGAATGGGTGAAGAGGGTTTGAAATTGCTCAAGGCGGCCGGCGATGAGTTCGGCATGCCCACCGTCAGCGAAATCATGCGGGAAAATCAATTGGATTTATTGGCGGAATATTGCGACATTCTCCAGGTCGGCGCGCGCAACATGCAGAACTTTCCGCTGCTGAAGGAACTCGGCCGCATCCGCAAGCCGATTCTGCTGAAACGCGGCATGTCGGCGCGAATCGAAGAACTGCTGATGGCCGCAGAATACATCATGACCGGCGGCAACTATGAGGTGATCCTCTGCGAGCGCGGCATCCGCACCTTCGAGACCTATACGCGCAACACGATGGACATTTCCGCCATCCCCGTGGTTAAAAAGCTGAGCCATTTGCCGATGATCGCCGATCCGAGCCACGGTACCGGTTTGCGCAACAAGGTGGCGCCGCTGGCCCGCGCCGCCGTAGCCGCCGGAGCCGACGGCCTGATCGTCGAAGTGCATCACGATCCCGATCACGCTCTTTCCGACGGTCCGCAGTCGCTCTATCCGCAACAATTCGCCCGCCTCATGGAGGAGCTGCGCATGATCGCCTGGGCCATCGGCAGGCGCATCGAATAGGAGGCTGAACGTGCGCGAGTACGAACGATTCCGCCAAGTCCTTATCGTCGGCGTCGGTTTGATCGGCGGTTCCTTGGGACTTGCTTTGAAGAAAAAGGGCTTTCCCGGGCGCATCATCGGCGTCGATGAGCCGCATGTGCTGGAAAAGGCGCTGCGGCGGCACGCCGTCGACGATCCCTTTCCGACCGACCGGCTGGCGGAAGCCGCTGCGGACGCCGACCTGGTGGTGCTGTGCACGCCCATTGCGGAAATATTGTCGCTGCTGCAGACCATCGGCGGCTACCTCAAGACCGGCGCATTGGTCACCGACGTGGGCAGCATCAAGCGCAAGATCGTCGAAACCGCCAACATTCACATGCCGGCGCAATGCGACTTTATCGGCGGCCACCCCATGGCGGGCGCCGAAGTGCGCGGCATCGACGGCGCCGACCCCTTCCTGTTCGAAAACGCCGCCTGGGTGCTTACCCCGGGACGTCCCGTTGAAGAAGGCAAACGCCGTGCGCTGGGAGAACTGCTGGAGCTGATCGGCGCCAAGGTGCTGCTGCTGCAGCCCCGGCTTCACGACGAGATCGCCGCAGCCGTCAGCCACCTGCCGCAGATGGCCGCCGTTGCCCTCATGAATTTGGTCGCCTCGCGGCAAAAGGAAAGCCCCTTCTTCCTCAAAATGGCCGCCGGCGGCTTTCGCGACATGACGCGCATCGCCTCCAGCCCCTTCGGCATCTGGAGGGACATCTGCAGCGCTAATGCCGACCAGATCGAATCCTTCATCGACGCCTACATTGAGGAGCTGCGCCATGTGAAGACCATTCTTCACGACCCCAAGGCGATGGAAAAATACTTTAATCAGGCCGCCGGCAATCGGTTGTCGATTCCGACCGACACCAAAGGCTTTCTCAAGCCGCAGTATGAAATTTCCGTGGCGGTGGAAGACAAGCCCGGCGTTCTGGCCAAAGTGGCCGCGATTTTGGCCGAGCATCAGATTAACATCAAGGACATCGAAGTGCTGAAAATTCGCGAGGACGAAGGCGGAACCTTCAGAGTGGCCTTCGGCGAACGCGCCGATCAGGAACGGGCGCTCGAGCTTCTTGCCGCCGCCGGTTTCGAATGCCGTAAAAGAGGATGACTATGGCCGATAGAACGCTTCATCGCATCTCGTCGCTGAACGGCGAACTGCTTCTGCCCGGCGACAAATCGATTTCACATCGCGCCCTCATGCTGGGGGCGTTGGCGGACGGTGACTGCCGCATCACCGGCCTGTCCGACGCCGCCGACGTGGAAAGCACGGCGGCATGCCTTTCGGCTTTGGGTGTTCGTATCGAACGCAAGGGGGCGGAGGCGGTCGTCCACGGCTTGGGTATGAACGGCCTGAAGGCACCTGCGACCATCCTGGATGCCGGCAATTCGGGCACCACCATTCGGCTGCTCTCCGGCATTTTGGCGGCGCAGCCGTTTACCAGCACCATCACCGGCGATGAATCGCTGCGCTCCCGTCCGATGCGTCGCATCATCGAGCCGTTGGAGCTGATGGGCGCTACCATCGAAAGCAACGACCACAAAGCGCCGCTTACCATTCACGGAAGCCGCCTGCACGCGGTCGATTATGCGTCGCCGGTTTCCAGCGCCCAGGTCAAGTCCTGCCTGCTTTTCGCCGGCCTCTTCGCCCAGGGAGTCACGCGTGTGACCGAACCTCATCCTTCGCGCGATCACAGCGAACGCATGCTGCAGGACATGGGGGTGACCGTACGCGTTTCCGAAGCGCTGACGGCGCTCAAAGGGCCGGCCGTGGTGCACGCCCGCGACATCGACGTGCCGGTCGATTTGTCGTCGGCCGCCTTTTTCATTGTTGCGGCCGCACTGCTGCCCGGCTCGGAATTGGTGCTGCCGAACATCGGCGTCAATCCGTCGCGCACCGGCATTTTGGACGCGCTGGCCTTGATGGGCGCCAAGGTGACGCTCGATGAGGTGAAGGAAATCAACCGCGAGCCGCGCGCGAGGGTGATCGCCGGCCATGCCCCGCTCAAAGGCGTGACCCTCGGCGGAGCGATGATCCCGCGCATCATCGACGAGATCCCGATTCTGGCGGTGGCCGCCACGCAGGCGCAGAGTGTCACCACCATCCGCGACGCCGCCGAGCTGCGCGTCAAGGAATCGGATCGGCTGGCCGCCGTGGCGCAGAACCTGACGCGCATGGGCGCCAAGGTGCGGGAGCTCAAGGACGGCCTCGTGATCACCGGCCCTGTGCGCTTGAAGGGCGCCGAAATCGACAGCTTCGGCGACCACCGCATCGCCATGGCCTTTGCCGTGGCCGCCTTGATCGCCGACGGCGAAACCGTCATCCGAAATGTGGACTGCGTCGCCGTCTCTTTTCCCGCTTTTTTCAAACAACTGGAGGCGGTGACCCGTGAGTGACGCTCCCGAACCGGTATACGCCGTCATCGGCGACCCCATCGGTCACAGCCTGTCGCCGCTGATGCAGAACTGGTTTCTGCGCACCTTCGGCCTCCCCGGAACATACGTCGCCTTTCAGGTGAGTCGCCGGGAGCTGCCGCAAGCCGTCGAGGGCATTCGCGCGCTCGGCATTCGCGGTGTGAACGTGACCGTGCCTCACAAAGAAGCCGTGCTTCCATTGGTGGATGAGGGCGACGAAGAAGTGCGCCGGCTCGGCGCCGCCAATACGCTGGAAAACGCAAACGGCCGTCTTATCGCTCATGTGACCGACCCCTACGGATTTATCGCTTCACTGGGCGAGGAGCGCGATCGACTGCGCGGTGCCCAAGTGATGCTCTTCGGCGCCGGGGGTGCGGCGCGCTCCGTTTGTCGCGCGCTGGCGCAATTGGGTGCCGCTCGCGTCATCATTCACGACGTCGACGGCGCCAAGTGCTCCGCACTGGCCGAGCTGTGCGCCTCTTTCGGCCTGCCGGCGGTGATCCTTTCTTCCTTAAAAGTCGATTTGAACCAGGTCATCGCAGAGGCTGCCGTGGTCATCAACGCCACGCCCGTGGGCATGCCGCCGCTGCAGGAGCGGACGGTGCTCGAGGACATGCGTGCCGTTGGGAAAGGCCACTTTTTCTACGATTTGGTCTACAACCCCCCGCTCACGCGTTTTCTGCGCGAGGCGGCTCAAAAAGGCGCCGAGGTACGCAACGGCTTGGACATGCTGATCTTTCAAGGGCTGCAGTCGCTGCGCCTTTGGACCGGCCTGTCCCTCGAACTGTCGGGCGATCAACTGCGTGAAGTGAGAACCCTTCTGCAACGGAAATTACATCATGAATAGACTGCGTTTTTTGACGGCCGGCGAATCGCACGGCCCTGCTTTGACCGCCGTGCTTGAAGGCGTGCCCGCCGGTTTGCCGCTGAGTGAAGAGGACATTGCCGAACAGTTGCGCCGGCGTCGGCGCGGCTACGGCCGCGGCGGCCGCATGCAGATCGAAGACGACCGGCCGCAAATTCTCAGCGGCGTACGATACGGCAAAACCATCGGCAGCCCGATCTCTCTCGTTGTCTTTAACCGCGACTGGCCGAACTGGACGCAGAAAATGTCGCCGCAGCCGGTGGCGGAACCGACGCCGGCGCTGCACATGCCGCGGCCGGGGCACGCCGACTTTGCGGGCATGGTCAAGTACCGAACCGACGACCTGCGCAATATCCTCGAACGCTCGTCGGCTCGCGAGACCGCCATGCGCGTCGCCGTCGGCGCCGTCGCCCGTCGCCTGCTCGAAACCTTCGGCATCTGCATCTACAGCCACGTTGCCCGCATCGGCTCGGTTTGCTCGCCCTTCAGCGCCCTCGCTTTGACGCGCCGAACGCCGACGGAAGAGATCGAACGGCTCTTTGCCGCCGCTGAGGCCTCGCCCGTCGCCTGCGTCGATGATGCCGCCGGAAAAGAGATGCAGGCGCTTATCGACGAAGCGAAGGAACGCGGCGTGTCGCTGGGCGGTTTGTTCGAAATCGTGGTGGTCGGCGTGCCGGTGGGACTGGGCAGCCACGTGCATTGGGACCGCCGCCTCGACGGGCGGCTGGCGGGCGCCTTTATGAGCATCAACGCCGTCAAATCGGTGGAGATCGGTTTGGGCAAAGAGGTCTCCGAACGCTTCGGCGACCAGGTGCATGATGAGCTTTTTTACGAAGAAGGGATCGGCTTTTATCGGCAGCGCAACAACGCCGGCGGCATCGAAGGCGGCATGAGCAACGGCGAGCCGATCGTCGTGCGCGCGGCCATGAAACCGCTGCCCACCATGCCTTTGCCCCTGCGTTCCGTCGATGTGGCGTCGAAGGAGGCCGCTTCCGCGCATTACGAACGCGCCGACGTGTGTGCCGTGCCGGCCGCCGCCGTCGTCGGAGAGGCCATGGCGGCGTTGGTGATGGCCGATGCCCTGTTGGAAAAGATCGGCGGCGATTCCATCAGCGAAATGAGGAACCACTTTGACCACCTTGAGCAGGCTCCCTTGGGAAACTAATAACGTCTACTTTTTGGGCTTTATGGGTGTCGGGAAGTCGCGGATCGGAAAAGCGTTTGCGCGACTGGTCCGCCGGCCCTTTCTGGATACCGATGAGCTGATCGTTCGTCGCGCCGGCAAATCGATCAGCGAAATTTTTGCCGAGGAAGGAGAAGAGGGCTTTCGACGCCTGGAAACCCAGGTGATCGGCGAGACGGCCGCGGTGCCCGGCCGCGTGGTGGCGCTGGGCGGCGGCGCCGTGCTTCGCGAGGAAAACTGGAAGCTCATCGAGGCCTCGGGCATTACCGTCTGCCTCACGGCTCCCATCGAGGTGCTGTCCGAACGCATCGGCCGCAACCAGCGCCGACCGCTGCTGGCCGGCTTGCCGCCCGACGAACGCCTCGCACGCATTCGTGAAATGTTGGCGCAACGCGCTCCCTACTACGCCCGCGCTCAATTCACTTTCTGCAATTCCCAAGACCGACCGGTCTCGGAATTCGTGCGCATGATCCATGATACGCTGCTGGAGAAGCTATGAAGACGGTAAAGGTGAAGCTGGGGCGCGAGAGTTATCCGATTTATATCGGCAGCAGACTGCTTCAAGAGCTGCCCTCCCTGCTCAAACGCGAAGGGCTTTCGGCTTCTTGCCGTGTGATCAGCGACGAAACGGTAGCGTCCCTTTACGGAAATGACCTTTGCGGCCTCCTGCAGCGCCATGGTTTGGAGACGCGGCTGTATACAGTTCCCCCCGGCGAGCAGAGCAAGTCCATCGATACGCTCCAGGCGCTCTACAATCAGATGCTCGGAGACGGCGTCGATCGCCGCAACGTCGTCATTGCGCTCGGCGGCGGCGTGGTGGGCGATCTGGCGGGCTTTGTCGCCGCCACGCTGTTGCGCGGCCTTCGACTGGTGCAGGTGCCCACGACGCTTCTGGCCCAGACCGACAGCAGCGTCGGCGGCAAGGTGGGTATCAACCACCCGCGGGGAAAGAATTTGATCGGCGCCTTTTACCAGCCCAAAATGGTGGTCATCGATTCCGAAACGCTGAAAACGCTGCCGCCGCGACAAATTCGCGCCGGCGCCGCCGAAGTCATCAAGTACGGATTTATCCGCAGCCGCTCTTTTTTCGAACGGGTCGCCGATCGGCTCGATGAGCTGTTCGCGCTGGGCGACGAAAAGCTTCTCGAGACCGTTCTCGAAACCGCTTGCTCGATCAAAGCCGAAATCACCTCCCGCGACGAGCGAGAAAGCGGTCTGCGCGCCATCCTCAATTTCGGCCACACCTTCGGCCACGCCCTGGAAACGGCGACCGGCTACTCGGTTTTGCTTCACGGCGAAGCGGTCGTTTATGGAATGACGGCGGCCCTTCGGCTTTCGCAGCGCTTCGGCCGTTTGAAGGAGGACGTGGAGGCATTGACCGATTTGCTGCGCCGCTTCGAACCGCCTCCGCTGCCGTCGGAGCTGACGGCCGAGCGCATCGTCGATGCCATGGCGGGAGACAAGAAACGCCTCTCCTCGGTACAGCAGTGGGTGCTGCTCAAGGCCGTGGGGCGCGCGTTCATCAGCCGCGAGGTTCCTCAAAACGCCGTCCTGGAAGAGGCGGAGCGGCTGCTCGCAACGTCGAAGAGATCGTCGTAAGAGCGCCGCTTCGGCAATCGTTGTTCAACGACGAAGGCAGGGAGGTCGCTATGCTGAAAATCATGGTGGTCAACGGACCCAATTTGAACCTGTTGGGCGAGCGCGAGCCCGAAATCTACGGCGCCGGTTCGCTCGAAGAGCTCAACGCCGCCATTGCCGCTTCGGCAAAAGAGCTGGGCGTTGAGGTTGAGTTCTTTCAGTCGAATCACGAGGGGGCCCTCATCGACTTTTTGCACCAACACCGCAAAGACGCTCACGGCGTCATTCTTAACCCCGGCGCGCTAACACATTACAGCTACGCCCTTCGCGACGCCGTGGCCGCCGTGCGCCTGCCGACCGTGGAAGTGCATCTTTCGGACATCAACCGCCGCGAGCCGTTCCGACGGATTTCCGTGACGCGCGAGGTGTGCATCGCTCAAATCAGCGGCAAGGGTCGCGACGGCTATTTGGAAGCGCTGCGCCTTTTAGCGGAGCGCCTGCGCGCCTGACCGCCCGCCGCCATTCTGCAATTGTTTTTTGCACGGCGGAATGGTATATTTTATCGCATTGGGAGCGCATATGAAAAACGATGCCGTCGTCGACATACTCCTCAAACTGGCCGATCTGGTCGAATTCCATGGGGAAAGTCCTTTCAAGGTAAACGCTTATCGCCGCGCGGCCCGCGCCGTTCAAGACCTCAGCGAAGACATCGAGACGGTTTGGGCCGAAGGGCGGCTTGCCTCGGTTCCGGGAATCGGTGAGGCCATCTGCAAAAAGATCGACCAGTTTCTGCGTGAAGGGCACATTAAACGCTTCGCCGAGCTGGCGGCAGAAGCGCCGCGCGACCTCTTCAAGCTGCTCAGCATCCCTCACTTCGGGCCGAAAACCGCGGCGGCAGCCTATCGCGAGCTGGGCGTCGAGACGCTCGACGATCTGCGCCGTGTGATCGACGACGGCTCTTTGGCGGCGCTGCCCGGCATGGGCGCCAAAAAGGTGGAAAACATCCGCAACGGCCTCGACTTGCTGCAGAACACAGCCGGTCAAATTCCTCTCGGCATGGCGAACCTCTTGGCAACCTTGGTCATTGAGTCACTGAATAAAAAGGCAGGCGCTCTGTTCGGCCGTATTGCACCCGCCGGTTCCGTGCGCCGTTTTCGCGAAACCGTTCATGACATCGACATCATCGTGGAAAGCGAGCACGGCGCCCAGGTCATCGACGCTTTCACATCGCTGGAGGGCGTGACCCAGGTGCTCGGCTCCGGAAGCACGAAGGGCAGCGTCATTTTCGACGACCGCTTTCAGGTGGATTTGCGCGTCGTATCACCGGCCTGTTACGGTGCCGCGCTGCAGTATTTTACCGGCTCACAGGCTCACAACGTACGCCTGCGCGAGCGGGCCAAGAAGGACGGCCTCAAGATCAACGAGTACGGCGTCTTTCGCGGCGAGCGAAAGATCGCCGGCGCCTCGGAAGAAAAGGTTTACGAGGCCCTCGGCCTCCCTTGGATTTCGCCGGAGCTGCGCGAAGACCGCGGCGAAATCGAGGCGGCGCTGGAAGGCAGGCTTCCCAACCTGCTTTCGCTGGACGACATACGCGGCGACCTTCATATGCACACCCGCGACAGCGACGGCCGTTCTACTCTCGAAGAGATGGTCGAAGCCGCCCGAAGGCTGGGCTACGGCTATATCGCCGTCTGCAATCACTCGAAAAGCGCCTTTTACGCCAACGGCCTGGATGAAGAGCGGTTGGCTCGGCACATCGAAGCGATTCGCCGGTTGAACGAAGCCCTGAGCGACTTTACCGTGCTTGCCGGCATTGAAGTCGACATATTGCCGGACGGCTCTCTCGATTTCGACGACGCCGTGCTCAGCGAACTCGATTTCGTCGTGGCCTCCATCCACAGCGCTTTCAAACAAGACCCGACCGGCCGTACCATTGCGGCGATGAGCAACCGCTTCGTCGACGTCATCGGACATCCCACCGGCCGGCTGATCGGCAGGAGGGAGGCGTTCGACATGGACATCCAGCAGGTGATCGAAGCGGCTGCGCGCACGGGAACGGCGTTGGAAGTCAATTCGAGCTGGGATCGGCTCGATTTAAAAGACGTCCACGTGCGTGCGGCCATTGAGCGAGGCGTTAAAATCTGTGTGAATACCGACGCTCATCAGGCGGAAAGCTTGATCGACATGGCTTTGGGGGTGGGAACGGCGCGCCGCGGCTGGGCCGAGCGCGGCCATGTGATCAACACGATGCCGCTCGACGAGCTTCGCGCGTGGCAGAAGCGCAACCGCTGAAAGCGTTGCAGGAGAGCTGCGGGGTGAGACGAAAAGCGAAACGGTCTCATAACTATTTCGAAGCCACCAGGACGCCCTTTTACGGCATCCTGCTCACCCTGCCGGTGCTGCTGACCTACGAGTTTCTCGTCATTCTGCTGCGCTACAGCCAAGGCGCCTTTACACGCAACGCCGCGGACGTCTGGATCAAGGTGCTCATCGAGCGGACGGGCGTGCACGGCGCTTTTGCCTTCGGACTGCTTATGCTGGCGTTCATCGGCCTTGCCTTCGCGTCCCTCGTTCGCAGCAAGATCGTCGTAGAGTGGCGCTACATGATCACGGCCGTTGCGGAAAGCTGCTTCTATGCGCTCCTCTTCGCCGTTCTTGCGTCGCGGGTTACAGAGTGGGCGCTGGCGCGGCTGATGCTCACAACCGAGCAAAAGGTCGACCTGGTGCTGGCCCTCGGGGCAGGAGTCTACGAGGAGATCATCTTCCGCGCCTTCGGCTACGGCCTGCTGCCGCTTGCGGCCGCTCGGCTCTTCTATCGCCGCAAAAAAAGCCGACGCGACGCCGCATGGAACGCCCATGTGACCGTCGAACTGAAAATCGCAGCGGCGCTCATCTCGTCGCTGATCTTTTCCTGGCTTCACAACACGGCGGGCTTTTCGGCCGCCGCCTACCAGTCATTCTACCGCTTTGTTATGGGACTGCTTTTTTGTATCTTGTACGAGTTTCGCGGCCTCGGCATCGCCGTATGGACGCACAGCTTGTACGATGTTTTCGTCATCATTTTCGGGCAAAACGGTTGAAAAAGCGAATCATTCTCTGCTCCATTCCGGCGCTTGCGGCGGCCGCTGTGCTCTGCGCGGCGGCGTTTCTGTATTGGCCGCCCACGCCCCGCGGCGCCGAAATACAAATTACGGTGCGCCACGGTATGTCGCTGCGCCAGGCTGCAAACGAATTGGAACGCCTCGGCGTCGTTCGCAACGCGCGCGCGTTTCGCCTGACGGCACGCCTCTTCGGTTTGGAGAGGAAACTGCGCGTAGGCCGTTTCGTCGTGCGGCAGGGCAGCTCCCCCTATCGTGCCGTCCATGACCTGCTGAGCAGCCCGCCGCTGTTCGTCGATCTGACGCTGCCCGAAGGCTACGACAGCCGTCGCTATGCGGGCATCATAGCGCGCAGACTGGAGCTCGACTCCTTGCGATTGGTTCAACTCGTTCACGATGCGGATTTCATCAATCGTCTGGGCATCGAGGCGCCGTCGCTCGAAGGGTTCATCTATCCGGAAACCTATCGCCTCACCTACGGCTTGAGTGAAGAGCAGGTGCTGCAGGCGGCGGTGCAGCAGTTCAAAGTCAACATCATGGAGCCCTACTTCGAAGAGGCGCAGCGCTCGCCGCTCGGCTTTTATGGAACGCTCATCCTGGCTTCCATCATCGAGGGAGAGGCGATGGTCGACGACGAAATGCCGATCATCGCTTCGGTCTATCACAACCGACTGCGGATCGGCATGCGGCTTCAGGCCGACCCCACCATTCAATACCTGCTGCCCGAAGGGCCGCGACGCCTTTTGCGCCGCGACCTGGAGATCGATTCCCCTTACAATACCTATCGCTACGCCGGCCTCCCGCCGACGCCCATCAACAACCCTCGGCGTGCCGCTTTTCTGGCGGCCCTGCGTCCCGAGGTCACCGACTATCTCTATTTCGTGGCCGTCGGCAACGGCAGGCATCGCTTCAGCAAAACGTACGGAGAGCACCTGCGGGCCAAGGGCGCTTTCGATTTGGTTCGCCGGCAGGTGGAAAGAGAAAGGCGAAAGCAACGATGACGGCTCGACCCCTCACATCGAGTTGGCTTTTGAAGGACCTTAACGACGAACAGAGAAAGGCCGTGCTGCACCTCGACGGACCGGTGCTCATACTGGCCGGTGCGGGCAGCGGCAAAACGCGCGTGCTGACCTACCGTATTGCCCACCTCATCGAATCGGGCAAGGCGCGCCCCGCCGAAGTGATGGCCATGACCTTCACCAACAAAGCCGCCGGCGAAATGCGGGAACGCGTCCACCGGTTGGTTCCTGCAAACATCGCCGATATGTGGGTCGGCACCTTTCATTCGCTCTTTGCAAGACTGCTGCGCCGTGAAGCCGATCGGCTCGGATATGCCCCGAATTTTTCCATTTACGACGTCGACGATCAGCAGGCCCTGATCAAATCGATCATGGAAGAGCTCAGAATCTCGGCCCAGCAGTATTCTCCCAAAGTCATTCATACGCTTATCAGCCGAGCAAAGAACGGCATGGTGGGGCCGGACGACATGGCGCGATCGGCCTTGAACCCTCTGGAAGAGGCGACGGCAAAGGTCTTTCGCGAGTACAACAGCCGGCTGCATCGATTGAACGCTATGGACTTTGACGACCTGCTCATCAAGCCGCTCGAGCTTTTTCGAACCTATCCGTTGGTCAAGGAATTCTACCAGGACCGTTTACGCTGGCTTTTTGTCGATGAGTATCAGGACACGAATCGGGCGCAGTACCTGGTGCTGCGCGAGCTGGCCGACAAGTATCAGAACATCTGCGTGGTCGGCGACGACGATCAATCGATCTATCGCTGGCGCGGCGCCGAGCTGCGCAACATCCTCGAGTTCGAACACGATTACCCGCGCTGCGCCAAGTTCCGCCTGGAGCAGAACTATCGCTCTACCGAACCGATTTTGGGACTGGCGCATTCGGTGGTGTGCAAGAACACGCAGCGACACGAGAAGAAGCTTTGGACCGTGCGGCAGGGCGGCGAACCGGTAACGCTGGTCACCGTCAACGACGGCTACGAAGAGGCTCGGGTGATCGTGAACAAGATCGTCGCCGAGTTCCGAAAGGGCCGTTACAAGTTCGGCGATTTTGCCGTGCTCTATCGTATCAACGCCCAGTCACGCTCGCTGGAGGAAGGACTGCGCGCTGAAGGCATTCCTTACGTCATCGTCGGCGGCATACGTTTCTACGAGCGCAAAGAGGTCAAGGATGTGCTTTCCTACCTGCGCGCCGTCGTCAATCCCGCGGACTCGGTCAGCATTCGTCGCATCATCAACACGCCGACGCGCGGCTTGGGCGAGGGCACCATCGCCAAGGTCGAAGCCTATGCACGCCAGCGCAACATCTCCTTCGACCAGGCGCTTGCTGAAGCGGCCAAGATTCCCGACCTGACCGCCCGCACCGCGGAACGTCTTGCCGACTTTTACGAACTGTTGAACCGCTACCGCCGCTTGATGGACCAGGTGCCGCCGGCCGAATTGGCCGCCGCCTTGGTGGATGAGGTGGGCTTTTTGCGCCAGTTCAAAGAAGAAGGAACCTTGGAAGCCGCCGCCCGCGCCGAGAACGTGCGCGAGCTGCTGGACGCGATCCACGAATACACCCTGTCGCACCATGGCGCTACGCTGGATGATTATATGCAGCAGGTAGCGCTGATCACCGACATCGACAGTTGGAACGACCGTGCCAACGCCGTCACGCTGATGACGCTGCACGCCGCCAAGGGACTCGAGTTTCCCGTCGTTTTCATCACCGGTTTGGAAGAAGGGCTCTTTCCGCTCTCGCGTAGTTTGGAAAACCCCTACGATCTGGAGGAAGAGCGCAGACTATTTTATGTCGGCGCCACACGCGCAAAAGATAAACTCTACCTTTTATGGGCAAAAGGCCGCAAACGCTTCGGCGGGGAGCAGAGCTACAAATCGCGCTTTTTGAAAGAGATCGATTATCAATACGTCGTCGAAGAGCTGAGCCCTTCGCTTCAACGGGCGAACCGCGCCAAGCAGACGTTGCCCTGGAGCGACAGCCGTATGCCCGCTTATGAGGAAGAGTCGCAGGAACGGCCGGAATTTTCGCCCGGTATGCGCGTGCGGCACCAGACCTTCGGCGTGGGGACCGTGCTCGACGTCGAGCCGGCCCGCGGCGGCGCCAAGCTTCTCGTCCGCTTCGAACGACACGGCAACAAGCGGTTGGTGCTTCCCTATGCCAAGCTGGAGATCTTATGAAAAGAGCAAATTACCGTCTTTTCGCAATCATTCTGTTCTTCTTATGTGGTCTGCCGGCGGCCGCGCAGACTGTGCTTCAGGAAGAACTCGATTATCGCTTTGCCGTTGAGCTGGAAAATCGAAAACTCTTCGACACCGCAGCGCTTCAGTTCGAACGTTTGGCCGAAGCCTTTCCGTTCAGTCCGCGGGCGGCCGAGGCGCTGCTTCGCGCCGGCCGCAACTACGAGCGGGCCGACAGCCTGACAAAAGCGGCGCAAATGTACACGGCGCTGCTGCTCAAATATCCGCAGGCGCCGCAGAACGATCAGGCACAGTTTTCACGTGCGCAGCTTTTTGCGAAAAGCGGCGACTACCTCGCGGCGGCTTTGGCCTTCGAACGGCTCAGGGTGCTGAACCCCCGCAGCGAGCTTGTGCCGCAGGCGCAGCTTGAAGCAGCCCGTAACTTTTTGGCCGCCGGCGGTTACGGCCGCGCCGCAGACGCCGCCTCTTTTCTTTTGGAAACCTTTGCCGCACACCCCCTGCGCCTCGAAGCGCGGCTGATCATGGCTCAAGTTTTCGAAGCAAAAGGCGATTATGATGCCGCGCTGCAGCAGCTCGATCGCTTGACCGCCGAAACGCTCCAGGACGAGTTTGCGGCGCGCGTTTACGCCGACAAGGCGCGGCTGCTGCGCCGAACCGGCCGCTTTGCCCGCGCCGACAGCGTTCTGCAAAAGATGGTCTCGGGAAAGTTCGCCGGACCGGTGATCGGCGCTGCGGCGCTGCAATTGGCCGAGTCCAAGCTGGCCCTGCGCGATTTTCAGGGCTTCGACCAACTGATTCGCGACGTCCTCCTCAAGGTGGATGCCCGAAGCAAGGCGGCGCTGCAGCTCCTGCAGGCCGACGCCGCTTGGCTGCGTCAAGATTGGCCGCTCGCCAAAGCCGCCCTTGCCCAGATCGATCTCGCTCTGCTTTCCGAGCCGCCTTCCGCCTACTTTTTCCGCTTAGGCATGACTGAACAGCGGCTGGGAAACTCGCACGCTGCCCTCGAAGCGCTGCGCAAAGCGGTTGCTGATACCTCCGCCTCGATTGAAGTGCATCATGCGGCAGTGCTGAGCCTGGCGCGCCTTCTGGCGCAAACGCAGCCCGTCGAGGCGGTGCGGTCGCTTCAGGACCATGTGGAGCGCCTGAACGATGCCGAACTCAGAATCGAAACTTTTTTTGCCCTTGCCGAGATCCAGGAAACGACCCTCGAAGACCCCGAAGGCGCACGCCAATACTATCAGGCGGTCATCGCCGCTTCGCCGCGCAGCCCTCTGGTCGACGACGCCCAATATCGCATCGCCCTCACCTTTATCCGACAGGCACAGCCCCGCTCGGCTCTCGATGCCTGTAACCGTTATCTGCGTTACTATCCGGGCGGCGAATTCGCCGCGAAGTGCCGCCGCAAAGCCGAGCTTCTCCGCCTGTTGGTGGAAGGCCCGCCGCTTTTCCAGCCCAACGCTTCGGCCGACGATGCGGCGCTGCAGTTTGCACAGCTTGATCTCTATTTGCGCCTCGATTTTCAGCGCGCCTATCGTCGGCTTGCCGAAGCCGCCGGAAACCGCATGGAGGCCCTTTACGAACGCGCGCTTTGCTTGGCTGCATCGCTCGAATTTTCGCAGCCGAACATCGAGGGCGCGGCCACGGCCGACTCGCTCGGATCGATCGCTCTGCGCCTTTTCGATCTGGATCTCCGCTTGCCCCTCACATCCTGTGCCGTCACCTGGGCGGCGCAGGCGCAGCTCGACGCTTCGCCTGAACACGGAAGACGGTTCCTCGAAGGGACGATCAGCCGGCTGCCGCAGGCCGATCCGTTGCGGGCTACGTTGGGAAGGCTGCTGCTGGAAACGTCCGAAGAGGCGATCACGGAAACATTTCTGTCCGAGCTGCTCTCGGCCGATGACCCCGCCGTGCGTGCCCCTGCCCTGATCTTTGCCGCGCGCCGAGCTTTGCCGGATTCCGCCGCCGAACTGCTTCGCCTGGCATACCGCATCAATGACCCCGTCGTCTGCCTGCAGGCCGCTTTCCTCTTGGCTCAGGCCGAGGAACGTGCGGAAAACCTAAAGGCCGCCAAAGAGCTTTACCAAGAAATCGTCGAGCGCGGCTTTTACGCCGACATGGCTCGAAAGGCCCGTGCCCGTCTCGTCGAGATTCTGCTGAACGAAGGCGATTATCGTGCCGCCGAGCGCTTGGTGAAGGAGCCGCGGTTCGGTCGCGTCCCTCGTTCGCTGAGATTTTTCCTGCAGGACATCGATTCGGAGCCGGTGTGGCTTTGGGCCAAAGTTCAACAACGAACGAGGCCGCCCCATGAGGCGGCGCCGATCTTACTCGACTATTTGGAACTCGGCCGCAACGTTCCCCATCGCAGCGAAGCCTTGATGGCCGTCGCCGAGATGATGGAGGCTATGGGGCGAGAGGAGATCGCTTTGGGCTATTATACCGAAGCGGCCGAGACGGCGACGGACAGTCTGGGACAACGCGCCATGCTCAAAAGCGCGGAGCTTGCCTTCAACCGAGGTTTGTATGAAAAGGCTCGCGACCAATACCGTCGAATCAGCGAGCAGATGAGCGAGCCCTACCGAAGGCAGGCTCTCAGGCAGCTCATCGTGTGCGAATATCGTTTGGGCAATGCCGGCCGCGCATCGACGTTGGAAAAAGAGTTTCTCAAAACCTACAAAGACCGCAATGCCGAAGCGCGTTTTCTCTATGAAGCCGGCCTTGCCTCTATGGCCAAAAAAGAATTCGATGCAGCGGAAAAGAGTTTCAAGAGCCTTGCAAAATACGAGGACGTTCCGGAGGGAGCGCGCGGCGAACTGGGCTTGGCGCAGCTCTATGTCATTCAAAATAAGACCGAGGAAGCCCTCAAGCGGCTGACCAACATAGCGGAAAAATACAAAGACCCGGAGATGAAGGCGGTGGCTTTGGTCAATCTGGCGGATTTCTATTACAAGAACCGTCAGTTGGAGAACGTGCTCGGCGCCGCCGGCCGGGTGCTCGAACTGCAGCCGCAGGGGCCGCTGCGCGCGCAAGCGCTCGACCTGCTGATCAACACCTACGACGACCTCAACCTGCGCGACAAGGCCATTGCTCTCGAGCGGGAGTATTTGACGCTCTATCCCTATGCGCCGGACGCCCTGAATCGCCGCATCCGCATCGGCGTCTTTCTTTACGGGCTGAAGGAATACGATCGCGCCATCGCTCATCTCAAGGAGCTGCGGCCGCTGGCGGGCGCCGAATCCGAAGCCGAGGTGCAGTATTGGATCGCCAAATCCTACGCCGATGCCGGACTAACGGAAACGGCGGTCATCGAGTTTCTCAAGGTCAAGTATCAATGTCCCCCCACCCGATTGCCCTGGGGGGTGACGGCGCTCTACGAGGCGGGTCAGGGCTATCGTAAACTGGGCAATTTGCCTAAAGCCCGTGAGATGTTCGAACAAGTAGTGCGCGAGCGCGGCATTACGGACAACATCGGTCGGGCCGCTGCGGCCAAGATTCAGGAGATCGATGAGGAGATGAAAAAATCGTCGTGAACGAGGCGCTGAAACAGGCGGCGCTGCCGTTGATCGAGGCGGCTCTGCGCGAGGATTGGGGCGAACGAGGCGACATTACCGGTGAAGCGGTGGGAATAGGCGAGGAACCGGTCGAGGCGCGCATCATCGCCAAGCAGGAGGGGGTCGTCTGCGGCATGGACGTAACCGCCTGGGTTTTTCAGCAGGTCGACGAGCGCCTTTCGCTGAGCCCCGCCGTTGCCGACGGCGCCGTCGTGACGCGGCAGCAGGTGCTGATGCATCTTTTCGGTTCGGCCAAGTCGATTCTGGCGGCCGAACGCACGGCGCTCAATTTCCTCGGCCGCCTTTCGGGCATTGCCACTTTGACGAACCATTTCGTCAAAGAAATCGCCGGAACCGCCTGCCGCATTCTCGACACCCGTAAAACGGCGCCGGGTTGGCGATTGCTCGACAAATACGCCGTTCGTTGCGGCGGCGGTACGAATCATCGCATCGGCCTTTACGATATGTTTCTGATCAAGGAGAATCACATTGCCGCCGCCGGCGGCATGGCCGAGGCCGTTCGGCGTTGCCGTGATTACATGATGCAGCGAGGCTTCGCCGCGGCGATCGAAGTGGAAGCGCGAACCCCCGACGAAGCCGAAGAGGCCGCGAAGCTGGGCGTGGATCGCATCATGTTGGACAACATGTCGGTTGAGCAGATCGCCGAAACGGTGCGTCGCATCGGCGGTCGTGTGCCGCTCGAAGCCTCGGGAAACGTCTCTCTCGCTTCGGTGCGCCGCATTGCCGAAACCGGCGTGGACTTTATTTCGGTCGGCGCACTCACTCACTCGGCGCCGGTGTTCGATGTCAGCCTGCTCTTCAGTGACATCTCGACTGCCGTGCGTCGCAGCGGCGGGACAATCTGACCGCTCGGCGCCGCCGTTCCTTCGTGTTGACCGCCCTTTTCCCCGCGTAAAGACGGCATTTTCGGCAAGGAATAATTGTTGCAAAACCGAGAAAGAAAAAGAAGTGAAGATTTAGGATTGAGGCATATATGTCGCGTATAGAAAATGCAAAAATTCCCACCCCGGAAGAGATTCGAAACGATGTGCAGAACATGCTGCGGGAGAAATACGGCGACCAGGTGATTATTCCGCCGCAGCCCGAGGCCTACGGCCAGCCGCCCGCAGGCGGGGCGCCGGGGCGAAAGCCGCCCGTCGTGCACTTTGACCTCAAACCCACGGAGCTGGAGGCCTATCTCCGCCAGTATGTAGTCGGCCAAGATGAAGCCGTCGAAGTACTGGCGACCAAAATCTGCACCCATTTCAACCGCATGAAGCTCGAAATGTCCGGCAGCGGCGTTACGACCCCTGTCGGCAACATCAAGAGCAACATTCTGATGATCGGTCCCACCGGTGTGGGCAAGACCTATCTGATCAAGCTCATCGCCAAAAAAATCGGCGTTCCCTTTGTCAAGGGCGATGCCACCAAGTTTTCCGAGACCGGCTATGTCGGCGGCGACGTGGACGATTTGGTGCGCAACCTGGTTCACGAAGCCGACGGCGACATTCGTCTTGCCGAGTACGGCATCATATATCTCGACGAAATCGACAAGATCGCCTCGTCCGGCAGTGTTTTCGGCCCGGATGTATCGCGCAGCGGTGTGCAGCGCAATCTTTTAAAGCTGATGGAGGAAGCAGAAGTCGACCTCAAGGTGCCGCACGACCTGGCCTCTCAGATGGAGGCGGCCATGGAAGCGCAGCGCACCGGCAAAGTGACGCGGAAAAAGATCAACACGCGCAACATTCTCTTTGTCACCAGCGGCGCCTTTTCCGGCCTGGCGGAAATCATTCGCAAGCGTCTCAAACAACAGCCGATCGGCTTTGCCCGCGAACAGTCCGAGGCCGCATCGCTTTCGGACGATGACATCCTTAAGCAGGTGCGGTCCGAAGACCTGATCCGCTACGGCTTTGAGAGCGAGTTCGTCGGCCGACTGCCGGTCGTGGTGGTGATGAACAACCTCGACGTCGAAGGTCTTTACCAAATCCTCAAGAATCCCCTCAGCGACGTGATCCTCGGAAAAAAGGCGGACTTTAAGGCATACGGCATCGACATCGAGTTCGAAGACGACGCGCTGCGGCGCATCGCCGAGTTGGCCTATCAAGAGCGAACCGGCGCCCGCGGCCTCACCAGCGTCGTCGACCGCGTCATGCTCAAATTCGAAAAATGTCTGCCCGACACCGACATCAAGCAGCTCACTGTTACCCGAGCCATGGTCGACAACCCCGTCGAGGAGTTGGACAAGCTGATGACGCAGTACTACATCAAGAGCTTTCAGAAGCGCTTCCTGACGCGCAACAACATCGTCGTGACTTTTACGCCCGAGGCCGTCAACCGTCTGAAGCAGATTGCCGCCGAGCGAAAGACCACGCTCGATGTCGCCGCCGCCGATCTGCTCGGGGATTACGAATACGGCCTGCGCCTGCTCAACTGTGAAGAGTTCGTCGTGGATGAGGAGGTCGTCAATAACCCGAAGAAGAGGTTGGAAGAGTTGATCAAAAGCTCTTATGCCAAAGGTAAATGAGCTGTCGGCCAGAGCTGCTCGCATCGTGCTCGTGTTACGTCCGTGAAGCATCTCAAGGAAAAACTGGAAAGCCTGTCCCGAAAGCCGGGCGTCTATTTGTTCAAGGACAAAGAGGGACGCATCATTTATATCGGCAAAGCCAAGGTGCTGCGCAACCGCGTTCGTTCGTACTTTCAGGACCCCTCGCGGTTGGACATCAAGACGCAGCATCTGGTGCCGCGAATCGCCGATCTCGAAACCATCATCACCGACACGGAAGTCGAAGCGCTCATCCTCGAAGCGACGCTGATCAAAGAGCATCAGCCGCGGTACAACATCAATCTCAAGGACGACAAAAGCTTCCCCTTCATTCGCGTCACCGAGGAGCCCTTTCCGCGCATTTTCCCCACACGCAAGATCGTGCGGGACGGCTCGCGCTACTTCGGCCCCTACACCGACGTTCAGGGCATGAAAGCCCTGTTGGCCGCCGCTAAAAAGCTATTTCCCGTTCGCTCCTGCAACCTGCCGCTGACCGAAGAGTCGATTCGTGCCGGCCGCTTCAAGGTGTGCCTGGACTACCACATTCACCGCTGCCAGGGGCCGTGCGAAGGGTTTGTCGACCGTGAAGAATACCGGCGAACGATCGAATACGTCATTGATTTCATCAAAGGGCGAACCGAGGCCATCGAAAAGGACATTCGCAGGCGAATGGAAAAGGCGGCGGCCGATCTGCGCTTCGAAGAGGCGGCGCAACTGCGGGACCGCCTTGCCGCCGTGGAACAGTTCCGCCGTCGGCAAAAAGTGCTCGACCCACAGCTCGGCGACCGCGACGTCATCAGCCTGGCCGTCGATGAAGGCGACGCCTGCTGCGTGGTGTTCAAGGTGCGGCGCGGCCGTTTGATCGGCAGGGACTTTTTCATTCTTCAAAACGCGGAAGGCGAAAAGGTCTCGGCCCTCGTCGCCTCATTCATTCAGCAGTACTATTTAAAGTCTGAGGACGTGCCGCCGGAAATTCTGGTGCCGTGCCCTTTGGATGAAGAGCGGCCGGTGCTGGAGGCGTGGCTGGCGCAGAGCGGCGGGCAACACACCCGCCTGGTTCACCCGCAGGAGGGGGAGGAGGCCAAGCTTATAGAGATGGGTGAACGCAACGCCCGTCACCATTTGGACGAGCTGCGGCTAAAAAAGCAGCAGGCGCGCGAAGGTCCATCGGCGGCCGTAATCGCCCTGCAAAAGGCGCTGGGCTTGCCCAAAACGCCGCTGCGCATCGAAGGGTTCGATATCTCGAACATCCAGGGAACGAACCCCGTCGCCTCGATGGTCTGCTTCATCAACGGAAGAGCGGCCAAGTCGGAGTATCGCCGTTTCCGCATCCGTGTAAAGGACACGCCGGACGACTTTGCCATGATGAAGGAGGTTGTGAGAAGACGGGCGGAAAGGCTTTTGAAGAGCGGCGCCGCTCTTCCCGACCTCATACTGATTGACGGCGGCAAGGGTCAGCTCAACGCCGCCCTCGAGGCGCTGCACGAGCTCGGCATCCAAGACCAGCCGATATTGGCGTTGGCCAAGCGGCTGGACGAAGTTTTCATACCGCAATCGCCCGATCCGCAGAATGTGCCGCGTCATTCGGCGGCGCTGAAACTGCTGCAGCAGGTGCGCGACGAAGCGCATCGCTTCGCCGTCACCTATCATAGAAAGCTGAGGGGAAAGGCGGCTGTGGTTTCGCTGCTCGACGGTATTCCCGGCGTGGGCAAGCGGCGGCGCGAACTGTTGCTGCGGCATTTCGGCAGCATCGAGCGAATCAAGGCCGCCCATGTCGACGAATTGCGGCGCGTTCCCGGTATTCCGGCTCCTTTGGCGGAAAAAATTGCCGCCTTTTTTAGGAGCGGAACTTGATCAGGGGTTGACCGGGGATAGGTTCTTTTTCTCCATAGCTTCCAACCGGTCGATCAGCACCTGCGGATTTCTCTGCAAAAAGGCCAAGGTGGTATCGAACTGGACGAGGGTCATGCCGTTGCGGCGCAAAGCCGAGTCGAGCAGCGCGCTTCGCTCAACCGTGCCCAATGAATCCGCCGTGATCAGCGCCGTCAGCTCTTGGTAAACCTGAAAGAATCGATCGACGTCCGGTTTGACGGTCGCTTTTTCCGAACGGCACTGCCAAAGGAGCGGCAAAAGAAGGAGGGGGAACACTTTTTTCATACGCATCTCGCTTTCGGTTTCACCAATCTACAAAAAACGAATGCCGAAAGCAAGCAATGGAGGGCGGAGGGAAAACGCTTGCTTTTTCACCGCTTTTTCGATAAGTTTGACGGCCGAAAGACGGAAGCCGATGATTTGCGGGCGGTCGAATCGGCTTTTTTTATAGGTGAAGGATAATGGCCAAAGCGGCGCGCGAAAGAACACATTTTGTTTGTCAGGAATGCGGATCCGCTTTTTCCAAGTGGCAGGGGCGGTGTTCCGAATGCGGCGCCTGGAATTCGCTCGTCGAAGAGCGCGTGACCGCCACCGCTTCGCGCAACGCGATGATGACCCCTTCGAAAACGGGGGTGCCGCTGCCCCTTCATGAGGTCGACGCCGCAGCGCTGCCGCGCATGATGATGCACAGCAGCGAGTTGAACCGGGTGTTGGGCGGAGGATTGGTCCGCGGCTCAGTCGTGTTGATCGGCGGCGACCCGGGCATCGGCAAATCGACGCTGCTGCTTCAGGAGGCGGCTCGGATCGGCGCCGGCGATCTGAAGGCGCTTTACGTGTCCGGCGAAGAGTCCGTGGAGCAGATTAAAATGCGGGCGGACCGGCTGGGTGTTTCGGCAAAACAACTGTATTTGATGGCCGAGACGGAGATCGAAACCGTGCTCGACGCCGCAGCCAAGCTCAAGCCGGCGCTGTTGGTGATCGATTCGATCCAGACGATGTACACCACGCTTCTGGAAAGCGCGCCGGGAAGCATCGGGCAGGTGCGCGAGTGCGCCTTCAAGCTGATCAAGCTGGCCAAAGAGCAGACCCTGCCGGTCTTTATGGTCGGGCATGTGACCAAAGAAGGCTTTTTGGCCGGCCCCAAAACGCTGGAGCACATGGTCGACACTCTGGTGCTTTTCGAAGGCGATCGTGATCAACTCTTCCGCATCCTTCGTGCCGCCAAGAATCGCTTCGGTTCCACGCGCGAGATCGGCGTTTTCGAAATGAAGGAAAGCGGCCTTGAAGACGTGCCCAATCCGTCGGCGCTCTTTTTGTCCGAGCGCCAACCTTCGGGCAGCGGTGCGGCGGTGGCCTGCTGCATGGAGGGCACGCGCCCGATTTTGGTTGAAGTGCAGGCCCTGGCGGCGCAGACCAAATACGGATACCCTCAGCGCATCACCAACGGCACGGACGCCAAGCGGCTGATCATGCTGCTGGCGGTGCTCGAAAGGCGGTTGGGCTACCAGGTGAGCAACATGGATGTTTTTCTCAATGTGGTCGGCGGGCTGCGCATCGATGAACCGGCGGCCGATCTGGCGATCATCATCAGCATTGCTTCCAGCGTGCGCAACCGGGAGATCGACTCGGCGGCGCTGTTCGTCGGCGAGGTCGGTCTCGGCGGCGAGCTGCGCGCCGTCACGCATATCGAAGCGCGCATCTCCGAGGCGGAAAAAATGGGCTTCCAACGGATCATTATTCCCAAGGGAAACGCCCGCGGACTACGTTCGTTCGAAAAGATCACGATCGTGCCGGCGGCAACGGCCTATGAGGCGTTTCGCGGCGCCGTGCAATAAAGGATGGCTTTGCGCTCATGAAATTTCAGGTTCTAAAAGTCGACGACGAGACCCGGGCGCGTGCCGGCTTGTTAAGCACCGATCACGGTGACATCGAAACCCCCATCTTTATGCCGGTGGGAACGCAGGGAAGCGTCAAGGCCGTTTCGCCGCAGGAGCTCAACGAGGTGGGCGCGCAGATCATTCTCAGCAATACCTACCACCTCTATCTTCGCCCGGGCTCGGAAATCGTGCGGCGGGCCGGCGGCATTCAGCGGTTCAGCGGCTGGCACCGACCGGTGCTGACCGACAGCGGCGGCTTTCAGATCTTCAGCCTCAACGACCTGAACAAGGTGACGCCGGACGGCCTCGAGTTTCGGTCGCACCTCGACGGCTCGAAGCACTTTTTTTCGCCGGAACGGGTGGTCGACATTCAGCGGGATCTCGGCTCGGACATCATGATGGTGCTCGACGAGTGCGTGCCGCTGCCCGCCGAGTACGCCTATGTGCGTCGCTCCGTTCGACTCACGATCGACTGGGCGAGGCGCAGCAAGGCCGCTTTCGAGCAGATGAGCAGCCGACATCCCTTTTCGCAGGCGCTTTTCGGCATCGTACAGGGTGCGACTTTTCCCGACCTCCGCCGAGAGTGCGCCGCGGCGCTCATCGATATGGATTTTCACGGCTATGCCGTCGGCGGGCTGTCCGTCGGTGAAAGCAAAGCCGAAATGCTCGAAATGACGGAAGTGGTCACCGAGACGCTTCCCGCCGAAAAGCCGCGCTATTTGATGGGCGTCGGCAAGCCCGATGACCTGCTCGAAGGCGTGGCGCGCGGCGTCGACATGTTCGACTGCATTCTGCCGACCCGCAACGGGCGTAACGGCCAGGCCTTCACTGCTCGCGGGCCCGTCAACATCAAAAACTTGTCGCACCGCGAAGCCTTCGCCCCGCTGGACGAGAGCTGTGACTGCTATACGTGCCGGCACTTTACGCGCGCTTATCTTCGCCATCTCTATTTGGCCAAGGAGCTGCTGGTGTTGCGGCTGTTGAGCATCCACAACCTGCGCTTCTATCTGCGGCTGATGCAGCAGACGCGCCGCGCCGTGCTCGACGGCCGTTTCGCCGCTTTTAAAAGAAACTTTTTGGAAACCTATTATTCGAATGAACCTCAACGTTAACCCGAGGAGCTTTGTATGAACCTTCTGCCGCTGTTCGCACTTGTCGGCGCCGGCCCTTCCGGCGCCCAATCGCCCAATCCCCTGGGCATGTTTATGCCGCTCATTCTCATTTTTCTCATCATGTGGCTGATGATTTTCCGCCCGCAGGCGAAGAAACAGAAGGAGCATCAGCGCATGATCGCCGAAACGCAGACCGGCGACCGCGTTCTTACAATCGGCGGCATATACGGCACCGTTAAAGGCTTCAAGAAGGACAATCAGGTGGTCGTGTTGGAGATCGCCGACAACTGCCGTATCGAGATCGTGCGCAGCTCTATTGCGCAGAACTTTTCCGCCGAAGACCGGGCAAGGGCCGGCCAGAAAAAATGACCTTGGTGTTCATGGGAACGCCCGATTTTGCGGTGCCCACGCTTGAACGACTGCTCGCGTCACGGCATCGGGTGGCGGCTGTGGTGACCGCGCCCGACAAGCCGGCCGGCCGCGGCCTTCAGCACAAGCCGTCGGCCGTGAAGCAGGCCGCTTTGGCTCACGGGCTGCCGCTGCTGCAGCCCGAGTCGCTGGAAGACGAAGCCTTTTTGCGCTCGCTTCGGCAGACAGGGGCCGAACTCTTTGTCGTGGTCGCCTTCCGCATTCTGCCTGAGGCCGTGCTTTCGATTCCGCCGAAGGGTGCGGTGAATCTGCATGCCTCGTTGCTGCCTAAATACCGCGGGGCGGCGCCGATCAACTGGGCCCTGATCAACGGCGAGAGGGAGACCGGCGTGACCACTTTTTTCATCGAAAAAAAGGTGGATACGGGAAAGATTCTGCTCCAGCAGTCGACGCCCGTCGATGACGACATGACCGCCGGCGAGCTGCACGACCTGCTGGCGCAGATGGGCGCCGATCTGATGCTGCGCACGGTCGACGGCATCGAGGCGGGAACGCTTCAGCCGCGCGAGCAGGTCGGCGAAGCGAACCGCGCTCCCAAATTGACGCGCGAGCTCGAAATGATCGACTGGCGCCGACCGGCGCGCGAGCTGCACAACCTCATTCGCGGGTTGTCGCCGATTCCCGGCGCCTCGATGTTTCTGCGCGGTCGCGAGATCAAGGTGCTGAGGTCTCAGGTCGTTGCCTCTGAAGCTGCGGGTTTGCCAGGCGAGGTGCTGGTCGCCGACCCACGGTCGGGCTGGGTGGTGCAAACGAGCGACGGCGCCCTTCGTCTGCTGACGGTTAAACCCGAAGGGAAAAAGATCATGAGCGCCGAAGAGTTTCTGCGCGGCAATCGGATCGACTGCGGCGAACGGCTTTAGCAGGTCGGGCATGCACGTGTCGGCAAGAGAAGCGGCGTTGACGGCGCTGCTGCGCATCGAGGAGGAAGGCGCCTACAGTGATCGGGTGCTGGCGCAGCTCTCGCCGCAGCAGTTGCCGGAAGAGCGCGAGCGCGCGTTCGTCAGTGAACTGGTGCGCGGCGTCGTTCGTCGGCAAAAGTACCTCGATTGGCTGATCGATCGCCTCTACCGCGGCGATACCCGCAAGATCCCCGCGGATGTGCGGATCCTTTTGCGGACGGCCTTTTATCAGCTCATTTTTCTGAAAACGCCTCCGTTTGCCGCGGTCAACGAGTGCGTGGAACTGATCAAAAAGCGGCGCCGTTTCGAATGGAGCGGTACGGCGAACGCCATTTTAAGGCATTACCTGCGCTCGCCGGACGTGCCGTTGCCGCCGGTTGATTCGCCGGTCGAACATCTGGCGGTCAAATACTCGCACCCCGAATGGCTGGTCGAACGTTGGCTGAAGCAGTTCGGCAGAGAGGCGACCGAGGCCCTTTGCCTTGCCGATAATCAGACGCCGCCCTTGTCGGTGCGTATCAACCCGCTGATGAACTCGATCGAAGAGTTCTGCCGGCTGCTGCAGACGGAAGGAGCGACCTTTGAGCGCAGTCGCGTGTCCGGTTTTGTGCGCATTCTTTCGATCGACGAGAACTTGCGCCGGCGTCTGCTCGCCGAAGGACGGATGACGGTGCAGGATGAAAGCGCGGGATTGGTCGGACTGCTGGCGCTTCCTGTTAGTGCCGAGGTGATCGCGGACTTGTGCGCCGCACCCGGCGGCAAAGCGACTCATCTGGCCGAGCTGGTTCCGCAGACGTTGGTGATCGCCGGCGACAGACATCCTCGGCGAGCCGCCTTGATCGTCGACGCGCAGAAGCGGCTGCAGTTGAACAATCTTGCCGTCATCACGGCCGACGCCGCACGCTTTCCGCTGCGGCGGGCCGACATGGTGCTTCTCGATGCACCCTGCAGCGGCCTGGGCGTGTTGCGACGCAAGCCGGATATCCGCTGGCGCCGCCGTCCCGAAGACATTGAGCAACTCACGGAGCTGCAGCGCTCGCTCATTTTGCGCGCCGCCGCTTTGACTGCGCCGGGCGGCTGTTTGATCTACTCAACCTGTACGTTGGAGCGCGAGGAAAACGAGGAGATCATTGAATTTTTGCTGAAGCGCGAACCCTTCAGCATCGAAAGACCGGATGGGCAGCACATCCCCGAAGACATGGTCACGGAAGACGGAATGGTTCGCACTTTTCCTCATTTGCACGATATGGACGGAGCTTTTGCCGTTAAATTGAAGAGAAGATAGGTTATGGAGAAGAAAAAAACCTTTTCGCCGTTGCAGAACCCATGGACGGCAGTGGTGGTTGTGGTCGGCGGTTTGATCCTTCTTTACGTCGTGTTCACCTTTTTGCTCATGCCGCTTTACACCCGTCACTGGCAGCGGGTCGAGGTGCCGGACGTGGTCAATCTCAGCGGCCGCGCAGCGGAAAAACTGCTGCGCAACCGCAGCCTGCGGCCGATCATTGCCGAAATCAAGTTCGACGATCGAATGCCCAACGGATTCGTCGTCTTTCAGAATCCCGGCGGCGGCGCCGTGGTGAAAAAGAACCGTCGAGTTTACATAACCCTTTCGAAAGGAAAACGGCCGATCGTGATGCCCAAGTTGGTCGGCATGTCCGAGCGCGACGCCCAGTTTCTGCTCAACCAGAATCAGCTCAGCGCCAAGGTGGTCCGCATGTTCGATTCTTATTACCCGACCGGCGTTGTCTCCGCTCAATCGATTCCGCCGCAGACCGAAGTCATCGCCGGATCGTTGGTCGAGCTGACGGTCAGCAGCGGTTCCGCCGGCGGCAACGTGTTGTTGCCCAACCTTGTCGGCATGAGCTTCGACGAAGCGAGCCGCGTTCTGGAAAACACCGGGCTGATGATCGGCATTGTGCGCTACGGTGAAAGCGGCGACGCTCCCATGGATCATGTCATTGCCCAAAATCCGGCGCCCGGCGTTCACGTTCCTGCCGGCAGCCCGGTGGAGCTGGTGCTTAACATCGCCGAGGGCGGAACAACACTGCCGCCGATCGACGAAAGCGGACCGTCGGAGGGGAATGCCGAATGATTAAAATCGCCGCATCGATTCTCAGCGCCGATTTTTCCCGATTGAGCGAACAAATCCGGCAGGCGGAAGCGGGCGGCGCTGATTGGATTCATTTCGATGTCATGGACGGCCGCTTCGTGCCCAACATCACCTTCGGGCCGATTGTGGCCGCCGGCGTTCGCAAACTCACCAATCTGACGCTCGACGCCCATCTTATGGTGGAAAACGCCGACCTCCATTTGGAGAGCTTTCAAAAGGCCGGCATCGACCGACTGACGGTGCACGTCGAAGCGTGCCCCCATCTTTGGGACACGGTCGACAAAATTCACGATCTCGGCCTTAAGGCCGGCGTAACGCTGAATCCGGCCACGCCGCTGAGCCTGTTGGAACCGATCCTGCCGGTCGTCGATTTGGTGTTGGTGATGACGGTCGAGCCGGGATACGGCGGGCAGAAACTGATCCCCGCCATGGTGAACAAAGTTGCGGCGCTTCATCGGCGCAGAGCGGAGCTCGGGTTGGATTTTGAGATCCAAGTGGACGGAGGCATCGACGAGTCCACGGCGCCGTTGGTGGTGGAGGCCGGCGCCGGCTGCCTGGTGGCCGGCAGCGCGCTGTTTACGGCGCCGGACATTGCCGCCGCCGTGCGGCGTTTGAAACGAGTCGCAGAAAATGCCGAAAAATCCCGTGGTGTACGTTAAAAAGAGGCAACTTCGGCTTGACAATTTTGTGACGTTCTGCTATATTTAATCCGTTTGCGACCGGTGTTGGAAGGAGCGCACCGTTGTTGTCGCGAACCGAGGAAGGAACGTTTAACAGTCCAGGGAGCCTTGATGGAAAAAGGTAAGGTCAAGTGGTTTAACGCCAGCAAGGGATTCGGCTTTATCAGCCGGGAAGACGGCGAGGACGTCTTTGTGCACTACTCCGCCATCGAGATGGAAGGATTCAAGACGCTTGAAGAGGGTGCCGAAGTACAGTTCGAAGCGACCCGCGGCGAAAAGGGACTTCATGCCACTCGCGTGGTGGCCGGCTGACGGTGTCGTGGACACTGCTTGAAAAATCGCCGAAACCCCACCCCAGGTGGGGTTTCTGTTGTAGACGCTTCGGGAATAAATAATAGGTTGTTGTATGAAAAAGGTGTTCGGCAAAAGGGATATCGACAGAATCGCTGCCGTGCTGCAGACGGAGGCAAAGCTCAAGGGGAACATGTATCGTTTCGAGATCAGCGGCGGCGAGCAGCGGGTAAAGTTGGCGTTGGAGATTTACCCCGACATCCCGATCGGCCGACGCAAAGGCAATTTGATCACCGTGTATGCTTCCGCGGCTCATCTGCAGCTTCATTTCTGCACCGGATATGTGGTAAGTGAACTGTTGGGCGAGGTGACGTTCATCAGCGAAAACGACGGCAAGGTTTCGGGTTTGATCGTCGAGCGGGAAGGCGGTTGCAGCGTGTACGCCAACGTCGACCGCGAAATCCTCTCAGGTGATTTTACCACGCTGGGGCCGGAGGTAATGCTCAGCAGCGTCGCCTTGTCGCTCGCCGAAGATCTGTTGCCGGAAAACAAGTGATCCTCCCGCAGGCTTTGAATGATCTGTTGAAAAGCTTCGTCGACCATCTGCAGATCGAGCGCCGCATGTCGCCCAATACCGTAGCCGCCTACGAACACGACCTGCTGCGCTACGTCACTTTTCTACAGCAGCGTTCGATCGTCGAACCGCAGGCGGTCACCCGCACCGACGTCTATGCCTACCTGGAAATGCTTCACGAGCTCACCTTGTGTTCGGCCACCGTTTCGCGCAACTTGTCGGCGGTTCGCGCCTTTCATCACTTTCTCATCGGCGAGGCCGTTGCGCGGATCGACCCTACAGCCGACATTGTGGTGCCCAAGCCGTGGATGAAGCTGCCCGAGGTTCTTTCTCCCGAAGAGGTCGATCTGCTGCTGCGTCAACCCGACGTCAACGAACCCATCGGCCTGCGCGACCGCGCCATGATGGAACTGGCCTATGCCTCCGGCGTTCGAGTTTCCGAGCTGGTGGGACTGAAATTGAACGATCTCTATTGGCAGGAAGAATTTGTCCGAGTGTTCGGGAAAGGCGACAAGGAGCGGTTGGTTCCGGTGACCGCCGCGGCTCTGCGCTGGGTACGCGAGTACATTATAGGGCCGCGAGTCGGCTGGGCGGCCAAAGGGCTGAGCCGAGATCACCTCTTCATCAGCCGGACCGGCAAAAAGATGAGCCGGAAAACGGTTTGGCTCATCATCAAGTCTTATGCGCGCAGTGCGGGCATCAAAAAGTTCGTCAGCCCGCACACGTTGCGCCATTCCTTCGCCACGCATCTCATTGAAGGGGGGGCGGACCTTCGCGCGGTTCAGGAGATGCTCGGCCATTCGGATATTATCACGACGCAGATTTACACGCACCTCGATCGATCTTTTCTTAAAGAGGTGCACAGAAAGTATCACCCCATGGAAAGCGGCCGTTTATGGCGGACGACGGAAGCGTCATCGGATCAGTGATCAGGCGTTTGAACTGCGTCGATTCCACGAACCGTCGCCTCGCCGAGGAGGCGGCCGTTTCGCCGGAGGGAACGGTGTTGATCGCCGAAGAGCAGAGCGCCGGTCGCGGCCGGTTTTCGCGCACATGGTATTCCAACAGCGGCAGCCTCACCTTTTCTTTTTTGCTGAGACCGAACCTGGAAGCCAGGCAAACGCCGCTGTTGGTTCTGTTCCCCGCGGTCTCTGTGGCGCGCACCCTATGCATGCTTCAAGTGCCTGCCGTCATAAAATGGCCGAACGACATCGAAAGCGGCGGCAGAAAGCTGGCGGGCATTTTAGTGGAAAGCCGCACCAAGGCGGATCGATTGCTCGACGTCGTCGTGGGCATCGGCCTCAACGTCAATCAATCGCCTGATGATTTTCCGCCGAACTTGCGGGCAAAAGCCTCTTCGGCGGCCGCGGTTGCCGGCCGCACTTTCGAGAAAGAAGAAGTTTTCTCGTTGCTGCTGCGCCGTCTGGATGAAGATTATCGCCGCTATTTCCGGCCTCTCGACGGCGAAGCGCTGCGCCGCGATTGGCTGAGCTTCAGCAAATGGAAGCTCGGCGAGCCGCTGAGGATTCGTCTTTCCGATCAAAGCGTCGACGGCCGTTTTCTCGGCCTGACGGATGACGGCCGGGCGACGGCGGAGGTGGTGTTCGGAGGAAGACAGCTTGTGTTGAATGATTTCGAGTTGGAGGAATTTAACCGTGCTGCTGACAATTGACATCGGCAACACCCAGATTGCCGCTGGTTTGATGAAGGGCAAGGAGCTGAAGGCGCATTGGCGGCTTTCGAGCACCCAAGAGCGGACGGAGGACGAAACCTGGGTCGTCATGTCCGCGGTGGCCGCGGCCAACGGCCTCGATCTGAAACAGGTGAACGGCGTAGCGATCTCTTCCGTCGTTCCCGATCTAACGCACACCTTTGAAAAGATGGCAGTCAAGTATCTCGACCGCCTGCCGGTCGTCGTGTCGGCGGCCTCGGATCTCGGCATTCGCATTCTTTACGATAATCCGGCCACGGTCGGCGCAGATCGCCTCTGCAACGCCGTCGGCGGCTTTTACAAATACGGCGGGCCGTTGAACATCGTCGACTTTGGAACCGCCACCACGTTCGATGTCGTTTCAGAAAGCGGCGACTATCTTGGCGGCATCATTGCTCCGGGCATCGAAATGTCGGCGCAAATTCTTCACCGCCGCGCGGCCAAACTGCCGCGGGTCTACCTTTCCTTCCCGGAGCGCATCATCGGCAGCAGCACCGAGAGCAGCATGCAGTCCGGTTTGATGTACGGCGCGGTCGAAATGGTTGAAGGGTTGACGGCGCGGATTCGCGAAGAATTGGGCACCGCGCCGCGCAACATCGCCACCGGCGGCCTGGCGCGGCTGCTGCTGGGACGTTTGCGTACGCCGTTTATTCTCGACTCCTTTCTGACGTTGGAAGGTTTGCGCATCATCTACGAGAGGAACCAACGGTGAGCGTTCTCGGCAACAGCCGAAGCGTCCGCAGCACGCAACATGGGCTGCATCCGCGATTGGAGCAGCTTGTCCGCCGGCACCTCGAACGTGAATGGAAAAAGCCGCCGGCGGTCTATACGGGCGCCGCATTTCAAACGCTGCTCGAGTTTGCTGACGGCCGGCCGCTGGTGCTCGACTCCGGCTGCGGCGTCGGCGACGGCACGCTGAACCTGGCAGCCCTTTTCAGCGATTGTCAAGTCGTGGGCATCGACAAATCCGAAGTGAGGCTGCAGAAAGCCCTGAAAAAGCCGAGGCCTGAAAACGTTCTCTTCCTGCGCGCCGATCAATTCGATTTTTGGCGGGAAGCGCGCCGACATGGCCTGCAGTTCGAGGTGAGCTATCTGCTTTATCCCAATCCCTGGCCGAAAAAAGAGCATTTGTCGCGCCGTATACACGGCCACCCGGCCTTTGTCGATCTGACGGCGGTTTCGCGGCGGCTGGTTGTGCGCAGCAACTGGCCGATCTTTGTTGAGGAATTCGCCGCCGCTTACTGTTGGGTTACAGGAAAAAGAGGAACTATCACCGAGTTGAAGGTTCTCCAACCGATGACGGCGTTTGAACGAAAATACCTTGCAAGCGGGCATAAGATCTATGAATTCAACGGCTGATAACACTACGCGAAACGGCATCGACCTAAGGATGCTGGGATGGGACGATTTTTTTGCCTCTGCCGCCGCCGGCGAACCGGAGCTGATCCCCGGCCGCGTTACGCTGCAGCAGAAAAAACGCTACCATGTGATGACCGCGGCCGGAGAGCTCGATACCGTAACCGCCGGCAGGTTGCGTTACCGCGCCCAGTCTTCCGCCGATTTTCCGGTGGTCGGCGATTGGGTGCTCGTGCGTCCGCTTTCCGATGGGAGCGGCGTCATCGAGCGCCTGTTGCCGCGTAAAAGCAAAATAGCGCGCGACAGCGGCACGCGCACGGGGCGTCGGCAGGCGACGGAAGAGCAAGTTCTGGCCGCCAACGTAGACACCGTTTTCCTGGTAGCGGCGCTCAATGAAGAACTCAACCTACGGCGCATTGACCGCTATCTGGCCATGATCGCTGCCGCCGGCGCTCGTCCTATATTGATTCTCAACAAAGCCGACCTTTGCCCGAACGCCGAAGCGATTGTTGACAAAATAAAGTCCGCTCACCGCGACCTGCCCGTCCTTATAGTCAGTGCACTCCGCGGCATCGGGCTGGAAAAGCTTCAGGGCTGCCTGCGGCCGGGCGAGACGACAGCTCTCCTCGGTTCATCGGGCGTCGGCAAAACGACCATCATCAATGCGTTGACCGACGGGGACAGACGCGTGATGGAGACGGCCGAATACAAAGACCACGGCCGCCACGCAACGACTCATCGCGAACTGGTCATTTTACAGGACGGCAGTCTGTTGATCGATAACCCCGGCCTTCGTTCCGTTCAGCTCGGCGACGAAGAAGCTGCCGCCAAGGCTTTTCCCGATATCGAAGAACTGGCTGCATCGTGCCGATTTCGGGATTGCCGACATCTGCAGGAGCCGGGATGCGCCGTTTTGGCTGCCCTCGTCGACGGCCGCCTCGATGTACAGCGCTACGAAAGTTATGTGCGGCTGCAGGAAACGACCGTTTCTCGAAAACGACCGACGAAAAAATCGTCGAAGAAGCGGCGCTACGATCCTTTGCCGCCCGATCACGAGGAATGAAGAGGGCTGTTATGAAAACGTTGCTTTTTCTCATGCCTGCGGTGCTTTTCCTAAGCAACGGCGGTACCGCTCAGGAATTGCGTTTTACAACCATGTGCGATGCCTCGGCTGCGGTCGCCGTCGATTCGCTTCACTTTGCCGCGGCCAACGATGAGGACAATCTGCTGCGGATTTTCCGCATCGACAAAAGCGAACCGGTGCAGATGTTCGACCTTTCGGCGCTTTTGAACATTGCCTACGACGACAAAAGCCCGGAAAGCGACCTGGAAGGCGCCGCGCGGTTGGGCGATGTCGCCTTTTTTATCTCCTCTCATGGACGTGACCGACAGGGGCGCCTGCGGCTAAACCGAATGCAGTTTTTCGCTTTAAAGATGGAAAGGAGCAAAGAAGGTTTTGCCGTCCGTCCGTTCGGCAGCCCTTACAAGCGACTTTTGGACGACATGGCCTCATCGTCAAAAATGAAAGGAACCGGTATCATCGATGCCTACCGGCCGCAGCGCAAAAAGGACGAGCGGCTTCGACCAAAGCGCCACGGTGTGAACATCGAAGGGCTGGCCGCCGGTGCCGACGGGAAAACGCTGCTGATCGGCTTTCGAAATCCGCGGCCTCAGGGCAAAGCGCTGATCGTAGAACTCAAGAACCCGCTGGATGTCGTGCTTCGCGGTACTCCGGCAAGCTTCGGTGATCCGTATCTGCTGGATCTCGGCGGCCGCGGCATACGCAGCCTGGAGTACTTTGCCGCAATCGGTCGCTATTTGATCGTCGCAGGCGCAGCGGATGATTCCGAAGGCTCACAGCTTTTTCTTTGGACGTCGGGTTCTTCGCCGGAAAGGGTTGAGCAAGGTTCTTTTGAAAAGGACTGGAACCTGGAGTCGGTGGTTGAATGGGGCGGAGGTCGTCTGCTGCTGTTAAGCGACGACGGCACTCGTCCCTCTCGTAACAGCGTCGGTAAGCCTTGCCCGTGCAAAGAGTTGGATATGCAGGAGGCGAAAAGCTTTCGTGCCTTTTTAATGCCGGTGCCTCGACCTGCAGCGACCGATGCGGCTGAACAATGAAAAATTGCCCTCAAGGCGAAAAATCCCTTGCATAAGTTGAATGAAATTTTTATATTGCTTGGCCTATTGAAGGCAACGCGGGAGTAGTTCAGTGGTAGAACACAACCTTGCCAAGGTTGGGGTCGCGAGTTCGAGCCTCGTCTCCCGCTCTGCGGCGGCGTAGCCAAGTGGCTAAGGCGGAGGTCTGCAAAACCTCTATTCATCGGTTCGATTCCGATCGCCGCCTCGAGCAACCCTGTCGGCCGGGGTGGCGAAAATGGTAGACGCAAGGGACTTAAAATCCCTCGGGACGAAAGTTCCGTGCCGGTTCGATTCCGGCCCTCGGCACGCGAAACACGTTCGTTGCACTCGGCTGTAGGATGCTTAGAGGGTGACCCTCAAAGAATAAAAGAAAGGGCGGTTAGCTCAGTTGGTTAGAGTACTTGCTTGACATGCAAGGGGTCACTGGTTCAAATCCAGTACCGCCCACACTTTTCAAGCTGTTAAACTGCCGCCGTTAGAAGGCGGTTTTTGATTTATAGCCGTTCGAACCGAAGAAAGGATAAGCGATTGGCGGAAATAGAGATTCGTTTCCCCGACGGACGCGTAAAGAGCTATAACGCCGGTGTAACCGGCAAAGATATTCTGCTGGAGATAGGAGGGAAGCTTCAGAAAGAGGCCTTGGCTCTCAAGCTGAACGATCGCTTGTACGATCTGACGCAGCCCCTCAATGAAAGCGGTTCTTTGGTCTTTCTCACTTTCGATTCTCCCGAAGGTAAGGACATCTACCGGCACAGCTCGGCGCACGTGATGGCGCACGCCGTGAAGAATCTTTTTCCGCAGGCCAAGTTCGCCTTCGGGCCGCCGGTGGAAGAGGGCTTTTACTACGACATCGACCTCGGCCGCAGCCTTACGCCTGAAGACCTGGAAAAAATCGAGGCCGAGATGGCGGCCATCGCGGCTGCCGACCGCCCCTTTGTTCGCGAGGAGCTGTCGAAAGAAGAGGCGCTGTCCCTTTTCCGCGAACGCAAGGAAGATTATAAGGTCGAGCAGATCGAACGGCTGGGCGAACCTCCGAGCATTTATCGCGAGGGCGATTTCATCGACCTTTGCCGCGGACCGCATGTACCGACCACCGGGTACATCCGTTACTTCAAGCTGCTGAGCGTTGCGGGCGCCTACTGGCTGGGAAACGAAAAGAATCCCATGCTGCAGCGCATTTACGGCGTATCGTTCCCCAAGAAATCGCAGCTCGATGAGTATCTTTTCCGCCTCGAAGAAGCGAAACGACGCGATCATCGCCGCCTGGGAAAAGAGCTCGATCTCTTTACCATTCAAGAAGAAGCCGGTCCCGGGCTGGTGCTGTGGCATCCGAAAGGTGCCTTTATCCGGTATCAGATCGAAGAGTTTTGGAAGGAACGGCATCTGGCGGCCGGCTATCAGTTCGTCAACACGCCCCATATCGCCCGCAAAGCGCTGTGGAGCATCAGCGGCCACCTCGACTTTTTCAGCGACAACATGTACTCGCCCATGGAGGTGGACGAGCAGGAGTATCTGGTCAAGCCGATGAACTGCCCGTTCCATCTGTTGATCTACCGCAGCCGGACGCGCAGCTATCGCGACCTGCCGCTGCGCTGGGCGGAGTTGGGCACGGTTTATCGTTACGAACGTTCAGGCGTTCTTCATGGCCTCATGCGCGTTCGGGGCTTTACTCAGGACGATGCCCATATCTTCTGTCGCCCGGACCAATTGGATGACGAGGTGAGCCGCCTGATCGATTTCTCCACCGGCATGCTGCGGGCCTTCGGGTTCAACGAGTTCGACGTTTTCCTTTCAACACGGCCGGAGCGGTTCGTCGGCACCATCGAAAACTGGGAGCGCGCCACCGAGGCGCTGCGCAAAGGTTTGGAAAACAGCGGTATCCCCTTCCAGGTGGATCCCGGCGAGGGCGTCTTTTACGGCCCCAAAATCGACATCAAGATCCGCGACTCTATCGGACGATCGTGGCAATGCTCCACTATTCAGGTGGATTTCAATGAGCCGGAGCGGTTCGACATCACCTATGCCGCAGCGGACGGCGAGCGGCACCGGCCGATCATGATTCACCGCGCTCTGCTCGGTTCGCTCGAGCGCTTTTTCGGTGTGCTTATCGAGCATTACGCGGGCGCTTTCCCCGTGTGGCTGGCGCCGGTGCAGGCGGTGGTGCTGCCGATTACGGATCGGCAACACGCGTACGCGGCAGAGGTGCTTCGCAGGTTGGTCGAGAGCGGCCTGCGCGCTGAA
>FWPV01000800.1_pt1 | contig 94369 bp, 92 predicted proteins | sample 2228371 | NCBI WGS metagenome assembly FWPV01 (sample SAMEA103939776, study PRJEB20133) | metagenome
GATCGGCGGCGGAGAGCCGCGCCCGGCCGCGCAGGCCGAGCCCATGCGCGAGGAAGTGCGGCGGCTCGAGCGGGAGCGGGCCCGGGCCGAAAAGACCCTGGCCCGGCAACGCGCCCGCGAGACCGCGGCGCAGGCGGCAGCGGCGCGCGCGCAGCACGAGGAGCGAGCCCGCGAGCAGCGTCGTCTCGCCGAAGCGGCCGCCACTCGGGCGCGCGCCGAAGCCCAGGAGCGCCAGCGGCTGGAGAAGGCCCGCGCGCAAGAGCTCGCTCGTGCCGAAGCCGCCCAGCGTCGTCAGGCGATCGAGCAGGAAAAGCTGCTCCGGCGCGAGGAGCGGCGGTCTCGAACCCTCGAGCGTCGAGAGCAGCGCGAACTGCATCGTACCGAGCGGGTCGAGAACCAGGCGCGCAGGGGCGACGGCAAGGGCAAGAAACGCTTGCCGGAGGAGTGAGCGGGCCGCTTCCGTGGCTGCCCGGGCGGCCCGCGATCGGGCCCTGCTCGGCAGCGGAGGCGACCATGGTCCACGATCTTCTGATCCTGCTCACCTGTCAGCTCGCAGGTGAACTTCTGGTCTTTCTTGCCGGGGTACCGATCCCCGGCCCGGTGCTGGGCCTCGTTCTCCTGCTTTCGATCTGCTTCGCCCGCGGTCGCGTGGCGGCCCGGCTCGAGAGCACGGCGCCGGCGCTGCTTTCGCATCTGTCCTTGCTGTTCGTTCCGGCCGGGGTTGGCGTGATGCTCCATCTCGGCCGGATCGCCGCGGAGTGGCCGGCGATCCTGGCGGCGCTGGTCCTCTCGACCTGGCTCGCGGTCGCCGCCACCGGCCTCGTACTCGCGCGGCTCCTCCCACCCGCTGCGCTGGACGGGGCCGGGGCTGGAGGATCCGGGCCGTGAGCCCGGAGCGTCTGGCCGCCTTCTGGGTCTACCTCCAGGCCGGGCCGCTCGTCTGGCTGACCCTCACCCTGGGCGCCTATGCCCTCGCCCAGGGCCTCGCTCGGCTGGCGCGGTTCCATCCGCTCGTCAACCCGGTGGCGATCGCCGTGGCTCTCCTGGTCGTCGTCCTCGAACTGACCGACACGCCCTACGAGCGCTATTTCGCCGGCGCCCAGTTCGTCCACTTCCTCCTGGGGCCGGCCACCGTGGCGCTGGCCGTGCCGCTCTGGCGCCAGCGCGACGCGATCCGATCGGCCCTGCGGCCGATGGCCGTGGCCTTGCTCGTGGGCTCGACGACGGCCATCGCCGCAGCCGTGGTGATCGCCTGGGTCCTGGGTGCCACCGCCGCGACCACGGCCTCGCTCGCGCCCAAATCGGTCACCACTCCGATCGCCATGGCGGTCGCCGAAACGCTGGGCGGCTTACCCTCGCTGACCGCGGTGCTGGTGATCTCCACCGGCATCCTGGGGGCGATGACCGCCGGCCCACTGCTGTCGCTGTTGCGGGTGCGCGATCCGCGTGCCCGGGGCTTCGCGATCGGCCTGGCCGCGCACGGCATCGGTACCGCCCGCGCCTTCCAGGAAGGCGAGACGGCCGGCACCTTCGCCGCCATCGCCATGGCCACCAACGGCGTGGTCACCGCGCTCCTGGCGCCCTGGCTGCTCTTCTGGCTTCGCTGAGCGAGGCGTCCCGAGGGGGTCGGGTCACGCGCCGCAGCGTCAGGTTGATCCGCCCGCCGCCCGGCACCAGCGCGCTCGTCCCCGCAAGGATCCGATCGATGCCGTGAAAGGCGAGGCGGCTCTCGCCGGCGAGCAACACGACGTCACCGCTCTCGAGACGCAACGTGGCCGTGCGGCCGCGGCGGGCGACGCCGCCGATCCGGAAGATCGCCGCATCGCCCAGCGAGATCGAGAGCACCGGCACGTCCAGAGCCGCCTCGTCGCGGTCCTGGTGCAGGCCCATCCGCGCGCCCGACCGATAGAGATTGACGAGGCAGCACTCGGGTTCGGGCCCGCCCACGAGCTCGGCCCACAGATCGAGCAGGGCCGGTGGGATCGCCGGCCAGGGCCGCCCGGTGAGCGGATGGGTGGGCTGGTAGCGATAGCCACGCCGATCGCTCACCCATCCCAAGGGTCCGAGATTGGCCATCCGCACCGAGAACGAACGGCCGGTCCGCGGCATCGTCGGCGTGAACCAGCCGTCGGGCTCGACGCGGGAGAGAACCTCGGCCAGGAGTTCTTCTTGCGCGCGCGCATCGAGCCTGCCCGGCAGGTGGCGGAAGCCGGGCAGTGGAACGCGCGAGGCCGCCGCCGGCTCACCGGAGCTCGTCATGGATCTCCTGCTCGCGACCCTCGATCTGGCCGGGGTGTTCGTGTTCGCCGTCTCGGGAGCGCTCACCGCTTCGCGCAAGGAACTGGACATCGTGGGCTTCGCCTTCGTCGCCACCGTGACCGGCCTCGGCGGCGGCACGCTGCGCGATCTGCTCCTCGACGTGGGCCCGGTCTTCTGGGTCCACAAGCCCCACTATCTGGCGGTCACGACCGCGGCCGCCGTGCTCGTCTTCTTCACCGCCCACCGGGTGGAGGTCCGTTACCGTCTCCTGCTCTGGGCCGACGCGCTCGGGCTCGCCCTGTTCTGCGTCGTGGGCGCGCGGATCGCCCGCGATGCCGGCGCCCCCTTCCCCGTGGCGGTGCTCATGGGGATGACGAGCGCGGTGATGGGCGGCCTGTTGCGCGACATCATCTGCAACGAGCTGCCGCTCGTGCTGCGCCGCGAGCTCTACTGGACGCCGGCGCTCCTCGGCGCCGTGGTCGCCGTCGGGCTGGACGGGCTCGGCTCGCCCAAGGCCGCGGGCGGCCTCGCAGGCTTCGCCGCCGCCTTCGGCCTGCGCGCCGCGGCGCTGATCTTCGATCTGGCGCTGCCCGCCTATCGGCCGCGCCCCGGCCGGCCCTGGAGCCGCGAGGTACCGGCCTCGGCCCTTCGCCCGCCGCCGGACCCGTGAGGCCCACGGGCTTCGCGTGGCCGCATCGGCTGCGCCTTGCCGGTGTCCGTCTGCGAGGTTCGAATTTGAGCCGACGTCGGTACCCGCTCGATGTGGCCGGTACGGGTCGCGCCATCCGGCAGGAATGGCTGGGATCAGGTGCAACTCTGGCGCGAAATCCTAGGGCTGATGCAAGCGAAACACGCTTGGCCGCCGCGAAACGTCCGAGACACGACGATCGCTTGACGGTTCGGTGAGAGCCGATGAGGGTAACTTTGACCGTTCGCATCCGCGGCTTGGTGCAAGGTGTGGGGTATCGCGCCTGGCTGGCTCGCGAAGCCCGTGCCCGCGGGATCGCGGGGTGGGTCCGCAATCGCCGCGACGGCTCGGTCGAGGCGCTTTTGACCGGCCCCGAGCCTATGGTGCGGGAGCTGATCGAGGCGTGCCGACGCGGACCGCCCGCGGCGCGGGTGGAGGCGGTCGAGACGGCCGCCGGGGAGGCCGCCGGTGACCGCGACGAATTCGAGGTGCTGCCCACACTGTGAAGGGGCGGCACCGGGAGGGCGAGATGGGCGCTACGGCCGGAGCTTCGGCCGTCGGCCGACGGTCGCTGATGGGTGGACTGGTCTGCGCGGGCCTGGTCACGGGGTTCGGCGCGCGGGCCGCGACCCTTCCCGAGGATCGGTTGTTCACGATCCTTCGCAAAGGTGAGCCGATCGGCACGCACGAGGTGCGGTTCGCGGCGACGGCCCGTGGTCTTCAGGTGCGGCACGGCATCCGCGTCGCCGTCAAGCTCGCCTTCGTCACGGTCTACCGGTTCGCCCAGGACGTCGAGGATCTCTGGCGCGACGATCGGTTGGTCGCCACCGACGCCCTGACCGAGGAGAACGGCGAGCGCACCGAGGTGCGTGTGCGCGAGCGCGGCGGTCGGTTGGTCTGCGAGGGGCCGGCCGGCGTGTACGACGCCCCGCTCGGCACGATGCACGATCTGAGCTACTGGAACCTCGCGATCGTCCGCCAGCGCGGCGTCATCGACACCCAGCAGGGCTCGCTCGAGCCCCTCACCCTCCGGCCCGGCGGTCTCGACGAGATCGAACTCGCCGGCCGGGCGATCCGCGCTCGACGCTGGCGAATCGAGCGGGAAGCGGGTCGCAGCGGTGAAGTCTGGTACGACGAGGCCGGTCGAATCGTCCGGGCGGTCGTTCGCACCCGCGGCGAGGTCCTGCACTACCAGCTGAAGGTCTGAGCACGCCACGCAGGCCCGCACCGCGCCCGCGGGTCTTTCCCGATCCCCTGGCCTGGGCTAACGCCACGGCGTCGATCCGGGGAGCCTGTGCGTGACCGTTCGTCTCTTCTCGCCTTTCCGCTTGCGTGGTCTGGAACTGCCCAACCGCATCGTCGTCTCGCCCATGTGCCAGTACCGGGCGAAGGACGGCCTGGCGACCGATTGGCACCTCGTTCATCTGGGCAATCTCGCGATGAGCGGGGCGGGCCTCTTGATCCTCGAGGCCACCGCGGTCTCACCGGAGGGGCGCATCTCGCCGGGCTGCCTGGGGCTGTGGAGCGAGGCCCACGCCGCCGCGCTGGAGCCGATCCTGGCCTTCTGTCGGCGCGACGGCACGGCCAAGCTCGGCATCCAGTTGGGCCATGCGGGCCGCAAGGGCTCGGCCCACGTGCCGCTCGAGGGTGGCGGGCCGCTGCGGCCGGAGGAGGGCGCCTGGACCACCGTCTCCGCTTCGGCGCTGCCCTACGATCGCGACTGGCCGGCCCCGGTCGCCGCCGACGAGGCGATGCTCGACAAGATCGTGGCCGATTTCGTGGCCGCGGCCCGCCGTGCGGCCGATCTCGGATTGGACCTGGTCGAGCTCCATCTCGCCCACGGCTATCTGCTCCACCAGTTCCTGTCGCCGCTCTCCAACCGCCGCACCGACCGCTGGGGTGGTGATCTCGAGGGCCGTCTGCGCTTCCCGCTGCGGGTGGTCGAGGCCGTCCGAGCCGTGTGGCCCGAGGATCGCCCGTTGGGCGTGCGGGTGTCGGCGACCGATTGGGTCGAGGGTGGCTGGGACCTCGACCAGACCATCGACCTCGCGCGACGCCTCCCGGGTCTCGGTGTCGACTACGTCGACGTCTCCTCCGGCGGCCTCGACCCGCGCCAGAAGCTCGCGCTGGGCCCCGGCTACCAGATACCGTTCGCGGAGGCGGTGCGCCGCGCCACCGGCCTTCCCACCATGGCCGTGGGGCTGATCGTGACACCGCGTCAGGCCGAGGCGGTGCTCGCGGAAGGCAAGGCCGATCTCGTGGCCCTCGCGCGCGGTATGATGGACGATCCGCGCTGGGGCTGGCACGCCGCCCAGGAGCTCGGTGTCGAGATCCCCTACCCCTCGCAATATGTTCGCTGCCGACCGCAGGTCTGGCCCGGTGCGGCGCTCAAGCGCGGCGGGTGATCGGCCGCGTTCACGGCTGCGGCGAGCTCGGCCCCATGACGTGGATGCCCTCGGCCAGAAGCGAGACTTTGGCCGCCACGCCGGGTGCCAGGCCGTTGCGGCGGGCCACGTGCAGCGGCACGCTGAAGCGGATCGGCAGCGCCGGGGCGTGATCGGGCCGCAAAGCGAGCCGGGCGGTCTGACCCAGCACGACCATTTGCTCGATGCGCCCCGCGACCGGATTCTCGTGCTCGCCGCGCGAGGGCCGGTCGCGCCGGTGCAGGACTACGAAGCCGTCGGGGACCACCCAGGCCACCCGAGTCCCCACGGGCGCCGAGGGTCGGCCGCGCGCCTCCAACAATAGCCCCTCCCAGTTCAGGAGCAGCACCCCGCGCTGAGGCTCGAGCGCGGCGATCCGCGCCTCGAATAAATTGCCCACGTCCACGAGCCGCGCCACCTCGGGCGAGGCCGGCTTGGTGGTCACCTCGACCGGCGTGCCGGTCTGTAGCGTGCGGCCCCGGTGGAGCACGGTGAGCCGATCGGCCAGGAGCATCGCCTCCTCGAGATCGTGGGTCACGAGCACCACCGGGATCGCCAAGCCCGTGCGCAGCTGGGCGATCTCGGCATAGAGCCGCTGGCGCGTGGCCCGGTCGACCGCCGAGAAGGGCTCGTCGAGCAGGAGGACGGCCGGATCGCGCGCCAGCGCTCGGGCCACCGCCACCCGCTGCTGCTGGCCGCCCGAGAGCTGGGCGGGCCGGCGCTCTTCGAGGCCTTCGAGATGGACCAGGCGCAACAGCTCGCGCGCGCGCGCGGCACGCTCGGCCCGTGGCCGATGGCCCATCGCCGCCTCGAGGTTGGCGCGCGCGCTCAGGTGCGGGAACAGCGCATAAGATTGGAAGACGAGCCCGACCCGCCGGCGGTGCGCCGGCAGGGCGATCCCGGCGGCGTCGTCGAGCCACACCTCATCACCCACCACGACGCGGCCCCGGCGTGGTCGGTAGAGCCCGGCGATCGCTCGCAGGATCGTGGTCTTGCCACTGCCGGAGGGGCCGACCAGGGCCAGAAGCTCGCCCGGGGCGCAAGTGAAGGTGGCCTCGAGCGGGATCGGCCCGTCTTGCGCGAGGGTGACCTCGAGACCCGTCACGGGCCGCTTCAGCCGATCCGCCCGGTCGGGCGTCGGGCCAGCGCGAAGCTCGCGGCGATCGCCACGAGCGAAACCGCGAGCAACACCAGGGCCATGCGGCCGGCGGCCGTGTCGTCGAAGGCCTGCACCCGATCGTAGACGGCGATCGAAAGCGTGCGCGTCTCGCCGGGGATTGAGCCGCCCACCATCAGCACCACGCCGAACTCACCCATGCTGTGGGCGAAGGTCAGCACGGCACCGGTCAGGATCGCGGGCCAGGCGAGCGGCAGCTCGACACGGAGGAACGCCCGTGCCGGCGGCATGCCGCAGCAGGCGGCGGCCTCGCGCACCGCTCGCGGGATCGCCTCGAAGCCGCGTTGGGCCGGTTGCACGGTGAAGGGCAGGTTGGCGATCAGCGAGGCGAGCACGAGCCCTTCGAAGGAGAAGACGAGCGGCCGACCGACGAGGGTCTGCCACAGCCGCCCCAGAGGCGAGCCCAGCCCGAACGCCTCCAGCAGGTATAAGCCCAGCACCGTGGGCGGAAGGACGAGTGGCAGGGTGACGGCCGCCTCGACCAGGCCTTTGCCGGGGAACTCGTGGACCGCGAGCAGCCGCCCCAGGAGCGAGCCCACGGGCACGAGTAGGAGCACGGTCCAAAGGGCGAGCTCGAGGGAGAGCCGAAGGGCGACCCAGTCCAAGGCTCAGTCCGTCTCGCCCGGCAGAAGGAAACCGAACCGCCGCAGAACGGCGCGCGACGGCTCCTCCTGCAGGAAGGCGTAGAACCGCTCGGCCGCCGGCCCGGCCCGATTCGAGAGCACCATGCGTTGGCGCAACGGCGAATGCCAAGCGTCCGGAACGAGCGCCGACCGCGCACGTTCGCGAACCGCGGGGGCGACCGCCAGCGACCAGGCGACGAGCCCGCCCTCGGCGTTGCCGGAGAGCGCGAACTGCGCCGCTTGGCTCACGTTTTCACCGAACACCAGATGGGGGCGGATCGCTTCGAAGAGACCGCGATGCCGCAACACCTGCTCGGCCCGCCGGCCGTAGGGGGCGTGCTCGGGATTGGCGATCGCCAAGCGGCGCAGCCGCCCGTCGCGCAACGCGGCCTCGAGGTCGGCGAGCGTGCCGTCGGGGGCGAGCGGCGATCCATGCGGAACGAGCAGAGCGAGCCGGCCGATCGCGTAGAGCGCACCTTCGTCGCGGGTCAGTCCCTCGCGGGCGAGCGCCAGCACGTAATCCTCGTCGGCCGACAAGAACAGCTCGAAGGGGGCGCCGCGGCGGATCTGACGCGTGAGGGCACCCGAACTGCCGAATGCGAGCTCGACCCGCAGACCCGTCGCGGCGCCGAAGGCCGCGGCCAGTTCGGGCAGGACCGGCTGCAGGTCGGAGGCCGCGGCGACCAGGACCGCGCGGTCCTCGGCACGCGCGACGCCGCCCCAAGCGAGCGCGACCGGGGCGCCCAGAAGGTGGCGGCGCGAGAGCGGGGAAGGTGACACGAGCCGGCTCCGCGGGTCGTACGCTTCCGAGCTATCGGGCCCGGCCGTCGCCGACAACCGCCCCCTCGTCACGACGCTTCGGCCAGCGCCTTCTCGTGCTGGCGGGTCCACAGCGCCCGGTAGAGCCCGCCGCGCGCGAGCAGCTCCTCGTGGCGGCCCCGTTCGACGATCCGGCCACCCTCCAAGACCAGGATCTCGTCGGCGTCGACGACGGTCGAGAGCCGATGGGCGATGACCAGCGTCGTGCGCCCGCGCGCCGCATCCTCGAGGGCGGCTTGGAGTTGGCGCTCGGTCAAGGTGTCGAGTGCCGAGGTCGCCTCGTCGAGCACCAGGATCGGTGGGTTCTTGAGGACCACCCGGGCGATCGCCACCCGCTGTTTCTCGCCACCGCTGAGCTTGAGCCCCCGCTCGCCGACCACGGTCTCGTAGCCCTCGGGCAAGCTCGCGATGAAGTCGTGGATCTGCGCCACCCGCGCCGCCGCCTCGATCTCCGCCCGGCTCGCCCCGGGCCGGCCATACCCGATGTTGGCGGCGATCGTATCGTTGAACAGGACCGTATCCTGCGGCACGAGGCCGATCGCCGCGCGCAGACTGGCCTGGGTCACCGCCCGCACGTCCTGGCCGTCGATCGAGACGCTCCCGTCGGTGACGTCGAAGAAGCGGAACAAGAGCCGGACGATCGTCGACTTGCCGGCACCCGAGGCTCCCACGATGGCCACCTTGCGGCCGGCGGGGATCGTGAAGCTCACTCCCTCCAGGATCGGCCGGCGCGGGTCGTAGGCGAAGCTCACCTTCTCGAACCGGACCTCGCCACCGCGCAGCTGCAAAGGCCGGGCGTCCGGGGCGTCCCGGATCTCCGGCTCCAGCTCCAACAAGCCGCCCACGTGCTCGAGGTCGGTCAAGGACTGGCGCAGCTCGCGATAGAGCACGCCCAGGAAGTTCAAGGGCAGATAGAGCTGGAGGAGGAAGGCGTTGACGAGCACGACGTCGCCGACCGTGAGCTCGCCCGCCACCACGCCCCGAGCTGCGAGGGTCATGACGAGGGTGACCCCGACCGCGATGATCGCCGCCTGGCCGGCGTTGAGGAAGGAGAGCGAGGCCTGCGCCTTGACCGCGGCGTCCTCGTAGGCAGCCAGGGCCCGATCGAGCCGACGCGCTTCGAAGGCCTCGTTGGAGAAGGCCTTGACGATCTCGTAGTTGATCAGGCCGTCGACCGCCTGCGCCGAGAACTCGTTGTCCTTCTCGTTCATCTCGCGGCGGAATTTGGTCCGCCAATTCGTCGTGACGATGGTGAAGACCGCGTAGACCAGGACCGTGCCGAGCGTGACCAGCGCGAAGGAGGGGGGGTAACGCCACAGCAGCACGCCCAGCACGAGCAGCAGCTCCAGGACCACCGGGCCCATGGTGAAGAGCGCGGTGTGGAGCATGAACCCCACCGCCTGCACACCGCGGCTGATCGCCCGGGCGAGCTCGCCGGTGCGCCGTCCCAGATGCCAGCGCAGCGAGAGATCGAAGAGATGCGCGTAGGTGCGCAGCGCCACGAGCCGGCCGGCGCGCTCGGCCACCCGTGCGAACACGGCGTCGCGGATCTCGTTGAACAATGTGCCGCCGAGCCGCGCCGCGCCGTACGCCAGCAACAGAGCCAAGGGGATCGCCCCTGGCGACACGCCGTCGGCCGGGACGAGCGCGTCGACCACGCCCTTGAGCGCGAAGGGTGTGGCGACCGTCACGAGCTTGGCCACGACCATGGCGATCGCCGCCACCACCACCATCACCCGCAGGCCCGGTTCGGCAGGCCACAGATGCGGCAAGACCAGCTGGGCCAGGCGCCGCCCGAGCCCCTTCTCGCCCGCCGGGCGTCCGTCCGACGAGCGCTCGACCGCTTGCATGCACGACCCCTTTCGAAGAACCGCGCCGCTTCTTAGCCCCGGCGGCCGCCAACCGCCACGTGGGCGGCCTTGCCCCTGACCGGCGGGCGGGGCTATGCGGCTCCGGACGGGGCCGGAGAGGTGGCGCAGCGGAGGGGGCGATGGACGAGACGGCCGAGACCTTCGACTACGTCATCGTTGGGGCTGGAACCGCAGGTTGTGTGCTCGCCAACCGCCTCTCGGCCGATCCGCGCGTGCGCGTCCTCGTCCTCGAGGCCGGGGGGACGGACGACTGGATCTGGTTCCACATTCCCGTGGGATATCTCTACGCCCAAGGTAACCCGCGTGCCGACTGGTGCCTGAAGACCGAACCGGAGCCGGGCCTCAACGGCCGTGCGATCAACTACCCGCGCGGCAAGGTGGTGGGCGGCTGCTCGGCCATCAACGGCATGATCTACATGCGCGGCCATGCGCGGGACTACGACCTCTGGCGACAGATGGGTAATCCTGGTTGGTCGTGGGAGGAGGTGTTGCCCTATTTCAAGCGCTCCGAGGACCATGTCGACGGGGCGAGCCCGTTCCACGGCGCCGGCGGCGAGTGGCGCGTCGAGCGCCAGCGGGTGTCGTGGGAGATCCTCGATGCGTTCCGCGCGGCGGCGGCGGAGGTCGGCATCCGACCAGTGAACGATTTCAACACCGGCGACAACCAGGGCTGCGGTTATTTCCAGGTCAATCAGCGGCGCGGTGTGCGGTGGAGCGCGGCCAAAGCCTTCCTGCGCCCGGTCCTGCACCGGCGCAATCTGGAGCTGCGGGTCCGCGCCCGGGCGCTCGCGATCGAGCTGTCCGGACGCAAGGTGGTGGCGCTGCGCTACCGCTGGCGGGAGGCGGAGCATCGGGTGACGGTCGGCCGCGAGCTCCTGTTGGCCGCTGGAGCGATCCATTCACCCCACCTATTGCAGCTCTCGGGCATCGGTCCCGCGGAGCTGCTCCGCACCCACGGGATCGAGGTCCGCCACGAACTGCCGGGGGTCGGGGAGAACCTGCAGGATCATCTACAGATCCGCACGGTCTATCGGATCGAGGGTGCGCCGACCTTGAACGAGCGGGCCAACAGCCTGTTCTGGCGGGTCTGGATGGGACTGGAATACGCCCTCTTCCGCCGCGGGCCCCTGTCCATGGCGCCCTCGCAGCTGGGCGCCTTCGCGCGGTCCGATCCGGCCTACGAGACGGCCAATCTCGAGTACCACGTGCAGCCGCTCTCGCTCGACCGGTTCGGCGAGCCGTTGCACCCGTTCCCGGCCATTACCGCTTCGGTGTGCAATCTGCGGCCCACCAGCCGCGGCTTCGTGCGGATCACGAGCCCCCGGGCGGAGGTGCCGCCGGCGATCGCTCCGCGTTACCTCTCGACCGAGGAGGACCGCCGGGTCGCGGTCCAAGCGATCCGCCTCACCCGGCGGATCATGGGAGCACGGGCCATGGCCCGCTACCGACCGCAGGAATACCGGCCGGGCCCGCACGTCACCGAGGACGAGGACATCGTGCGGGCCGTGGGGGACATCGCCACGACGATCTTCCACCCCGTGGGCACCTGCAAGATGGGCCCGGCGAGCGATCGGACGGCGGTGGTGGACGCGCGGTTGCGAGTGCACGGCCTCGAAGGGCTGCGGGTGGTCGACGCTTCGATCATGCCGACCATCACCTCGGGAAACACCAACTCGCCGGTCATCATGATCGCCGAGAAAGCCGCCGACATGATCCGCGATGACGCCCGGGCGGGTGGGGCCGCCGTGGAGCTCCAACGAGCCGCCGCCTAGCCTTCCGGTTGCGGGCCCGGGGCTGGTAGCTAAGCTCGATCGAGCGCCGCGAGCCGTGCCGGCGGACTCGGCCGAAGGGGAGAGGGGAGTTCATGGGAACGGTTCTCTGGTTGCTGCTCGGCCTCGTGGTGGGCGGCGGGCTCGGCTGGTTCGTGGTCCAGCGTCTGTCCGATCGGCGGGTCGCCGAAGCGGAGGCACGGGTCGCATCCGAGCTCGCCCACGCCCGGGCCCAGGCGCAGGACGCCGACCTCGCGCACGCCGAGACCAAGGAGCGGTTGATCGCCCTTCAAGGGCGGGTCCAGGAACTGGAGGCCGAGCTCGAGCGGGAGCGGGCCGCGCTGATGGCCGCACGCAACCGTATCGCCGCCCTCGAATGCCGGCTCGGACCGGCGCCGGAAGAGCCGCCGGTCGGCGCGGTGCGGCCGGCTGTCGGCGCCGAAGTGTCCCGGACCGACACCGCGCCACCGGCGCCCTCGCCGAGCCCGTCGGCCGGGGTGGCCGAAGAGCTGCGCAAGCTCGAGGCCAAGCTCGCCATGCTCCCGGCCGGCTCCTCGGCGCGCGCCCTGTTGTTGAAGCGCCGGGCCGAGCTCGTGGCACGGGTCGAGCATCCCCCGGTGCCGAAAGTCGACCAGCCGCCGGTCCCGAGCGCGCAGTCGGCGGCGCGCGGGGCGGCCCCGGCCCGGGACGATTTGAAACAGATCAAAGGAATCGGGCCGGTGCTGGAGCGCAAACTGCACGAGCTCGGGGTGCACAGTTTCGCCGATCTGGCGGCGCTCACGCCCGAGCGGATCCGGGAGATCGACGCGGCCATCGAGTTCCCCGGCCGGATCGAGCGCGAGCGCTGGGTCGAGCAGGCCAAGGAGCTCTTGGCGCGCCGCGGCGGCGCGAGCACCCCGAGCTGAGCGGTCACTCGCTATCCGGCAAGGGCCGGGCCAGCAGCGTCTCGATCGCTCCGTCCACGCTCGTCTCGCCCGCCAGCACCCGGCGCACCGCCTCGGCGATCGGCAGCTCCAGGCCGAGCTCGCGCGCGAGCGTACAGGCCGCCTCGGCGGTGAAGGCACCCTCGGCCAAGGGCGCACCCTCGCCCAGGAGTTCGGCCGGTGGCCGGCCGCCGCCGATCGCGTGGCCGAGGCGCATGTTGCGCGAGGTGAGACTGGTGGCGGTGAGCACGAGATCGCCCAGCCCCGAAAGCCCCATGAGCGTCGTGCGGCGGGCCCCGCAGGCCTCGGCCAACCGGGCGATCTCGGCCAGCCCGCGGGTGACGAGCGCCGCCCGCGCGTTCTCGCCGAGCCCTCGCCCGCTCACGATCCCGGCTGCGATCGCGATCACGTTCTTCAACGCCCCGCCGAGCTCGACGCCGATCAGATCGTCGGTCGGGTAGGGGCGAAACGTCGGGCCGCGCAGGCCCTGTGCGATCGTGCGCGCGGTGGCGAGTTCGGGGAAGGCCAGGCTCACCGCCGTGGGCCGGCCTTCCGCCACCTCCCGGGCGAAGGAGGGGCCCGAGAGCGAACCGACGACGACCTGCGGCCGGACTTGCAAGACCACCTGCGAGGGTCGCAGGCCCGTCCCGAGTTCGAGGCCCTTGCAGCACAGCAGGAATGGCGCCGAGAGGTCGGGGAGATCGGCCACCACCCGGCGCAGCGCCTGGGTCGGGACGGCGACGAGCACGAGCTCCGCCGTGGCCACAGCGGCCATCTCGGCACGCGCCTCGATCGAAAGCGGGAGAGCGATCCCCGGCAGATGGCGCGGGTTCTCGCGGCGCTCGCCGATCGTTCGGGCAAGGAGCGGATCGCGAGCGATCAGGAGCACACGGTGGCCGGCACGAGCCGCCACGAGCGCCAGCGCCGTGCCCCAGGCTCCAGCGCCGAGGATCGCGACGAGCACGGCGCCGCCCGCTCAGCTGTCCGGTTCGGGCAGCGGCACCGTCAGCGTCGTGGAGCCGAACAAACAGATCCGCTCCACCACGCACCAGGCGTACGCGACCTCGGCCTCGGCGGTTCCGGCGGCATGCGGTGCGATCGGAACGCGTAGCTCGACCGGGCCCTCGAAATAGGGGCGCGAGGGATCGACGAGCTCGACCGGGCCGCTCGCCGCCCAGTGGCCATCCGGCCCGGGGAACGGCACCACCTGCACCCCGGGATCCGCCACCAAGCGCGCACCGCCCTCGGGCAGTAGGCTCACCACCAGCTCGCCGCTATCGAGCTCGCGCTCGATGCGTCCCTCCACCCGCACCTGCGCCACCGGTCCCAAAACCGGCGCGAGCTCGCGCAGCAACGCCTCGACCGGGCCGGTGGCGAGGGCCGCGGCGGGCGCGAGACCCGGCACCAGGATCACCAGCGCGCCGGTGCGTCGTCTCACGCGATCCTCTGCCCGGTCCGGGCCCAGTCGGCGAGGAAGGCCTCCAGGCCCTTTTCCGTGAGCGGGTGGCGGAAGAGTTGGCGGATCACGGCGGGCGGCATCGTGGCCACGTGGGCGCCCAGTCGCGCGGCCTCGACCACGTGTCCCGGATGACGGACCGAGGCCACCAGCACCTCGGTGCGGAAGCTCGGATAGTGTCGATAGATCTCGACGATGTCGGCGATCAGCTGCATGCCCTCGTGGCCGACGTCGTCGAGCCGGCCGACGAAGGGCGAGACGAAGGTGGCACCGGCCTTGGCGGCGAGGATCGCCTGGGCCGGCGAGAAGCACAGGGTCACGTTGACCTTGGCCCCGCGTGCCGTGAGCGTCCGGCAGGCCTTGAGCCCGTCGAGCGTGAGCGGGACCTTGACGCACACGTTGGGGGCCACGGCCAAGAGCCGATCGGCCTCGCGCAGCATGCCGTCGAGGTCGGTGGCGGTGACCTCGGCACTCACCGGGCCCTCGACGAGCCGACAGATCTCGGCCAGCACCTCGAGGAACGGACGGCCGGTCTTCGCCACGAGCGAGGGGTTGGTGGTCACCCCGTCGACGAGGCCGGTGGCCGCGAGCTCGGCGATCTCGGCTACGTCGGCCGTGTCGACGAAGAACCGCATGCGACCTCCCGTGGAGCCGAGCCCGGGACGGTCGGCCGACCGTCCCGAGCATCGATCAGTTCATGTAGAAGCGACGTGGCCGGTAACGACCGTTCTCGAGCTCACCGAAGAGCTCCGGCACCTTGGGATGTTCGACCGGGCCGCCGGTCGGGTCCGGCTCCAGATTCTGCTCGGAGACGTAGGCCACGTAATAGGCCTCGGCATTCTCGGCCAGCAGGTGGTAGAAGGGCTGGTCCTTACGCGGCCGAATTTCCTCCGGGATCGCGTTGTACCACTCCTCGGTGTTGGCGAACTCCGGATCGACGTCGAAGATCACCCCGCGGAACGGGAACAGCCGGTGTTTGACCACCTGGCCGATCTGGAACTTGGCGGTACGATGGGGGCGTTGCGTCCTCATGGCCACCACCTGTCGGCCGGCGGGCCGAGCCGTCGGCCCCCGGCCCCGAACACGGATCTCACGCTAGCACATTTGGGCACGCGGGACCGTGATTCCAGACACAGGATGCCGCGGGCTCAGCCCTCGCGCAGGTTCTTGATCAGGCTGGAGGTGTCGTAGCGACCGCCACCCTTCATCTGGACCTGGCGATAGAACTGGTCGACCAGCGCCGTGACCGGCAGCGGTGCGCCGTTGCGCCGCGCCTCTTCGAGCGCGATGCGCAAGTCTTTGCGCATCCAGTCGACCGCGAAGCCGAAGTCGAACTTGTCCTCGACCATGGTCTTCCAGCGGTTCTCCATTTGCCAGGACTGAGCGGCCCCTTTGGAGATGGTGGCCAGCACCTTGTCGGTGTCGAGCCCGGCGCGGATCGCGAAGTTGACTCCCTCGGCCAGGGCCTGAACCAGCCCGGCGATGCAGATCTGGTTGACCATCTTGGTGAGCTGCCCGGCACCCGGCCCGCCGATCAACGTGATCTGCCGACCGTAGGCCCGCATCACCGGCTCGGCCCGGGCGAACGGCTCCTCCTCGCCGCCGCACATGATGGTGAGCACGCCGTTGACGGCACCCGCCTGGCCGCCCGACACCGGGGCGTCGATGAAATGCCGGCCCCGGCTCTTGGCGGCTTGGAACAGCTCGCGGGCCAGATCGGCCGAAGCCGTGGTGTGGTCGACCAGGATGCCCCCCTCCCGAAGGCCGGCCAGGATCCCGTCCTCGCCGTACACCACGGCCCGCACGTCGGGATCGTCCCCCACCATGCAGAAGACGATCTCCGCACCTTCGGCCGCCTCGCGGGGCGTCCGGCACGCCCGGCCCCCGTACTCGGCCGCCCAGGCTTCGGCTTTGGCGGGCGTCCGGTTGAACACCGCCACCTCGTGGCCGTGCTTCACCAGATGCCCAGCCATCGGATAGCCCATCACGCCCAGGCCCACGAACGCCGTCTTGGCCATCGCCTCCTCTCCCGTCTCGATCGGCCGCGCAGGCTAGAGGCGGGCCGCGCGGGCGACAAGCCGCCCGGCCGGTGACGTGGATCACCGCCGATCGCGAGGCGATGCCGCAACATCCTGCTGCGAGGCTCCGGGGGAGGCGGAGCCGCAGGGGCGGAGGGGGAACGAACATGGCCAAGGACCTGGTGGTCTGCTGCGACGGGACCTGGAACGATCCGCGTGACCGGACCAACGTGTCGTCGATCTTCGCTCGGATCGTCCGGTCTCTCTCCAGCCGTCGGGTTCTCGAGGCCGAGCCGGATCTCACCCCACGCGTGGTCTCCGGCACCTGGCCGAACGGTCGGAAGTGCGTGGCGTTCTACGCGAGCGGGGTGGGGACCGACGGTTCGCGCGCCCGTCGGCTCCTCGCCGGTGCTTTCGGGCTCGGGTTGGGCGCCAAGGTCCGCGAGGCCTACGCTTTCCTCGTCCAGCATTACGCACGCGGCGATCGGATCTTCCTCTTCGGGTTCAGCCGGGGCGCCTTCACAGTGCGCTCACTCGCCGGCATGATCCGAGCGGCCGGCATCCTCGCGAAACCGCAGTCTGGCGGCCTCGAGCGAGCCGTCGCCCTGGCCTTCGACTGTTACCGTGTCCCTCCCGAGAAGCGTTCGGAGTCGGGCCGTTGTCTCCTCGCTGTGCCACGAACGAGCGACGTTCCGATCCACTTCCTGGGCGTGTTCGACACGGTGGGATCCCTGGGCGTGCCCGCCGGCTTCGGCGATCTGCTGCGCTGGTGGGGGACGGAGCGGTTCCGCTTCCACGACCAGCGCTTGGGGCGTAACGTCCGCTACGCGGTCCAGGCGCTCGCCATCCACGAGCGGCGCGGCAGCTTCAAGCCGGTCGTCTGGTCCGACGCTCACCCGGGCAGCCGGGTGCACCAGGTCTGGTTCGCGGGCGCGCACGCCGACGTCGGCGGTGGGTATCCCGACCGTTCGCTCGCCGACCTCACCTTGCGCTGGATGCTCGACCGGGCGATCGAGGCCGGCCTCCCCATGCCGGTCGACATGGCGCGTCGCGGGCTGGAGCCGAACCCGTTCGGCCCCCGCCACCAGTCCACCACCTGGTTCTGGAGGTTGCTGGAAGGCGACACGACCCCCGTCTTGGCCGCCTTCGTGCCCCGCCTTCCGGTGATCGGTCCGATCCTCGTCGGGATCGGTGCCCTCGTCCGGGTACTCGGCCCGAAGCCTTACGTTCGACCGCTCGTGGGCGAGCAACACGCCGACGACGGCAGCTGGTCGGTTCCGGTGCGGCTCGCGATCCACGAGAGCGTCCTGGAGCGGTACGGTCGCGCCCTTCCTGCGCCGTTGCGCGAGGCCCTGGACGCTGGTCTGCCGGTGTGGCGGGAGCGCGCCGAGCCCCGATCGCCCGCCTCGGAACGGGCCGTGTTCAACGGCCTGCCCGTTCAACTCGTGGACTTTTCCGACAGCGGTGCCGGCATCGCGGGGGCGAACCTGCCCGAACCGGGAACCGAGGGGCGGCTGGTTTCGGGCTCGATCGGTTCGCGCGCCATGCAGGTCGTCTGGCGGCGGGACGGCCGCGCCGGGTTGCGGAGGGTTGCATGAGGGGCGGCGGCCGACCGGTCGGGTCGTTCGGCGTCGGCCGGGCTGGCGGCCGAGCAGGCGACGCGCTAGCTGTGGGCCGCGGGCGCGCGTGCGCCTTTCTCGAGGTTGCCGGTCATGAACGAGGTCTCGAGCCCCCGCCGCGTCCATCTGGCCGACTATCGTCCGCCCGCGTTCCTCACCGAGCGGGTCGAGCTCGACTTCGAACTCGATCCCGAGGCCACGCTCGTGCGGAGCCGCCAATTCGTGCGGCGCAATCCCGCCGCCCGGCCGGACGACCGTGAGCTCGTGCTGTTCGGCGAGGAGCTGGAGACGCTCTCGCTCACGGTCGACGGTCGCCCGCTCGACCCGGCGGCCTTCGCGGTGGGGGCCGAGAGCCTGCGGATCCCGGGGCTGCCCGAGGCCTGCACGGTCGAGGTCGTCACGCGGATCCGGCCGGCCGCCAACACCAAGCTCATGGGCCTCTATCTCTCGAGCGGTATCTTGTGCACCCAGTGCGAGGCCGAGGGTTTCCGCCGGATCACCTGGTATCAGGACCGGCCGGACGTGATGGCCCGTTTCCGGGTGCGGCTTGAGGCCGACGGTCGTCGCTTCCCCGTGCTGCTCTCGAACGGTAACGAGATCGACAAGGGCGAGCTGGCCGACGGTCGCCGGTTCGCGGTCTGGGAGGATCCGTTTCCTAAACCCTCCTATCTGTTCGCGATTGTGGCCGGCGATCTGGCCTGTCTCGAGGACCGGTTCGTCACCCGCTCGGGCCGTCCCGTCACCTTGCGCATCTGGGCCGACCGGGCGCACGTCGACCAGTGCCGCCACGCCCTCGATTCGCTCGTCAAGGCCATGCGCTGGGACGAGGAGGTCTACGGCCTCGAATACGATCTGGACCTCTACCAGATCGTCGTGGTCGCCGACTTCAACTTCGGTGCGATGGAGAACAAGGGGCTCAACATCTTCAACGCCTCGGCGGCGCTCGCCCGCCGGGACCTCGCGACCGACGCCGACTTCCAGGCCGTCGAGCGGATCATCGCACACGAATATTTCCACAATTGGACCGGGAACCGGATCACCTGCCGCGACTGGTTCCAACTCACCTTGAAGGAAGGGCTCACCGTCTTCCGCGACCAGCAGTTCGCCGCCGACATGCACGATCGCGGCGTCAAGCGGATCGGCGACGTCGTGCACCTGCGCGAGGTCCAGTTCGCCGAGGACGCGGGCCCGCTCGCCCACCCGATCCGGCCGGACAGTTATGCCGAGATCAACAACTTCTACACGGCCACCGTGTACAACAAGGGTGCGGAGGTCGTCCGCATGCTCCACACCACGGTCGGGCCGGAGCGCTGGCGCAAGGGCATGGACACCTACGTCGCCCGCCACGACGGCCAGGCCGTGACCTGCGAGGACTTCGTGAAGGCGATCGGCGACGGGGCCGGCGAGGATCTCTCGCGCTTTCTCGTCTGGTATCGCCAGGTCGGTACCCCGATCCTCCGCGTCCATCGCCACTGGGACCCCGAGCGGGGCGCGCTCACCCTCGATCTCACCCAGGAGGTTCCGCCGACCCCCGGCCAACCGGCCAAGGAGCCCGTACCGATCCCCATTCGGATGGGGCTGCTCGGCCGCCGCAGCGGCCGTTCCCTGCCGCTTCAACTCGAGGGCGAGAACCTGCCCGGGAGCGCGGAGCGGGTCCTGGAGCTGGCCACCCGACAGGCCCGCTGGACCTTCGTGGGCCTGGAGGAGGAGCCGGTGCCCTCGCTCCTGCGCGATTTCTCGGCGCCGGTCCGCCTCGAGATCGAACTCGAGGACGAGGAGCGGGCGCTGCTGCTCGCCCACGATCCCGACCCGTTCGCCCGCTTCGAGGCGGCCCAGAGCTTGGCCGCCGCGGCCATGCTGGCGCAGATCCGCGAGCGGCGCACCATGGCCGAGGCCATGCCACCCCCGCTGCTCCTGGATGCGCTGGGCCGCGCCCTCGGCGATTCGACCCTCACCCCCGCCTTCCGTGCCCGCTTGGCCCAGCTGCCCGGACGCTCCTGGTTGGCTCAGCAACTCGAGGTCGTCGAGGTGGACGCGCTGTTCGCTGTCCACGAGGGCTGGCGACGCGCCATCGGCCGCGAGCTGCGGCCGCTCTGGTGGCGGCTCTATGGCGAGCTCCGCCCTGGCCTCGATCCCGCTGCGATCGACACCGGGACCATCGGCCGGCGCGCGCTCGCCAACACTGCGCTGGGCTATCTCGTGGCCGCCTTCGACGAGGAGGCCGAGGCCGCGGCACTGAGCCAGTATCGCGCGGCCGGCAACATGACCGACCGGATGGCGGCGCTGCGGGCGCTCGCCCACAGCCGGTCGTGCGAGCGCGAGGCGGTGTTGGAAGACTTCTACCATCGGTTCCGCGACGAGCCGCTCGTCGTCGACAAGTGGTTCGCGCTGCAAGCCGGCATCGAGGACGAGCAAGCCGTCGAGCGGGTCCGCGGGTTGCTCGACCACCCGGCCTTCACCCGCACCAACCCCAACCGGGTGCGAGCCCTCCTGGGCTCCTTCGCCACCGGCAACCTGCCGGGCTTCCACCGCGCCGACGGCGCCGGCTATCGGCTGGTGATGGACCAGGTGATCGCGCTCGATCCGGTCAACCCGCAAGTGGCGGCTCGGCTCGCCACCAGCTTCGGCCGCTGGCGGCGCTACGAGCCGGCCCGCCGAGCGCTCATGCGCGCCGAACTCGAGCGGCTCGCCGCCACACCGGGCCTCTCCAAGGACTGCGCCGACATCGCGACCCGCTCGCTCGCCGGCTGAGGCCCGTCACGAAGCCCACCCCTGGCGGCGCGCCGGCATCGGCCGGCACCCCCCGGCGCGGCCGCGGCCGCCCCGCAGCCCGCTCTCTCCCGTCGCGACCAGCGCCTTCACCGAGGCCGCGCGCGCCCGGTGCGCGGGCCCACCCTCTCCGGTCATGGCCGGCCCCCCAGTCGGCCACCCACACCGTGGCGCCCTCCGCCCGACCGGTCGGCGCGGCGGCACGGGTGCGACGGTCCGCGACAGGCGCGACCGCCGCCGCGATCGGTCTGCGAACCGGAAGGGCCATCCTCGACCCGCGCTCGACGACAAGCGAGCCCTTCACATGATCCGCGTCCTCGCCCGGCTGGGCCTGGCCGGCCGCGCGCCGCGGTTCCTGGGGCACGATCCCCTGGGCGGCTGGATCATCCTGGCACTGCTCGCGAGCGTCGTGGTGACCGGTGCGAGCGGTGCCCTGCTGACCAGCAACACCTTCTTCGGCTCGGAATCGATGGAGCGGATCCACGGTACGACTGCCGATCTGCTCCTCGTCCTGATCGGCTTGCACGTCATCGGGGGTGCTCGCGACCTCGTGGCGGCAGGGCGAGAACCTGGTGGTCGCGATGATCACCGGCCGCAAGCGGGCGCGCCGCGCCGCCCCTGGACGGCGGCGGTCGGTCGACCTATGCGGAGGCTCGATCGACCGCGGGGAGGAGGGGCCGTGCAGGAGCTGGGGCATTTCATCGGCGGCAAGCGGGTAGCGGGAACCAGCGGGGTCTACGGGCCCGTCTTCGACCCCGCGACGGGTGAGCAGACGGCGCGGGTCGCGTTCGCCTCGCCCGCCGAGGTCGACGCCGCCGTGCAGGCCGCCAAGGCGGCCCAGCCGGCCTGGGCCGAGGTCTCGGTGGTCCGCCGCATGCGCGTCATGTTCAAGCTCAAAGAGCTCCTCGAGCAGAACATCGACCGCCTGGCGCGCCTCGTGACCGCCGAGCACGGCAAGACGTTGGAGGATGCCAGAGGCTCGGTCCAGCGCGGGATCGAGGTGGTCGAGTTCGCCTGCGGCCTGCCGCATCTCCTCAAGGGCGAGTTCAGCCACCAGGTGGCGAGCGGGATCGACCTCTGGTCCGTGCGCCATCCCCTTGGCGTGTGCGCGGGGATCACCCCGTTCAACTTCCCGGCTATGATCCCCTTGTGGATGGCACCGCTCGCCATCGCCTGCGGGAACGCCTTCGTCCTCAAGCCCTCGGAGAAGGACCCGTCCTGCCCTCTGGCCCTCGCCGAACTGTTCCTGGAGGCCGGGGTACCACCCGGCATCTTCAACGTGGTCAACGGCGGTAAGGAGACGGTGAACGCGATTCTCACCCATCCGGACATCGCCGCCGTGAGCTTCGTGGGCGCCACCGCCACCGCCGAGTACGTCTACCGGACCGGCACCGCGCACGGGAAACGCGTCCAGGCACTGGGCGGGGCCAAGAACCACATGGTGATCCTGCCCGACGCCGATCTCGACATGGCGGTCGACGCGCTCGTGGGCGCCGCCTACGGCTCGGCCGGTGAGCGCTGCATGGCCGTCTCCGTGGCCGTGCCGGTCGGCGACAAGGTAGCCGACGCTCTACTCGAGAAGCTCGTGCCGCGTGTGCGCCAGCTCAAGATCGGCCCCGGGACCGAACCCGGCGTCGAGATGGGCCCGCTCGTGACCCGCGAGCATCTGGAGAAAGTCAAGAGCTATGTGGATCTGGGTGTCCGCGAGGGGGCCGAGCTGCTGGTCGACGGCCGCGACTTCAAGATGCAGGGTTACGAGAACGGCTTCTTCATCGGTGGCTGCTTGTTCGACCGCGTGACCACCGACATGCGCATCTACAAGGAGGAGATCTTCGGTCCGGTGCTGTCGACCGTCCGCGCCAAGTCGTTCGACGAGGCGGTGGCGATGGTCAACGCCCACGAGTACGGCAACGGTGTCGCGATCTTCACCCGCGACGGGGATGCCGCTCGCACCTTCGCCAAAGCCGTCAACATCGGCATGGTCGGGATCAACGTGCCGATCCCGGTGCCGCTCGCCTTCCACAGCTTCGGGGGCTGGAAGCGTTCACTGTTCGGCGACCACCATACCCACGGCATGGAAGGCATCCGCTTCTACACCAAGCTCAAGGCCATCACCGGCCGTTGGCCGACGGGTATCCGCGCCGGCGCCGAGTTCTCGATGCCGCTGCTCCGCTGAGCGGCCCCGGGCTCGCTGGAGGGCGGGGGGCGGTCGGTCAGAGCGGCGTGCCGCCCCCGCTTCGTGCCTCCAGGTGCCTCAGGTGGTAACGCGCCGCGGGAAGGTGGGGGTGGAGCGCCAGCGCGGCGCGGAAGGCGGCGGTCGCGGCCGTTTGGCGACCCTGCTCGACCAGGATCAGGCCGAGGGCGGCCAGCGCGCCGAAATGGCGCGGCTCCAGGGCCAAGGTGCGGCGAATGTCGGCCACCGCACCCTCGTGGTCACCCAGGAGCCAGCGCAAGGTGGCCCGCTGGTTCCAGCCTTCGGCGAAGTCCGGGGCGGTCGCGACGAGCGCGTCGAAGGCCAAAAGGGCGCGGCGGTGGTCGCGGTTGGCCATCGCCACCGAGCCGATCTCGAGGAGAATCCGCGCGCGGGGATCCTCGACCTCGCTCCAGATCGCCCGAATCCGCTCCTCGAGCGGCCGGGCGGTGACGGCATCGGCCCGGGCCAGTGCCGCGAAGAGCGGATCCAACCGCGGGTCGCGCTGATCGGCTCGCGCCGCGGCGATCGACAGGAAGGCGAGAACCAGGCCGAGTGCAGCCCGAGTGCGCTTCACGCGGCGGGCACCTCCGGGCGAGCCACGCCGATCAGACAGTCCCGCGTGACGAGTGCCGCGAGCCGCTCCTCGTCCCAGCCCTCGGTGCCGGGTGGCCGTTCGGGCAGGACCATGAAGCGCAGCTCGGCCGTACTGTCGTGCACCACGATCCGAACCTCCTCCGGCAGCTGCAAGCCGAACTCGGCCAACACCGCCCGCGGCTCGCGCAAGACGCGCGAGCGATAGGCCCGGGCCTTGTACCAATCCGGGGCCGGGCCCAGCAGCAGTCGCGGGTAGCAGGAGCACAGCGTGCACACGATCACGTGATGCTCGCCCGGGCGGCATTCGACCGCCCGGATCGGGATGCCACCGGCGTCGATCCCGAGCTCGGCCGCAGCGGCGTTGACGTCGGCGAGCAGCCGCGCCTTGAACGCCGGGTCGACCCAAGCCCGGGCCACGAGGCGCGCGCCCAGCGCCGGGCTCTTCGAATCGATGTCCTCGAGCGTGCGCCGCAGCTCCCCGGCATCGAAGATCCCCTTGGCCAGGAGGAGGTCCGCTACCGCATCGGTGAGCGCCATGTGCCAGGTGTACGGGCCGTCCTCCAGATCCGGCTGCGGCGGATGGCGAAAGCCCGGCGGATGGGGATGGTCGTGCCCGTGTGCGTCTCCTGCGTAATCGTGGCTCACGATCGAACCTCCCCGCTCTCGTCCGCCAACGGCTCCAGCCAGGGCTCGAAGATCCCGACGGCCACGCGATCGTGTGCCGGGCCGGCGTAGTCGGGCCACAGCTCGTGTGCGTCGAAGAGGACCCGCCAGACCGGCAACAGCTCGCCCGGGCGGCCGTAGGCGCGGGCCTCGGGATCGGGCTCGACGTCGAGCAGATCGAGGATGACACCCCGCCGGCCGCGCGTGTACCAGGGTGTGCGACAATGACCGGGTGGCTGGAGCGCCTTGACCCGCACCCTCATCCCCGGGGCGAAGCGCGGGCTCACGGCTCGACATGCGCCTTCGGGCAGGCCTCGGCCGCCGCCCGGCGAGCCCGCGCCGCCTCGATGGCGAGTCCCAACTCCTGCACGGTCAGCACGCCCTTCTCCAGGAGCACGTTGGTGATCGAGCGGATCCACCTCTCGAAATAGGAGAGCTCGTCGTAGGCGCCGGGGCCCAACTCTTCGATCCCACGCCGCAGCTCATCGAGCGTCATCACCTTCTTGGCGATCAGGAGTCGCAAGATCGCGTCGACTTTCTTCTCCCACGGCGCCAGCTCGTGCTCGGTCCGCTCGACGGGACCGGCCGGAAGCCCGCCCATGTCGTGGTGTCGCCGCATACCGTCCTCCGCTCGCGGGGCCGCATGATGGATCGGTGAGAAGCTCGAGACAAGGCCTCTCGTGGCGACCGATCGAACCGTTCCAAATCCAATCTTCGCGTCAAGATGTGACGGCCTCTTTCGCCGCTGCAAGTCGTGCATTATCGAAACCGCGGCGTCGAGACACGCGACGTCCTGTCGATGGAGTGAATGCGAATGAGAAAAATACCAGCTTTGCTGGCTTCGCTCGGCTTGACGATGGCCGCTGCCGGCTCGCCCCAGGCGGAGGAGGTCGTCAACGTCTACAACGCTCGACACTATGGCAGCGATCAGCAGCTATGGGACGGGTTCGAGAAGGCCACCGGCATCAAGGTCAAGGTCGTCTCCGGCGACCACGATCCGCTGCTCCAGCGCCTGGTCGCCGAAGGGGCGCGCAGTCCGGCCGACGTCTTCATCACGGTCGACGCCGGTCGGCTCGCCGTGGCCGTGGAGAAGGGGTTGTTCCAGCCGATCGGCTCGCCGGTCGTGAAGCAGGCGATCCCCGCGCATCTGCGCGATCCCGAGGATCTGTGGACCGGCATCTCGGTACGCGCCCGGGTGCTCGTCTACGCCAAGGATCGGGTGCGGCCCGAAGAGCTGTCCACCTACGAGGCCCTGGCCGAGCCGCGCTTCAAGGGACGGCTGCTCACGCGCTCCAGCACCAACATCTACAATTTGGGCCTGATCGGCTCGCTGATCGAGGCCAACGGCTACGAGCGTACGCTCGAGTGGTGCAAAGGCTTCGTGGCCAATTTGGCCCGCCCGCCCCAGGGTGGCGACACCGACCAGATCAAGGCGGTAGCGGCCGGCGTGGGCGACATCGCGATCTCCAACAGTTATTATCTCGGCCGGCTGATCGGCTCGGACAAGCCCGAGGATCGGGAGGTCGCGGCCAAGGTCGGGATCTTCTTCCCCAACCAGGGTGACCGCGGCACCCACGTGAACGTGAGCGGGGTGGGGATCACCCGACACGCCCCCAACCGAGCCAACGCGGTCAAGCTCGTCGAATACCTCGTCTCGCCCGAGGCGCAGCGTTACCTGGCGGACGTGAATTTCGAGTACCCGGCCAATCCGGCCGTGCCGCCCGGGCCCGTGGTGGCCGCCTGGGGGTCGTTCAAGCAGGATACGATGAACGCCGCCGTCTACGCCAAGCGTAGCGCCGAGGCGCTCAGGCTCGCGGATCGTTGCGGTTGGAAGTGACCGCGGCCGCCGCCGCCCGCCCCATGTTCGGGCGGCGGCGGTCGAGCATCCGGCACAACAGGATCACGGGCGCGAGCCCGGCCGCGACGATCACCAACGAGGGCAGGGCGGCCGCGTAGAGCCGCTCGGTGGAAGCCAGATGATAGGCCTCGATGGCCAGCGTGTCGAAGTCGAAGGGTCGCAGGATCAAGGTCGCCGGCAACTCCTTCATCGCCTCGACCGACACCAGCAGCAATGCCGTGAGCAGGCTCGGGCGCAGTAGCGGCAGGTGCACGCGGCGGACCACGGCCAGTGGCCGATCCCCCAACACTCGTGCGACGTCCCCCAGGGTCGGCGAGACCTTGGCCATGCCCGCCTCGAGGCCGTTGTAGGCGACCGCGAAGAACCGCACGAGATAGCCGTAGATCACACCCACCATCGAGCCCGTGAGGATCAACGGTAGGCTCAGCCCCGAGATCGCCCGCACGAGCCCGTCGAGCAGGCGATCGAGGCTGCCCAGCAGCAAAAGCAACCCCACGCCCACGACCGCCCCCGGTACGGCGTAGCCGAGTGTCGCCGCCCGCACGATCCGCGCCGGCAAGGTCGATCGGTCGCGCCCGGCGATGGCCACCCCCGTCACCGCCGCGGCGACGATCACCAGGCTGGCCAGGCCGGCGAGTTGAAGCGTGTTGAGGGTGAGCTCGAGGAGCCGATGCGGGCCGATCTCGTGCTGCTCGTCGAAGGCGCGGGCGATCAAGCCGGTCACCGGCAGGACGAAGCCCAGGAGCACCGGCAGCGCACACGCCACGGCGGCCGCGCCGCCGGCCCAGGGACCCAAGGGCGTGCGCCGTTTGCGGAAGATGTGCACCGTGCCGGTGGCGAAGCGGGCTCCGCCGCGTGCCCAGCGTTCGACCGCCAGGACGGCCGCCACCAGCGCCAGGAGCAGGAGCGCCAGCTGGGCCGCCACCACCGGGCTGCCGAGCGCGTACCAGGCACGGTAGATCAAGGTGGTGAGCGTGCCGACCTCGAAGTGCTTGACCGCGCCGAAATCGGCCATCGTCTCCATGACCACGAAGGCGATGCCGGCGGCCAGGGCGGGTCGTGCCAGCGGCAGCCCGACTCGGCGGAACGCCTCGGCCGGACCGCAACCCAGCGTCCGGCTCACCTCGAGAGCGCATTGCGACTGCTCGAGGAAAGCCGCACGGCACAGGAGGTAGACGTAGGGATAGAGGGCGAAGGTGAGGACGAAGATCGCGCCGCCGAGCGAGCGGATCTCGGGCAAGCGCAACTCGCCGGGCCCCGCCCCGGTCAATCCGCGTAACATCCCCTGGATCGGGCCGGTGACCTGCAACAGATCGGTCCACGCATAGGCCAGTACGTAGGTCGGCATGGCCAGCGGCAGGACCAACGCCCAATTCAAGAGCTTACGCCCGGGGAACCGGTAGAGGGTGACGAGCCAGGCGGTCCCGGCGCCGACGACCCCGGTTCCGATCGCCACACCGCCGGCGAGCAAGGCCGTGTCGCGCAGATGGGCCCACAGCACGGTGCTCGCGAGGTGCGCCCAGAGCCCCTGATCGGGCTGGCCCACGTAGGTGGCGAGCAGCAAGACCGGAGCCGCCACCACGAGAGCGAGCAGGATCGCCGGGACCGAGCGACCGGGACGCGCGCGCGCCGCCGGCGCGGCGGCATCCAGCGCCGGATGGGAAGGCTCGATCCTGCTGGTCGAGACGGCCATCTCCGGTTCGGCTCACGGCTCGGGTGCGGGCCGATTCCTCGACCCGCCAGTGGAGCTTCTAAGGTGACGGGCGGCATGCCGGAAGACCCCGCGTGCGTCGCGCCAGCCCTTCGGCCCCCATTTGAAATGCGAACAATTCCAAGCGCCTCGGGCCGAGCACCGGATCCCGGGCCGATTGCCTTCGAACCGTCATCCCACTAGGCTAGGGGAGCGGGGCGGCGGAGCGAGGAGACCATCGCACGCGATGAGGGGGCGGCTGATCGGCGGAGTCGGTCGGGGACGGCGGACCGGTAGACCGGTGTGCCGCGCGGCGAGATGATCCCGCTCAATGGATTCCCCGCACTCGTCCTCAACGCCGACTATCAACCGCTGTCCTATTACCCCCTGTCGGTCTGGAGCTGGCAGGAGACCATCAAGGCGATCTTCCTCGGTCGGGTCGACGTGGTGTCCCATTACGACCACACGATTCGCTCGGCACGGCGGGAGTATCCTCTACCTTCGGTCGTGGCACTCAAGGAGTACGTCCCGCAAAACCGGCGGCCACCCTTCACCCGCTTCAACGTGTTCCTGCGCGACCGGTTCACCTGCCAATATTGCTTGCAGTCGTTCCCGGCTCACGAGCTCACCTTCGATCACGTGGTGCCGCGCTCGCGCGGTGGCCGGACTCATTGGCTCAACATCGTGACCGCTTGCACTCGTTGCAATCTGGCCAAGGGCGACCGGCTCCCTCAGGAATGCGGCATGCACCCCGCCACCCGGCCGTTCGCGCCGACCATGCAGCAGCTGCAGCGCAACGGCCGCCTGTTCCCGCCCAACTACCTGCACGAGAGTTGGCGGGACTATCTCTACTGGGACGTCGAGCTCGAGCCCTGAGCGGCGCCGGCCGCCGACCGGTCGGTCGGCTCACTCCCGATAGGCGCGCTCGCGCCGCTCGTGGCGCTCCTGAGCCTCGATGCTCAAGGTGGCGATCGGCCGAGCTTCGAGCCGCTTGATACCGATCGGCTCGTTGGTCTCCTCGCAGTAGCCGTAGGTACCCTCCTCGATCCGCTTGAGCGCCGCGTCGATCTTGGCCAACAGCTTGCGCTCGCGGTCGCGGGTCCGCAGCTCGAGCGCCCGCTGAACCTCGGCCGAGGCCCAATCGGTCTGGTCGGCGAGCCGGTTGTCCTCCTCCTGCAGCTGGCGCAAGGTCGAATCCGAGCCCGAGAGGATCTCCTCCCGCCAGCGCAACAGCTTGCGCCGGAAGTACTCGGTCTGACGCGGGTTCATGTAGGGCTCGTCCTCGGAAGGACGATAGTCGTCGGGCAGAATGTCCGCCATCCCACCTCCACCGGATCCGGCCGGGAGCCCCTTGCCCTCGGCGTGACGCCGGCCGCCGCGTCCTTAGCGCAAGCCGACCGGCGGCGGCAACCCGCGGGGCCCCGCCGGGTGTACTCTAAGTCCCTTGAAGACGAAGGAAATCAACCCGCCGGCGGGTTCCCGGGCGGCAGCCGGCGACAGGACCCGCTACACGCCGGATCACGCCGCAGAGCCAAACGATCGAGCCGGGCGGCCATGGCGTCGTAGAGTAGGAGCGTGCCGCTCGCCGACGGTGCGGGCGGGCCCAACAGCTCCTTGACGACCTCGACCGCCTGCAAGCAGCCCATCACCCCGGCCGCCGGCCCCAGCACACCCGCCTGCGCGCAGGAGGGCAGCGCATCGCGCGCCGGGGGCTCGGGGAACAGGCATCGCAGGCAGGGGTGAGGCGGCCCCAGATGCGCCTTGAACGTGGTGAGCTGACCCGAGGTCCCCTGGACCGCCGCACTCACCAGCGGTCGGCCGGTGGCCAGACAGGCGTCGTGGACCGCGAGGCGGGTCTCGAAGCTGTCGCTCCCGTCGGCCACGAGATCGTAGGCCTCGACCAGCGCCCGCGCATTGGCCGGCTCCAGACGGAGCCGGTGGGTTTCGATGCGCACGTCCGGGTTGAGCGCCCGCAGCCGCCGGGCCGCCGCCTCGACCTTGGGTTCACCCGTGGCCTCGGTGTCGAAGAGCACCTGGCGCTGCAAATTGGACACGTCGACCCGGTCGAAGTCGACCACGCCCAGCGTGCCCACGCCCGCGGCGGCCAGGTAGAGCAGGAGCGGCGAGCCGAGCCCGCCCGCGCCCACCACCAACACGCGAGCCGCCAACAGGCGGGCCTGACCCAGGCCGCCCACCTCCGGCAGGACGATGTGCCGTGCGTAACGGCGGATCTGCGCCTCGTCGAGCTCCATGACCGACCCGCTCTCCCGGGGGCTGAAGACGATCGCCGCGGACGGCCGGAGCCCATCCGCGATCAACCGTTCGTTAACCACATCGCCGCTAGTCTCGCCAGCGGCGAACGGACGGAGGGCCCGTCATGAGCGGCTCGGACCATTCCACGGCAACGGACCTCGCGGCACGCGCGGCCACGACCCCGAGGGCGCCGGCGGCGTGCGCAGGGCGGACGGCGCTGGCGCTGCGCTGGAGCCCGAGCGATGGCGGCGTTCCCCGGCTGGTGGCCCGGGGTCGCGGGGCGCTCGCGGCTCGGATCCTGGCGCTCGCGCGCGAGCACGGCGTGCCGGTGCGCGAGGACGCGGCGCTGGTCCGCCTGCTCGAGCGTCTGGAGCTGGGCGCGCCGATCCCCACCGCGGCCTTCGCCGCGGTCGCCGAGATCATGATCCATCTCTACCGCCTTGATGCCCGGATGGCTGCGGCGCGCCGGCAGGGGAGGAGCGCATGAGCCCGCCGCCGGCCGAGCCCCGCGCCGCGCTGTGGCGCGCGCTGCAATCCGCGATCGCGGCGGCCCGCAAGCGGCTCGCGATCGACGGCGAGGTCGACCTGGCGCCGCTGGAGCACGGCCTCGACGCCTTCGCGCAAGCCGAGCACCGGCCCCCCGCCGGGCCGGAGGAGGAGGCCGCGCTCGTGGCCCTGCTCGACGAGCTCGAAGCCTTCGCCACCGAGCTCGCCGCCGAACGCGACCGCCTACGGGGCGACCTCGCCCGTCTCGACCAGGCGGGCCGCGCGCAGCGCGGCTATGCCGCGACCTCGGCCGGGTGACGGCCGTGGAGGCCTTCGATCTCCTGCGCGTGGCGGCGGCCCTGCTCGCGGTCTTGGGGCTCCTGGGTCTGTTGGCGGCCGGGGCGCGCCGCTTCGAGCTGCATCGCCGCCTGGGTGGGGTCGGCGGTGGTCGGCTCGCGGTGGTCGAGACCCGTTGGCTCGATTCGCGTACCCGCCTCCTGCTCGTGCGCCGCGACCGGGTCGAGCACCTGCTCCTTCTGGGAGCCGGGCCGCCGCTCCTGGTCGAACGGGGTATCGGTGCCGGCAGCGAAGTGCGGCGGGATCTGTCATGAGCCGCCCGACCGCAAGCCTCGTGAGCGGGATCCTGCTGGCCTCGGCGCTGCTCGCTTGGGCGGAGCCGGCTGCGGCCCAATCACTACGCTTGGAGCTCGGCGAGGCCGGCACCTTCACGGGTCAGATCGTCAAGCTCGTGCTGCTCGTCACCGTGTTGAGCCTGGCGCCTTCGATCCTCGTGATGGTGACCTCGTTCGTGCGCATCGTCATCGTCCTGTCCTTCTTGCGCACCGCGATCGGTCTGCAGCAGTCGCCCCCCAACCCGGTGCTCGTGAGCCTGGCGCTGTTCCTCACCCTGTTCGTGATGGGGCCGACTTTCGAGACCGCTTGGCGGGAAGGAATCGCTCCGCTGATCGACGAGCAGATCGACGAGAGCGTGGCCCTCGAGCGGGCGGCTCGTCCCTTCCACGCCTTCATGCGCCGGCACGTGCGCGAAAAGGACGTGGCGCTGTTCCTCGACATCGCCCGGATCGACCCGCCGGCCGGAGCGGAGGAGCTGCCCTTCCGGGTGCTCGTGCCGGCCTTCATGATCAGCGAGTTGCGGCGGGCCTTCGAGATCGGCTTCATCGTCTTCGTTCCGTTCCTGGTGATCGATCTGGTGGTGGCCTGCCTGCTCATGGGCATGGGCATGATGATGCTGCCCCCGATGATGATATCCTTGCCCTTCAAGATCATTTTCTTCGTGCTCGTCGACGGCTGGTATCTCCTGGTCGGCAGCCTGGTGGAGAGCTTCGCCGTGCGGTGACGGCCCTCGTACGGTCGGCCACGCCGATCCGGTCCGATGGGGCGGGGACGGGCTACGGCGCAAGGCCTCGTTCCCCGGACGATCTCGCCGGCGACGGCCGGCAGGGCTAGAACGGAGGCGGGAGGATCGCGGAGGCGTCGATGGCAAGCGCGGGCGAGGCGGATCGGCGGGCGGCGATCGAGGCGCTGCGGCAACGCTTCGGTGATCGCTTGTCGACCAACCCGGCGGTACGCGAACAGCACGGACGCGGCGAGGCCTTTCGCCCCTGCCTGCCGCCCGATGCGGTGTTGTTCGCGACGAGCACGGCGGAGGTGGCCCTCGCCGTGGAGCTCTGCGCCGCCCATCGCTTGCCGGTGATCCCTTTCGGGGTCGGCACCTCGCTCGAGGGGCACGTGGCCGCACCTCGGGGCGGCCTGTCGATCGATCTCTCGGGGATGAACCGCATCCTCGAGACCAACGCCGAGGACCAGGACGTGCTGGTCGAGGCGGGTGTCACCCGCAAACAGCTCAACGCCCATCTGCGCGATCTGGGCCTGTTCTTCCCGATCGATCCCGGGGCCGATGCGACCATCGGCGGGATGGCCGCCACTCGGGCGTCGGGCACCAACGCGGTGCGTTACGGCACCATGCGCGAGGCGGTGTTGGGCCTCACCGTGGTGCTGGCCGACGGGCGGGTGATCCGCACCGGTGGTCGGGCGCGCAAGTCGGCCGCCGGCTACGATCTCACCCGACTGTTCGTGGGCTCCGAGGGGACCCTCGGAGTCATCACCGAGGTGCGGCTCCGGTTGCATCCCCTGCCCGAGGCGATCTCGGCTGCGGTGTGCACCTTCCCCGACGTCGAGGCGGCGGTCCGCACCGTCATCCAGACGATCCAAGCGGGGATTCCCGTGGCCCGCATCGAGCTTTTGGACGCGCTGCAGATGGAAGCCTGCATCCGCTATTCCCGCCTGGAGGGTTTCGAGGCCGCACCCACGCTGTTCTTGGAGTTCCACGGCAGCGAGGCGGCGGTCGCCGAGCAGGCCGGGGCCGTGGGGGCGTTCGCCCGAGAGGAGGGTGGCTCGGCCTTCCGCTGGGCTACCGCGACGGAAGAGCGCAACCGGCTCTGGCAGGCCCGTCACGACGCCTATTACGCCGCGCTCGCGCTGCGGCCCGGTGCCAAGGGCTGGGCGACCGACGTGTGCGTGCCGATCTCGCGGCTCGCCGAGTGCATCGAGGAGACCCGCCGCGACCTCGCGGAATCGGGTGTGATCGCGCCGATCGTGGGGCACGTGGGCGACGGCAACTTCCACCTGCTCCTGCTCGTCGACCCGAACGATCCCCACGAGATCGCCCGGGCCCAGGCGGTCAACGAGCGGCTGGTGCACCGCGCCCTGGCCATGGGCGGGACCGTCACCGGTGAGCACGGCGTGGGCATGGGCAAGATCGCGAGCCTCGAAAAGGAACACGGCGAGGCGGTGGCGGTCATGGCGGCCCTCAAGCGCGCCCTCGACCCGCTCGGGATCATGAACCCGGGCAAGCTGTTCGCCGAGCCACCCGTCTGACGCGGCGGCCGAGGTCGGCGGCGACTTCGAAGAGAATGGCGTGGCGTGCCGCCAGCGTGGCCGGATTCTCCGCGTAGCCGCCGCCGATCACGCAGGCCACCGGCACCCCGGCCCTCGAGCAGGTCTCCAGGACCAGCCGATCGCGTTCGGCCAACCCGGCATCGCTCAACGCCAGCCGGCCCAGTCGATCCTCCCGGTGCGGATCGACTCCGGCGTCGTAGAGCACGAGGTCGGGTCGAACGCGGCGCAGGAGCCCCGGAAGAAGGCCGTCGAGCAGATCGAGATAGGGACGATCGGTGGTTCCGGGATCGAGCGCCAGATCGATCCGGCTCTGCTGTTTGCGGGCCGGATAGTTGCATCGGCAATGGATCGACACCGTCGTGACCCGTGGCTCGTCGGCCAGGATCGCGGCGGTGCCGTCGCCTTGGTGGACGTCGAGGTCGAGCACCAACACCCGCCGCACGCGGCCCTCGGCGAGCAGGGCCAGTGCCGCCACCGCCAGATCGTTGAACACGCAGAACCCCGCGCCACCCTCCCGGAAGGCGTGGTGGCTCCCGCCGGCCGTGTTGAGCGCGAGGCCGTGTTCCAGGGCGAGGCGCGCGGTGTGCAAGGTGCCGCCGGCGGCGGCGCGCGCCCGCGCCGCGACGGCGGCCGTCACCGGCAGGCCGAGCCGCCGCTCGCCCGCGCCGTCGACCCGCGCCGCGAGCACCGCATCCACCCAGCGCCGATCGTGGGCCAGCGCCAGCACGTCCGGTTCGGCCGGTGCCGGGACCACGAGGTTGCGGTCGGTGAGCAGCCCGCGAGCCCGCAACAGCTCCGCCAGGGCCGCGAACTTCCTCATCGGGAACCGGTGGCCCGCGGGCAAGGGCACGCTGTAGGTCGGATGGTGGACGATCGGTGGGAGGCTCATGACGGTTGATCTGCCCCCGGCCTTCGCCACGAGCAAGGCACGACGGTCCGGTGCCGAGTTCGCTCACGTGGCCGCTCGGAAGCTTCCGGGGATCGATGCATCCCAGCCGATGAAAAAAAGGACCGGCCCGAGGGCCGGTCCGAGCGCTGCGATCGGAAAGGGTCGCCGGCTTGCCGCCTATCGAGCACCGCCGAGGCCGTGAACGTAGACGGTCAGCATCTTGATGGTTTCTTCGGGCAAGCGGCCTTGCCAGGGCGGCATCACGCCCAATCGCGGTCGCCAGATCTGCGCTTCGATCTCTTCGGCGCTGGAGCCGTAGAGCCAGATCGCATCGGCGAGGTTGGGCGCGCCGAGGTCCTGGTTGCCCTCGCCCGCCTCACCGTGGCAGGACGCGCAATGTTCGGCGTAGACGAGCGCGCCCCGCTCGGCTGCCGCGGGATCGGTGGCCCTGCCGCCGAGCTGGAGGACGAACCGGGTGACGTCACGGATCTGGCCGCGATCGAGGATGCCGTCGGCGCCGAAGGCCGGCATCACGCTCGCTCGCGCGTTCGGGTCGTCGGCGTTCCGGATCCCGTGCCGGATCGTGTATTCGATCGCTTCGAGCGTGCCGCCCCAGATCCACTCGTCGTCGACCAGCGCCGGGAAGAAGCCCTGCCCGGCGCCACCGGTCCCGTGGCAGGGCGCGCAGTTGGTGCCGAAGGCTGCGGCACCACCGACCATGGCGAACCGCGCGAGCTCCGGATCGGCCTTGATCTCGGCCGGGGTCTTGGCGGCGACCCGGTCCAGCCAGACCTGTTGGCGGGCGCGCGCTTCGGCCAGCCGGTCGACCAGCTCCAGACGCTGGTTCGATCCCAGGATCCCCTTGGTGTAGCCGGTCAGGGTCGGCCAGGAGGGATAGAGGATCCACCAGATCACCGAGAAGAGAATGGTGGCGTAGAAGGTGTACAGCCACCATTTGGGTAGCGGCGTGTTGAGCTCCTTGATGCCGTCCCACTCGTGGCCGGTGGTCTCGGTGCCGGTGAGGCTGTCCTTCTCGACCTTGGTCGGCATGCGCTCAGTCCTTGTTCTCGAAGGGGATGCGGGCGTGCCGCTCCAGCTTCTCCTTGCGCGACGGCCAGAAGGTCCAGGCCACGATCCCGACGAACAGGACGAACAGCCAGACGATCCACAGCTCGCGCAAGATCGTCATCGTCGTGGTCACGGGCGCGCGCTCACTGCAGCAGGTCCTCGATGCGCACGTCGGTGAAATCGACCATGCGCCCGAGGATCTGGAGATAGGCGATGAGCGCGTCCATCTCGGTGAGCTTGTCCGGCTGGCCGTCGAAATCGCCCACCGCCGCTTTCGGATACCGCCGCAACAGGTCCTCGTGGCCCTCGGGCCGGGCTTGGGTCACGAGGTCGGCCTTGGCCGCCTCGATCATCTCGTCGGTGTAGGGGACGCCGACTTTGCGCAGCGTGCGCAGATGGTCGGCCACGTCGTCGAAGCGCAGCTCGCGCTGCAAGAGGAAGGGATAGCCGGGCATGACGCTCTCGGGCACCACGCTGCGCGGGGCGACCATGTGCGCCACGTGCCATTCGTTCGAATATTTCCCGCCGACCCGGGCGAGGTCGGGCCCGGTCCGCTTCGAGCCCCACTGGAACGGGTGATCGTACATACTCTCCGCGGCCAAGCTGTAGTGGCCGTAGCGCTCGACCTCGTCGCGGAACGGCCGGATCATCTGGCTGTGGCAGTTGTAGCAGCCCTCGCGGATGTAGATGTTGCGACCGGCCAGCTCCAAGGGCGTGTAGGGACGCACACCCTGGACCCGTTCGATCGTGCTCTCGATCGTGAACAGCGGGGCGATCTGCACGATCCCGCCGATCGACACCGTGATCAGGATCAAGACGAGGAGCAGGAAGCCCCTGGTCTCGACCTTCTCGTGATGGGCGATGAGCGCCATGGGTCGAACTCCCGCGTGCTCACTCGGCCGGGGCCAGCCGCGCCGCGGCGCCGACCGGCATCGGCTCCTCGGCGCGGATGTCGCCGCGTGTCGTGCGGTAGAGGTTGTAGGCCATGATCAACGCGCCCGCGAGGAACAACACCCCACCGAACGCCCGGATCACGTAGAAGGGGTGCATCGCCTCGACGGTTTCGATGAACGAGAACTGCAGGAAGCCGAGGCTGTCGTAGGACCGCCACATGAGGCCCTGCATGATCCCCGAGACCCACATCGCCGTGATGTAGAGGACGATGCCGAGCGTAGCGATCCAGAAGTGCCACTCCACCAGGCGCAAGGAGTAGAGCCGCTGTGCCCGCCACAGCCGCGGCACGAGATAATACACGGCACCGAAGGTCACGAACGCGACCCATCCCAGTGCCCCGGAATGCACGTGACCGACCGTCCAATCGGTGTAGTGCGAGAGCGCGTTGACCTGGCGGATCGACATGAGCGGTCCCTCGAACGTGCTCATGCCGTAGAAGGCCACCGAGACCACCAGGAAGCGCAGCACGGGGTCGGTCCGCAGCTTGTCCCACGCGCCGGAGAGGGTCATGAGACCGTTGATCATGCCGCCCCAGGAGGGCATCCAGAGCATGACGGAGAAGGTCATCCCCAGAACCTGCGCCCAGTCGGGCAGTGCCGTGTAGTGGAGGTGGTGTGGGCCCGCCCAGATGTACAGGAAGATCAACGCCCAGAAGTGGATGATCGACAGCCGATACGAATAGACCGGGCGCTCGGCCTGCTTCGGAACGAAGTAGTACATGATGCCGAGGAACCCGGCCGTCAGGAAGAAGCCGACCGCGTTGTGGCCGTACCACCACTGCGTCAACGCGTCCTGAACGCCGGCGAACAGCGAGTAGGATTTCGCACCGAACAGCGACACCGGCACCGCCAGATTGTTGACGATGTGGAGCATCGCGATGGTCACGATGAAGGCGAGATAGAACCAGTTCGCGACGTAGATGTGCGGCTCTTTGCGGGTCAGGATCGTGCCGAAGAACACGACCAGATAGACCACCCAGACGATCGTGAGCCAGAGGTCCACGTACCATTCGGGCTCCGCATATTCGCGGCTCTGGGTGATGCCCATCACGTAGCCGAGCGCGGCCATGACGATGAAGAGCTGGTACCCCCAGAAGAGGAAGGTCGCCAGCCACGGGCCGCCGAACAGCGGTGCCCGGCAGGTCCGTTGCACCACGTAGAGCGAGGTGGCGAGCAGCGCGTTGCCGCCGAAGGCGAAGATCACCGCCGAGGTGTGCACCGGCCGCAGGCGACCGAAGTTGGTCCACTCGAGATCGAAGTTGAGCGCAGGGTACGCTAGCTGGAAAGCGATGACGACACCCACCAAGAACCCGACGATGCCCCAGAAGACCGTGGCGATCGTGAACCAGCGGACCACGTCCTCGTTGTAGCCCGAGGTCGCGACCTCCGGACGGCCGACAGCGATACTGGCCATGCGGCGCTCCTCGACGATGGGCCGATCTCACCGTCCCGAGGGACGGTGGCCGGCGCGACGCTTGTCCCGCACGACAGGTGAGCATGCTTTGATCTGCATCAAAATCCCCTGCGACCTTTCGCGCTAGCAAGGGTCGCGCTGGGCGGGCGATGCGTTCGGCGCTAGGATCGCATCGCTGCGGGAGGGTGAGCGGGAGGGGAGAGAGAGGCGATGGCCGAGGCGACCACCATCGGTACCGGCGCGTCGGCGATCCGGATCAAGCGGATCGAGCTCGACCGCCCCTGGCAGTGGCTGGCCGCGGCCTGGCAGGACTTCCGCCGCAATCCGGCGGTGGGCATCTTCTACGGGGTGTTGGCGGCGATCACCGGCTATCTCATCCTGTTCGGCCTGTGGTGGGCCGGCATGCTCTATCTCGTCCTACCGCTGCTCGCGGGCTTCCTGATCGTCGGGCCGTTGCTCACGGTCGGGCTCTACGAGGTCGCCCGGCGGGCCGAGCAGGGGCACGAGACGACCTTCTTCGAGGCGCTCGCCGCCTTTCGGCACAACCCGACGCAGATCGCGCTTCTTGGTGTCGCCTTGTTGCTGTTGATGTTCGCCTGGGTGCGGCTCGCGGCGCTTCTGTTCTTCCTCTATTTCGGCGGTGATCCGCCGTCCTTCGAGAATCTGTTCGCCCAGACCTTCCTCGAGCCTGCGGCCCTGCCGTTCCTGGTGATCGGCACCGGTGTCGGGGGGATCCTCGCCTTCGTCGCCTTCTCGATGAGCGTGATCTCCATCCCGCTGCTGCTCGAGCGGCCCGAGGTCAACGTGATCGAGGCCATCATCAAGAGCTTCGAGGCGGTCCAGGTCAACTTCTTCCCGCTCCTGTTCTGGGCGGCGCTGATCGTCGCCTTCACGATCGCCGGGCTCGTGACGCTGTTCGTGGGTCTGGTCGTGGTCCTGCCGCTTTTGGGCTTCGCCTCCTGGCACGCCTATCGCGACCTGGTCGAGCCGACCTCGTGACGGCGGGCGGACCTCTTGAAGGCGCATCCGCGGTCGGCTTTGTTCAGGGCCGACGGGTCTCGGCCGGCGAGGGGGAGCAGGAGCCGATGGGGGCGGCGATCTACGGTGTGGTCATGGGGATCTTGGCGCTCGTGGGTCTGTTCCTGGCGTCCGGGGCGCACGACCCGGCCATCCACCTGGCCGGTTTGCTCCTGTTCCTGTTCGGCGTCGTCAACATCTTCGCGCTGATCCACAAGCTGACCGCCCCGCCACGCCGATCCGGCTGAGAAAGGCGGCAGTGGGGCCGGCGCGGCGCCGAGAGCGCGCATCGGATCCCGCGCAGCGGAGCGAGGCGCCGACGGCGCGGCCCGGGCTGGGCCCGCTCGCGGTGGCTCAGCGCGCTTCCAGCACCGCCCGACAGGCGGCCGGCAGATCGGCCAATCGGAGCGGTTCGGGCGGCGGGCCGGGCGGTTTCGGCCGCCACGGCTCGTCGGAGAGCCACCAATCGAGCTCCGCTCCGCAGCCGTCGCCCGCAGGTGGCGGCTCCTGGTCACGGCACAGCGGCTCGTCGGCCGGGCAGCGCAGGCGGATGTGGAAGTGCGCGTCGTGGCCCCACCAGGGTCGGAGCTTGGCGAGCCAGGCCCGGTCCGCACCGGCACGCTCGCACAGCGCCTGCTTGATCGCCGGATGGACGAAGATGCGCGCGATCTCGCCCATCCCGGCCGCGCGGCGGAGCAGGGCGATCTGCGCCGCGCCGAAGCGCTCCGGATCGACCTGCCGGGTCCCCGCGCGCAGCATGGACAGGGCAGGGAAGGTCTCGCGCTCCTCCAGAGTGAGGCGACGGTCGGGCATCGGCGTGAGCCAGATGTCGGCATCGAGGCCGGTCTGATGCGAGGCGTGGCCGGTCAGCATCGGCCCGCCGCGCGGCTGCGCGAGGTCGCCCACGAGGAGGCCCGGCCAACCCTCCTCGCGCGCCGCTGCCGCCAGCCGCTCGATCACCGCGATCAACCGCGGATGGCCGAAGAGGCGGTTGCGCGACGGTCGCATGGCCTGCCAGCCGGGCCCGTCGACTGGCAGCCCCACCGCACCGGCGAGGCAACCTCGGGCATGGCCGCCGATCACCCGTGCACCCACCCCTTCCCAAGGAGCCGGTGCCGTCACCCGACCGAACAGTTCCCCGGCCGGGACCTGGTCGAGGGCGAGGGCGCGGCTCGCGAGCAGCGCGAGTCCGAGGCAAGCCGCCGCGCACGCCCGAAGCACACTCAAGCTTCGGGGCCCGGGAACGGGTCGGCAATGTGCCCCAAGAGCCAGTAATAGAGCAATCCGAACCATTCGTAGATCGCCTCGTCCAGCTCGTACAGCCGCTCGGAGACTCGCAGATCGTCGAGCGGACCCGAGTTTCCCCCGCTGCGGAAGTCCACCGGAAAGGGCAACACGGGAAAGCCCGCGGTCCGAAAGCAGCCGATCGAGCGCGGCATGTGTTTGGCCGAGGTGACGAGCAGCCAGGTCTCCCCGGGCGCCGGCCGCGCGATCGCCACGGCGTTGCGGGCGTTGTCGATCGTGTTGCGGGCCGCGCGGTCGAGCTCCAGCCGGGCGGCTGGCAGACCGTGGCGTTCCCACAACGCCGCCACGACGTCGGCCTCCGCCACGGGTGCTCCGCCGATCGAGCCGATCCCGCCGGTGAAGAGGATCCGCGCCTCGGGGTAGCGACGCGCCAGCTCGACGAGCGCCAGGTAGCGGTCCCCGGCCTCGTCGAAGTCGGGTCGGCCGTTGCCGACCAGCAGATGCGGTCGCGTGCCACCGCCCAACACGACCACGCCGTCGACCCGCTCGGGTAGCGGGGCGAGCTGCGGAAACCGGGTCTCGAGCGGGCGGGTGAGCCACAGCCCGACCGGCAGCACCGTGACGGTCACGATCGTGGCGACGGCGATGCTCGCGAGCACGAGGCCACACCGCCGGCTCCGCCAGGCCGCGAGCAACCCCACGAGGAGGAGCACGAGGAGCAGGTTACTCGGCCGCAGCACGAGAAAGGCGAGTTTGCCCAGCACCCAGCTCAAGGCTCGCTCTCCGGCGCACCCGCCATCTTGGCCCCCGGCCGCGCGGGCGGCATGCTGCCGGCATGCGATCGGCGCGCGAGGTGGAGGAGGGCATGGCGACCGGGGGCAGGTTGGAGCTCGAGGAGCTTTCGCGGTTGGCGGCCGAAGGCGCGATCGACACGGTGGTGTGCGCCTTCACCGACATGCAGGGCCGGCTCGTCGGCAAGCGGATGACCGCCCGCCATTTCCTCGAGGTCGGGCACGAAGAGTGGCACGCCTGCGATTACCTCCTCACCGTCGACATGGAGATGGAACCGGTCCCCGGCTTCAAGGCCGCCTCCTGGGACAGGGGCTACGGCGACTTCGTCGTCAAGCCCGATCTGGCGACGCTGCGCCGGGCACCGTGGCTGCCGGGCACGGCACTCGTGCTGGGTGACGTGGTCGACCACGATGGCCACGATCTGCCGCACGCGCCGCGCTCGATCCTCAAACGCCAGCTGGCCCGCCTGCGCGAGCATGGTCTCGTGGCCAAGATGGCCTCCGAGCTCGAGTTCTACGTGTTCGACGAGGACTATCGCACGGCCCGGGAGCGACGCTACCAGGATCTGAGGACCGCGGGTTGGTACATCGAGGACTATCACGTTCTCGAGACCACCAAGCGCGAGCCGCTGATGCGGGCGCTGCGCAACGCCCTCGAGGGGGCCGGCATCCCGGTCCAGGAGAGCAAGGGTGAGTGGGGCCCGGGGCAAGAGGAGCTCAACGTCGTCTACGCCGAGGCCCTGGAGATGGCCGACCGGCACGTGATCCTCAAGAACGCGGTCAAGGAGGTGGCCTTCCTGCAGGGCCGCTCGGTGACCTTCATGGCCAAGTGGCGACCCGATCTGGCCGGCTCGTCGTGCCACGTGCACCTCTCTTTGTGGACCGCGGAGGAGGATCGGCCCGCCTTCGCCGACGATCGGGCCCCCGAGGGTGTCACGCCGCTGTTCCGCCGGGCGCTCGCCGGGATGTTGGCCGTGGCCGGTGAGGCGACCCTGTTCCTGGCGCCCAACGTCAACAGCTACAAGCGTTTCCAGGCCGGCTCCTTCGCGCCCACGCGGATCGTCTGGAGCCGCGACAACCGCACCGCGGGCTTCCGCATCCTGGGCCACGGGCCCTCGACGCGCATCGAGTGCCGCATCCCGGGTGCCGACGTGAACCCGTATCTCGCCTACGCGGCCCTGATCGCCGGGGCGTTGCACGGTATCGAGCAGGGTCTGGAGCCGCCGCCGGCCTATTCGGGTGACGCCTACAAAGACGCGACGATCCCTTCGGTGCCGAGCACCCTCGGCGAGGCGATCGCGCGCCTAGCAGGCTCGCGCGTGTTGCGTGCCGCCTTCGGCGAGGAGGTGGTCGAGCACTATCTGCACGCCGCCCGCTGGGAGCTCGGCTGCTTCGAGCGCGCGGTCACCGACTGGGAGCTGATCCGCTACTTCGAGCGCGGGTGAGGTGGTGCTGCTCGGCACGCCCGGGCGAGGTCGAAGCCGCGGGGCTCGCTTCGCCGCCCGTGGCGTTCGACGGCCGAATGTGTGACCTCACCGTCACTTACCTCGCCGCTGCGACCGGGGCCGGATCCGTCGCGGCCGTCGAGCCGGATCCGGCCCGAGGGACAGGCGTCGTGTCGGCCGACAATGGAGGGAGGCGTCGGTGAGTGTGCTTCGGTGGTTCGATCTGGCCGGCCGTGTCGGGCTGGTCACGGGCGCCAGCCGCGGGATCGGCGCCAGGCTGGCGGTGGGGCTGGCCGAGGCGGGAGCGGACGTGGCCGTGACCGCACGGAGCGAGCCGGCTCTCGAGCTCACTGTCCAGGCGATCCGAGCGCTGGGACGACGCGCGCTGCCGCTTTCGCACGATGCGCGCGACGTCGCCGGCTGCGGCGCCGTCGTCGAGCGGATCGAGCGAGAGCTCGGCCCGCTCGACCTGCTCGTGGTGAACGCCGGCACGGAAGAGGTTCGCCCGTCCAAGGACGTGGACCCCGCGCTCTGGGAGCGCATCCACGGGGTCAACCTCGAGGGGGCGTTCTTCGTCATGCAGGCCGCGGCGCGACGCTGGATCGACTCCCGTCGGCCGGGAGCGATCGTGACGATCTGTTCCTTGACGTCCTTCGTGGGCGTGCCGACCGCGGCCCCTTACACGGCCTCGAAGAGCGGCCTTTTGGGGCTGACGCGAGCCCTCGCCAGCGAATGAGCGCCGCATCGCATTCGCGTCAACGCGATCGCGCCCGGCTACTTCCGCACCGCGCTCACCGAGCCTTTCTACGCCGACCCGCGCTGGCAGGACCGAATGCGGGCCAAGATCCCGATGGGCCGCTTCGGGCAGCTGGACGACCTCGTCGGCGCGTGCATCTTCCTGGTTTCGGACGCCTCGGCCTACGTCACGGGGCAATGCCTGGCCGTGGACGGGGGCTATCTGGCGTCGATCTGAAGGGCGTGAGGATGGTGGCGTTCACCCCGACGACCCGGCGCTCGGCTGGCGAGGGCACGGCGCCCGCGGTCGAGGCGGTGGGGCTCGCGCGTCGCTACGGGGACGTGTGGGCGCTGCGCGACGTCTCCTTTCGCTTGGAGCCCGGGCAGTTCCTCACGGTGCTCGGTCCCTCGGGATCGGGGAAATCCACTTTGTTGCGGCTCGTGGCCGGGTTCGAGCGGCCGGATCGCGGCGAGGTCCGACTGTTCGGGCAACGTGTGGACCAACTGCCGGCGCATCGCCGCCCGATCGGCATGGTCTTCCAGCGGCTGGCGCTCTTTCCGCACATGACGGCGGCGCAAAACGTCGCATTTCCTTTAAAGATGCGCCGTTTCGACCCCCGCGAGATCCCCGCGCGCGTCGCTCGCTTCCTCGAGCTCGTTCGACTGGAGGGGCTCGGCGATCGGCGGCCGCACGAGCTCTCGGGAGGTCAGCAGCAGCGCGTGGCGATCGCACGGGCGCTCGTGTACGAGCCCGAACTCCTCTTGCTGGACGAGCCTCTGGCCTCGCTCGACGTTCTATTGAAAGAGGAGATGCAGCTGGAGTTCCGCCGGATCCAACGGGAGCTCGGTGTCACCACGATCAACGTGACCCACGACCAGCGCGAGGCCCTGGTCCTCTCCGATCGATTGATCGTCGTGCATCAGGGCCGCATCTTGCAACAGGGGGAGCCCGAGACCGTCTGGCGCGATCCGGCGCACCCGTTCGTGGCTCGGTTCCTCGGTGTGGGCTCGGTGCTCGAAGGGACCGCCGAGCCCGAACCGGCACTGCGGATCCGCGACCGGCTGCTGCCCGGGCGGATCACACATCCGGACAGCGCGCCACGGCCGGGGCACTCGGCGCTGGCCGTACTGCGCGCCGAGCGGGTGCGGCTCCACGAGGCCCCGGAGACCCGGCGACAAGGGGCGGCACGATGTTTGCTACGACCCCTTTCGCGGCGAGGATCGTCGATGCGGTCTTCGAAGGCGACCGGATTCTCTACGAGCTCCTCGCGCCCGACCTCGGGGACGCCCAGCTGCGGGCCGTCGACATCGATCCCGGCGGACGTGCCCGTCGTCTCCCGGGGGCCGAGGTACGGGTTTCGTGGAGCGCCGCGGACTTACTGTTGTTCGACGCGACACGCGAAAACGGGAGGACGCCGTGAGTTGATCGTACCACTACGTCAGCCGCCGAGGTCTCCTCGCGAGTGCAGCCGGGTTCGCCGCGGCGGTCGCGGCGCCCGCTCCGGTGCGTTCCCAGGAACCGCCCAAGCCCGCGGAACTGATCGTCCGTGCGTGGGGCGGGGTGTGGGTCGAAAGCCTCCAGAAGGGGGTGTCGGATCCTTTCACCGCACGGACCGGCATTGCGATCCGTCACGATCTGACCGAAGACAACGAGATCAAGCCCCGGATCTGGGCCGCGGTCGCCCAGGGCCGGACGCCACCCGTCCACGTCAACTGGGATACGACCGCGAACGTGACGTCCTCGGCGCTCCGCGGGGTGTGCGAAGATCGCGCGGATCTGCCGAACCTTGCGCGGGTTCTGCCGCTCGCCCGGCTGATCGGCTTCGACGGCGTCCCGATCGTCAACCTCTACTCTTACGTCTACGTCCTGGCTTACCGACCGGAGGTCTTCCCCGAAGGGCCACCGAAATCCTGGAACGTGCTCCTCGAGCCGCGCTTCAAAGGTCGGATCGCCCTCTACAACGACGGGATCGGCTTCCATCCCGTCGCCCAGATCCTGGGTGGCGGGACGATCGCCGACATTCCGGGCAACATGGAGCCCTGCTGGGCCTTCATCCGCAAACTCAAGGAACAACGGCCGCTGCTCGGCGAGGATCCGGATTTCACCGCCTGGTTCCAGCGCGGCGAGATCGATGTCGCCTGCACGATCTCCTCCAATGCCCGCGAGGCCAGGATGCGCGGCGTGAACATCGCCTGGACGGTACCGCAAGAGGGGGCCAAGGTCGACACCGACGGCATGTGGATCCCGAAGGGCCTGCCGGCCAACGAGCTCTACTGGGCCAAGCGTTATGTCGACTTCGCGCTGGCTCTCGAAGCTCAGCAGGTCTGGCTGGACGGTCTGGGTCTACCCGGCGTAGCTCCCGGTCTGAAACCCCCCGCGGATCTGGTGGGTGATCCCTCCTACCCCACGACCGAGAAGGACTTCGAGCGGCTGATCTTGATCCCGCCGCGCATCCAGGCCGAACACACCGCGGAGTGGTTCGCGCGGTTCAAGGAGATCATGCAGAGCTGAGACCGGTGGCGACCCGTTCGAACGGCCGATCCGGCCCGCGGATCGGCCGTCTCCTTCTCGACCCTCGTTATCCCCTGTCCTGGCGCTTGTTCGATGCGCTCGAGGCTCTCGCTGCGCGCTGGCCGGAGCGGGCACGAGGCATTGTCGGCTGGCTGCTTCTTCTCCCCGCACTGCTGGTCGTGGGCCTCCTGGTTTTCGGCTTGATCGTGATGGCCGATGCCAGTTTGCGCGTGATGGATTTCAGGACCTACCACCTCTCCGAGGATCGCTCGTTCGCCAACTATGTCCGATTGACGAGCTGGGGCGCGTTCGGCGCCACGTTGGAGCGCAGCCTCCTGGCGACCGTTCTCGTGACCCTGATCTGTCTCGTTCTGGCCTTCCCCTACGCCTACGTTTTGATCCGAACACGCAGCGGGCTGTTCCGTCGGATCCTGCTCGTGGGCCTGTTCGTCCCGTTCTTCGTGGGGCAGGTCGTGCGAGCCTACGGCTGGCTCATCCTCCTGGGGCAACAGGGGCTCGTCAATCAGCTCTTGGGAACCTTTGGTTTCGGTCCGTACCGACTCCTGTTCTCCTTTCCCACCGTGGTCTTCGGGTTGGTTCAATACATGTTGCCCTTCGCGGTCCTGATGCTCGCTCCGGCGCTGGCGACGATACCCGAGGAGCTGGAGCTGGCGGCAGTGAGCCTCGGGGCGCCACGCTGGCGTGTTCTGGTGCGGGTGGTGTTGCCCCTGGCCCGGCCCGGGTTCGTCGCCGCGGCTCTCGTGGTGGCGACCTTGAGGTTGACCGATTTCGCCACGCCCGCGATCCTCGGCGGCGGCACGAACGATTTTCTCGCCAACCTCGTCCACGACCAATTCTTCCGGACCTCCAATGCCGGGCTCGGCTCGGCGATCGCCCTGGTGTCGACCTTCCTCGGAACCGGCGTCGCCGGCCTTTTGCTCGCCGCAGCCGGCAGCCGAGCTCTCGCCGTGCGGGTGGCTCGATGAGCCGATCGCCGCTCGCCGATGTCCTGGCACTCCTGCTTTTGCTCCTGCTCGCCGCGCCCTCGTTGGTGGTCGCCGGCGCCTCGCTCACGGCCGGCACCATCGTTCAATTCCCGCCCGAGGGATTGAGCCTCGCATGGTACGGGCGGATCCTGGAAGCCCGCGGCCTGCGCGACGCGTTCCTCCGCTCGCTGCAAGTGGCCACGGTGTGCACGCTTCTGGCCGTCCCGGTCGGCACGCTCGCCGCCATCGCGCTCGCTCGCTACCGCTTCCGTGCGGCCTTGGGGATCCAGCTCTATCTCCTTCTGCCGTTCACCGTGCCGCTGATCGGCTCGGGTATCGGGCTCATGTCGTTGTTCGGCGAGCTCGGACTATCGGGTCGCGTCGGGCCGGTGGGCGTCGCTTGCTGCGTGATCAACCTGCCCTTCATGATCTGGGCGGTGGCCGCCGCCGTGAACGCCCTCGATCCCGAGCTCGATCGGGCAGCCGCCAGCTGCGGGGCCGGACCCGTGCAGACCTTCGTCCTCGTGACGCTTCCCGCAGTGGCCCCGGGCGTCGTGGCCGGCGCGCTGGTCATGTTCGTGCTCGCTCTCAACGAGTTCTTGGTGAGCCTGTTGCTGGTCGACGCTCGAACCGTCACGCTTCCGGTCGAGATCTATACCCGGATCCGTGGTGTCATCACACCCGATCTCGCCGCGGTCTCGACGATCTACGTCCTGGTGGCAGCACTCGCCGTCGGGGTCCTCGATCGCGTGGTCGGCCTCGACATCGTCCTTCGTTCGCGTTGAGAGGATCGGCTCGATGGACCAGTTGAAGGTACGGTGGTTGGAGCTCGACGAGTTGGGCCCGCAGGAACGGGCGGCACTGCTGCGGCGCGCGGATCAGGACGTCGATCACCTCTTGGATCGGGTCCGCGCCATCGTCGAGGCGGTTCGCCGTGAGGGTGACACGGCATTGCGGCGTCTGGCCTGCGAGCTCGATGGCGTGCGGGGACCGCTCGAGACGTTGCAGGCGAGCGAGGCCGAAATCGAGCAGGCCTACGCGGCGGTGGGACCGGATCTGCTGGAGGCCATCCGGTTCGCGATCCAGGGGATCCGGCGGTTCCACGAGCGGCAGAAGCCGGAGCCCATGTGGCTCGAGGAGGTCCGGCCCGGCGCCTTCGCGGGCGATCGCTGGATGCCGATCCCCTCGGTGGCTCTCTACGTCCCCCGCGGCAAGGGTGCTTTCCCCTCGGTCACCATGATGACCGCCGTTCCGGCCGTCGTAGCGGGTGTACCGGAAATCGCGATCCTCACGCCCCCCACCCCGGAGGGTGGGGTCGACGCCGCGACTCTCGTGGCCGCAGCCGAAGTCGGGGTGCGGCGGATCTACAAAGTGGGCGGGGCGCAGGCGGTGGCCGCCGCCGCGTTCGGGACCGAGAGCGTGCCCCGAGCCGTCAAGATCGTGGGCCCGGGAAGCCCGTGGGTGGTGGCGGCCAAGCAGCTGTTGGCCGATCGGATCGATCCGGGCCCGCCGGCGGGCCCATCCGAGGCGATCGTGTTCGCGGACGAGACCGCCGATCCGCGCCTGGCGGCTGCCGATCTGTTGATCGAGGCGGAGCACGGTCCGGACAGCTCGGCCTATCTCGTGACCACGTCGTTCGAGCTGGCCGAGCGCGCCCGACAGCTGTTGCCGGAACTGTGGGCCGAACTTCCGGAGCCCCGCAGGACGTTCACCAAGGCGGTCCTGGAGGGGCCGCGTGGTGGCATCGTCCTGGCGCGCTCGTCGGAAGCGATCTATTCGTTCCTGGACGATTACGCTCCCGAGCATCTGGAGATCCTCTCTTCCGAGCCTTGGCGGCACCTCGGCCGAATTCGCAACGCCGCGGAGATCCTGCTCGGGCCCACGACGCCGATCACGCTCGCCAATTTCGTGCTCGGGCCCAACTGCGTCCTCCCGACCGGGGGATGGGCACGCAGCTTCGGGCCGTTGTCGGTCACGGATTTCATGAAGCGCAGCTCGATCGGCTACGTGACGGCCGACGCGTTCCCCGAGCTCGCCCGTCGGGCCGGATCGTTGGCGGTCTACGAAGGGTTCGCGGCTCACGCCGCGGCGTTGAAGGCCCGTGCCGCCGGCCCGGGTCGATGACGCCGAGGCGCAACCTCGAGTGGCGGCCGCGACATCGACAGGGGGGTTCGACAGGATGCGCGATCACGCCTGCGTCAATCGGCGGGGGACGGCGCGAGCTCGCACCGCCGAGGACGGCCCTGGCCCGGCCTGCGAAGGAACCCCCGAGCGGGCGGGATCGATAGGGGCAACGAGGAGACGGACTAGCGGGCGGCCGCGCACGCGAACAGAGCGGCTGCGAGCGCGAACAGAATTGCAAGGGGTGGACCAAACTCGTCCTCATCCTCTCCACCAAGCTGGCCAGGAAGCCGGCTGACGCCCGCCGCTCGGCCGAACGCTCGGTGACGGCGTCGCGCTTTCGAGCGGCCGTTTGGCTGCCGGCACGGTGACGGTCGCCCGGCCGTTCGGAGCCGATGGGCCTCGTGGGGCGATCGGCGCCGGCAAGCGAGTGGGCCCTCGGCCGAGCGCAGATCGCTTCGACAGCGCGAGCGACAGGTGCGCGCTCCCGTGGAAGTCGTGCCGGCCACGAACACCGAAGTCGCCGCGGGCGGCTGTCGCGGGCCGTAGCAGGGCGCGCGACGTTGCACGCACGAACATCTTGGGGGATCGCCGACCAATGAGGTTCTTCACTTCAGGCTCGAAGGGCCGGGCCGTCGGCTCTGGAGAATGGCGACCCGTCGAGATCGTATCGAACCGCACGACCATCCACGGACTTCGGTGCGCGCCCAGCTGGAGGTCATCCGCCGCCATCGAGCTGGACCGATCGAGGTGTGCAGGTCACCCCCCATGTTCCGCCGCCGGCCACGAGATGTTCATGTCGTCGCCAGAACCGGGCTCGAGCGCTCGGCCCGAACGGTGCTCCTGACATCCGCCCTCGGATTCCGGGTCTCGCCGGATCGGAACACCGATGGAGTAGCGGGGCCGATCCGCTCGACGCTCGCGCCCGAGCTCGTCCGGAACGCCGCTACCTCTCTGGCGAGATCCGAAGCCTTCGAATTGAGATTGGCCGCCAAGGCACTCAGCTGCTCTGCGACTGCCGCGTTTTCCTGCGTCACCCTGTCGAGCTGGCTCACTCCACCGTTCACCTCAGTGATCGCGGCCGCCTGCTCCGCGGCTGCCGCCGCGATCTCGGCCACCAAGCGAGACACCTCGTTGGCCTCGGTGAGGATGCTCGTGAGACGCTCGCCCGTCCGCGCGACGAGAGCCGAGCCTTTTCGAACCTGCTCGCCGCTTTCGCCGATCAGAGCCTTGATCTCGTGAGCGGACTGCGAAGCGCGCTGAGCCAGGTTGCGGACCTCGGAGGCCACGACGGCGAAGCCGCGGCCCGCCTCGCCGGCACGAGCTGCCTCGACCCCGGCGTTCAGCGCGAGAAGGTTGGTCTGGAACGCGATGTCGTCGATCGCTCCGATGATCTTCTGGATCTTCTCGGCACTGGACGTGATCACCTGCATGGCCTCGATCGCCTCGCGAACGATCTCCTCGCCGAGCCGGGCTTCGCCGAGGTTGCGGTTGCTCGCCGCCGCGGCCGTCTGCGCTCGCTCGGCCGTGCTCCTGACACTCTCGGTAAGCTGCGCCAAGGCCGCTGCGGACTGCTCCAGAGTCGCCGCCTGCGTCTCGGCTCGCCCCGAAAGGTTCGAGGCGGCATCCGCGATCTCGGCCACACTGACCGTAACCACGTCCGCGGCATCCCTCATCCGGGACAAGAGACCGGCGAGCCGTTCCACCGTTTCGTTGAAAGCCGCGCGCAGAGCCTCGTATTCGGCGGGAAACGGATCGGCGGCCGTGCTGTCGATTCGAGTGGTGAGGTCGCCTTCGGCGAGGCGCCGAAGGCCGTCACCGAGCGCGCGCACCACACTAGCCTGCTCGGCAACCTCGCGCTGCTGTCGCTCCAGCTCCGATGCCTTGAGCTGCTCGGTTTCCGAAGCCAACCTTCGGGCCTCGAGTTGCGCGGTCCGGAACACTTCGAGGGCCCGCGCCAACTCCGCGAGCTCGTTTTTCCCCTCCTTGCCGTCGATCACGGTGTCGAACTCGCCAGCGGCGAGCCGCTTGGTCTGTTCGACGGTTCGGCGGATCGCCCGGCCGAACGACATCACGAGGGGGATCGAGGCCGTGGTCAGCGCCAGCAGGAGGACTGTCCCCGTGAGGAAGGTCGTATCGGCTCGACGAAGGGAGCTGGCGACGTCTTCGAGGATCGCGCCGGCGCGCTCTTCCAGGCCGCTGTCCAGCGCTTCGAGCGCGGCATGGACCGTCTTGAAGGCCTCGGTACCGCGTCGGGCCTGCGCGAGCCAGTCGACCATCACCTGCCGACTGGACGCCATGATGAGTCCGAAGGATTCGACGCCGTCCCGTGCAACCGCGAGCAGTGCACGCTCTCGGTCCTCCAACGGACCGTCGCCGAGGGCACCGAGCGCTGCGATGGTGGCCTCCAGAGGAGCCGTAGCGCTCTCGTATTCGGCGAGGTTCCCCTCCTCGATGAAGCGCTCCATTCGCACACGGGCGAGCAGGAACTGCTCCGACGCCCGCAAACCGAGGAAAGCCAACGCGGGCTCGCCCCGCTCGTTCAGCATCTCGGCCAGCCGCCCGATATCACGCCTGGTAGCGATGCCCACTTCTCGAATGGAGTTCTTGAGGTCTCGCCACGCTTCGACCGCACCTACGAGTTCGGCCACCGCTCCGAGGTAGCGCTCGACCAGTCGCACGATCCCCGAACCGACCTCCGTTTCCGTGGCACGTCCGAGGCGCGCTCGCACCTCTCGTACTCCCGCGTCGACCTGCATTCGGGTTTCGGGGGAGGGATCACGTTGCAACCACTCCACGTCACGCGCCAGGCGAAGGCTCGCCGCTGCGAGAAGGGACGAACGGCCGAATTCCGACAGCTGGCTCGTGGCGTGTCGAGAGGTGTCGGCGATTTCGGCAACGGTAGCGTATCCCAGCCCAGCTATCGACAGAGCGACACCGGCCAGCAAGAGAAAGCCGGCTCGGATGCGGGTGGCGTAACGAATGTCGCTGAGCATACGAGGACACCCTTTGTCGGTCGCGAGAACGAGGATGGCCGCACCGAGTTAAGGAAGCTTTGACGGCGGAGCGGTGGGCAGCGGGCTGCGGTTCGGGTAGCAGGCGGTTGGGATATCGCTCGTCCCCCACATTCTCTCGGGGCGTCCTCATGGTCGCACCTTGTCGATGCCGTGACGATCCCACCCGGCGACGGCGGGCGTCGAACCAACGGGATGGACGGCGAGCACGATGGGCACACCGATGGGACCGCCTCGGCCGTGTCGGCAGTGTGGGCGTGCGATCCCCCGAGTCTGCGGCTGGACGGCGCGTTCGGGTTCCTGGTGAACCGCCATCGGCGTAGGTCGACTTCGCCTCGCGGACCGTTGGTACGAATAGAGGTAGAATCGAAGGTTCGCCCATCGGCGGGATGCGGGCGGATGCGTGGGCCCGTCGCACGATGTCACCGGGCTAGGAGATGTCCGTGGAGCTGAACGGCGACTCGACGAGCTGGGCAGACGAGCGGGTTCCTCGACGTCCGTCCGAAGGTCCCGGGACGGCCGCGCGCGGCCGCTGCCGTCGACCCCGAGCCTTCGGCTCGCGGGCGCCCACTGTCGGCGTCACATCTCGGTTGGTCGTGCCGTTCCGATCGAGGCCGTTGATCGTGGCAGTGCGGAGGGTCGAACTGGTGTCGTGCGTTCGCGCCCGTCGTTCGCCGGCAGTCCGTGACGGAAGTCTTTCGTTCACGGGTGGCCGGACGTGGTTGGTCCGTCGTGGTCGCTGCGTCGGCGACATGACCCAACTAGGGCCCTCGGGAGTGCGGCAACGAGGACGCACTCCGAGAGCGGCGAAGTTATCTGAATTCTTCCAGGGGCCGAGAAGTTTTCCCGAAGAACGGCGTAGGTGTTCGGTTCTCGGGAACGCGTGTCGTGCCGCGTAGCCGATTCCGTCGTGATCGGTCACCGGGTGGTGAGATGGTCGCGCAGCATCCCTGAGAAGAGTTCGACGGACGACTGCAGTGGAAGCGGGCGCTCTCCGCGGACGACGCAGTCCGAGCGCTCGACCTTTTGCACCTCGACCTTGCCGATCGAGGGCCAAAAACGAATGCGCCTTGCGCGAATTCCGCCGAGATCGCTCGCCTCGCACGCGATGCCCTCGTTTTCGAGGAACGCGAGCGCGGCGCGGCCGTTGCGCAACCCGATATCGGGCAAGCCCGGTATCATGCGAGCTCCACCGAAAAGCTTCGCGCGCAGTCGGCCCCGATGCGAACCCTTCCGGAGAAGGGCGTTGATCAGCCGCTCCATGGCCACCGGAGCGTGGCGGACGTCGGCGGTTTCGGTGCTCTCCGGCAAAAGGAAATGATTCATGCCGCCGATCTTCAGCTCCGGGTCGAAGAGGCACGCCGCCACGCAGGAGCCCAACACCGTCGTCAGGACGACGCCGGGATCGTCCGACACCACCTGCTCACCCTGGAGGACGTGAAGCAATTTCGGGCTGGTCATGAACGTCAACTCCCGATCCCGAACATACCGGAACGCGTAGAAGGAGGCACGCGGCCGAGCAGGAGAGCCTCGCCGATCCGCTCGATCGGCAGCACGGCGGCGGCGGCACCGATTTCAATGGCGGCGCGCGGCATTCCCCAAACGACGGAGGTGGCACGATCCTGAGCGATCGTGAAGGCACCGGCGGCTCTCAGCGCTGCGAGACCGGCCGCACCATCGACTCCCATGCCGGTGAGCAAGGCCGCCGTGGTACGGGGAGCATAGGGGACGGCGGATTCGAACAGGCGGTCCACGGATGGACGATGTCCGTGGCACGGCGGGCTCGCGACCATTCGACAGTGCGGTACGGCACGTCCGCAAAGTGTGAGGTGCCGGTCTGGATCGGCGGCAACGTAGACATAGCCCGGTGCGATCGGCGAGTTCTCGCGAGCCGGTACGATCCTGGGACGGCAGCGCAGCTCCAATCTCTGGATGGTGCTCTCGATGAAACCCGGTCGGATGTGTTGGACCACCAGGGTCGGAGGGCAGTCGGCGGGGAACACCGAGAGAACCGTCTCGAGTGCAGTGATGCCGCCGGTCGAAGCCCCGAGAAGAATGAGTTCGGGACCGCGTTGCGCGCTCGACACCGGGGGAGTTGGCGGTAGAGGGCGGCGGCCCAATGCACAGGCGATCACCTCGGCCGGGGAGTCCGTCGCTCCGAACGGAAGAAGAGGAAGAGCATTCATTAGTCGCTCGGGCACTCGGTAAAGCGTCGGTTCGCCGTAAACGAGTCCTCGGGCGCCCACAACGTCGAGGAGCTCGGCGAACATCTCGAGGCCCCCGCCTACGGTCAGTTCTGCGGCGAGGGCGACAGCCCGGGCCCCGTTGGTCTCTATTGCGCTGAACGCACCGGACAAGCTCTCTGCTTCGACAACCGGGCAGTCGGCTGCTCGGCAGATTCGCATCCTTCGGCCGATCTCCGGATCGACCAGCACCAGAGGACCATGTCGGAACACCTTGACCTCCGTCGTTTCGGTCCGCGCGTCCCCGCGCCCACACGATGCCGCCCGCTCTTTTGTACGCCGTCGAGTTAACCAGACGTTACCAAATGAGGGGGAAGCGGAGACACGTGTCCCTTTGCGCTGGTAACCAACTGTTAAATCGGTGGCGGTATGGTCGCCTCGCTTCGCCGCAGCCGGGTCGCGGAGGAGCGCGCCGTCGGCGTGTCGTTCGGAGAAGGTTGAGCGAGGTCGAAACATGCTCGAGCCAGCTTTTCAGGAGCCCGATCGGGCGGGCTCGCGGACAGGCGGCCCGGTGGGTGGGTCGCCCGGGGATGCCGAGCTCGTCGTCCTCCCGCCGCGGCTCGACCCCGCGGCCGGTCTGCAGCTGCGCGATCAGCTGTTGGCCCGTCGAGGAAACGACCTCGTTCTCGACGCGTCCGGGGTCACCAGCCTGAGCGCCTTGGCACTCGAAGTGGTGATCGCCGCAGCTCTCCGCTGGCAGGTGGACCGGCGCTCGCTTCGCGTGGTCGGTCCGTCGACGGCTTGGGAGGCGACCTGCAACACGCTCGGTCTCGATCCGTTGGCTCCGTGGCGACAGGGCGAAAGTCCGAGCAGGCGGGAGGGCGGCGCATGAAGATCCGTGTCCTGGCTGTGGACGACTCGCCGACCATGCGCGGTCTCATCGGGGCGGCGTTGTCACGTCGCGGCTTCGAGGTGCACCTGGCCGAAGACGGTATCGACGGACTGGAGAAGCTCGCGGTCGTCGATCCTCAAGTGGTCATCACGGACATCAACATGCCGCGGCTCGACGGATTCGGTGTCATCGAAGGGGTCAGGCGCAGCCGGACACACAGCAGTATCCCGGTCCTCGTCCTGACCACGGAATCCAGCGCCGAACTGAAGGCGCGGGCCCGTAGCGCGGGCGCGACGGGCTGGATCGTCAAACCCTTCGACGACGAGCGTCTCGCCGAGATCATTCACCGTGTTGTGGCTTTTTGAGGCGTCGTCATGTCGACACTCGACGATCTCCGGGCAACGTTTTTTCAAGAATGTGACGAGCTCCTGGAGCAGCTTTCTTCTGGTCTCTGCGCTCTGGAGGCGGGTGGACCCGAGCCGGACATCGAAACCGTCCACGCTGTTTTCCGCGCGGTCCACTCGATCAAAGGGGGCGCAGGTGCATTCGGTTTCAAGGAACTCGTGGATTTCGCTCACGTTTTCGAGACGGCTCTCGATCGGCTGCGGTCGGGAAAGTCAGGTCTGACACCGAACTTGATGGCCGCGTTGCTCCGGTCGAGCGATTTCCTCGCCGACCTGGTCGCGTGCGCACGCGATGGAAAAACGGCCGACCGAGGGCGCCTGACCGCCTTACGAGGGGATTTGGAAACCCTCACCGCCGCCGGCCTCGGGGACGACACCGAGAGGGCGTTCGAATTCGTCCCCGTCGCGTTACCGATAGCGCCGCTGACCCCGTCGGCCGTCGCCGATCCGAACTCGAGCGATACGTCCGGGCGGGCGACCACGGCGCCCGATGCCCACATGGGCGGCGAGGCGTCGAGGGCGGATCGGAACCATTTCCTCATACGCCTCGAGCCCCGCGCGGGGATGTACCGCACCGGGAACGAGCCGGTGGCGCTGATCCGAGCCCTGGGGAAAGAAGGGGTCCTCCAGGTACGCGCCGACTTGTCGCGAATCGTCCCACTGGACGTTTTCGACCCCAACGAGACGAAGCTGGCCTGGGACCTGCATTTGGATACTGAAGCCAATATCGACGAGATACGCGCTTTGTTCGAATTCGTGGAGGACGTCTGTAATCTCGAGGTGAGGCCCGTCGGTGGTGATCCGGAAGAGCCGCCCGACGCCGGGACTCATGGTTCCGTCTCGATCAGCGCCGCGGGAGCGTCCGGCCGAGATGGCGGGTTCACGACACCAAGTGACGCGGCCGCCGATCGATCGCCAGGGGCCGCCGCGTCGTCGTCGGTAAGAGACGGATCGCGCCCGGCTGACGAGAAGGGGGCGGAGAACGGCGGACGGACGCCGGCCTCGAGCGGGGCTTCGTCCCCCACGGGTTCACTCGGCGCGATGCCGCCGAGCATTCGTGTCAACCTCGATCGGGTGGACAGGCTCATCAACTTGATCGGTGAGCTCGTGATCATGGAAGCGATGCTCTCCCAGCTCGTTCGGGAGGCAGGCCTGATGTCCAATAGCGACGTCGCCAACGGCCTCGACGGCATCAAGCATCTCGCTTCCGAGATCCAAGAGAGTGTGATGGCGATCCGCGCCCAGCCACTCAAATCGGTCTTTCAGCGGATGCAAAGGGTAGTGCGGGAGGCGGCTGATGCGACCGGCAAGCCCGTGCGCCTCGTGACCATCGGGGAGAACACCGAGGTCGACAAGACCGTCATCGAGCGGCTCGTCGATCCTCTGACCCACATGATACGCAACGCCGTGGACCACGGCATCGAGGATGCCGCGGGACGAAGAGCGGCCGGAAAGCCGATCGAAGGAACCATCACCTTGTCCGCGGCTCACCGATCCGGTCGGGTCATCATCGAGGTGTCGGACGACGGGGGCGGCATCGATCGGGCGCGGGTCCGCGAAATCGCGGAGCGAAAAGGGTTGGTCCCCGCCGGTGTACAGCTGTCACCGGGGGAAATCGACAACCTGCTGTTCCTGCCGGGGTTCTCCTCGAAGAGCGAGGTGTCCGCGCTCTCGGGCCGTGGGGTCGGTCTCGACGTCGTCCGCCGCGAGATCCTGGCTCTGGGCGGCAGGGTCGGCATCGACTCCCAGCCGGGCCGTGGCACGACCTTCACCATCGCTCTCCCGCTCACCTTGGCGGTGCTGGAGGGCATGCTCGTGTCGGTCGCGGGAGAGACGTTCGTTCTACCGATCTCGGTGGTCGTCGAGACGTTGCACGCGGCGAGTACGCCCGTCCACTCCCTCGGCAGAGCGGGACGAGTGATCGCGAACCGCGGCGAACTCGTTCCCCTCGTCGATCTCGCCGACGCGCTCGGCCTTGTCGTCGAGAAAAATGTCCCGGTCCGGGGGGTCCTCGTGATCGTGGAGTGTGAAGGAGGCCACCGCGTCGCACTGGAAGTGGATGCCATTCACGATCAACGGCAAGTTGTGATCAAGAGCCTGGAGGAAAATTACGGAACCGTCACCGGTGTCGCGGCTGCTACGATCCTGGGCGACGGACGAATCGCCCTCATCGTCGACGCCGAAGAAATCGTTTCCCGCTATGGAAGGGCGAACCACCGGTTCGAACCATCGGAGACCGTCCCAGCATGACCGACACACACGTGCAGATCGCCCAAGCGCGCCGAGAAGTCGTAGCCTTTCGTGTGGCGAACCAGGATTTTTGCATCGACATTGGCCTGGTCCGAGAGATCAGAGGATGGACGCGGCCTACCATGCTTCCGAACGCGCCACCTCACATCAAGGGTGTGATCAACTTGCGTGGCGCGGTGGTTCCGGTGGTGGACCTGGCTCGCCGCCTCGGGCTGGGGGACACCGATCCGACCGATCGCAACGTCATCGTCATCGTCAACCTCGGCCGCCAGACCGTAGGTCTGCTCGCCGATGTGGTCTCCGACATTCTCGTTCCCGGCGAAGAACAGATCCGACCTGTCCCGGAACTTGCGGGCGAGGTGACGCGGGACCTCATCACCAACGTCATCACCCTCGATGACGGCCGCATCCTTCGCAAGATCGATCTAGGCCGCATTCTAGGGGGTGACACCAGGTCCGCGGCAGGCGTTCGTATGGCCCTGTCAGTATGATGGCCGGTCGAGCGATCCGCATGCTGCCAACGCCCGCCAGCCAGAGTGTCGGAAGACGAGGGGCGAGGTTCCCGACTCCGGCGGATTTCGCACCGTCCCTGGACGACGTCGACTTCGCGCGGATCGCCGAAATCGTCTATGATGAGACGGGGATCGTCATTACCCCGGCGAAGCGCAATATGGTGGTCGCCCGTCTATCCCGCCGCCTTCGTGAACTCGCACTGAGCACGTTCGCGGAATACCGAGCTCGGCTGGAGAGGGACGGCGAGGAGCGGCGAGAACTGGTTTCGGCGATAACCACCAACGTGACAAAATTCTTTCGGGAGTTCAGACATTTTCAAACTTTGTCATCGCTCGTACCCGATATGGCCCGACGGGCGCGTGCCGGTGGACGAGTGCGACTCTGGTCAGCGGGGTGTGCGACGGGTCAAGAAGCCTACAGTATGGCCATGATACTGTTGGAACAGTGGCCGGACGCAGCACGTTACGACGTCAAAATCCTCGCAACCGACATCGATCCTCGAGCCCTGGCCGAGGCACGCCGCGGTGTCTACCCGGTGCCCACGCCGGGCGACGAGGGGGCGACCTTGGTTCGTCGGTACACGGTTCCAGGGCCCGATCCCGGCACGATCATGGTGAGTGAAGGGCCTCGGGCCTTGATAAGATTCGAAGAGTTGAACCTCCTCGGCGAATGGCCTTTCTCGGGTAGGTTCGATGTGATATTTTGCCGCAACGTCGTGATCTATTTCGACGAAGCCACCCGCCGACGCCTGTGGTATCGGCTCGCCGAGCGACTGCTTCCTGGTGGATGGCTTTTCGTCGGTCATTCGGAACGAGTCGACCCTCAGCTGGAAAATCTGTTGCAGCCAGCCGGGGTCACGCAATACCGTCGGTTGGACGGCCCCGCGCGCGATCACGCAGGCATCGACGCGACTGCGGCGCTGGTCTCGACCGCGCACCCGCCTTCGGCAGCGGGCGAACCGACCTGGATCCACCATGGAGAAAACCGATGGCGCTCAAAGACCTCCTTCACGTGATGGTCGTGGACGACATGACGGTGAGCCGCGTGCTCCTCGAGCAGACCCTGACGGAGATCGGTATCCACAATGTCCTTGCCGAGCGTGATCCTGCCGTTGCCCTGCGACGGTTGGCTGCGAACCCGGTTCATCTCGTCATAGCGGATTACAACATGCCCGGAATGGACGGACTCCAACTCCTGGAGACCTTGAGAAGCAACAAGCTTACCCAGAACATAGGCTTCATTCTCGTGACCGGAAGGCCAGATCGCGACGTCCTGCTGCGGGGTCAAAAACTCGGTATGAACAACTATTTGGCGAAACCTTTTTCCGCGCAGGCTTTGCGTGTCTGTATCGAAAAGGTCGTCGGTCCTCTCGGATGAATTCCGGGAGCGTCGGAGACCGATCATGGTCGGTTACCGACATACCGCCCTCGTGGCTCGGGCTCGTATCCTTCGGCTCGAAGCGACGTTTGGTGTCCTGCCTCCGCATTGAGAAACGAACGGCGATGCCCGTGACGAAGACCACTGAGAACACCCTTTGGGGCGAAGATTGCGCGCACCGGACGGACCCCGTGAAAGGCAGTGGTGTTGGTCTCACTGCGGGGAAGCTCGTTCGAGCCTGCGCGCGCGAAGCCGAGCATCTGGCCAGGAAAGCCGGGACGATCGACCGGGAGATGGCGGCGGTCGTGCCGATCTTGGAGCCTACGTCGCTGGCACCTGTGATGAAAATCCTCCAGGACATCGATTTATTGCGGCAGGAGCTGGAGGGATTGTCACGTGTTCTCGGATTGGTCTGTACCGACGAAGTGGGCTCGCTCACGTTCCAGCGAGCCGTCCTCGACGGCGTGACCAAACTCGCCTCCCAAAGCGTGCGGATCTGTACTCTCGAAGACGAAGAACGTCTACTTGCTGGAGCGATGGCGGGCGGTGACGGCTCGTGAAGGGGCGTCGTAGGGCCGATGTTCCGAGTTCTGTGAAACCACTGGGAAGAGATCAGTAGTAGACAGAGTAAACAGAACGCGACAATAATATGCTGTGTTCCGATGCACAGAGTGCAAATTGCGTTGTTCGCGAGCACAAACAAAAAACACGGCCCCGTCATAATATAACAAGCTGACCGCGTCGAGAAGATGAACGCGATGGTTGCGTAGCGTACGGATCGCGCGGGAACGGCATCCAACGATTTGTTCCCGCTATGTTCGCGATCAAGCGGATCGGTCTACAAGAAGGGTCGTGCACCTGGGAGACGAGAGACGTCGTGGCGAGCGCGGCGAATGTGGCAATCGCGAGAGGATCGATGTCCCGAGGAGAGAAACGAAACGATCCGACGGCGTCGGCTACGTCTTTGGCCCATCCTATGCAATATTCACGCGGGATGGAGGCCGTTCGGCGGACGTCGCCGTGCGCCCTAATGAATTGTGTGGGAGGCGATGCGGCTGGGGAGGAGGAGTACCGGACCCGTTCGTGAAGGTCGACGACAAGGTTGGGCGAAACCGGCAAGCAGGACCGGTCGCCACAGTTGCAACGCACAACTGACAGACAACGGACGAGCGTATCGAGCCCCGGGATTGTGCCGAACGAGGAGCTCATGTTCGTGCCCGAGCACCGGGGTCGGTCGGTTGATGGAGTTTGTTGGATATCGCAACGCGCCGGATCAGCGGGAGGAGGCCAGGGAAGCGGTGGCCGGGGGCGGGGGCCCATCCGCACCGTTTTCGCACGACGCTGGAAGGAGAAGCGAGCAAATCCTCGGGAGGTGTACGGTGCGGTTCTCTGCACTCCCGGATAAAAGGAACGAGGTTCCCGAGATCGAAGGGACGGCTGGCGGACCCAGTCGGGGCCGTACCGCGCCTACCGGACGATGGGAGCATTGGCCAGGGCAAGGCTGAAGGAACCGGTTCTCGGCCGAGCGCTCAGCGACCGACGGGTGGGTGATCCCGGCACGGTGCGGGCGTGAGGGCCGGGGGACCGGGACGACGGACGAATGGATGGTGTCGGCCGACGGGTGCATTTTCGGATCGGTCACCCGGGGGATCGTGCCGCCGTTTCGCCTCCCCGGCCGCGTACCGTTCGACACCGGGATAGGAGCGGCGGTCATGCCATGACGTGGCCTCGATCGGTACGGAGGGGCCGAGCCGAGCGCTTGCCGAGCGTCGCAAAAGGCTGCACTCGCTGCCGGCCGGACGAGCGGTTGGTGCCGGCTCGTTGCGGTCGACGCGGTGCCGCTGGGCTGCCGTGCGGCCATCCGAAGCCCCTGGCGGACGGGTCCAGGCGCGGTGGGACGAGGGGGGGCTCGGCGGTGCCGCTCCTGTTACGACCGACTGTCGGGGGTATCCTCGGGCACCATCCGGCCAACTCGGTCCGCCGTCCTCGCAAGGTCCCGATCCGCACACTTGCCTCGCCACGGGCCTCGTCGACGCCCGGACCGAAGATGCGCAGGCCCCTCCTTTTGTGATGAGGGTATCCGGGGACGGTCTCGGCTTGGGCCGGTTGTCCCCGATCGACTGAGCCTCGGCCTTCCATCTCCGGTGGGCCTCTTCGAGATCAGTGCCGATCGCAGGGCACGGGGGACTCGCCCGACCCGCCTCCCTGCGTGACGGTCCGGCACGCGCCGCAGCTCGTCGCGGGCGACCGGGGCGATCGACGACGAGCGGGCCGCGCGACCCCTCGAGCGAGCCCACCCGGATCGGCGTCGATCCGTCGGATTTCGTGGCCGTTCCGCGAAGCAGGAGTAGCGGCCTCGAGGAATCTGTCCCGGGGTAGCGCCCGGGCGCACGTAGGTTCCAACTGACAGGTTCCCCACCTGGAGTTGGAGCAGGTGAGGGGCCGCGGCAGTCGGGCCGACTTGGGGGGAAGGCGCGCTGTCGTGACCAGGCGCGGTGCCTGCGGCGAGGGCGCGGCCCGTCTCGAACAAAGGGGGGCGCGTGCGGTCCGCCGGGGTGCGCGGATCGGGGTCGTGGTGCTTCTTGCCGGAGGGGTTTTTTGGCTTCGGGGATTGGTGGGGTGGTTCAGGCGGCGGTGGGGAGGGTTCGGGGTGGGAGGTGGAAGAGGGCGATGTGGTGGGTGAGGCGGTTGGCCTGGTCGGCGAGGGAGGCGGTGGCGGCGGTGGTTTGTTGGACCATGGCGGCGTTTTGTTGGGTGACCTGGTCGAGGTGGTTCATGGCGGCGTGGATGTCGTCGACGGCGGCGGCTTGTTGGCGGGCGGCGGCGGCGATGTCGTGGAGGGCGGTGGCGACGTCGGTGAGGGTGGCGACGATGCGGTGGAGGGCGTCGGCGGTGGTGTCGACTTGGCGGCGGCCGCGGGCGACGTGGTCGGTGCTGCGCTCGACGAGCTGTTTGACGTGGCGGGCGGCTTCGGCGGAGCGTTGGGCGAGCTGGCGGACTTCGGTGGCGACGACGGCGAAGCCGCGGCCGGCTTCGCCGGCCCGGGCGGCTTCGACGCCGGCGTTGAGGGCCAAGAGGTTGGTCTGGAAGGCGATGCCGTCGATGAGGCCGAGCACCTGGGCGACTTCGTCGGCGGAGGCGGCGATGCGGTCCATGGCCTCGCGGGTTTCGCGGATGACGGTTTCGGCGGTGTCGCAGAGCTGGCGGCCTTCGGCGGCGCGGGCGTTGGCGGCTTCGGTGCGGCGGGCGGTGTCCTTGACGGTGCGGGTGAGCTGATCGAGGGCGGTGGTGGTCTGTTCGAGGCTGGCGGCCTGTTGTTCGGTGCGGCGGGCGAGGTCGTCGGCGGCGGCGGCGATCTCGGCCGTGCCGCGGGCGATGGTCCGGGCGGCGTCGCCGGCGAGGGTGATGGTCTCGCGCAGCCGGGCCACGGTGGCGTTGAAGGAGGTCTTGCGATCGAGTTCGGGGTCGACGGTGACGTCGAGCTTGCCGGCGGCGAGTTCCTGCAGGGCGCGTTGGAGCGCGCGGGCGTCCCGCTGGCGGTCGTCCTCGAACCAACGGACATAGTCGGTGATCGCCAGGTCCATGTCCAACAGGGCGGCGCGAAGGAGGGCGGCGATGTCGGCGGCGAGGTCGAGGGCCTGTCGTTCGCGCTCGCGGGCGGACCAGATCGGTTTGCGGGCGCGGTTTTCGAGGAGGTGGCGGATCAGCCCGGCGAGCAGGCAGCCATAGCCGGCCATGTAGGCGCCGGGCTCGAAGCCGATCCGCCAGTGGGCCTCTCCGGTCTCGTGCGCCGAAGCGAGGTAGGCGGTGTCGAAGCGGGCTTCGAGGAGGCGCTGCCAGTGGCCGAGTTGGAGCCGCCGGGCGCGATCCATGGCCGCGTCGTCGGCGAAGAAGCGGCGCAGTTCGGGGGTGGTGCGGATGTGGGCGTAGAGCCCCTCCAGGGCGGGCTCGAGGCCGCACCGGAGCTCGGGGCCGAGCCGGGCGAGCCGCGTGCGCGTCGGCTCGTCGAGGCCCATGACGCGCAGGCGGGTGGTGAGATCGGCTTCGGCTGCCATGGTCGAACTCCCGGTGCGGGTGTCGGCGGCCAGCTGGGGCCGTCGGGCGGAGGGCAGCCTAGCCGGTTCGGGTTGAGGGAAGGTTAACGGCCGCGCGGGTGTCGAGCCGTGCCGCGTTCGGGGGGCGGAGCGGTGGGCGCCCTCCGGCCCGGTTCGCGGCACCACCGGCGAACGCGCCGCCGGCTCGGCGGGCGCGTCGGCGAGGCGCCCATCCTGGCGTGGCGGCTCGGTGCGGGGGGCCGTTCCGGCCGGTTCGACGGGCGATCGTGCGGCCGCGAACCGGAGCCCGGCGGGCGGCTTTGCGCGCGGTCGGTGGGGTATCGGGGTGGGTGGTTGCGGGGGCAGGATTTGAACCTGCGACCTTCAGGTTATGAGCCTGACGAGCTACCGGGCTGCTCCACCCCGCGGCGATCACCCCACGTCGCCTGGCGGCGCCGTGGGGGCCCCGATTGGTACCCCACGAGGTCTGCGACCTCGCGGGGGCCCCGGTTGGTACCCCACGTCGCCTGGCGGCGTCGTGGGGGCCCCGATTGATACCCCACGAAGCCCGGTGGCTTCGTGGGGGCCCCGGTTGGTACCCCGCGGCGTCGGGTGACGTCGTGGGGGTTTTCGGTTGGCGTCCCCCGTGGGCGGGTGGGGGGAGAGGGTCGTGGGGGGATGGCGTGACGGCCTGGCAGCGGCCGACTCTCCCGTGCCTCGTGGCACAGTACCATGGGCGCTGCGGGCTTTCACGGCCGAGTTCGGGATGGGATCGGGTGGGTCACCCGCGCTCGGGCCACCAGGCCGTCGCGCCATCCGGGTGGGTGGTGGGGTGGTGCGGGGTTCCGGCTCGGGGGGATGGTCCCGGGGCCGGGGCGAGGGGAGCTCGATCGAGCGATTAGGACCGGTTGGCTGAGCACGTTACCGTGCGTACACCGCCGGCCTATCGACGTGGTGGTCTACCACGGCTCTGCTGGCGAGACCTGGTTTGGCGGTGGGTTTCCCGCTTAGATGCGTTCAGCGGTTATCCCGTCCGGACGTGGCTACCCGGCTGCGCCGCTGGCGCGACGACCGGTCCACTAGAGGTCCGTCCACCCCGGTCCTCTCGTACTAAGGGCGGATCCGCGCAAGTCTCGAACACCCACGGCAGATAGGGACCGAACTGTCTCACGACGTTCTAAACCCAGCTCACGTACCACTTTAATCGGCGAACAGCCGAACCCTTGGGACCTGCTGCAGCCCCAGGATGTGATGAGCCGACATCGAGGTGCCAAACCTCCCCGTCGATGGGGACTCTTGGGGGAGATCAGCCTGTTATCCCCGGCGTACCTTTTATCCGATGAGCGATGGCCCTTCCACGCGGGACCACCGGATCACTAGCGCCGACTTTCGTCTCTGCGCGACCTGTCGGTCTTGCAGTCAGGCCGGCTTGTGCGCTTGCACGCGGCGGCTGGTTTCCGACCAGCCTGAGCCGACCATCGCGCGCCTCCGTTACCTTTTGGGAGGCGACCGCCCCAGTCAAACTACCCGCCATGCAGGGTCCCGGCGCCGGCTGACGGCGCGCGGTTAGACACCAGACGGCCCGAGGGTGGTATTTCAAGGTCGCCTCCACGAGAGCTGGCGCCCTCGCTTCGCAGGCTCCCACCTATCCTACACACGGCCCGCCTAGTGCCACTGCAAAGCTGTAGTAAAGGTGCACGGGGTCTTTCCGTCTGACCGCGGGTACTCCGCATCTTCACGGAGAATTCAGTTTCGCCGAGCCGGTGTCGGAGACAGTGGGGAAGTCGTTACGCCATTCGTGCAGGTCGGAACTTACCCGACAAGGAATTTCGCTACCTTAGGACCGTTATAGTTACGGCCGCCGTTTACCGGGGCTTCGGTTCGGAGCTCGCACCCCTCCCCTTGACCTTCCGGCACCGGGCAGGCGTCAGACCCTATACGTCCTCTCTCGAGTTCGCAGAGCCCTGTGTTTTTAGTAAACAGTCGCCACCCCCTGGCCTGTGCCACCCCGATCCGGTTGCCCGGACCGAGGCCCCGCTTCTCCCGAAGTTACGCGGGCAATTTGCCGAGTTCCTTCGACACCGTTCGCTCGCTCGCCTGGGTATGCTCGACCAGTCCACCTGTGTCGGTTTCGGGTACGGTCCATCTGCCGGGGCTGTTTCCTGGACGCCTCCGGCCGCACCCCCAGATCCGATGAGGGGATACGACGGTTCGGCGCCGTCACCTCCGGCGGGCCCAGGAATCTTGACCTGGTTCCCATCGGCTACGGCTCTCGCCCTCGCCTTAGGGGCCGGCTCACCCTGCGCGGACGAACCTTGCGCAGGAACCCTTGGACTTCCGGCGGGAGGGAGTCTCACCCTCCTGGCGCTACTCGTGTCAGCATAGGCACTTCCGATACCTCCACCGCCCCTCCCGGGACGGCTTCACAGGCTTACGGAACGCTCCGCTACCGCTCCCCCGAAGGAGAAGCCCGCGGCTTCGGTGCGTGGCTTGAGCCCCGTTCCATCTTCGGCGCAGGACGGCTGTTAGACCAGTGAGCTGTTACGCTTTCTTTAAAGGATGGCTGCTTCTAAGCCAACCTCCTGGTTGTTTTGGCTGTCCCACATCCTTTCCCACTTAGCCACGACTTGGGGACCTTAGCCGGCGGTCCGGGCTGTTTCCCTCTCGACGACGGACCTTAGCACCCGCCGTCTGTCTGCCGCGCTCGCTGCTCGGGTATTCGGAGTTTGGTTGGGTTTGGTAGGGATCGCTCCCCCCTAGCCCATCCAGTGCTCTACCCCCCGAGGGCACCACGCGACGCGCTACCTCAATAGCTTTCGCGGAGAACCAGCTATCTCCGGGTTTGCTTGGCCTTTCACCCCTAGCCACAACTCGTCCCCGACCTTTTCAACGGGCGTGGGTTCGGTCCTCCAGTGGGTGTCACCCCACCTTCAACCTGGTCATGGCTAGATCACCCGGGTTCGGGTCTACGGCCCGCGACCAACGCCCCTTTCGGACTCGCTTTCGCTGCGCCTCGGCCTACCGGCTCAAGCTCGCCGCGAACCGTAACTCGCTGACCCATTATGCAAAAGGTACGCCGTCACCCACCCCCGGCGGCGAACCGCCGGGTCGGGCTCCGACTGCTCGTGGGCATCCGGTTTCAGGATCTCTTTCACCCCCCTCGTCGGGGTGCTTTTCACCTTTCCCTCACGGTACTCGTCCACTATCGGTCGCCGAGGAGTACTTAGGCTTGGAGGGTGGTCCCCCCGTCTTCGGACAGGATTTCCCGTGTCCCGCCCTACTCGCGGATCGCGCGCGGCCCTACCCGTACGGGCCTGTCACCCTCTGTGGAGCGCCGTTCCAGACGCTTCCGGTTCTCCGCACGCGACCACTGGCCTGGTCCCGGTTCGCTCGCCGCTACTTCGGGAGTCTCGGTTGATGTCCTTTCCTCCGGGTACTGAGATGGTTCAGTTCCCCGGGTTCGCCCCGCCGGCCCATGCATTCGACCGACGGTACCGCTCGATGCGGTGGGTTGCCCCATTCGGAGATCCGCGGATCACCGGGCGCTCGCCCCTCCCCGCGGCTTATCGCAGCGTGCCACGTCCTTCCTCGCCTCTCGGCGCCAAGGCATCCACCCGATGCCCTCGCTTCGCTCGCCCCGCCCCGGCCCCGGAACCCTCGCGGCCCCGAACGCCGGAACGCCCGAGCATACCCCACCAACGGTCGACCGCCACCGGACCTCACGGTCGGACCGTACGGCCCGACGGCGGCCTCACCCGGCTCGCCGCCCTGAAGCGACGAGCCCCACGACCCTCTTCACGATGTCCAACCGACCTCCCACCACCACCGCGCGCACGCCCCACGACGCCGCACGACTGGTGGGCCCGGGCCGAATCGAACGGCCGACCTCACCCTTATCAGGGGTGCGCTCTGACCGACTGAGCTACGGGCCCGGATCCCACCCGACCGCGGCTCGCACCGCCGCGATCGAGGAGAACCGGTAGGGACGAGCAGACGGCGACCTCCGGGACGCCGACCCCACCCGGCACCACACGCCGGGTCCGTTAGAAAGGAGGTGATCCAGCCGCAGGTTCCCCTACGGCTACCTTGTTACGACTTCACCCCAGTCGCCGACCCGACCGTGGACGGCTGCCTCCCTTCCGGGTTGGCTCACCGGCTTCGGGTCGAACCGACTCCCATGGTGTGACGGGCGGTGTGTACAAGGCCCGGGAACGTATTCACCGCGGCGTGCTGATCCGCGATTACTAGCGATTCCACCTTCACGCAGGCGAGTTGCAGCCTGCGATCCGAACTGAGACGGCTTTTGCGGATTTGCTCCGGGTCGCCCCTTCGCTGCCCACTGTCACCGCCATTGTAGCACGTGTGTAGCCCAGCCCGTAAGGGCCATGAGGACTTGACGTCGTCCCCACCTTCCTCCGGCTTGTCACCGGCAGTCCCTCCAGAGTGCCCGGCCGAACCCGATGGCAACTGGAGGCAGGGGTTGCGCTCGTTGCGGGACTTAACCCAACATCTCACGACACGAGCTGACGACAGCCATGCAGCACCTGTGACGGCCCCCTCGCGGGAAGCCCGGGTCTCCCCGGGCCGCGGCCGCCATGTCAAGGGCTGGTAAGGTTCTGCGCGTTGCGTCGAATTAAACCACATGCTCCACCGCTTGTGCGGGCCCCCGTCAATTCCTTTGAGTTTCAACCTTGCGGCCGTACTCCCCAGGCGGCAGGCTTACCACGTTGGTTGCGACACCGAGGGACAAGTCCCCCGACATCTGGCCTGCATCGTTTAGGGCGTGGACTACCAGGGTATCTAATCCTGTTTGCTCCCCACGCTTTCGCGCCTCAGCGTCAGAACCGGACCAGAGAGCCGCTTTCGCCACCGGTGTTCCACCCAATATCTACGAATTTCACCTCTACACTGGGTATTCCACCCTCCTCTCCCGGTCTCCAGCCACGCAGTCCCGGGTGCCGTTCCGGGGTTGAGCCCCGGGCTTTCACACCCGACACGCGCAGCCGCCTACGCGCCCTTTACGCCCAGTGATTCCGAACAACGCTCGCACCCTCCGTCTTACCGCGGCTGCTGGCACGGAGTTGGCCGGTGCTTGTTCCCCGGGTACCGTCACCATCGTCCCCGGGAAAAGGGCTTTACAACCCGAAGGCCTTCGTCACCCACGCGGCGTCGCTGGATCAGGCTTTCGCCCATTGTCCAAGATTCCCCACTGCTGCCTCCCGTAGGAGTCCGGGCCGTGTCTCAGTCCCGGTGTGGCCGACCATCCTCTCAGACCGGCTACCGATCACGGGCTTGGTGGGCCGTTACCCCGCCAACTACCTAATCGGACGCGGGCCCCTCCCCGGGCGACGTCACCGCCTTTCCCCCACGGGGATCATCCGGTATCAGCCGCAGTTTCCCACGGTTGTCCCGAACCCGAGGGCAGGTTCCCACGCGTTACTCACCCGTCCGCCGCTGCCGGAAGCCAAAGCCCCCGACCGCTCGACTTGCATGTGTTAAGCGCGCCGCCAGCGTTCGTTCTGAGCCAGGATCAAACTCTCAGCTTCACCCTCGCGACACCGACCCGACCCGCTCCCCCCAACGAGACAGCGAACCGAGCCGATCCCGCTCACGATGCACGGGGCTCGCCCCGACCGACCGACCCGCCACCCCACGCGATCCCCGAACCGAACCCGACCCGACGACCCACGCGGAACGACGAACCCACCGACCAGGACGCCCCCTCGAGGCCGACGATCCCCTCAACGAGGCCGCCGCCTGCTCGTCCCTACCCAACCACCACGATGTCCAAAGAGCGCGTCGCGGAGACGAGCAACCTGCTCGGCGGGGCCGGCGGTCACCGCCGCGACGAGCGGGCATATAGCGATGCCCGCGGCGCCTTGCAAGCCCCCTCGCGTCACGAAAAGGTCACCGAGCGGACCCCGGAGGGCCCGCTCGGTGGGACGCTCAGGCGGCTTCCGCCACCGGGGCCGACTCCGTCTCGAAGACCAGGCCCACGGGGCCGGCGGTGACCTTCACGCGATCACCGTCCTTGATCCGGCCCTCGAGGAGCATGACCGCCAACGGATCCTGCAGCTGGCGCTGGATCACCCGCTTGAGCGGCCGCGCCCCGTAGACCGGGTCGTAGCCGGCCTCGGCCAACCAGCGCTCGGCCGCCTCGTCGACCTCGAGCGTGATCCGCCGCGGTGCCAAGAGGCTGCGCAGCCGCTCGAGTTGGATCCGGACGATCGCCCGCATCTGCTCGCGACCCAGCCGGTTGAAGAGGATGATCTCGTCGAGCCGGTTCAAGAACTCCGGACGGAAGGCCCGGCGGACCACCTCCATGACCGCCTCCCGGGCCGCCGAGGCCGGCACCCCCTCGGGCAGGGCCGCCAGATGCTCGGCGCCGAGATTGGAGGTCAAGACGATGATCGTGTTGCGGAAGTCCACCGTGCGGCCCTGCCCGTCGGTGAGCCGGCCCTCGTCGAGCACCTGCAAGAGCACGTTGAAGACGTCGGGGTGGGCCTTCTCGACCTCGTCGAACAGCACGACCTGATAGGGTCGGCGGCGGACCGCCTCGGTGAGCGAGCCACCCTCCTCGTAGCCGACGTAGCCCGGCGGCGCGCCGATGAGCCGCGCCACGCTGTGCTTCTCCATGTACTCCGACATGTCGATGCGCTGCATCGCCTGTTCGTCGTCGAACAGGAACCAGGCCAGCGCCTTGCACAGCTCGGTCTTGCCCACACCGGTCGGCCCCAGGAAGAGGAAGCTGCCGATCGGCCGGTTGGGGTCCTGGAGTCCGGCGCGCGCCCGGCGCACCGCGTTGGCCACCGCCGCCACCGCCTCGTCCTGGCCCACCACCCGGGTGCGCAGCTTGTCCTCCATCTGCAAAAGCTTGGCGCGCTCGCCCTCCAGCATCTTGTCGACCGGGATGCCGGTCCAACGCGAGACGACCTGGGCGATGTCCTCCTCGGTCACCTCCTCGTGCACGAGCCGCTGCCGGCTACTCGCCTCGGCCTCGGCCAGCTGCTTCTCGAGAGCCGGGATTTCGGCGTAGGCGATCCGCCCGGCGCGCTCGAAATCGCCCCTGCGCTGCGCCTGGACGAGCTCGTGGCGCAGCCGCTCCAGCTCCTCCTTGAGCTTGGTGGCCGAGGCCAGCTGGCTCTTCTCCGCCTGCCAGCGCCGGGTGAGCTCTGCCGAGCGCTCCTCGAGCTGGGCCAGCTCCTTCTCGAGCTTGGCCAGCCGGTCCTTGGAGGCCGGGTCGCTCTCCTTGGCGAGCGCCGCCCGCTCGATCTTGAGCTGGACGATCCGCCGGTCGAGCTCGTCGAGCTCCTCGGGCTTGCTGTCGATCGCCATGCGCTTCCTGGCCGCGGCCTCGTCGATCAGGTCGATCGCCTTGTCGGGCAGGAAGCGGTCGGTGATGTAACGGTGCGAGAGCGTGGCGGCGGCGACGATCGCCCCGTCGGTGATCCGCACACCGTGATGCAGCTCGTACTTCTCCTTGAGGCCGCGCAGAATCGAGATCGTGTCCTCGACCGTGGGCTCGCCCACGAACACCGGCTGGAAGCGGCGGGCCAGCGCGGCGTCCTTCTCGATGTGCTTGCGGTACTCGTCGAGCGTGGTGGCGCCGATGCAGTGCAGTTCGCCGCGGGCCAGCGCCGGCTTGAGCATGTTGGAGGCGTCCATGGCCCCCTCGGCTTTCCCCGCGCCCACGAGCGTGTGCAGCTCGTCGATGAACAAGACGATCTCGCCCTCGGCGTGCTGGATCTCCTGCAACAACGCCTTGAGCCGCTCCTCGAACTCGCCGCGGTATTTGGCACCGGCCACGAGCGCGCCCAGATCGAGCGCCAACAAGCGCCGGTTCTTGAGGGATTCGGGCACGTCCCCGGCGACGATCCGCTGCGCCAGGCCCTCGACGATCGCCGTCTTGCCCACACCCGGCTCGCCGATGAGCACCGGGTTGTTCTTGGTCCGCCGCGAGAGGACCTGGATCACCCGACGGATCTCGTCGTCGCGGCCGATCACCGGATCGAGCTTGCCGGCGCGCGCCGCCTCGGTCAGATCGCGGGTGTACTTCTTGAGCGCGTCGTAGCCTTCCTCGGCGCCGGGGCTCTGGGCGGTGCGGCCTTTGCGCAGCGCCTGGATCGCCCTCTCGATCGCCTGGGCGGTGACCCGGCCGGCCTCCAGCGCCTTCTTGGCCTCGGAGGGGACGATCGCCAGGGCTTGGAGCAGCCGTTCCACCGTCACGTAGGCGTCGCCCGCCTGCTTGGCCGCCGACTGCGCGGTGTCGAACACCCGGGCGAGCTCGGGGGTCAGCTGCAGCTGCCCGGCGCCACTGCCCTCGACCTTCGGCAGCTTGTCGAGCGCCGCCTGGGTGCCGGCGCGTACCAGCCGCACGTCGCCGCCGGCCGAGCCGATCAGGTTGGCGCACAGGCCCTCCTCGTCGTCGAGCAGGACCTTCAAGAGATGCTCGGGTAGGAGCCGCTGGTGGCCCAGCCGCAATGCCAGGCTCTGAGCCGCTTGCAAGAAGCCCTTGGCGCGATCGGTATACTTGTCGAAATCCATGGTTCGTCCCTCGTGCGAGCAGACCTCGGGGCCGGGGGACCCGGGTCGGCATCCGCCGGCCGTCGAGCCGGATGTGGGGGCTCGCCGATCGCGTGCAAGAGCCCTGCGGCAGTCCGCGAGGCGTTCAGGCCCGCTCCGCGACGGGAGCCCCGGCCGCGCGCCGACCGCGCAGGAGGGCCAGGGCCTGGCCGAGGATGCCGCGCGGCATGTAGATGATGAAGAGGATCAACAAGAGCCCGTAGATCACCCCGTCCAGGCTCGGGATGGTGTGGCCGATCGCCACCCGCAGCGACTCGGTCAAGGCGAGGGTGAAGACCGCGCCCACCGTCGGGCCAAGCTGCACGAACATCCCACCGGCGATCACCGCGAAGACGATCTGCAGCGAAATCGCGATCCCGGAGACCGTCTCGGGGGCCACGTAAAGCTGGTATTGGGCGTAGACGACCCCACCCGCCGCGGTCATGATCGCGCTCAACAGCGTGACCGTGAGCTTGGCGCGGGTCACGTCGACGCCGATCGAGGCGGCCGCGTCCTCGTCCTGGCCGGCGGCCTCGAGGGCGTAACGCAACATCGAACGGTCGACGGCCCGCCAGATCGATACGCCCGCGAGCCACGCGAGGAGGGCTACGTAGAGCCACACCTCCTTGGCCGCGAACTGCATCGCCCCGAGCGCGACCGGCCCCTCGGTGAGGGCGGTCACGGGGGTGAGGCCGAGCGAGCCGCCCGTGACGCCACGCAGGGCCACGATCACCAGCCGGACGATCTCGGTGGCGGCCAGCGTGACGAGCGCGAAATAGTGGCCGGTGATGCGGAAGCGAAAGCAGGGCCAGCCGATCAGGAGCGCGAACAGTGCCGCCGCCGCGAGCGAAATCGGCGCACCGAGCCAGGGCGACAGGCCGAACGCGTTCCACAGCAACGTGACCCCGTAGGCGCCGATCCCCATGAACGCGCCGTGGCCCAGGCTCACGAGGCCGAAGCGGCCCATGATCGACCAGGCGGTGTAGATGAATCCCCAGATCAGCATGAGGATCACGAGGTGGAGGTGATAATCGCCGATCGGCGCCACCCAGGGCAGCGCCGCCACCGCCGCGGCGATCAGGAGCGGGGCCGCGAGATCCACGGTCTCAACGCCCGCTGCGGGCGAACAGGCCCTGCGGTTTGACGAACATGACGGCTACGAAGAAGACGAAGGCCATGACGTAGCCCCACTCGATGTGGAAGAAGTAGCCGCCCACCGAGATGAACTGGGCGAACAGGAAGGCTGCCAGGAAGCCCCCAACCAGATTGCCGAGCCCGCCCATCACGCAGATCATGAAGGTGATCGGGCCGAACGACAGACCGATCGCGGGGTGGACGTCGTATTGGAGCACCAGCAGGCAAGCGCCGAGGCCGGCGAGCCCGCCGCCGATCGCCGAAGTGACGAGATAGAGCCGGGCCGGATCGGCGCCCACGAGCGGCATGATCTGTCGGTCCTGGCTGATCGCCCGGATCGCCGTGCCCAGAAAGGTGCGCCGCAGGAACAGCCAGACGCCGAGCATGGCCACGAGGGCGGTGAGCGCGGCCAGGATCCGCGACCAGGGCAGGAAGATGTCACCGACCACGAGCGAGGGCAGGGACAGGCCGAGATTGCGGAAGTCGATGCCGAAGGCGACGGTCGCGGCGGCCTGCAGGAAGAACAGCACGCCACCGGTGACCAGGAGCTGGTTGATGGGCTCGGAGCTCAGCACCGGGCGGATCACGAGCAGGTGCAGAAGTGCACCCAATCCGGCCACCAGCAGGACCGCGGCCGCGAAGGCGAGGAGCAGCGGGACGCCGTAAACGGCATAGAGGAAGTAGACCGTGTACATGCCGAGCATGACGAGCTCGGCGTAGCAGATCCACACGACGTCGATGACGCCGAAGATCAAGTTGAGTCCCAGAGCCAGGAGCGCCAGCACACCTCCGAAGAGAAGGCCGTTGAGTACGGCCTCCAACAGAAAGGCGTCGAAGATGGCCATCCCCGGGGCTCGAGCTCAGCTCTCGGCCTTGGGCAGCATCCGCCCGAGTGGTCGGCCACCGAAGATGTGCACGTGGAGGTGCGGCACCTCCTGATGCGCGTGGGCACCGCAATTGGCCAGGAACCGATAGCCCGGCTCGTCGAGCCCGAGCAGCGAAGCGGTCTTGCCGACGGCGCGGAAGAAGCCGGCGATCTCGGCATCCGAGGCGCGCTGGCAGAAATCGACCATGGACACGTAGGGGCCCTTGGGGATCACCAGCACGTGCACCGGGGCCTGCGGATGGATGTCGTGGAAGGCCAGGGCCCACTCGTCCTCGTAGACCTTGCGGGCGGGCAGCTCGCCTCGAAGGATCCGAGCGAAGACGTTGTTCGGATCGTAGCTCGTCACCGGGCGCCTCCCTCGCGACGACGCCGGCAGGAAGGGCAGGGGCGCCCGCCTTGTCAAGCCCGGGAGCGGGTGCCACACAGCCTGCGCCCGCGCTCGAGGCGGCCGGCCGGTCCGGCCTACTCGACGCTCAGCAGCCCTCGGAGACCGCGATGTCACTCGCCGTGGCCGTGCAGATGGACCCGATCGAGTCGATCAACATCGACACCGACACGACCTTCGCGCTGATGCTGGAGGCCCAGCGGCGGGGCCATCTGCTCTACTACTACCACCCGCGTCAGCTGACCTGGCGCCAGGGGCGGGTGGTCGCGCGGGCCCGGCCGGTGCGGGTTCAGCGGGTGCCCGGCGCGCACGCCGATCTGGGCGCGCCCGAGATGCTCGATCTGGCGACCCTCGACGTCGTGCTGATGCGCCAGGATCCACCGTTCAACCTCGCCTACATCTCGGCCACCCACTTGCTCGATCGGATCCATCCCGGCACGCTCGTGGTCAACGATCCGCACGCGGTGCGCAACGCTCCCGAGAAGCTGTTCGTCACCGAGTTCCGGGAGCTCATGCCACCCAGCATCGTGACCTACGACATCGAGGAGATCCGTGCGTTCCGCCGCGAGCACGGCGACGTGATCGTCAAACCGATCTACGGCAACGGCGGTGCCGGTGTGTTCCACATCCGCCGCGACGACACCAATCTCAACAGCCTGATCGAGCTGTTCCAGACCTTCTTGAACGAGCCCTTGATGGTGCAGGTCTACCTGCCGGCGGTGCGCGAGGGCGACAAGCGGATCATCCTCGTCGACGGCAAGCCCGTAGGCGCGGTCAACCGCGTCCCGGCGCCGGACGAGACCCGCGCCAATCTGCACGTGGGTGGGCGCGCCGAGCCGGCCCGGCTCACCCGCCGCGATCACGAGATCTGCGAGGCGATCGGCCCCACCCTGGAGGCACGCGGGTTGTTGCTGGTCGGCATCGACGTGATCGGCGGTTATCTGACCGAGATCAACGTCACCTCGCCCACCGGCATCCAGGAGATCGACCGGTTCGACGGGACCAATCTCTCGGCGCGGGTGTGGGACGCGATCGAAGCCAAGATCGCCCGGCGGCCGGATCACGTCCGGCCCGCCTGAGAGCCCCTCCGACGAACGAACGGGCGGGGCCGATCGGCCCCGCCCGTGCACCGAACTTCGGAGGACGGCTCAGGCGGCCTTGAGAAGCACGGCCTCCAGCCGGCGGCTGGCCTCGGCCTCGTCGATCTTCTCGATCGCCGCCACCTCGCGGGCGAGCCGCTCCAGAGCGGCACGGTACATCTGCCGCTCGCTGTAGGACTGCTCGGCGTCCTCGGGGCGGTGCAGCTCGCGCACCACCTCGGCGATCGCCACCGGGTCGCCGGAGTTGATCTTGGCCTCGTATTCCTGGGCGCGGCGGCTCCACATGACGTTGCGGCGCGGTCGGGTGCGGACCTTGAGCGCCTCCATGGCGGACTGGATCTTCTCGCGCGAGGACAGCTTGCGCATGCCCGCCTTCTGCGCCTTGTCGACGGGCACGCGCAGGATCAGCCGCTCGTTCTCGAACGAGACGACGTACATCTCGAGTTCCATCCCGGCGATGGTCTGCGTCTCGACGCCGATGATGCGCCCGACCCCGTGGGAGGGGTAGACGATGTAGTCACCGGCGGCGAAGGTCAGCTTCTTGGTGGCCATGAGGCATGTTCTCCCAGCACTCCGCCCGCTTCCCCGTGGGCGTCCGAGCCCGGAGCGATCCGGGGTCCGCGGGCACGGCACGATCGCCGTCGAGCACGAGGCTCGACGTTCCAGTCTCGGTTACCGACCGAGAGGTGGGACCGGCGACGCACCATCCCGCGTCAAGACGTGATTGATTTATCACAAAATCCGGCGGATTTCCAGAGCCTCGCCGACCGGCCCGGCCGGGCCGCCGGGCCGACCCGGCCTCAGCCACCCTTGCCGGGTGCGTCCGAGAAGAACCGCTCGAACTTGCCGGGCATGCCCTTGTACTCGTCGGCGTCCGGCGGCGGCTCTCGCTTCCTGGTGATGTTCGGCCAGATCTGGGAGTATTTACGGTTGAGTTCCAGCCACTTCTCGGCTTCTTCTTCGGTGTCGGGCAGGATCGCCTCGGCCGGGCACTCGGGCTCGCACACGCCGCAGTCGATGCACTCGTCGGGGTTGATGACGAGCATGTTCTCGCCCTCGTAGAAGCAGTCCACGGGGCACACCTCGACGCAGTCCATGTATTTGCATCGGATGCACGCCTCGGTGACCACGTAGGTCATCGGCCACTCCGCTCCCTCGCGCGCCGGTCCCGCCGACCGGCCGCTCACGAACCGCAGCCCGCAACATAGTGCCGCGCCACACGCTCGGCCAGAGTCCAGGACGGCGCAGCGGCCGCTCGCCTCGTGCGCCACATGCCACCCGGATCGGCGTTGGCCGGCCGCTCTCGGCGCCGGACCACCGACCGCTCCGCCGCGTGGCGTCAACGCCGCGCGAACAACCGTTCGATGTCCGCGAGCTCCACCTTCACCCAGGTCGGCCGGCCGTGGTTGCACTGCGCGGAGCCGGGCGTGCGCTCCATCTCGCGCAACAGCGCGTCCATCTCGGGGATCGTGAGGCGGCGGCCGGCCCGCACGCTGCCGTGGCAGGCGATCGTCGCCGCCACCTTGCCGATCGCCGCTTCCAGGCTCCAGGTCGAGCCGAGCGCGGCGAGCTCGCGGGCGAGCGTGGCCACGAGGTCGGCCGTGGGCCGCGCGCCGAGCAGCGCCGGCACCTCCCGCACGACCACCGCCCCGGGCCCGAAGGGCTCGATCGCCAGGCCCAGTTGGCCGAGCACCTGTTGCTGGCCCAGCAGGGCCTCGCGGGCCCCCGGGTCGAGCTCGACCACCTCGGGCAGCAAGAGCGCCTGGCGCGGCACACCGCCTTGCGCGAGCCCGGCCTTGAGCCGCTCGAAGACGATCCGCTCGTGGGCCGCGTGCTGGTCGACGATCACCAGCCCGTCGCGGGTCTGGGCCAAAATGTAGGTGCCGTGCAGCTGGGCCCGCGCGGCTCCGAGCGGATGCTCGTCGCCGATGGCCTCGGCCGGCTCGTCGCCGGCCCCCGGCGGGGCCTGCGGCGCGAGCGCCGTCAGGGCCGGCTGGAAGCTCGCCGGGTTCTCGGCGAGGCCCACGACCGAAGCGGGCCGACGAGCCGGGAACGGCGGCGACGGACGGCCCTCGGGGCGGGCCGCACCCGGCGCCGAGCCGGTGAGACGGACCGCGCTCTTGTGACCGTGCTCGGCCAGCGCGCGGCGGATCGCGCCGAGCACGAGCCCCCGCACCGTGCCCGGATCGGCGAAGCGCACCTCGATCTTGGCGGGATGGACGTTGACGTCGACCCGCTCGGGTGGGAGCTCGAGGAACAGGGCCGCCACCGGATGGCGGTCACGCGGCACGAGATCGCCGTAAGCGGCCTTGAGCGCCGCTTTGAGCAGTCGGTCGATCACCGGACGGCCGTTGACGACCAGGTACTGGTCCCGCGCATCCGAGCGCGCCGCCGTCGGCAGACCCAGAAGGCCGAACAGGCGGATCTCCTCGCGCTCCGCCTCGAGCTCGATCAGATCGCGCGCCAGATCGCGACCCAGCAGCGCCGCCGCCCGACCCGTCGCGGCGGTGAGCGGGTCACCGTCTTCGGGCGCGAGGTCGAGCAGACGGCGGCCGTCGGCCTCGAGCGTGAAGCCGACCTCGGGACGAGCGATGGCCAGCCGCTCGACCACCTCCTGCGCGGCCGCGAGCTCGGCGCGTGGCGAGCGCAGGAACTTGAGCCGGGCCGGTGTACGCCGGAACAGATCGCGGACCTCGACCCGGGTGCCGAACGGTGCCGCCACCGGCCGCGGTCCCTCGATCCGCGCACCCTCGAGGGTGAGGGTGAAGGCGCTCTCCGCACCCGGCGGTCGGCTCGTGAGCGACAGCCGGGCCACGGCGCCGATCGCCGGCAGCGCCTCGCCCCGGAAGCCCAGCGTGGTGATCCGCACGAGCGCGTCGTCGCCGAGCTTGGAGGTGGCGTGGCGCTGCACCGCGAGTGCCAGCTCCTCGGCGGGGATACCGCAGCCGTCGTCGACCACGAGGACGAGATCGGACCCGCCGCCGGCCAGCGTGACCGCGATCCGCCGAGCCCCGGCATCGAGTGCGTTCTCGACCAGCTCCTTGACCACCGATGCCGGTCGCTCGACGACCTCGCCGGCGGCGATCCGGTTGACCACCTCCTCGGGTAAGAGGCGGATCGCGGGCAAGGGCGCCCTCAGCTCGGCAGACCCTCGGGCTTGCCGGCGACGGCCACCAGCAGGGCGCCGTCGTAGAGCCGCCGGCAGACCCGCCGCAGATCCTCGAAGCCGACCGCCTCCACGAGGGCGTTGCGGCGCTCCAGATAATCGCGGCCGAGCCCGTGCACCATCATGCCGAGCAGGACCCGCGCGAGCTGGTCGTTGGTCGACAGGCGCAGCGGAAAGGAGCCGGTGAGATAGGTCTTGGCGTCGGCGAGCTCGCGCTCCTCGATGGTACCGTCGGCGAGCTTGGCCACCTCGGCGCGCACGATCTCGATCGACTGCGCGACCCGCTCGTTGCTCGTCGCCACCCCACCGAGCCACAGGGGCGAGAGCGCCATGTCGGCCAGATAGGTGTAGACGGAATAGGCGAGGCCCCGCTTCTCGCGCACCTCCTCCATGAGCCGCGAGGCGAAGCCGCCGCCACCCAGGACGTAGTTGGCGATCGTGGCGGCGTGATAGTCGGGATCGGCGGGACGCAGACCGGGTCGACCGAAGGTGACCACGCTCTGGGGGATGGGCATGGGCACGACCACCGTGTCCCCCAGCGACGGGGCGGTGGGGGGCACCTCGGGTCGGCTCGGGCGCTCGGGCAGGGCGCCGAAGGTCCGATCGAGCAGGGGGGCCAGCTCCTCGGCGTCGACGTCGCCGGCCACACCGATCGCGAGCTCGCTGCGGGCCAGCCGCTCGGCCACCAGGGCGCGCAGATCCTCGCGGCGGATGCGGGCGATGGTCTCGGGCGTGCCGCGCACCGGGCGGCCGTAGCCGTGGCCGTCGAAGGCCCGGGCGTACCAGGCCCGGCTCGCCACGTAGCCGGGATCGCTCTCACGTCGGCGCAGATCGGCCAGGACCTGGGCGCGGATCCGCTCGACCGGCTCGGGATCGAAACGCGGCTCGGTGAGAGCGAGGCGCAAGAGCTCGAAGGCGTGCTCGCGCGTCGCGGTGAGTGTTTTGAGCCGGATCGCCAGATCGTCGTGGTCGACCTCGCAGGCGAGCTTGATGGCGTTGTCCTGGAGCTCGCGCTGGAAGGCCTGGCTGTCGTAGGGACCGGCGCCCTCGTCGAGCAAGCCCGCGGCCATGTGCGCGAGACCCGCGCGATCGGGCGGGTCGAACACGGCGCCGGCGCGAAAGCGCAGCTCCAGCGACAGGAACGGGACCGAGCGCTCGGTGACGAGATAGGCGCGCACGCCGCCCGGGCTCACCACCTCCTCGACCCGGGGCCCCCGCAGCGGTTCAGCCATCGAGCCCCGCCTCCGCCGGCACCAGTCGGCCGGTCACCGAGTGCGCCGGCACCAGGACCGCGCGCGCGGCCGCCTCGACCGCCACCCGGTCGACCGCAGCGATCCGTTGCGGCCAGGCCTCAACCGCCTCGAGGTCGAGGCCGGTGGTGAGCGCCATCCCCAGGATCCGGGCCACCCCGCCCAGTGAGTCGCGGGCGTAGACCGATTCGGCGATCATCCGCCGCTTGCAGCGCTCGAGCTCGTCCTCCTCGACCCCGCCGTCCAACAGCTTGGCGATTTCGGCATCGAGCGCCGCTTCCAGCCGCTCCAACGCCACACCCGGCCGCGGGCTCGCGTAGATCCGGGCCGCGGTCGGATCGAGACTCCAGGGCTGGTAGCCGGCACCGGCCGCCGCCGCCAGGCCTTGCTCCACCACGAGCGAGCGGTAGAGCCGGCTCGTGGTGCCCTCGCCCAGAAGCTCGAAGAGCACCTCGAGGGCGGCGGCCTCGCGATGATCCTCGCGCCGTTGATTGGGGGCGAGATAGGAGCGCACGAGTTGCGGCTGGCGGACCCGCGGGTCGACCAGCTCGACGCGGCGAGCGGCGTGCTGCGGCGGTTCCTGAACCCGGCGGCGCTCCGGGACCGGGCGAGCCGGCAAGCGGCCGTAATGGCGTTCGGCGAGCGGGGCCAGCTCCTCGGCATCGATGTCGCCGACGGCGATCAGGATCGCGTTGGCCGGCGAGTACCACCGCTCGTAGAAGGCGAGCGCATCTTCACGAGTGTAGCTCGCGATCTCGTGTAGCCAGCCGATGATCGGCAGCCGGTAGGGATGGTGGAGGAACTGGGCCGCCTGCACCGCCTCGGCGAGCAGCGCCTGCGGCTCGTTGTCCACCCGCTGCTTGCGCTCCTCCAGGATCACATCGCGTTCCGGGTAGACGTGCTCGTCGGAGAGATCGAGATTGGCCATCCGATCGGCCTCGAGACCCATGACGAGGTCGAGGCGATCCTTGGCGATCATCTGAAAGTACGCGGTGAAGTCGTAGGAGGTGAAGGCATTGTCGTTGCCGCCGTGGCGGGCCACGATCTTCGAGAACTCTCCGGGGGGCACGGTCTTGGTGCCCTTGAACATGAGATGCTCGAGGAAGTGGGGCAGACCCGACTTGCCGGGGGGGCTGTCGGCGCATCCCACCCGATACCAGACGTAGTGCGCCACCACCGGTGCACGGCGGTTGGTCACCACCACCACGTCCATGCCGTTGCTCAGCCGGAAGCTGGTGGGGTTGAACATCGCGGTGGGCACCGCTCCGGTGATCGGGATCAGCCCGGCTATGCTCATCCGCCCGTCTCCGTGGTCCGTCGCACCGTCTGCACCCGGCCGGATTCCTGCAACCGCCGCGCCTCGGCCACGGGATCGAGCGCTTCGCCCGTGGCCTGCTGCTCGCGCAACCGCCGGCGCTGCCAATCGAGGATGAACAGGAAGGTCCCCTCGTCGACGAAAGCGAGCTGGCCGTCCTCCTGCGCCAGCCGGCGGCGGATGTCCGGATCGGCCTGCACCTTGGCCGCCCGCAGAAGGGCCAGCTCGCCGGGGCTCGGCCCGGCCGGGGCCGCCCGAGCCTCGATCGACCGGCCCACCAGCGCTTCGCGCGCGGCCCGCGCCGGGTCGACCTCGGCCGGTCCGACCGCGCCGGGCTGCGGTGGTCGCAGCTGGCGATCGGGTGGCACGACGAGGGGGCGGCCGCGCACCACCTGGAACTCGTCGGGTGCGCGCTTCCTGAGCCCGAACGCCTCTTGCACGGTGCCCTGGCAGCCGGCGAGGACGAGCCCCGCCATGGTCACGACGAGAAAGGCCCTCGACCGCGGCGTCACCGTTCTCCTCCCACCTGCGAGGCCGGGGCCCGCCGCGGCACGAGTCCGTCGAGCAGGAGGAGTCCGGCCCCGATCACGATCGCGCTGTCGGCCACGTTGAACGCCGGCCAATGGTAGCCGGCCCAGTGGAAGTCCAGGAAGTCCACCACCGCACCGAAGCGTACCCGGTCGATCAGGTTGCCGATCGCCCCGGCCAGCACGAGCGCGAGCGCGGTGCGCAACAGCCCGCGGGTCTCGCGCCACAGCCAGACCGCGAGCAGGGCGCTCACGACCAGCGTGAGGCCGATCACGAGCCCCGGTCGGGCGTCGCCCAGCCCGGCCAGCATGCCGAAGCTCACCCCCGGGTTCCAGACCAGGACCAGGTTGAAGAAAGGTGTCACGGCGATCGACCCGCCCTCGGCGAACAGCCTCAGGACGACGGCCTTGCTCGCCTGGTCGAGGACCAGGACGGCGCCCCCCAGCAGAAGTTCGCCGCGCCGGATCACGGAGCTCGGGCGCGCGTTTCCAAGCGCGCCACGACCGCGCTGCAGCGCCGGCACAAGCCCAAGGGCGAGCTTTCGACCTCCGGGAGCACCTGCCAGCAGCGGGCGCATTTGGCACCGCGCGCAAGGCGCGGCAGGACCGCCACGTCCGGCACGTCCTCGAGGGTGAAAGCACCGGCCGGCAGCGGCTCGGCCAGCACCTCGATCCCGCTCGTGATGGCGAGTTCGGCCAGATCGATCCCGGCGATCGCCGCGCGGTCCTCGGCCCGCGGCAGGTACACCACCGGAGCGGCCTGCAGGCTGGCGCCGATCCGCTTCTCCTTGCGCTCGATCTCCAGTGCGCCGGTGATCACCCGGCGGATTTCCCGGATCCGCTCCCAGCGGCGGGCCAGATCGGGATCCCACCAGCTTTCGGGCAGCTTCGGGAACAGCCGGAGATGGACGCTCTCGGCCTCGTCCGGATGGCGCGTGAGCCAGGCCTCCTCGGCGGTGAACACCAGCACCGGCGCGAGCCAGGCGGTGAGGCAGTCGAACAGGGCGTCGAGCACGGTGCGCGCCGCCCTCCGCCGCGGGCTGTCGGCCGCGTCACAATAGAGGGTGTCCTTGCGCACGTCGAAATAGAGGGCCGATAGATCGACCACGCAGAAATTGAGGATCGCCCCGTAGAGCTTGGCGTAATCGAAGCTCTCGTTGCAGCTGTGGACGAGGGCCTCCAGTTCCTTGAGCCGGTGCAGGATCCACCGCTCGAGCTCGGGCATGGCCGCGGGCTCGAGCCGCTCCTCCGGGCGGAAGCCGACCAGATTGGCCAGAAGATAGCGTAACGTGTTTCGTAGCTTGCGGTAGTTCTCGCCCAGTCCATCGAGGATCTCTTTGCCGATTCGGATGTCCTCGGCATAGTCGGAGGAGACTACCCACAAGCGCAGGATGTCGGCGCCCAGCGTGCGCATGAGGTCGAGGGGCGAGATCACGTTGCCCTTCGACTTCGACATCTTCTCGCCCTTGGCGTCGACCACGAAGCCGTGGGTGAGCACGCACTCGTAGGGCGCCCGGCCGCGGGTGCCGCAGGATTCGAGCAGGCTCGAGTGGAACCAGCCGCGGTGCTGATCCGAGCCCTCGAGATAGAGGTCGGCCGGCCAGCGCAGATCGGGCCGGCGCTCGAGGACGATGGCGTGGGTCGAGCCGCTTTCGAACCAGACGTCGAGGATGTCGTCGACCTTGTGATAGTCCTCCTTGCGATATCGATCGCCCAGGAACTCCTGCGGGTCATGGGTCCACCAGGCATCCGCCCCCTCGGCCTCGAAGGCCCGAGCGATCCGCTCGCACACCTCGGGATCGCGCAGCACCTCGCCGGTGGCCTTGTGCACGAACACCGCGATCGGCACGCCCCAGGCGCGCTGGCGCGAGATGCACCAGTCCGGTCGGGTCTCGATCATGCCTTTGAGCCGGTTCTTGCCCTTGGCCGGCACGAAGCGGGTCGCCTCGACCGCCGCCAGCGCCTTGGCGCGCAGCCCGTCCGGCCCGTCCATCGGGATGAACCACTGGTCGGTGGCCCGGAAGATGAGCGGCGCCTTGGATCGCCAGGAGTGCGGGTAGCTGTGGACCAGGGTGCCGCGCGCGAGCAGCGCCCCGCGCTCGCACAGCGCGGCGATCACGGGCTCGGCCGCCTCGAACACGTGGATCCCCCGGAAGCCGGGCGCGGCCTCGGTGTAGGTCCCGTCGTCGGCCACCGTGTCCGGCACCTCGAGCCCGAAGCGCCGGCCGAGCTCGAAATCCTCCTCACCGTGGCTGGGGGCCACGTGGACGAGGCCGGTGCCCTGCTCGGTGGTCACGAAGGCCCCGGGCAGGAGAGGGACGGGGAAGCCGTACCCGCCGTCGAGCCCGGCCAGCGGGTGGCGGCAGATCGTCCCGTGCAGCGCTTCGCCCTCGAACTCGTCGAGCGTGGCGAAGGTGGCGATGCCCGCGGCATCGGCGGTTTCGGAAAGCCGCTCGGCGGCCACCACCAGCCGCCGGCCGGGGCCCACCAGGGCGCCCTCGCGGACCCGCTCGACCTCGACGAGGCGATAGGCGATCCGCTCACCATAGGCGATCGCCCGGTTGCCGGGGATGGTCCAGGGGGTGGTGGTCCAGATCACCACCGCCGCTCCGTGCAGGCTCGCGCGCGGGCTCTCTGCGACCGGGAAGGCCACCCAGATGGTGGTCGAGGTGTGGTCGTGGTACTCGACCTCGGCATCGGCGAGCGCCGTCTTTTCGACCACCGACCACATGACCGACTTCTTGCCACGGTAGAGCTGGCCCGAGAGCAGGAACTTGGCGAGCTCGCGATAGATCCCGGCCTCGGCGGCGAAGGCCATGGTGGTGTAGGGGTTCTCCCAGTCGCCGGCCACACCCAGGCGCTGGAACTCGGCGCTCTGCACCCCGATCCAGTGCTCGGCATAGGCCCGACATTCGGCCCGGAAGTCGACGATCGGCACCGCGTCCTTGTCGCGGCCTTTGCGGCGGTATTCCTGTTCGACCTGCCATTCGATCGGCAGGCCGTGACAATCCCAGCCGGGCACGTAATTGGCGTCGAAGCCCATCATCTGCCGGCTGCGGTTGATCACATCCTTCAAGATCTTGTTGAGGGCCGTGCCCATGTGCAGATGGCCGTTGGCGTAGGGCGGCCCGTCGTGCAGCACGAACAGCGGCCGGCCGCGCGCCTGCTCGCGCAGCCGCCGCCACAGGCCCTGCCGCTTCCAGCGCTCGAGCAGGAGCGGCTCGCGCGCGGGCAGGTCGGCCTTCATCGGGAAGGTGGTGGCGGGCAGGAACAAGGTGGCGCGGTAGTCGCGGCTCATCGCTTGAGGCTCTCGGCGGGTCGGATCGAAGGTGCTGAGGGCTCGGTGGCCAGGACGCGGCGGGCGGCGGCACAGTCGGCGGCGATCTGCGCGGCGAGCTCGGCCGGGCCCGAAAAGCGGCGCTCGGCGCGCAGGCGCTCGACGAAGCGCACCGCGAGCTTGCGCCCGTAGAGATCGAAGGTGCCGTCCAAGAGATGGACCTCGAGCCGCAGCTCCTCACCGTCGAAGGTGGGGCGCCGGCCCAGATTGGCCACCCCCGGAAGCCAGGGGCCGCGCCGATCGTGGCCGATCCGGGCGCGCACGGCGTAGACGCCGGGCCCGGGCCGCTGAACCCGCGCCGGGCGCGGCTCGAGGTTGGCGGTGGGAAAGCCCAGCGTGCGGCCGCGGCGGTCGCCCGGGCGGACCAGCCCCTCGATCTCGTGCGGCCGGCCGAGCAACCGGGCGGCGCGGTCGACCCGACCGGCCTCCAGATGGGCGCGAATCACGGTCGAGGAGCAGCGCTCGCCGTCGACGACGACAGGTGGCACCGGTTCGACCGCGATCCCGTGGCGGGCCCCGGCCCGCTCCAGCGTGTCCATGTCGCCGCTGCGGCCGCGGCCGAAGCGGAAGTCGGCGCCGGCCGCCACGGCCCGGGCGCCGATCCGCCGGGCCAGCACTTCGGCCACGAACCGCTCGGGTTCGAGGGCCGCCAGGGCCCGGTCGAAGGGCAGGACGATCAACAGATCGGCGCCGGCCGCGGCGATCAGTTCAGCCTTGAGGCGAAAGGGGGTGAGACGTGCGGGCGCGTGCTGCGGTGCCAACAGCTCGCGCGGATGCGGCTCGAAGGTGAGCACGCCCCAAGGGGCGCCGAGCCGCTCCGCCCGGTCACGGGCCGCCGCGAAGACGGCTCGATGGCCGAGATGGACCCCGTCGAAATTGCCGATCGCGAGCACGGCCCCGCGGGCCGCCGCCGGCAGCACCGCGAACCGTCGGACCACGCGCATGGCCCGCCTTGTTCCACGCGCGAGTGGACCTGTAAAGGCGACCGGGCGGCGCGGCCCGGGCCGAGCTCATTCGGCCGCGGTCCGCTCCTGCTGCGGGCGGCGCGGCACCATGATCACGGCCTCGCCCACGAGCACGTCCCGCCCGCCGACCTTGCACACCGTGTCCATCGTCACGCGGCGCCGCTCGAGGTCGACGTGCTTGACCGTGACGATGGCTCGGACCGTCTCGCCGGCCCGCACCGGTGCCAGGAACTTCATGGTCTGGCTGATGTAGACCGCGCCGGGTCCGGGCAGCTTGGTCCCGATCGCGGTCGAGATCAGGCTCGCGGTCAACAGGCCGTGGGCGATGCGACCCTTGAAGACCGTCCCGCCCGCGAACTCCTCGTTGAGATGCACGGGATTGGTGTCGCCCGAGACGCCCGCGAACATGAGGATGTCGGCATCGGTGATCGTCTTGCCGAACACCGCGCTCATGCCCGGCTGCAAGTCCTCGAGATAGAGACCGTGCTCCATCGACGCGACTCCTGGGGACCACTCGGTCCGGCCCGGCCCGTTGCGCGCCGCAGCATGACGCTGCTGCGGCGCGGGAGCAAGGGGGACGAAGTCCGGGGCCGGCCGGTCCCGGCTCGGCTCGACGAGGATCGACACGGAACACTCCTTCGCGGGCCCGGTCCACCGCCGGGCGCTGGGCAACTCTGCTCGCCTTTCGTTAAGATCCGGTTCACGCGAACGCGGGAGGGCCGATGGAGGCGTTCGAGGCGTTGCTCGGTCGGCGCACCGTACCGCCGGCCAGGATGACCGGGCCGGGGCCCGACGAGGCGACGCTGTCGCGCCTGTTGGCCGCGGCCGCCGCCGCCCCCGACCATGGACGGTTGCGGCCCTGGCGCTTTTTGATCGTCGAGGGTGAGGCGCGGCGGGCGTTGGGCGAGCTGTTCGCGCGGGCGCTGGCCGCCGAGCATCCCGATCTCGATCCGGCCGAGCTCGCCCGCCAGCGCGAGGCGCCGTTGCGCGCGCCGTTGATCGTCGTGGCGGTGGCCGTGCTCGATCCGCACCATCCCAAGATCCCGGAGATCGAGCAGCTGGCGGCGGCCGCGGCCGCCGTGCAGAACTTCCTGTTGGCCGCGCACGCCGCGGGCTTCGCCGCCAAATGGGCCACCGGGCGGCCGGCCTACAGCCCCGGTGTGCGCGCCGGCCTCGGCCTCGCCCCGCAGGATCGGATCCTGGGTATCCTCTATCTGGGCCGACCGGCCGGGGGCGAGCTGCCGCCCGTCGACCGGTCGGTGCCGCCCGACCGGGTGGTTCGATGGACCGGACCCGCGGCATGAACCGCCTCGGCGGTGCGCGCCGCGGGCTCGCGGCGCTGGCGCTGATCGGAATCCTCGCCGGCTGCCAGACGCTCGCCGAGCAGGAGCGGGCGGCGGCCGAGGAGCGGCGGGCGAGTTGTCTCGAGGCCGGCTTCGCCGAGGGCACCGACGCCTATCGACTCTGTCTCCTGCTCGAGCGGACCAACGAGCGGCTGGCCCGCGTCGAGCGGCGGCTGGAACTGCTCGATTCGGAGCTCACCCGGGTCTGGGCCTGGGGGCCCTGGCGCCGCTGGCCCTGAGCGCGAGGGCCGCGGCAAGGCGCTACTTCCGCGAAGCGCGCGCCGGGACCCGGTCGTCAGAGCACCGGGAGGAGCCGGCGCAGGATCGCCGCCGAGCTCGCCGCCACGGCGTCCACGAAGGCCGCGAAGTCGAAGCGGGAGTCGCGGCCGGCCAGATCGGAGAGGGCGCGGATGTCGAGCCAGGGCAGGCCGAAGGCCTCGCAGACTTGGGCCAGCGCGCCGCCCTCCATCTCGATCGCCCGACCACCCAGCTCGGTGAACAGCCGCTGCCGCGTCGCCTCGCAGTGCAGATATTGATCACCGGTGAGGATCGTGCCGAAGACGATCCGCGGCGGGCGCTCGCTCCCGCCGGCCCGGGCCGGCAGCGGCGGCAAGGTGACGCCCTCGAGGCGCGCGCGCACCCGCTCGAGGAGCTCGGGGTCGACGGCCCAGCCCAACCGATCGGTGGGATTGAAGAACGGCACGTGCCCCGCCTGATAGGTGTGGATCCGCCCGTCTTCGATCACCCCGGCATCGTGCTGGATCGTGCGATCGGCGATCACCACGTCGCCGATCGCCAACTCCGGGTCGAGGCCACCCGCCACCCCGCTGAAGACGATCGTCCGCACGCCGAACCGGTGGGCCAGGAGCGTGGCGGTGAGCGCGGTGTTGACCTTGCCGATCCCGGCCCCCACCAGCACCACCTCGTAGCCGTCGAGCCGGCCCCGATCGAAGCGGGTGTGGGCGAGCTCCTCGCTGCTCGCCTGCTCGAGCGCGCCCCGCAGATGGGCGAGCTCCTGGGGAATGGCGCACAGGATGCCGATCGTCACCCCGATCCCTCCGCCGCCGACGCCGCGCCGCGCCGTTCTGCCGCGGCCACCGCGCGCTGCCAACAGTGGGAGTGGAAACAGGGTGGCCGGGCGGCGAGCGCCTCCACTTCGGCCACCAGCTCCCGCAGCTCTTTGACCCCTCGGCTGCCGTCCAGGGTGGCGGGTCCGCGACCCTGGGCGAGTTCGCGGATCCCGCGGCGAATCCGCTCGAGCGGGCGACCGACGGCGGCCGCACAGACCAGCTTGGCGAGCAGGATGCACAAGCTGGTGACCAGAAGCGCGCCCACGAGACCGCGCAAGAAGACCTCGTCGACCTCGGCGTGGAGCGGGGCGGTGGCCAAGGAGGCGGTGAGCCAGAGATGCTGGTCGTCGAGCTCCAAGCGGGTCACGACGTGCGTGCGGTGCGTGCCGTCCGGGTCGATCGCCTCGACCGCACCGCCGGCCTCGGCCGCCCGCTCGAAGGCGGGAACCAGCCACGTTCCGACCCGCGAGGCCGAGGTCTCGCGCAACCCGTCGGGCTCGCGAGCGAGCAGCGTCCCGTCGTCGCGCCAAAGGGCCAGGGCGAGACCGGGCGAACCGTGACGGGCGCGCGCCTCGACCAGCGTCGCCGCGAGATCGACGGTCACCGCCGCCACACCGCGGACCTCCCCACCCGCCTCGCGCAAGGCGGCGGCCACCGGTATCACGGGCCGGCCGTAGACCGGGCCGGGAAGCGGGCCGCCGATCCGTGGCCGGTCCCACTCCAGGGCCGCGGCCAGCTGCGCCCGGTCGGCGAAGGCCAACGGGTTGGGTGCCGGCCGCGCCGCACACACCAGCCCCCCGCGCCGGTCGAGCACGTAGATGTTCGAGTAGCCCGCGAGCTCGGTGAACAGCCGGCCGAGCCGATCGGTGCAGGCGAGCGGCCCCTCCTCGGCCAAGCTCGTATCGAGCGCCAGGAAGGTCACGAGCTGGCGGCTCTTGGCCAGCGTCGCGCGCAGCTCGTCGGCGGTCCGCACGAGCGTGGCGCCGAGGCGATCGAGCGCCGCTTCGCGGGTGGCCCGGCGCATCTCCAGAGCGCTGTAGAGCAGCGCCCCGGCGAGCGGGAGCGTCGAGACCAGAGCCAGCAGGAGCAGAAGGCTCGCGAGCGAGAAGGGAGGCGGACGCAGCCGTAGGAGCGTCATGGTCACGGCCCGCTGAGGTGGACGTCGGTCCGTTACGAATACTTCCGTCTCATGTCAAGGATAATTTTCACCTTTGCTCGGAGAAAGATCGGCCGCGTGCGGTGCCCGCGCCGGGCCGGGTTCGCGCTCGACCGCGAGCCGCGGGGCTCGCCGCGCCGTCAGTCGCCGGGGTCGCGGCCCTCGACGCGTAGCGCGCCCTCCTCGTCCAGCCCCAGATGGTGGGCGATCTCGTGGGTCAACACGTCGAACACCACCTCTTCGAGCGCGCAGCCTCGCTCCGCCCACTCGACCAGGATCGGCAGCCGGTAGAGGAAGATCATCTCCGGCTCCTCGGGAGGCAGCGCCTGGGCGTGGCGTTCGCCGATCGGCACCGCGCGATAGAAGCCGGTGAGATCGAGCGGGTCCTCGCACTCGGTCCAGGCGAGCGCCGCCTCGTCCGGCCAGTCCTCGACCCGGATCGGCACCATGCCCACGAGTGTTCGGATCTCCGCCGGCAACTCGGCCAGGAGCCGTTCGCCGAGTACCGCGAGCTCCTCGGCGCTGGGGGCGCGCAGCTGCGCCAGTCGGGCGATCCGATCGCCGGGTCCGCTCGTCAACGTGGCGCCATCCGCAGCGCGCCGTCGAGGCGCAGCACACAACCGTTGAGCATCGGGTTGCGGGCGATCTCCAGGACCAGGGAGGCGTACTCTTCCGGCCGGCCGAAGCGGGCGGGGAAGGGGACGCTCGCGGCCAGGCTCTCCTGGACCTTCTCGGGCATCCCGAGCAGGAGGGGCGTGGCGAACAGGCCGGGAGCGATCGCCACCACGCGGACCCCGTGACGGGCGAGCTCGCGCGCCGCCGGCAACGTCAAGGAGGCGACCCCGCCCTTGGAGGCGGCGTAGGCGGCCTGGCCGATCTGGCCCTCGAACGCGGCGATCGAGGCGGTGTTGACGATCACCCCGCGCTCGCCGTCGGCGAGCGGCTCGAGCCGGCTCATGGTTTCGGCCGAAAGGCGCAGCATGTTGAAGGTGCCGATCAGGTTGACCCGCACGACCTGCTCGAAGGCGGCGAGCTCCATGGGCCCGCTCTTGCCGACGATCAGGCCGGCCGGGGCCACCCCGGCGCAGTTGACGAGCAGGCGCGGCTCACCGATCGCACCGACGATCTCCGGCAGCATGCGCTCCGCGGCGGGGCCGTCGGCGACGTCGAGGGCGAAGGCGGCCCCGCCGATCCGCTCGGCCACCGCGCGGGCCCGCTCGCCGTCGCGGTCGACCACCGCCACCCGCATGCCCGCCTTCGCCAGGGCCTCGGCGGTCGCCGCACCCAACCCCGAGCCGCCGCCGGTGACGATGGCTCCTCGGCCGTCGACGTCCATGGGCGACCTCCCCGCCGATCGCCGGCGACCGAAGCGATCAGCCGGCCCCGCCGAGCCGGCGCTGGACCTCGGCCACCGCCTTGCGCATCAGATCCTGGACGAGCGGGCCTTGCAAGCGCTCGGTCAACAGCTCGCGGGTCGCCCGGACGGCGAGCTCGGCCGCCCGCGCGCGGACCTCCTGGACGGCGCGCGCCTCTTCCTGGGCGATCCGCTCGAGGGCCTGCTGGGTGCGCCGCTCGGTGAGGCTGCGCACTTCCTCGCGCATCTTGGCCTCGAGGCGGCGGCTCTCGGCGTCCACCCGCTCCAGGATCTCGCCGGCCAAGCCCTCGGCCTCGTGGAGTTGCCGCTGGTACTTGGCGAGCAGCGCCTTGGCCTCCTCGTGCAACCGCTGCGCCTCGTCGAGCTCGCGGCGGATGCGCTCGGCGCGCGCGTCGAGCGCCGTGAGCACGTGCTGCTCGAACGGCTTCTTGAGGAGCAGCACGAGGATGACGAGCGCGACCGTGAGCCAGAGATATTCCATCACCGTGCTCCCGCGGCCATGACCCAGGCGACCGCGGCGCGAGCCTCCTCGGGTGCGATCTCGAGCCCGGCCAGACGTTGCGTGGCAGCCTGGGCGACTTCGGCGGCGACCGTGGCGATCTCGGCCAGCGCCGCCTTCTTGGCGGCCTCGATCCGCGCCTCGGCGTCCTTGAGCTTGCGGGCGAGCTCGGCATCGAGCTCGGCCTGGTGGCGGGCCAGCTCGGCGGCGATCCGCTCCTGGGCCTCGCGCAAGCGCTGTTGAGCCTTGGCCTGAGCCTCGGCGATGGTCGCATCGTGCTTCTTGAGCGCGGCCTCGGCTTCGGCGCGCAGTCGAGCCGCCCGGTCGAGATCGGCGCCGATGCGGTCCTGCCGGGTCTCGAGGATGTCGGCGATGCGCGGGATCGCCTTGGTCTTCAACAGCCAGTAGAGGAGGAAGAAGGACACCAAAAGCCAGAAGATCTGGCTCGGATAAGTGCGCGCGTCGAGCTGGGGCAGTCCGCCGCCACCCTCGGCGGCGAACAGCGGGCCCGCGACGAGCGCCAGGCTCGCGCAAGCAGCGAGGACCCATCGAGCGATGCGGGCGAACGGCCGCGTCATGGCGCACCTCCGCGCGCGGGGCGGGGCGGGCCCACACCCACCCCGCCGGCCGCACGGATCAGGTGAACAGGATGAGGAAGGCGATCAGCAGCGCGAACAGCGCGACCGCCTCGACCAGGGCGAAGCCGATGATCGCGAACGGGAACACCCGCTGCTGCACCGAGGGGTTGCGGCCGACCGTGGCGATCAGCGTCGAGAAGATGTTACCGATGCCGATACCGACACCGAACAGGGCGATCGTCGCGAGACCCGCGCCGATCATCTTGGCAGCAGCGAGTTCCATGGGATCCTCTCCGAAGTGACGGGCGTTCCTCGCCCAGGGACCACCGCACGCCGCGTCCAGGGCCTGGCGAACCTACGGCCTCAGTGCATGTGGATCGCGTCGTGCAGGTAGATGCAGGTGAGCACGGTGAAGATGTAGGCCTGCAGGAAGGCCACCGCGAACTCGAAGCCGGTCAAGGCCACGGTCACCGCCAACGGCGCCAGCGCGGGCACGGCGTAATAGGAGAACAGCGTGACGATGAAGCCGGCGAACACCTTCATCATCGTGTGGCCGGCCATCATGTTGCAGAACAGTCGGACCGACAGGCTGATCGGCCGCACGCAGTAGGAGAGGACCTCGATCGGCACGAGCAGCGGCAGCATCACCTTGGGCGCCCCGTGCGGCACGAAGAAGGTCAAGAAGTGCGTGCCGTGCAGCGCGAAGCCCAGGATCGTGACACCCAGGAACACGCCCATGGCGAGCGTGAAGGTCACGATGATGTGCGAGGTAAAGGTGAAGCCGAACGGCAACGGCAACATGCCGAGCATGTTACCCATGAAGATGAACAGGAAGAGAGTGAAGACGAGCGGGAAGTAGCGCAGCCCCTCCTTGCCGGCGTTGTCGCGGACCAGTCCGGCCACGAACTCGTAAGCGAGCTCGACCACCGATTGCAACCGGCCGGGGACGAGCGCGTGCTGGCGGGTGCCGGCGATCAGCAACCAGTAAGCGGTGCCGACCGCGATCAGCATCCACAAGGAGGAGTTGGTGAACGACAGATCGAGCCCGCCGATGTAGATCGGCACGAGCGGCTGGATCTCGAACTGGTGCAGCGGATCGGCCACCTCTGCCGCGCTCCCTCGTGCGCCACGGCCCGGCTCAGCCGGGACCGCCGTCTCGCATCCGCGCCTCGAGGCGTCTCATCCAGCGCCAGGCGTTGAGCATCCCGGCCGCGGCCCCGAGGACGAACCCCACGACGAGGAGGACGGGCGCGGTGCCGAGCCACTGGTCGAGCGCCCAGCCGAGCAGGAGCCCACCGGCCAGACCGGCCACGAGCTCCATCCCGACTTGCAGCCCGTCACCCCACCGGGTCCGCGATTCGCCACTTCGGCCCTCGGGCGGCGCCGCCTCGGGTCGGCGCAGCTTCGCGAGCTTGGCGTCGAACTCGTCGAACGCCGGCGGTCGCTCGTCTCCCGCCATCCGTCCTCGGCCCAAGCGACGACACCCCCGCGGTGCCGCCGGCGCCGGGCGCGCGGAACCTAGGAACGGCGCACCGGAACCGTCAAGCCGGCCCCCGCACTTGCGGCATCATGCCGTAGCGCGCAGCTCGACCGCCTGGGCGAGCTCGACCGACACCAGCCGGGATACGCCCCGCTCGACCATGGTCACCCCGTAGAGCCGATCCATCCGCGCCATGGTGAGCGGGTGGTGGGTGACCACGAGAAAGCGCGTCCCCGAGGCGCGCGCGGTCTGCGCCAAGAGCTCGGTGAAGCGTTCGACGTTGGCATCGTCGAGCGGCGCGTCGACCTCGTCGAGCACGCACAAGGGCGCCGGCCGGGCCAAGAAGAAGGCCATGATCAGCGCGAGCCCGGTGAGGCTCTTCTCGCCACCCGAGAGCAGCGAGACGTGGGTCAGGCGTTTGCCGGGCGGCTGTGCCTCGAGCTCCAGGCCGGCGGCCAGCGGATCGGCCGTATCGGTCAACCGCAACAGCGCTCGACCGCCACCGAACAGCTGGACGAACAGCCGCCGGAAATGCCCCTCGACCGCCTCCAACACGGCCAGGAGCCGCTCCCGGGCCTCACGGTTCAAGGTGGTGATCGCCCGCTGTAGGCGCTCGCAGGCGGCGCGGATCTCGCCTTCCTCGGCACGGGTCCGGGCCAGCTCGGCCTCCAGTTCACAAGCCTCCTGCTCGGCACGCAGATTGACCGCACCCAGCCGCTCCCGAGCGAGCTCAAGCCGGCTCGCCCGCCGCTCCAGCTCCGCCAGCGACAGCCTGGCGAGCTCCTCGGGGGCCTCGAGGGCCGCCAGCTCCTCGGGTGTCCGGCGCAGCCGCTCGACCACCCGCGCGCGGGCCTCGGCCAGCCGGCTCTCGGCCACCGCCGCGGCCGAGCGGGCCAGGGCCAGCCGCTCGGCCAGTGCCGCGAGCTCCGTCTCGACCGCGCGCATCACCGCCTCGGCCCGTTCGAGATCCCGCCCCGCGGCCTCGACCCGCTCCAGGGCCTCCCGTCGCGCCGCCTCGGCCGCTTCCGCCTCGGCCCCCAGCCGCTCGAGATCCTCGCCTTCGGTCACCGACGGTCGCTCCGCCTCCAGCCGGGCGCGGCGGGCAGCCAGCTCGCGAGCCCGCTCGTGGCGCACCGCCCGCTCGCGCTCCAGCCGGTCGAGCTCGCCCTCGAGTGCCGCCCGGCGCGCTTCGAGCCCGGCCAGCGCACGCTCCGCCTCGCCCACGGCGGCACGACGGCGCTCGAGCTCGGCGGTGGCCGCGACCAGACCCGCCTCGGCCGCCGCCAGCGTCCGCTCCGCCTCGGCCGCGACCGGTTCGATCCGGGCG
>FWPV01000803.1_pt1 | contig 94186 bp, 80 predicted proteins | sample 2228371 | NCBI WGS metagenome assembly FWPV01 (sample SAMEA103939776, study PRJEB20133) | metagenome
ATGGGCGTCTCGCAGGAGGTGAAACAGGTCTGGACGCAGGGGAATGGCCAGCTCCGCTTCCTGCACACCTGCTCGCAGCCCTGTGCCGCCGTCACCGGCCAGGTCGTGGAACTGGATGCCCCGCTCCACCGCCTCCAGATAGGTCACACCCCAGGTGGTGGCGTCACGGGACTGTGCAGGCGTGAGACTCACCACCAGGAACGAGCGGCCATCTACCAGGGTGAGGCACGGTTGCCGTCCCTGGAAAATCTCGTCGGCCTCACCAAGGATAGGGAGCGGTATCCTCATTCCCCGGTTGTAGGCCGTGGCCTGCGCGCCAGCCGCCGTGAGCGTCTGGCTGATGTAGCCCACGGAACGCCCAACACCCAAGAGCAGGTCCAGGCCCAGCCGGATGTCCCGCACGGTGCCCTTCAGCAGGGGCAGGATGGTGATCGCCCGGTCGATGAAGAGCTTGTCCACCGTGAGCGTCGTCGTTTGGGCTGGCCGACCGGCCTCTCGGGGCAGCAGGGCCTCCACGATGGCCTTCCAGGTGCGGTCTCGTATCTCATACAGGAGCGTATGAGAAACACCGTGCAGGCGCGCCAGTTCGGAAACCATCCCCCAGCGGCGATCGGGCAAGGGGACAAGCATCTGGACCGCCGCCGCGGTGCGCTGCTCCAGGGTGAATTCGGGGACCCGATACTCTGCCATGTCTCACCTCCGTTCAAAAAGTAGTCGGTTGCAAGCATGGCTATTATCCTTGAAATCGCCACTGTTGGCAAGCCCATGTGATTGTCCAAGTGTCAACCTAACCCGGACGAGCCGGAACCAAAAGGGGAAACCACCAAGTCACCAAGACACCAAGAAAACATAGCTTTGTGACTTGGTGTCTTGGTGGTAGATTTTCTTGCCAATAATGCACGGATTTCACTCTCAAGGTACTATTATGAACCATCCCAAAATCTGTGAGTGATTTCGCGGTCCACCACCGCAATTGGAATGGCAAAAGCTGCATGGAAAGCTATCTATCCTGTCCAAGTGCGGGGGCGGGCTGTTACCGATAACTGTCAATGCTAGCCTTACTCTTGCCACTTGTTGCCTTCTGCGGCTTGATAGCCATATATTACTATGGGAGGAGGCGCCGTACCGATCAGCCATCTCATTCCTTTTCACTACTGATGGTTATATTGCTAGTGATACCACTTGGGTGGAGCTTTGGCATTAGAATCGGATCGGGAACAACGATCTCAATTCCCCTTGCTTTCTTTGGAGTTGCGATCTTTTTAGCAAGTGTATTGCATCTGCATCACCTTGGAAGCAAAGACTACTTGCTCATCGGTTTCGTACTTGTATTCAGCCTAATCCAAGGATGTATTACACTGAAACGAAAGACGTTGGTAGGAGCGTTGCTGGTTCATACTACCGGCAACTTCATCCCCCTATTGCTTAATCACGGCCATGTACCGTCACTATAGCACGTAACCGAGTTTCTTTTGCTGATTCCATTGTCGCCGGTCTCCTGACCGGTGTTCGGCGTCAGGCGGACCATTTTCCCTGCCCGGCTACCCTTCGGGGTGTGGTCCCGCTTGCCCAGCGGCTCGGTCGGATAGCAGCGGATGAAAGCGGACAAGCGGATGGTCGCACCGGGCATCCGCTTCTCCTCCACCCACGCCGAGGACGTGCGACTTGCCCTGCGCCAGACAGGTGTGGTATACTGACCGGCGGGAGACCACCCTTCGACTCCGCTCAGGGCAGGTCTGGGCAGCACGGCGCTGATCTTATTCTACCGGCCGGGCGTAGGCAAATTGTAGGGGTTGATCGTACACCGGCAACGTTAGTTTTTCCTGCGAGCTTACGGTGACGGAAACTCCGGTGCGGGCCTGCCGCAGCAGGCTGACCAACCCGCCAGGGCGTGTCAAAGCGACCTCCAGCGTGTGAGCATCGCCGATGGCTTGCAGACGATAGGGCGGTTCCACCGGCCGGCCATCCACCGTCACATACCGCCCATCGAAGCCGATGGCCGAGCAGACTATAATCCGCCGCCCGTTTACGGCCAGAGCCTCGGCCCCGGCATTGCGCAATTCGTTCAGCAGGTCCTGCAGGTCCAGCACGCTGACCGGACCAGAGATCACCACCTCAACCCCTGGCCCCGAAACCTCGACCAATCCGTTGGCGATCCGCAACTGGTTCGTCTCATCCACAAGCGACTGCAAGACGGCCCCACCACCCGCCGCCTCCTGAAGCCCGGCCAACTGCGCCCGAAGCGCCTCAACCTCTCCTCGCAGGCGAGCGTTGCCTTCGATCAGGTCGGCGATGACAAATTCCCATTCCGCACCGCTGATCCCCGTGCGATCTGTCTGCTGTGTGCGTAGCTGCAACACCAGCAACAGCCCCAACACCAGGCAGATCGCCGTCAGAGATAGCCAGCCGCCCCATCGCTGGGACGCGTCCCCCCTGCCCTTTGCGCTCATTATTCCCTCGGCCGGGCATACTGGATGAGAAACCCACCGCTATAGGCGGGCAACGTCAGGTTGGCGACAGCCACCGTGTCAAAGCGCAGGCCGTACAGGCGCTGCTTTTCCTTCAGTGCGTTCAGATAGGAGGGGTTTCGCAGATAATCCTGCTGGACGCGCGGATTGCCGATGGCCCGGATAAAGTAGGGGGGAGAAAGCCGCGTGCTGTTGACCATCACCGTGCTGCCCACACAATAGACCGATGAGCTGTTCACCAGGCGCTCATCGTTGATGGCCACCGCCTCTGAACCGGCCATCCATAGCAGATTGACAATGTCCCGCAGGTCATATTCATGGACGATATAAGCGTTCGGATCGGCACCCGGCGGGATCTGGACAGCACTGTCATCCAGGGTGATCAGCACCCCCGGCCCTTGCACCGGGGTCAACCCGGCCAGAAGCCGCTGCCGATCGGTCTCGGCCTTCAAAGCCCGGAGCCGATCGCTGCTGGCAGCAACCTGTTGCTGTTGCCTGGCCAGCTCCTGGCGCAAGGCTGCCAGCTCGGCCTTGAGCGCCTGTTGCTCGGCCTCCAGCCGCTGTATGCTGAGCTGAATTTTACCCGGCTCGCCGGCAGCAGGCCCGGCAGTCGTTACGGCGGAGGGTTGCCGTCCCAGGCTCAACAACAGGCCCAGGACCAGGCCTGCTAGCAAGAACAATAGATTGCGAACGATGCGATGGCGTGTCAAAGGGGCGGTCCGTGTCGGCACAGAGAACGAATTCTTTCAGCTCCCTGCTATGGTTTGCCCTCTTCCTGGTGAATCTGGATATCGAAAACCTTGTGGTTATCGTCTAGGTTCTCTTCCCCTGCCACAGGTTCGACCAGTACTTCGAGACGATAGGTATGGTAATAGGGAATCTCCCCCAAGCGGGTAAAGCGCACGACCTGAATCTGACCGGCGGCAATGGTAGCAACCTCTGCATCCCGGCTGAGAAGCCATTTGGGGTCTTCCGGCGTGGAAAGCTGCGCCCGCACGACCAGGTTTCGCTCCAGGCCAGACCCATCGTTTTCGACAGCTACCAACAGCGCAACCGATTGACGACGGAGAATCAACTGCTGATAATCCAGCGGTGGATCGAAATCCACGGCCAGGATGGCCAGATTATGCCGCCCGCTCTGCTCCGAAAGCGGGCTATCAAACATTGCCGATGGAACAGGTGCAGGGGTCGTATCCACCACCTGCACCTCCACACACCCGGTCAAGGCGACCAGGGCCAGAACGCACACGCCGATCCAGGGGAGCAGCGACCTGCCATTTTGGGGCCACATCCTTGCGCCTCCTGATTCGAATGATCAAGCCGGCATGGGCCTTCCCATGCTCCACCTCTACTATACATGATTCAGGCCGATTTGTCAAGAGGGCCCCGACCCGATCGGGTTACTCCGGCCTCGCCGACCGGTTTGCCTTGCATTGCAAGTTGAGTTATAATGCTCCCTGACCATTGCCGGGGAAAATGGCCATTTTGTGCTTTGAGTTAGGAGAGTGAATGCGGGCTGATGAACTATCCAGAGCACGGAAAAGCTCGTTCCTTTACGAGTTTGTAGAAACTCTATTATTCACTCTCCTGATCTATGCCCTGATTCGTACCTTTCTGGTCGAAAATTATCGGGTTGTGGGCCACAGTATGGAGCCGACCCTGGAAGATAACCAATATCTGGTGGTGAGCAAGCTAGACTACCGCCTGCACAAACCACAACGGGGGGATATTGTAGTCTTCCGCGACCCCCACGACGGCCAGCGCAAGCTGATCAAACGGATCATCGGCCTGCCGGGAGAGATCCTGGAAATCCGCAACGGCCAGGTGTTCGTCAACAGTCAGCGGTTGGCTGAACCATATATCACCGAGCCCGATCATTATTCTCTGCCACCGATCCCTATCCCCGGCGATAGCTACTACGTCTTGGGGGATAACCGGCGTAATTCCAGCGACTCGCGCAACTGGGGGGCACTGCCCAATACCGAGATTGTGGGCAAAGCCTGGCTGAGTTATTGGCCGCCCCGCCTATGGGGGTTGATCCACCACGAGGCGTATGGCGACGCTCCGTAAAAGACCGCAAAGGTGATGGATGACCATTTCCGAGGAACAGATCAGGGCCATGGTGCGCCAGACGCTGTTGCGCCTCCTGGGGCCCGATGGGATTGAACAGAGCTCGGCGACCGCTCTCCCAAAAAGCGGCCTGCCGGCAGCCCGGCCGACGGTGACCGAGGCCGACATCCTGGCCGTGCCGCGCGGTGGCAAGCTGCCGCTGCCTACCGGAGCGGTAGTTACCCCCTTGGCCCAGGAGACAGCACGGGAGCGGCGGGTGGAACTGGTGCCAGAACCGGGCGCAGTGCCGGCCGCTGACCGATCTGCCGGTGGAAGCGGCGCCAAAACCGTGGCCTTGGGCGCCGACCATGGGGGATATGCGCTGAAAGAAGATCTAAAGGCCTATCTGGGGGAGCTGGGCTATCAGGTGGTGGACTGTGGCACCCACAGCACGGCCGCGGTAGACTATCCCGATTTTGCCTACGCTGTAGCGCGGCTGGTGGCCGAAGGTCGCGCCTGGCGGGGCATCGTCGTGGATGGCGCCGGCATCGGTTCCTGCATGGCGGCCAACAAGGTGCCCGGCGTGCGGGCGGCAATGTGTTACGACCACGCCACAGCGGTCAACTCACGAGAACACAACGACGCCAACGTCCTGACCTTGGGTGGAGGGTTGCTAGGGGCAAACCTGGCCCGGCAAATTGTCAAAACCTGGCTGGAAACCGATTTTGCCGGCGGTCGCCACGCCCGGCGGGTGGACAAGATCATGGGCATTGAGCAGCGGTTCCTGCGGAGATAGTATGAAACTCGACTCTGCAACGGTCGAACGCCTGGTTGAGCAGATCACCAAGGAGGTGATCATCCTCCTGCGGGAGGAGGAAAGCCGCGCCCAGGGGGATGGCAGCGGCAGCCCCTGCGCCGATTGCTCCGGCCAATGCGCCTCTCGCTGTCATGACCGGGTGCGGCAGGTGGTGGATGCCGGCGCTTCGCGCCTGACCTCGACGTTGGGCGGAACCGAGATCGGCCCCGAGATCGCCCACCTGATAGACCACACCTTGCTCAAGCCGGACGCCACCCAGGATCAGATCGCCCAGTTGTGCTACGAAGCGCGCAAATATGGCTTTGCCGCCGTATGTGTCAACCCCACCTATGTCAAACTGTGCGCTCAATTGCTCAAAGGATCGCCGGTCCACGTCTGCACTGTGGTTGGCTTTCCGCTGGGAGCTACTCCGCCAGAGGTCAAGGCCTACGAAGCTCAGCAGGCGATTGACGATGGGGCGACCGAGGTGGACATGGTCATCAACATCGGCGCTCTCAAGTCGAAAGACTATGCCCTGGTGGAGCGGGACATCGCTACCGTGGCCCGCACCTGCCACGCCGGCGGCGCGATCTTGAAGGTGATCATCGAGGCCGCGCTGCTGACCGACGACGAAAAGGTGATCGCCTGCCAGCTAGCCAAGGCCGCCGGCGCCGATTACGTAAAAACTAGCACCGGCTTTGGGCCGGGTGGGGCCACCGTCCATGACGTGGAGCTGATGCGCCGCGCTGTGGGGCCAGATCTGGGCATCAAGGCGGCCGGGGGCATCCGCAGCTATGAAGAGGCGAAAGCCATGGTCGCCGCCGGCGCCACCCGTATCGGGGCCAGTGCGGGGGTCAAGATCCTACAAGAAGCCGGAACTATGCCGAAATAAGGAGACGAACATTGGCAGTAGATCTGCGTTCCTACGTGTTTCTGGATAGCTTGCAGCCGCAGATGGCGGCCTTTATCGGCTCTACGGCACGGGGTTTTCTGCCGTTGGCCGGCGATGCCTCGCTGTGGGTTGAGATCTCACCCGGCATCGAGATCAACCGCATCACCGACGTGGCCCTCAAGGCGACCAAAGTACGGCCCGCCGTGCAGGTGGTGGAGCGGCTTTTTGGCCTGCTGGAGGTCCACTCCCCCGATCAGGCGGAGGTGCGGGCGGCCGGGGCGGCCATCCTCGACGCCCTGGGCGTGCGCGCCGAGGAACGATGGAAACCGACCATCTACTCCAGCCAGATCATCCGCAAGGTGGACGCCCATCAGGCGCAGCTCATCAACCGCAACCGCAACGGCATGATGCTCATCGCTGACCAGACGCTGTACATCATGGAGCTGGAACCGGCGGCCTATGCCGTGCTGGCGGCCAACGAGGCGGAAAAAGCGGCCCACATCAACATCGTCGAGGTGCGGCCCTTTGGCAGCTTTGGGCGCGTCTACCTGGGTGGCGAGGAGCGCGACATCATGGCCGGCTACCAAGCCGCCGTACAGGCCATCGAAGACATCACCGGACGGGTGGTGGAAGCCAAACGGAAGGACTGATGCGGTTTTGCCTCCGGCTCGTCCGGGTTAGGGGAGGGGGGCCCAGGAAATCCGCTCCTCGACCCAGCCGTGAAGCTCGTGGGGGGCGGTTTCGCGCACCTGCCCATCCAGCGGCCCGCCGAGGTCAAAGAGATGGCGGGGAGGGCCACCCTCAGGGCGTATAGCCCACACCGCCCAACGCCCACTCCGGTCGGAGACGAAGGCCAGGTAGCGACCATCGGGTGACCAGGTTGGCAGGCCGTCGTTGGCCGCATTGTGGGTCAGCCGCTGCAGGCCGCTGCCATCCAGGTTGACGACATAGACCTCCCAGTTGCCATCACGCTGTGACATAAAAGCCACCCGGCGGCCATCGGGTGAGGCTTCGGGGTTCGTCTCGGCGCCCCCGGCCACCACCTGGTGGGGAAAGGAGCCGTCGGCGCGCATGACCAGGATGCCACAGGCGTTTTCCACACAACCGCTGTAGAGAATGCGGCTATCGGGCAGCCACGCCGGTGAGTGTCCCGGCACGCTGCCGCCTTCACGCTCAATAGGCCGTACCTCCGCGTCATAAGTGCGGTACAGATGAGGTTGTTTGTCCTTCTCGTGGCGTGAGTGAAAGACGTATAGCTGACCCTGCGCGTCCACACTGGGGCGGGCCGCTTCGATCTGGTCGGTGATCCGCCAGATGGGCCGGCCGGAAAGGGTGATCAGGACCAACCCTTTGCCGCCAGGCCGCCAGGAGTGGACGACAAGCCGGCTGCCGTCGGGCAAAAAGTCGGGTTGGCTGGCCTCGGTGACCACACGCCGACAGCCGGTGCCGTCCACGTAGCAGACAAACACGTCGTAGGTCTGCCGCACCGGATCAAAGCGAGGGAAGGCGATCTGGCCCGTCAACGGCGGCTCCGCAGTGGGCAATGGCGTCGGGCTGAAGGTGGCGGTCGGCGTGGCGGTGGCCGGTTGGTCGGTGGGTGTGGCGGTGGCCGGCTGGTCGGTGGGGCTTGGGGAGGGGCTCGTCGGAGGTGGGGTGGATGTGGCGCCAGGCTGAGGCAGCAGAACGGCGGTCGGGGGGAGGAAGGGCGTGGCGGAGGGCCAGGGGGTGGCGGTAAGGTGGGGTGGAGGCAAGACCGTTGGCGATGGCGGCAGGTTGACGGTGGGTGAAAGAGGAGCGGATGGGGTGGGCAAAGCAGCGGTTGCCGGTACGGCGGAGGGCAACGTCGCTGTGGCCGGAACCGAGGCGATGACCGGCGGTTGATGGGCGCGCTGGAAAAAATAGCTTTCCAGCCCCAGGATGGCGATCAGGAGGGCAATGGTTGCCCACAGCAGACGGCGGCGCGGTCGGTTGGCCTGCGCAGCCGGTTGGAAAACGGCTGGAAAGGGGAGAGGCCAACCGGGCTGCCGCTTCGGTTTCTGCTTTTGCCGGACCGAGGACCGGAGCTCCTGTACATCGCGGTAGCCGGGTGCAACCTGGATGATTTCATCCAGCAGGGCCAGGGCTTCGGCCCACTGACCGGCGGCAATGGCCCTTTGGGCTGCGGCGTAGAGGGCGGACAGCCGGGCCTGTCGTCCTGCCTCGGCCAGTTGCTCGCTCACGTCGCGGTAGCGGGGATCGAGCTTGAGCACCTGGCTGAACAGGTCTACCGCCTCGGCCCAGGCTTCGGCCTGGACTGCCTGCTGCGCCTGCTGATAAAGCCCGTCCAGCAGCGCAGGCAGGGCCGTGGCTTCTGCGGCCTCCAACTCGGCGGGCAGCTCTTGCCCGGCGAGGGCCGCTTCCAGGGCTTGGGCCATCTCTGCTGGTGATTGGAAGCGATCTTCGGGGCGCTTGGCCATCGCCTTCTGGACCAGGCGTGCCACCGGGCGGGGCAGGTCAGGGCGCACCTGTTCCAGGAGCGGCGGCGGTGCGGCGACGTGCTGGTTGATGACGGCCCACGGGGTGTCGGCCTGGAATGGCCGCTCTCCGGTCAGCATCTCGTACAGCACGATGCCCAGGGAGTAGAGATCGGCCCGCGTGTCTACCTGGTGGCCCATCACCTGCTCTGGAGAGGCATAGTAAGGCGAGCCGACAAAGCCGGAACGGGTCAGGGAAGGGGAGGTGCGCGCCCGGGCGACGCCAAAATCCAGCACCCGGACTGTGCCGTCGGGCAGGAGCATGATGTTTTCCGGCTTGACGTCGCGGTGGACAATGCCGTGTTGCCAGGCGTGGTCCAGGGCCAGGGCCACTTGCCGGGCAATGTCCAGCGCCTCCGGCCAGAGAAATGCCCCATCCTCGTCCAGAACCCGGCGCAGGTCGCGCCCCGGTACATAGTCCATGACCAGGTAGTGGGTGTCGCGGTCCGAGCCATAATCCAGAACGCGGACCACGTGCATCTCGGGCGACGACTGGGACAGGGCCATGACCAGCTTGGCCTCCTGGTTGAAGCGGTGCAAAAAGTCCAGGTCCTGACCGAGCTGGGGGTAGAGCACCTTGACGGCCACCTGCCGGCCTTCGCGCAGGTCCTGGGCCAGATAGACCCAGGCCATACCGCCGTGCCCCAGCTCGGCGATTAGCTTGTAGCGGTTGTTCAAGATGGTCCCGATCATCCTCCTACCCAAAGCCCATTTTTTCACGAAAACAGGCTTTCTCCGCCCGGTCGTGTCCATTATAACCGACCTGTGAGGGGGCTGCAATGGGCCATAGGGTGTACTTCTGGGGGGAGATAGGTAGGCCCTAGGGGGTAATCAGCCCTCAGCCATCAGGGGCCGGCCAGCACCGGCATTGCAGCCGGGCGGCCACAGGTTGGACAAAAGGGAGGAATCGGGGTATAATCTTTGCCGAACTTGCGTTCTACAGGAGAGATCATGCCCGAGTTTCAGGTTGTATCCGATTTTCAGCCCACCGGCGATCAGCCCCAGGCTATCGAGCTGCTGGTCGAAGGGTTACGACGGGGATACCGGCACCAGACGCTGCTGGGGGCAACCGGCACCGGCAAGACCTATACCGTTGCCAAAGTCATCGAGGCGGTTCAGCGGCCTACCCTGGTCATGGCCCACAACAAGACCCTGGCTGCCCAGCTCTATGCCGAGTTCCGCCAGTTCTTTCCACACAATGCCGTCGAGTACTTTGTCTCGTACTATGATTACTACCAGCCGGAGGCCTACCTGCCCCGCACCGATACCTACATCGAAAAAGATGCCGACATCAACGAAGAGATCCAGAAGCTGCGCCTGGCGGCCACCGAGGCGTTGCTCACCCGCCGGGATGTGATCATTGTCGCCAGCGTGTCATGTATCTACAGCCTCGGCTCACCCGCCGAGTATGGGCGCGACGTGGTAGAGCTGCGCCTGGGCCAGACCCGTCGCCGCGATGCCGTGCTGCGCCACCTGGTGGCCATCCACTACGACCGCAACGATGTAGCCTTTAAACGGGGCACCTTCCGGGTGCGCGGCGATACGGTAGACATCTTTCCTGCCTACCGCGATACGGCGCTGCGCGTCGAGTTTTGGGGCGATACGGTAGAACGCATTACCGAGATTGACCCCCTCACCGGCGAGATCCTGGAGGAGCGCCAGGCGGTGGCCATCTATCCGGCCAAGCATTTTGTTACCAACGCCGAAACCCTCAACGAGGCGCTGAAAAGGATTGAAGAAGAGTTGGAAGAGCGGCTCAAGGAGCTGCGGGCCCAGGACAAGCTGTTGGAGGCGCAACGCCTGGAGCAGCGCACCCTGTACGACATCGAGATGATGCGCGAGATCGGCTACTGCTCCGGCATCGAAAACTATTCCCGGCACCTGGAGCGCCGCAACGCCGGCGAACCGCCGTGGACGCTGCTGGACTACTTTCCCGAAGACTATTTGCTGGTGGTGGACGAAAGCCACATGACCATTCCCCAGGTGCGGGGCATGTACAACGGCGACCGGTCGCGCAAAGAGGTTCTGGTCGAGTACGGCTTTCGCCTGCCGTCGGCGCTGGACAACCGCCCCCTCAAGTTTCACGAATTTGAGGAGCGCACCAACCAGGTGATCTATACCTCGGCCACACCCGGCCCTTATGAACGCCAGGTCTCGGCCCAGATCGTGGACCAGGTGATCCGGCCCACCGGCCTGGTGGACCCGGAGGTCATTGTCAAGCCGACCAAAGGGCAGATTGACGACCTGATCGGCGAGATTCGCCGCCGTGTGGCACGGGGCGAGCGGGCGCTGGTGACGACCCTGACCAAGCGCATGGCCGAAGACCTGGCCGACTACCTGAGCGAGCTGGGCACCAAGGTCCACTATTTGCACTCCGAGGTGCAGACGCTGGAGCGGGTGGAGATTTTGCGTGACCTGCGCCTGGGGGTGTACGATGTGGTGGTGGGCATCAACCTGCTGCGCGAGGGGCTGGACCTGCCGGAGGTATCGCTGGTGGCCATCCTCGATGCCGACAAGGAGGGCTTTTTGCGCTCCGATACAGCCCTCATCCAGACCATCGGCCGGGCGGCACGGCACGTCAACGGCCAGGTGATCATGTACGCCGACCGCATCACCGACTCGATGCAGCGGGCCATAGACGAAACCAATCGCCGCCGGGCGATCCAACAGCGGTACAATGAGGAACATGGCATCCAGCCCCAGAGCGTTGTCAAAGAGGTGCGCGACCTGACCGACCGGGTGCGGTCGGCGGTTGAGGCGCGGGGTGAGGTGCGCATCGCGGCCGGGGTGCCCAAGGCTGAGATCGGCTTTCTCATCGAAGAGCTGGAGAAACAGATGAAGGAGGCTGCTGCCCGGCTAGAGTTTGAAAAGGCGGCCCTGCTCCGCGACCAGATTTTTGAGCTGCGTAAACAGTTGGAGGATGAAAATATCCCCGAGTGGGAGCGTATCTGGCAGCAGGCCCACGGGCGGCGGGCACGAGGCTAGAAATTGCACCGCTCCGACCGGCGCAACACCGCAAGGCGGGACCTGAGAACCGACAGAATTTCGGCCTCGCGGCTGCCATCTATCTGCACCACCCTGGCCCGCAGATGAGCGATGGGATGCCATGCCGGGCCGGCCATCTGGCACATGGATGTGGCGCATTTGGGGCTGGAATTGGCGGTGGGGAAAGGCTTATGGCAAGATCCAGCCCAGGCTAGAGGCAACCACCACGGCGCACAGGAACTCCAGGCCGAGGGTGGAGGCGGCGGGGGATTTGGCCAGCCGGCGGGCAGCGATCTGATACAGCCCCAGCCCGACAGCCGGCACGAGCAGCGGTTGGCCGCGCCAGGCCAGCGTGAGCGCCAATGCTGCACCGGCCATGAGCATCAGGCGGGCAACGGGCGGGCGATGCATCAGGTTGGGCGGGTCCAACCACACGGTCAGTGCGATCGAAAGGGCAAAAGTGACGCCCAGATAGGCGCTGGCAATCCACCACGCCGGCTCGGTTCCGTCCACCGGCAGGCCGGTAGCCCCGGCCAGGGCGACAACGACGGCCAGCATGAGCAGATGCACAACCTGGTCGGCCAGGAAGGGCAGGATCGGCGGGCAGCGCAGGCGTGGCTCCAGGCAGATCTTGGCCCAGTCGGTCGCGGCATGGGTGGCCAGGATGACCAACACCCACGGCCACCAGGTTGCCCACCGATCCCAAATCACCGGTAGCATTGCCAGGCCCACCAGCCCGGTGTGGAGCGCCAGGCCGGCCGGCGTGCGCTTGCGCCGCACCACGGCGCGCGTCTGGAGCACAAAATCGCCAACCAGGTGGGCTAGTAGCAGGCGCTCAAACATGCTGCCCTCGGCAACCTTTTACGAGCAATCAACCAGGGCTTGCAGCCGGGCCCGGTCGAGCAGGTAGACACGTCCCCGGCTCATCTTTATCAGGCCCTGGTCGCGCAGGGCGCTCAAGGCACGGTTGGCGCTCTCGCGGGTGGTGCCCACCAATGCGGCAATGGCCTCCTGGGGCAGGTCCAGGTTAATGAGCACCCCCTGTTCATCGGCCACGCCATACCGCTCGGCCAGGTCGAGCAGCTTGCGGGCGATGCGCTGGCTGACGCTCAGCGAGAGCAGCCCCTCGATGCTTTCGGTGGTGCAACGCAGCCGCCGGCTGAGGGTCTCGATAATGCGCACCGCTGCCGTTGGGTTAGACAGCAGGTAACGGTGGAACTCGCGGCGGTGAAGCACCCAAACCTGAGTGGGTTCCATCGCCTCGGCAAAGGCGGAGCGTGGCTCGCCGGTCAGCAGCGCCATTTCGCCGAAAAAGTCGCCGGCATCGCATAGCCAGACCGACAGCTCATGGCCCTCCGAGCTGAGGGTGTAGATGCGCACCCGACCGGTGGCGACGATGAACAGACTATCGCCTGCGTCACCCTGGCACAGGATCAGCTCGCCTTTGCGGTAGCTGCGGTGTTGCAGGGTGCTGACCAGCGGACCAAGCTGCTCGGCCGGCAGGTCGGCAAAAAGCGGGATCTGTTGCACAAGTGCCATTGCATCTGTCTCCATCGGCTGTCACTCCATATTTCTGCAGCCAGTGTACCACACTTTGCCCGGCGCGACTATGACGGGCATCACACTTGTTATCGCCAAAAGGGTGTGTCAGCCGGTGGACAGCGCGTTGACCTCGTGCTGCATGGCAGAGCAGGGCAGGTTTTCGTGCCTGGGCAATATGCTCGGCCTCAGCGGATCTTGCCCAGTGCCGTAGCGATCAGCTCTTGCTTGAGGTCCCACAGCCGCTGAGTGAGAGAAACATGGTAGATGTGGGGATTTACCAGCCGTCGCACGCCGGGGTCCAGGCGGCTCACATCGGCCTGGCGCTGCCGACGGATCTCCTCGATAGGAGGCGGGTCGTAGACCAGGCGGCCCTCAATCAGCACATCCACCAGCAGCGGCTCGATCTCGGTCACTTCCCCTCGGCCCAAGGTGCGGTAGGCGGCGTGGTCCGAGGGGTGGCGCAGGGTGATCTGATCCATTTCGCGTGGATCCTCATCGTCCAGGCTGAGCAGATCGGCGGTGGCTTTGCCCCGTTGATCATACACCCGCCACACCCGTTTATGGCCGGGGTTGGGTGTCTTGGCTGCCGAGTCGGAGACTTTGATGGCCGGCAGCCATCGCCCCCGGTCCTGGACGGCCACCAGCTTGTAGACCCCTCCCAGGGCCGGCTCGCCCCAGGAGGTGATCAGCCGCGTACCCACGCCATACACCAGTCGTCCGATGAGCTGGTCGGGGTCTACGCCGTAGCGGGGCGCTTCCTGGCCGATCTGGGTGATGATCTGCATGATGATCAGCTCGTCCAGGTCGTTGGACAAGACGATGGAGGTGTTGGGGAAGCCGGCTTCGTTCAACATCCGGGCTGCCTGGATGCTGAGATAGGCCAGGTCGCCCGAATCCAGGCGGATGCCTACCGGTTCGTGGCCCTTGCGCCGCAGCTCCTCAAAGACCTGGATAGCGTTGGGCACGCCGCTGTGCAGGGTGTCAATGGTATCCACCAGCAGCAGGCAGTCGTCGGGATAGACATCGGCGTAGGCGCGAAAGGCTTCCAGCTCGCTCAACCCCAGGCTCATGAACAGTTGGACCATGCTGTGGGCGTGGGTGCCCTTGGGAGGCAACGAGAGCAGGTGCGAGAGGCCCACATTGGAGGTGAAATCGGCTCCGCCGATGAGGGCCGCCCGCGCCCCGGCGTTGGCCCCTCGCTCGTGGCCCCGGCGCAGCCCGAATTCCAACAGCAACCGGCCGCGGCCGCTATCGTGCATGCGCGCCGCCTTGGTGGCGATGAGCGTCTGGTAGTTGAGATGGTTGAGCAGCGAGGTCTCCAGGATTTGGGCCATGGCCAGCGGCCCCTGTACCACGGTCAGCGGCTCATTGGGGTGGACCACCCGGCCTTCGGGGATGGCACGCATGGTCAGGCTGTCGAAGGCGCCGTTGTGCCGCAACCAGGCCAGAAAGTCATCGCCGAATACCGGGGTGCCGGCCCGGCCGCGTTGTCCGCGCAGGTAGGCAATGTCCTCATCGCGGAAGTGAGCCTCCTGCATCCAGTCCAGAAGCCATTCCAACCCGGCATTGATGCAATAGCCGGCCTGGTGCGCCCCATAATTGGGATAGTTCCGGAAAAAGTGATCGAACTGCACCTGTCTTTCGTGCAGGCCCACCCGATAATAGAGCTGGGCCATCGTAAGCTGATATTGGTCGGTGAACAGGATGCCCTCCGCCGTCCTGCGCTCCTTTTCCTTCACCCCACGTCCTCCTCTGACTGCTGACTGCCGGCCGCCGACCGCTCTGCCCGCAGCAGATCAATCGTCTCAAAAGCGTGGCGCAGATGGGGAATGACGATGCTGCCGCCCACCACCAGGGCTACGTTGAGGGCTTCATACAGCTCCTGGTCGGTCAACCCCAGGTCTATGCATTGGATGAGGTGGTAATCAATGCAGTCGTTGCACCGCAGCACCGTCGAGGCGACCAGGCCCAGCAGCTCCTTGGTCCTGGCGGGCAGCGCTCCATCCTCGTAGGCTTTGCTATCCAGATTAAAGAAACGCTTGATGCCCAGGTGCCCGGCTCTCAGGATGCGTTCGTTCATCCTGGCTCGATAGGTGCGGAATTGATCCAGTCGCGTATTCATCTTGCTCCTTTGGTCTTTCGCCCTTACCCCTCGGGGCCGTCACTCAAGGGTTAGTTATTGGACAGGCCGGCGGCATGGCCCGCTTGTGAGCCGAGGCGGCGATCATGCGTTCCACCTTGTCCAACAGTGCCGGGTCCACTGTTTCTCTCTTTCCTGCCTCGATGGCGGCCAATGTCGCGTCCAGGGTGGCATAGGTGAGGCCCATTTCCCCTTCGTCGGTCTGGCCGGCCCACAGCCCGGCGCTGGGCGGACGGTCTATGACCGGCTGGGGAACCCCCAGCTCACGGGCCAGCTCGCGCACCTGCCATTTGTACAGGTTACCCAGCGGCTCGACATCTACGCCGCCGTCGCCATATTTGGTAAAGTATCCGACCATGATCTCGCTCTTGTTGCCGGTGCCGGCCACCAGGTAGCCGTGTGTCTGGGCCAGGGTGTAGCAGGCGATCATCCGCAGCCGGGGCTTGATGTTGGCCCGTGCCATGTCGGATGTTCCCGGCGGCAGCGCAGCGACCAGGGTGTCATACGCCGACGTCAGGTCCACGGTGACCGTCTGGATGCCGAACGCCTCGGCCACCAGGCGGGCCATCTGGGCATCTTCCGGGATGCTGTGACAGGGCAGCAGCACCCCCAGCACATTCTCCCCCACCGCCCGCTTGCAAAGCGCCGCGGTGCAGGCTGAATCAATCCCGCCGCTCAAGCCGACAACATACCCTTTGGCTCCGGCCTGAGCAGCATAGTCACGCAGCCAGGTTGCAATCTGATCGGCCAGTTTCATGTTACACCACCTCACTCACAATTTCTATGCCGTTTTGTGCCATGCTAAAGAGAAAGATGAGATGCATCAGGTCGCCGTGGTGAGGCATGATGCCCAGCTTTTCGGCCACCTCCACCGGGGTGTCAAAGGTGTCCACGCCATCCATCGGCAGAATGACCCGCACCCCTTGCAGGCCCAAGGCGTTGGCCCGCAGCCGCAGGTGCATGGCCAGCTGGTAGGTGCACAGGTCGGTGCAGTCACCGACGACGAAAAAGGTCGTCACCTCCGGGTGGGCTGCCAGCCAGCCATCCAGCTCTGTACCGATGGCTGAATGGATCGAATTCTTGGCGATTACGGTGAACAGATGAGAGAAGGGCAGGTTTTGTAGTTCCGGCACCGTTGCCGACTCGGCGGTGCCACCCACGCAGTGGGGCGGAAAGCTGCCGAACTCGACCGCATCGGCGGCATGGGTGTCTTGGGGCAAGACAAAGTGGCGCACGCCCAGCTCATAGGCTCGCGCAAATAGCCGGGCCACCGGCCCGACAATGCGGCCCACCCGCGGGCTGGCCAGCGCCCCCTCGTGGCAAAAGCCGTTGATCACGTCCACAGCCATGACCGCTACCGCGCCAGGGCCTCCGGCCTCTTCGATGGCCTTGTTCAGGTCCAGGGTAGGGCGGCTGTTGTGCCAGTTGACCAGCCAGCCCAGGAAGGGGCGGCTATCGTGGAGTAACTGCTCCAGGTCCATAGTCCACCTCCAATTAGTGTATTTTTTACACTAACGACCGCCAAAAAGAAGAAGCGGTTTTTAGTGTAGATTGCACACTAATTGTACCCGGTCTGGCCGATTTGTCAAGAACGGGGCCGGCCTTGGATCGCAGGGGGCGTTAGGGGAACAGCCGCCGGGCTTTGACCTCGGCCACGGCATCTTCCCGGTAGTGGTACAGGCGGGCGGGGCGGCCCTCGCCGCTGCGGTAGCCGCCGCTTGGCTCGATGATGCCGGCGCTGAGGATCTTGCGCCGAAAGTTGCGTTTGTCCAGTTTTTCGCCCAGGACGATCTCGTAGGCGGTCTGGAGCTCAGAGAGGGTAAAGGTCTCTGGCAGCAGTTCAAAGCCAACGGCCGTGTACTCTAGCTTGTAGCGCAGCCGGGTAAGAGCGTAGTGGAGGATGTCGGCGTGATCGAAGGCCAGGGGCGGCAGGTGGTAGATGGACCACCAGCGCACATACTCCCCATCTTCGGCGGCGCGGGGGACGATGCGGCCGGCCGGCACGACGGCAAAGTAGGCCACCGTGATCACCCGGTCGCGGGGGTCGCGGTCCGGTCGGCCAAAGGTGTACAACTGTTCCAGGTAGACATCGGTCAGGCCGGTCTCTTCCGCCAGCTTGCGGACGGCAGCGGCTTCTAGCGGTTCGGCGGGACCGACAAAGCCGCCGGGGATGGCCCACATCCCTTCAAAGGGCCACTGCCTGCGCCGGACCAACAGCACCTGCAGGTCACCGTGGCGCAGGGCAAAGATAACCACATCCACCGTGACCAACGGTCGCAGCTCTGAGCTGCTCGTTGCCATCTGCCTGCTCCTTGGTGTCTCTGGTACACCAAGTATAGCAGCAAAGTGCCGGCTTGTCAATTCAATTTGTTTATCGCGTGGAGTTCCAGGCCGGGGGCTGCTTGCCCAAAGTGCAGATGTAGAGTTTCCACCAAATGAGATACACCTTCTTACAGAATATTGGCGGAAGCATCACAGTATGGTATAATGTCTTTTGGGAGGCAGCCCGGCGCGGAGCCTTCAAGCCGTTGTTCCTCACCGGCGGGGGAGGCATCGCCCTGTTGCTCCTGTCCGGCCTGGCCACGGCGCACAGCTTGGCCTCGGCTGCCTACCGCCCTGGCATTCCACCCAGCCAGGCGGTCCGCGGTGACCTGGCGCAGGCGACAATGCCGAGTCATCCTACTCTGGAGGAGAATCATGGTTGATTGGTATCAAAAGGAAACAAGTGAGGTCATCTCGCTGCTGAACAGCGACGCCGAGGCCGGCCTGTCCTCGGCCGAGGCCCGGCGCCGCCTGGCCGAGCATGGCCCCAACGAGCTGGTCGAGCGCGGCCTCAGGAGCCCGTGGCGCATCCTGTGGGAGCAGTTAACCGGGCTGATGGTTGTCATCCTCATCGTCGCCGCTGTCGTCTCGGGGGTGCTGGGCGACTGGAAGGACGCCATCGCCATCTTGGCCATCGTCGTGCTCAACGCCGTGCTGGGCTTTAGCCAGGAGTTCCGCGCTGAGAAGGCAATGGCTGCCCTCAAACAACTGGCTGTGCCTACGGTCAAGGTCCGGCGCGATGGCCAACTGGTCGAAATTTCGGCCCGCGATCTGGTGCCCGGCGACGTGGTGCTGCTGGAGGCCGGGGCGCTGGTGCCTGCCGACGGGCGGCTACTGGAGTCGGTCAATCTGCGGGTGGAAGAGGCAGCCTTGACCGGCGAGTCGGAGCCGGTCGAGAAACACGTCCAGGCGCTAGACAAGCCGGACCTGCCGGTGGGCGACCGGCGCAACATGGTCTACATGGGCACCGTTATCACCTACGGGCGTGGCCTGGCGGTGATCACCGCCACCGGGATGAACACCGAGTTGGGCCGCATCGCTGAGCTGATTCAGACGGTGGAGCGGGAGCCGACTCCCCTCCAGCGGCGGCTGGAGCAGTTAGGCAAGGGGCTGACCGTGGCGGCGCTGGCCATCGTCGCCGTGGTCTTTGTGTTGGGCCTGCTGCGCGGCGAGGACTGGGAGTTGATGCTGCTCACGGCCATCAGCATGGCCGTGGCCGCCGTGCCGGAGGGCCTGCCCGCCGTGGTGACCATCGCCCTGGCCCTGGGCGCCCAGCGGATGCTGAAGCGCCAGGCCCTCATCCGCAAACTGCCCGCCGTGGAGACGCTGGGCTCGGTGACCGTCATCTGCTCCGACAAGACCGGGACGCTGACCGAAAACCGCATGACCGTCACCGTACTGGACGTGCTGGGCGAGACCCAGCAGGTGGACACGCTGTTGCAACAGGGCATCCCCGTGGCCGACGCCGAGCTGCTGCCCGGCCAGCGGCCGCCGGTGCGCAGCCTGGGTCTGCTGGCCAAAGCCGCCGCCCTGTGCAACGACGCCAGCCTGGAGCCGACGCCTGAGGGCGGCTACCGGGCCGTCGGCGACCCGACGGAGGGGGCGCTGGTCATCGCCGCTGCTGAGTTGGGCCTGGTCAAGGCCGATCTGGACAAGCGCTGGCCAAGGGTCGGTGAGGTGCCCTTCACGTCCGAGCGGAAACGGATGACGACGGTCCACCGCGTGGGCGTCAGCCCGGAGCAGACCGATGCGCCCTGGTGCTGCGGCGACTATGTGGCCTTTGCCAAAGGCGCGGTGGACAGCCTGCTGGAGATTTCGGAGCGGGTGTGGACCGGCGACGAGGACGTGCCACTGAGCGACGAGCTGCGGGCGCGGATCATGGCCGCCAACGACCGGCTGGCAAGTCAGGGCCAACGGGTGCTGGGTGTGGCCTTTCGCCCCCTGGATGTGCTGCCCGACACGGCCAACGAAGCAGCCCTGGAACAGGGCATGACTTTTATCGGCCTGGTGGGCATGATCGACCCACCGCGCCCAGAGGTGCGCGAGGCGGTGCAGACGGCCAAAGCCGCCGGCATCCGCCCGGTGATGATCACCGGCGACCATCCACTGACAGCGCGGCAGATCGCCTGGGAGCTGGGCATCGCCACCGAGAGTGAGCCCTTGACCGGTCGCGACCTGGCTCGGATGTCGGTGGATGAGCTGGAAAGTGTGGTGGATCAGGTGACGGTCTATGCCCGGGTTTCGCCAGAGCACAAGCTCAAGATCGTGCAGGCCCTCCAGGATCGGGGCCAGATCGTGGCCATGACCGGCGACGGCGTCAACGACGCTCCGGCTCTCAAAAAAGCTGACATCGGCGTGGCCATGGGCATCACCGGCACCGATGTGTCGAAAGAGGCCGCCGACATGGTGCTGCTTGATGACAACTTTGCGACCATCGTCGCCGCCATCAAGGAAGGGCGGACGATTTATGATAACATCCGCAAATTCATCAAGTACACGCTGACCTCCAATGCTGGCGAGATATGGGTCATGCTCCTGGCACCGCTGGTCGGCATGCCGTTGCCGCTGCTGCCGCTGCAGATTCTATGGATCAACCTCGTCACCGACGGCCTGCCTGGCCTGGCCCTGGGCGTCGAGCCGGCGGAGCAGGACACGATGCGCCGCCCGCCGTACCACCCCAAGGAAAATATCTTTGGTCGGGGCCTGGGCCGGCAGGTGGCCTGGGGCGGTCTGTTGATGGGCCTGGTCAGCCTGGGTATGGGCTACTGGACTTGGCGGGCCGGCTGGGGCAACTGGCAGACGATGGTCTTTACCACCCTGACCCTGTCGCAGATGGGCAACGCGCTGGCCGTGCGCTCCAACGAGTCGCTGTTTAAGGTGGGGCTGCTGTCCAACCGGGTGCTGCTGGGCGCGGTGATGCTCACCTTTGTCTTGCAGCTGGCCGTGATCTATATCCCATTCCTGCAAGGGCTGTTCAAAACCCAGGCCTTGACACTGGGCGAACTGTTGCTGAGCCTGGTCCTCAGCACGGTGGTGTTCTGGGGTATCGAGCTGGAAAAGTGGCTGACGCGGCGGAAATAGGCAGCTTCATGATGACCGAAAGGGCAACCATCTCTGTCCACCATCATCGCTCTGGGCAACGAGCAATCCGTTGCTGGGGGCAGGGTGGGCCGGTTTTTGTCGTGAACGCTCGATAGGGAATTGAGTTAACATAATCGCCTATTCAGGTTATACTACGCCTGCGATTTGCAGCTTTTATTCACCATGAAAACCGGCAGGCTTGTTGAACTCGCAGAGGAATTGCGCCTGGTTCTCACCGGGCGCAGTAACCTGCTCGATTCCATCATCCCACCGATTCTCTTTCTGATTCTGAACGTTTTCTTGGGCTTTGAATATGCCATGTGGGGCGCGCTCGTCGTGGCTTTGGCCATGATCCTGCTTCGCTTGTGGCGGCACCAGCCGCTGTGGTATGCGCTTGGTGGGGTGGGCGGCGTCGTCCTGGCCATTGTGCTCTCGCGGTTGTTGGGCCGGGCAGAGGGGTACTTTTTGCCCGGCATTCTTACCAACCTGTTTACGATGCTCGTATGTCTGATCAGTGCACTGGCGGGCCGGCCGATCGTGGCCTGGACAAGCTATGTCACCCGTCGCTGGCCTCTGGGCTGGTACTGGCATCCCCAAGTACGCCCGGCTTATAGCGAGGTCACCTGGTTCTGGTTCGCTTTTTTTGCTGCCCGGCTGTTCTTGCAGGTGACCTTTTTTCAACAGGCAGCGACCGGCCTGCTGGCGGCCCTTAATCTGGTCAGCGGCTGGCCGGCGACCATCGTGCTTCTGGTGGTGAGCTATCTTTACGGAACGTGGCGGTTGCGGGCGCTTGGCGGGCCGAGCGTGGAGGAGTTCAGGGCCGGCGCCCCGCCGCCGTGGCAAGGACAGCGCCGGGGGTTTTAACCCGGATAAAGGAGAAAGACCGACAATGACATTCCTTGAAATCCTCAAACTTCTCATGGCCATTGCAACGATCGTGACGGGCCTGATCTCGCTGATCCGGCCCCGTTCGGTGCAGGGCTTTACCGGCCTGAGCGCCCCTGGCCCGCGCGGCCTCACCGAAATCCGGGCGGTGCTGGGCGGGGCTTTTATCGGACTGGGGGCTGCACCGTTGATCCTGAGCGCACCCGAGGCATACCGGATGCTGGGCGTCACCTACCTGACCATCGCCGTGACGCGGATCATCGGCATTGCCCTCGACAGGTCAACCGAACGGTCGAACTTGATCAGCCTGGCCGTGGAAATTGTCTTTGGGGTCGTCCTGGTCCTGTAGCTGGCAAAAGGCCCTCACCGTGACCAGGTTTCACTGCTGAGACGCAGAAGCGCAGAGGGTTTTGCCAAAGACCTGATCCTCTGCGCTTCTGCGATGGGCTTTAGGCTGTGTGCAGGCTTACGGCCTTACTTCAATGGCCATCGGCGCCGACACCCCGTTCACACCGGGGTTATAGTAGTCGTAGGCGGCGCTGGGCGGCGTTTGGGCCTTGATCGGGTAGCGGGCGCGGATGCGGTAGCCGAATTCCAGCGGTTGGCCGGCTTTCAATCCCTCCAGATAGCAGATGATCTGCCTTCCCGTCAGGTCAAAGCGGCTGAAGCGGGGGCCAGGATAGTCGGTCGGCAGGTCACTGTGGCGGGCTACCAAGTCGGCCAGGTCCTCACTCAACACCTCAAAGCCGGGCGGAATGCCCAGGTCCACGATGGCCTGCCGGGCCGCGCCGGCCTTTAGCTCGACGCGGACCGCGACATTGATGGTATCATTGACGGCCAGCTCCGTCCGGTCGTAGGTGACCTGAATGTCCATGAGCGACTCTTCGGCCACCAGCTCAGGCACCTTGTCCCACGGCAGGTAGTAGCGGGTGCTGATCTGGTACATCAGGTTGCCTTTGCCCTTGACCTGAATCCGCAGCTTGTTCTCGCCTATCACCGGCTTGTCGGTAAAGCTGACCAGTTGTACCACGTCAAAGTTGTCTTTGGTGATCTGGATCGGGTCGGCCTCTTCGCCGTTGAGGCTGATCGTGACGGTGGCGTTGGCCCCCTCGCCGCCTTTGCGCACCGACAGCAGCAACGCCTTGAGGGTCAACACCGTGGCCTGGGTCGAGTGCCAGGTGCCGTAGCTGTCCTTCTGCTGGATCAGGTAGGTGAGCGCCTGGTTGGCAAGATCGGTATGCTGCTCGGACCGGAGGAAAGCATAGGCTGCCAGGGCGGTGGTTTCGATGGAACCGACCTGGCCGGTCGCGCCCATAAAGGTGGCAATGCCGCTTTTCCAGGTTGCCCCGTTGCCCTCAATAGTCGCCATCCCGGCCAGCAGGTCGAGGGCGGCCTGGGTGGTGCTGCCCTGCGGATCGGCGGCGGCCAGGGCGTTGGCCACCAGGGCCAGGGCGTAGGGGTCCTCGGCCTCTTTCCAGAACTCGCGGACATAGTCCACCCCCTTCTGCGTGCCCGATTCGTCCTCGTACCCGGCTTCGGTCAGGGCCCAGACGATATAGGCCGTCACCGGCAGGCGTTCGTTGCCCAGGTTGCTCCAGCTCTGCTCGTGGACCAGCCCTCGGTCGTTCTCCCAACTGCCATCCTCCTTTTGCTGGGAGAACAGCCAGCGGGCAGCGCGGTCCAGAATCGCCTGATCCACAGGATGGACGCGGGCCATGTCGCTGAACTCCATCAAGCCGTAGGCGGTCAGCATCCGGTCGGGCGGTGGATCGCCAAACAGGCTAAAGCCGCCGCCGGCCACCTCGAAGGTGGTCAATCGCTGGTAGCCCAGGTTGATGTACTGCTCGGCTTTCATCTGTACTTCGGGGGCGGCCTGGCCGGTGCTTTTCAGATAGTCCAGCACCAGCACGTTGGGGTAGGTGGTGCTGCTGGTCTGCTCGAAGCAGCCGAAGGGCATCCGTAGCAGGGCGTCCAACCCCTCCACCACCTGGCTCAGGATGCCGGGATAGACCTTGACCAGGATGTGGGCCGTGCCGGGGATGGCCCCTTTGGGGATGGTCACCGTCTTTTCTGTGTCGCCGCTCAGCCGGTCAGAGAAGGTCTCGTCGAACCGCTTGCCGTTGGGCACTATCTGCACATCGTGGCGCAGTGTGGTGGCGTCGCTCATCTTTTCGCCGATGGCCCTGACAATCGGTCGGAAGCGGCCCTCGGTGGCCGTGACCTTGATGGGGAAGTAGACAACCGTCACATCGCCAGAGGCAACCTCCACCGCCTGGGTGGAATTGCCCAGGAAATCGAACCACTCCTGCTTTTCCAGCGTCAGCTCAACGCGCTGGCCGGTTTCGAGATAGTTGTAGACGGCCACCGGCATCGAGACCTCATCCCCCTGGGTCAGGGCCAGGGGCAGGTCAATGTCCACGAAAAAGTCCTGGAAGACGCGCAACGGAGCCGTGGTCGAGCCAAGCCGTCCGTCCTGGGCCGAAGCCAGGGCCGTCAGCCGCCAGGTGGTGATGGTGTGGGCCAGGTCCAGGTCAGCCTGCCAGTGGCCTTGCTTGTCGGTCAAGGCTTCGGGGTTCCAGTACATCGTCTCGGGGAAGAACTGGCGCAGCAGCGGGGCTTCTTGTGGCTGGGAACCATTGGCCTGGTCGCCGGTCACACTCTTTGCCTCCCGTTGGGCGACGGCGGGGGCGGGGGTGGCCATAGGGGCAGCTTCATCAAACATGACTTCTGGCATGGGCATTCCTGCTTGGAGGAGCAGATCGCCCCCGCCGACGCCGACCGGCGCTGCCCTGAACAGGCCGACCGCGATCGGGCCGACGGCCAGGAACAGCGCCAATATCGCCACCAATCCGGCACCGGCCAATGCCCAACCCTCGCGCTTGAAGCCAAAGCCCGCCGCCCGTGCTCCAAAGGCCAGCGGCAGAGCCAGGTAGGTGATCAGGAAGAGGACGATCGTCGGGGTGGGTGGTAGGGAGGCGTTAGAGGCCGCCATGGCCATGGCGAAGAAGGGCAGCAACACAGCGTAGGAGGCCAGCATGACCAGGGCAACCCCCAGGGGCAGCTCTGCCTTGCGCACGGCCCGCACCATCAGGCCAATTCCGCCGATGAAGCCGCCCAACAAAGCCGGGCCGAGGATGCATAACAGCGCCGGGCCGATCTGCTCGATCAGGTAGGAGAGCTTTTCCAGCGGTGTGGAGGCCCATGGCGCATTGGGCAGAGGGATGAGCCACAGGCTGGTGGCGAACCAGATGATGAGCAGCAGCGGCAGGCTGATGCCCACTGCCAGCGAGCGACCCAGCACCCGCTCACGCCACAGCCCGTAGCCCAAGGCAGCCGTGGCGATCAGGGGGATGAGCAGCAGCACAGGGTACATCGTCTTGTAGAGGGTGCCCAGGAAATTTGCCCGGCGTTCTATGGCCATCTGGTATTTGGTGTCGTGAGAGTCGGCGCTCAGTTCAAAGGCGCTGAAGACGATGCTGGCCAGCGAGGCCTTGGCCGCCTTGTTTCGCGCCTCCCGCAGGGCAGCATCGCCTGTCTCTTCCATCAGTTGGGGAAAGGTCAGGCCGTGCAGGTCGAATTTCGGCTCCAGCAGCTCCTTTTCCAGCAGGAAGTAGAGTTTGGCAAAGCCGGGGTCCTGTTCCTGCAGGGCAAAGACCGACTCGTCCACCACTGCCAGCCCCAGGGCCGACTGCACCCCCTTGCCATCCTGGCCGGCTACGTCAATCTGGAGTGTGGCTTTGTCGCCGGGCCGGTAGGTCTCTCTGTCTAGCTGCACATCCAGAGCCAGCTCGTCGGCGGCATCTACGACCACCAAGCGGGTGTCGCGCACGACCCCGCCATTCAGCAGGGGCTTGTAGGCGTGCAGGGCCAGGGTGCCGTACAGGTCGGGGGTCAGGTCCACGGCGGCCGTGGCCCGGCCGTTTTGGATCTCCAGGGCGCGGGTGGAAAGGGTCTGCCCTTCGCGGGTGATGTCCAGGTAGATCGAGCCGCTGCTTTCGGTGGTCAGGACCTCCAGGTTCATCGTCTCGCCCACGCGGTAAGTGGCTCGCTCTGGACGCAGGAGCACCTGCGTGCCCCAATACTGGCCTTGGACATACAGGGTGGCCTGGCCGGTGTGGCCTAGCGCATCCTGGGCGGCGATCTGGATGTTGGCGTAGGGGCTATCGGGCGTCAGGCGTAGCTCACCCAGGCCGTAGGGGCCGGTGCTGGCCTTGTAGTCTATGTCATTGACATAAACGGTCAGGTTGCACTCGGCCGGTGTGCCATCGGGGTAGGCGGTCAGCAGGTAGAGGATATTTTCCAGGCCGGGCTTGAAGGAGCCGCTTTCGGGCGCTGCTTCGATGAGGATGCCTTGTTGGGCTACCGGGATGCGGATGCTCACCTGCTCGGTGTGGGCTGCGTTGTCGGTGACGGCCACCTCCAGGATAAAGTCGGCCACGTTGTTTTCCGCACCGCCGACGAAATAACCCGGCAAGTCGAACTCGAAGCGGAACTTGCCGCCGGCGTCGGTCTTGCCCTTCAGATCGAGCACCTGCTGCCGTTCCACATCGTACACCCAGCCGGCGAGCTGCACCTGGCCGCCATCCACCGGCTTGCCGAAAAAGTAGGCGGCTTCCACCTGGCCGCTGACCCGCTGGCCGGGCCGGTAGAACGTCTCGTCGGTGCTGGCCGTCACCTTGAATTTGGGCAGGACGTAGGGTTTGACAGCGACCGTCTTTTCCGACGTGGTGTTGCCCAGCGTGGCGGTGATCTTGTAGTTGCCGTGGTTCACCTCGTCGGCCAGTTGGAAGGTCCACGAGGCGACGCCATAGTCTGACGTGGTAGCCGTCTGGCGGAAGACCTTGTTGCCCTTGGCGTCGGCCACGGTTACCTCGATGGGGCTGGCGGCGACGGGCTTGCGGTCGAATGCGCCCAGAGCCAGGGCGCGGATCAGGACCTGCTGGCCGGGCTGATACAGAGGCTTGTCGGTGGTCAGCAGTACCTTATAGCTGCGCTCCACCGTGACCGGCTGTTGTAGGGTGTCGCGGCCCAGGTCTGACCTGGTTTCGACGACGATCTGCTGGCTGGGGTTGTCCACCTCGGGGACGGTAAAAGTGACAGTGGTGCGGCCTTGGGCGTCGGTCTTGCCTTCGTAAAGGAGCTTGGCGCGCCCCCCTTCCTTGGGCTGGAGCGATACTTTGACCTCGGCCCCGGCTATCGGACGGCCGTCGTCGTGGTGCCGCACCTGGACATGGAACAAACCCGGCGCGCCGGGGATAAGGCGACTTGTGCCCAAGATAAAGGTATCTTGTTCGCTGATGTGTTCCGGCAGGCGGAGGATGTGAATGGTGATGCCAACCAGGCCGCAGACGATCAGGGCAAGTATAGCGGCCAGGGCAAAGATGGTCCGGCGTTTGGCGATGTGAGACATTTTTACCTCTCCTTTGCTTCTCCTTTGATTGCAACAGCCTTTCGGTTGCAATCTGCTACGGCTAAGACGGCGATGGGGCGTCGTTGGTTCCCTCGTTTCTCCGTCAACTTTTTGCGTGAGAGTAGCGCAACGCTGCAGGAGTTGCGCTACAAGCATTCCGGCTCGTGGGGCCGCCCAGGACAGGGTGTGCGCAAAAAGGTGACGGGTGCCCTTCTGATCCCTTGACAGAGCATCTCCTGGATGTTATACTGGATTCAGGTATACGGCTGTTTGAGAGAGTGGGAAAGGAGGTCCGCAATGCCAGTCATTACGTTATCGCGCCAACGGGGGAGCCTGGGCTCCTACATCGCCCTGGAGGTGGCGCAGCGGTTGGGGCTGTGCTACCTGGATCGGGAGATCATAGACTCGGTCGCGCGGGAGGCCGGCGTTTCGGCAGAGAAGGTGGAGGCCATCGAGGAGCGGGCCGGGCGGCTGGCCCGGGTGTTGCGTCTGTTGGGGGCCCGGCCCAAACTGCCGGCGGTGGCCAGCGCTTCCCTCCGGGAACAGGCGGCCTTTGAGGCGCGGGTGAAGGCGCTGATGGATAGCGAGGGCCTGAGCCGCGAGGCAGCCATCGCTCGGCTGGAAAGCAGCGGCGGATTGGAGTATACGGGCCGGCTGGATTACCTGGACCTGGTTTCTTCCATCATCCTGGAATACGCGGCCAGGGGCGACGCCATCATCGTGGGCCGCGGCGGGCAGATGATCCTGCGCGGTCGGCCGGGGGTGCTCCATGTGCAGGTCATGGCCCGCTTTGAAACCCGCGTCTATAACATCATCGAACGGGAAGGGGTTAAATGGCGAGAGGCCGCCCACCGGGTTCGGCTGGCCGATGAGCAGCGGGCCGGCTACATGCGCCGCTTTTACAACGTGGATTGGCTGGATTCCAGCCTCTACGACCTGGTGATTAGCACCGACCAGATCCCGTGCGATACGGCTGCCGAGATAATCATCCGTGCGGCCAAGGCGGTGGAGGCGACGGCCGGGGCGCAGGCCTGACCCGCTTTGCAGCAGCCTGTAGTTCAAGCGAACGTTCTCATCCCCTGCAGGGCGGTATCACCTGGTGCCACCACATTAAAGATCCGGCAGGCGCTCCTCATTCCTGGGTGACCCGATAGGCGTAGGTGGCCGGTTCTGTCGTGGCCGGGGCCAGGGCCGAGATGACCAGCACGGCGCGGTCCACCTGGCGGCCCAGGCCGGCCACCGTCAACATGCCGTGGTTCCACCTGTCGAGGGCCATCCGCTGCACCCGCGTCTCCCGGCCGATGGTGATGATCTGCACCAGGAACCTTTGGGGAATCTGGTCGGTGATTCGCAGCCAGCCATCGGCCTGCCAGCCATCATCCACTTCGGCGTCGTCGGTGTAGCCCAACTCTGGGATGGAAATCCCATCCAGGCACAGGCCGGGGCGATTGACCGACTCGTCGGTGACGACCTCGAAGCGCAGGTGCACCTGTTGCCCGGCATAGGGGGACAGGTCAAAGGTTTCCTGGACCCAATCCGGCTCTTTGCCGGTACCGCTTATGCCGGTGAACCCTGACCCATAGCTGTTGCCGCTGGGGTTGGTGGAGGTTGTGTGCCGATTAGAAAGCAGCGTCCAGGTCTGCCCGCCGTCGGTTGACACCTCGACGTAGGCATAATCATAGTCGGTTTCCAGATCGTACCACATCCACGCCTGGAGGGTGGCCTGATCCAGGCCGGAAAGGTCAAAGGCGCGGGTCAGGGTGGCATCTCCCTCGTCCCCCCGTACTGCCCACCACTGCAAGTTGCCGCTGCGGGTCTGGTTGCCCACCAACGGCACCAGCAGCGTGCCGGTGAATTCGATGGTGAGGTCTCCTTTGCCCTGTAGCAGGACATAGTCGGCCGCGTACTGATGGACGGCTGCCTCTCGCTGGGCCGGATAGAGGGTGTGCCGGGCGGCGACGCTGGGCGGTTCAAGGCGGAGGGCCTTGTAGCCATAGCGGCCCCTGGCCAGCTTGGGAGCATCCAGATAGTTGGCGATAACCCAGTCGGCAAACAGCTCCTCGAACTGCCGGCCATCCGGGTCAAACTGGGCCAGCACCGCCTCAAAGCCGGCGATGCCGTTGGCCGGCTCGGCCACCAGGTGCCTGACCGCTTCATCGCCAACCTGTTCCAGGAAGTAGGCCAGGAACAGGTAGCTGGCCCCATAGTGCGGTGCTGAATCCTCCAGCGCGGGCCAGGTGGTCAGCTGCGTGTCGGGAGCCAGAAGGAAGGCGATCTCTGACCCGCCGACGTCATAGGCGTTCAGTTGGGCTGCCAGCTCCGACAGGCCTTCATTGACCCACGTCTCTTCATCTCGGTCCATCCACCAGTGGATCATGTGCTGGAATTCATGGGCCAGAATGCCGTCGAAATAGCTATTACCCGGCGAGGCGTTATCCAGGTTGATGTAGAACATCTCATGTTGGTTGGACTGGGGGCGGATCAGGGCCGGGTACTCGTCGGGGCCGGAGAAATACCCGCCGACGCCCGGCACATTGCCCAGGAAAATGTACAGGTGGGGATCGCCGTCCACGCCCGGGGTCCATTCACTGCCAAAGGCACGGCGGTTGGTGGGATAGGTTCGCTCCTCGAACCGTTTTGCCGAACGCTCCAGGGCATCGGCCGGCACCTGGTAGCCCTTTTCGATCCACCAGTAGGCGTGCGGTGTTTCGTAGCGCAGGATGGCCGTCGCAGTAAAATAGGTGTTGGTCTGCTCGTTGTGCAGCCAAAAGACCTCTGCATCGCCCAGGTTATAGTCGGGTGGTGTGGGCGGATTGGTCTCTTGGGCAGGGGCCGACAGGCCCTGAAGGCGGCGAGCCAGGTCCCACAGGTCGCGGGTTGGGGGGGTAGAGTTGGCCACCAGTTGGGCAGTCTCCTCTTCGGCGGGGGTGGCGGGGCGTTGTACCAGGGGAAAGGCCGGGATAGGCTCTTCGGACCAGGACAGGTTGGTTTCGGGAGGGAATAGAAAGTAGTTGGATTGATAATACAACCAGCCTGCCACCCCACACAGGGCCAGGCAGCAGCAGGCTGCCAGGGCCAGGAGAATGCTCACCAGGACAAGCCAGCGGTTACGGTTCATGCTTCTCATTTCCTTCCTGGTCAGGGTATCACTAACGGTGCGACGAACAAGATGCGGGGCCCTGTTGAGCAGAAAATGGTCACAAAAGACCCAACAGGGCCACCTTGCCAGAGGGGCGGGCAAAGAGCTTACGCCAGCGGAATCCGGCCGTCTGCATATTTCAGATCCCTGCGTTGTGTGCGGGAGGTGGACCAGGCTCTACAGCGAACCCTGGAAACACCCACTCGGCCAGTCCAAGCAAGGAGACCGGAATTACCTCAAACCAGATGCGGTACTCGTATGCAATTCCCCATATCAGGATGCCGATGGTGAAGCAGACGGTAATGGTCTTGAGAAGCAATGCTCGCTTGCTCATTATCGGAATGAGAAGAAAGGACACGAGTAGCCCGGCGTTGACAAAAATAGGGTGATTGAGACGCAGGTTTAGCAGATCGCGCAAGTTCAGCAGCACCAGCGGCACCTTTTTGGGAGTCTGCGTAGTCATAGTATAGAACAACTGGGGGTTGTTGGTAATGACATCTATCCCTACCTTGACGGCCACAGCGGCCGCCAGAGCCGCACAGAACCAGGTCAGCCGCTTTGCCCACGTCGCCTCTTCCCAGAACAGGAATGCGACCGACATGAGAATCGCCGTTTCCTTGAAGCCTGTGGCCAGCGGTATCAGAAGCAACAACCAGCGAAACCGTCTTCTGTACAGCAGTGCAACAAATACCGAGAAGCACATGAGGGCAGGCATATCCCAAGGATAGATCCGATTTGAGATCTCCCGTGTGTAATCAAAGGAAACTGCGGCAAACGTTCCGAACAGGAACCAGAGCGACTTGTTCCGCATGGCGAGGATGAAGGCCAGGTTCGCGAGGAACAGCCAGAAAGCGACCCATCTGCCCACAGCGATGGCAAACTTTTTGTCATCCACCAAGACCTGCCCGTCCTCTTCATAGGAAGGCACAAAAAGGCTGGCTGCCATGTTGGAAAATAGCCGCGTGCGCCATTCTTTCCGAAGCGAGTAGCCACTGAGACCCTTTTCGTAGGACAGGAATGTGCGTTGGTTAATGCCACGAGCGGGCGCGACCGCCTTGCCTTGATACCCCAGAGCGATGCACAGGGTTACTGAGATGAACAATGGAACGATGTATGCCAGAGCAACACGATATCCACTCACAATGCGCGGCACAAGACTCATGCTCTACCCTCGACAATCGGATAGGGATCAGACGAGCAGCGCTTAGAGTAATGGGCTGCCTGCAGCCGCCGGCAGCCCATTCATCCAATGGCCTAATAGCTACTTTTCGCCCAGGTACACAGGATCAATTTATTCGATCGGTGTCTTGGAAATGGTAAAGGTACATGCCGGGTCGCCGCGGGCAATGCAGGTGGCTTCGGTTATCTTGAACTGCATACCGCCGGTTCCCCAGTTGACCCCTTCCTGGATAATTCCCAGCGCAGCGTGGCAGATGGGGCTGTCGGCGTGCCGCCCCCAGCAAACAGGGCAACGCTCGATGACATACACAAAATGATCCTCTTGCTCCTCTACATAGCTGATCTGATCGCTGGTAGAGGAGAAGGCCTTGGCCATGGCCCCCAGCCCCACCTTCATTCTGATCCGGAGCGGCAGCAGACGAAAGGCCCTGTCGGCCACTCCAACCATGGCCCCAAAGTTCTTCAACCCCTGGTCAAACGCCTTCCGCCCGGCGCGCAAGGCCAGAGCGCGCCCACCGCGAGGGCCATACATCATCTCCATCGCTTCGTTCAGGTGGGCAAAGTCGGCAAAATCAAACTCTCTGGCCAGGTTGGCCGGTGGAAAGTTGCCGATCAGGTATTGCATATTTGCCAGGTTCAACAAGGCTTTCAAGCCATTGACCCCCATGACCTCTTCGATGGCTTCCAGGTAGATTCTGACGATCAAGTTGGGATAATAATATCCGCTCTTGGGGCGTTCTTCTTGTGACACGTTGTCAATCCTCCTTGTTGCTTTCTCCATTATGCCGGTAGGGCCCCATTATAGCAGATTTTTAGCCAGGCGCAAACCGGCTCCGGTTCAGTGCCATTTACGCAGAGGCACCTGCCAGCAGGGCATCTATTTCTGCTTCGCTGAGCGTTTCCTTCTGGATCAATTGCTGGGCCAGCTTGTCCAGCAGGTCACGGTGCTGGCTCACCACCTCCAATGCGCGGCTGTGGGCCCTGTTGATGATCCGGCGGACCTCGGCGTCGATCTTGCGGGCGACCGCCTCGCTATAGTTTCGATGTTCGGCAATATTTCGCCCCAGGAATACCATCTCCTCGCGCTCGCCAAAGGTCATAGGCCCCAGCTCGTCGCTCATGCCATATTCCATGACCATCTTGCGCGCCAGGTCGGTGGCCCGTTCCAGGTCGTTGCTGGCCCCGGTCGTAACGCGGTGGAACACCACCTCCTCCGCAGCGCGCCCGCCCAACATGGTGACCAATTCGGCCTCGAACTTGCTGCGGTTGGCCAGGTAGCGGTCTTCTTGGGGCAGGGTCATGGTGTAGCCGCCGGCCATACCCCGGGGGATGATGGTCACCTTGCGGGCCTTGTCGGCCAGGGGGGTTTTGGCTGCGGCCAGCGTGTGGCCGGCCTCATGGTAGGCTACGGTCTTTTTCTCCTCTTCGGTGATCACCCGGCTCTTGCGCTCCGGCCCGGCGAGGACCCGCTCGATCGCCTCCTGAAATTCGGCCATATCAATCGTCTTTTTGTTGCGCCGGGCGGCCAGAATAGCCGCCTCGTTCACCAGGCTCTCGATGTCGGCCCCGACAAAGCCGGGGGTCTGGCGGGCGAGGGCGGCCAGGTCCACGTCCTTGCCCAGCGGCTTGCCCCGGACGTGCACGCCGATGATCTTTTCCCGACCCTGCATGTCGGGCCGGTCAAGGACGACGCGCCGGTCGAACCGCCCCGGCCGCAACAGCGCCGGGTCGAGGATGTCGGGCCGGTTGGTAGCGGCGAGGACGATCACGTTGGTATCGGTATCAAAGCCATCCATCTCGACCAGGATCTGGTTCAGGGTCTGCTCCCGCTCGTCGTGCGAACCGCCCAGCCCCGCCCCCCGGTGGCGGCCCACGGCATCAATCTCGTCCACAAAGACGATACAGGGCGAGTTGCGCTTGGCCTGGTCGAACAGGTCCCGCACCCGACTGGCTCCCACCCCGACGAACATCTCTACGAACTCGGAGCCGGAGATGGAAAAAAAGGGGACGCCGGCCTCGCCCGACACCGCCTTGGCCAGCAGCGTTTTGCCCGTGCCGGGGGCCCCCATCAAGATCACCCCTTTGGGGATGCGTGCCCCCAGGGCGATGAATTTCTGCGGTTCTTTGAGGAATTCCACCACCTCGGCCAGCTCTTGCTTGGCCTCGTCCACGCCGGCCACGTCGTCAAAGGTCACGGTCGGCTTTTCGCCGGTGAACATCCGCGCCCGGCTCTTGCCAAAGGCGATCGCCTGATTGTTGGTCCCCTGCGCCTGGCGCATCAAAAAGATAAAGAGCACGGCCAACAGGATAAACGGCAGGAAACTGCCCAGAATCGCCAGCCACTCCCCCCACGGACTGGCCGGTTCGATCTGGATATCCACACCGTCCAGAGCCACGGGGTTCACCCCCAGACCAAGAAGGGTTTTGGTCAGGTCTACCCCCGCCTCTTTGCGCGAGGCAACCGTTTTGCCATCGTCATATTTGATCTCCAGGTCGCTGTCTTTGACCTTGATGGATTTCACCAACCCCTCATCTATGTCGGTCACCACCTGAGAAAGGGGAATCTCTTGTAGGCGCTCCTGCATTGGAAAAAGACCAAAGATCAGCGCGCTGGCCGCGATCAGAATCAAGAGATAGAGGATTGCTCCTCGCAAGTTCATCTTCACCTTTTGCCTCCACCAATCACTGCCATACCAGTGTACTACAATTTATCGCCAAAACCCGTAAGCTACGCTCCCAACAGCCCGGCAAAATTTTTTCTGACCCAGAGGCAAGGACCGCTGTGAGGAAGGCAGCCGGCGACCGTTTCGGCTCCGGGCTTCCCCGCCATGTGGGATCGGCCGCCATCCAAGGGAGCCTGGAAGCTGGTTGATTATACCAAATATCTGCCAAATCCTCCACTTCGGTTCCCCCCCTTGCCGTGCTCCCAAATGCGCCGGCACTGCCCTTCGGCAGGAGATTGAGAGCCGCTGCGGGAGAGGGTTGTGGGGCGCTATAGCGGCGGTAGACCGTTCGCCACAATGGGATCAGGCCCAGCACGGCGGTCAGGGCGACAACGATCAGGAGGATCATAAACCAGTCTATACCCTCCGGCTCTTCGGCCCAGTATTCAGCCTCTGCCCTCACATCGTACCTCTCTGCCGTTTGGGGGATGGCGGGCGGCCGCGCGGCAGGGGCGGGCCTGACCGAGACACGGGGCGGGGGCGTCGCTTCCGCAAGCCAGGGGGCGAGCTGTGAGCGCAGGATGTGGGCCAGTTGTCCGGCATTCCGGTAGCGAACAGCCGGTTCCTTGGCCAAGGCCTTGTGGATGATTTGCACCAAGGGCAGCGGAGTGTCGGAACGCAGGACCTGGAGCGAGGGGGGGGCCTGGCGCAGGTGCTGCATGGCCAGGGCGGTCTCGTTAGGGCCGCGGAAGGGTGGCCGGCCGGTCAGCATTTCATATAGCAGCGAGCCGATGACATACACATCCGACGCGGGGTGCACCTCCTCCCCGGCGGCCTGCTCAGGCGAGAGGTAAGGGAAGCGGCCCCACGGCTGGCCCGGTGGCGCAGATTCCGGCCGCAGCGCCGGCAACAGCCCGGCATCGGTGATGATGACCTGCCCCTCTTCGGTGAGGCGGATGCTATGGGGCGACAGCCCTCCGTGAACCAGCCCAGAGCGATGCGCCGGAGCCAATACCTCACAGATTTGGATGGCAATCCTCAGGGCGACATCCAGCCGCAAGGGGCCGGCCCGCGCCAGCAGCTCAGCCAGGCTCTGACCTTCCACCTGCGCCCGGACCAGATAGGGCTGTCCGTCGGCCAGGCCGACGTGCTCAAAAGGGATCAGCGCCGCCAACGCCAGGTCGCTCACCTTCTGGGCAGCCCGAAGGAGCTGGTCAAGCAGCCCGGCCCCGCTCCCAAAGCGGTGCGACAACAGCAGCACGACGACCAGCTGCTCGTGCTGTGTGTCGTAAGCTTTATATTCCGTCCCGATGTCCAGCGTGGCCCCATCGGAAACGATCCGATAACGACCGTCCAACACCTGGCCGATGGACAACATTCTGTTCCCCTATCTTTTGCCTGCTAACGTTTGACCTATTGTACACCAACTCGCGCCTTGTGACAAACAGGATTGGCACAAGGTCGGAAGGTCTGGTATAATGACCCTACACCGGGTTCAGAGGTGAAAGGGGCAAAACCTTATCATGCGATCTATGTTGATCGTCAATCCCACTTCCGGGCCGTGGGATGTGCGACGCGAGCTGCCAGTTGTGCTCAGCCATCTGGAAGATCACGGCTGGCGAACGACGCAGCACCTGACCGAACGGCCCGGCGAGGCAACCGATCTCGCCCGCCAGGCCGTGGAGCAGGGGCTGGATGCCGTGTTCGTGGTAGGTGGCGACGGCACCATCAACGAGGTGATCAACGGCCTGGCCGAAAGCCCGGTGGCCCTGGGGGTGTTGCCCGGGGGCACAGGCAATGTGTGGGCCAAGGCGTTGGGCCTACCCACCCGCTCGCCAATCCATTGGCTGCCCATTGTGGACGCGGTCAAAGCTCTGGTGCCGGGCACCTCCCGACGCATTGACCTGGGGCGGGCCAACGGGCGCTATTTTTTGCAGTGGACCGGCCTGGGCCTGGATGCGGAGGTAACCTATGCTATGGAGCCGCGCACCCGCCGCCAGCGACGGCTGGGAGCGTTGGCCTACATCGTCGCCGGGGCGGCCACGGCGGTCAACATGGCCGGCATTCGCACCCGCATTATCATAGACGGGCAACGCTTTTACCGCCGTACCATCCTCATCGTCATCAGCAACTCGCAGCTGTATGGCGGCAAGGTACGCATCGCCACCGACGCCCGCCTGGACGATGGCCTGCTTGATGTGGATATATTCTCCGGCAGCGGCTTTGTCTCTGTGCTGCGGACGGCAGCGGGCGTCATCACCGGCCTGCACGTCCATGACCCGCGCCACAGTTGGTACCGTGGCCGCACCATCTATATCGAGGCCGACAAGCCGATGGCCGTTCACGTGGATGGCGAGCCGTTCGGCTTTACTCCGTTGGAGTGCGAGGTGGTGCCCCAGGCGCTGACGGTCTTGATCCCCTGGCATACGCGGCCCGAAATATTTGCCGAGTAAGGGTTTGCCCAGAACGCAGAGGGGGCTGATTGTTGGGAACCTCTTTCCGTGCCCTCTGCGCCTCCGTGGCCCTATGTGCGCGATACAAGTAGCTCAACTCCGCAGGAGTTGCGCTACTCACGCAAAAAGTTGATGCCCGCCCTTGTACCTTTGGCCTATTGTCATCCCGCCCGAAAGCTGATATAATGGCGCTACATGATCCATGGATGGCGAGGAGGAATCGAGGTGAAAGAAACTGTTGCGGCGGTTTACGAACAAGGTATGTTACGCCTCCTGACACCGCTGTCGCTTCCGGAGCGAACTCGGGTTCAGATCAAGATCGTCGCCGAGCTGCCCAGCACCGACGAGGAGCGCCAGCGAGTGCGTCAGGCTCTTTTGGAAGCCGGCGTGATCCGGCCACATTCTCAGATCGAGTCTGTTCAGCCGGTTGATGAAGCCGAATTGGCAGCGGTAGCCAAGAGGCTGGCTTCTGCTGGATCCCTCTCGCAGCTTATCATCGCCGAACGGGAAGGACGATGACGACCTACTACTTGGACAGCAGCGCCTTGGGCAAGCGATATGTTCAGGAACAAGGAAGTGAGTGGATACGCGCCCTGACCAATCCCTTGGCTGAACACACGCTGCTTACAGCGCGCATCTCTATGATCGAGATATACAGTGCCCTGGCGCGGCGTCGCCAGGAAGGTTCTGTGTCGCCAACCGACTGCGATACCGCAGCGCAGGCGTTCGCGAGCCATAGCGCCACCCAATATGAATTCGTCGAGCTGGATTTGAACGTGGTGAATATCGCTCGCAGCCTGTTGGGACGACATCTTTTACGCGCTTATGACGCTGTCCAGTTGGCCTCGGCCCTGCTGGCAAATCGGATACTCCAAGCTGCCGATTTGCCTTCGCTGATCTTTGTCTCAACGCAGTGGCCGACGCGGAGGGGTTGATTGTAGACAATCCCAACCAGCACCCGTAAATAGCGACCGAGGTCGCGCCTTAAGAGCAGTTGGCCGGGCGTCCTCCTACGAGGACGCCCCAACCGACGGCGCAGGTGGTCGGTCGGCGCGGTGGGGATACCCCTCGCGGGTATCCAAATACCCTCTCAGGTGCAACTTCAACCGCCCGGCTGAGCAGTCACCGCCCTTGTACCTTTGGCCTATTGTCATCCCGCCCGAAAGCTGATATAATGGCTGTAGAGAGGCAGACCATGCTCGACCGGATGATCCAAACCGAAAACCTGACCAAGCGCTTCCCCTGCTCCACAGCCGGGGCAGAGCGGGGGTGCGCTCCGCCGGACGAGAAAAGCGGCAGCGGCGAGGCCCAGACCTGGTTCACCGCCGTGGATGGGGTGACCCTCGATGTGGCTGCAGGCGAAATCCTGGCCCTGCTGGGCCCCAACGGTGCCGGCAAGACGACCACAGTGCGTATGCTGGCGTCTATCCTCACACCGAGCGCCGGCTGGGCGCGAGTGGCCGGCTTTGACACGGTGCGGGAAGCCCGGCAGGTACGCCACGCCGTCGGCCTGCTGACCGAGTTCCCCGGCCTCTACCTGCGGATGCGGGCCGACGAGTACCTGGCCTTCTTTGGCGAGCTGCAGGGCCTGTCGGCTGCTCACATCCGCCACCGCATCGAAACCCTGACCGAACGGTTTGGCCTGGCCCAGGCCCGCCGCCAGCGTCTGGCCGAGTATTCCAAGGGGATGCGGCAAAAGCTCGCCCTTATCCGAGCCATGCTCCACGATCCGGCGGTGCTGCTCCTCGACGAGCCGACCTCGGCGATGGACCCCCACAGCGCCAAACAGGTGCGCGACGCCATCCTCGACCTGCGGAGCGACCGGCGCACCGTCCTGCTGTGCACCCACAATCTGACCGAAGCCGAGTTGCTGGCCGACCGGATCGCCATCATCCGCCGCGGCCAGATTGTTGCCCTCGACACCCCGGCGCGCCTCAAAGCGCAGCTACTCGGCCCGCCGCTGCTGGAGGTGCGGCTGGCTCACTCCCTGGATGGCTATCTCCCCCATCTCACCGACCTGGTGCAGGTCAAAGAGCGGGGCGACACCTGGTTTCGCTATTGCACACCGTCACCCGAAACAACCAACCCGGCCCTCCTGGCCCGCCTTGCCGGCCTGGACGCTCGGGTGCTCACCCTGAGCGAAGTGCTCCGCAGCCTGGAAGATGTTTACCTGCGCATCGTGACCGAAGAGGAGGAAGAAGGGCATGGCCGTTGAATCGCTGCCGAGCCTGACCGCCGGCCGGGACCGATCCAACCTAAGGATCGTATGGATTATCGCCCGCCGCGAGCTGCGCGATACGATACGCGACTGGCGTATCGTCAGCCCCATCGTCATCCTGACCCTCCTTTTCCCTTGGCTGATGAACTGGACGGCGCAGATAGCCATCGAATTTGTCCAAAAACGTGAGGCAACCATTATCGGCGAGCGGCTGATCCCGTTCCTGCTGATGATCGTCGGGTTTTTCCCCATCTCCTTCTCATTGATCATCGCCCTGGAGACGTTCGTGGGCGAAAAGGAGCGGCACAGCATCGAGCCGCTGCTCTCGATGCCGATCACCGACCTGGAACTGTACCTGGGCAAGATGATCGCCGCTACGGCGCTGCCCTTGCTGGGCAGCCTCCTGGGCATTAGCGTCTACCTGGTCGGGCTGTATCTATCTATCGGCTGGGCGCCGACGCTGACACTGCTCGTCCAGATTCTCCTGCTGAACATCGTTTCCGCCCTGGTGATGGTTTCTGGGGCGGTAGTTGTCTCCAGCCAGACCACCAGTGTGCGGGCGGCCAACCTGCTGGCCAGCTTTATCATCGTGCCTATGGCTATCCTGATCCAGGGCGAAAGTGTGGTCATGTTCTGGGGCAATTACCGGGCGCTGTGGATCATTGTCGTTGGGCTGGTCGTGGTCATGCTCATCCTGATCCGTATGGGGGTCAAGACCTTCAACCGTGAAGAGATTCTGGGCCGAGAGATTGATGAGCTGAACCTGAAACGCACCTGGCGGCTATTTCGCCACTTTTTCGTACAACCGCCAGCGGGTGAAAGCGGGTGCGGAGCTGGGATTGGCACTCCCCCCGGCCGTGCCGCCATCGCTCCCCTGCGCTTGCTCCGTTGGCTGAAGCGGGTCTACCGCCACGATCTGCCCTGCCTGCTGCGCCGCAACCGGATACCGGTGGCCATTGTCGTCCTCTTTGTAATCGTGGCGGCGGGCATCGGGTGGGCCTATGTGCGCAAATATCCACTGCCCCAAGGATCGCTCCAACTGGAAACCCTGTCGCAGCAGGATTTCGGCTCGTTGCCTGATGTTAGCTTTCTGCCTTCCCTGACGACAAGGGGCATTTTGGTGCACAACGCCCAGGTGCTCCTATTGGGCGGGCTGGCGGCCATCATCAGCTTGGGGGTATTTGCCATTCTCATGCTGATGGTGCCCATCGCCTTGGTGGGCTTTTTCGCCGGGCAGGTGGCCTGGCTGGGCTACAACCCGTTGACCTTCCTGGCAGCCTTTATCCTGCCCCACGGCCTGTTCGAGATACCGGCGGCCATCGTCGCCACCGCCTTTGCGCTGCGGATCGGGGCCTCCCTCACCGCACCGCGTGAGGGCCTGACGGTGGGTGAGGGGCTGGTGGCAGCCATCGCCGATTTTGTCAAAGTTTTCCTCTTCCTGGTCTTGCCCTTGCTGCTCGTCGCGGCCTTTATCGAAGCCAACCTGACGCCCCAGATCGTGTTATGGGCCTACGGGAACTGAGCCGTGCCCGACCTGATCGTCCTTGGCACCGCTGCCTCGGTGCCCGATGCCGAACATGATACGATCGGTCTGGTGTTGCGCGGGCCGGATTGGGCTGTGCCTGTGGACTGCGGCGGCAGCCCTGTGCACAAGCTGGCCCGCCATGGTGTGAGACCGGACCATATCCGCGCCGTCATCCTGACCCACTGCCACGCCGATCACCTCTATGGCCTGCCGATGTTGGTGCAGGGCCTGTGGCTCAACGGGCGAAAAGACCCCCTGCCCCTCTATGGGCCGCGAGAGACCCTGGCCGTAGCCCACCGGCTGCTAACTCTATTTCAGTTGACCAGACAGCCGGGGATGTTCGTCCTGGAATGGCGGTCGGTGCCCCTCGTGCCGGGGTGCCGGGTGCTGGACATAGAGGGGGTGCGGATCACCGCCACGCCGACGGTCCATGCCGACGTGCAGACGATAGCCCTGCGCTTCGACTGTGTGGCTACCGGTCGGTCCATCGTCTATTCATCCGACACAGAACCCTGCCCGGTGTTGATCCGGCTGGCTGCCGGCGCCAGCCTGCTGCTGCACGAGGCAACCGGCAACTACCGGGGCCATTCCTCGCCGGCCGGAGCAGCGGCGGTGGCCCGCCAGGCGGGGGCGGCGCGCCTGGTCCTTATCCACTATCCGGTGCAGGGGGTGGACCTGGATCGTTGGCGGCTGGCCGCCAATGAATTTCCCGGCGAGGTGGCTCTGGCCAGCGACGGCGATCTCTTTTCCCTGTAGAGCGGGCCTGTCGGGCTAAACAAGGGATTCAGCAAGTCAGGTGCAGCGCCGCCACCACCCGCCGACCGGCGGCGGCCATCTGGTTATAGGTCTGGCAGGCGATGTCTGTCGGCTGGGTAATGAGCTGCACCTGCCGCGCCGTCAGGGCTCTCTCTGTCTCAGGCAAGACGACCAGCCGCCCATACGCACCGCTGCCTACCACCAGCACCTCCGGCGGATCGGCCAGCACGTCGGCCAGGTCGGTCACGGCCAGCTCGTGCCCCTCCGTCCGCCACCAGTCGGCCACTATCCGGTCGGGCAGGATCAACAGGTCGCGCCGGTAGACCTGGCCGTCTATTACGATCCGGCCAAAATCGTACTCCTCAATCATCGCTTCCTCCACCACCTCATAGCCGATGGGTAAAAACCCTCTGCTCCAGGGCCCCATTCTCGGGCCGGGCGAGGCCCTGCAGATGGGGACAATAGTGAGTATAACACTAACGCAGAGCAAAGGCAACAGCCGAGAGCGTAACATCCTGGGGACATACAGGGTGCAGAAACCGGCCCTCGGGAAGTAGGACAACTCCGCAGGAGTTGTCCTACTGACTTGTGACGCTCCCCAACAGCCACTTTCGCCGTGGAACGGCTTTGTGGTATAATAAAAGAGGAGGCAATATTGCGACAATGACGAATTTACTACTGATCCGACATGGCCTTAATGACTGGACTGGCAAGCGCCTGCCCGGCTGGACGCCGGGCATCCACCTGAACGATCAGGGGCGCGCTCAGGCGGCTGCCCTGGCCCGGCGATTGGCCGGGGTGCCGCTGGCGGCCATCTACAGCAGCCCCCTGGAGCGAACCCTGGAGACGGCCCACCCCCTGGCCGAGGCCCACGGCCTGACGGTCCAGGTGCGCGAGGGGTTGGGCGAGGTCCATCCCGGCGACTGGACAGGCCGGCTGCTGGAGGAGCTGCAGGGCGATGAGCTGTGGTCGGTCATGCAGGCCTATCCCGGCGGGGCCCGCTTTCCCGGCGGCGAATCGCTGCGCCAGGCCCAGGCCCGCATGGTGGCCGAGCTGGATGCCATCCGCGAGGCCCATATCGGCCAGACGGTTGCCGTCGTCTCCCACGCCGATCCGATCAAGATGGCGGTGGCTCACTATATCGGCCTGCCCCTGGACCTGTTCCATCGCCTGACCATCGCTCCGGCTTCGGTGACGGCCATGACTTTCACCCGTCTCGGCCCGCGCCTTCTCGGCCTGAATCTGACCGATTCTTTCCCTTACTTTGAGGAACTATGACCAAGCCCTTTGTAGTCTTTGACCTGAATCCGGTGGACCGTATCACCACCGATGCCATCGGTGAACCTGGGAAGCGTGTATTCTATCTGCAAGCGCGCCAGGGGAATCGCCTGGTGACGCTCATCTGCGAAAAAGAGCAGGTAGTTGCGCTCACCATTGCCATAGACCACCTGCTCCTGGCGCTTGCTGGCGGCAATGCCGATGCCGTCGTCGAGCCGGACCCGGCCATTGAGGGGCAAATGGAGCTGGAATATCCCCTGGAACCGGCTTTTCGTGCCGGGCAGGTGAGCCTGGGCTACGACCAGATCAGCGGGCGGCTGGTTATCGTCGCCTACGAGCTATTGCCGGAAGGCGACGAATCCACGCCGTCTATCGCCCGCTTCTGGGCCACGCCGGCTCAGATGCGAGCCTTTAGCATTCGGGGGCAGCAGGTGGTAGCTGCCGGGCGGCCTATCTGCATCATGTGCGGCCAGCCCATTGATCCCGATGGCCACTTTTGCCCTCGCAAGAACGGCCATCGCACGTGAAAGGCCCGACACCTGTGCGGCGGTTTCCCGAACCCTCGCCAGGGCTTATCCTGCACCTGCTGTCTACCGGGGAGATCGAGGTTGAGGGCCTGATCCCGTGGAGCTCCAACGTCACGCTTTTGGTCACCGTGCGGGATGGCGAACAGGCCACGCCGGCCATCTACAAGCCGCAGCGGGGCGAACGCCCCTTGTGGGACTTTCCCTACGGCACCCTTGGCCGGCGTGAGGTGGCGGCCTACCTGGTGTGCGAAGCCCTGGGCTGGGGATTCGTCCCGCCCACTGTGCTGCGCCAGGGGCCCTACGGCTGGGGCTCGGTGCAGCTTTTTATCCGCGCCCGAGAGGATGCCCACTTTTTCACCATCCGGGACGATCCGGCCTACACCCACGATCTGCAGCGGCTGGCTGCGTTCGACATCATCGCCAACAACGCCGACCGCAAGTCGGGCCACTGTCTGGTAGATGAAGAGGGGCAACTATGGGCCATTGACAACGCCCTTACCTTCCACGCCGAGCCCAAACTGCGGACCGTCATCTGGGACTTTGTCGGGCAGCCCCTACCGGCCGACGTGCTGGCCGACCTGCGGGCCTTGCAGAAGGCGCTGGGCGAGGATGCACCGCTCGGCCAGGCGGTGGCGTCTCTGTTGAGCCAGGAGGAGGTGGCGGCCCTGCGCCGCCGCCTGCGGCGGCTGATCCGGGCCGGCCGCTACCCGGAACCGGGGCCGGGTCGCCCGGTTCCCTGGCCGCTGGTCTAGCCCAAGGGTCGGGCTGCCCTTTGTCAACCCAGCGGTCTGATAGTTCTTGAACCTATCCTGATAGCTTTTGACAGGCAGATTGTGCTATTGTATAGGTACCCCTGATGGGGATAAAGGGGCTCGGCGGAGCCCTTTTGTGTTCTAGTTGGGAGTGTAGAGTATTGACCATGCTTATGAAGCCGATACGGGAAGTGGGGATCGTCGGCTATGGGGCTTACGTGCCCCGTTATCGCCTGCCCGGCCGCGAGGTGGACCGCATCTGGAACGATGGGCAGGCAGGATCGCCGGTCCAAGAAAAATCGGTGCCGGGATTGGATGAAGACACCGCCACCATGGCCATTGAAGCGGCGCGCAACGCATTGGCCCGGGCCGGCGTCGATCCGGCTGCCGTCCGGGCGGTGTGGGTGGGCAGTGAGTCGCCCCCTTACGCTGTCAAACCCACCTCGACCATCGTTGCCCAGGCCATCGGTGCAGTGCCGGCCACCCAGGCTGCCGATTGGGAGTTTGCCTGTAAGGCAGGCACCGAGGCCTTTCAGGCGGCCATCGCCCTGGTCGGTTCGGGCATGGCCAACTACGCCCTGGCCATCGGCGCCGACACCGCCCAGGGCCGTCCCGGCGACGCGCTGGAATTCACCGCCGGGGCCGGCGCTGCCGCCTATCTCCTGGGTCCGGCCAAGGATAGCCTGGCCGTTATCGAGGGCTCTTTTTCTTACGTGACCGACACCCCTGACTTTTTTCGGCGGCCTTACCAGCACTACCCCCAACACGGCCACCGATTCACCGGCGACCCGGCCTACTTTCAGCATATCTTGTCGGCTGCCCGGCAGTTAATGAACTTGCTGGGTACCACACCGGCTGACTATGCGGCGGCGGTGTTTCATCAGCCAAACCCCAAGTTCCCGGAACAGGTGGCCAAGATGTTGGGGTTCAAGCCGGAGCAAACCCGTACCGGCCTTCTCTGCCCGCTGGTGGGCAATACCTACGCTGCATCTGCCTTGTTGGGCTTGACCGCTGTTCTCGATGAAGCCCGGCCCGGTGACCGGGTGCTGCTGGTTTCCTACGGCTCCGGGGCAGGCAGCGATGCCATTTCCCTGCGCCTGACCGAGGGCATCCAGGAACGCCGTGACCGGGCACCGCACACCCGCGCCTACATCGAGCGCCGCCAGGTCATTGATTATGGAACGTACGTGCGCTATCGCAAAAAGCTGTATATGCACTAATGCCCAATATGGTATGGTATTAGAGATTGGTGACTTATGCGGGATGTGAGTATCATTGGCATAGGCCAGACGCCGGTAGCCGAGCACTGGGACCGGTCGCTGCGCCATCTGGCGGGAGATGCAATCCTGGCAGCAATGGCCGATGCCGGAATTGAGGCGCAGGCCATTGATGCCCTGTATGTGGGCAACATGCTGTCGGGCTTGCTCACCGGGCAAGAGCATTTGGGGGCCTTGATCGCCGACTTTGTGGGGCTGCGGGGCATCGAGGCGGTCAAGGTAGAGGCCGCCTGCGGTTCAGGGGCAGCGGCGCTGCGTCTGGGCTACGCGGCCGTAGCCGGTGGGATACATGATTTCGTCATCGTCTGTGGCGTGGAAAAGATGACCGACACGGTCAATTCTGAGACGACGACCGGCCTGGTGACAGCCGCCGACGCCGATTACGAATCAATCCACGGCGTGACCTTTGTCAGCATCAACGCCCTGTTGATGCGGCGGTATATGTACGAGTATGGCGTGCGGCACGAGGAGTTTGCCCATTTCACGGTCAATGCCCACCGCAACGCCGCCGGCAACCCCAACGCCATGTTCCGCAACCCGGTCACGGTTGAGCAGTTCAGCCGGGCACGGATGATCGCCGATCCGATCAACCTGCTCGATTCGTCGGGCATCGGCGATGGGGCGGCAGCGGTGGTGTTGTGCCCGACCAGCATGGCGGGCGAATATCGGCGGAACGGAGCGGTGCGCATCCGGGCCTCCACCATGGCCACCGATTCCCTGGCGGTCCACGACCGGCGCGACCCGCTATGGCTGTCGGCGGCAGAGGCTTCGGCGTTCAAGGCCTACCAGCAGGCACGGATCGGCCCGCGCGACGTGGACCTGTTCGAGCTGCACGATGCCTTTACGATTATGGCTGCCTTGAGCCTGGAAGCCGCCGGCTTTGCCGAACGGGGCAAGGGGGTCTGGCTGGCCCAGGCAGGCGAGATCAGGCGCGAGGGGCGCATCCCCATCTGCACAATGGGTGGGCTAAAGGCCCGGGGGCATCCGGTCGGTGCGACCGGACTATATCAGGTGGTCGAGGTGGTCCAGCAGCTCCGCGCCGAGGCCGGCCCCAATCAGATCGCCAATGCCCGGCTGGGCATGGCGCAGAACATCGGCGGCAGCGGAGCGACCGTGATCACCCATATCTTGGAGGCGCAGGATTGACCGCCTGCCAGATGGACTTGAGCCTGTTGTCCACAGCTCAAGCCGGAGAGAGGACAGAAAAAATAGGACCTTTGGGGGATTGAAATTGTGATCCCCCCAGCGTATAATGGATTTATTCGGGAGGAAATAAATGAATATACCACGATATTGGCGATTGCAAAAGCAGCGGTATGCGTTGGTGGGCGAAGTATGTAATCGGTGCGGGGCCAAGCTGTTCCCCCCACGGGATGTTTGCCCGGAGTGCAGCCAGCCTGCCTACGAGCCTTATACCTTCAGCGGCAAAGGCACAGTCTACTCCTATTCGACGGTCTATCAGGCACCGGCCGGTTACGAAGAGTTTGTGCCGTATACCGTCGCCCTGATCAAGCTGGACGAAGGGCCGCTGGTGACAGCACAGCTCACCGACGTGGACCGGGACGAAATCGAGATAGGGATGCCGGTGGAGATGGTCACCCGCAAATTACGCGAAGAGGGGGAGGAGGGGATGATCGTCTACGGCTACAAGTTTCGGCCCTCCGGCCTTGTTCTGTCGCGTCAACCCGCACCAGCCGGGTGAGCAGATGGTTTTTGACCGACCCACCTGACAATCTGGCGCTTTATCTCCAACAGCGCACGCCGTTCCTCGCCTGCTTGAGGAACGGCGTTTTGCTGTAAGGGCCTGTCAGAACGACAGGCGGAACCAATCGGTGCCGGTGCAGGTGCCGCACACCAGCAGAATAAAGATGAACAGCAAGATCAGCCCGCAGCCCATGCCCGTGCACGACGCCCCCCGCCCAAACCCAAAGCGGTCCTGCAGCCAGTCAAAGACGGCGGTGATGATCGCCAGCCGAAACAGCCCTCCTAAACATCCCGGTCGTTGGTTCATCGTTTTTTTCTCCTTTTCACTTCGGCCCGAAAGAAAAACGTCAAGGGCAATCTGCGATTCCCTTGACGTTTATACGCTGAGTGCAACCGAAAGTTGCGGGCCAGGAACGCGCCGAAAGAGCCCTGTTTGAACCGCAGAGGCGCCGAGGATGCGGAGGTTTTCAGACGATAGCCATCAGATTCTCTGCATTCTCTGCGACTCGGCGGTGAACCCCCGGCACCTTTTCAGCAATCCCCTAAAAGAGAGCCGCCAGCATCTGCATCGAGTCGGTGGTCAGGCGGATAAAGGGCTGGGGGTAGAGGCCCACGATCAGGATGCCGATGGTGGTCAGGGCCAGGCCAAAGCGCAGGCTGACCGGCACGGTCACCGGTTGGGCTTCCTCCTCAGCCGGCTCGAAGAACATGTAGCGCACCACGTTCAAGTAGTAGAAGGCGCCAATGACGCTGGTGATAATGCCGACGATGGCCAGGGTAAAAGTCAGCGGCACGCCTAACTGAAGGGCGGCTCCAAACACAAAGAACTTGCCCAAAAAGCCAGCCGTGCCCGGCACACCGGCTAACGATAGCAGGGCGACAAGCAGTACCCCGGCTACCACCGGCGAGCGGCGGACCAGGCCCCGGTAATCAGAGATCGCGGTCGAACCGGTGGCATTCTCGACGGCAATAACCGCCGTAAAAGCTGCCAGGTTGGTAAAGAGGTAGGCAAAGAGGTAAAAGAGCGTGCCGTTCCCCCCTAAAAATGCATCATCCCGGTCTAACGTCAGGCAGATGAAACCGATAACGATGTAGCCCGCCTGGGCGATGCTAGAGTAGGCCAGCATCCGCTTGATGTCGGTCTGGCGCAAGGCGATGAGGTTGCCCAGGGCCATGGAGATGATGGACAGCGCCCCGAGGAAGGTCATCCAGCCGATGCCCCAGCGCAATTCGCCCAGAGCAGTCAGCAGCACGCGCATCAGAATGGCGAAACCGGCTGCTTTGGAGCCCACCGACAGAAAGGCGGTCACCGGCGTGGGCGCTCCCTCGTAGGTATCGGGGGCCCACTGGTGAAAAGGAGCCAGCACGATCTTGAAGCCAAAGCCGGCCAGCAGCGGGATGATGGCCACCACCGCCAGCCAGTGCAATGCCTGATCGCCGGCCAGCAGCACCGCCGCGATCTGGGCCAGGTTTGTGGTGCCCGTCGCCCCATAAAGGAGCGACATGCCGTAGAGCATCACCGCCGAGGCCACTGCACCGTAGAGAAAGTACTTGAGGCCCGCCTCGCCAGATTTTAGATCACCCCGCAGGTAACCGGCCAGTACATAGGAGGTGATGCTCAGAAACTCCATCGCCAGGTAGAGGGAGATCAGGTCTGTGGCCGATGAAGCCAGGCAGATGGCCAGCCCAGCAAAGAGGAGCAGGGCATAGAACTCACCCCGATAGGGCGTGCGGCCCTGGAGATAGGGCACTGCTGCCAGCAGCACCAGCCCCACGGTGCCCAAGGTGATGATTTTGAAGAACAGAGCAAAGGGGTCCACGGCCATCATAGCCAAGACGGTAGTTGGCGGGGTACCCCATAGCAGGATAGTGGCCAACAACGCGCCCCCTACCCCCACCAGGGCCAAAGCCGGCACCCACCACGTCTTCCGGCCCTCATCACGCCAGATCAGGTCCACGCACAGCACCACCAACCCGGTGAACAGCAAGATCAGTTCGGGTGAGAGCAGTTGCAACATTTCTCCCAGGTTCAAGACTCACCTCCCGTTGCCAAGGCACAAATGAGCGAACCGGCTAATGAGCCCACGCCCCATTTGCCCTTATCCACCAAATAGCCTCTGGGCAAAGCTGTTGAAAAACTCGATGATGGGCGTAGGGTAGACGCCAAAGCCGATCATGAACAGCACCAAAGGCCACATCGTCACCTTCTCGAAAGCCAGCATGTCGGTCAGTTTGGCACCGTGGGTCACCTCCGTCCACTTTTTCGGGTCAAAGTCACCCAGGAAGACATGCTGGACGATCTTCCACAGGATATAGGCGGCTGTTACCACCACGCCGAGGACACCGATGGCCGCAAAGACAGGCATGATCTCAAACGCGCCCCGGAAGACAAAAAACTCGGCCCAGAAGCCGGCCAGTCCCGGCAGGCCCAGGCTGGCCAGCGCGGTGACCATAAAGATGCCATAGTAGTAAGGCGTCACCTTGCTTAGGCCGCCAAAGTTCTGCAAGTCGCGGGTGTGGGCCCGCTCGTAAATCACGCCCACCAGGAAGAACAGGCCGCCGGTGATGATGCCGTGGTTGAACATCTGCAACGACGCACCGTTGGAAGCCATAGCCGCCGCGTCTTGCCACTTGTCCACCCCCCAGGCGGCGGCCCCTGCCGCCAGGCCGAGCATCACGTAGCCCATGTGGCTCACCGAAGAGTAGGCGATCAGCCGCTTGAGGTCCCATTGGGCCATACACACCAGCGCCCCGTAGACGATGCTGAGCAGCGCCAGGATGGGGATGATCGGCACGGCCGTGCTGAAATATTTGAACTGCTCAGGAAAGATGGGCAGGGCAATGCGCATCATGCCGTAGGCTCCCAGCTTTAGCAAGATGCCCGCCAGGATGACACTACCGGCAGTGGGCGCGGCGGTATGGGCATCGGGCAACCAGGTGTGGAACGGCCAGAGGGGCACCTTGATGGCAAAGGCGATAAAGAATGCCCAAAAAGCCAGCGTGGCAAGCCACGAGATGCCGTTGAACAAATAGCCCACCTGCGCCAGCTCCAGGATGTCGAAGGTGCCGTGGTAGAAGTAGAGGCCCAGGATGGCCAGCAACATGCCTACGCTGCCGACCAGGGTGTAGAGGAAGAACTTGATGGCCGAATATTGGGGGCGGTCCTTGGGCTGTCCCCAGATGCCGATGAGCAGGTACATCGGCACCAGGCCGATCTCCCAGAAAACGTAGAACAGCACCAGGTCCAGAGAGACGAACACGCCAAACATGCCCGTCTCCAGCAGCAGAAAGAGAAGGAAAAACTCCTTGACCCGCCGGGTGATGGTGTAGGAGGAGTAGATCAGGCCCAGCGTGGTCAGCAGCGCCGTCAGGAAGATGAGCGGGATGCTCAGCCCGTCGGCGCCAACGTGGTAGTTGACATGGATGGCCGGAATCCACTCGGCCAGGGCTTCGAACTGGATGCCGCCTGCCCCTTTGTCATAGGCAAACCACAGGTAGATAGACAGCAGCAGCGGAATGAAGCTCAGGCCGATGGCCGTGCGCTTGATGGTCCGCTCCTCCTCGCTGGGGATGAGCAGGATGAGCAGCACGCCTATCAGCGGCAAAAAGGTGATCAGAGTCAGAAGATAGTCCATCTAGATCCTCCTCGATGTAAGAATCGGTGGTGATTTTCCGCAATATCTCGCCCTTACCTAACCGGTTAGAAAGGCAATCCAGGCGCTCCACATGTTCCAGGTGCGGAACAGAAACATGGCCAGCAGCAACAACACCGTCACCGCCGCCACCAGCAAATAGTTCTGCACCTGGCCGGTCTGGGTAGCGCGCATAAACTCGCCAAGCCAGGCTGTCGCCCGTCCCACGCCGTTGACCGCGCCATCCACGATGGGGTTGTCCACCGCTTTCTTCAGCCATTCCGACAGCCAGCGGCCAAAGCGGCCCACAGCATCTACAATGGGGTCAATGACGATCTTGTCATCAAAGGTGTAGCAGGCCCGGGCCAGTTTGATCGTCGGACGGATAAGGAGGGCCATGTATATCTCGTCAAAATACCACCTGTTTTTGAGCCACTTGTAGAGCGGCCCCAACGCCTTCTCCAGCGGGTCCACCGGCACCGTCAACGGCTTGCGGCCATAGATCAACCAGGCGATCAGCCAGCCACACAGCGCCACAAGGGTCGAGAGGCCGGCGACTGTGGCGTTGAACTCACCGTGGGTCAACTCGTGGCCCATGATCTCGGCCTCGTGGCCGATGAAAGCGTAGAACTGATTGGCCCACGGCGTGCCGAACAGGCCCAGGACGGTGGCAAAGGCGGCCAGGATTACCAGCGGCCAAGTCATGCTGGGCACGCTTTCAGGCGCGTGCCGGGCCGCTTCGGTGCGCGGCTGGCCGGCAAAGGTCAGGAAGATCTGCCGTCCGGTGTAAAAGGCGGTCAGGAAGGCGGCCAGGGTCAGCAACAGCCAGACAAAGAAGCCCCAGCCGGCGCTCACCCCGAACTCGCCGCCGTGGGTAAAGGCCTTCCAGGCGTCGGCCAGGATCTCATCCTTGCTCCAGAAGCCGGCCCAGGGAAAGATGCCGGTCAGTGCTAGCGCGCCGATGATAAAGGTCCAGCCGGTGGTCGGCATCCGCCGCAGCAGGCCGCCCATGTTCATCATGTCGTTGGCGTCAAACTCGCCTTCTTCGTGCCCTCCATGTCCCTCATGGTGGAGGTGATGATGGCCGTGCTCTACGCCGTGGATCACCGAGCCGGAGCCAAGGAACAACAGCGCCTTGAAGAAGGCATGGGTAATCAGATGAAACACAGCGGCCACATAGGCACCGATGCCCAGCGCGGCGATCATGTAGCCGAGCTGGCTGACCGTTGAATAGGCCAGCACCCGTTTAATGTCGTTCTGGGCCACGGCAATGGTGCTGGAAAAGAGGGCGGTGAAAGCGCCGATAAAGGCCACCACGGCCAACTGGGTGCCCCCCTCGACCGCCACAAAGAGCGGAAAGGTGCGGGCGACCAGATAGACACCGGCCGAGACCATCGTCGCCGCGTGGATGAGGGCGCTCACCGGGGTGGGGCCTTCCATCGCGTCGGGCAGCCAGACGTGGAGCGGGAACTGGGCGCTCTTGCCCACCGCCCCGCCAAAGATGAGGATGGCGCACAGCGTGGCCCAGGGCACGTGGCCCCAGGCATAGGTGGTCGCCAGGGTGTGGAGCGTCTCCTCATGGAAAATCTCACGGAAGCTCAGCGTTCCGGTCTGCGAGTAGAGCAAGAGCATCCCGGCCAGCATCAGGGCATCGCCAATGCGCGTCGTCAGGAAGGCCTTCAGGCCGGCCTGCTTGGGGGTGATGCGCTTGGGGTCCCGGTACGACTTGTCGAACCAAAAGCCGATGAGCAGGTAAGAGCACAGGCCCATGATCTCCCAGAAAATGAGGAATGTGACAAAGTTGTCAGATATGACCAGTCCCAACATGCCACAGGCAAAGAGGGAGATGTAGGCAAAGAAGCGGGAGTAGCGGGGGTCCACATTCTCCCGCCCATAGTTCATGTAGCCCTTGGAATAGATAAAGATCATCAGGCAGACAAAAGGCACCATGAACAGCATCAGCCCGGTGAGGGTATCCACCTGGAAGCCAAGCCGCAACACCGTCGTGCCGGTTGGGATGCTAAACAGCGGCACGGGGTGCCCTCCTCCGGGCGGCGTCAGGTGATGGATGTCACCCCAGCACAGGGCCAGGATCGCCCAGCCCAGAATCCAGGCCAGGCCAATGCCGATCCAGGCAAGCCAGGTGCTGAGCAGCCGGTTGCGGTTGGCCCACAGCACAATGATGGCAAAGGCGGCCAGGGGAAAGAGGGGGATCAGCCAGGTCAGATTAAAGAATTCGGTCATGGGCTTCTCTCTCCTCTACAGCTTCATCAGGTCCACGTCTTCGACGTGCACGGTCTTGCGGCTGCGGTAGACGGCGATGACGAGCGCCAACCCCACAGCAGCCTCGGCGGCGGCGACTGTGATGACGATGATGGCAAATACCTGGCCGATCAACGTCCCCCGCGCCGCCTCGCCATGCCGCCAAAAGGCCAGCAGGTTGATGTTCACCGCGTTGAGCATCAGCTCTACGCCCATCAGGATGGCAATGGCGTTGCGCCGGGAAAGGACACCGTACAGGCCGATGCAGAACAGAGCCGCGGCGACGATCAGATACCAGGACAACGGGACTTGCATGGGCGTTCCTCCTTGCTCACTTTTCTCGGGCGATGACCACTGCCCCAATCAGCGCCACCAGCAGCAGCACGGAGGCCACTTCAAACGGCAGGGCGAACTGGTCGGGGGCCACCAGGGCCCTGCCCAGCCGGACAATGGCATTTTGGGGCACCGGCCCTGCGACGGTTGGCCAGGTCACCGACAGGAGCACAAAAGCCAGGACGGCGAACAGGGCCACGGCCACCACCGCTCCGCCAAGCCATTGCTCGTTCCGCGCCCGATACTGCGGCGACATGATCTGCCGGGATAGCATGATGGCAAAGATGATCAGAATGGCAATGGCCCCCACGTAGATCAGCAGCTGGATCATCGCCAGGAGCTCGACTTCCAGCAGGATGTACAGGCCGGCTACCCCGACAAAGGAAAGCACCAGAAAAAGGGCGCTGCGGAACAGGTTGCGGCTCAGAACGACACCCAGGGCGCCTATCAGGGCTGTGGCGCTGAGAATGATGAACACGACATGAGATACCGAGAAGGTCATAGGCTGCCTACCTTTCTACCGCCACAATCCGCTTCAAGGCCGGGGCCGCCTGAGCTGTACGCGCGGCGCGCTTGAGGATGACGGCGGTCACGGCCAGGATAACCAGGTTACCCAGCAACATCACGCCACCCTGAACCCAGGGCAGCAGCCGGTTGCTGGCCACCGGGAGCTTGACCACCAACGCGGCCAAAAAAAGATTGACCAGGCCGAGGGGCACCAGAAACTTCCAGGCAAAGCCGATTAGCTGGTCAAAGCGAAAGAGCGGGAAGGTGCCACGAAACCATAGCATAAAGAAAATCACAACCACCGCCTTGCCAAAGACGATAAAGGGGGCGAGCACCGGGGCCAGGTCCTCCAGGCCAAAGAACTTCCAGCCGCCCAGAAACAGCGTGGAGATGAGGATGGCCACGGCGAACATGTTGACATACTCGGCGATGAAAAACATGGCGAATTTCATGCCGCTGTATTCGACCATGTAGCCGGCCACCATCTCCGAGTCGGCTTCCAACAGGTCCACCGGCGAACGGTTGGCCTCGGCCAGAGCGCACACCAAAAAGATAAACCCGGCGACGGGCATGACGATAAAGTAGGGGATGACCTGGGCTTGCACAATCCCTTGGGTGGACATCGTTTTGGCGAACAGGACCACCGCCAGGATAGCCAGCACCATCGGTACCTCATAGGATAGCAGCTGGTTTACCACCCGGAAGGCGCTCAGCAGGGCAAACTTGTTGTCCGAACCCCAGCCGGCAATCAGGACGGCAAACATGTGGAACGAGCCGATGGCAACAATGTAGAGAATGCCCACATTCAGGTCCTGACCGATGAGGCCGGGCCCCCAGGGCAATACCGCGTACACCAGCAGGGCCGGGATGGCCACCAGCAGGGGGGCCAACATGTGCAGCGCCCGGTCGGCGTTGGTGGGGACGATGTCCTCCTTGGTCAGCATCTTGATCGCGTCGGCCAACGCCTGGAGCAGGCCGTAGGGCCATACCCGGTTCGGCCCGGGCCGGTCCTGCATCCGGGCGATCACCTTGCGCTCCATCGGCGTAAAGACAATGACGGCCATAACGCCGATCACCACCAGGATGAGCACCCCCACAAAGTCGGCAATCAGGTTCACCGCCCACGGAGGTAGCCCCCATCCGGCCATCCACTCGCCCACAACGCGGCCCAACTCTGTCCAAAAGTTCAGCACAAAATGCCAAAAGTCCATAAGCCTCTCCCACTCAAAGAATGACTGGAGACGAAGGACTCAAGACGAAGGACAAATGTGCTCGCCCTTCGTCATCTGTCCTTCGTCATTCCTCTCTCGTCATTGCCAGCGCAGCGCCCCCTTGCGCCAGGCGTAGACCAGCCCCACGGTCAGGATGCCGAGGAAGAGAAACGCTTCGGCCAGCGCCCACAAGCCCAGCTTGTCGTAGGCCACTGCCCAGGGGAAAAGAAAAACGGCCTCGATGTCGAAAACGACATAGACCAGGGCGTAGATGTAGTATTGGGCACGGAACCGCACCCACGTGTCACCGATGGTCTCGAGGCCGCATTCGTAAATGGCCGTTTTGACCGGATTTGGCTTTTTAGGACGGAGCAGCCAGGCTGTTCCCAACGCAACGAAGGGAAAAAGGATCGCTACGACGACAAAAACCCCGATGAAATTATAGTCTGACAGCAACGTCACACCCTCCCTCGATAGGTTGCAGAACGGCTGCCATTATGCCACAACTCTGGGAAAAGGGCAAGTTTCAGATAATGGTTTCGCCATGTTGGGGAGCTTTTTTCTCCGGTCGGGCCGGCCGTGATATAATTGGTGTTGCGACTTTGGATTGCCGGAGCCATGCTCCAGCAGACCAACAAAGGTAACGTTTCCTGTGCACATTTGGGATCAAGCAACCTGGGATAGCTTTGTCGCCGCTGCACCCGGCGGCCACCTGTTGCAAAGCTGGGCCTGGGGCGAACTCAAGGCCCGGTTTGGCTGGCGCGTCTGGCGGATGGCGGTAGCCGGGGTCGGCGCCCAGGTGCTCTTTCGCTCGCTGCCGGGCGGGTTGGGTAGCATCGCCTATGTGCCCCGGGGGCCGGTGGCCGGCTTTGACGACGAGGCGGCCCTGCGGACGTTGCTGGATGCCATCCAGCCCCTGGCCCGCCGACAAAGGGCCATCTGCCTGAAGGTCGAGCCGAACCGGGAGGACGACCCAGCACTCGCCGACCGGCTGCGGGGGCTGGGCTTCTGCCCCAGCACGCAGGCCGTCCAGCCGCGCCGCACCCTGCTGGTGGACCTGGATGCCGAGCCGGAGGAGCTGCTGGGGCGGATGAAGCAGAAAACCCGCTACAACATCCGTCTGGCAGCACGCAAAGGGGTCACGATCCGCGCCGGCGACGAGGCCGATCTGCCGGCTTTTTATCATCTCATGCAGATCACGGCTGCACGGGACGGGTTTGCCATCCACAGCCAGGAGTATTACGAGACGGCTCACCGTCTCTTCGTGCCGCCAGGCCAGGGGCGGCTGCTTCTGGCCGAGCACGGGGGCCAGCTCCTGGCCGGGCTGGTCACATTTGCCTTTGGCGACACGGCCATCTATATGTACGGCGCTTCGGCAGACGAGGGGCGACACCTGATGCCCACCTATTTGCTCCAGTGGGAGGCGATGTTGTGGGCCAGGGATCAGGGCTATCGCACCTACGATCTGTGGGGCGTCCCCGACGAGGAGGAGGCCACGCTGGAAGCCGGATTTTCCACCCGCAGCGATGGGCTGTGGGGCGTCTATCGTTTCAAGCGGGGCTTTGGCGGGCGGCTGGTGCGCACCGTCGGCACCTGGGACCTGGTCTATGCCCCGTTGCGCTATCGGCTCTATATGGCGGCGGTCAAGTGGCTGAAACGGGGACAAGCCGCATGATGTGTGTCGAAATTGACGACGCGCCGACATGGGATCGCGCTTTGCTGGCCCTGCCCAACCCCCACATCCTGCAAAGCTGGGCCTGGGGCGAGTTCAAGGCGCGCCACGGCTGGCGTGCCATCCGCTTGCTCTTTCACCAGGGGGGAGAGGCGGTTGCCGCTGCTTCGGTGTTGGAACGCAAGCTGCCTCGGTTGCCGGTATCGGTGCTCTATGTGCCCAAGGGACCGATCCTGGACTGGAACGATACCGACCTGGCAGCAGGCGTCCTGGCCGAACTGGAGCACCTGGCCCGGCGGCGGCGAGCGATGTTCCTCAAGATTGACCCCGATGTGTACTATCCCGACGCCTCCTCACCGCCCGTGAGGGAGATTGGAGGGCGGCCGGCCAATGCTCCCCAGGTGGCCCGGCTGCTGGCCGCACGGAGGTGGCACATCTCTGGCGAGCAGATCCAATTCCGCAACACCCTCCTCCTCGACCTGACCCGTTCTGAGGAGGATCTGCTGGCGGCAATGAAGCAGAAAAGCCGTTACAACCTCCGGCTGGCAATGCGGCGGGGTGTGACGGTCCGTCAGGGTACGGTTGCCGATCTGGAGATTTTCTATCAGCTCTATGCGGAAACGGCCCGGCGCGACGGGTTCCCCATTCGCCCCCCCGACTACTACCGCGATGCCTGGGGTAGCTTTCTGGAAGCGGGGCAGGCTCTTTTGTTGTTGGCCGAGGTGGAAGGCGAGGTTGTGGCCGGCTTGATCCTCTTTGTCTTTGGGGCGACCGCCTGGTACATGTATGGCGCCTCGTCGGACCGTCACCGGGAGCGGATGCCCAACTATCTCTTGCAGTGGGAGGCCATCCGCCGGGCCAGAGCGTTGGGCTGTACCTTGTACGATCTGTGGGGTGCGCCCGACACCCTGACCGAGTCAGACCCGATGTGGGGGGTGGTGCGCTTCAAGTTGGGGTTGGGTGGGCAGCTGGTGCGTGGCCTGGGAGCCTGGGACTTGCCGCTCAATCGGGGGGGGTATAGACTATATACCGTGATCATCCCCCGCTATCTGGGTTGGCTGCGAGGACAGCAAATGGGGCCGGCGTAGCTACTCGACGCTTCCTGTTTATCGCGGCGATGATCTTTCTTGCCATCTCTGGCCAGATATGCGTAAGGGACAATTAAAATGGTTGTAAACAGAAGAAACATCTTGGGTGTGCTGCTGTTCGCCATCGGCCTTCTCTTGGGGATGGCTGTTAGCGCAGGTCTCTTGTGGGCAGACCTGGAAGCATCCCTATTCGACTCAGCTCTTGGCGCTGATGAACCGCTCAAAACACTGAAATGTCCGGCGATCATCACCTCGCAGGAATCGGGCACCGTTACCGCCACCTTTACCAACCCCACTGCAAGTTCGGTTGTGCGCCTGGTCCGGGCCCATATCAGCGCCGGTTTTATCACGCTGATGAGAGAAGAAAAAGACCGGTTGGCCCTTGAACCGGGCGAAACCCGCAAACTGACATGGACCGTGACCGCGGATGATGCGGTGTGGGGACACTTTATCCTGGTTCGCGTCCATGTGCTGCGTAGCTACCCCCTTCCCTCTCGCACAGGTTCATGTGGTGTTTTGGTGGTGAACCTGCCCGGCCTGACCGGCAGCCAGATCATAGTCTTGACCCTGGTTGTCAGCGCGTCAAGTCTGGCGGCAGGCGTGGGTTTGGTGGCGAGAGGCCGGTCGGCGACGGGGCAGACGACCGGCCTGACGCGCATCATGGGCGGCCTGGCAGCCATTGTGCTGATAACCATGCTGTTCAGCTTTCTTGGCTGGTGGATGGCGGGTATTCTTTTCTCCCTCTTCGCCCTGATACTTGCCGTTTCCATGATTGCCTGGTTTATCGCCAGGGTCACCTGAGAAGGGCAAGCCTGGGGCCTGGCTCACAAAGCATCCCGCACAAGCGGCCGGGTGGTACATTTGACAAGGCTGTATGGCCGTGCTATACTGCTGTTGCCAGGGGCACTGAGCCTGATAAATTCGGCGGGAGAATCTGGAGCTATTGTCTGTTCGATGCCTCCTTTACTGGTCGTTATCATCGTTATCGCCCTCCTCTTTGACTTCTTGAACGGGTTCCACGATTCCAGCAACATTGTGGCCACCATGATCTCTTCGCGGGCGTTGTCGCCGCGCAGCGCCCTGGCCCTCACAGCCATCGCCGAGTTTGCCGGCCCCTTTCTCTTTGGCGTGGCCGTAGCTACTACCATTGGCCGTGAAGTGGTGGATCCAACGGCGATCACCTCGGGGGTTATCATCGCTGCCTTGAGCAGCGCCATTGTCTGGAACCTGATCACCTGGTATTTTGGCTGGCCGTCTAGCACATCGCACGCCCTCATCGGGGGGCTGATCGGGGCGGTGAGTGCTGCCGAGGGGTTGTCCACCATTCGCCTGGAGGGGCTGGAGAAGGTGCTGCTGGCCCTGTTCTTCTCGCCGGCGCTGGGGTTGCTGTGCGGCTATCTGATGCTAAAGGCCATCTACTTTTTGGCGCGCGGGGCTTCGCCGCGCGTCAATAGCCTGTTCAAGCGGGGACAATTGCTCACCTCCCTGGCCCTGGCATTGAGCCATGGCACCAACGATGCGCAAAAGACGATGGGGATCATTGCCATGGCTATGGTCACCACCGGCTATATCACCAGATTTCATGTGCAGTGGTGGGTTATTGCTCTGAGCGCAGGGGCCATCGCCCTGGGCACGATGCTGGGTGGATGGCGGCTGATCAAGACCCTGGGAAGCAAGTTCTACAAGATCCGTCCGGTGCATGCCTTTGCCTCGCAGTTGGCCTCGACAGGGATCATCCTGGGGGCGGCTTTGCTGGGGGGGCCGGTGAGCACCACCCATGTGGTCAGCTCGGCCATCATGGGGGTTGGAGCAGCCGACAGGGTGTCGAAGGTGCGCTGGGCGGTAGCGCGCGAGATCGCCGTGGCCTGGATGCTGACCATCCCGGTCTCGGCTCTGCTCGCCGCCGGGTTGTACCTGCTCGTCGATCTGGCCCTGTAGAGCAATGGTTGACCGATGAGGTTCTTGCTTTTCGCGCAGGAAAATCTACCATCAAGGCCCAAAGACACAAAGCCCTTTTCAGGTTTTCTTTGGTGGCTTGGCGGTAAGGAGTTCCTTTCGCTTCCGGATCGTCCGGGTTAGTACCTTGAGAGTGAAATCCTTGAAAATCAACCAGAGATACGGAGACAAGAAGCAACTGCTCAGCCGGGCGGTTGAAACCGCGCCTGAGAGGGCGTAGCCCGCCGGCCGACCGCCTATGCGGTCGGCTGAGCCGCGTCCGCGTAGGCGGATGCCCGGCCAACGGCCCTTAAGGCGCGACCTCGGTCGCCATAGGTGAGCAATTTTGTTTGGTTCCGGATCGTCCGGGTTAGGAGCAAGGTGGTGGGGCTCAAAGAATTCTTTAGACCTCGGCAGGACAAGTTTTTGCAGTTGCTCGCCCAACAAGCAGAAATCACGCTGGCGGGGATGAACGCCCTGGAAGCGTATATGAAAAAGCGATCCGATAAACATGCGGCTGCGGTGGTCCAGGCCGAAAAGGACGCCGACGAGGTCCGGCGCATCCTGATTGATGACCTGCACCGCACCTTTGTCACGCCCATTGACCGCGAGGACATTTTTGCCCTGTCGCGGGCCATTGACGACGTGATGGACTATGCCTATACCACGGTCGAGGAGATGCAGATTCTGGACGTGGAGCCCAACGACTATTTGCGGCGGTTGGTCTCTCTGCTCCGCGACGCCGCCGAAGAGATCCACCTGGCCATGCTGCGGTTGAAGGAAAACCCCGGCGTGGCCAGCGAGCACGCCACCCGGGCCAAGGCGCTGGAAAACCGGGTGGAGCGGGTCTACCGCGAGGCCGTTGCCGACCTCTTTTCCGGCCCGGAGGACATCCAGCACATCGTGCGGATGCTCAAACTGCGCGAGCTCTATCGCCACCTGAGCAACTGCGCCGACCGAGGCGATGAAGCGGCCAACGTCATCCACGACATTGTGGTCAAAATGGCCTGATTTCGATTGAGGAGGAACCTGATGCGCTTGTCTCAACTGCTCGGCAAAACGCTGCGTCAGCCACCCGCTGAAGCCCACCTGCTCAGCCATCAACTGCTGGTGCGGGCCGGCTATGTGCGAAACCTGGAAGGCGGCCTGTTTGCCTATCTGCCGCTAGGCTGCCGCACCCTGCACCGCCTGCAACGGCTGGCCTGTCACCCCTTGGAGCTGGTGGGCGGCCAGGAGATCGCTCTCCCCTTCACGGCAGCCGACGGATCTCTACTATCCCTTGTGCGGCGAGAGGTGGATTCCTACCGCCAGTTGCCCCTCTTGCTCTTTCAGGTGAGCCGGCAGCCGGCCGGGTCTGGCGGATCCCGCGCCGGGCTGTTCGGCGCAGGCGAACGGCCTTGCGTCGAGCTCTATGCCTTTGGGGAGGCGGGCGTCCCCGGCGTGGAGGCGCGGGTCGAGAATGCGCTAAGCCAGGTGTGGGCGGCCTGTGACCTGAGGCCGGTGTGGGCTGAAGCGGGCAACGGTCGCCGCTGTGCTTTTTTCGCCCACCCCGCCGGCGACGAGACGCTGGTCCGCTGCCCGTCCTGTAGCTATGCTGCCGAGCGCGCCTGGGCGACAACGGCCTGGCCGGCCCCACCCGACGAGCCGGAGATGCCGCCGGAAGAGGTGGCCACCCCCGGCTGCAACACCATCGCCGCCCTGGCCGACTATTTGCATATCCCGGCGGCGCGCACGCTCAAGATGGTATTCTATTCGGTGGAGGGCCATGTCACCTGCCTGGTTATCCGTGGCGACCGTTCGGTAGACGAGGCCAAGCTGGCGCGGGTGTTGGGCACCACCTGGTATTATGCCAGTCTGGAGGAAGAGTTGGCGGCGATTGGGGCAGTGGGCGGCTATGCTTCGCCCATCGGCCTGGACCGCAGCCGCGTCCGGGTGGTGGCCGATCCCTCGGTCCGTTCGGGCAAGAACTTTGTGAGCGGCGCCAACCGGCCTGACTATCACCTGCGGAACGTCAATGTGCCCCGCGATTTTGTGCCGGGCGAGTGGGCCGACCTGGCCCGCATCGAACCGGGCGACCCCTGTCCGCACTGCGGGGCCGGTCTGGAGGTCGAGGCCGCCTTTGCCCTGGCCGATCATTCCGCTCCGGCCCCCTGCCGTCCAGAGGCCGAGTATCTGGATGCAGCCGGCCAAGGACAACCCCTGTGGCTGACAACCTGGCGGCTGGACCTGGGACGGCTGATGGCCGCCGTAGTTGAAGCGCACCACGACGGCTATGGCCTGTGTTGGCCGCCGGCCTGTGCTCCTTTTGACCTGCACCTGGTGGCCCTGGACCTGCGCCTGGAAGAGGTGGTGGCCCAGGCCGAGGCGCTCTACAACCGGCTGCGGGCTGAAGGGCTGGCGGTGCTCTACGACGACCGGGAGGTCAGCGCCGGGGTCAAGTTCAACGATGCCGACCTCCTGGGCCTTCCGCTGCGCCTGACGGTGAGCAAACGCTCGGCGCAGGATGGGCTCATCGAGGCCAAGTGGCGCACTGCCGCCGAGCGGCTTAAATTGGATGAGGCGGGGTTGGCTGCCGAGCTTGCCCGGTTGCAGCCCAATCGAGACCTCCGAGGCCGGTGAGGCCTCGGAGGTCTTGTCTTATTCTCCGCGCTGGGCCAGGTGCCGGTCAAGCATGATGAGCCCCTGGCCCTTGTCGCCGGCCATCTTGAGGAGGTTCAGGATGTCGGTGGCGTTTCTTTCCTCCTCGACCTGTTCGTCCACGAACCACTGCAACAGGCTCAGGCTGGCATAGTCTTTTTCCTCGACGGCCAGGCTATAGAGGGCATGAATGCGGCCGGTGATATACTGTTCGTGCTCCAGGGTCTTCTGGAAGACGCCCAGCGGTCCATCGAACTCGGCCGGCGGCTGGTTGATAGCCTGCAGCACCACACGCCCACCCCGGTCGTTGATGTAGTCGTAGAACTTGAGAGCGTGCGCCAGCTCTTCCTGGCTCTGAACGCGCATCCAGTGGGCAAAGCCCGGCAGGTTGAGCGACTGGCAGTAGGCGGACATGGCCAGATAGATGTAGGCAGAAAAAAGCTCTTCCCGGATCTGTTCGTTCAGGGCATCTTGCATTTTCTTACTTAGTTCCATTTTTTTTCTCTCCTTTTTAGCAGATTATCGGTCTTGTTGCTCCCGGTGGGAGCAACCTATATTATGATTGTGTTAATTATTATAGCACAAAGCAGCGAGGGCGTCAAAACAGGCAGGGTGGCAGGTCGAACAGACCACGCCACCCCGCCTGTCTTGGGGACAACAGTAGGGTCAAAGGAACAAAACCGCCAAGGTAACAGGCTACACCTCATCAGGAACTGGGAGTGGCTGTGTTGGCGGGCGAGGGGATAGGCCCGGGTGTGACCGTGCCCGGACCGATTCCAAAGCTCTTCCAGCCGAAATCGGCGATCAGCACCCACAGCCTGCTGGTAAAGGTATCCCACAGTATGTGCCCTCCCTCAAACTGGATGACCCCTGGCCCCCAGCCATAGGGCGGCAATTCCACCTTGGGCAGCGCCCATTCCTCTTCCAACGGCAGGCGGAGCACCTTGCGGACATCCTCGTTCTCGCACCACACTTGGCGAAAGCCACCTTTGAGTTCTGGCAGGTCCATAACGCACGGTGTCTTGCCTTGCGCCTCGGTCCAGGTATCCTGCATATACCAGGCACGGTTCCCACCCAGGCCCTGTTCGACAACATAGACCATGTTCGATCCCTGGCCGACGCGGTGCTTGCCGTGTTGTAGGTCGCACCAGAACATAAATCCACCTTGGAACTGCTGCCGGACACAGGTCAGCTTTTCACCCGTCGCAACAGTTGCCCCTAACTTTTGCTTCCACGCCAGGGGCAAGCCCTTCCAGGCGACGTTCCACGGCTGATCCAGGTGGTCGAGCAGCGGCAGCGTAAAAGTCGGCGTCGAGCTGGACGTTGGCGACGGGGAAGAGGTGGGGGTGGCAGAATTGGTGGGCGTAGGGGTAGGCGAAAGGGTGAGGGTCGGTGTGGCAGAAGGCGTAGAGGTAGGCAGGGGCAAGAGGTCCGGCACCCGGCCCTGCTCCAGGGCGCTGAAGATGCGCCTCAACTCAGTGCCAACCCTTTCCTTCTTGAAAAGGCTGCTTTGCACCCCTGGCACCTCTATGCTCATGGCCGACTTTCCCAGGCCGATCAGGTACAGGTTCACCGCGCTGCCCAACTGTTGCCGGTACGATTCCAAAGCCGCCTGCAGATTGCCCTTGCAGTCCTCCGCGCCCCAGGTAATGACGACGACGGCGCGCGGTTGGTCGCCGCCCTGGCGCAGCACGTCGTCGAGGGCCTGACGGATGGCCTCGGTTAGATCGGCGTGGTCCACCACCGACACGCCCAAAAGCGCCGCCGCCACTTCCCCGGCATTGCCCCGGCGAAAATTTACCAGCCGCCGGGTTTGACCACACTCAGCGCCAAAGACCCGCAGGGCCAGCGCCGAGTTGGGCAGCGACCGCTCCAGCTCCTGCCGAAGCGCGTCCTTGACCTGATCCAGGCCCGCTAACCCCGCCGTATCGCTGTTATCCAGCACCAGCTCCACATAGGCCGACGGGCGGGGGCGAAAAGCCCAAATTCCGATCAGCACCGCCGCCAGAAGCAAGACCAGGCCCAAGCCCAGGCCCAGGGCCACCTTGGGCGGGAACAAGGCAGCAGCGGTAACAAAGCCAAAACGATCTGGCTGGGCCACATTGCCCTGTAGATCTCGAAAGTACCTTGGTTGACCTGGCTCGTTGATGACGAAATTGATCCGGGTATTGGCCGGCAAGGGTTTGAGAGCGTTGTCGCGGGTGATGGTGAAGGTCCGGGTAGTCGCGTTGTACACCACCCTGGCCTTCGTCAGCCCAAACCACCCCCCTGGGCCAGACCAGATGCTACTCTCGTTGGGTTGCATGTCCCGGTCGAACTGGATCTGGATCGCCCTGAGCCACCGGCTGACATTCTGTGCTTCCCGCTCCGGGACCGTAGCCTGTACCCGGGGCAAATCTGCCACCGGCGCCGCCGGCTGCATGTCGAAAATCTTGCCGTCGGGGGCGCGCATAAAGAGTACCGGCGTGCCCCATTCTAGCCCCGGGGTGCCGATCTGCACCGCCTGGCGCGCCTTCGATACCGCCTCATCCACCGGCCGCCCCCGGGCCAGTTGCGTGTACAGCTCTTCGGCAAAGATCCGCGCCGCCTCGTCAGAGACGGAAAACTGCATGGCAATGACGGCCGTCACCCCGCCCAGGACCAGGGCTGGCGCTACCCCCATAAAAGCATCATAATGCATCCCTTCCTCGGGCATCGCTGCCGTGCGGCAGGCATTGAGAAACACCAGCCGCACCTGTGGGTAATCGCGCAGCAGGGTCATCAGCTTGTCGGCGGAAAAAGGGTCGGTATCCCCCTCTTTGTTTTCAAAGCAGAGCCATCCTTTACCGCGTTGCGGATCGAAATCGCCGTGGCCCACATAATGGATCACATGGTAGACCTGCTCCTCCAGCTTGCGACGCAGCTTGGTGGCCGTACCGGGCCCCTCCACAAACTCAAAGGCAACATTTCCTGCCCGGCTCTGCTGTTCCAGCGCAGTGCTGATGCGTTCCTTTTCCTGTTCGACCTCCAGCCGGGGTTGATCGTTAGGCGAGGCCAGGACAAAGAGGATCCGCAGCGGTCTTTCCACAGGCAGTGGCTCGGTGGGGCGCGGCACCTCCAGGTAGCGGACCACCGGCGTGTGCATGGAGAGGCTCAAAAATTCGCGCGTATCGCGGCGATAGAGGTATTCCCACGGCAATCCGGCCAGAAGGGCCAGCTCCGGCGCTTCGTCGGGATCGATGCCCAGCTTAATCCGCAAACCGACATCCGGCTGGCTGCGGATCATGCCCAGGCTGGTGTCGAACAGGGATCGCACCTTGCCGCTGAACAACGCCTCAAACAGTTCTCCACCAAGGCTCTCCGGCGAGATCGGTTGTTCCGGCGGCAGGCCCGCCTCGCCTGGCCCGCGTGTCGCGCCACGCGCCACCGCCTGACCCAGATTCGGCAGTAGGTACGCCAGATCCTCCTCGCTGAAGGGCAGGGAAAAGGTCCCCTGATCGTCACCTGCCGGCGATTTGACCCGCACCGGGAAGTAGCCTTCCCGGCGGGGCAGGATTGTGACCTCAAAATCTTTGTACCGCATGGGCCACCTCTCTGACCTCCTGACTCGAACGCGCCTGGAAGATGCCTACCTTATTATAGCACATTTTGCCGTTATAGGGTAGTCTTGTTTCTCGTGGTTGAGCAAAACTCATATCGGCTGCGGCAAACAGATAGATTTAGTGGCCATCTCTTTCGGCCAGGCTATCCGGCAAGTCGCCTGGGCCTGGCACCCGCCCTGAAGCCATTTGGAGCCTGGCGTCAAGAGTGCTATAATTGCCGGTTGTGAAAGCCAAACTCGTTCGCGGGTGGCCAGCCATGGGGCGATCTCTGCTCATCGCGGGTCTATTGGCCGGATGGGTGACCGCCCTGGGTGCTGTGGTGAAAAGCTCGGTGGATCGCCTGTCGGCATCACCGCCAGACGAGGCTGGCGTGAGCCAGCGGAGGGCTGCCTCATCGCCGGCTCCGCAGCCTGCTGTCACCCTCCGCACGCGGGATAAAGCGGTCCTTCTTCTGAAGCGGCTGGCCGAGAGCCGACCTTTCCTCCTGGGGGCATGGGGCTTCTACGCCTTTCTGGCCGTTACCTACCTGCTCATCCTGACCTCTTTGATCCTGTACACCGCGCGCCTGTTGCTCGAGGAAAAGCAGAAGGGCCATGAACCAAGCCTGGGCAAGTTCCTCCCTCCGGGACAGCTTGAGGGGGGCATTGAGCAGGATTCACAGGGATAAGAGGGGTCATGACCACGGTTTGCTTTGACCACGTTTCCAAGCGGTTTACCCTTCACCACGAGCGTCCCCGCTCCTTCCAGGAGCTGTTCCTGAACCTGCTGCACTTCAAGCGCACCTCCTCGGAGGAATATTGGGCGCTCCGCGACGTGAGCTTTGAGGTCAAGCGCGGGCAGATGATCGGCATCATCGGGCCCAACGGGGCCGGTAAGAGCACCCTGCTCAAGCTGCTGTGCCGCATCATCGAACCCTCTTCCGGCACCATCACCATAGATGGCCGAGTCTCGGCGCTGCTGGAATTGGGAGCCGGCTTTCACCCCGACCTGACCGGCCGGGAAAACATCTACCTCAACGGCTCGTTCCTGGGCTTTACCAAGGCTGAGATGGACCGCATCTACGCCGACATTCTCGACTTTTCCGAGATGGAGCGATTCATTGACGTGCCGGTCAAGCACTACTCGTCGGGTATGTACATGCGCCTGGGTTTTTCCATCGCCATCCACCTTCGGCCTGACATCTTGCTGGTGGACGAAGTGCTGGCGGTAGGCGACCAGGCCTTTCAGCGTCGCTGCCTGGACAGGATTGTCGAGATGAAACGGCGGGGGGTGACGATCCTGCTCGTCACCCATGCCCTGGACCAGGTACGTACCCTGTGCGACCAGGCCATCTGGCTGGATGAAGGCCAGGTCCGAGCCGACGGTCCGGTGGAGCAGGTGCTGGAACAGTATCTGGCCCACGTGTTGGCCGATGAGGAGCAGGACCTGCTCCGGGCCGAAGCCGCCCGGCGGGAGAGCAAGCCCTGGCTCCAGCCTGCCAAGCTGCCCGGCGAAAGCCAGGCAGAGGCTCAAAACGGCCCATTCCAACGTTGGGGCTCGTTGGAGGGCGAGATCGTGCGTGTGCAGCTCCTGGATGCCCGAGGGCAAGAGCGGCGTCTCTTCCACACCGGCCGGCCGTTCGTGGTGCGCATCCACTTTCTGGCCAAAGAGCGGATCGAGCGGCCCCAATTTGGGTTAGCCCTGTACCATGCCAGCGGCTTTCAGATCAACGGACCCAACACCGTCTTTTCCGGCCTGGAGATCGAGGCCATTGAAGGGGAAGGTTACCTGGATTACGCTGTTGAAAGCCTGCCGTTGCTGGAAGGAAGCTATCTGCTGTCGGTCTCGCTGAACGATTATGAAGGCGGGCATCCTTACGACTATCATCACCAGGCCTACACCTTTCGTGTCCAACCCGGCGGTGGCGTGCGGGAAAAATATGGCAGCATCTTTATCCCTGCCGTGTGGCGGCCAGGACCAACCGGCTTTGTCACCGCTCCCCCGGCCGCGGAGGGCAGCACATGACCTCGGTGTTGCTGGTAGCCCCCCTGCCCATCGGCCGGCAGCGGACCGGCCCGTCCATCCGCTACTGGGAGCTGGCCCGTGTCCTCAGTGCCGGTGGACATCAGGTCACGCTGCTGCTGCCTGAGAACGGCGACCATCCCGCCGCGGCCGCCCAACCCGCCCCAACCCACCCTGCCTTCGCCGTCCAGAAGGGTGCCGAGGCCGACCTGGAGGCTCTGCTGGACGCTCACCAGGTGGTCGTCGTCCAGGGGCCGGCCCTGCAAAAGCAATCGCGCCTGGCCGAGCGGTTAGCTGCCGGGCAGCACTACCTGGTAGCCGACCTGTACGATCCGATCATCCTGGAAGTGCTGGAGGTGGACCGAGGCGGCGAGTTGGGCCGCTGGCTATACCATGAGTACCGGGCCTTGCTCAACGAGCAATTGCGGCTGGGCGACTTTTTTCTGTGTGCCAGCGAGCGGCAGCGAGATTACTGGCTGGGGGCGCTGGCGGCGCTGGGCCGCATCAACCCCGACACCTATGACGGCGCGGACCTGCGGCGGCTGATTGATGTGGTGCCCTTTGGCCTGCCCGCCGAGCCACCCCAGCCCGGCGGGCCGGTGCTCAAAGGTGTGCTGCCCGGCATCGCTCCTGGCGACCGGACCATCCTCTGGGGCGGCGGCTTGTGGGACTGGCTGGACCCGCTGACGCCGGTGCGGGCCATGAAACAGGTAGCAGTCCATCAGCCTACCGCCCGGCTGGTTTTCTTCCAGTCAGATCAGCCCCAGCCGGCGATGGTCGGGCGGGTCAAGGAGCTGGCCGCCGAACTGGGATTGTTGGGCCGCCACGTCCTTTTTGCCGACTGGCTACCTCTGGAGCGGTGGGGGGCCTGTCTGCTGGAGGCCGACGTGGGGCTGTCGTTCCATCTTGCCAGCATGGAAACCCACCTGGCCTTTCGCACCCGGCTGCTCGACTATATCTGGGCCGGGCTGCCCATCGTCGCCGCCCGGGGCGACGTGCTGGGCGATGAGGTGGCCGCCCACGGTCTGGGAACCCTGGTAGAACCGGGCGACGCCGACGCCCTAGCAGAGGCGCTGATCGCCCTGCTCGACGAGCCGGACGCCCGTGGCTCTCGCCGCGACGCCTTTCGCCAGGTGGCCGAGCGATTCACCTGGGAACGGGTGGCCGGGCCGCTGCTGCACTACTGCCGCCGGCCGTGGCACGCCGGCGACGCGACGGCTACCTTCGCCGAACGTTGGCAGCAGGCAGAAAAGGACCGCCTGGCCTCTGACCTGGCCCATGCCAGGCGCGAGCTGGCTGCCGTCGCCGCCCAGCGCGACGCCCTGGCCGCCGAACGCACCCGGACCGCCCAGCGGGCGGATGAATTGCAGGCCCGGCTGGACGACGCGACAGCCCGGTGGCAGCAGTGCGAAGGCCGGCTCCAGGCAGCCATGAATGGCCGGGTGATGCGGCTGTTAACCGGCGCGCAGCGCGCCTTTCGTCGCTTGAGGGGGAAACCATGAGCCAATCCCATATGTACACCATCGGCAATCCGCTCAACTTGCTCGCGTTCCCTCATCTCTCGGTTGGCGACAAACTGCGTCTTGCCTGTTCAGTTGCGATGGTCAAGTTCAGCACTGGAACGAGTTGGAAGAGATTGGAGAATGTTCAGGCTGAGCAATGGTTGGTACAACAGAGCTGATTATTCCAAAGGAGAAGACGATGGGACAGTTCTTGATCATCACCTACGAACACATCGGCCCGAAAATGGCGGGGCCCGGCATTCGGGCCTGGGAAATTGCCCGATCGGTTGCAGGGCATGGTTTCGATGTTACTCTGGCTACGCCTTATCCCGAACTCCCGGGATCTGAAAACCCTCGGGTGGTTGGTTTCTCCTGGGACGATCCACTTTCACTGGAACAGTGGATCCAGGGAGCCGATGTAGTAATGGCCATTGGCCCGCTCCTAAGCCGTATAGCCCACTGGCTCGGAAGACCTATTGAAAAGCCTGTGATTGCGGACCTTTACGATATATCGCAGATTGAGCAAATCCTGATCTTTGCTCATTCGGATTCATACTTTCCCATGCTGGTTGACATCTTGACGGAGGAGGCACTCCTCTACCTGAGCAACGGCGACTTTTTCGTTTGTGCGACAGAGCGCCAGCGAGATTTCTGGTTAGGGGCATTGTGGATGGCTGGCCGGTTGAATGCGAGTACGTTATCTATGGATCCAGAGCATTGGATTGCCCTGGTTCCTATGGGGATCCCTGATGATCCTCCAAAGTGGAATGAACCGGTCTTGAAGGGCGTGATGCCCGGCATTGGGCCACAGGACAAAGTAGTGCTCTGGATGGGCGGGCTCTGGGAGTGGACCGACCCCCTAACCTTGGCGGCAGCCATAGAGCAGATTCTGGTCTCTCGGCAGGATGTGCGTTGGGTTTTTGGTGCTCTTCATCACTATGATGAGCAGATAGTCCCCAAGATGTCGAAAGCTACGCAATTCCTGGAACAGTGCCAGGAGGCAGGCTGGCTTGGACGGTATGTTTTCTTCTTGGATTGGATTCCCTATACTCAGCGCGGTGCCTATCTCTTGGAAGCAGATGTAGGGATCGGCTTGTACGATCAGCCCTTTGAAAGCCGCTATGCGATTCGGGCTCGGTCGCTCGATTATCTCTGGGCATCTCTCCCATGTGTATTGAGCGATGGCGATGAGATGGCCAGATTGTTGGGTACTCACGGTTTAGCCGCTATAGTTCCTCCAGGAGATCCCTGCGCCGTAGCAAATGCTCTGTTGCGGTGGTTGGATTCTGCGCCATCCCGGTCGGAGATGGATCGGCGAATGCGGCCTTTGCAAGATGCAGTGCGTTGGTCTTTGTTAGTTGAACCGATTGTCAAGTTTTTGAAGCAGCCTTGTCTTGCTCCAGATGCACATCGCGCACGGAGGCGAATCCCCACGCTGATCAGACTTCGTCACGAGAACGACGAACTACGTCAAGAGAATGATGAACTGCGCCGAGGGAATAATGAACTGCACCGAGAGAATGATGAACTGCGCCGAGGGAATAATGAACTACGCCGAGAGAATGATGAACTGCGTCGAGGGAATAATGAACTACGCCGAGAGAATGATGAACTGCGTCGAGGGAATAATGAACTACGCCGAGAGAATGATGGGTTGCATGCCTATTTGGAAGCTTTCAGAAAGGGGCGGATAGTGCGCTTGCTCAGCAGAGTTTACCGTGTTTTTGGAAAAACCTTCATGTGAGGGAGCGACCTCACTGTTTGGTGTGTTCACTAGCGTAAGTTATGTCTCGAGTTTAGATAAATGATCGAGGCGGTCTGCGACTTGCGCAAAACCGCCCCATGGTAGATACTGGTATCTCGACCAGGAGGTGTCTACCATGCAGCAGTTTGACAAGCTAATCGAGTTTCGTCAAACCATCTACGATCGTGTGCTCACTCGATACAAGGACGCGCAGTTCGAGTTGGTTGATGCGCTGCTTCTCAGCGCACCGATCCACTCCTTTCCCGAGTTGATCTGTTCGCCCGCTTTTCGGCGTCAGTGGCACAGTGTCTACACAGCCGTAGAGGACGGACGTCAGGACCAGGAGTGGCTAGAAGACTATCTGGTTCAGCTTCTGCCAAGCGAGGATTGGTTGGTATTTCCGCTGGACACCACCGCTTGGCCTCACGCGGCTGCGCGGACCATGCCCGACCGGCAATACGTCCATAGCGGCTCGGACACAGGCCTTGGCTCACCGGTCGTGGTGGGTCACCCCTATTCTGTGTTGGCCTGGGCACCAGAGCGAAACAGCGGTTGGGCGCCGCCGCTATCGGTCCATCGGGTTCCGAGTGAGAAGACAGAGGTCGAGGTTGGCGTGGAGCAGGTCAAGCGGTTGTGCCATGCCCGGCAGGCCGAGATGCTCCAGTTCTTTCACCTCATTGTGGCCGATGGCAAGTATGGGAACCACAGCTTTCTCGGACCGCTGCAGGAAGAGCCCTGTGGTGTCTTGGTGCGAATGCGCTGTGATCGAGTGGTGTACAAGTCGCCGGGCGAGTACAAAAGAGGAAGAAGAAGACCAAGAAGAAGCGTTAGACGTTCGTTTACGCCTCGAAACTCGATTGTTAACATACTGGTTGGCGCTGGACCATCTCCAGCGCATCACCGGTTATCTAAATGCGAGGATTTAGAGCCTATCCAAAAAGTGGAGTCTGCCGGCCACGGTAGCGGCCAGGGGAAGGGGCAACGAGCAATGCAAACGATAATGGAAGAGACAGAGCTATCTGTGCGGGAATGGTTAGCGCAGTTCCCACCTGATACGCCGGTGGTTGTCGTACCTGCTTTTAATGCTTACGAAGACCTTATAGAATGCCTGGAAAGTCTCCTTACGACAACTTCTCCCAGTGTGCCTATTTTGGTTATAGATGACGCCAGTACCGATGGGCGTGTCTTCCCCACTATGAGCCAATGGTCCAGCGAGGGCAAATTTTTATATATTCGTAGGCCAACAAATACCGGATTCGTTAACACAGTGAATCTTGCTTTTGAATGGAGTCGTCCGAGAGATGTAATAGTGCTCAATAGCGATGTGGTTGTCCCTCCTCAGTGGTTAGAACGCTTGCGCGCTGCAGCCTATTGCATGTCCACTGTTGCTACGGCGACTCCGCTGACCAATTCGGGAACCATTGTCTCTGTCCCCTACCGCAGTCAGCCCATTGATCACCTGATAGGAGGTAAAACCGTTGAGGAAGTAGATGCCCGCATCCGGGCTAACTCTTTGCGCTTATATCCGACTATCCCGACAGCTGTTGGACACTGTGTCTACTTTCGGCGCCTCGCCTTGGATCTCGTTGGGTATTTTGATCCGGTTTTCAGTCCGGGTTACGGGGAGGAAGTGGATTTTTCTCAACGCGCGGTGATGGTCGGATTCTATCATGTGGTCGCTGATGACCTGTTTGTGTATCATAAGGGGTCCCGTTCCTTTCGTACAGAGAGACAAAAACTTGGCGATGCTCATGAACACATTGTCAATACTCGTTATCCATGGTATCGAGATTGGACAACTCAATCTGCCAACGAGTGGAAGACCCCCCTCTCTTTTGCTGTAGAAAGAGCCCAGTCGGCGTTAGTGAGCTATCATATAGCCATTGACCTTACCAAGATCGGGGGGCCGCTCACAGGCACGCAGGTGCATACACTGGAGCTAATCTGTGCTCTTCTTGCGGAAGCGCCTATCGCCGACGCTCATCTCTCTCTCATCATCCCCGATCACGTCCAAGAGTCCGAATTGCTGGGGATTGAAAATATTGTTTATAGAATTTATCGTCTTTCCGAGCTCCAGGGTGCAGATTCGCCTTATTTCCATCTTGTGCATCGCCCCTTTCAACTCCAGACACCCGGTGAACTGGTTTTTTTACGGCGGATTGCAGAACGAGCAATTATCTCCCAATTGGATTTTATTGCCTTTTCCAATCCAGCCTATGCAAACTCTTACAGGGAATGGGCTGAATATAAAGAGGCCACCCGACTGGTTTTTAACACAGTTGACGGAATTATTTTTTTGACCAAACAAGTTGTGGAAGAGGCTGCTCATTTGGGGTTATATATAGAACCGGATCGTCTACAGGTGATTCCCCCTGGAGCAAATCATCACATTACGCTCTCTCTTGATCCTTCGGTAAGCAGTGATCGGTTACCCTCCCCTCCTTTCATCCTAATGCTGGGAGTAAGTTTTCTCCACAAGAATCGTCTGTATGCGCTCAAAGTGCTTAACCTTCTTATAAGCAGATACGGTTGGAAAGGGAAATTGGTCTTTGCCGGCCCGACCCCTTCGACAGGCAGTTCTGAACCGGAGGAACTTGCGTTCTTGCAGAACCATCCCGAGGTTCAACCGTATGTGTGCTATCTGGGGTCGGTAACTGAAGGAGAAAAGACCTGGCTTTTGAAAAACGCTTCGCTTGTCCTATACCCCTCAACAAGGGAGGGGTTTGGGCTAGTGCCTTTTGAGGCAGCAGCCGTCGGCACGCCCGCGCTAACGGTGCGAATTAGCGCCTTGACCGAGGTCTTGGGAGAGGAAGTAATATACCTGGACGATTTTAACTTGGAGAAAGGTGCAGCCGTTATATGGTCATTCCTCTCCGATCCGGAGGTAAGGGCTTTTCAGATTCAGGCCCTTCAAAAGCGAATGGCTGCTTTCACCTGGAAAGAAACCGCCACACGTACCTGGGAATTTTATCAACGCATTCTCAACATGCCTCCACGGTTTAGTGGTGAACTTTTATACTCTACTTCCTCAGCCTATCATCCTATCATAGCCAGCCCACCACAGACCCCTCTGTTAAAACGGGCGATCCGGCGTGTCGCACAGACAATCCGCGTCTGCGCCAATGAATGGCGACAGCTTTTCCGTGAGGTGTGGCAATACTTGCGTTTTCTCCGAGCTCAACGCTTAACCAAGTCCAAGGAGCGAGAATAATTGCAGCGAAACCATCTTTTCAAAACTCCGTTATTGGCAAGTTTTTGCTTGCTTCTTGCCTTATGGAGTAACAGTACCAGTGCAAATAGCGGGTACCTGGCCTTTCCCTCGACGGTTATGTTAGGAAATGCTCGTGTGGAGGAATCTACAGTCGCTACTGCCGATTTCAACGGAGATGGATATAAAGAAATTGTTGTTGGAGATACCCAGGGATACCTGTACGTGGTTTCCCATACCGACTTTGGGTGGTCCGTTGTCTGGTCGCGCCAGACAAACATAGACATAGAGGCCGTCAATCCGCCAACGCATACCTCGGATAATAACATCCGTTCCTCTCCGGTGATTGCGGATCTGGATAGAGATGGATATCAGGAAATCGTCATTGGAGTGGGGGGCGACGTGCATGACCCCAATTTCCCCGGAACGCGAAGAAATGGCGGAATTCTGGTGTATCGCTTTAACTATGCATGGGATTTTTCCATAATGCAACTCCGTTCCGCGGACGGAACCCGTGGTTGGCCTCAACCGTGCAAGGATGAAGTGGGCACCGGCCCGGGGTATGCTTATCCAGACGGGTTCTGGGATGGGATCTATCCCACTCCTGCCGTGGCCGATCTGGATGGCGACGGAGACCTGGAAATTGTCTATCTGGGCATTGACCGCTATTTTTATGCCTGGCATCACGATGGGGCCCTGGTCACTGGCTGGCCATTCCGGTTTAGTATGGACGGCGGCCTTTCATCTCCGGCGGTAGGAGATTTGGACCTGGATGGTTTGCCGGAAATTGTCGTTGGTACGATGCAGCCATATACTTTAGCGAATTCATGGAAGGAAGCCACTGTGTGGGCCTTTAAGGGTAACGGCACGGTAGTCCCTGGATTCCCTGTACGCACGGAGCAAATCATCCATTCCTCTCCGGCCTTAGGGGATGTGGACAGCGATGGATATTTAGAGATTATCGTGGGCTCTGGATATGGGACTCCGGAGCGGCAAAACCTTATCTATGCCTGGAATCACGACGGAACTCCGCTACAGGGATGGCCGCAGGAGGCACCTGGCGCCTCTGTCGTGATGGCCCCTCCTGCGGTGGGCGATGTGGATGGAGATGGACAGCTAGAGATTGTGGTTGGTTGCGGAAATGGCTACGAGCCAGCCAGCTGTGATAAACTGTACGTCTGGAAAGCAAACGGTTCGTTATTATTCTCTATGACCCTGCCTTCCCGAATGACCTCTTATACTGCCATGCCATATAGCCCCGTTTTGGCTGACTATGACGGAGACAGCGCCGTGGAGATTTTGATGGGGCGATTGGGCGATTGGGCCATTACCATAGTTGACCCGATTCAGCAAACCTATGACTTAGATAGTCATCAGACCGATGGCGGATTACTTGCTTCACCTGTAGTGGATGATATAGATAACGATGGAAAACTGGAGATAATCATTGGTGGTATAGACTACAATCATGGAAATCAGAGAGGCGCTCTCTATATCTGGGATGAAGACGGGTCTGCTCAATCGGCTCTTCCCTGGCCTATGTTCCACCATAATGTGCACCGTACTGGGCGCTATCCACTTCCCCCTCAGTTGGAAGTGACTTCATCCATCTGGGTATTCCATCAATATGGTTCTTCAGAAACGGAGAGCGCAATGGTGTTTGTGCGAAATAGAGGTGAGGGCTTTTTTGAGTGGCAGGCTATCCACAACATCCCATCCCTGCAGATCTTGCCAATGGCCGGAACGGTTGTTACCGAGACGCCTATACAAATTGTGATCACCACAACTAATTTCATGACCGGCAGCCATTTTCTGGGCTCAATAACCGTAACCGGTTACGCAAATGGAAGACCCGTAGCAGGTAGCCCCGCTTACTCTTCTATCTACCTTTTTGTGGGAAATATACATAAAGTGTATCTCCCTGTAGTGATGAAAACCTTGCGGTGAAACTTCTCTTCGTCCTTCATCGCTTCTACCCCGACTCTGTCGGGGGAACCGAGCAGCATGCACTGGACCTGGCCCAGGGGCTTATGGAACGGGGACACACGGTGGCGGTTTTCTACCGGGCGCCAGGGCCCACCGGGCTTCGGCCAGGGGAATGGGCAGGCGTCCCCGTGTACCGGGCCCAGGCCGGGCCGATGACTCCTGCCCAACTCTTTGTCAGTACCTTCTTCGACCCGCGCCTGGTGGCGATGTTCCGGCAGACGTGGGAGGATTTTTCTCCGGATGTGGTCTATCTGGTGCATATGATGGGATTGCCAGCGGCGCTGATGGACGAAGTCCATCGCCGGGATAAACCCCTGATGATCTCCCTCCACGACTACTGGTGGGTTTGCGCAAACGCCAATCTCTTCACCAACGATACCGGGGAAATCTGCGAAGGGCCTCACCACTGGGTCAATTGCGCCCGTTGCGGGCTGGCTCGCCTGGGAATGCGGGCGCTAATACCAGCCGCCCCGCTCCTGGCCCCAATGATGGCCTTGCGGGGCCGGTGTCTGAAACACACCCTGAATCGGGCTGACTGGATTCTGGCTTTCTCCGATTTCGTTCGCTCCTGGTATCTGCGTCAGGGTGTTTTGGGGAGAAAACTGCTTCGGATACGGATGGGCATCCATACGCCCCATCCAATTCCCTGCCGGACCCGCCCTGAGGGCCAAATCCGTTTCTTCTATGCCGGTGGAATCGCTACTCTGAAAGGATTGCATGTCCTGCTCCAGGCCTTTTCCCAACTGGATGAGAGGGTGGAATTGTGGATTGCTGGGGATACACGGGCCTTTCCCAAATACAGCCGCAGTTTGCAGGTCCGGTTTTCTCACCCAGGCATCCGCTGGCTCGGACGGCTGGGCAGAAAGGAACTGTGGGTGTCACTGGCGGAAGCGGATGCCGTCGTGGTGCCCTCCCTGTGGCACGAGACCTTCTCTATGCTGACTCATGAGGCGTTTGCCGTAGGGGTGCCGGTCATTGCCTCCGAGGTCGGTGCGCTGCCAGAAGCCGTCCAGCATGGGGTCAATGGGCTGCTGGTTCCGCCGGGAGATGTGGATGCCTGGTTGGCGGCACTGAAGCAATTTGCCTCAGACTCTTTCCTGCGTGCTCACCTGCGCGCACGTATTCCTCCTGTCCGGACGTTCAGGGAATACCTTGACGAGATGGAAAATCTGATGCTCAATCTGGCCGGACTCTGAAATCCGTGTCGTCCGTGGCCGAAAGACTCCGAGCCGCCCGTTGCCCATTTGCAGGGGGCTGGTAGAATTGGGAGAGGGATGATTCGATCACACCACACGCGGTTTTTCGGACAGGCCCTTAGCCGTTCGCAGTATAGCTCCGCTGTAGCTCGGCCAGGCATTTGCACGAGCGGCGCGGCTGTGGTACAATCTATCCAGAGGAAGGAGCAACGGGCAATGCAAACGATAGAGGCGCAGGTCATATGGTGACCAGCTTTGATGAGCTGTTTGCCAGGGCAGACACCGACCGGCAGGTAGTGGCCACGAGGCGAGAGGTTGCGTGATCACCTGGGGCACGTTCGCGGCGACGCTGGCCGCACCGCTCGTCTTCCTGCTGCCCGGCTGGGCATTGCTCAACCTGCTGCTGCCCCGTCGAGCAGACAACCAACCCGCCCCACGATGCGACGCAGCTTCGTGGCTCATCCTGGCTGCCGGGTTGACCCTGGCCCTGATGCCGGTGGCGCTGCTGTTCCTGTACCTGGCGCGGTTACGGGTCAGCACGGGCGCTATCCTGGCCATACTGACCCTGAGCGCGGCAGTGGTGGCCTGGCGGGCCTGGTGGCGGGATCGTCCTTCATGGCAGGCACGGCTGGAAAGGCTCGATGCGCTGCTGCTGGCCCTGGTGCCATGCTGGTCACCCATGGTGCCTAGCCGGGTATGTTGACTCTCCGCGACTCCTGACAAACCCCCAGGGCAATTTGGCAAAAGGCATGCCTGGTGGTAAAATATTTTTGGTCAACCGACGGCCCGAAGGACCAGATGAGGCCCATGAAGCTGATCATCCAGATTCCGTGCTACAACGAAGAAGAGGCCTTGCCTCAGACGCTGGCCGATCTACCCCGGACCCTGTCCGGCGTGGATGAGATCGAGTGGCTGGTCATCGACGACGGGAGTACCGACCGCACCGCCGAGGTAGCCCGCTCGTTGGGCGTCAAGCACATCGTCCGTCTGCAGCACAACTGGGGCCTGGCCCACGCCTTCCTGACCGGCCTGGAGGCAGCACTGCGGCTGGGAGCCGATATCATCGTCAACACCGACGCCGACAACCAGTATTGCGGCCAAGATGTGGCCCGCCTGCTGGCCCCCATCCTGGCTGGACGGGCCGACATCGTCGTCGGCGACCGGGGGGTAGCCACCACTACCCACTTTTCGCCTCTCAAACGATGGTTGCAGCGGCTGGGCAGTTGGATCGTACAGCAGGCCGCCGGCGTCAAAATCCCCGATGCCACCAGCGGCTTCCGCGCCCTGAGCCGCGAGGCGGCACTGCGTACCCTCGTCCTCAGCCAGTACTCCTACACCCTGGAGACCTTGATCCAGGCAGGTGCCCGCCAGATGGCCGTCGAGTACGTACCAGTGCGCACCAACCCCCAGACCCGCCCTTCGCGCCTGATGCGCAGCCTGCCTCACTACCTGACCCAATCGGCCTTGACCATCCTGCGCACATACACCCTCTATTTTCCCCTACGCGTCTTTCTTGGCCTGGGTACCCTCATGATCGGTGCTGGCGTAGCGCTGGGCCTGCGCTTCCTCTACTTTTTTGTATCCCAGGGCTGGGCTACCGGTCACGTCCAGTCGCTCATCTTGGCAGCCATCCTACTCATTGTCGGCTTCCAGGTGTGCCTCATTGGGCTGATGGCCGACCTGATCGGCTTCAACCGCAAGATCCTAGAAGAAACCCTCTACCGCGTGCGCCGTCTCGAGATCGAGCGGGAGGAATGATGCGCCGAACCCCTTGCTTCGTTGCCATTGGGGTTCTCTGTCTTTTCGCCTTGACCACCTGCGGTCCCTTTGTTGATGCCTCGCAGCCACGCAGCGACGGGCCGTCGATCGCTGCCAGCGGCCTGGGCCAGACCTTTGTCGCCTACCACGACGGGTTGAATGGCGTGGACCTGGCCCTCAGCGGCGAAGCTGGGCCAGTGCGCCTCACTCTGTTCGATGGCCCTCAGGGGCAGGTCGTCGCCACAGCCCAGGCCCAGGTGGCACCCGAAGAGATGTGGACCCGCTTCACCTTCTCCCCCCTGGCCCATTCCCACGGACAGCGTTATTTTCTGACCCTCTCCGCCCCGGAATCTGTAACCGCTGCCCTAGGTCCCGCCGACGCCTATCAGCAAGGTGCTCTCTACGTAAAGGGCACGGCGCAGGAGGCGCAGCTCGCCTTCCGCCTGCTCTATGATCCCCTGACCCTCAGCGCCGGGCTGCTGGGCTGGCTGGCGCGGATTTCCCTGCCCGCACTGGCGGCCCTGGGATGGATCCTTCTGCCTGGCGCAGCCCTATTGTCCTGGCTGCAACCTGCCCGCACCAAAAGCCCTGGCGAAGCCTTGGATTTCCTGGTCCTAGCTGCTACCTTGAGCCTGGCCCTGCCGTCTCTGCTCTTGCTGGCCGCCCGGCTGCTCGGGTTAAAATTGGGGCCGCCAGCAGTGTGGGGTCTGCTACTCGTCTCGGCCTTTGCACTCGTCGCCCGGCGGATCGCCAGCCGCCGCTCGCCGCGAGATGAGGCAACCCGGTCCCGGCCCCGCCAGAAGGCAGATTGGGCCTGGATCGTGGCTGTGCCGGTAGTCGTCGGCCTGGCGGCGGCGGTGCGGTTGTTGGTCGTGCGCAGCCTGGAGATCCCGCTATGGGGCGACTCGGTGCAGCACACGGCCATCGTCCAGCTGATACTTGATCATGGCGGCCTGTTCGAGTCCTGGCTGCCTTACGCCCCCTTCCAGAGCTTTACCGTCCACTTTGGGTTCCACGCGGCCAGCGCATTTCTGGCCTGGCTGTTGGGCGTTGAAGCGCCTCGTGCCGTTGTCTTGGCTGGCCAGGGGTGGAACTTGGTGGCAGTGCTAGCGCCCTATCCCCTGATGAGGCACCTCAGCGGCGACGAAATCAGGGGCCGATGGGCCGGGCTGGCTGCTGTTCTCGTCGCCGGGCTGCTGTCGCCCATGCCGATGGGCTATGTCAATTGGGGACGCTATGCCCAGCTGGCTGGTCTGACGCTGCTGCCAGGGGCGATTGTTTTCCTGTGGCGAGCCCTCGAAACCGGACGCTGGAAGCCGAGCGCGCTGCTTCTGGCCGGGCTGACCTTGGCCGGCACCTTCCTGGCCTATTACCGCATCGCTTTTTTTTACGCCATCTCTGTTCTTGTTTGGACACCGGCCTATCTGTTGCCCCGTCTGCACCTCAACCTCCGTCGCTGGCTGGATGTGGGTGGCCGTCTAGCCGTGACAGCAGCTCTGGCTGGCCTGTTTGTCCTACCGCGCCTGCTCGAGCTGTCTGGTGGCTACCTGGATGAGGCAGTAGAAGTGACGACCAGTCAGAGTTTGAGCATTAAGACGGCAGAGGTGTTAGACAGCTATCGGGAGTGGCAGGCCGTGGCCCTCTATCTGCCTTGGGCGCTGACCGCCGCTGCCGGCTTGGGCCTGGCCTGGAGCCTGGTCCGGCGGCAGTGGGCCGTCACTGCTCTGGCCCTCTGGGCTGCCATCCTGGCAGGTGTGAACGCCGCTCAGCTGATCGGCCTGCCCGGCGCTGGGATGATGACCCATTTTTCCGTCATGATCTCACTTTACCTACCGACCAGTCTGTTGAGCGGCTGGTTGGTCGGCGAGGGAGCTGGGCGCTGGGCGCGGGGCCGCCTGACCTGGGGACTGGCTGCCTTGCTGCTGGTCCTGGGCCTGTGGGGTGCCAGGGACCGCCTGTGCACCCTGGATCCCTTTTACACCCTCGTCACCCGCCCTGATGAAATCGCCATGGGCTGGATCGAGGCCCACACCCCGCCAGAATCGGTCTTTTTGGTCAACGGCTTTAGCCTCTACGGGGGTCAGACAGCGGTGGGCTCTGACGCGGGCTGGTGGATTCCCCTGTTGGCCGGCCGGCAGAACACCATGCCGCCGCAGTATGCGCTGTTCAACGAGCAGGCCATCGCGCCAGGCTACCGCCAGGCCGTCGTTGCCCTGGTGCGCCAGCTGGAACAGACCGGCTTGGGTTCTGCCGAAGGGCTGGCTGCTGCCTGCGACATGGGCGTGACCCATGTCTACGTCGGCCAGTTGCAGGGGCGGATGGGTATACCGGTGCCGCCTCCCCTCTTTACGGTGGACGAGCTGCTTGCCAACCCGGCCGTGACGCCGATCTATCACCAGGATCGGGTATGGGTTTTTGCCCTGATCGAAGGGACTTGTTCGGATTGAAGCTCCAACGGATCGCCTGCCTGCTCGGCGCGGTGGGCCAACTCACCCTGGCTGACTGGTTTGCCACTGGCGAACTCGACCTTGAACGACTGGCTGCGCGCCTGGTTTTCGTGACTGTTGCATCCGCCGCCACCTGGCTGGCCCGGCGCTCGGCGAACGGGCTGCCGGGCGGCGGAGTGCTGGCTGTGCTGCTCGCGGTCCTCTACTTCCTCACCAGGGCTACGATCCCGGCCTGGTTGGCCGTTGGAGCGTTCTGGGCGCTGCTGCCTGCACTAGAACAGGTCCTGGCCGTCCGGGGGCGTCTGTTACGCCTGGCAACCCGCGCCACTTTGGCGGGTGGAGGGGCGCTGGCGCTGCTGGTGGCCGATCAGGTTGAGTCGCGCTTTGCCGACGAAGAGTTTTTTACCGCCTTGACCGGTCTGCTGCTGTGGGCCGCGCTCTGGTTGCTGCTTACTGCCTGGGTGTCACCAGGGGAACGTGGAGCGCCCTCCTCCCCTACCCGGAGGCGGCGGATTCTGGCATTAGCAGCCACGGGCGTTGGGTTGCTCGTCCTGGTCGTGGTCGCGGTGCTTGGCTACCGGGCCAGCTTTTATCCCTCCAGGGCCCCCGAATTCGCCGACATCACCCGCCAGGAGCCGTTCCTGTGCAGCCAGGTCGCCCCGGGACCGGCGGCCAACGACGGGGAAAGGGTTTGGGAGCGGCTGGTGGCACGGGTCGAGGCCCAGCCGGACAAGACACCGCCCGACTTGGCCTTCCTGGCCCTGGCCAGACACGACGACACATGGGCCGCTGCCTTCCGCGAGGCGCTGCTGGCCGAAGCCCGGGCCGGCGCATTCACCAGGCCGGCAGGCAGCGTCAAGTCGGTGCAATTCGAGGCCGCCTGGCGCGTTTATTACACTGCGCGGATCCGCCAAGCCTTCCCTGCCCTCTTTTCCCCGGACGAGACATCCGAGATTGACGCCTGGATCGCGCAGATCAACCGCCGCGCCCTCCGCCCGGAGTGGGTGGACGGGCTGTACGCCTTTGCCTTTGGGACGCCGGTCCAGGGGCCATACGCCAACCAGGAGATCGGCGCCGGGCTGCTGGCGGCACTCACTGCTTCGGATCTAGCGCCGGCGGCGCTGCAACCCCAAAACCAGGCCTTCCTGGAGCAGCAGGCCGCCGGTTGGGCCAAACGTTTTCGCAACACCGACGACGCCTACCTTTATCAGACCGTATGGCTGGTCAACGCCTACCTACAATCGCTGGCCGTTGCCGATCTCCAAACCGAGGAAACGACTCGCAACCAACAGCTGGCCTTTGACTGGTTGTTGCTCCAGGCCCGGCCCGACGGCACTGCCCCGACCTACAATCACCCTATCCGGCCGGAGTTGGCCCATGTGGCCTACCTGGGCGCACTGCTCTTGGACGACCCACACTACCTATGGCTTGCTGACCGTGCCCTGGATGTCTTGGAAGCCGAGGGGCGCCCCCTGGTGGCCATCCCCGGCATCGAGTCGCCGCTGGCCCTCCAGGCAATGTCACCGACGGCGGGCTCGTGCCTGCTGTACGGCGATTCGGGGTTGCCGACCCGCACCGGTCCGCTGGCACCGGACAAGATCATCTTTCGGGATGGCTGGACTGCCGATTCGACCTGGATGTTGCTGAACCTGCGCTTTAGCGGCTGGCATCGCTACAAAGCCAGCAATCAGATCGCCGGTCTGTACCAGGGCAGGCCGTTGGTCGTCGAGCAAGGACGCAGCCAACCCTATGCCTGGCTGCCGGCGGGCCGCAGCCTGCCGCGCGACAAGCGACTGACCCGGCAGGACCTGAACGGCCTGCTGGTACCGCGCCGAGGTCTAGGTCAGGTGCTCTGGACGCTGACCGGCCAGGGAAGCCGCTGGGCGCAGGACCCGCCCGCCTACGCCCGCGTGGAACGCTTTGAGACGCTGGGCGGCCTCGACCTGAGCCGCACGGCGCTGGACGACTGGCGAGGCTGGGATCAGGCCCGCACCATCTATTTTTTTCCCGGCGGGCCGGTGTTCATCGTGGACGAGGCCCAGGCCGGCCTGGATGGCGGCCGGGCGGCGCTGACCTGGCACTTGGCCGGCCAGGGCGAGCGGCTGGCTGACGGGCTGCAGCTCAACGGGAAGCAGGGAGCGGTGCGGCTGGCCTGGCCGTCCGACGCGCAGCCGCAGATCGACATCCACTCGACGACGTTGCCGGATGGTGCACCTGGTTGGGATGTGGTATACTATGCCCCCCACCGCCGCCGCCTCGACCTGACCACCGCCTACCTGGGACCCGCCTGGGCGGATGCGACGTTGAGCCTGGACCTGGTGCCAGGTAAGCAGGGTAACGGCTGGCTGCTCAGTGCTGAGGGTTCCCACGGGCGCCAGTTGGTCCTGCACAATCCCACGCCGGGCTGCCTGGAGGCCGGAGGGGTGGCCACCGATGGGCTGGCGCTCACGGTGCGGGAATCGGCGGGCGGACAGATCCAAGTTTGTTACGTCGGCGGTAGCGAGCTGCACCTGGCGCTCGCTGGCCTGCCGGCGGAAGTGACAGGTGGGGGCGTGACCTGGAGATGGCGCGAGGGGATGCTCGTCTTGCAGCCCCTCCGGCCAGGCACGTCGGGCTGTGTAGACCTCAGAGTGAATGGGTGATGCGCGTCTGTTATTTTGGTACCTACCGCGCCGGCTATTCCCGCAACCAGATTTTGCAAGAGGGGCTGCGCCGTGCGGGTGTGGATCTGGTCGTCTGCCACGTGCCTCTGTGGCGTGGCATCGAGGACCGGGTGCAGGCAGCCAGCGGCGGCTGGGCGCGGCCCGGTTTCGCGCGGCGGCTGCTGGGCGCTTACAGCCGCTTGCTGGCTGCCTATCGCCAGGTGGGCGATTACGACGTGATGGTGCTGGGCTATCCGGGCCAGCTGGACACTTTTCTGGCGCGCTGGCTGACGCGGCGGCGGGGCAAACCACTGGTGCTTGACATGTTCATGTCGATATACCTTATTGCCCAGGAGCGAGGGCTGGTGGCCTGCCATCCGCTCAGCGGGCGATTGATTTGCTGGTTGGAGAGCCTGGCCTGTCGCTTGCCTGACCTGCTCCTGTCTGATACAGCGGAATATGTGGCCTGGTTCAGCGAAACCTACGGCCTGGCAGCAGATCGTTTCCGTCTGGTGCCCACTGGAGCCGACGATCGGGTATTTCGGCCGGTGGTACCCCCGGCCCGGGCCGATGACCGCTTTCGCGTTCTCTACTACGGGACCTTTATCCGCAATCATGGCGTAGATCAGATCGTGCGCGCAGCGGCGTTGCTGCGGGACGATCCGGACATCGTCTTTGAACTGGTCGGCGTCGGTCCCGAGCGCGCGAGCGCCGAGGCGCTGGCCCGCGAGTTGGGCGCGGACAACGTCTCCTTTGTGGATTGGGTGGATCGGGAAGAGCTACCCCATCGTGCTGCGGCTGCCGACGTTTGCCTGGGTGCCTTTGGTCAGACGCCGCAAAGCCTGCGTACGGTGCAGAACAAGATCTACGAGGGATTGGCCATGCGCCGCCCGGTGTTGACCGGCGATTCGCCCACGGTGCGGGCGGCATTGACCCACGGCCGCCATGTCTACCTGGTGCCCCGCGATGAGCCAGCGGCCCTGGCCGAGGCCCTCCTCACCCTCCGGGCCGATAGTGCCCTGCGCGAGCGGCTGGCCAGCGAGGGCTACCGGTTGTTCCAGGAGCGTTTTACGCCAACGGCGTTGGGCGCGCAAATGGTCGCTCACTTGCGGGAGGTGATCGAACGGTGAGCATCAAAGCGTCGATCGTTATCCCCAACCTAAACTCGCCCATGATCGGCCGCGTGCTGGACGCTGTGCGAGGACAAGCCTTTGACCTGACGTGCGTCGAGGTGCTGGTAGTGGGCCGGGATGAGCCGGGTTTGGTGGTCGAGGATAGCTTGGTGCGCTTTCTGGAAAGTGAGAGGCCCCTGACCCCCGCCCAGGCGCGGAACCAGGGCTTAGCCGCCTCGCGAGGCCCTATCGTGGTCTTTTTGGACGCCGACTGTGTCCCCACGGCTGGCTGGCTAGCGCGGTTGCTGGCCCCTTTTGCCGATCCTGATGTGCACGTGGTCGGGGGGGGCATGGCGTTGACTGGCGCCGATTTCTGGACGCTCGTCGACAACGTGGCTACCTTTCACGAGTACTTGAGCACGCGCACCGCCGGCCAGCGCGACTTGCTGCCCACCTTCAACCTGGGCTGCCGGCGCTCGGCACTGGAGGTGGTGGGCGGCTTTGACGAAGCTTATCCCTACCCGGCGGGCGAGGACGCTGACCTGACACTGCGGCTGCGGCTGGCTGGTTACGCGCTGCACTTTGAACCGGCGGCGGTCGTGCACCATTACCCCAACCGCAGCCGATTCGGCTCGGTGTTACGCCACGCCTATCGCTTTGGGCAATATTCGGTCAAGGTTGATCCTCGCTACGCCGAAGAGCTGGCGGTGCCCTGGGCGCTGCGCCGGGCGTGGCGAACGTTGCTGGTCGCGCCGTTCCTGGCCGCTGGTGTAACCTGCCAGGCGTTTCGCCAGGATCGATCGCTGTGGCGGCTATGGCCTATCGCGCCGGTGATGTTTGTTGCCAAACTGGCCTGGTGCGCAGGTGCGGCGCAAACGCTGCGCTGCGGCGCGCCTACCCTGGCCCCCTGGGGAACCATCCGCCGTGTGTCGGGGCAGGAGGGGATCTTTTGAAACTCGGCGTGGCGGTTCCCTGCTACAACGGCGAGAACTTCCTGGGCGCAACGCTGGAGTCACTGCTGGCCCAAACTCACCCGCCCGATGCGATCGTGGTCGTGGATGATGGCTCGCGGGACGGCAGCCGGGCAGTGGCCGAGCGTTTCCCGGCGGTGCGCCTGCTGGTGCACGAAGCCAATACCGGGTTGGCCGCTGCCCGCAACACGGCCCTGGCTGCGATGGATTGTGACGTGATCCTCTACATTGACGTGGACGCCCAGGCCGACCCGGCACTGGTGGACACAGTGCTGGCCGGCTTTACCGCTGACGATGTGGTGGGGGTGGGCGGCCAGGGCATCGAGGCCAACGTGCATACCCTGGCCGACCATTGGCGCTCGCTCCACGCCGTGCAGGGCCACGGACCGCAGCCACTGGAACGGTGCGAGCACCTGTTCGGGTTGTGCATGGCCTACCGCCGGGCGGCGCTGTTGGCAGTGGGAGGCTTTTCGCCGATGTTTCGCACTAACGCCGAAGACATGGACATCGGGTTTCGCCTGACGGCGGCGGGCGGACGGCTGCGCTACGAACCATCGGCACGGGTATATCACCAGAAGCGAGACGATGAGGCGTCGCTGCTGCGGACGATGCGGGCCTGGTACTACTGGGCCTACGTGGCCAGGGCCGTCAACCGGCGAAAACCGTGGAAGTTGTGGGTCGGCACGGCTCGGCGGGTCGTGGTCGAGCCGCTGGCCGATCTGCTGTGGCGACATGATGCCGGCTTGGCGCGGCTCGGCCTGCGGGTAGCGGCGGTCAAGGCAGCGGGCTTGCGCCTCGCCGCGGCCGATTGGCGAGTGGGGGCGCCTGGCCGGGCGTGGCACCAAACTTAAGGGGAAGTCAAGACATGGACGCACCGGGGTCAAGACAGTTGCAGACCAAGGCCGCATCGTTGGCCGAGCTTCAGGCCTCGTATAACGCGTTGTACCAGGGCTGGATGGGCCAGCACAAGAACCTGGGGCAGGCGGTGCGCATTCTGGACCTGCTGGAGGTGAGACCAGGTATGTTGCTGCTCGACGTGGCATGTGGGCTGGGCTACGTGCTTGACCTAGCCCAGGCGCGAGGAGCGAGGGCCATAGGGCTGGACCTGTCGCCCAGAGCACTGGCCCTTGGCCGGGCGGAATCTTTAGGCCGGCGACTAGTGTTGGGTAACGGCGAACGTCTGCCCTATGCCACGTCCTGTTTCGACGCGGTGGTCTGCCTGGGCAGCCTGGAGCATTTCATCGACCCGGAGGCCGGCGCGCGAGAGATAGCCCGCGTGCTGAAGCCAGGAGGGCGGGCCGCGATCCTGTTGCCCAACTCGCACCACCTGCGAGCTGTTTACAACGTGTGGCGCTTTGGCGAAATCTTGCCCGATCTCCAGGACTTTGAACAGTTTGCCACCCGCCGCGAGTGGGAAGCCATGTTACAGCGCAGTGGCTTGCGGGTGACAGCCACGCACAAGTACGACACCGGCTGGGCACGGATCTACCGCCCGGGCCGAACGCTGGCCTGGACAATCTACAATGCGCTGTTCCGGGTGTTGGGCGACTGGTGGATTCCGCTGAACCTGACCTACACCTTTATTTTTTTGTGCAGCAAAGAGCCGAACGGGGGTGATGCAAGCGGTGGGGCTTAGCTTTAGGGAATTCTGGCGTATCGGGTGCGAGCAGTGGGTGGCCCAGCGCTCGATGCCAACCAGGGTATTTGTCCGGCTGCTGGGTCCGCTGGGTATGCATGCCCGCATCCGCAACGCGCACCTGCTGCGTGCGCTGAGTGGGCTAACACTGCCATCCAACGCCCGGGTGCTGGATGCAGGCTGTGGCCATGCCTACGCCATCTTCTGGCTGGCGCAGCGGTTCCCCGGCTATCACCTGCTGGGCCTTGAGCAGGATGCGGCCCTCGTCGAGGCCAATCGTCGGATCGCCACAGGCCTGGGTCTAACGGGGGTCGAGTTCCGGCAGGGGAGCGTGGAGGAGCTGGACGAAGAGGCTGCTTACGATCTGGTGTTCAGCATCGATGTACTGGAGCACATTGTCAATGATGTAGGCGTGCTGCTTTGTTTTCGCCGTGCGCTGAAGCCGGGTGGGGTGCTGCTGCTCCACTTGCCCTTGCGCCATCAGGCACAGAAGCGCGTGTTTCCGATGTTCCGCCAGCACATTGTTGATGGCCACGTCCGTGACGAGTACACGCTGGAAGAGATCGGCGATAAATTGAGGGAGGCGGGCTTCCGACTGTGCTGGCAGGGCTGGGGCTTTGGCCTGGCTGGGGAATTGGCCTTTGAACTGAATTACCTGGGCTGGCGACGGTCCTGGCTGCGCAATCTACTGGCTCTGCTGACCTTCCCGCTGGCGTTGCCACTGGCCTACCTGGATGTGAGGAGGCCGCCGGAACAGGGCAACTCTTTGCTGCTGCTGGCCGAACCGATGGAGGGCTAGGTGATGTCACGCTGGGGTGTGGGCCTGATCCTCTTTCTGAACCGCCTGTTTCCACCGTTGGCCATGCACCGGGACTTGCACGCCGCCAAGCTCGACGAGGCGGCGTATCAAGCCTGGGAGTACGCCGAAGCAGAACGCATTCACCGGGAGTGGGGGCCAGAGTGGGATGTGGCAGGCAAACGGGTGCTCGACGTAGGTTGTGGCCTGGGAGGCAAATTGGTCTTTTATGCCCGATCTGGGGCTGAGCGGGTGATCGGGCTCGATCTGCGGCCGGCCAGTGCTCGCGCAGCCCGGGCGCTGGCCGTTGAGCAGAAGATTGCCGATCGGGTGGATGTGGTGGTGGCCGACGCGGCGCGGTTGCCCTTTGCACCGGAGAGCCTGGATGTGCTGGTGTCGGTGAATGTGATGGAGCATGTGGGCAATCCGCGCCTGGTGTTGGAATCGAGCGCGCGGGTGCTAAAGCGAACGGGGCTGGCTTTTCTGCACTTTCCACCCTACTTGAGCCCGTGGGGACCTCACCTGGAGGGCTGGATCCACTTTCCCTGGCCTCACCTTTTCTTTTCAGAGAAGACCTTGATCGCTGCGTTACGACGCATTGAGGCAGAAAAGCAGCTGGATGAGGGCTATATTCCGCAGGCTCAGATTCCGTGGGCTGAGTTGGATGCGTTGCCAGAGCTGAACAAGCTTACCCTGCGCCACTTTCGGCGCCTGCTGCAGGAAACTGGCTGGCGAGAAGTTCGGCACCGGTGGCTGCCCTTTGCCTACCAATTCTTGCGCAATCGGGGCTTGGTGGGGCGGTTGTCGCTGGTTATTTTGCGGGCAGTGGGTTCGTTGCCCGGTTTGCGGGAATTGTTCACCACAAAAATGGTGTTTGTCTTACAACCCAAGGTCCCCCGATCATGACTGAGAAGATCACGGCAGTGGTCAAGGGCATTTTGGGCCGCTGGGGCCAGCGGTTGCTGGCTGCTGGGTTGTTTCTGACAGTGTTTGCGTTCCTGGGCTGGTCGGTCTTTCAGGAATGGGACACGCTCACAAGTTATCCCTGGCGATTGAACATCGGTTTCGTGGCCTTGGCGTCAGGCTTTCATTCGTTGGCGCTGGGTGTCACCTTTGTGGTATGGCATCTGATGGTGCGCCGCCTGGGCCGCGTCAATGATGTGCGGATCAATGCTCGTATCTACTACCTCTCGACACTGGCCAAGCGAATACCCAGCGCCATCTGGTACATTGGTGGACGGTTGGTCATGTACCAACGGCTGGGGGTGGTCCGCTCGGCGGTGCTGAATGCCATCGTCCTGGAAACAGTGCTGATCAGCGGCGCGGGCGTGCTGGTCTACCTGGCACTGCTGCCCTTCTATGCCTGGACCTCAACGGCAATAACCTGGCTTGTCGCCATCATTGGGGGCGCCGCCTTGCTGGCGTTTTTCGTTCGCCCGCGTTGGCTGCTGGATGTGACCAATGCCGCGTTGCGGCGTCAGCGCCGAGATCCGATCCAGGCGGACGTGAGCAGGTGGGACCTGGTGCTCTGGGTAGGCCTCTACCTGATTCCCTGGCCGTTGGCAGGCATCTCTCTCTTTTTTATGGTCCAGGCCATGGTGCCAGGCACGACAGCGGATCTGGTGAGCATTATCGGCGTGTCAACCCTGTCGATGCTGGTGGCCCTGCTCAGCCTGATTCTGCCGGGGGGCCTGGGCCTCAAAGAGCTGACCATTGCGGCGCTTATGAACCCGTGGATGCCCCTTTCGGTTGGCGTGGTGCTGGCTATCGCCTATCGCGTGTTGCAAACCCTTGATGAGGTGGTATGGGCAGCCGTTGTCCAGGGTCTTTGTGGTCGGTTTGTTCCGGAGCCATCAGGATAGTACCTTGAGAGTGAAATCCTTGCATGTTTGGTAAGAAAACCTACCACCAAGACACCAGGGCATAAAGCCATGTCTAATCTGGCCCAAGAGGGCCAATAACCCGATAGTAGTATGCCTTTTGGAAGAGCAGGAGAGTTGCAGAAGGGTTCATTTCTCTGAAAACACTCCGAAAGGGGTATTGACTTTGGGGCCTGATATGGTACAATGGAGATGGAGTTCTTAAAGCCATGCCCTTAGGAGTTGGGCAAATAATAAAACAAATGAAAGGAGAGAACGGTATGAAAGGAAAGGTAGTATTCAGTTTGGTTCTGCTTCTGGCGCTGGTGGTCGTTCCCGCGGTGTCAGCCCAGTATAGTGAGGGCTCATGGTATACCAGCTACCAGATCCAGAACCTCGGCACTAGCCAGGCGGATGTCACCGTCACGTATTATGCCGCTGACGGCACGGCCATCCCTGGCCCAACATTCCAGATTGATGCTGGCAGTTCAGTGGTGTGGACGCAGTGGGATGATGTGTCTCTCCCTGCTGGCCAGTACTCAGCCGTAATCGAGTCCACAGAGGAAATTGCGGTTATTGCTAACCAGCAACTCCTACCCAACGGCGCAACGAACTTTAACCCGATCCCGCCGTTCAGTTCTTACAGCGGGGCTGCGGGTGGGGCGACCCAGGTGACCTTGCCGGTCATTATGTACAACTGGTTCGGCTACTACACCGAGTTCTACGTCCAGAACGTGGGTTCGGGCGCCGCCAATGTGACCATCGCTTACTATCCCGGTCAGATGAGCGGCGAGACCTCGGGTGCCATAGGCGTAACAGAGAGCGCGACCATTCCCCAGTTTGCTTCAAAGGGCTTTAGCCAGCAAGCCATGTCGTCCCTTGGCGCCCCCAGCGGCATGTGGGCGGGTCGCTTCCTCGGCTCAGCGGTGATAACCGGTAATCAGCCTTTGGTGGTCGTCGTCAATCAGCACTATGTGGCGTCGCACAAGTTGTTTACCTACAACGGCTTCAGCGGCGGGGCTACTTCCATCGGCGTGCCGGTTTATATGCGGAACCACTATGGCTATTATGCCAGCTTGACCATTGGCAACCCGTCCACAACCAATAGGGCCCAAGTGACCCTGACCTACACAGCAGACAGCAACTACTCGATTCCACCCTCGCAGACGGTCGTGGTGACCCACACCATCGACCCCGGCACAGCCCTGGTCCGCTACGATGGCCCCACGGCCACGGATGATCAGAGCGACCTGGACGACACACCGAGCTTTACCCGTTTCTTCGGGGCGGTCAAGATCGACTCGGACATCCCGGTTGTCGTAATTGTGAACCAGGAATCGACAACGGCGGCTGGCGCACAGTCAGGCACCTACAACGGTTCCCCGTTGGGCGAAGCAACTACCAAGATCAGCGTACCGTTGGTCCAGGCAGACTTTTATGGCTACTATACCTCCCTCACCATCCAGAACACGACAGGAACTGCCGCGAATATCACCATTGAGTACACGTCGGATGGCACCTATAGCGCTGTGAAAAATGCAACCAAGGCCTATACCCACACCATTCCGCCTAACGGCCAGGTGAACATCTACGAGGGCCGCAAGGGTGGTTTGGAGATCGGCGACATCAACCACGATCCGTTCTGGCGCGATGGCACGAACTGGCGGTTCATCGGTTCGGCCATTATCACCTCCGACCAGCCGATCATCGCCTTTGTGAACGAGGAGAAAGATGTGGATGGCATGGACACCATGTATACTTATAATGCCTTCAACATCGCTCCCTAACGATCGCTCTAAAGACTAACAGCTGTAAGGTCATCGAGCCCTAGGGCTCGATGACCTTATTCTATGCCTGAGATGAGTTGCAAGGAGTACACACTCGATGAAAAGCCAGCTAACAGTGTGGATGATCTTGGCTTTGTGCCTGGCAGGGCTGGCAGCCTGTGAAACCGACGCTCACCAGCCCACAGCCACCCCCCCTGAGTCTCCGCTGCCGGTGCCAACGGTTGCAGAACTCTCCCCAAAGCCTCTCAGCAGCGGTGATCTGATTCTGTTTAATTCCGATCGCGAGGGAGGAACCACGTCCTTCTACCTGATGAAGCCGGACGGCTCTGCGGTGCAGCGGTTGCTCTTTCCCAATGCGCCGGTAAATGTATTGGCCCCGACCTGGGTGCCTGTGCTGCAGCAGTTCGTCTTTGTCGGCAAGAGTGACGGAGGTGAGGATGTATACCTAACCAACTGGGAACGGACGGCCTACCAAAATCTGACTAATACCCCAGACGTCGTGGAGGTCGATCCTGTGGTAAGCCCGGATGGCCAGTGGGTGGCTATGGTCTGCACCTGGGCCGACCCAGACATCTGTGTGATCAGCAGTGACGGATTAGAGCTCAGGCAACTGACCGGCCCGCCAGCTTGGGATGCCAATCCTGTCTGGTCGCCTGACAGCCAAAGGCTTGTCTACGTGTCCAATGCCGAGGGTATCTCCGACCTGTTCCTGGTGGACATCAAGGAGGCAAAGCCGCGGAAACTGACCACGGGCGAAGGCCGCCATAGCGCCCCCGATTGGTCTCCTGATGGTTCGTGGATCGCCTTTCAGTCGGATGAGATGGGAGTCTGGGATATCTGGCTTATCTCGCCAGATGGGCAAGAGTCATTGAACCTGACCCAGAACCCGGGTGCCGACCAATCTCCCAAATGGTCGCCTGATGGGCAGTGGATCGGGTTCCGTTCAGAGCGGGATGGCAATTGGGAGATTTACGTGATGAAGGCCAATGGCCAGGAACCACGAAATGTCTCTCAAAGCCCGGAGGACAATGAAACCGTCTTTGTCTGGTCGCCGGACTCGCAGCAACTGCTCTTTGTTTCTGATGTAAAGGGTAATCTCGAAATCTTTCGGGTGAACGTCGACGGCAGTGACAAGGTCAACCTGACGCAGAATCCGGCTGACGATGGTGCTCCAATCTGGATTCAAGCGCCTTAGAGGTTAACTTTATGGGGCATACCCAGCGGGTGCTGACATTTGTGCTGATCGCTCTGGCTCTGGCCGGGTGGGCAGAAGCGCGCACCTGGACTGAGCCAAGCGTGACCTGGGCACCAGTGGACAACCTGTCTAACCTCGCTGGCGACTCGACCTATGCAACAGCGGCGTTCGATCCCAGCACAGGCCATTTGTTTGTCGCCTGGGTAGACGCTGGCGTCGCAGAGCGGGAAGAGATTTTGGGGCGGCGCTGGGATGGAAGCAATCAGAACTGGGAACCAGGTCTGGGTTCACCAGCCGATAACCTTTCCCAGTCGGAATGGGCAGATAGCGGACCATGCCTCTTTTTCGATGGGAAAGGTACCGGGCTTTTGCTCTGGACACGACGCTACTCCGCATTTCAGGGCGCCCCTGCCGACGGTACCGACCTGCTGTGGCGCGCCTGGGATGGCACAAGCTGGTCGGAGGAGGCGGTCTTGTATCACAGCAGCTCGTATCTACCTACTTCGTATGGGTATGGTCTCATTCCCGTTGAAACAACTGACTCGGTCCTGTTGTTTGTTGTCTGGGAGAAGAGCTATCTGACTACGGAATACCGAGGCGGAGCCTGGACTGCTCCGTCTCCCTGGACCGCTCTGGACGTACGGTTGGCACAGGTGATTAGGGACGACACTGGCGTATTCCACGCAGTCGCTTACGGCGAAAATAGTTCACAAGCCGGTTTCGATTTGGCCTTCCAGGATGGATACTATCTCTCTTACGATGGCCTATCCTGGACGACGCCGGTGAACCTCTCCTCCACTGACGGCGTCGTCCGTGATCTGGGTTTGGCATTTGACGGGCAGGGCAGGCTCCACTTTCTCTGGTCCGATCCCGATAGCCCCTACTCCTCCGAATCGCTCAAGTCAGCCATCTGGGAGCGGGTCTATGAGGACGG
>FWPV01000804.1_pt1 | contig 94120 bp, 81 predicted proteins | sample 2228371 | NCBI WGS metagenome assembly FWPV01 (sample SAMEA103939776, study PRJEB20133) | metagenome
TACGTACAAACCATTCTCGATCACCTTATCGATCTGAAGGAAGACGGCTCGTTCCGCATCAACATGCGCTATTTCAATTACGGCGCCGGACTGACCATGACCAACGAGCGCTTTCACAAGCTTTTCGGCGGCCCGCCGCGTAAACCCGAAACGCTGCTGACGCAGAAAGAGATGGATCTGGCGCGCTCTCTTCAGGAAGTGACTGAGGAAATCATGCTGCGCGCCTCTCGCCACGTTTTAAATCAGACCGGTGAAAAGTATCTTTGCTTAGCAGGCGGTGTGGCCCTCAATTGCGTGGCCAATGGACGAATTCTTCGCGAAGGACCTTTCGACGATATTTGGATTCAACCGGCGGCCGGAGATGCCGGGGGCGCTTTGGGTGCTGCTCTGTTTGCCTGGCACCAGATTGAAAACAATCCGAGAACCGCGAACGGCATCGACGATGTGCAGCAGGCGTCGCTGCTCGGTCCGGAATACGATAACGATTCGATTAAAGCCTTTCTGGATCAGATCAAAGCTCCTTATCACTATTTTGAAGAAGAGGAACTGCTCGACCGAACATCATCGCTCATCGAAGAAGAAAAAGTGGCGGCCTGGTTTCAAGGAAGAATGGAGTTCGGCCCTCGAGCGCTCGGCAGCAGATCGATCCTGGGAGATGCCCGCTCTCCGAGCATGCAGTCCAGAATGAATTTGAAAATCAAATTTAGAGAAAGCTTTCGGCCGTTCGCTCCGTCCGTTCTCGAAGAGCATGTTTCGGAGTACTTTGATCTGGATCGTCCCAGTCCTTATATGCTGCTCGTCGCTCAGGTTCGTCGAGACAAGCAGCGCCCCATGACTCCCGAAGAGGAAAAGCTGTGGGGAATCGACAAGCTCAACGTGGTGCGCTCTGTAATACCCGCCGTTACTCACGTAGACTATTCCGCCCGAATTCAAACGGTTTCACCGCTGCACGGGCGATATTATCGTTTGCTTCGCAGATTTTATGAGCGTACCGGCTGTCCGGTCATCATCAATACATCGTTCAACGTTCGCGGCGAACCCATCGTGTGCACGCCTTCCGACGCCTATAAATGCTTTATGAGAACCGAAATGGATTGTCTGGTCATGGGCAATTTCATCCTTTACAAATCGGAGCAGCCGCCTTTCGACGACAAGGAAGATTGGAGAAAGACGTATGAGCTTGATTAGCGACGTTCGTGCCGATTTTCGAAAACTGACGATTAACGAAAAAAGTGTGCGATCGTTCGCCTTTGTCATGAGCGGCGCTTTGACCGTCCTGGGCGCGGCGATTTTTTTCTTCGGTTCCGTTCGGGATCGGGCTTTATGGTTTTTCGGCGCGGCGGTTTTGTTCGCCTTATTACAGGCCGTTCGGCCCCTGCTGCTCAAACCGCTTTACGTCGTTTGGATGCTTCTCTCGCTTGTGCTCGGCTGGTTCATGTCGCGCCTGCTTTTAACGTTGATCTTTTTCCTCGTGATAACGCCTATCGGACTGATTATGCGGCTGTTCGGCAAGGACCTGCTCAGCCTTCGAATCGACCGTCATGCTCAAACGTATTGGCTGAAACGATCCGCTCCCGCGCGGCCGCCGGAGAGCTACGACCGTCTCTTTTAACTTTTCCACAACCTCTTGGGGAAAGCTGCGGATCTGCACGGGATAATTTGTCGATGGACTGTGAATTATCCTTGCCATGCAAACAACGCCGCTTTTCTTTTTCCACTTTATCGAAGTAAAATTTCTTGTCCACGGATAATCCATACAAGGATGTGGAAAATGCGACAAAAAGGACGCTTAATTCTTTTCAGTTTGCCTTTGTAAATCCTTTTTGCCCACATATTAACACTATCTACTATTCCTATCTTTAAAATCTAAAAACAATACTTCTATAATTAATTTGAAAAGCCGTTTGAAAGTTATCCAAAACTCATGTGAGGGAATGGCATGACAGAAATCTTCAACCCGGCTCAACTTATTATGATCGTCGTAACTTTAATCGAGGGTTTCGATTGTTTTGGGTTAAAGAGTTATTGGCAGGGCTATTAGCGTTATTTGCGCTCTTTGGATTGGGTGGAAATGAAGCACGGATGACACGGATCACGCGGAGAAGAGGATACTGCCTTTGCTCTTTCGGAGATTCCTTAGTAATTTGTAGATTAATTTCGTTGGTACAATGAAGGTTAAAAGCTTACGGTTAAACCGCGTTCAAGCTGTATTATCATGAAAGTTTTTTGATAAAATTCGAAAAGGATAAATTTTTCTCACCAATTTGATGAAGAGGTTCACGATGCCCAAGCTCCAATCGAGGGGATAGGGGGAGGATCAACAATCCCCACCATAGAGAACGGCCGATGCCGCCGCCGGCGCTCAAAGCGAACATTGCAGCGACGCCTGCGGCGATGAGAAGGAACGTCGCTGTCCAAAAAAATCGCGATCGGCGGTCGGCTTGACCGACAAAGACGCCGATTAATACGAGGGCGGCGCCGGTAAGAATGACCGCCGATCCTTCGAGCGGATCGAGGATGCCCAGCAGCATAGCGATGCCTCCCACGATGACGAGAATGCGAGAGACAGGGCTTCGTGCGTTCATGGAAATGTTCCTTCCTTTAATTCTTCTAAATGCCGCTCATGTACCGCGTTCGACGCGTAAAATGACCGGCCGTTTGCTCTTCAACCGCGCGTGCTGCACCCCGGCGTACCATTCGGTTACTGCATGATGAAAACCCCACGCACTGATTCATCTGCCGTTCATTTCGTACTCGATCCGCTCAATCCGCCCCCTCCAGTACGGTTTGGCTCCTTCCGCCATCAGCCACGCCACCTCGCCGTCGAAAGGAACCAGCATTCCGTTATGCTCGCGATAGTTCCAAAACCGTCCTTGCCAAGGCGTGGGAATGATTTGATCATTGCTGATGCGGCCGCGATCCTCAACCCGCACCGTTTCGATCAACCCGTCATCATTGAAAGTAAACCGCATCGTAAGGCTGAGCCCACCGTCGACAAGCGTCGCCCGTGCTGAGCGTGCATCGACTTCCTCCCAACGGATTCCTTGACCGGGCAGCAGAGCCGTCGGATACCATGCAGCTTCAGCGAAAAAGCGCATCAACTCCCCCCGTGCCAGCTCCGGAGTGCCGGGCTCTTTCATCACGGTCAAAAGCCCGAACAGCTTGGCCGTCAGCACGCCCTCGCCTGCAACATAGGCGTCGTGGACGTGCACGTTCATTCCCGGCGCCATACGAATGCGGGCGTCCCAAACAAAACCGGGACGCCGGACGATGACTCGCTGGGAGGAGCGGAAGGTCTTCCATTGCTCGCCGGTCTCGCTCATGTTGAACGTTCCGGCGTGTTCTACGTTGACGGCCCCAATCAACGGCTGTCCTTCTTTCAAAACGGTCCGGAAATAGCGCTGAACCGGCGCCGGCAGCCCCTCCAATTCGCGTGGATCAAAGTAGGCTTGGTCGATCGGCTCCCGTACCGTCTCCATTTTCGCATAAATCTCTTTCGTCTCCCTTTGCCACCGGCGAGTGCCGAAGAGAATTGCCGCGGCTGCAACAAAACAAAGAGTGAAAATGACACTGCTGATTTTACACCACATGTTTACTGCTCCCTTTGCCCGATAGGTTACTGCTCTCTCTTAAGGTCTTTGAAAACGACTTTCGTAAATATGAACTGTTTTCTTTATAAACAAGCTCTTTTTGTGAGTCGGATAGATTTAAAAAGACTTTCAGCGCTCGTAAGAGGTGCCGCCAACACTTTTGACTCGAAACACTGACCCTTTCTCGTGTCGGTCATTTGTAAATGCTCACCAGATTGAAAAAGTATGCCTCTGAGCTTTTGTCATTAACGGAAGGATTGTTTTTTAGATCGACGCCGCGGACCCTTCGCCGTCTCTTTATAAACGAGCCATGCGGCATGCTCTACCGCATCATCGTCACCTTGACGATGCGCGTGCCTTCTGTGCATTCTATTCGAAGCAGATAAATGCCGCTGCTGAGTGTCCTGCCGTGCTCGTCAACGCCGTTCCACGGCAGCTCGTGTCGGCCGGCATCCAACAGGCCGTCGTGCAACTGGGCGACCGGGCGGCCGAGCAGGTTATAGACGGTCACCCGGACGTATCCGCGCTGATGAAGATGAAAGGCGATACGCGTCGAGGCGTTAAACGGGTTGGGATAGGCCGAGAGGCGGAAATCGTCCGGGTGGGGCTCATCCACGCGGCCGATGATGCTGTTGGCGCGACCGGGGGTGCCGCCGTTGAAGGAGGCGAACCAGTTTTCCGGCGTGCCGCGGTCAAGGTCGGGCCGGCGAAGTGCGAGGGTTGCCCCTTTGCCATCTGCTAGCAGCGGCCACGGCGGCCGATTGCCGTAGCGCATCGAGTCGATCACCGTTCCGCCGGCATCGATCAATCGAATGAGATCGCCGTTGCGGCTAAGGCCGAATGGCAACGGACCGAAAAGAGGGTAATCGGGCTTCCAAAGCGCCCCAAAACGTTCCGGGTCACGGCAGACGACGATAAAAGCGTGCGTCGGCGCGACGGTGTTTTCGGGAAAACGATAAGGCCGGTTGGTGTCATCGACGAGTGCCCAGCCGGAGAGATCGATCGGCTGTGGCAAGGGATTGTAAAGTTCGATCCAGTCTTCGACATCGAAAAAAGACGGCGAATTGTAATTGATTTCATTGATTAGCATCAACGGCGCGAGCGGCGCAGCTTCGAAAAGGGCGGTCAGGGTAAGATCGCCCTTTGGGGTGACGGCAATGACGGGGGAGGTGTCGTTCAACTCCAGCCATTTGACGAAGCGAAATCCGGGTGCGGCAATTGCCTTGAGTCTAAGCGGCACGTTTTGAAAGTAAAGGCCGTTCCAAGGCGTCGTTTCGACGGAGAGCGAGTTGAGCAGCGCCCTTCCGGAGCCTGCAGGCTGAATGCGCAGCTCGACGGACGCCTTACCCTCGAGGTTGAACTCGCTGATGATGTGATCCATCAGGTATTCGTTGCGCAGAGCCAAAAAATTTTGCACTACGGCGGCATTTCGGCGCCACTGCGCCGGATCACCGCCCCAACGTTGCAGGTGCAAAGCGATTTCCGGCTCGATCGTGCGCTTGACTTGATCGTAAACGGCGAGGGTGGTTGGCACGGCAAAGCGGCTGTTGAGCAAATCCGCCAGCGTGTTGATAAAGCGGTAACGAAAACCGACGTTCTCGAGGATTTTTCGAAACAAAAAAGTCGATTCGGGGGGATTGGGCCACGAAGGCCCATTCGCCTCGCGATAATAGGCAATGGTGTTGTCCTTAAAGCCGTCGTCGGGCGCGTAATGAAAGTTAGGAACGAACAGCCTCATGCCGAACGAGTGATCGATGTCGTACAGAATCCAGCGGTAGCGGCCGTCGGCCTGCTCGCGCCAAAACTTGCAGTTGTGTCCGGGACCGTCGTGGTTGGCGAAAAAGATCTGCACCGCCATGTAGGTGAGGTAATTATCGACGTCCATTTGGGTTTCGACGTAATCGGCGGCGGCCTGCGAGGCAAGCGAACGGCTTTTTAGATAATCTATGAGCGCGTTGAAATGGTCTGCACTGCCCTCGACCACCAAGGGGTAGAGGCGATGATAGTCGTCGAGCAGATCGACGGCATCGGGATCGACGCCGTGATGAGCGGCAAGATAGTCCTCGTTGATCTTTTCACGCAGGTTGTAGATACCCCAATACTCTCCGTTGATGTAGAGATGACAGGGGCGGTAGGCCTGAAAATCGAGGTCGAGGCCGTAGAGCAGCCGTGCGCCGAGGCCGTCGCGGAACTGCACACCGCCTTGATTAACGGTGTTGTCGCTGCCGCCGTTGCGCAGCAGAAAGGATTTAAATCGCGTCACCGGATAATCAGGGAACAGCGGATAGACCAGCTCTCCTTGACCGTAAGCGTCGCGAAGAAAAACGGCGAATGACTTTTGCGGCAGTTTGCGCGTGGTCTTGCCGAACATTTTTACGCCGGCACGAACGCTGAACCCCAAACGACCGTCGGGTTCAAAGAATTCGAGGTGAACCGGTCGCTCCCAATCCTCCCAGTAGTTGGCGGGCGGGCCGATGGGATTGTCCTCATAGCCGCCGAGTTTGGTACTGTTGCCGGTGACATAGATGCCGATGTCGTCGTCGAACAGGTTGTCGGGGTGAGTGCTCATTGACACCACTGGGATGGTGCTGCGGCTGTTGATGATGTACGTGTGAACGATGACCGGCCCCAGGGCGCCGTCGTTGCCGAGAACGCGCGCCTTGATCACCGTGGTTGTGCTGATTGGGAGCGGCGAGGAACAGACGCGGGAGTTTTGATTCGGGTCGCTGCCGTCGTCGGTATAAACGACGCGAAACGGTGCCGGTGCGCTCAAGGTCACCTGGATAGGGCCGTTAAAGAAACATCCATGTGGCGAAATGAGGGGCATATCACTCCGGGGCGGCGGCATAGCGGCGCTGTTGGCGGCGCGCGGTGTGGGCGAGGCCAATATCGACCAGCGCTCGCCGCCGTCCGGGGTGCGGCCGTAGGACTGATCGACGGCCAACGGCGCTACGGTCACGCTGTCGATCAGCAGCCCGGCCCGTGAAAAAAGAAATAGCGTTTCGCCTTTGGATTTTACCTTGAAATTGGCGTGCAGTTCGCCGCTGCGGCGATCTTTGCCCGAGGCAAAAATCAGTATAAAGCCTTTGGGCGCCATGCTGACGCGGGGGAAGACCCATTTTTGCGGATTGCCGGCGTTGTCGGACAGCGAGTAGTTTTGCAGCGAAAGCGCTTGGCAAGAAGGGTTGTAGAGTTCGATCCAATCGACATAATCGCCGTCGCTGTCGGCGACCGTCGAGGTGTTGTAGGAGAGCACTTCGTTGATCAACGGCGATTGGGCAAACAAGGTCGCGGTGAACAGCAGAGAGATCAGCGTTTTCAAATCGACGTTCCTGTAAAAAAAACAGGGCGTCATTCGACGCCCTGCGTTTTCGGTTCGCGTTATCGTTGAACTTATTTGAGCAGCGTCATCTTTTGGGTCAGGCGATAGCCTTCGGTTTCGAGTGTGTAAAAATAGATGCCGCCGGCAAGATCGGCGCCGTTAAATTCAACCTGGTGGGCGCCCGCCTCGAGGCGGGTGTTCAGCAATCTCGCCGCCTCCCGTCCGTTGATGTCGTAAACCGAAAGGCGAACGTCGGCCGTGTTGGGCAGCGTAAACGAAATGACGGTTGACGGGTTGAAGGGGTTGGGATAGTTTTGTTCCAACGTCAGGCCGCGGGGAAGAGCCGGCTTCTCGGCTACGCGAGTCTCCTTATCTTTGTACAAGCACCAGTCGATGGACGCCTGCCACAGTTTCCAGCCGTCCTCGGTAAAATAAGCCGCTCCCGCATCATTCCATCCGGCAAAATAGCGGCGCTCCGGAGCTTCGGTATAATCCGCCATAATGGCGCCCTTCTCATAGCAGTAAATGGCGCCGTAAATGATGGTGGCGATGGCCGAGTCTCCCGGCTGCGGCACATATTCGGCGATCACGACTCCTTCGTCGCTGGGGTAACCCTGACCGCTCTGAATCTCATAGGTCTCGAATGGTTCGACGATGCCGGTCAAGCCGGCCGCTAAAAAGTGGCCCTCGGCTCGGATGACCATTGGACGTTGCGTCGGCTGAAAGTGGCGCGTTGCATCAGTGTCCAGCGTCATGCCCATGTCGTCTTGAGCGTAGGGCTCGATCATGATGACCGGCACTTCAACGTTTTTGAACTTGTTGGTAATATTGCCGGATGAAACCGTGGAAGAAACATAGACCAAATTCATTCCATCGGCCCATGTAGAGTCGACGTCGGTATGCGATGCGGTCACCACCTCGTAGCCCAAAGATTCCATGCGGTCGAGAATGGCGGTATCGCCTTCATTCCAGGCGTCGTTCGTGACCAACAGCACTTTAACCTTTTCGCCCTCCTGCGCAAAGAGAAAGCCTGCCGCAAAAAAGAGGGTGAAAAGCACAGACAAAAGCCGTCTCATTTTGTTCATGAGCTTTGTCCTCCTTGGTTTTCTTCCGCCTTGCGAAACATACCGTTTGCAGAGAATTGTACGAAATCCGCAGACGTTTGTCAAGAAGAAAAGCAAGTTTGATTCATGAATAAAATAAAACGACAAAAGCCTTTCGCCGGAGCAAAAGGCTTTTGTCGCTTGAGGAGGAAAAATGGAAGACTATTGGGTTTTGTTGACGGCTTGAGTCGGTTCCGAAGTGATGCGGTGAAGTCGAATGCCGTCGGCGATGGCCGTTCCCTGCTTCTCTTCGCCGTCCCACGAAATCGGACGATAGCCTCGTGAAAGTTGCTCGTCGATCAGTTCGGCCAGTCTTTCAGCATCGGGCGTCGTCAAAGGAATCTCGGCATATCCGCTTTGCGGAAAGACAAAACCGGTCAACAAGGATTTTGAAAAATCATCGGGTAGGCGCGGCAGGAGGCCCAGCTTGTAAATGTGAAGCGTGCTGCCGTTTGCCAGCATCGGCAAGCCGCCGCCGACCACGAAATCGACGTTTTCGTAGCGCACGCCCGAGGTGAGAAACTTGAACGACAGTTGCGGCGAAATCGTACGGCCGAGGGCAATGGCGCCGATACGCCAATCACCCTCTTTTACGATGTCGAAAAAGTAGTTACCTTCGGCATTGGTGTGGGTGATCAAGTGTCCTTCGGGTGAAGAAGCGTCGGCGTGACGCGCAACGACCGGTACATCGGCGAGCGGCCGCCCTTTTTCATCGATCACACGACCGCTGATGCTCATCAACGAGGAAGCGCGGTCGAAGGTCAAGTGGACCTCCGACTGAAAGCTGCGGTTCCGAATATCGAGCATTTCGGCATCCGAAATAACGGTCGAAAAAAGCCCCTGCTTTTGGGCATAAAGAGTGAGCAGCTTCACTTGATCTACGCCGAGCATGAAGCGTCCGTCTTTATCGGAAAAACAGCGATAGACGCGTCGACGGCCGTTTTGCGGATCAATGCCGACGGCCTGAATAGAGGCGTCGGCTACGGGCTTGTTTTCGAGCAGACACCGGCCCGTAATGACGGCGGGATAGGGTAAGTAAACAAAGTCTTTTTCAACCGCAGCACCTCTACCGAGCACAATGCGGATTTCTTCTTGAGCAACAAAGCATCCCTGAGGCCAGATACCGCCGCCGAACTGCCGTGAATCCTCCGGATCGAGGCGAAGCCGATATTCGCCCGCTTCGGCGCCGATGCAGTAGCGTCCTTCGTCATCGGTGATGCCGAAATACACCTGGTCATCTGTGTTGCCCTGAAGAACGACGCAGACGCCTGCAACCGGCTGTTCGTTCAAGAGAACTCGTCCGGTAACGCGGGCCGGCCATTGTTCGGCCGCAAAGTCGATGCGGCGATGCTCATCGGCAACGACGCGGGCTCGGCGCTGAGCCTCCTTGTGCTGCCGGGTGCCCTTCAAATAGACTGTGTATTGGCCCGGCTTGAGGTCGATTTTGTATTCGCCTTGCGGATTTGTAATTGCCCTGTAGATACGTTCCGAAAGCTCGTCGGAAATGAAGGTGATGAGCATGCCGCCGAGCGGTTTTTGCGAACCTTCTTCATTGACCCGGCCGCAAAGGCCGCTGTTCTTTTCGCCGAGACGCCATGAAACGACGGCCGAGGCGACGGAACCGTCGCTGTCGGTGATTCGCAGCAGCCAGTTCTGCGGACAACCGGGGTTCCAAGAAGCGTCGAAGGACAAAACGGCGCGGATTCGACCGTCCGCGGGTGTGTCGTCGCCGGCGACGGCATCCCGTTTCGAGCTTTCATCTCTGAGGGTACCCACACCGTCCGCAAAAAGGTGATAAAAAGTGCGCGGATCGTCCGCACTGATCCTTCCGTCATTGTCGACGTCGTGAAACATTTCGCAGATGAGCTTGTTTCCGATTGATGCAGCATCACAAGTCAGAACAAGCTCTGTAGGAAGCGATGAGACGACGATGCGGTCAGCATCGTTCAGGTGAACATAGCTGACGCCGTACAACGGGGCCGACAAAAGGATCATGAGCACAGCCGGAAAAATCCTTCGCCCGCGGTTTTTATCAATATTATCAGCAGCTTGTCTTCTCATATCCATTGCCTCAAAGATGCTCTGTTTTCATCGGCGGTTGTTTTACTCATGAGAAGTAAAGAGTGAATCGAAAGGACGCCGACGGCCTTTCATTTTTCGAAATAATAGGTCAGCAATTTAAAGGCCGGCGAGCGAGGCGATCATTGAGGCAGACGGGAAAGAACGGACTGTACGGCGATAAACAACGAATCCGTGCCGTCAGAAGGAGCGGTTGGGTGGAGAGAGGTCACGCGGCGCAAGCGCTTCAGTCGGGCGGCAGCCGGCGGGTGGGTATGGCGCAGGAGCGCGATGCGCGGCGAGCGCTGCTTTTCCAGAGCGGCAATTTTTTTTAAGAGCGTTACCATTCCGGCAGGCGAGAATCCGGCCTGAATCAAATAATCCGCAGCCAGCCGATCGGCCGCAAACTCGGCTTCTCGACCATAATCCAAAATGGTATCGTCCGTGTAAAGAGAGCGTATGATGTGTTCGGCGATTTCAGGGTTCTCGCCGAGGACCTTTTGAGCGGCCAGGGAGTAGCCGTATTTTTCGGCCAGCCTGGCGACTCCGTCGCGCATGGAGAGATGGGCGATTTCGTGAGCTGTCACCGCCGCCAATTCATCGGTAGAACTGCAGAGCTCCAATATTCCGCGGAAAAGGTAAATGTTTCCCCCCGGCAGGGAGAAATGATTGACGTCGTGTTCGTTGATGACGAAAATGGAATAGGAGAGTCCCTGCCAATGAGAAACGGCGCCCAGGCGGCGGGCTGTTTCGGAAAGGGCATGTTGAAGGTCGCGGTTGCGTATGATGTTGAGGTTCTGCACCGAAAAGGAGGCCGTTTCTTCGCCCAGAGCCAGCTCTTCATCGATGGTGACGAACCGCAGACGGCCGGGATCGCGCGGCGGCGTTGAGGCGCAACTGAGGAGCAGAAAGGCGGCGGCGAGAGCAGAAGGGAGCCGTGGGCATTTCATCTATCGAGGCCTGCAAGTTTACGGAATTCTTCTTCGGTGAGAACCGGGATACCCAGCCTGCGGGCTTCGGTCAGTTTGGAACCGGCGTCTGCACCGGCAACGACATAGTCGGTTTTTTTGCTGACCGAAGATGCGGCACGCGCGCCGAGGCGTTCGGCGAGCTCTTGGGCTTCGCGGCGAGTGAGCGAAGTGAGGGCGCCTGTAAAGACGATCGTCTTTCCGGCCAACAGCTGCTCTCCGACGGGCTCGGAAAGGGGCGTCATTTTAACACCGGCTTGTCGCAGCCTATGGATGAGCTCTTGATTCTGGGGGGAAAAGAAAAAGTCCGCCACGCTGTCCGCAACCTGCGGCCCTACTTCATAAACCTGAAGAAGGTCTTCTTTGGAAGCGGCGGCCAGCTTTTCCATGCTGCCGAAGGCACGCGCCAGCACTCCGGCCAGATGTTCTCCCACGAAGCGAATGCCGAGCGCAAAGAGGACTCGATCGAGCGGCCGTTCTTTGGAGGCTTCAATGGCGCGAATGAGGTTATCCGCCGATTTTTCGCCGAATCGTTCCAACGCCGTCAACTGCTCCTTTTTCAGGGCGTACAGGTCGGCGACATCATGAACCAGCCCGGCTTCGACCAGTTGATCCACCACTTTTTCGCCCAGCCCCTCGATGTCCATGGCGTTCTTGCTTGCAAAGTGAATGATGCGTTCCTTCACCTGAGCAGGGCATGCCGAATTGATGCACCGTTGAACCGCTTCGCCCTCCAGGCGAACCGTCCTGCTGCCGCAGACCGGGCAGTTTTCGGGAAGTTTAAACTGACGTTCCGAGCCGCTGCGTCGAGAGGCGATCACTTGGACGATTTCCGGAATGACGTCGCCGGCCCTCTGCACCACCACCCAATCGCCGATGCGCACGTCTTTCCGGTCGATCTCGTCCTGATTGTGGAGCGTAGCGCGGCTGACCTCAACGCCGCCCACGCGCACCGGCTTCATCACCGCTACAGGGGTGAGAGCGCCGGTGCGGCCCACTTGAACGATGATGTCGAGAACTTGGGTGGTCTCCTGACGGGCGGGGAATTTGTAGGCGATCGCCCAGCGGGGACTTTTGGACTTGATGCCGAGCTCAGCCTGCTGATCGAAGCGGTCGACCTTGACGACGATGCCGTCGATTTCGTAAGGGAGCGAAGGACGACGACCCAGCATTTCGGCATGATAGGCCGTCACTTCCTGCAGGCCTCGACAGCGGCGAACCAGGGGGTTTACCTTCAAGCCCAGCTCGCGCAGCCGCTGCAGCAGCTCCCACTGAGATTCAATGGTGATGCCGACCATTTGTCCCACGCCGTAACAGAAAATATCCAGCGGACGCTCGGCGGTCACCTTGGGGTCCAGTTGTCTCAAGGAACCGGCGGCGGCGTTGCGCGGGTTGGCAAAGGTCGGCTCGCCCTTTTCCTCGCGCTCGCGGTTCAGTTTTGAGAAGGCCTCGATGCTCAAAATCACCTCGCCCCGCACCTCCAGCCTTTGCGGCGGACGATCGGTGCGCAGCACCAAAGGCACGCTGCGTATGGTGCGGATGTTGGGCGTCACGTCCTCGCCGACGGTTCCGTCGCCGCGGGTTGAGGCGGTCGCCAACCGGCCGTTTTCGTAAACCAGCTCAACGGCGAGACCGTCGAGCTTCGGCTCGCAGACGTATTGCACGATTTCGACGCCCAAGGCTTTGCGCGTGCGTGCGTCGAATTCGGCCATTTCGGCTTCGATCAGGGCATTGTCCAGACTGAGCATGGGCAGCGAGTGCACGACGGGCGCAAAGGCCTCGAGGCGTTTGCCGCCGACGCGCTGGGTTGGAGAGTCGGGAGAGGCATACTGGGGATTTTCTTCCTCCAGGCGAACCAGTTCCCTCATCAGCCGATCGTATTCGGCGTCGGAAATCTCGGGTTCGTCGAGCACGTAGTAGCGATAGTTATGGTGCTCGATCAATCGCCGCAGTTCTTCGATCCGTTGTTTGACGTCTTGGGTCATGTTTCTTTTCCCACAAAGAATCGACTAAACCGCACGACGTTTGAACAGCGCCTTGATGATATAGCCGGTCATTTTGGGATTCTCTTTCAGTCGGCGCATGCAGTAGGCATACCACTGTTTGCCGTACGGAACGTACACGCGCAAACGGTGCCCGGCGGAGACGATGATGCTGCGCAGCTCCTCATCCACGCCAAGGAGCATCTGAAATTCGTACTGCTCGCGCTTGAGCGAAAAGGCGTCGATCAGACGCAGCGCCTGCCACACCATTTTTTCATCGTGGGTGGCGATGCCCACATAACAGCCCTTTTTGAACGCCGTCTCGATGAGAAGCGTAAAATTGTCGTTGACGATTGCCGGGTCTTTGTAGGCAATTTTGCGAGGTTCCACATAGATGCCTTTGCAAAGACGAAAATTGGCGGGTTTGCGCGCGACGTTTTGGAGGTCGGCGAGGCTGCGCCGCAGGTAGGCCTGCAGCACCATGCCCACGTTGTCGAATTGGCGGCGAAGCTCCTCGTAAAGCTCGATGGTCACCGAGGTAAAGCGCGAATCTTCCATGTCGATGCGCACGAAATTGCCGCGGGCGGAAGCTTCCTGAACGATGCGACGAATATGCTGAAGGCAAAGGTCGCGGTCGATCAACAGTCCCAGTTGCGTGGGCTTGAGCGAGACGTTGCAGTCGAGCTTTTCCTCGTCGATGGTTTTGAGCACGCGCAGATACTCCTCGACATATTCTTGTGTCGCCTGGGTGCAGGTGGTGCTTTCGCCGAGCACATCCATGGTGGCCATGATGCCTTGGGCGTTGAGTTCTTTTACGACGCGCACGGCATCCTGCAAACGGCTTCCTGCTACATAGGGACGTGAAAAGAAACGGACGATCGGCTTGGGAACGAGGGGCATGAAGAACAGGATGATTCGGTTCAGCAGAGCCATAACAGTGCCTTTCGAATTGGTTTCCGTTATTGACGGCTCCCCTTGAGATGCTGTTCACCTGCTAAATTAGCTGATTTTCAATCGATTGTCAAGTTCAAAGGCGATTTCCGGCGGCAAACTTTTTATTGATTTTCAAAAGGGTAAGAAGTATATTATCAAGTTTTTAAAAAGGAGGTTCGCAGCCGCATGGGCAAAATCATCGCCATCGCCAATCAGAAGGGCGGCGTCGGAAAGACTACGACGGCCGTGAACTTGGCGGCATGTCTTGCGGTCGCAGAATATCGGACGTTGTTGATCGACATGGACCCGCAGGCGAACAGCTGCAGCGGCCTCGGTGTAGATTCGCGAAAGCTGGACAAGACGATCTACGACGCGCTGATCAAAGAGGTGAGAGTCGAAGAGATCATCCTCGATACAGAGCTTGAATATCTGAAGCTTTTGCCCTCCTCCATCGATCTGGTGGGAGCCGAGGTAGAGTTGGTGTCGGCGATCTCCCGTGAACACAAGCTGGCCCGAGCCTTGGCGCCGATCCGAGATGATTACCGTTACATTATCATCGATTGTCCGCCTTCGTTGGGCCTGTTGACGCTCAATGCCCTGACTGCGGCCGATTCGGTGCTCATGCCCATTCAGTGTGAGTATTACGCGCTCGAGGGCTTGGGGCAGCTGCTCAATACGATTCGTCGCGTGCAGAAATATCTCAATCCCAAGCTCGAAATCGAAGGCGTTCTGCTGACGATGTACGACGCCCGCTTGAACCTTTCGCGGCAGGTGGCGGCCGACGTCCGCAAGTATTTCGATGGACGCGTGTTCGAAGCGGTGATCGGCCGGAACGTGCGCCTCAGCGAGGCCCCCAGTTTCGGCAAACCGATCATTTTGTACGATGCCGTTTCCAAAGGAACGGAGAATTATATGGCTTTGGCGGAGGAAATTCTCAAACATGACGAACAGGAAGGCGCTGGGAAGAGGACTGTCGGCGTTGCTCCCTGATGTTCCCGCTGAAAGTCAAACGGACAGCTCCATACAGTTCATTCGTGTAGACCGCATTTCACCTAATCCCTTTCAGCCCCGCGAAGTTTTCGACCAGCAAAAGCTGGATGAACTGGCCCGCTCGATTGCTGAAAAAGGCGTTGTTCAGCCGATTACCGTGCGGCGCTACGGGGACGGCTATCAGTTGATTGCAGGCGAACGCCGCTTGCGCTGCGTTCGCGATTTGGGCGTGGAGAAAATCCCCGCCTATATTCTCGATGTCGAAAGCGATGAAGAGATGATGGAACTTTCCATCATCGAAAACATTCATCGCGAGGACCTCAATCCGATCGACATCGCCAACGGCTATCGACGCTTGATCGAAGAGTGCCGCCTGACGCAGGAACAGGTGGCGCAAAAAGTCGGAAAGGATCGGGCGACGATCGCCAATTTTTTGCGGCTGTTGCGCCTGCCGCGGGTCATTCAGGAGAGCGCTCAAGCGGGCGAGATCTCCATGGGTCATGCGCGCGCGCTGCTGTCTTTGGAAAGCCCCGAGCAGCAGATCGAACTGTGGAAAAAGATCGTGCGCAACGGCCTGTCCGTGCGCCAAGTCGAAGAGGCCGTGCGCCGTGCAAGCGCGCCGCCCAAAGAAAAGCCCGCAGAAAGTACGGCCCATCGCGCCTATTTCGAAGAGGCGGAGAATCGGTTGCGGACCAGGCTGGCCACCAAAGTCACCATCCGCCGCAAGGCGCAGGGCGGCGTGATCGAGATCGAATACTACACCGACGATGATTTGGAGCGGTTGATCAACCAGATCATCGGCGATTGAGAGAAGCATGGAAAAGAAAAAACAATCCCACCGCAATTACTACCGCGTCCTTGTCATCCCCGACGACCAGGATGAACCGAAAGCGCTGAGTATTTCCCTTCAGCGCCTGAAGGTGCTGAAAATTGCGGCGATCGTTCTTGGGCTTCACCTTATCGGCGGTGTGGTTTTCTATTTTCTCTATTTCAATCTGCACAAGAAACATACGGAGCTGATCGCCACCAATAAACAACTGGAAGACAACAACCAGCGCATCAACAAGCTGATGGCCGATCTTCAGGCCCTGGAATCGTATCAGGAAAAGATACGCAAAGCGCTGGGTGCGGGAAGCATGGGCGGCAGCGCCGTCATTCTTCCGGACAATTCGGAGCCGCTGCCGGCGAGCATCAGGCGCATCGGAAGCGCCCCGGCCGAAACGGCTCCTTCCAAAGAGGACCGGGAGTTTAGCCGGCACGTTGCTTTGCTGAAAAGCTCGGCGAGTACGCTGCACAACATGTACTCCAACATTCCTACGCTGCTGCCGGTGGACGGCATTCTCAGCAGTGATTTTGAAAATCTCCCCCACGGCGGTGCTGTACAGCATCGAGGTGTGGACATTGCGGCCAACGAAGGCGCCGTCATTCGCGCTTCCGCCGATGGGGTCGTCATCTTTTCGGGTTGGACCTATGACCTCGGAAATCTGCTGATCATTTACCACGGCGGCGGTTTCTACACCTATTACGGCCACGCGGAACAGTTATTGGTCCCCCGCGGCGCCGCGGTGAAAAAGGGTGAAGTCATTGCCCTGGTCGGAAACACCGGCATCAGTTCGGCGCCTCATCTTCATTTCGAAATCTGGAAAGACGGTGTGGCGCTGAATCCGAGAGACTATATTTGGGAACTCAGAAATTAGGCACTGAACGTAACGGAAACGGAAGAGCTATGAAAAACGAAGTCAAAAGCGGCGAGTTGAGCACCATTCTGGGTAAGGGCTCCGAGTTTGAAGGCAAACTGAAGGTCGAGCACACGCTGCGCGTCGACGGCAAGTTCGTGGGCGACATTATCACCAGCGACACCCTCATCATCGGAAAGGACGGCGTGGTTAACGGCAACGTGAAGGCCAAAAGCCTGGTCGTCGGCGGCAGACTGAGCGGCAGCGCTGAAATCAAGGAAAAGATCGTTCTCGAATCCAAAGCCGAGTTCCACGGCGATATGAAGACCAGCCGGCTGGTGATCGACGAGGGTGCCATCTTTGAAGGCCGCTGTTCGATGAAGGAAAGCGCCTCGGCCCCCAAACCGGCCGCCGCACAATAAGGAGTTCCTTCTCTGAACGGAGGACGAAGCGGTTGGAGCCGTTACCTCGACATGGGACTGCAGTTCGCGGTTGCCGTAGCGCTGGGAACGGCCGCCGGTTACTGGCTGGACACCAAATGGCGAACGCGCCCGTTCCTAATGCTGCTCGGCTTGTTGACGGGCGCGGCTGCCGGTTTTTTAAATATCTATCGCGCGGTTTACGCCACTTCCAAGCGCGACCAACATGATGCGAAATAAAAGCGTTCGGCTGATTGCCGTCGGTGCAATCGTCCTGGTCACAAGCGCGGCAGTCCTTCATTATTATCCGAACGCGATGCCGGAAGCAGGACTGGGGCTCGGCCTTGCGGGCTTCTTTTTTCTGCTGAACCGACTGATCAACCGGCAGATCTTGATGACAGTAACCGACCGTTTTTACCGCCTGCTTTTAGGCGGTATGGCCGTTCGGTTTCTTTTTTTTATTGCCGTGCTTTTTCTGATCAAAAACATCAAAAGCCTTTCGCTTGCAGAGTTTGTTCTGTTTTTCGTTCTTTATTACTTACTGCTGCAGGCGGCGGAGATTCAATCTATTTATCAACGCTTGAAGCAACGATCCCATGCTGAATGAAACCATACATGCCGTTGAAAATGCAGCGCAGGCCGAGGAGAGCGCCGGCGGTGCCGGCTATATTCTCAGCCACCTGCTGGCGCACCGGGTGGTCAAGCTGCCCACCGTGTGCGGCATCGATCTGTCGTTGAACAACCATGTCATTGCCCTTTTTGTCACCGCGGCGCTGTTGATCGGTCTATTTTACTTCTCCTTTCGAAAAAGAAACCAGGTGCCTTCAGGGATCGGCAACGCATTGGAATCGTTGGTCGAGTATCTTATGAAGGAGGTCCTCCGTCCCAATTTGGGCGAGGAGGCCAAAACCTATGCCCCCTATCTGTTGACGGCCTTTTTTTTTATTCTGACCTGCAATCTTTTGGGCCTGGTGCCTTTCGGCAACACCGCAACCGGCAACATTTCTGTGACCCTGACGCTTGCGATCATGACCCTGCTGATCGGGCAGGCGGCCGGCATCCGCAAACATGGGCTGATTGCCTTTTATCGCCATATCATTCCGCCCGGGTTGCCGCCTTTCATTATTCCGATCATATTGCCGGTCGAGATCATCAGCCTGCTGTCCAAGCACCTCTCGCTGGCGATTCGTCTCTTCGCCAACATGATCGGCGGCCACATCACCATCCTGGCCCTCTTGAGCACCATTTTCATTTTTCACAACTGGTTCGTATCGCCCTTGCCGCTGATGCTGGTCATTTTTTGCAGCCTGTTGGAAGTGCTGATCGCCTTCATTCAGGCTTATGTGTTTACCACTCTTTCGGCGGCGTTCATCGGTATGTCATTGGCTGAAGAACATTAAACCTAAGACTTTGGAGGAAAAATGGATTCGAATGCATTAGCCTACATTGCGGCCGGCTTGGGAGCCGGCATCGTTACTTTTGCGGCCGGTTTGGGGATTTCACGCTTGGCATCCGCGGCTATGCACAGCATCGCACGGCAGCCCGAGGCATCCGGTGAAATCCGCGGCGCCATGATCATCACCGCCGCCATGATCGAAGGCGTGGCCCTGCTGGCCGCCGCCGTCTGCTTTATGCTGAGCATCAAGTAGCAGGCCGATCGATGGAGCTTTTGACTCCCCACATCGGCACCATATTTTGGACGGCCGTCACCTTTGTCGCCGTGCTGCTGATTCTCTACAAATACGGTTGGAACCCCATCCTGAGCCTTTTGGAAGAACGCGAGCAGCGCATCAAGGAGTCCCTAGAGACCGCTGCGAAGCTTCAAGATCAGGCGAAGCGCGCCGAGGAAGAGCGGCAAAAGATCATCGAATCGGCCAAGAAGGAGGCCTTCGACCTGCTGATCGAAGGCCGACTGCAGGCGGAGAAGCAGAGTCAGGAGATCCTGCAGAAAGCGCAGCAGGAGGCGGCCGCACTTCTCGATCGGGCGCGTGCTGAAATCGAACGCAGCCGCGATGAGGCGATTCAGGACCTGCAGCGTATGGCGGTCGAGCTGTCGCTGGCGGCCACGGAAAAGCTGATCGGCAAGAGCCTTTCCGTCGAAGAGCATCAGGCGCTCATTCAGGAGGCGCTGCAGCGCATGGAGCGGTTGAATTGATGTCGGCCGGTGCCGCAAGATACGCCAAGGCGCTGTTTCAGCTTGCCGTCGAAGAAGGGCGAATCGAAGAGGTACGCCGCGACCTTTCTGAGCTGTCAACCCTGTTGGAGGAGCATCGGCTGCTGCGGGCTCTCTATCACTCTCCGGCAACGGATCGGGCTCTTCGAGCGGGGCTTTTAGATGAATTGTTTAGAGGGCGAACCTCCGAGGCGGTGATCAATCTTTTAAAGCTGTTGGCGGAAAAGAACCGGCAGGCGCTGTGGCCGGCGATCGTCCGCGAGTTCGATCGCCTCTACCGCCGAAGCCGAAACGAGCGCGAGGCGACGGTCACGGCCGCCGTGCCTTTGAGCGATGAGAACGCGGCGCAACTGAAGCGTCTGCTGGAAGATCGGCTAAAGGTGCATGTTCTGCTTGAGGTTCGCGTCGAGCCGCAAATTTTGGGCGGCCTGATCATCGAAAGCGAAGGGCAACGGCTCGACCTGAGTCTGAAGCGCCGCCTGAACGAGTTGAGGAAACAATTGGAGTGTTGACGACCGCGAGAGCATCGCGACCGGATAGGAAAAACTTATGTTGATTACTCCCGAAGAAGTCACCCGCGTGCTGAAAAGCAGGATCGCCGACTTTGACCACGAGATCAACACCGAAGAAGTCGGCTACGTTCTTCAGGCGGGCGACGGCATTGCGCTGGTTTACGGTCTGGACAACGTCATGTCCATGGAGCTCGTCGAGTTCCCCCGTGACGTCTTTGGTTTGGCGCTCAACCTGGAAGAAGATTTCGTCGGCTGCGTGCTGCTGGGGCCGGACGACAAGATCAAGGAAGGCGACACCGTAAAGCGCACCGGCCGAGTCATCGAAGTGCCGGTAGGAATGGAGCTTTTGGGCCGCATCGTCGATCCTCTCGGCCGGCCGTTGGACGGCAAGGGGCCGGTGCGGGCGCAGCAGAGGGCGCCGGTCGAACGCAAGGCGCCCGGCGTCGTGGAGCGGCAGCAGGTCAACGAGCCGCTGCAGACCGGCATCAAGGCGGTGGACGCCATGATTCCCATCGGCCGCGGCCAGCGCGAGCTGATCATCGGCGACCGCCAGACCGGCAAAACGGCGCTGGTCATCGATACATTCATCAATCAGCGCGACAGCGACGTGTACTGCATCTACGTCGCCGTCGGTCAAAAGGCCTCCAAGATCATGCAGGCGGCCGCCGTGCTGGAAGAATACGGCGCTCTGCAAAAGACGATCATCGTGGCGGCGCCCGCGGATTCTCCGGCACCTCTTCAATACTTGGCGCCCTACGCCGGAGCGGCCATGGGCGAATACTTTCGCGACAACGGCATGCACGCCGTCATCGCCTACGACGACCTGACGAAGCACGCCTGGGCTTATCGGCAGTTGTCGCTGCTGCTGCGGCGACCTCCCGGCCGCGAAGCCTACCCGGGAGACGTTTTCTACCTGCATTCACGGCTCCTGGAGCGCGCCGCCAAACTGTCCGATGCCCTCGGCGGCGGCTCGCTGACGGCTCTGCCGATCATTGAAACTCAGGCGGGCGACTTTTCCGCCTATATTCCGACCAGCGTGATTTCGATCACCGACGGTCAGATCTATCTGGAGCCCAACCTCTTTTTTGCCGGCATACGACCGGCCATCAACGCCGGTTTGTCGGTCTCGCGCGTGGGCGGCAACGCACAAATTAAGGCGATGAAAAAGGTCGCCGGCGGTCTTCGCCTCGACCTGGCGCAGTACCGCGAGCTCGAGGCGTTCGCCAAGTTCGGCTCTGACCTGGACAAGGCCACGCAGCAGCAGATCAACCGCGGTCAACGGCTCGTGGAGCTGCTCAAACAGCCGCAGTTCGCCCCCATGCCGGTGGAAAAGCAGGTGGCCGTCATTTACTTGGGAACCGCAGGGCACCTGGATAAGGTGCCGCTCACAAGCGTTACGGACGTGGAACGGCGCTTTCTCGACTATCTCGATGCCTCTCGGCCTGAGCTGTTGGCGGAAATCCGCAAGACCAAGGCGCTCGATGAAAACCTGCGGCAGCGCCTCGAGGAAGCCTGTACGCACTTTATGGAAAGGCTGAACGGCTGATAGGTTATGGCAACCCTGCGTGAAATCCGCAGCCGCATCGGCACCGTCAAGAGCACGCAGCAGATTACGCGCGCCATGAAGATGGTGGCGGCGGCGAAACTGCGCAAACTGCAGGGCCGACTGACGTTGACCCGTGATTACGTCGAGGAATTGTCGAGGGTCGTCGGCAGCGCCTCGAGATGCTGCCGCAAAGACCGGCACGCCTTTATGCAGAGACGTCCCGGCCGCCGCGTCTGCTTTGTGCTGATCACGGGCGATCGAGGCCTGTGCGGAAGCTTCAACGCCAATCTCATTCGCCGCGCCGAGGAAGAGCTTCATCGCCTTCTGCCGCAAAAACCGTGTTTGGTGACCATCGGCCGCAAAGGATACGAACACTTTCGTCGACTCGACTACCCCATTTCGGCGTCGTTCGTCGACATGTTCAATCAACTCTCCATCCTTACGGCCTCCGAGATTTCTCAGCAATTAACGGAGCGCTTTCTCGCCGGAGAAATCGATCGCGTGATGGTGGTCTATAACGAATTTCACACCCTGATCCATCAGCGCATCGTGGTTCGGCAGTATCTTCCTTGGGAAGCGCCGAAGGAGCTGCCGCCGCGCCTTTGGGCCACCCTTTATGAACCGGATGCGGCTGAATTGGTGAACGACCTGCTCCCGCAGACCCTGCGTTTCACTTTCTACCGCATGCTTTTAGAGTCTTTTACTGCCGAACAGGCGGCGCGAATGACCGCCATGGAGCAGGCGTCGGAAAACGCCGAGGAGATGATTCGCGACCTGGTTTTATACTACAATAAAACGCGCCAGGCGGCCATTACCAAAGAGCTCAGTGAAATCGTCGGCGGCGCCGAAGCCTTGCGACGATAGACTGTTAAGGAGAAGTCGTTTGGAAAACATCGGAAAAATTTCACAGATCATCGGTCCGGTGGTCGATGTATATTTCGAATCCGGAAAGCTGCCCGATATTCGACATGCCTTGGAAGTCACGCGCAGCGACGGCTCGCGTCTGGTTCTGGAAACGGCTCAGGACCTGGGAGAGAACACCGTTCGCTGCATTGCCATGGACACGACCGACGGCCTGCAGCGCAGCCAGGCGGTGCGCGACACCGGTGCGCCGATCACCATGCCGGTCGGCCGCGAAACCCTCGGCCGTTTGATGAACGTCACCGGAGACCCCATCGACGGCCGCGGCGAGATTCGGGCAAGCGAACGGCTTCCCATCCATCGACCCGCACCACCCCTGGAAGAGCTGGAGACGCGCACGGAAATCTTGGAAACCGGCATCAAGGTCATCGATTTGTTGGAGCCGTATGCCAAGGGCGGCAAGACCGGTTTGTTCGGCGGCGCGGGCGTGGGTAAAACGGTGCTCATCCAGGAGCTGATCAACAACATCGCCATCCACCGCGGCGGCTTTTCGGTGTTTGCCGGCGTTGGCGAAAGAACGCGCGAAGGCAACGACCTTTTCCGCGAGTTTCAGGAAACCGGCGTCATCGACGTCGACCATCTGCCCAATTCCAAAGTCGCCATGGTGTTCGGCCAAATGAACGAGCCGCCCGGCGCACGCCTTCGCGTCGCCCTCTCGGCCTTGACGATTGCCGAGTACTTTCGCGACGTGGAAAAAAGAGACGTCCTTCTGTTCATCGACAACATCTTTCGCTTCACTCAGGCGGGAAGCGAAGTTTCGGCGCTTTTGGGCCGCATGCCGTCCGCCGTGGGCTATCAGCCGAACCTGGCCACCGAAATGGGGCAGCTGCAGGAGCGGATCACCTCGACCAAGCACGGCTCCATTACCTCCGTGCAGGCCGTCTACGTGCCGGCCGACGACCTGACCGACCCCGCTCCGGCCACGACCTTCAGCCACCTCGACGCCACCACCGTGCTGTCGCGAAGACTGGCCGAGCAGAGCATCTATCCCGCCGTCGATCCCTTGGATTCGACGTCGCGCATTCTCGACCCGCGCATCGTGGGCGAAGAGCACTATCAGACGGCGCGGGCCGTTCAGCAGATTCTGCAAAAGTACAAAGACCTGCAGGACATCATTGCGATTTTGGGCATGGAAGAGCTGTCGGCCGAGGACAAGCTGGTGGTCAACCGGGCGCGCCGCGTGCAGCGCTTCCTCTCGCAGCCTTTCTTTGTGGCGCAGCAGTTCACCGGCTTTGAAGGCCGCTATGTCAAGCTCGAAGACACCGTTCGCGGCTTTAAAGAGATCATCGAGGGCAAGTACGACGATCTTCCCGAGCAGGCCTTCTGGATGGTGGGCACGATCGAGGAAGCCGTCGAAAAGGCGAAGCGGATGGGCAAATAGCGTAGGCGCTTCGAGGGAGTTCCGTGAAAAAGCCAAAGTATTTCGATTTTCAGATCATCACGCCGCATCAGGTTTACCGTGAGCAGGCGGTTCAAGTCATCGCCCCGGGAAGGCGCGGCCTTTTCGGCGTGCTGGTCAACCATGCCCCGGCCGTGGTGCAGTTGAAGATCGGCCGCGTCGACGTTCGCGCCGTCGGCGGCGACAAGCTCTACACCATCTCCGGCGGCGTGGCCGAAATCCGCGATAACGTGATGAAGATCATGACCGAATCAGCCGAAGATGTCGAAACCATCGATGTGAAGCGCGCCGAGCGGGCCCGTGACCGCGCCCTCGAAAGGCTGAGTTCCCGGCATGAATACATCGACGAGCAACGGGCGCGGGCGGCGCTGGCGCGCGCCCTCAACCGATTGGAGACTGCAAAGTACCGCTATTGATTGCGGCCCCCTCCCGCATCGACGAAAGTGACGCATGGGCGTTTGATCAACAGACAGGTCGAACGATGAGCAAAAACCCGCACCTCAACAAGCAGTCGATCGCCGAAATTCGGCGCGATGTTGTGCTGCTCTTTCTTTTCGTCCTTGCAGCCGCTGCCGCGTTCTATCGGCTCAATACCCTTTTCATTCTGCAATGGCAGAAACCGGTCTTTTTTGGGGAAAAACGATTTTTCCTCAACGCTCTTTCTCGGCCCGGAGGATTAAGCGAGTACGCGGCCTCTTTTCTCTCTTTTCTCTTTACTCACCGACTTCTCGGCGCCGCTCTCCTGGCTCTCATTACGGCAGCCGTCTTGTGGGAAACGAGGCGCATTCTCAAACGCATCCTGCCGCAATTTGCCGTTCCGGTGCTCTATTCGATACCCGCCGTCTGCGTCATCTGCCTCACCAGCCTCTACACGCATCCTTTGGCCGCCACCTTGGCCCTGCTTTGGGTCCTCATAGGTTTCGATCTTTACCTTCAATGGAACCCCGCTTCCGGCCCGCTGCGCACCGCATGGGCCCTCCTCCTTGCCGTTCTGCTTTACGCGCTAAGTTCCGCGGCCTTCCTTCTCTTTGCGCTCATGGTCACGCTGCTGGAACTGCTGAAGCGCCGCAATGCGACGGCTTTGGTTCTGCCGGCGGCGGCCTTTCTGTTTATCGTTGCGGCCGACCGAATCGTTTTCTTAAAAGGGCTCGATTGGGCTGTCCTTCATCTGCTCCCCTTTCATCACCGTTATCGCATTGCGGCAGCCCCGTATGTGCTCTTTGCCTTTTTTCCGGCGTTGATGATCCTTGGTTTTCTGATTTACAAAAAGGAAGAGCCGCTTTTCGACCGTGCTGTGACGCTGCGCCTGGCCCAGGCGGGTGCTGCTTTGGCATTTGCGGCGGCCGCCGCCGTTTTTTCCTTCAGCCGCTTTCATTATGACATTCAACAGGTCGATTACTATGCGGCAAATCGCCAATGGCGTTCTCTGATCAACTATATGCAGAAGCGGCCTCCTGCTCACCGCCTGCTGCTGTTTCAGCTCTATCGCGCGCTGTACCATCAGGGGTTGCTGCTCGACGAACTGTTTTCCGTGTCGCGGCAGGAACGGGCGATCAAGACGCTGGTCATGGACCGTGAGTTCGCCATGACCGCCCGCATGCAGTACAGCGACTTTCTGATGGACCTCGGTCATGTCAACGAAGCGGAGCATTGGGTGCATGAAGCGCTGGTGCACTATGGTGAAACGCCGGAAGTGCTGCTGCGCATGGCGCAGGTTAATCTTTTGAAAGGAAACAATGCTTTTGCGGAGGTGTGTTTGCGAAGATTGGGGCAAAACCCCTTTTATCGCCGCGAAAGCGAACAGCTGCTCGCTCAAATGAGCGGCGGAGGAACCTCCTTCACCGATCCCTATCTTGAAGGCGTGCGTCGCCTCATGTTCCGCAGGGATTTTCCGCAGTTCACCTATCGTATTCGCCATAACCTTGAGCTGATGCGGCAAAACAATCCCGACAACCGCATGGTGTTCGAATATCTGCAGGCCTATTACCTGCTCAGCGGCGACATGAAGACGTTGATGGCGTGCATCGATCAATACAAGGCGTTCGGCTATAGGCGTCTGCCGCGCCATGTCGAAGAGGCCGCCGTGCTCTATCAAATGATCAGCGGCAACAGAACGCCCGATGTCGGCGGTTACGCCTTTAATCGCGAAACGCTCAAGCGCTTTGCCGATTATCTGCAGATCATCGCCGCCCACCGCGGTGATCGTGGGGCCGCGCAGAAAGAGCTCGACGCCAAACACGGCAACACCTTTTGGTACTATTACATGTTCACGCTCAAAAAACTTTTGGAGGAACAACGCAAAGGAGCAGCGGAGGAGTGAGCATGAGAGCGATATGGTTTATTCTGCCGGCGACGATCGTCGCCGCCGGCGAAATCCCGACCGAAGCCCTGCCTTTGGGTAAAACGTCCGTCGTCTTCCCCGACTATGCCGATGCGGTCATTCCTCCGAACATCGCGCCGCTCAACTTTATGGTCCGCGAGAGCGGCGAAGCATTTACGGCGGTTTTAAGCGGAGGCGAGGGGGCGCTTGTCGTGCGCTCAAGAGACGGGAAAATACGCTTTCCGCTGAAACGGTGGCGCCGTTTTCTCCAAGAGAATGCCGGACGGAAGTGTGTGCTGAACGTCTATGTGCGCCGAAACGGCCGCTGGTTCAGCTTCGAACCAGTGACGATTACCGTATCGATCGACCCGATCGACGAAACCCTGGTCTACCGCCTCATCGATCCCGCCTATCATCTGTGGACCGAGATGGGCATCTATCAACGGCGGCTGACTGATTTCAGAGAGTCGCTGATCATGACCAACCGGTCGGTGAAGAACGCCTGTCTCAACTGCCATTCGTTCTGCGGCGGCGATCCGTCGTATTTTCTCTTTCACCTGCGCGGCGGCCCGGGAACGGCGCTGGTTCTCGGCATCGACGGCGATTGCCGCACGACCGACACGAGAACCGCCTTCAACTCTTCACCGGGCGCCTATCGCTGCTGGCACCCCGGCGGCCGATACATCGCCTTCAGCGTCAATAAAATCTCGCAATTCTTTCACGCCTTCGGCGAAAACCGCGACGTCTACGATCTGGCTTCGGATTTGATCCTTTACGACACCCAAACCAACACGGTCAGCGGCTGCCCCCAAATCGCCGATCCCGCGTGGATGGAAACCTATCCCATGTGGACGCCCGACGGCCGCACGCTCTATTTCTGCGCCGCACCGCAGGAGGATTTCAGCGACGAGCTCAACATCCCCTACGACCGCATCAAATACAGCTTGAAGCGCATTTCCTTTTCGCCGGAAGAGAACCGCTGGGGGCAAGTGGAAACCGTGATCGACGCCGGCAAAACCGGCCTCAGCGTGACCCATCCTTCTGTTTCACCCGACGGCCGCTTCCTGCTTTTCTGCATGACCGGCTACGGCAACTTTACCATCTACAAGCGCGACAGCGACCTTTATCTGATGAACCTCGAAACCGGCCGATGGGAAGCGTTGCCGATCAACTCGCCGCTGGCGGACAGCTACCATTCCTGGTCACGCAACAGCCGCTGGTTCGTTTTCAGCAGCAAGCGGGAGAACGGCGTTCTGGCTCAGCCCTTTTTCGCCCACATCGATCAAGACGGCCGCGTGGACAAGCCTTTCGTGCTGCCGCAGAAGGAGCCGGACTTTTATCTCACCTTTCTCAAGACGTTCAACGTTCCCGAACTGGTTACCGGCCCGGTCTCTTATGGACCGCACCAGCTCACCCGAGCCGCGTATCAAAAGGCCCGGAAAGCGCAGCTCGATCCGGTCTTGAAGTCGATCGCCCAGCCGCAAACGCCGGAGGTGACGCCGTGGCAGCCGTCGCCGCAATAAGCTTGTTATTTCCCTGAAATATTCTAAATTGTCTTCAGAAAGAATCGAGGTATTTGCAGCAGAGCGAGAGGAAAATGGCGGCAGCGAAGAAACATCAACCGAACGGGCGGAGGAGCGTCTCGACCGGTTCAGAAACGGGTGTTCGCCGAGGAATCGTGCGGCAGGCTGCCTTTTACGGGCTCCTCGCTATAGCTCTCTTTTTCTATTTCTGGAAAGCGGTTCGGGCGCAACTCTATTTCAACGCTCAAGAACCCGTTTTTTTCCTCGGCAGCGATTTTTTACGCGCTCATCTTGATTACCCCGGCGGTCTCCTCGATTATGCGGCGGCCTTTATCGCGCACCTTACCTACGTTCCGATCCTCGGTGCCGCGGCTTTTGCGCTGCTCGACACGGGCCTTGTTTTGTTGTTTTCTGCTTTTCTCAAAAGACTGAATTCTCATGCCCCTTTCTTTGCCGCGCCGCTGTTGTTGGCGCCGCTGTTGGTGCTGCACAACAATTACCATTTTCCGCCTACGATCGTCTTGGCTTTGGCGGCTGCAACGGCGGCGGCCTTGGGCTATACGGTGATAAAGAGCGTCTCGGGCCGCCTCGGCTACACGGTTGCCGCGGCGACTCTGCTCTATTACCTTGCCGGTAATGCACTCTTTGCTTATGCTGTGGCCGTTGTGATCTTTGAGGTCACCTGCAGTCGCCGCAGCCTTGTACCGATCGCGGCGACCGTCGTGCTCGTCTTTATGCTGCCGTATGCGGCCGGCGCACGCTGCACGATCATGCCGAACCGCGCTTTTCTTTTTCCCCTCGTTCCGGAAAAAAGCGCCGGTTATTCGCCGTGGATGCTTTATGCCGTCTTTGCGGTGCTTCTGCTCCTTGCGCCGCTCGGCGCCGCGTTGTGGAAAAAGCCGTTTTTCGGCAGCCGTAAGGCTTTTTTCGTTCAGGCGCTGCCGCTGACCGTTCTGCTCCTCGCCGCCGCGCTGTTTACGCTTCGCACCGAAGAGCGCCAATTTTGGATGTTCGACTATTATGCCCGCAAAGGCCTTTGGCGCGAGCTGCTGAAACTTTGCGAAAGGCCCTATCTCAGAAACAAGCAGGTGATGCTTCAGATCAACCGCGCCCTTCTGCAGACCGGCGCATTGGGCGATCGTATGTTCTTCTATCATCAGCCGTTCGATCGCGAGGGGCTGTTCGTTTTCGATGAATACGACGTAACCACCACACTCATTCGCAGCGACCTCTATTTCGATTTGGGTCATTACAATGCCGCCAAGCAGTGGGCTCACGAAGCGCTGTCGGTGCGCGGCGAAACCGTTTGGAACCTGCAACGGCTGGCGCTGTGCTATCTCATTTTCGAGCAAAAGGACGCCGCGGCCCTCTTTTTCCGCAAGCTGGAAAAAACCCTGTTTCACCGTGAATGGGCGCGGCGCTATCGACCCTTTTGGAGCGGTGCCGCCGACGTTCGCTCGGACCGCGAACTGGCGGCACTGATTGCAAACCGCGTGGAGCGCGATTTCATCACGTTTCCCAACTATCCCGAACAGGATCTTCCCCACCTGCTGCAAAAGAATCCGCGCAACCGCGCTGCGTTCGAATACCTGATGGCCGACCTGCTGCTTTCGAAAAAGCTCAAGCGCTTTGTCGACGAGCTGCGCAGCCGCCGACTGCTCGGCGCCCCATTACCGCTCCACTACCAGGAGGCGCTGTTGTTCTATTTCGCGCAGTCGCAGGACGAGTCCGACGATCTCAAGGAGTTCAAACCGAGCCGCGAAACGGTGGAAGCTTTTCGTCGCTTTCAATCGATGGTTCGGCAGCACGCCGGCAACCTGAAAGCCGCCGAGCCGGCTTTCGCCCGCGATTTCGGCAGCACCTACTGGTATTACCTCCTTTTTCACCCAATCACCAAGAATGAGTAGGGCATCGGAGGCGATATGAGAATGAAACGAATCGGAATACTTTCGCTGTCCTTGCTGCTCGCCGCGCTCTGCGCCTGCTCGAACTTTTCCGAAAATGCTGCGAAAGACACCGCTCGGGCCCTCAGGCTTGATCCGGACTATTCGGAAACGGTTATTCCGCCCAATATTGCGCCGCTCAACTTTCGAATCGTCGAAACCGGAGATCGCTATCTCGTCCGTGCCCGAGCCGGCAACGTCGAGCTGACCATAAAGAGCCGCGACGGTAAAATCTGTTTCCCTCTGAAAGCGTGGAAAAGGATGCTGGCGTCTGCTCGCGGCGGAGAACTGGTTTTCGAAGTCTTTATTCGACAAAACGGGGTGTGGCTGCGTTTTCCGACGATCAGAAACCGCATCTCCGAGGATGAAATCGATTCCCATCTGACCTACCGCCTCATCAATCCGGCCTACAAGTATTGGAACCGGATGGGCATTTACCAGCGCAACCTGGAGACGTTCGAGGAACGCCCCATGCTCATCAATCGAATGACCGACGGCAACTGCATGAACTGCCACAATTTCCGCATGAATGACCCGGCGGATATGGTGCTCCATTTAAGGACCGGCGCGGCCGGCGGTACGCTAGTTTCGGTGGACGGCGAATGGCGAAAGGTCAGCCTCAAGACCTCGTTCAACAAGGGCGGGGCCTATCCCTCGTGGCATCCCAACGGCAAAACGCTGGCTTTTTCGGTGAACGACCTCACCATGTTTTACCACGCCCTCGGTGAACCGCGTGATGTGCTCGACCGCGGCTCGGACATTGTCGTGTACCATATCGACCGCAACATGATTTCCGCTTCGCCGCAGATCGCCGATGAAGGAAGGATGGAGACCTTTCCCGCTTGGACGGCGGACGGTCGTCGTCTCTATTTTTGCTCGGCCGGGCCTTTCGATTCTTACCTCGACGCCTCCGGCGATTTGAAATGGGGCGAAATCCGCTATGATTTGATGCGGGTCGAATATGACCCGGAACGGGACGAATGGGGACGTTTGGAAACGGTTGTTCCCGCGGAGAAAATGGGACTGAGCGCCTCGCTGCCCCGCCCTTCGCCGGACGGCAAGTGGGTCCTCTTTTGCATGGCCCAATACGGCAGCTTTCCTATTTACCACCAGCACGGCGATCTCTATTTGTTGGAAGAAGCAACCGGACGTTTTCGGCGCCTGGAAATCAACAGCGACGAGACGGACAGTTTTCACAGTTGGTCGAGCAACAGCCGTTGGTTCGTTTTCACCAGCAAGCGTTACGACACGCTGCTCGGCAAACCCTTCTTTGCTCACATCGACGAGGACGGGCATGTATCCAAGCCGTTCCTCATGCCTCAAAAGCATCCCGATTTTTACAAAACGTTCATCATCAACTACAACGTGCCGGAGCTGACCCGCGGCGCCGTACCCAAACGCCTTCAGGCGCTGAGTCGGGTCGCTTTCGGAAAACAGATCAAGCAGGCTTCTCTCGACCCCCGCGTAACGGCGCGCCGCGACGCCGGCAAGGGCGATCAGGAAGCCATGTACAATCGAGCTCAATCCAGAAAATAGCTGAACAGATCACCGGAAGCGGAGGCAGGAGCAGACTTTATGGTCGAACGACAAGTGGAGAGGGGAGATGGCTTTAAAATTCATACGACAATCTTGGGGGGAAATCAGGCTTACATCACTGCCGCCGCGGAGGGGGATGTCGTACCGCCGGTCGATGCGCTTTACAAACGACTCTTCGATGTTCTTCAACGGCACCGTCTGCAGATCGTGCACGAACGTATCTTTGCCGAACTCGACGCCTTCGAAGAGGTGATGAAGGCACGGGACGGCGCTTTCGCCTCCCTGGGAAGGCGCGAAGAACTGCCCTACACGTTTATTCAGGGGCGTCCGGCACGCGGCGGCAAACTGGCAGGGGTACAAATCCGTGCCTTCCGGCCGGAAGAAAAGGATGACGGTCTATGGGTCATTTCCCATAACGGCCGTGCCGTGGGCCGAAGGTGGCGACGTCGCGGCGCGGAGTTTCTCATGTTGCAGAACATCATCGGAAACCCGGCCATCAGTGACCGCTACCACCAGGCCTGCGACATGTTCGACAACGCTCAGGCGGCGTTAAGGGCAAACGGGCTTGACTTTCGCAACGTGCTGCGGACGTGGATTTATCTGTCGAACATTCTGGAGTGGTACGGGGAATTCAACCGGGCGCGCAACGCCAGGTTTACCGAATTCGGCTTGTTAGGTCTTTCGGAGAAGGAGAACACGGAGGCCGAGCACATTTATTTGCCCGCCAGCACGGGCATTTTGGGTGAAAATCCTGCCGGCGCGGTCGGCGCTATGGATGTTTTCGCCGCGGCCCCCGGCAGCCGCGCGCCGAAGGTGACTCATACCACCGGCGTTCAGCAGAAATCGCCTTACCGTTACGGCTCGGCGTTTTCGCGCGCCATGACCATGCGCGAACAAGACGTCACCCACATTCTGCTTTCAGGCACCGCTTCCATCGACGAGCACGGAAAAACGGTCTTTCAAGGCGATGTTCGGGCGCAGATCCGGAAAACGTTTCAGGTGGTCGAGGCGCTCATTCGCAGCGAAGGTGCGTCGCCTCAACACATTCACGAAGCCACCGTCTTTTTTAAATGCCCCCACGATGCCGTGTACTATGACGAAATTGTCGCAGAGTTCGGCGTTCCCGATCTTCCCGCTGTCTTTATCGTTGCCGACGTTTGCCGCGACGACCTGCTCTTCGAGCTGGATGCCGCCATTGCCTTCTAACAAAAAGCCCCGCCAAGTGCGGGGCTTTTTTAGTCCGATGTTCTTTTTCGTATATACCCTTCTCGTCGAGCATACTTTTCGAGTATGCGTTGCAGCATGCGCCGCCCTCGGAAAAGGCGGCTCATCACTGTTCCGCTCGGTCGTCCGATGATCTGCGCGATCTCTTTGTAGGAAAACCCTTCTACGTCCGCCAAGAGAACGACCATGCGAAAATCGTCCGAAAGCTGCGCCAGCGCCGCCGAGATGTCGTCGTCGAAGAGGCCCTCGTATTTGCTCTCGTCGTAGCCGTTCCACTCCATCGGCTCGTCGTTAGGCTCTTCGGCTTCCAGACCGTAGACCACCTTTTCCAACTGAACCTGTTGCGGCGTGCGCACTTTTTTCCGATAGCGGTTGATGAACGTGTTGGTCAGAATTTTAAAGATCCACGCCTTAAAGTTGGTTCCCTTTTGGAACTTGTCGAAAAATCGATAAGCGCGCAAATAGGTATCCTGTACCAGATCCTCCGCCTCTTCGGCATTGCGCGTATAGCGCAGCGCCGTGCTGTACAGAGAATCCATGTACTGAAAGGCTATGGCCTCAAATTCCTTCAATTTCTCGGCGTCCTTTGCCGGATCGAGGTTTTCCAACTGTTCATCTTGGTTTTCGTTCATAACTCGCGCCTTATCTCAGCTTCAGGGATTCGAGCGGAGTCTTGCCTCGTCACCCTTTACGTCCGCAAAATGTGAAGAGGCGGCAATGACCTGCTGCCTGTGCCTCAGGATCGCTGTCCCAACAGGCTGTCGAGCATCAGCAGGGCATGGCCCTGGGTGCCCGCCAGCTTGAACTTGTTGACGATGCGGTCCATGGTCGCCTCTTCCTCCACCTGTTCGGAGACGAACCAATCGAGAAAGGTCCTGGTGGCATAGTCGTTTTCCTGCAGCGCCAGCGCCACCAGGTTGTGAATGCTTTTGGTGACCACCTTTTCATGTTCCAGCGCCAGCTCGAAAATTTGCTGCGGGCCCTCGAAATCGGTACGCGGCTTTTCGACGGCTTCCAAAACGACCCTGCCGCCCTGTTCGTTAACGTAATCGTAGATTTTCATGGCGTGCCCGGTCTCTTCTTTCGCCTGGTGCTTAAAAAAGTCGGCCATGCCGTCCAGATTCTTGCTTTCCAGGAAAGACGCCATGGAAAGATAGTAATAGGCCGAATAGAGTTCCTTATTGATCTGCTCGTTGAGCGCTTTGGTCATTTTTTCCGATATCATGGCATTTTCTCCCAAGTTGATCCGTTTTTGTTTTTGATCTATTAGATGAGCATTCAGTTCCCAGGATTCAGGTCGCGGTATGAAAGCGTAAAGATCGTGGGTTATCAGCGACCATTGCGAAGAGGCGGCCCTCCTTTCCCTTTGATTAATTATAAACAAAAACGAGATACATTCCAAACAGTTTTTGAAAACCAAGGCGCAACGGCATCTTTTTGTTCATCAAGCGTAAAGGTCTTCACGCAGGACCCGTCCGTCCAAGCCGATGATGACTGCTGTGGTTGGAACAGCTCTCCGGCATTGTGCGGCGGCGATCTGCGTAAGCCGCATCAGGCCGTTGCAGCAGGGCACCTGCATCATCACTACGGTAATCGAGCGGACCTCAGCTTCATCGATCAGGGCCTTCAACTTTTCGACATAGATTTCCTGTCCCTCATCCAGTTTCGGACAAGCGACCGCCAAGGCTTTGTCCTTCAGAAAGCGGCTGTGGAAATCGGCCGCCGCAAAGGCGGTGCAGTCCGCCGCCAGCAGCAGGTCCGCGCCGCGATATTGCGGCGCCGAAGGAGAAATGAGGTGCATCTGAATCGGCCAGTGAGAAAGCGCCGAATCCTCGCCCGCAGGCTTTAACGACGAACCCGGGCAGCAGAAGGAAGACGGTTCCGTATTAAGCAGCTCAGCCGTATCGTAGCCCCGCGTCCGCAGGATGTGCAGCGCTTCTTCATAAAGATCCTCTCTTCCGTGCGATTTCAAGTGCGTCAGGTGCGCCCGCAAGGTGTTCCAGCCCGCGGCCATTACGTTCTCCAAGGCCCGCGCTTCGTCGTACGGCTCGGCTTCGCGTTCGGTCACTTTGATGGCGCCTTCGGGACAATTGCCCAAGCAGGCGCCCAGCCCATCGCAAAAAAGATCGCTCACCAGCCGCGCCTTGCCGTCGATGATCTGCAGGGCGCCTTCCGGACAGGCCGGTATGCAGAGACCGCAGCCCGTGCACCGTTCCTCGTCGATCTCGATGATTTGTCTTTTCATTTTACCTTCCTTTGCTTATTTTGCTTTCGGTCAATGTAGGGAAAAGGAACCGGCCGAGTCTTGATCTGCGTCAAGTCGAAGGGAATTTACCGGAGCGGCAAAGGATGACGACAGGGGAAAAAGAATCTCTTCTGCGCCAGGCGGGATACTTTAAGGGGCTCTCTTCGACCGCTCTGAAGAGTGTGGCCGAAATCTGCCTCTTTAAAAACTGCGGCAAAAAAGAGATTCTCTTTAACGAAGGGCAGAAGGGTTATTTGGTCTACGGCTGTCTCACCGGGGCGGTACAGCTCTATAAAACCACGGAGGACGGCCGCCAAGCGGTCATCAAGGTGATGCGGCCGGGCGAATTGTTCGGCGAGGTCATTCTCTTCGAGACCGACCGCTATCCGGCTACGGCCGAGACGCTCACGCGCTGCCGCATTCTCATGCTGCCGAAGCACCAATTTCTTTGCCTGCTTCAGCGGGAAGAGTTCCGCAACGAGTTCATCGCACTCTTGATGCGCAAACAGCGCTTTTTAGCGGAACAGATCAAGTATTTGACCACCTACGACGTGGAAGATCGTCTATTCTTCTTTCTGAAAGAGCAGTTCGGCATGCGGAAAAGCTTCGAGCCTGCGATCAACAAAAAAGACCTGGCGGCGGCCATCGCGACGACGCCGGAGACGCTGTCGCGCCTGCTCCGCCGCCTGGAAAAAGAACAGGTGTTGATTTGGAAGGGAAACGTCATCCAGGTCGATGAACGAGTATGGCGACGCTTCCGCTGAAAGCGGCAGTCGCGCTCAACGAAGATTGATCTCGAACTGCGGCGGTTCTGCCAAATGCTTCTTTACGGCGCACTGGTCGGCGGCCCGGATGACCGCCTCGCGATATTTTTCCGGAAAATCGAGCGGCAGATGAATGTCGAGCGTCACCTTTTTCACCATGTGGGTGAACGGATCGCTCTCCATTTTCTGAACGATCTCCAAGCCGTCGGTGGACAGACCGCGTTGTTTGCAGAAACTGAGAACGTAGATGCCGGCACAGGTGCCGATGGAGGCCAGAAAAAGTGCAAAAGGCGGCGGCGCGCTGCCGTCCTGGTTGGTCGGAATAATGAAGGGACCGTATTCGGCGTTGACCTGAAGGCCGCCGGGAAAAGTGACTTTGAGATCCATCTTGAACTCCTTTTTTGTTTCGAACTTTTTCTTTGATGAAGGCGCTGAGAGAATGATTCAAAAGAGCGAAGAAGCCGAGGTCCGCATCACGATATCGATTCCCGAGCCCTATGACTTTGAAGCTTCGCTGAAAACGCACGGTTGGTTCCAATTGCCGCCCTTTACATGGCGGGAAAAGGAGAAGACCCTTTACTGGGCCGTACGACTCGGCGGAGGGCCGACGGTGCTTCGACTTAAAGCGGTTTCCGAAAGCCCGGCCGACGTGGTGCTGGAAGTCTGCGGTTCTTCGGCCGATGATCCGCAGGTCGTCGCCAAGGTCCGGCATGTTCTCAATCTCGATCAGCCGCTCGACGAGTTTTACACAATGTGCCGCCGACACCCGTTGCTTCAGCAAGCGGTCGAACGCAGCATCGGCCGCATCATGCGTTCGGAGAACGTTTATGAAGACATCATGAAGGGGATCTGCGGCACCAACGTTCAGTGGAACCAGGCCGTTAAAATGATTACAACCCTCGCTTTGCTGGGCGATGAGGCGCAAGTGGGCTTTCGTCTTTTTCCGACTCCCCGACAGATTCTCGACGCCGGCGAAGCCTTTCTAAGGGAAACAGCCCGCGTCGGTTACCGCAGCCGTTATCTGATCGCCGCGGCCGAGCGCTTCCTACAAGAAGACCCCGAAGAGGCGACGGCTCGGGTGCTGCGCATGACCGCAGACGAAACGCGAAATTACTTCCGCGGCTTTGACGGCATCGGCAAGGTGACCGCCCGTTATTTGGCAGCCCTCTACGGCCACTTTGACGAATTGGCCGTCGACAGCCTGGTGATCAGCTACATGAGCAAGCATCACTTCGGCGGCCGAATACCGAGCGAGAAGGACATTGCCCGAGTGTACGATGCCTTCGGAGACCTGCGATACCTGGCTTATTGGATGGAGTTTATCGTCAATGAAGGATGGCAGCCCAAGCTTGCAGAATGAGGCGCTTTTTCGTTTGATATCCGATCATCTGACTGCGCGGCGGCAGGTTCAGCCGGAGGATGTATACAAACTGCTTTATCAAGGCGTTTTTGCCGGTGAACATCTTTTGACCTCTCTCGAACACGCCCGCCTCCGCTTTTTCGACGAATGGGAGCAAACCGATCCGAATGGTTCCGAGCCGCTGCTCGAACCTGTTTCCATCGACGGTGAAGTGGTGCGCGTCAACCTCGGGCGCTGCCGAGCCGAGAACCTTCCGGCCGATGCGGTTTGGCTCGCCTTCTCGCAAAGCGGGCGCCTGCAGGGAACGAAGGACGAGCTGCAGCGGCTGTTGGACGGCTTTTACGAGCTTTGCGCCTGCGGCCGCCTGCCTTTCGATGCCGTGCAGGTGCGTTGCCTCATCGATGACCTGCTGCGTCAAAATCAGCCGCCGCTGCATCATTCTTCGGCCTATCGCGAGGCCAACCGTCCCGCCTATCGAGTCGTTTTGAAAAGGGAATTTCAGTCGGCATTGGATTCAACAGTCAATTCGGAGTATTGGAAATGAACAAGCGGCAAGCGTACTATTGGGCGGAAAAACGCGTCCGCGCTCAGGTGGAGCGCAACAGCGATCTCATCGCCGTGCTGGCCAATACGGCAGCCATTCTCAAGGAATATCATCCGCGCTTTTTCTGGGTAGGTTTCTATTTCGCCAAGCCGGAGGGTTTGTTCTTGGGGCCGTTTCAAGGGCCGCCGGCCTGCGTAAAACTGAGTTATGAGCGCGGGGTGTGCGCCGCCTGCGCCCGAAGCAAGCAGCCGGTGCTGGTTCCCAACGTACACGAATTCGACGGCCACGTCGCCTGCGACGCGCGATCCAATTCTGAGGTCGTGGTGCCGGTTTTCGACCGCGCCGGCGAGCTTCGCGCCGTGCTCGATGTGGACAGCGAAGCGCTCGCCGATTTCGACACGGAGGATGTCGAGGGTCTGCAGCGCATTGCCGAACTGTTGAGACCGCTGTGGTAGGCGGCCGAAAGTGACCCGCAGGCTCGTTTCATGAGCTCATAGAACGATAGATAAAGTTCTTGTACCTTCGCGAAATTCTCGCTATATTGAAAGTGAATTTTATGGATCAGCAACGCTACGAGAGAATGTCACATCATATCCCCAATATTCTGACCGTTTTCCGCATTGCCGTCACCCCTCTCTTCGTTTACGCCTTCACCTTACCCGGCCTTTGGTGGAAAATCGCTTCGCTGGTGATCTTTATCATCAGCACTTTGACGGATAAATTCGACGGATTCCTGGCGCGCCGCTACGGTTGGGAGACAGCGCTCGGAAAGTACCTCGATCCTTTGGCGGACAAGATTCTCATCACATCGGCCTTTGTATGCCTGGTCTTTTACAACTATGTCGACGTGTGGATGGTGGCCGTGATTGTTTTGCGGGACATCTTTGTCACCTGGCTGCGGTCTTTCGGTATTAAAAAGGGAAAACCGGTCAACACCCTCGAGATCGCTCGCTGGAAGACCGGCGTGCAAACGACGGCCATTTACATTGCGCTGGTTTACCTCATACTCAAGATCGGGGCAAAGCAGCTCCCCTTTACGCTCACTTTTCTGAAAACCTTCGAGGAATGGCGGCTCATCTGGTTCATTATGCTGTTGACGACGATGTTTACTTTTGCAACCGGCCTTCTCTATTGGGTAGAAAATCGCCATCTCTTTGAAAAAGCCTCTTCATAATTGACGGCGACCCTTTCCTATTCTTTTCCTAACGTCTTTAGTAAAATCGAGGATACGAACGTGTACAAAGTCGAAACGATCCGCGTCGTTCCCAAGCTTCCCGAACCCCTTTCCTTTTTGCGCGAGCTCGCATATAACCTTTATTGGACATGGGATCATGCTTCGCGCGCTTTATTCCGACGCCTGGACCCGGAGTTGTGGGAAAAGGTCTACCGCAACCCGGTCCTGATGCTCGGCAGTGTTTCCCAGAAACGTCTCGAAGAAATGGCGCAGAACGAAGGCTATCTTGCGTCCATGGAGCGCGTGAAGGAGGCGTTTAAAAACTATTTGACGCGCCAAACCTGGTTCCAAAAGGAGTATGCCGGCCGTCCCCCCTTCACCATTGCCTACTTTTCCATGGAGTATGGTTTTGCCGCCTGTCTGCCGATCTATTCCGGCGGGTTGGGCGTGCTTTCCGGCGACCATTTAAAGTCCGCCTCCGAGTTGGGTCTGCCGTTCGTCGCCGTGGGATTGGCCTATCAGCAGGGTTATTTCCAGCAGTATCTGGCCGACGACGGCTGGCAGCAGGAAACGTTTCCGGTCAATGACTTTTTTAATTTACCCTTTGTTCTGCAGACGGATGAACAGGGGAAGCCTCTTTTGGTGGCGGTTGATTTTCCCGGACGCCGAGTTTATGCTCAGATATGGCGGGTGTCGGTCGGTCGGGTGCCGCTTTACTTGTTGGACACCAATGTGCCAGAGAACAGCGAAGAGGATCGGTTGATCACCTCGCAACTTTACGGCGGGGACGACGAGATGCGCATCCGCCAGGAAATCCTGCTGGGCATCGGCGGCCTTCGGGCATTGGCGGCATTGAACATCCGTCCCGAGGTGTGCCATATGAACGAAGGCCACTCGGCGTTTCTGACGTTGGAGCGCATCCGCATCTACATGGAAAATAATCGGGGCACCAATTTCGAACAGGCATACGAAGCGACCCGTGTGGGCAACCTCTTTACCACGCACACGCCGGTGCCGGCGGGCATCGATCAGTTCGATCAAGGGCTGATGAAAAAGTATCTCGAGTTTTATTGCAATCAAATCAACCTGTCTTTCGAACGGTTGCAGCAGTTGGGAGGCTCCTCGAGCGATAAATTCAACATGGCGGTTTTCGCCATCCGCATGGCCGGCGCCTGCAATGCCGTCAGCCGGCTGCACAGCCGTGTGTCCCGCTCCATGTGGAAGCAACTTTGGCCGGATTTTCCGGAAAGCGAAGTGCCCATCGGCTATGTGACCAACGGCGTGCACGTCCGCACCTGGATTTCGGCGGATATGGCCGAGCTGTTCGTCCGCTACCTGCATCCCACCTGGTACCGCAATCCTCTCGACGAAGGCATGTGGGAGCGGATCGATCATATTCCTGATGTTGAACTTTGGCGAACCCATGAACGTCGCCGCGAACGGCTGGTGACCTTTGCCCGCCAAAGACTTCAGGAAAGGCTGAAGCGCATGGGCGCCGGGCAGACCGAAATCAACCGCGCCGGCGAGGTGCTTCGCCCCGACGCGCTGACCATCGGTTTTGCCCGACGGTTTGCGGCCTACAAACGCGCTTATCTGCTTTTTTCCGACAAAGAGAGGCTGCGGAAAATTTTGAGCGACGAGCAGCGGCCGGTGCAGATCATCATTTCGGGAAAAGCGCATCCCCGCGACCGCGAAGGCAAAGAGATTCTGCGCGCCATTATGAGCACGGCCAAAGAGCCGGAGTTCCGCGACAAAATCGTTTTCATCGAAAATTACGACCTTCGCATTGCCGCCTACCTGGTGCAGGGCGTGGATGTGTGGCTCAACACGCCGCGCCGGCCGCGCGAAGCCAGCGGCACCAGCGGCATGAAAGCGGCGGCCAACGGCGCCCTCAATCTCAGCATTCTCGACGGCTGGTGGGATGAAGCGTACGAGATGAACCCGAACATCGGCTGGGCCATCGGTAGGGGCGAAGAGAACTATGCGGACGAGAGCGAGCAGGACCGCATCGAGGCCGAACAGCTCTACCATCTGCTGGAAAATCAAGTCATCCCCTTGTTCTACGACCGCAGCGGCAGCGGCATTCCGCGCGGTTGGGTAACGATGATGAAAACCAGCATGAAGGTGGTCTGCCCCGCCTTCAATACGAACCGCATGGTCCGTGAATATTTGGAAAAGTTCTACCTTCCGGCGCTGGAGCGCTGGCAAAAGACCGCTGCGGACGGCGGACGAACGGCCGCGGCGTTTGCCGAGTGGCGACGCAAGGTGGAGGCTGCCTGGAGCAACGTGGCGGTGACTTCGCTGAGCGTAGACTCGGGAAACGACGTGGAAATCGGCGCTGAGGTGGAAGTGCGCGCCGTCGTTCGTCTCGGCGGCTTGTCCCCCGACGATGTAACGGTAGAGGCCTATTATGGCGCCGTCGATGAGCACGGCACCCTGAAAGATCCTCTCACTGAAAAGATGGCCCCGGCGGAACGGAGAGGCGACGGCACCTTTCTCTACCGACAGGTGATCAAGGTCACCTGCTCGGGACGCATGGGCTTTACGGTCAGGGTTTTACCCCATCATGAATTATCCGCGAACCCGGCCGAGCTGGGCCTGGTAAAGTGGTATCGACTCTAAGGTTCGAACGTGCATAAAAAAGGCGGCACATGTGCCGCCTTTTTTGTTTTCGCTCCTTTCAGCTACAGCGTATAGTCGCGAAAATCGTTAAGAGCCTTCATATAGTTTGCACGTTCAAAGACCGTGGGCTCGGCTACGGCCTTTTGGCTCATGCTGCCTTTGAGGGTGGACAACGAATCGTATTCTTTTTCGGTCAGCCATTGTTCCATCCCTTTGAGCACGGTGCGCAAGTGAGAGGGGCCGTTGATCAGCAGCGCCGCGGCCAACTGAACCACATCGGCGCCGGCGGCAACCATCTTTAAGGCGTCCATGGCGGTATGAACGCCGGTGGTGCCGGCCAGGCTCGCTTTCACTCGGCCGTACAGAATGGCAATCCACCGCAGCGGCAGACGCAGATCGGCTGAGCTGCTGAGCACGACGCCCGGCACCACTTCCAGCTTTTCCAAATCCAGATCCGGCTGATAGAAGCGATTGAACAGCACCAGAGCGTCGGCGCCGTCGTCGTCCAGCTCTTTGGCCATGCGCGCAAGCGAGCTGAAAAAGGGGTGAAGTTTTACCGCCACCGGTATGCGCACGTTCGACTTGACGGCGTTGAGGATGATGCGGTATTGGTTTTCCACCTTTCGCGCCTCCTGCTGCGGATCGGCGGCGACGAAGTAGATGTTCAGCTCCAAGCCGTCGGCACCGGCCTGTTCGATCTTTTTGGCATAGTCGATCCAGCCGCCGGCGGACACGCCGTTAAGACTGGCGATGATCGGAATCGAGGTCGCCTCCTTGGCGCGGCGAATGTGTTCGAGATATTCCTCCGGCCCGAGGTTGTATTCCGACGCCTCCGGAAAGAAGCTGAGCGCTTCGGCAAAGCTTTCGGTTCCGCGGTCGAGAAAGTAGGCAAGCTCCTCCTGTTCGAAAGCGATCTGCTCTTCGAAAATAGAGTAAAGCACTACCGCGGCCGCGCCCGCGTCTTCCAGCTTTTTAATGCCGTCCAACGTTTTGGACAAGGGCGAAGCGGACGGCACCAACGGGTTCTTGAGCTTCAAGCCCATATAGGTTGTCGATAAATCCATATCGGGTTTCCCCTTCTTTTAGAGTCATGCGGCGCCCCAACGGAGCGCCGCCAAGTTCAGCAGTTCATTACTCCGACTTGACTTCGTTGACGGCCATTTCCGCCCACATCTGGTAAAGCTTCCAGCGCTCGGCGACGTTTTTCTGAGCCGCCTGCAGAAGCATTTGGGCGCGCTCGGGCGCCGACTTGGTCAGCATCTTGAAGCGCGTTTCGCTGTAGGCGAACTCTTCATAGCTGAGGCTCGGCGCTTTGGAATCGAGCTTGAGCGGATTCTGGCCTTGTGCGGCCAACACCGGATTGTAGCGGAAGAGCGGATAGTGACCCGATTCGACGGCCTTTTTCTGCTCTTCCATGCCCTTGGCCATGTTGATGCCGTGAGCGATGCAGTGGGCGTAAGCGATGATGATGCTCGGTCCTTCGTAGGCGTCGGCTTCGAGCATGGCGCGTACCACGCCCAGATCGTTGTATCCCATGGCTACACGGGCGACATAGATGTTGCCGTAGGTCATAAAGATCATGCCCAAGTCCTTTTTCGGTACCGGCTTGCCCGCAGCGGCGAATTTGGCCACCGCGCCGAGCGGCGTCGACTTGGACATCTGACCGCCGGTGTTGGAGTAGACCTCGGTGTCGAGCACCAGCACGTTGACGTTGCGCCCCGAAGCCAGCACGTGATCGAGACCGCCGTAGCCGATGTCGTAGGCCCAGCCGTCGCCGCCGAAAATCCACACGCTCTTTTTCACCAGATAATCGGCCAGTGAGAGCAACTGCTTGGCCTCGGCCGAATTCAAGGTCGCCAGCTTTTGCTTCAACACCTTCACGCGGTCGCGCTGCGCGTAAATGCCGACCTCGGTGCTTTGATCGGCGTTGAGCAGCTCGTTCACCAGCGTCTCGCCCAGCTCCGGCGCCAGCCTGACCAGCAGCTCCTTGGCGAATTCGTTGAACTTGTCGAGCGTCAAACGGTAGCCGAAGCCGAACTCGGCATTGTCTTCGAACAAAGAGTTCGACCATGCGGGCCCGCGGCCTTCGTGATTCTTGGCATAGGGGAAAGTGGGCAGGTTGCCGCCGTAGATTGACGAGCAGCCCGTAGCGTTGGCGATGATCAGCCGGTCGCCGAAAAGCTGAGTGACCAGTTTCACATAAGGCGTTTCGCCGCAGCCGGCGCAGGCGCCCGAGTACTCGAACAACGGCCGCAGGAACTGCGACCCTTTCACGGTGTTCACCTTGACTTCGCGGCGGTCCATATCGGGAATGCGCTCCAGGAAGAAGCGGTAGTTTTCACGCTCCTGCTCGCGAATAGGCGGCTGCGGCACCATGTTGATGGCCTTTTTGCCGACCTCTTTTTTATTCTTCGCCGGGCAGACCTCGACGCACAGCGAGCAGCCGGTACAGTCCTCCGGCGCCGTCTGCAGCGTGTAGACCCAGCCTTCCGGCAAATCGCCGCCGCGCGCTTTGGTCGACTTGAAGGTCGGCGGAGCGTCTTTGAGCAGGGCCGGATCGTACGCCTTTTGACGAATGGCGGCGTGCGGGCACACCATGACGCACTTGCCGCACTGAATACAGACTTCTGGATCCCACGCCGGTATCTCCAGCGCGATGTTGCGTTTTTCATACTGCGTGGTCGCCGTGTCGAAGGTGCCGTCACAGCTGAAGGCGCTCACCGGTAGTTCGTCGCCCTTGTTCACCACGATCTTGGCCACCACTTCCTTGACGAACGACGGCGCATCATCGGGCACAGGAGGTCTAAGCTCGAGGGTGCTGGTCACTTTACCGGGAATCTTGACTTCGAAAAGATTGTCCAGGGTCTGATCGACGGCCGCAAAGTTCTGCTGCACCACCCGATCGCCTTTGGCGCCGTAGGTCTTTTTGATCGCCGATTTGATGAGGTCAACGGCCTTGTCTTTCGGAAGCACGCCGGAAATGGCAAAGAAGCAGGTCTGCATGATGGTGTTGATGCGCACGCCCATGCCGGTCTTTTTCGCCACGTCGTAGGCGTCGATGACGTAGAACTTTATCTTCTTTTTGAGGATCTCTTCCTGATAAACGCGCGGCAGAGCGTCCCAGGCCTTATCCGCCGGCGTCTGCGTGTTCAACAGAAAAACGGCGCCTTCGACCGCTTTCTCCAAAATGTTGAACTTTTCCAGGAAGAACTGCTGGTGGCAGGCCACGAACTGCGCGCGATCGATGAGATAAGTGGAATGGATGGGACGCGGGCCGAAACGCAAATGCGATACGGTGACCGACCCCGCCTTCTTGGAGTCGTAAACAAAATAGCCTTGCGCATAGTTGTCGGTGTTTTCACCGATGATTTTGATCGAGTTCTTGTTGGCGCCGACAGTGCCGTCGGAACCGAGGCCGTAAAAAATGCCGCGGAAGACGTCGTCCGCTTCGGTCGAAAAGTCGCGATCGAACGCCAGGCTGGTGTGGGTCACATCGTCGTTGATACCGACGGTGAAATGATTCTTGGGAGAAGGCTGCGCCAGGTTGTCGAACACCGCTTTGACCATGGCCGGCGTGAACTCTTTGGAAGAAAGGCCGTAACGGCCGCCGACCACTTTCGGCAGAGCGAACGGCAGCTTGCCGGCGTTGTAGCTTTCCGTCAGCGCCGTCATCACGTCCTGGTAGAGCGGCTCACCGGCGGCGCCGGGTTCTTTGGTGCGGTCAAGGACGGCGATCGCTTTGACGCTCTTGGGCAGCGCCGCAACGAACCGTTCGATTGAAAAAGGCCGGAACAGGCGAACTTTGAGAACGCCGACCTTTTCGCCGCGGGCCGTCAGATAGTCGACCGTTTCGTGCGCCGCTTCAGCGCCTGAGCCCATGAGGACGACGACCCGTTCGGCGTCGGGCACGCCGACATAGTCGAACAAGTGATACTGCCTTCCCGTAAGGCCGGCGAACTTGTCCATCGCTTTCTGCACAATATCCGCCGCCTTGAGGTAGTAAGGATTGACGGTTTCGCGGGCTTGGAAAAAGACGTCGGGATTTTGTGCGCTGCCGCGAAGCTTGGGGGCATCGGGCGTAAGCGCGCGCGCGCGATGAGCAATCACCAACTCGTCATCGATCATGGCGCGGATGTCGTCGTCGCTCAGCTGCTCGATCTTTTGCACCTCGTGAGAGGAGCGGAAGCCGTCGAAAAAGTGAAGAATGGGCACGCGCGCTTCGAGGGTGGCCGCCTGAGCGATGAGGGCGAAATCCATGATCTCCTGAACCGAGTTGGAAGCGAGAAGCGCCCAACCGGTGGAGCGAACGGCCATCACGTCGCTGTGGTCTCCAAAGATGGAAAGCGCATGGGTGGCGACGGTACGCGCCGAAACATGAAAGACCGTCGAGGTCAATTCGCCCGCGATCTTGAACATGTTGGGGATCATAAGCAGCAGGCCCTGCGAGGCGGTAAAAGTGGTCGTAAGGGCGCCGGTCTGCAGCGCTCCGTGCACGGCACCGGCCGCACCGCCTTCGCTCTGCATTTCGACGACTTGGGGAACGGTGCCCCAAATGTTTTTTCGGCCTTCCGCCGAAAAGGCGTCGGCCCATTCGCCCATATTGGAAGACGGGGTAATTGGATAGATGGCAATTACCTCGTTTACCTTATGAGCAATATAGGCGGCAGCTTCGTTGCCGTCTACGGTGACCTGTTTTCGTGACATTGCCAGTCCTCCGAAAAATGAATGCATGACGAGGGATTATCCCTGTCGGGTATGTGATGGGGGCGTCAGAAAGCGTCCCGGCCTTTGAAATTGGGAAGTGCTTGAATACACGGTCAAAATTAAAGAAAATATTGGAGAGATGCAAGGCATTAAATGCCGGGAGAATATTTCGCTTGACTTTATCGGGCAGAGTTGCTAATTTTATATGCTTAAAAGAAGGCGCTTTAGCTCAGTCGGTAGAGCAACGGACTGAAAATCCGTGTGTCCCCAGTTCGATTCTGGGAGGCGCCACAAACTCAAAAAGGCCTCTGAAAAGAGGCCTTTTTTGTTTTCTCAGGGCTATTCGGCTTGAAACACGATCGTGTGATAGGCCATAGAGCCGAACACACCGATGCCGCCTTCGAGGTGCTGAATGGGGTTGCGGTTTTTTCGACTTCTCAGATAATCGTAAAAGTTTTGATCGAGCGCGCTCACTTTTAGGCTGTAGCGGCCCGGCGCCGCAAAGAGAAATGCAAAGAATGACTCCTCGGACTCTTCCGTGTAGGAAGTGTACTCAAAGTCGCCTGAAAGAGCGGTAACGGTGACCGCGTAGGACCTGCAGAACAGCGCCGGTTCCCATTTAACGGGCAAGGTACGAAAAGCGGGGACAGCTTCTCCCTTTTGCGGCGAAACAATGGCAGGCATGGTGGGAATGACGGTTTCGGCAACAACGCGTTGAAAGCCGGGTGCCGTGACTTCCAATTGATAAACATGCCCAGCTTTCAAAACGAGCTTGTCTTCAATATCGCCGTAATTACCCTCGAACAGATGGCTGAAGACGACCTCCTGGTCGTCGCTTCTTACAACGACGCGGGCATTCGTCACCGCGCGCTCCTTCGGCAGCGGAAAAGTTTCGGTTACTTTGTAGGTTCTTTCCAACCGGATGCTTTTCTGCCCGTTATTAAGGACCAATAGTCCGAAGACATTCAATTCCGGGGCATAATCGACTTGCGGGCCGGTGGGGGAGCCGCATCGAATTATGAGCGTTGCAAGACAGAGGAATGCTGCGGTTGCTCTTTTCATAGTCTAAAAATCAAACTCCACGCCTGCCGACGGAAAAACCGGAAACATGGGAATGGTGACCAGCTTCGACGGATTGGCGTCGTGATTCCATACGTAGAGAAAGACGTTGTGTCGATTGTAAAGGTTGACGATCTGCACATAGGGGTCGCAGACGACCCCGCCGATGCGGAACGGTCGACGCAGACTGACGTCCATGCGGTGATAGGCGGGGTAACGATAGGAATTCTTTGCGCCCAGACGATTGTAAATGGTCTGTTCCGCCTGATTGCGGGAAAAGTTCCAGTCGTAATGCGTATACTTGCCGATCACCGGTGTATAAGGCAGACCGGAGCCGTAGGTAAAGACAAGACCGAGAGACCATTTTTTGCCCAGATCGAAATTGAGCGCCAGGTTCAGATTGTGGCGCCGGTCATGCTTGGGGTAATAGGTCAAGCCGTCCGTACGGCGACGCGTAACGGCGAATGAATAGCTCGCCCAGCCGTTCAGCCGCCCGGCGTTCTTTTTCAGCATCAGCTCGGCTCCCGCGGCATGGCCGTCACCGACGAAAAAGTCATCGTCCTCATCGGCGGCGCTGCCGCTTTCGTTGAGCTCCAACAAACGATCCATCCGCTTATAGTATCCTTCGGCGGTTATGATAAGTTCGTAAGGAAGCCACCATTCAAGGCCGATGACGGAGTGAAAAGCCCGCAGCGGCTTGTACTGCGCCGACAAGGGGAACCAGAGGTCGATGAACTGGTAGTTTTGATTATCGCTTGAAGCCGTGGTTAGAAACTGATGATAGAGACCGAGCGATCCCTTCAGAGCAAAATCGGAGGCGATGCGGTGCTTGACGCTGACGCGCGGCGACCATGTGGTGCGGTCGCCGAAGGAATAATGCTCCTGCCTCAGCCCGCCGAGCAGCGAGGTGCGCCGGCCGATCTGCCATTCGTCCTGAATATAAGCTGCCGTCAGCATCGGCTTGCGTTGGTAATTGAAGAGATCGGCTTCGTCCAAGGTAAAGGCGTAAAGGAAATCGAACCAAGTTTGTTGAGTCCCGAAGCGCAGAGAGTGGTTCTTCCAACCGAAATAGGAAAGGTCGGCTTTGACGCTGCGGTCTTGAATACCGTTCTGAAGCCGCAGGCCGGTGAGATTGTCGCCGTGCAGTTCGAAATCCAGATCAAGGGTGAACTTGCTGCGGGTCATCAGGACTTCCGAGTAAAGGTTAGGGTGAATCAGCCATCGCCAATAGAGCGAGGTCGTTCGGTTGCCCCATAACCAGTCGATGCCCACGCTAAAGTCATCGTCATTTGCCAGTTGATAGTCTAGCTTGTCGTCGCCGTAAAATCCGCTGAGGGTGAGACGGTGGTTGTCGTTGAGGTCAATGTTGACTTTGCCTTGGAAATCATAAAAATAATAGGGGAATTCGTATTTCGTCCCTTTGAAGAGCTGATCGAAATAGGTCCTTCGACCCGAGATCAGATATGAGCCGCGGGGGATCGGCCCTTCGACCGTAGCGCGGGCCGAAAGCAGACTGATGTTGCCGTGACCGGCAAACGCTTTGGAGTTGCCTTCGTTGTTGACGATGCGCAGCACCGAGGAGAGCCGGCCGCCGTATTCCGCCGGAAAACCGCCGGTGATGAACTCTACTTCTTTCACGGCATCGGCGTTGAACATGCTGAAGAGCCCGAGAAGATGAAAGGGATTGTAGACCGTAACGCCGTCGAGAAGGACCAGGTTCTGATCCGGGCTTCCGCCGCGCACGTAGAGCTGGCTGGAAAAATCGCTGCGACTGACGACCCCGGGAAGCAACTGAATGGTACGGAAGAGGTCCGTTTCCGCAACAGTGGGCAGAGTGCTGATCTGTCGAGCCGTAAGCGTGGTGGCGGAAACCTGCACCTCCCGCTCGAAACGCTCGCGTTCTGCCGTCTTGACCACTCCTTCCAGCTCGATAACGCCCGGCTTGAGGAGAACGCTGCGCTTCACCTGCGCGCCCGAAACGATCCGCACTTTTTCCTCCAGCCGCTCGTACCCCATCATCGAGAAAACCAGGGTGTATTCGCCGGGCGGTATGCGGTTGATGACGTAATAGCCGCGCTCGTTACTGGTCGTCCCCAGCGTGGTTCCTTTAAGAAAAACGTTGACGTACGGCATGAACTCGCCGTTGGCGGCATCGCGCACGAATCCGCTTATGGTGCCTTCCTGCCGTGCCCCCAGAGCGCAGGGCGGAAGCAGCAACGTCAAGAAAAGGGCGATAATGAGGGATCGCTTCGTTATTTTCCGGTATTCAAGCACAGTACATTCGACTTTCGAGCATTATCAACAGAACAAGAAGATCTCGCGGAGCTTGCGATCATTCTTCCCATATATGCCGACAAAAGACTTACCGCTTTATGTTCTTCACTTATAAACTCTTCCGCTCAATGCTTTTCAAAAGTAGCCATAGAGGGACACAAAAACAAGGATATTATTGGCAGGAAGAAAAACCCATGGAACGTGTCAGCATTGCTGAAACCTTTCCGGTGGCGGAAACGATAGCGGACACACGCAGCTCGATGAACACAGGCGCTGCGTCGTACAGCAACTCGGATTGATTTGTACAAAAGCGGCAAGAGAAAATCTTTGCCCGACAGCGGCTTTTCTACGAGCCGCCGGCATGTTGAAGCGACAACATGTTTCTATAGCGCGATAGAAACTCGGTAAAGACCTTTTTTCGCTATGTTCGTCGTAATTCATCCTCTAACCGCCGCGGCGAATCAATGGACGATCGGCTCCCTTCGAGCCGCAGAAAAAACGGTAAACGCATGATTTGAAAAAGGAAAATGAGCGTCTTCGAAGGAGAAGGGTGCTCGATGTCTCATCCCAGCAGGTCAGGGCTGTAGCCCTTTCCTCGGCGTAGGATGACGGGTTCGTCTTGGGTGAGATCGATGATCGTGGAGGGCTCCACCCCGCCGACGTCGCAGTCCAAAAAGAGGTCTACGGTATGACGGAAGGTTTCCTCGATCTCGTCGGGATCGCTGAGGTAACCCTGTCCCTGAAGCGCTGCACTGGTGCTGATGATGGGGCGTCCCAAGGACTGCAACAGTGCATGGCACACGGCGTTTTGGGGAACGCGAATGCCGACGGTGCTCCGCTTTTCGGTGAGAATCTTGGGAACGGCGCGGGTGGCTTCGAGGATGAAAGTGTAAGGCCCCGGCAGCAGACGCCGCATCACCTTGTAAGCCGGGGTGGAGACGTGAGCATATTTGGCGATGTCCTTGAGATCCGGGCAAATAAAGCTGAGTCGCGATTTTTTCGAAAAACCCTTGATCTGGTAGATGCGCTCGACGGCGCGCCGATTAAAAAGGTCGCAACCGAGGCCGTAGACCGTATCTGTCGGGTAGATGATCAGTCCACCGTCGTTCAGTACGTGGACGGCTTTTTCGATAAATCGAGTTTGCGGGTTGTCAGGATGGACGTACAAGCGCACCATGGGTCTGCTCGTGTTCGATCCGTTTACGGCCTTGTGCAGCAGGGTATTTCAACAAAGGTAAAGTAGAGCTTTGCGACCGCAAATCCAAGTGCAAAATGGCAATAACGGATCGGAATAATCCGCGACGCCGTCTTGTTGCCGCAATCCGATGTATTGGGTCAAGAAGTAAGAAGGAACAATGATGGAAGCATTTTTCAACATATCGACGGGAATCCTTTCCGCCTCTTGGAGGCTGCTCACCGAGATGGCGCCTTTCCTTCTGCTCGGCTTTTTGGTGGCCGGCATTTTGAACGAATTTGTATCCGCCGAAAGGATCGCGCGCCATTTAGGCCGCAACAACTTTGCTTCAATCGTTAAAGCGGCGCTTTTCGGCATTCCTTTGCCCCTATGTTCGTGCGGCGTAATTCCGCCGACTGTGGCGCTGCGCAAGGGAGGCGCAGGACGCGGTGCCGTGCTCTCGTTTCTTATTGCCACCCCGACTTCCGGCGTCGATTCCATTGCCGCCACTTACTCGCTCATGGGCCCATTTTTCGCCCTCTACCGGGTGACGGCAAGCTTTTTAGCCGCCATTTTCACAGGCTCCTTGGCAGGTCTGCTCCGTCGCTCACCCGAGGAAACACCGGCCGCTTCTCCTCAAGCGGACAACAGCTCTGCACCGATAGGGCGCAGAGTGCTGCGCGTCTTCCGTTTCGGCTATTTTACCCTTCTTTCCGAAATCGGAAAATGGCTGATTTTAGGTCTCTTGATCGGCGGACTGGTGACTTTTCTTTTGCCGGATGACTTTTTCGGCGGGATTGTTCCTTCGGGTTTCGCCGCTATTTTATTGATGATCGTTGTTGCGGTGCCTCTTTACGTATGCGCTACCGGTTCCATTCCCATCGCCGCTTCGCTCATGATGAAGGGCCTCAATCCCGGCGCGGCCTTTGTCTTTTTATTGGCGGGACCGGCGACCAATTCGGTCACCATCACCGTCATTTCAAAATTCTTGGGTAAAAAGACCACCCTCGTTTACGTTGCTGGCATCGTGATCAGCAGCATCGGCCTCGGCCTTTTGCTCGACCTGCTTTGGAGCCGCCTGGGAATGCAGGCTCTATTCTCCCATCACCATCAGCACGGCCTGCTGCCTGAGACGTTGATGACGGCGTCTGCGGTTCTGCTCACCCTTCTGCTGATCGCGGCGCTGACTGTCGGCAGACTGAAGACAACGAAAAGAACCAATTTATCACAAGTGAGGAACGAAATGACCACGGCTTTTCTGGTTCCGGATATGACGTGCAACAATTGTGTTGCTCATGTAAAAAAGGCCGTCGAGGGTGTGGACGGTGTGGAGCAGGTGGTTGTGGACTTACGGACGAAAAGGGTCGAGGTTCAGCACGCCGACCGGGCAACGCTCGAAAAGCTGATGTCCGCTGTCCGTGATGCCGGCTATGAAGCGGTAAGCCTGCAGTAGCGCCCGGACGAACATCATTTTCGTGGTCGACGGCGAATCGGCCAAGTCATAGAGCAAGCGACCGACCGCTGCGGAAGGGCGGGCCGATTATGAAGAGCCGCCGGCGGAGGTAGCGACCGAGTTTAAGCGCTGTGCCCTTCCCCTGCCTTGCAACGGCACGAGGAGGCAGCCCTTGTGGAAACACGGAGACGAGCGGTGATTGATGATATTTCTGCCCTCCCCCGCGGCGGCGCGGCTTTGTTCGCTTCTATGAAAATGATAAAATAAGCTTGCCCGAGGCAATCATTTATGCGATCCGCCGACCGCTTTATGTTAAGCTCCTATTCGGCAACCCAGCAGATCGCTCTTTCCACCAGCAGGCGATAATTAGGGTCTTCAAATGCGTGGTTGTCATGGCCGGGCTGAAGGCAGACGATCTTGGATGCACCGTAGCGGGTCATCCAGCCGATGACCGGCGAGCTTGCCGGATGATCGGTCCGAAGCAGGGGCACGGCCTGCGGATGCACCTCCAAGTTTCCGTACGCTTCATCGTGGAGAACAAAGCGTGTCATTCCATGAGTAATCGGGTGCTCCGGGTCCACGGCTTCTATGGTCATTTCGACATCATGTTGATAGGTGGACGCTTTCTGCCGCTGATCTTGAGGCAGACTTTCCTCCAAAACGTAACGGCCGCCGCGAATGCGCGTCATCTCCTCCCAATTCTGATACGAAACCAAAGAATGGTGCAGAAATACGACGCCGACGCCGCGCTGCAGCAGGGATAAGAACCCCGCTTTTTGCGCTTCGGAAATGTCCTGCACCATATCGTAGAAAACAAGCACGTCGACGTCGACCAGTTCTTCGCCGGCGTATTCATCATTAGCCGCCGGTTGTTCGGCCGCCCGATAGCGGATGTTGTCAAAGGCGTCGAACATGGCAAAAAACGACTTTTCGTCGAACTCGTGACCGCCGACGAACACCACGATGTTGAGCGGCTTATCGCCCGCAAAGGCGGCGAGCGAAGCAAAAAGCAATACGAGGGAGAGATACTTCATTTCTCTTCTCCGGCCATTTTTCAGGGGACCAGGTGTTTTTCGCAGCTCTTCAAGGGATGCGGAAGAACGCTTGCTTCTTTAGGCTTCAGGCGGCTGCGCATGACTTCCTGCAGAAGGATGATGAATTTTCGACTTTTCGGCACAAAGACGCGGCCGAGAAAAGGGTTGCCGTGGTGTTCTTCAAGTTCGACGAGGATGCCGCGGTAAATTCGAGAGGCGGCGGCGACGGCAAATTGACCGTCTTTGGAGAGCATGGCAATGCCCGGTTGCGCCTCGTCGAAAAAGCGGTGGGCGCGGCGGATTTGAAACGCCATCAGCCTCTGCATCTCCGGACTGAATCGCTCGGCAAGAATGTCCTCCTCGTCGACGCCGAACTGCCGCAGCTCATCCAAAGGCAGGTAGATGCGGTTCATTCTTTTGTCTTCCTGAACGTCCCGCAAAATGTTGGCGAGCTGCATGGCCACGCCGAGTTTTTCGGCGTAATGAAACGCTTTTTCATCGCTGAAGCCGATGATGTAGGTCATCATAAGGCCGACGACACCGGCGACGCTGTAGGCGAATCGATAGAGTTCTGCAAAGTTCTCGTAACGGTTTTTTTCCAGATCCTTTTCTACGCCGTCGAGCAGTTCCATGGGATGTTCGATCGGGATGCCGTATTTGGATGCGGTATAGATGAAGGGCTTGATCACCGGGTGTTCCGATTCGCCGTTTTTGTAGGCGGCCTTTAACTCCTGCTTTAAAGATGCAATTTCGGCGTAAAGCTCGTTTGACGACCGCCGGCGCGGGCTGTCGACGATGTTGTCGGCATAGCGACAAAAACCGTATAGAGCATAAACGTCCCAACGCTTCTCGCGGGGAAGCAGTCGGGTCGCAAAGAAAAAGCTTTTGGAATAGAAAGCCGTCTGCTCCTTGGCAAAACGAAAGGCGGCTCTGTATTGGGCGGATTGATAGGGCTTCATAAATTTCAGTCCTGATGAAAACATCTGCATTCCATAATTGTAAAAATCTCGCTTTCTTAACAAAAAGAAGGGTACCTATCTTCCGCTTGAACAGTCAAAGCCATCGTCATCTTTTCAAAATAACGAGCAGGAAATAGCAAAGCTGGGCAATAAAGGCGTGCAAGGCCACCGCCGGCAGTTTTTGGTCGAAAAGCTTCAACGCCGCCCCGATTTGGAGAAAGATCAAAGCGGCAACTCCCCATGTCGAATAATTTTGCCAAGGGGGACTGCCGGCGCTCCAATTCCAGTAGCCTAATCGAACGGCGGCGGGCTCCATGAGCACGTCGAAAGCAACCATGAGCAGTGCTGCGACGGGAATCAAGAGAGCTCGTTTTTCCCCCGTGATCATTTGGGCCGAAGCGAGCGAGCTGAGAAGTATGCCCAGCCAAGCGAAACCGATGGCGATGGGCACGCCGCCGATCTGGGGCTGTAATACGGCGCCGTATGCGTAGGAGCCGAAAGGCACGCCGGTGTGAACGCCCACACTTTCGAGTACAAAACCTCCAATGATGACGCCGAAACCCCAAAAGAGAGCGGCTTGTTTGTTTTGCTGAACCGAGACAAAAGCGATAAACAGGTAGCAGGAAACGGCCGTCAACAGCGGACCTGCGGCCGCCCTCATCAAGGGTTGAAAGAGATCGAAAAGATGCCACAGACCTCCCGCGATCATCAAGAGGAAAAGCAGCAGGCTTTCGGCTTTCAAGCGGCGGTTCACGAGTTTCCCCTCAGGTTGACACGTCGATTCTTCCACATGATGTAGCCGCGACGGTTGCAGAGAAAGCTGTTGACGGCGACGGCGATGACGTAGGCGAAGGACAAAGGATTGAGCAGCGTTCCGACGATGATCGGTTGGCTGAACTTGACGGCCGCAGCCAAGCGTGCGGCCGAGCCCAAAAGGACGGCGCTCAGTGCCGAGCGGCAAAAACTCGGAAAGGGCAGCAGAAAATAGGGAAGAATGAACATGCAAAAGAGCATAAAGATAAAAATAAAAAAGGGCAAGGTGCGGTATCCCATCAGGCCGAAAGCATTCTTGGAAAAGCCCCAGAACACTTCTATACCGCCGGAGTACATTCTGCCGAAAACGGCGTCGCGGCCGGCGGCGGTCAACGTTTTTTCGCCTTTGCGCTTTGCCAGGCGCGCCAATTCGGTGTCTTCCACGATTTGGCTTTTGACCGCGTCATGTCCGCCGATTCGATCGTATCCTTGGCGGCTGAAGGCCAGCCATTGGCCGTTTGCCGCCGCGAGTGACGGAAATGGGATGTAATAGGTGGCCCATAACGGCAAAAGGGAATAGACAAAGAAATCGAATACCGGTACAGCCAGTTTTTCGGCAAAAGAGAAGGTTATTTGCTGCGGGAAGGCGGAAATGAGGGCTGCACGATATTTCTGCAGCAGGCCGACGGTCTTTGCCACGGCGTCGGCGTTGAAAAAGTTGTCCGCATCGGTAAAGATCAGGAATTCGCCGCGCGCCTCTAGGCTGAGGCAGTGACAAGCCCAGTTCTTGCCGGTCCAGCCGGGCGGCGGCGGCTCTCCGACAATACCCCGAATGCGCGGATCCGCCGCTGCAAACCGGTCGACGACCGCACCCGTTCCGTCCGTCGAGCCGTCGTCCAGCACCAGGATTTCGAGCGGATGGTAGGTTTGCTCCTTCAGCGTCTGCAGCGCCCGACCGATTCTCGCCGCTTCGTTGCGGGCAGGAATCAGCACCGAAACCAATGGGTGTTTAAGCGGCAAGGGACCGTTCTTTACCATCGGCGCCGTGAGCACGTTGAACACCGTAACCGCGAGGAGGACGAACAACGCCAAGTTGACGAAGAGAAGAAACACCGTCACGTCTGCGCCTCCGAATAAAGTCCCACCCGTCGCCGAATTTCGAGGACGGTTTCGTTGATCGAAGGCTTGCCCTTGAGTAAAAGTTGCCCTGGTTCGCCGGCCAAAATCATTTGGACGAGCTCGTCCAACAGAGCCTCGTGCCGAATCGACAAAAGCTCTGAAGCGAGGGGACGCTCGGAAGTGTGCACTCCCATGTCGCAAAGCCGGATAAAAACATCCGCTCGTTGTGAGGCAAGAAATTCACATCGGATTGCCGTCAATATAACCCTCACGGGTCCAGCAAGTTGCTTCAGCAGCAAGGATATTCCCCGTTTGTAGCGCAACGGCCTCACCGCCCACGGCAGCAACTCTCCCTGAGGAAAGATACACAGCAGGGGTTTTTCAGGGTAGGACAAAACCTCCTTCGTATAGCGCAGCGATTCGAGTGTTTCGCTAACTGACTGGGGGTCAATGGAATAGGCGCCGACGCGCGAAAAGAAACGATGACGCCTGAGCTGTTCTTCGAGCATCATCAGGTAAAGGCGGCGACGGCGGTAGAGCTTTTCCTTCAGCAGATAGATGAAAAAGCCGTCCCACCATGTGCTGTGGTTTGGAAGCAACAAGACGGCTTCGTCGCCGAGAAGAGGCGGCTCCCCCAGCAGCCGAACGCTGTTGAAGTGGCGCGCCATGAGCCGTAGAACATAGCGGCGAAAGACCTCTTCGTGAATTCGAGAGTAAGAGACGCGAATCATGAGCAACTCACTCGTTCGAGGAAATAGGACGCCGTTTCACCGTTCCGGCGTCAGATCTTTGAGGATGATGCCGACGGTGGTTTCAGCGGTCATCATGACGCCGGGCAGTCCTGCGCCCGGGTGTGTGCTCGCGCCGACAAGGTACAGGTTTCGAACATCTTCGCTTCTGTTGTGCGGACGAAAGATCGCCGTCTGAGTCAGTCGCGGTTCCACCCCCCAGGCGCTGCCGTAGGTGTTGTTGTTCTTTTTCATAAAGTCGTTCGGGGTAAAAACCTCGCACACCTCCAGGTTTTCCTGCAGCGCTTCCAAGCCGAACTCATACTGCAGAAAGTCGAGCACCCGCTTTTTGAAACTGTCTGCTTCAACGGACCAATCGATGCCGCTCTGCAGATTGGCGACCGGAATCAGGACGTACATGCTTTCGCATCCCGGCGGCGCCATCTCCGGATCGGTGCGCGTGGGAACGTGCAGGTACATCGAGAAATCGGGCGGCAGAATCTTGGTGTCGAAAATATCGTGGATCAGCTCTTTGTATCTGGGGGACAAAATAAGGGTGTGATGAAGGAGCTGCGGGTACTGCCGCTTGACGCCGAGATAAAGAAGAAACGCGCTCATGCCGTAGGCCACGCGTCTGAGACGTCTGTTCGTCCATTTACGGCGGGCAGCGCTGGGCAACAGATCGCGATATGTATGAATGAAATCGGCATTGGAGACCACGGCATCGGCTTCGTGCAGACGCCCGTCGACGATGACGCCCACGGCGCGGCCGTCTTCGACGGCGACGCCGCTTACCGGCGCTTCGGTGCGGATGGTGCCGCCGAGTTCGACAAACAGGCGCCGAAAGGCCTCGACCAACGAGGTCATGCCGCCTTTGGTGAACCAAACGCCGCCAGTCTTTTCCAGATATGGGATCATCTGATAGACGGCCGGTGCGCGAAAGGGATTGCCGCCGATAAAAAGCGGATGGAACGAAAAAATGAATCGGTGACGGAAATCTTCAAAGAAGGACGAGGCAAAGCGGTAGGCGCTTTTCAATGCACCGAGACGTAGGGCTCGCGGCGCGAACGACAGCATGGTGCTCCAACGGTCGAACGGCGTGGCCCCCAGCTTTTCGACGATTACGGCGCGGTACAATTGCGCCGAAGCGGCCATAAAGTCATCGTAGCGTCGGGCATCGCCGGGATGGAATCCGGCCATTTGCTGTTTCATTTTTTCGCCGTCGGCCATATAGTCGATGAAGGTTTTATCGTGAAAATAGATGCGGTAATAGGGATCCAGGGGAATGAGATCGATGTATTCCGAGAGCCGCTTTCCTGCGGCCGCAAAGATGTCTTCGATCACTTCCGGCGCGGTAATCAGCGAAGGCCCCATGTCGAAAGTGTAGCCGCTTTTTTTCAAAGGGTAGGCATGGCCGCCGACGCGGGCGTTTTTCTCAAAAATGGTCACATTGTAGCCTGCGGCGCGAAGGCGTATGGCGGCCGAAAGCCCGCCGAAACCGGCTCCAATGACGGCGATTTTTTTCATGATTCAATCCTTTCCAGAGATCGATCGTTCTTTCGTTTAATAGAAAGTTCACACGCAAATGTATTTTATATCGCTGCAGCCCTTGAACGAACCGAATCCACCAGCAGGCGGGCGGCAATACGACCGGATTGAATGACCAGCGGTACGCCGCCGCCAGGGTGTGCGGAGCCGCCGGCGAAAAACAGGCCTTTCAAGCGACGGCTGCGATTGGGCGGCCGCAGGAAGGCCATGCGACGATCGTTCGAAGAGATGCCGTAGATGCTGCCGCGATTGCTGCCGAAGCGAGAATAAAAGTCATTGGGTGTCCATACGGCCTCGGCGCGTATGCGCTCCTCCAGAGGGATGCCGAGGGATTTGAAGCGATGAAAAATCTTGGCGCGCATTAGGTTAACGGTATTGTCCCATTGCTGTCCCGGAGCTAAGTACGGCATATTGAGCAGCACGAACCAGTTTTCGCCGTCAGGGGGAGCGTGATCCGGATCGCTGCGCGAGGTAATGGCCAAGTAAATCGTCGGCTCATCGGGAGGTTGCTTTTCGTCGAAAATTCGGCGGAATTCGCCGCGATAGTCCGAGGAAAAAAGAATGTTGTGATGCGCCAGCTCCTCATGTTTTCCTGCCACACTCCAGAAAAAGACCATACCTGAAAGCGAAGGTTCCAGGCGGTTGAGGCGGCGTCGATATGGTTCGTCACCGTCGATGAGCCGGTTATAAGTTTCGACCACGTCGGCGCAGCAAAGGACGGCGTCGCTTTCAAAGAAAGTGTCTCGAGCGCGAACCCCGACGACGCGGCCGTTTCGATGTTCGATCTTTTCCACCGGCGAACCGGTCAAGATTTCAACGCCGAGCTCTTCGGCCGCCGCCGTCAAGGCTTCGGCCAAACGATACATGCCGCCGCGTACATAATACCCTCCCAGCGTGTATTCGACGTGAGGAATGATATTGAGCGTCGCCGGTGCCGTGAAAGGATCGCTGCCGTTGTAAGTGGGATAGCGATCGAACAACTGAACCAGCCGAGGGTCGGTGAAATATCGGCTTACAGCCTTGTGTACCGTCCGAAAAGTGTCGATTTGAGGCAGGTGAAACAGCGCCTTTAGCATCCTGCGCTTCGGCAGTAGAGCGGGTTCGTGAATCGGATGAAAGATGAACAGATCAGCGGTCAGATCATAGATGCGCCTGGAATACTCGAGGAAGCCGTGAAACGCTTCGATTTGGCGAGGCGCGAAGCGGCGGAGCACTTCGTCCATTCGACCGCGATCGGAAAAGGCATCAAGGCGGCTGCCGTCGGCGAAAAAATAGCGACAAAGCGGCGCGACCGGTTGGAAGGTGAGGACGTCCTCACGCTTTTTGCCGATTTCGGCAAACAATTCGTCAATGACGAACGGCATGGTCAGCAGAGAGGGGCCCGTATCAAAACGGCAACCGCCGAGATGCAGCTGATTCATTTTGCCGCCTAAAGAATGGTTCCGTTCCAAAAGCGTCACGCGTAACCCTCTGCGCGCCAATAGGACGGCTCCGCTTAGCCCCGCAAGGCCTCCGCCTACGACAATGACCTTTTCAGCGGACACACTCGTCTTCCTCAAGATGAACAAAGAATTTCCCCCAGCCTGTCGGCCGGACAGAATGGATCAAACGGTTCTCTATCGAAACGGACAGCAGCCGCTTGCGCATATTTCTCGCATTTTTCTCCGCTTTCACCTTTTCCAGGCAGCCATGATGTGATAGGTTGCATAGCATAAAGCGTCTACTGTTGAACTCTTTTGAGCCTTTCATAAACCATGACCGCCAACAGATTATGGCAAAGGCCGTAAACAAAATCTTCGACCGGGATGGTTCCGATGCGCAGGTTGAGCTGAAAGGACGGATCGTAAAGAACGACGGGTCTTGCGGTCAAATAGCTGTTGAACAAAAGCGTCAATAGGATGACGATGAGGGAGAAAAGATAAAGGCGGCGATCGGCCAGAAGGTTCAGCCGCAAGGCCCTGTCGACTAAACAGACGGCCACCGCTGACGCCAGAGCCATGCCGGTATATTCCTTGCCGAGGATAAATGAAAGGACGGCAAGCGACCCGAGGAGAAGCGGCGCCGGGTTAAGGTACGCGGCCGTTTTCGAGGGGCTTGGCGGGCGGAACGTAATGATAATCTCCCAAATGAAAAGACAGGCAAAGGGCACGGTAATGAAAAAGAGCCATTCTTCAATCGGCAGCCCTGCCGCCCGAAAGCCGAGCGTGTATTTCGGGTTAAAGAACCAATGTCGGTCGACGACCATAGCGTCCCAAACGATGAAAGGAATCAACGTCAGCAACGAAGCGGCAAATGCTAAGCGCCAGCGACGGACGAAACGGACACGCCGATCGAAGCTTTGTGAAAGCGGTCCGGCTATGACCAAAAGGTTGAAGAGAAGATATTCGCCCTTCATCGTTGCTCCAACTTGGCCAGCCATTGAAGGGCGCCGGCGCGTTCTTCGTCGGACAGTTCGATATGCTGAAGAATGAACTGCACCGCATTGCGCACCAGATGGGGGGGCATATCGCCCATACGATCGGGCCCCAAGTACAAAATTCGACGCAAGCAATGGTCCGCCTGGCTGCGTCGACCGAAAAAGAAGGGCAGATAGTAAAACGTGGTACCGGCGATGAAGAGCATCTCGGGATTATTAGGATCTTCTGCCAACGCCCGATCGATGAGGGCCAGGCCTTGTTTTGCGTATTGCAGCTTTGTGTGCGGCGCGCCGACGAACTTGGCTTTAACGGCGATGAGCGAACCCAGATACACTAGAGCTGGAGCGTTGTCCTCCGTTTCAGCCGAAAAACGGTCGAACAGGATAATGGCATCGGTGTTGGCTTTTTCGGATTGCAGTCCGGCATAATAGGCCGATCGTGCCTTCTCCCAACTTGGCGGCGCATACGGTTCCCCTTGAGCGGTAAAGGCGACGGCCGACAGAATGATGAATACCTTAGAGATCCTGCGCACGCTTTCGATGAGCTGTTCGGTCATTGTCTTAAGAAGCGGCATAGGCTTAATCTTCCTTGCGTTGAGTCAAACGCCCGCCTGCCGCTAGGCTGTAGATTTGAAGAGCGCGCATTCGAGCGGCCGCATGATCGATCATGGGCGGAGGATAGGCCGACGTACCGTATTCGGGGATCATGCGACGAACGTAATGACCCTGAGGGTCGAATTTTTTCATTTGAAGATCGGGGTTGAAAATACGAAAGTAAGGGGCGGCGTCGCAGCCGCTGCCTGCGGCCCACTGCCAATTGCCGTTGTTGGAGGCGAGCTCATAATCGAGGAGCTTTTCGGCGAAATAGCGCTCGCCCAAACGCCAGTCGATCAGCAAATGTTTTGTGAGAAAGCTTGCGGCGATCATGCGCACTCGATTGTGCATGTATCCCGTTTCGTAAAGCTCCCGCATGCCGGCGTCGACCAGCGGGTAACCGGTTTCACCCCTGCACCACCTTTCGAAATCCTTCGGCGCATCGCGCCAGGGAATTCGATCATAAGCCGATTTGAAGGAAGAATGCTCCACGTGAGGGAAATGGTGCAGGATCATCATAAAAAAGTCGCGCCAAATCAACTGGCTCAAAAACGTTTCGTCGATATCAATAGCCGTTCGCGCCAGTTCACGCACGCTGATGGTGCCGAAACGCAGGTGAACGCCCAGTCGTGTGGTGCCGTTCACGGCGGGATAATCGCGGTCGGCCGCGTAGCGGCTGATGATGTCGCGCCGAATTTCGGGGCTGGGGAAAGAAGAACCGGTGGTACGGAATCCGACCGCTTCCAGAGGCGGAATAGGCTGCGCTTCCATTTGCAGCCACTTGCCGTTCTGCAAATCGATGCGGTAATCTGAAAGCGCCTGAGGGCATTCGGCGAGTTTCTTCAGCCAGGCGGCTTTGTAGGGCGTGAACACGGTGTAGGGCGAACCGTCCTTTTTCACGACTCGATCTTTTTCAAAGATGACTTGATCGCGAAAGGAAAAAAAGTCGATGCCCCGTTTCTTTAGAAGCGATTGCACTTCGGCATCTCGGCGGACGGCGGCCGGTTCATAGTCGGTGTTTACGGTCACGCTCCGAATATCGAACTCTTCGGTTAACTTTTGCCAAACCTCCGCCGGTCTGCCGATGCGAACGATGAGAGATGAACCTAGTGCCGTCAACTGTTGCTGCAGCGCATTGAGTGATCGGTGAATGAACTCGACGCGGCGGTCGTAAGGTTTCGGGAGGTCCTTCAGGAGATCAACGTCGAAAATATAGACGGGAAGAACCGGCAGTCCGCGTCTTTGCGCCTCGTAAAGGCCGCGATTATCGTAAAGGCGAAGATCTCGGCGAAACCAAAAAGCCGAGACGGGTAAAGCCGATGGTTTTTTCATGTAATTTGAGATGCTGCCGTGAGCGATATTCCTTTTACTGTCGACGTTGCCTGAACAACAGCTCGGAGCAGATCTATATTCCTGTTGCGCAGAGACAAGGCAAAGCCTTTGCTTTTTGCGAAATTACTTGCTACATTTTATTATAGACGGAAAAAAAGATCAAAGGGATTCTGAGGAATATGATCAACCTACGGCCGCTGAAATCGCTGCGGCCCGAATCTTCCCTGGCTCTCAGCTTTGCCGCCATCATTATGATCGGGGCTCTATTGCTCAGCCTCCCGTTGTGTACCACCGTCGGGCCTGCCCCTTTCGTCGATGCGCTGTTTACGGCCGCATCGGCAACCTGCGTCACCGGCCTGACCGTGGTGGACACCGGCTCGTACTGGAGCTTATTCGGGCAATGCGTCATTCTGTTTCTCATTCAAATCGGCGGCTTGGGCATTATGACCTTTTCGACATTTTTTGTCTTTGTCGTCACCCGTCGATTGAGCATATGGGATCGTGATCTGATCGGCTCGAATTTTACCGGACAGGCCAAAGGCAATCTCGGTAATCTTTTGCTGACCATTATCATCGGAACGTTGATCATCGAAGGCATCGGAGCCGCCCTGCTCAGCTATCGTTTCGCCGTTCATTATTCGTTGCCCCATTCCGTCTTCCTGGGTGTTTTTCATGCCGTCTCTGCCTTCTGCAACGCCGGCTTTTCGCCTCTCTCAGACAACCTCATGACATTTCAAGGAGATGTGCTCGTCAATTTTACGGTCATGGCCTTGATCTTCATGGGAGGCATCGGCTTTTGGGTTTTGTATGATTTGCGCAATGTGGTCAACCGTCGTTCCAACATGCACAGTACCACCTTGCACACGCGGGTCGTCGTCTATACCTCTCTCGTCCTCGTCGCCGTCGGCGCACTTTGGTTCGCCGCGAATGAATGGAATCATGTTCTGCAGCCGCTGCCGCTGAAGAACAAGCTCTTGGCCTCTCTGTTCCAGGCGGTTACGCCGCGGACAGCCGGCTTTAACACCGTGGATATCGCGGCGCTGCGCAACAGCACGTTGATGATGCTCCTCCTTCTCATGATGATCGGCGCCTCGCCGGGTTCGTGCGGCGGCGGCGTAAAAACCTCGACCGTGGTCATCATCATGGCCATGGTATCGGCTCAGATTCGCAATCGGCCGCAGGTGCAGATTTTCAAGCGCGGCGTGCCGGAACATATCGTCTCCAAGGCGGTGGTCATCTTTTTTTATTCTTTGGTTCTCGTCGTCATTTTTTTGACCGCTTTGTTGATGGTCGAGCAAGGCTTGCTTGCACGTTTCGGTGAAAGAGGCGCATTCGTCCACTTGCTTTTTGAAGTTGTTTCGGCCTTCGGCACGGTCGGTCTGAGCACAGGCGTCACCCCTCATCTTTCTTTTGCCGGAAAGATAATTGTCACGTTGCTCATGTTCTTAGGTCGTATCGGTGCGATCACCTTGGCGGTTGTGATCGCCGGAGAGACCGGCAAGAACGTCCGCTATGCTGAAGAAAGCATACTGGTCGGTTAATTATCGGGTTTGCTGAAAAATGAAATCATTCGCCATCATCGGATTGAGCAGTTTCGGCTACTACTTGGCCAGGTATCTCTCGGAAGAAGGCTACCACATTCTGGCCATCGACAAACGCGAAGATCGAGTCGAGCGTGTCAAGTCGTTCGTCGAAAAGGCGATCGTGATCGACGCTACCGACAAGGAGACCTTGGCGACGCTGGGCCTGGAGGACTTGGACGGCGTTTTTGTCAGCTTGGGCGACGAAATGGACGCCAGTATCCTGGTGACCCTTTATCTGCGCGAGCTGAAGGTGAAGCGTATTATCGCCAAAGCGCTGACCGAAGATCACGGCAAAGTGTTGGACATTATCGGCGCCCATAAGGTGGTCTTTCCCGAGCGCGACGAGGCCTACAGAATCTCGCGCAACCTGGGCAGCGACTATATTCTCGACACCATCGATTTGATGGAAGGGTACAGCATCATCGAAATTGCGCCGCCGCAGGCGTTCATCGGCCACACGTTGGGAGAACTCGATCTGCGCAACAAGTACGGCGTTCAGGTCATCGTCATCAAAGAGCTTATTCCGGAAAAAATCGTCATGGTTCCCTCGGCCGATCACATGATCAAAGACACCAGCATATTGCTGATCCTGGGCGCTGATGAAGACTTGGACAAGATTCGACGCATGAAATAAAGCGAATAATTGTGACGGCGCGTTCGTTAACAAAACGCGGCTCAGCGGCTTACGAGCGCCGGAAACGAGGAGTTGAAGAGATGGCGGTCCACATCATTCATGTTTATCGGGAACAGTCGGACAGAGGGATGCTTCCGCACGTCAACTTTCCTTTTGTCTTCAGGGAACCGATCGATCCGATCACATGGGAGCCCAACGTCGACATTTATGAGACCGATGATGAGGTCATTATTCGCGCTGAACTTGCCGGCGTCACTCGGGAAGAGGTCTCGGTAAGCGTCAATCTGGGTAATCTGGTGATCTCGGGTGAGCGGCGGGTTCCCGATTTTAAGGCCGGCACCCGTTTTCACCAGGCGGAGATCAAGTGCGGCAGCTTTCTAAAGATCATTTCTCTGCCGCCCTCGCTGGAACATAATGAAATCGAAGCTCATTTGCAGGACGGCCTTCTGGAAATCCGCATTTCCAAGCGTCAGGAGGTCGTCGAGATACCGATCGAAATCCGCTATGATTCGGAAACCAAATAACGACGGAGCATTGGAAAAACGGTATGGAAGAAAGAGATCCTTTCGACAATAACGAAGCGGACGAAGAGCCCAAGATTCCCACGGATTTACCCATTCTGCCGCTGCGGGATACGGTTGCTTTTCCCAACATTGTGACCCCGTTGGTGATCGCCCGAGAGAAATCGGTGCGTCTGATCAACGATGTCATCGCCGGAAGCCGCATGCTGGCCCTCACGGCTCAGAAAGACGCCGATATCGAAAACCCGACCCCCGATCAAATCTACCATTTCGGTGTGGCGGCGACGATTTTACGCATGCTCAAGTTTCCCGACGGTTCGCTGCGGGTACTGGTACAGGGCATTGCGCGCGTAAAGATCCTCAAAATTACCCAGGAAGAGCCTTACCTGATGGGCAAAGTGCGGCTCATTCAGGACGTTTACGAGCCGTCCACCGAATTGGAAGCGCTGAAGCGCAACGTGGCCATTCAGTTCCAAAAAGTGGTTTCGCTGGTGCCGCAGCTTCCCGATGAGCTGCAGATCGTTGTGGTCAACACCCAGCACCCCGGCAAGCTCGCCGATCTGATTGCCTCCAACCTCAACCTTTCGGTCACCGAAAAGCAGGACATCATCGAGACCATCGACATTAAGAAGCGGTTGGAGAAACTGACCATCTATGTCAACCGCGAGCTTGAAGTGCTGGAGATGGGCTCCAAAATTCAGGATCAGGTGCAGTCCGAGCTGGGCAAGAACCAGCGCGAGTACTTTTTGCGGGAACAACTGCGCGCCATTCAAAAAGAGCTGGGCATGACCGATGAGCGGTCCGCCGAAATCGAGGAGCTGCGGAAAAAGCTCGAGGAAGCCAACCTGCCAGAGCAGGCTTACCAGGAGGCCATGCGCGAGCTGGATCGGCTGTCGAAAATGCAGCCCGGCGCCGCCGAATACACCGTGTCACGCACCTATTTGGACTGGATGCTGGCTTTGCCTTGGTCGGTCTCGACCGAAGACAACCTCGACATCGAAACGGCGCAAAAAGTGCTGGATGAAGATCACTACGACCTGGAGAAGGTCAAAGAGCGCATTGTGGAATACCTGGCCGTGCGCAAACTGAAGAACGACACCAAGGGGCCGATTCTGTGCTTTGTAGGGCCGCCCGGTGTAGGAAAAACTTCTTTGGGCCGTTCCATCGCACGCGCCATGGGCCGAAAATTCGTCCGCATCTCCTTGGGCGGCGTTCACGACGAAGCCGAAATTCGCGGCCACCGGCGCACCTACATCGGCGCGCTGCCGGGACGCATTCTGCAGGGCCTGAAAACGGCCGGCAGCAACAATCCCATCTTCATGCTCGACGAAGTCGACAAAATCGGCCAGGACTTTCGCGGCGATCCTTCCTCCGCTCTGCTGGAAGTGCTTGACCCCGAGCAGAACTTTTCCTTCTCGGATCATTATCTCGATGTGCCGTTCGATCTTTCAAAAGTGATGTTCATAACCACCGCCAACGTACTGGACACCATTCCGGCGCCTCTTAGGGACCGTATGGAGATTCTGCAACTTCCCGGCTACATTGAAGAGGAAAAGGTTCAGATTGCGGTCAAGTATCTCATACCGAGGCAGATCGAGGAAAACGGTCTCAAGAAGGGCCAGGTTCAGTTCAAAAAGAGCGCCGTGCTTAAAATCGTTCAGGCCTACACACGCGAAGCCGGCGTAAGGAATCTGGAACGTCAGATTGCGACCATCTGCCGCAAGATCGCACGCAATGTGGCTGCAGGGTCTGAAGAGAAAAAGTTCGTCGTCACGCCGGAAAGCCTTACCGAGTATCTCGGGCCGGAAAAGTTCTTCTCCGAGGTCAAGGAGCGCACCTCTCTGCCGGGCGTGGCGACCGGTTTAGCCTGGACGCCCACGGGCGGCGACGTTCTCTTTGTCGAAGCGACGCAAATGGCCGGCTCCAAAGGGCTTATTCTCACAGGACAGCTCGGCGACGTGATGAAAGAGTCGGCTCAAGCCGCGCTTTCCTACATTCGGTCTCGGGCGGCCGAACTGGGGATCGAAGAGACCTTTTTCGAGAAAAAAGACATCCACGTTCACGTCCCCGCCGGCGCCATTCCCAAAGACGGTCCCTCCGCCGGCGTGACGATTGCAACCGCTTTGGTCTCTTTGTTGAAGAACCAACCGGTGCGCAACGACATCGCCATGACCGGAGAGATTACGCTGCGCGGGAAGGTGTTGCCGGTCGGCGGAATCAAGGAAAAAGTACTGGCGGCTCGACGGGCGGGCATCAGCAAAGTGATCCTTCCGGCAAAGAATCAGGATGACCTGACGGAAGTGCCGGAAAAGGCCAAAGCCGGCATGCAGTTTTTCCCAGTTGACACGCTTGACCAAGTTTTCGAGCTCGCGCTTCGTCCGGCCCTCGGAAAGAAAAAGCCGGCGCGCAAAACGGATGTTTTCTGAACATGCGGCCTTGTCCGCCGTTGCTCGGCGGCTTGCGCCGCCGAAAGTGCATCGATCGGTAGGCAATGAACCCAATGATTCGGCAACCGGAGGACGAAACCGCAACGCCCAAACACCGTTTGTGGAGGAAAATCGGGCGTTTTTTTCTCTTCCTTTTCCTGGCGGCCGCCGTGCTGACGGTTGCCGTGGCGGCCGGCCTCTATCTCTATTTCACTCCGGCGCGCATCGAAAAGACGGTAAAGCCGATCATCGCTCAAGCCGTCGGCGGTCGGCTGGACTTTTCCCTGGCCCGTTTTAATCTCTTCAACGGCTTTGTTCTCAAAAACCTCAGCCTCACCATTCCATCTGATGACCAAGGCGCGGCCATACCCCTCAGACGATTGACGGCCCGAGAAGCCTCGTTGCGCTACAGCCTTAAGCGGCTGCTGCGCCGTCAATTGGTCGTCGAAGAAGTACTGATCGACTCGCCGGTGGCCGAACTCTCCATATTTATACAACCGACTGAGAGCCAAGAGGTTGCGGTTTCCATGGATTCGCTTGCCGCTCTTCCCGTCGATTTTCGCCTCAGGCGGTTTCGATTGATTAACGCCGAGCTGACCGTCGATGCCCGAGACTCCTTGAGCACTAACCGCCTTTTCCTCAGTGAGATCAATCTGTTCATCGACGATTTGCGCCTCCCCCGCGGCGATTTGCTGAAAAATGACGGGCTTTTAGCCGGCGACATCCGCCTGCAGCTCAAGAATTCACGGTTCCTCTTTTCGCAGCGGGCGGAAAACAGGCTGTTGGAAAGCGACGGCACCCTCGACGCCGAGCTTTATCTCCGTCTGAGTTCGCTAAACTCGATTCGACTGGACGGCCGCATGGAGCTTGCAGAGGCGGCGGTGACTCTCGACGATCAACTTCTTCTGGATACAAAAAAACTCGGCATTCCCCTATCGATCTTCGCCGACAGCCGCCTCGACGTTCATCGACAGCATCTCTCGCTCGATTCGCTGATCCTGGCCGTTCAACACGTGCCTTGGTTCAAGCTCACTGCAGAGGCGGACAGCCTGTTTTCGCAGCCGATAATTCATGGCCGCATTCTAAAGGGCTCGGTGAAGGTTTCCCAGCTCTTGGCACTGGCTCCTCTTTTCGCCGGCCCCGTGCCGATTTCGGACATTTATCTGCATGACCCGACTGCAGAATTGGTGATCGAAAATGCATCCTTCGGCGGTCGTTTACCGACGGATCCAGGCATCGGGGCGTTGTCTTGGTCGGGAGAACTTTCGCTCAAACGATTGGGCATTACCGTGGACAACGGCCTTTTCTTCCTGCGCAATTTGAACGCCCAGGCTTCGGCCCGCGGTGCTCTGCTGTTCGACAAGATGAGCGATGTGCAGCTCACCTTGAACGTCGATTATGACTCGCTGGCCGTTTCGATGCCCGACCAACCTTTGCTGTACAGCGGCGCCTTGCGTTTTCAAGCAAACGCAGCCCTCGGCGAGCAGATTTTCCCTGCAAAAGTGCGCGCCGACATGACCGTTTCCGATCTGATGGGCGGAGATTTGAAAGCCGCGCTCGACCTCGACATTCCCCAAGAGCTGCAGCGGCTTAAGGGCTTTTGCGCTGTGGCCGTCGGCGGCATCGACTTGGCGTCCCTCAGCGATCGCCGCGCAACCGGTTTTGCCGAAGCCGCCTTTGATCTGCATATCAACAACGCCGACTCCTTGACCGCCCGCGTCAGCCTGCGCAGCGATTCGATCGCCGCCGTCAGCAACGGCCTTTTGATGATCATACCCCCAATGTCCGCAATCCTCTCGGCTTCGGCGAGCGCCGATTTACAGCAGCAGCGACTCGACGTCAAAAAAATCACGCTGGCCCTCGACGATGTGCTCTCGGCGTCGGCGTCGGCTGCATTGGCGTGGAAAACGCAGTCGGCCGCCTTTCAACTGCACGACCTGACGCTCGACCACAGCGCTCTGTATGAGCGCATTCCTCAAGTATTCAAAACCGAGCTCGTCGGCGCGCGAATTACCGGCCGTACGCGCCTGACTGCCGATGCCGAGCTGCGTCTGCAGCCGGACACCTCCTTTACCGCCGAAGCGAAACTGCAGATGCTGCCCACCGCTATACGGCTGCCTCTTCAGAACGTGCAGGTCAACGGACTCCAATTGATCTGCGACGGCCGTCTCGACTCACGTCTCGGCGGCCTCATGAATTTTGTCTTCAGCATTGACAGCACCACCCTGGCCGTGCCGCAACCGATCACCTTTCGCCGCAACGCCGCGGGATTCCGCCTATCGTTGCCCGATTTTGAGACCGCGTTGCTGGATACCGGCTATGTCTCTTTACCGGACTTGAAGACGTTGGGAACCATAAAAGGGCGGGTTGAACGCATGACGAGCCGACCCGAATTGTCCCTAAAGGTCGAGCTCCATCAGGCGGCCGAGGAGCCCCTGGCATTCGGCGAGGATCTTTTGTTTCAAGGCCATAACGACGTCGTTTTGACCATAAACGCCGGCCTCGAACGTGCCGCCATTGAATTGGCCGCCGCTGTAAAAGACCTGAGCCTCTATTTGCCTAACGACGTGCGCGTCAGCCGCGTCAACGCCGATCTTTCCTTTCAGCAGGAAATCGATCTGAACAAGATGACGTTGCTGGGATTCAGCCCGGCCGTCGTCCGCACTCCGTCCGACGGCTTGATCGACTATATGCTTTTTCGAAATTACTATGCCGCCAATCCCAACAAAAGCAGGCTGACGATCCGCAAGGTACAGGTCGGTAATTATGTGGTCGAAAACATCACGGCCGACGCCTATCTGGGCAGCGGCCGCATAGAGATTCCCTATTTTGCCGTCGATCTGTACGGCGGCAACATCGGCGGACAGTTCTATTTGAGCGCGGGTGAGCGCGACCCGCTGGACATCTCTTATCGCCTTTCGGCTCATTTTTCGGACATCAATTCGTCGCTGCTGCTTCCCGCCGCTTCGGCGGCCGAGCGCAGCAACATCACGGCTCACGCCGAACTGTACGGCCGCGGCATCGACATCGCCAAAGGCATCGATTTGGACGGTTATTTTAACATCACGCAAATCGAATCGAAAGTGGCCGACAACCTGTTGCGCGCCCTCGATCCGGAAGGCAAAGATTCCGGCATCCGCAGCACGCGTCTGCTGATCAATCGAGGCTTCAAGCCGAGGCTTTTCCGTTTCGAAATCCGCCACGGCTTCTGCTATCCCGCCGTCTATTTCAAGCAGCCGTGGTATTTTCCGGTGCGCCTGAGCGGCGGCGGCATCGAGTTGAGCCGAATTCCCATCGTTACCTTGTTGAAGATGAATCAAACCTTCGTGCGGAGCGGCAAATGAGAAAGAAAGCACGATTGGCCGCCGTGCTGCTGCTGGCGGCAGCGGCCTGCAGCATCAAAATGCCCGAAATCACTCTGACCGGCGAAAAGACGGCATTGGAAAACCAGATTATCGGCTCATTCGAGCAGTTAACGCTGCAAAATCAAATCACCACCTCGGCGCGAACGATCGAGGCCGGCGCCGTATCGAGCGAACAACAGGAGTCGGTTCTCCGCGCGCTGCAGAATCAAGAGTTCAACAAGGACGAGGTCGAAGAGTTGAAGCGCGCCCGCGTCGTCGGAGAAAACCGCTTCGGCTTTCTCGAAGTGTTAGGAAACGACCGTTACGCCAAGGACCCGTTGTACAAGAAACTGGTCGATCAAGTGGTCGAAGAAGAAAACCGCGACCGCCGCATCATCTACCGAAAGCTGTCGACCGTCGGCTCTGAAAGCGGCGACGAGACGCAAGGGAGAGCCTTTGCCGAAATGCAGCAGGAGAAATCGCCGCCCGGCACTATGATTCAGTTGCCGACCGGAGAATGGATCGAAAAGCCTAAACCAAAATGAAGAACCGTTGCCGAAAATCTTTCTTTTTTTGTCTGCTTTGGGCGGGCGCATGCACTGCTCAGTTTTCCGCCGCCTCGCCCGAAATCGTGCAGGTCACGACTCATCCAGACGCCGATCTGGCGCCGCGCATTTCGCCGGACGGCAAGTGGATGGCCTATGTTTCAAAGCAAATCGGCAACTATGACATTTGGCTGCGAAACTTGGAAACGGGCAACGTCCGGCGACTGACCGATCATCAGGCGGACGACTATTATCCGGTATGGGACAAGAAGAATCGCTACCTCATTTTCGTTTCTCAGCGGAGCGATGCCAAAGGCGATCTTTACCGCCTAAACCTGCGCAGCGTGCGCGGCGAATTGATCCCCAAAGGGCAGCCCGAGCGGCTTACCGATTATTTGGGTTTCGACGGATACCCGACGATCTCGGAGTATGACGAACACATCGCCTGGGTTTCCGACCGCACCGGCAGGCCGGAAATCTGGCTGATGACCAAAAGGGCGCAGGCCGTGCGCCGCTTGACCTATTGCGGCGCCACCCATCCGGCCTGGAGCCCAAAACAGTCCTATCTGGCCTTTACCTCCTTTGCTGAAGAAGGAAGCAACGGCGACATCTGGCTCATCAACCTCTACGCCGCCAACGAGTTGGTAGAAAGACGCACGGCGTCCGACAGCCTCGATCGCCCCATGTGGCCGGTCACCCGCGGCCCGGCTGCCGACGGCTTCCCGACCTGGTCGCCCGATGCCCGCACGATCCTCTTCTGCCGCAGCGAACGCGACGACAACGGCGACGGCATGGTCACGCCCTCCGACCGTTCCACCGTGTCGGCAGTCGATGTCAGCCACCTTCCCGAAGAACATGAAAAGCGCCCCAACCCCTCTTTCGTCGTTTATCGCGACAGCTTTTTCGAACGCATAGCGCATTCCGCACGGCCGATCGTCTCGGAAAAATTCGCCGCCGCTCAACCGGAATACGGCTTCGACAGGAGAATCTATTTTGTTTCCGAGATCAAAGGAAATTTCGACATCTATTCCTTCCCCGATTCTCTGATACGGCGCCCGGCAAAGGATTTCGATCCGGCGGCCGCGTTCCCTCTTCCCAACGCACTCTATACGAAAGAGGTTCACCGTATCGTCATCGACTTGGATCGAAACGCTCTGACCGAGGAGGAGCGCAACCGTCTGCGCGACCGCGTTTTGGCCTTCCATCGGCGCATGGATTTACCCGACAATGACGACGAGGCGGTTGCCGAGGCGCTTTATGAAATTGCGGTTACCCGTTACCTACTGAACGAAGAGGACCGCTGCCGACGCCTGCTCGATTTTCTGCTCGAAAATTATGCCCAGACGACCATCGCCGGTTTTGCCGAGCTCTTTCGTCGTGCGCTCGACCTTCCGGCAGAAGCCTCTCTCCAGAGCAAAAACGATCGCCTTTTGCAGGAGGCCGTGTCGGCGGCGCAGCAACCGCGGTTCGGAGCCCGTTTCGCCGCCGAGGCGCTGCTGCTGATCGGCGACCTGCAGGAGCGCACCGGTCATAACGTTGAAGCCGAAGCAAGCTACCGCAAAGCGGCGAACAGTGTTCCCCAATATGCCGATTTGAGCGCCGAAGCCCTGTTGCGGCTGGGAAGGCTGCAGAGCCGTCAGGAGAGGCTGCGCGATGCCTTTCAAACGTTCGCTTCAATTCTGCAAAACTTTCCCGGGCAGGGCGATAAAGTTTCGGCTGCACGGGAAGAAATACTCTTGCTTTTAAGCGCGGGAGCGGATGACGAGGAGTCCTTAGAGGACCGCCTTCGCCTGGTCATCGGCCGTTTCAGCACCTACGACGCCTTTGTCGTCGGCGCGTTCCTGCAACTTGCCGAGCTTCAGGCGCAGCGCGGCGATTATGCCGCTGCGTTGCAGACCTGCGGTTTTATCACGGCGCATTTCAGCGATTTTCCTGCAGAATGCCATAAGGCGCGCATGCTGCGTGCCGAAACCCTCTTCAAGATGGGAGAAGCGGAGCAGGCCGTAACCGCCTTCAGCGAAGCGGCCGAAAACATCCGTGCCCATCTGCCGCATCTTGCGGCGGAGGCCGAGCACCGCATGACGGAAATCCTCAACCTTGCCGCCCGCGAACTGATGTCGGCTCAACAATTGGATGCTGCCGCGGCACGTTTCCGACGAATTCTGGAGATCGATCCCCGAAACCTGCAGGCGCATCACGGCTACATCGAATGTGCCGACCGGCTCGGCCGTCTCGATCAAGTGATCCTCGAATATGATCAGGCTCTTAAAAAAAGTCCCAAGGACAACGTGCTGCTCTACGCTCAGGGACTCGCTTACTCATATCTCGGCGCCTCCTTTAATGTCCGCGAGTGCCGAACCGAGGTTAAAGACGTCAAAGCCCTTATGCGCTCCAACGAGCTTCTGCAAAAGGCGCTCGCCTTGGACTATAATCTCATCGACGCTTATCTGACGCTCAGCTTCAACAACGAGCAACTGGAAGTCGTTGAGCAGCAGCGCAAAGCCAAGCCGAAGAGCTTTTTGCGCAAGGCGGCGGGCACCGTTACCGCTCCCGTCGTTTGGCTTTATCGTACTCTGACCTTTTATGAAGAAACCAAACCGCCGCGCTATTACGAAGCGGCCATCCGCGACCTTACCCGCGCCTTGGCCCTGAACGACGAACGCACCCATCCGCAAATGGAGGCCCTGCTGGCCCGAAACCGCGCCAACGCCTATTACAGCTTCGGCGAATTCGGTTTCCGCAAAGCCTACGAGGACTATCATTACGCGCTCGGCTTGGATTCGACCTTTGCCGAGCCTTTACAGGAAGCGCTGATCTACGAGCGCATGGGGCATTGTGCCGTTTACGTCAATGATCAGCAGCGCGGTCCGCGGTACCTCAAGCGCGCCGTCGAGCTCTTACAACAGATGAACGATGAAGAGCGGGCCCTTCTCAATATCAAGCGGTTGGCATTGCTTTACGAAGTGGGTGAAAACAGCCGCGATGCCTTGACTTATTATTTGGCGGCGGCGGAGATCGAGCGGAAGCGCGGCCGTTACGACGGCCTGCTGCGAAGCCTGCGCAGCGCGGCACTTCACGAGTATCGGCTCGGCCGCTACGACGAGGCGATCGATTTTGCGGAAAAGGCGCTCGAACTCCTCGAAAAAGGGTGGGTGCCGAGAAAAAAGAGCAACCCGGTCTATCTTCAAATCGGCTTTTTCGATCTTTATCTTCCCGTTCCCTACGACCTGCGCAAGTTAGGCGCCAAGTCGACCATCGATATTTCCACGGAAGAGGAAGAGGCTTTTATTTATACGATTCTGGCCAACGTCTTCAGCGAGCAGAAGGAGTTCGACCGCGCCGTCGAATTTTATCAAAAAAAATTCGAAATCTATGGTCTGCGGCACGACTATGACGCACAGGCGGTGTTCCAGAACAATATGGGCTATCTCTACTTTCTCAAAGGCGATTACGACAACGCCTGGCGTCAGTTCACCAACGCCTATTGGTGGTGCGTTCGAACCAAATATGTTTACGGCAGGCTGCTGAATCTCGAAAATGCCGCCCAAGTGGTGCTGGCCATCGCCCGTGAGGATCGTCCTGAAAAGAAAGCCAATCTCGAAAAGTACCGAAATTGGATCACGGGCAAGCTGGCCGAGCTGCTCAAAGAGACAAAGGACGACGAGCCCTATTATGCGCCGATCCATGCCCGCTATCGTCTTCTTTTGGCCGACCTGACTATGGCAACGCCGCCGCCGGCCGAAACGCTGCCGACCGTCGCTCGTTCGATGGCGCTTTTAGAGGCCGCGGCGCGTGCCGAAAGCCATCTGCAGGAGGCGAAGCGGTTGGCGCAGAGCTATTCGCTTTTTCCAGAGCTGTGCGCCGCTCATTTTCGCCGCGGCGAAATTCTGGCGCGCTGCGGCGAACCGTTTCATGCCCTCCCGGCCTATCTGCGCGCGCGCGAGCTTGCCGAGCAGCATCAGTTGACGCAGCTTTTATGGCAGATCGACGCCGCGTTGGGCACAGCGGCGAGGACGCTTCCTTCCGAAGAAACGGAAAAGCTGCTGCCGCAAAAGGACGCCCTGTTCTATCTCTACGAGGCTGTTCGGCTGCTCGAGGCCGAACCGGTCTCGATGCCCGGCTTGTCGGCCGGCCGGATTCGCGGCATGGTGCAAAAGCCTTATCGCTGCCTCATCGAGCTTTTACTCGAGCGCGGCGATGCCGATGCGGCTTTGGAGCTCGCCGAACGGATGCGCGAAAAAACGTTCTTCGATCTCTTCGGCCGCGAACGGCTCCGTTTCCGCAACGAAATCCATCAGGCGCTTTTTGCGCGCGCCGATTCGCTCGGCAGGCTCCTGACGCAGAAACTTCAGCAAGCCGGCCGACAGAACAACGAAGAGGTGACCGATCTCCGGAATCGATATGCCGCCATGATTCAAACGGTGCGCCGAAAAGCGCCGGAGCTGGAGCCCTTTCTCAAGCCGACGCCGCTTTCGGTCCTCGAAGTCCAGTCCATGCTGAGACAAGGCGAGGCTGTTCTTTACCAGCTTGGCCTCGAAAAGCGGCAGGTTTTCTGGCTGCTGACCCGCAATGAGCGGCAACTTTTCGAACTCGAACATGCTGCGTTCGAGGAGGGTCTCCGTCGTTGGCTCGGATCCGACAGCACCGCCTTCTCTGCCGCCGAACAACTGCGTTCCCTTTTCGGTCCGGAGCGGTTTGAAGGCCTTCAAAGCCTGACGGTGATTCCCGATTACCCCTACCTCGCTTTTCCCTGGAGCGCTCTTTTTATCGTCTGCAACCTGCCCGCCGTTCGATCCGTCGCGTCCGGCTTGTCGTCTTACTATTGGGCCGTTGCTCAACAGAGAAACAATCGTTCGTCTTCCTCGCCTCAAGAAGAACCGGGCCAAAGTGAAAAGGCCGATACGGCGCCGGTCGAGTCTGAGGAGAGTCTGCATCTCAGCGGCCGCTTTTTACCCATTGAGCCCTATCCCCTTTACAGCCGTTTTGTTTCGGAAGACGGGCAGTTGATCATCTCTCCCGTCGAGCTTCTCAACCGACCGCTCGGAAGGCTGCCCGTCATTCTCGATGCCGAAAATCCGCAACAGCTCGGCGGCGCGGAGCTGCGGGTTGCCTGGGAGCGGGCATTTCTTTACAGCGGCGCAGCGGCGATCCTGGTTCCTACTGCATTTCCGCCTTCGCCGCAGTTTTTCGAAAGCTTTTACGACCACCTGCAGCAGTTGCCTCTCGCGACCGCATTCGAAGAAACGCAACGTCATTTTGCGGCGCAGGGTCTGCCGCCTTCACAGTGGGCTGCTTTTCAGCTTTTCGGCGCGGCTCCCGTGTCCGGAGCCGATGAGCAGTTCTTACGGTCGAATGAGTTCCGGCGGCAGGCGGACGAAGCCTTTCGCTCGGGCGACTGGCCGTTTGCCGTTCGCCTGTATGCGCGTCTGCTTGAGGAAAATCCCTCCGCCCCGAACGACGACATGAGGCTAAAACTGATGTCCGCCGCCGTTAACGGCGGTGACTGGGACACGGCGATCAAGCTGCTGCACCGTCAGATCGCCGAAGAATCGCGGCGGAACCGCCGCGCAGCGGCTGCCGAGTTGCAGGCGCAGTTGTCCGTGGTCTACCGACAGGCCAGCGCGGCGGCGAGCGCCGATGAGGCGATGCAGGAGTACCGACGACTCTGCCGCGTCTATTCGCTTCCCTTCGATGATGCGGCGCCTTTTGCCGCAATCGCCGCCCTGTATGAGATGGGCGGCGGTTACGAAAACGCGGCTCGGCTTCATCTTCAGGCTGCCGATCGCTACGGCCGCCTCGGCCTCGCAAAGAAGCGGATCGAGAGTCTTCTGGAAGCGTCGCGGATTTTTGCCGAAGAACTCGGCTACGGAGCCGCCGCGCTCGAGACGGCAGAAACTGCTCTCGAAGCGGCAGCAAAAGGGCGCTTTTTCGAGCTTGAAGTAAAGTCCGAGTGGGCGGCGGCGCGCGCCTGCCGGCTTTTGCAGATCGGCGCTGAGGAGCGCAGGCACCTGAAAAACGCGGTCAAGCGGGCGGAAGAGCACGCGCTTTCAAAATTGCTGGCGGCGTCGCGGCTGCTGCTGGCCGATTTCGACCTTCGAACCGGGGCAACGGAAGAGGCCGCGGACGGCATGGCCGTTTCCGCCGACGTGCTCCCCGACTTTTCCTGGGAACTGGATCGGCTGCTGATTCTCAGCCGCCTTTATGCCGCCGCCGGCGATTCGGCCCAAGCTTTCTCTTACGCGCACCAGGCCTACCTGCAGGCCGGTCTGGGTGAAAGCCGCACCGACCAGGCGAAAGCCCATGAGGAATTGGCTGCGCTGCACTTTGCTTACGGCCGTTTTGCCGAAGCGCTGAATCTTTTGGAAAAAGCGTCGGCTGCGGATGAGGGGCCGACGTTAAGCCGACGGGCGGTGCACCGTCAACTTTTTGCGGCACACTCCGCTCTTGCCGCCGGCAGAAATGCTTATGCCGCCCGCCTGGCTGAAGCTCTGCTGCCTCTGTGCACCCGAACCCATCTGCACGACTTTGTTCCGCGACTGTGGCTTCTTAAAAGCCTCGCCGCCTCTGCTCCCGACTCCGCTCTTGCGTTTGCCGAAAAGGCCGCCGTCACCGCCGCGCGCAGATACGACGTTCTTTTCCTCAGCCGCTTCCGAGCCGCAGAACTCTTGTCTAAAAACAACGCCGAACAGGCAATAGCCCGCTTTGCAGCCGCCCTCGATGCGCTGCGCAATCTGGACGCCGGGTCTTTTGAGGTCTTTGATCAACCCGCCGAAACCGAAAAGCGCTTTTTCGGGCAATACATTCGCCTGCTGACGGACAATGGACGTATCGACGAAGCCTTGACGGTGGCGGACGTTCATCGCAACCGCACCTTGTCCCAACACATCCGTCTCCGGCCGCTCTTTTCCGGTCAAGACCAGCGCCTGATCGAAAGGCATACGGCTTTGAGCGAAAAGGCGGCACGGCTTCATTCGCATCTGATGTTCAAAAGCCGCCGCTCTTCGCTTTTTGCCGCCGCCGATTCACAGAGCGTGCGCCGATCCCTCTCCGCAGTTCTCGATTCCCTTGCGCTCTTTCGTGCTACGATTGCAAAGGAACGCCCCGCCTTGGCCGGACTTTTCTTCGCCCAAGACCGGCGAGTCGTTGAACCGTTGCCGGAGAACGTCCTGCGACTGAGCTATTACTACGATGATCGGACGCTCTATATTTGGAAGCGAACGACTCAAAGCCTTGAACTAGTTACCGCATCCTTTGATGCGGATCAATTGCATCAAGTACTGCATTCGATGCAGGCGCTGCGGCAAGTCGGCCATGATGCCGGGGATTTCCATCGGCTTCTTTACGATCAATTGTTGAAGCCGTGCCGGCAAGAGCTTCAGCAAGCGGAAACGGTGATTCTGATTCCCTTTGAAAAACTTTTTGCCGTTCCTTTTGCACTGCTCGTCGATGAAAACGGAGATTATTTTGGCCTCGAGAAGGCATTTGTCGTCGGCACATGGTCAACGGCGCTTCCGTTGACAAAATCGGTGCGAAGGTTTGCGGAGGACGGCGTTTCGGCGGCCTTTGTCAATCCGGAAGGAAGCCAAAAGAATCCGCTTTACTACGCCGCGGCGCGCACGTTGGAGCGTTATGGCCGAACCTTTTTGTTCAGCGAAAGCCGTGCAACGGCCGAACGATTGAGGATGACCGCTCCGCAGACCGACCTGCTTTTCATCGGCGGTGAGGTAAGGCTGAATGACCGCGAACCGCTCCGTTCCGTGGTTCTGTCGGCCGGTCGCGATTCCACTTTTACAATGGGAGAGTTTTTCACCCTGTCGCGGGTTCCCGCACTGATATGCTTCGGCGCCTGTGGGGGGCAAGTGGAGGCGTGTGCCGGCTTGATTCAGGCCGCGGCCTTTCTCGCTGACTATAGCGGCGCATCTTATCTCATGCCGCATCCCTTTATCGGTGAACCGATTCCCGCCGCAGTGCTCCTCAAGCGCTTTTTCCGCGCCCTGGCCGAAGGAACGGAGGCGCCCGAGGCATTGAATACCGCTCGGCGAACCGTGCAGTCATTCTACCCCCATGCCCAAGCATGGGCGTTTTACACACTGATCGCCGGCAGCCGTTGAGAGATCAGCGCGTGTCGAAACTCGTTTCTTTAAGGAATCAACCATGATGCGACGGCTCGTTCTGCTGCTTCTGCCGGTATCGGCTTTCTGCGCAGCACCCATATTGAACATCACCTTCCCAGCCTCGGGCGATACCGTAAACGCGCCCCGCGTGCGTATTTCCGGCTACAGCGAACGCGGCGCTACGGTAACCGTGAACGATCGGTTGATGGATTTAACCGCAAGGGGAGCGTTTGTGACCCGCGTCGACCTCGTGGAAGGGTGGAACCGAATCGTTGTCGAGGCGCGCAAAAACGGCGACGTCGCCCGTCGCGACATCGAAATCTTTCGGCCGCCGACGAGCGCCCTGCCGGAGACGCCCACACGGATCGACACGACCGCCTGCAGACCGCGCGGAAATGTGTGGCTGAGCGAAGGCGACTTTTTGACGGTTGAGATGAAAGGCAGCCCCGGCGGCAAGGCTTTCTTGACCATCGAAAAGGTGAAAAAGCATTTGCCGATGGTCGAAATCGACAGCACGCAGACCGGCGGCATCCGCGGCATCTACCGCGGCACACTGCGAATTACCTCCGACATCCCTTGGGAAAAACCGCTGACGATTACAGCCGAGCTGCGCGGCCGGGACGGCAGAAAACAAAATGCTGAACTCGGCCGCCTCACCGTTCTCTCGCCGCATATCCCGCTCATCGGCAAAACGGTTCGGCCACTGATCGTGCACGGATCGGCGGAGCGGTACCTTCCCCTCCTGCGTCTGCCCGAGGGGGTGGAGCTACATATCGTCGGCCTTTATCAAAAACGGTATGCCGTGCGTCTCGCTGAACGTCGAACCGGATTTGTCGACGCGGACGGGATCGTTCTTTTGCCCGAAGGAACGCCGTTGCCGCACGCTGCCGTCGGTGCGCCTCGGATTTCACAAGACCGCCAATGGATCCGGTTGACCTTTCCCGTCGATCGGCCGGTGCCCGCATTGGCGGAGAAGGATCTCACCTCGAATCGCTACGACCTGCTGTTCTTCGGCGCGGAGCAGGCTTCTCACTGGATCACGTACCCGGCGGGCGAACTCGATCTGACGGCTTTGGTCTTCAGTCAACCGGAAGAGCGGCTCTTTCGCGCGTCGATGACGGTTCAGCAAAAGCGTTCATGGGGTTGGAAGGTGGAGTATGAGGAGGGTGCGATCGTTTGGGCTGTTCGCCGTGGGCCGTCGATCAATCCGCAGAATCCTCTGCAGGGGATTGTTGTGGCCGTGGATGCGGGCCACGGCGGCGACGACACGGGTGCCGTAAGCCCTTTGGGGGTGTTGGAAAAGGATGTTAATCTGCGCTGGGCGCGGCTGCTGGCAAATCACTTGAAGCGGGCCGGTGCACAGCCGTTCCTTACCCGCGATGAAGACGTCGCGGTTCCGCTGCTCGAACGAGTTCGACGCGCCGAGGCCGCCGAAGCGCTCATTTTTCTGTCCCTGCACAACAACAGCGTCCCGCCGAGCGGTAATGCAGCCATTGCCGAAGGAACCAGCACCTATTTTACTCAGCCGGAAAGCAAAGAGTTGGCGTGGACGATTTTTCCCCATTTGGTCAAGACCGGTTTGGCACCCTTCGGACGAGTCTACAACGCCAACACGGTCACTCAATCGACAGCCTTTTTGAGCGTTTTGATCGAAGGGGGGTTTCTCTCCCATCCGCAGGAAGAGATTCGATTGGCCGATGAAGGGTTTCTCGACCGCCTGGCGCGTGCCGTTTGCGACGGTCTTGCCGAGTTTTTGGCGGCTCAGGCGCGCTGAGCTATGGAAAAACGCAAAGGGCTCGGATCACTCCGGCTGGGGCCGAGGTTCCCCGAGCTTGATCTCCAGGGCGGCAATGATGATGTCGGCCGCCTGCTCATTGTTAAAATGTTCCACATTGAGGACCAGGTCGTAATGCCGAGGCTCTTCAATGTCGGCACCAAAATAATGGCGAACAAATTCCGCCCGTTCGCGATCGACCGCGATAACTTTTCGACGGGCTTCCCTCAGCGTTACGCCCTCTTTCTCCGCATAGCGCTTTATACGCGACTCAAGATCGGCGATCACTCTCACATGAAGCCCAAATTCCTTATCACAGATGAAATTGGCACCGCGGCCGATGATCACGGCGCGCCCCTGCCGGCTTATGGAGAGAACGACTTGCACCAGATGCCGGTAAAACTTGTCCGAGCTGTAAGCACCGGGGTTGAAGAGCAGTTGCGTCAACTTGGCGAGCTGCTTTTTTTCGTCGAATTCGGATATCACCTTTTCGCGCAGCTTGGCGCGTCGGGAAATGTGGTCCACCAAGTTCCGGCTGTAAACCTCCCAGCCGAGCTTTTGCGCGACCAGGCGTCCGATGGCGTATCCCCGCGCTCCGTACTGACGTGAAATGGTCACATGAGCCTTATCCCATTTAGAGGCGCGTTTTTCCAACGGCCTATCCTCCTGCTTTTCCCGTTCCTGCCAGAGGCGCATCTGATGGCTTGCCGGAACGTCCCAATGGACAGGTTCATCCTCGATCGGCATAAGCTTCCACCTTTCACCATGGCATCAATTATTCGCAATAACGCTCGCTTTCAGCCTTTGTAGATTGCAATTTTCACGCGAGCCGGTCTGGCCAGCAAAATAGGAATGTTGACGCCCGACTGTACTTTGAACGGATTGGGATAGGGCGCCTCCAGCTCATTGTACTGCCAAAAGCCGGGTTCGAAATGAGACTGATTGTTTTCGTTAGGAACGCCGCCTTTTACGGCTGTAATGGTTTCCTGCTGCTGCCAATCCTTGATCTCGAAAAGAACAATATAATCGCCGGGATCGACGTATTTTTTGTTTTCATCCATGCCGTTCCAGTAGAAAACGTAGCGGCCGCTTTCGCTCAGATACTCGTCGATGAGCAGAATGACTTTTTCGTGCGACACCGGGTTGCTGCAGCCGCCGACAAGGAGGAGCAGCAAGGAGAGGGTCGCACGCAGCGCCTTTTTCGTCACGGCAACGTCCATTTTTCGATCCATGCGAAGACTTCATTCCACCACAGCCGCGCGTTCTGCGGTTTGGCGATGAAATGGGTTTCGTCCGGGAAGCAGATCAGCCGCGACGGTACGCCGTAGCGCTGCAGGGCGGTAAAGAGCTCCATGGCCTGGGTGACCGGCACGCGAAAGTCCAACTCGCCGTGCGTGACCAGCATGGGGGTGCGCAGCGATTTGAACGCCGCGGCATATTCTGCAGGCGACCATTTGCGGTACAGTTCGGGCTTTTCGTAAGGAATGCCGCCGAACTCCCATTCCGGAAACCAAAGCTCGTCGGTGGCGCCGTACTTGCTATAAATGTTGAAAACGCCTGCATGGCTGACGAGCGCTTTGAATCGATCGGTGTTCACGGCGATCCAGTTGATCATGTAGCCGCCGTAGCTGGCTCCGGCCGCCGCGATCCGTTCGCCGTCGATGAAAGAAAAAGTATTGACGACGTAATCGACGCCGGCCATAATGTCCTTGTAGGGCCCGCCGCCCCAATCAAGGCTTACGGCGTCGCACCATTCCTGGCCGTATCCCTGCGAACCGCGAATGTTGAAAGCCGCCACCGCAAAGCCGCGCGAGGCGAAAAGCGACAGATTCCAGCGGTAATGGAAATCGTCGCTCCACATGCCCTGCGGGCCGCCGTGAATGAGCACCAGCAGCGGATACTTTTTGGCCGCATCAAAGAAGGGCGGCTTGAGCAGGAAGCCGTGAACCGTTTTGCCGTCAAAGGAAGGATAGCTGATGTCTTCGACGGGATTCATCTCCAGCTCGTCCAGCAGGCCTCGGTTGACGAAGGAAAGTTGTTTGATGTCGCCTCGGCGCAGATCGAGGGCAAAGAGTTCGTCTGGCATGCGGTTGTTTTGCCGTTTGAAAAAGAGGGTGCGTCCGTTCGGGGCCGGCCGGAGACTGCGGTTGACATGATCGGCGACCAGCTTTTCGATTTTTCCGCTCTTGAGCGTCAGGCGGAAGATGCATTCGCGGCCCTGGTCGTCGGCGTTGAAAAAGAGAGCCGAACCGTCCGGCGAACAGGAGACTTCGCCGATGCTGCGGTCGAACGCCTCGGTGAGGGCTCGTCGTTCGCCGGTCCGCCGATCAAGAAGAATGAGGTCGTATTGATCGGCTTCGAAGCCGGGCCGACGCATAGCACGCCAAAGCAGGAAACGGCCGTCCGGCGAATAGAGCGGCTGATTGTCGACAGCTTGATTGTTTTCGGTGATATTGACGGCCTGCCCGCCGTCCGCAGGAATGATAAAGACGTCGTTGTTGGTGTTCGCCCAGGGGTCGGGAGTGCGATTGGCGACAAATGCGATTTCACGGCCGTCCGGCGAAAAGACAAAGTCCCGAGACCCGCCCAAATCCAACGGCGGCGTGTCCCAGTCGCCGGGCGTCAAATCGAGCGCTTCGCTGCCGTCGCTGCGGCAAACGAAAAGGTGAGAACGACGGCCGTCCCGCCAACGGTTCCACGGGCGATACCAAAGGGCGTCGGTAATGTGCGCTTTGATTTTTGTGTTGCGCCGTTCCTGTTCGAGCTCGCCGATCTCACGAAGACTTTTCGCTTGCGGAAAAACCTCGGCGGTGAAGGCAAAGCGGCGACCGTCCGGCGACCAGATAAAGTCGTCGATGTCCATCGGCAGATCCGTCAGTTGCACCGCTTCGCCGCCGTTCATGGGCAGAAAAAAGATCTGACTGCTGCCGTTGCGCTGCGAAAGGAAGGCGATGCCGCTGCCGTCGGGCTTCCACCGCGGACATCGGCTGCTTTCGGTATGCGTGGTTAAGCGGCGCGGTTCCCCGCCGTCGGCTTCGATCAGCCAAAGGTCGGTTTTGCCGCTGTTTTTTTCCATGTCGTAGGTCGTCAGCTCGAAGACCAGTCGTGAACCGTCCGGTGAAAGCTGAACGTCGCCGATGCGCTTCATCGCCCACAGGTCGTCGACGGTGAGCGGCCGCTTTTCCGTTGCGACAGCAGCCGAAAGCAGAAAAAGAACGGCAGTTGGGAGGGTGATGGTCTTCATCCTTCGATTGCCTTCCGAAAGTCGTTAATCGCCTTTTCCAATCCCACCAGCACGGCGCGCGAGATAATGGCCCAACCGACGTTGTATTCTTCGATCACATCGACCGCCCTTGCCAGTTCGCGCACCGTTTGCGCCGTCAGGCGCCGTCCTGCGCTGACGCCCAGGCCCAGTTTTTCGGCCACGATGGCGGCGGAGCGCAATTGTTCGACGGCGTCGGTCATACCGCCCAAATCCTCGATTCCGGCGAACAGGCCGGTATCGAGTTGAATGTAATCGACCTGAGCGCGCGCCGCGGCGCGAATCTCTTGGGCGTCGGGTTGGACGAGCTGTGAAACGACAATGTCCGAGGCGCGCAGAAGGCCGACGAGTTCTTCGAGATCTGCGGTCGGGGCGAATTCTTCCGCTTCCGTTCTTGTCGGCATCAAGGTCACCATGTCCGGCGCCCATGCCGCGGCCTTGCGCACCATTTCTTCCTCGGCGGGTACGGCGACGTTGAGATGCGTCTGCACCACTTCCTTCAGCAGCCTTACGTCGCGTTCGCTGATGTCGCTTCGTTCGTCGACGTAAACCACCACGCCGTCAACACCCGCCATTTCGGCGGCGATGGCGGCGGCCACGGGATCAGGGTTCCGTCCCTTTTTCAGGCCGCGAATGCGGCCGATGGAATTGAGGCAGAGACATAGGCGAGCCATAGGATTTCCTTTCTCGTTGTCAACAAGCATCAATTGACCGCCTGTGAAGCCGGCAGCAGCACGACGCCTTGGGCACGAATCGTCGGCAACATTTCCTGCAGCACGGCCAGCGTTTTTTCGCGCACATGTCCGATGACGACGACGCGGTGTCCCTCGGCGGCTGCCGACGCCGCCGCTTTCAGCCGACGGCGAATGAACGCCTCATCGTCCTCCGCATCGAGAAAGAACTCGTTGCGGGCGCAGCGAATTCCGGCCTCCTTGGCCGCCTGCAGGGCAACGCTGCGCGTACTGGTGCGGCTGTCGACAAAAAACTTATCCATGCTTTTGAGCGTCTCCATGACGGCGCTCATGGTTCGTCGATCCGCCGTAGCCTTGGAGCCCTGATGGTTGTTGAGCCCCGCCGCCGTAGGCACCGCCGCAAACGCCTTGCGGACGCGATTCGAAATGACGTCGGCGTCATGACGAGTCAGAATGATATAGCCGTCGTCTTTGAAGGGCTCGTCGACCGGCTCCATCGGTAGATGAACGATGACCTCTTTGCCTTCCTTTGCAGCGGCCTGAGCCACGCGCAACGAATAATCGAGGCCGGGAAGCACGGAAACGGTCAGCGGCGCATCGAGCGATATAAAGTCGCGCACCGTTCTGTTGAAAGAATAGCCGAAATCGTCGATGATCAAGGTCAACGACCCTCTCTGCTGCTCCTCTGAAGCCGGCCGAAAGAAATAGTGCTTGGCCGCTGCGCCGCCCTTACCGCAAGTGAGAAGGTAGGAAGAGCCGAGCTTGCGGCAATCCACGATTTCAGCACCTTCCGGCGCCAGGGCGCGCTGCAGCGCAGCGTAAATATCCGGGAATGAATCGCTGCGCCTCATGATCACGATGACGCTGTCGCCGCCGGCCGTCTGCTTCTCGAGTCCATGCTGCTGCAGCACTCGACCGACGACGGCGGAAATTTTTTGCCGGTCGCGCCTGCTCGGCGGACGCGATACGTTCCGCGGCAGAAACAAATTGAGCAGCAGCAGAAGCAGCGCCGAGATGCTGAGGAGGACGATCAGTCTCTTTTCCTTGTCCGCAAAAAGATCCGATCGGCGCCCAGCCGCTTTTCGTCGAGCCCTCTTCATTCTATTGGCCGAACAAAGCCTTCAGTCTGCTCCAAGTCTGCTGATCGCCGGTGGCATAGTCAATCCATTTGTAAATGGACCAGGCCTCGTCTTCGCTGCGGATAAAATGAAACTCCGCCTGACCGCGCCATACGCGGGGACAATCTTTGGTCGGGCAGTTGTATGCCGCCCGGAGCTCGTAACTTTGCAGCAGCACAACCGAGTCCTGGTAAACGGTTTCGTTCAATCGCTCAAAGGTCACCGAAACCGTCGAATCCTTGGAAAGATAAGAAAAGAGCTGATTGAGAAAATTGGCTTCTTCTTCTTTGCTCCAACGAGTGAACAGCGAAGGATAGACGCTCATTGTGGCGTCGTCGGCAACGAATGAAAAACGCCGTTTGGTGGTCGCGGAATCGGCCAAACAGCGCAGATAATTGGCGTTGTTCTTTTCAGCAAATGCGTTCTTTAGATTGATCAAAACATAAGCGGGCGAAACCGGCTGAATCCAGGACGAACGCGTCTGTTTCGGGGGTTCCGGGTCACGCGTGGCGAAGGGGTTTTCGCAACCGATGTAAAGAATAGACAGCGCCGCCGCCCCGAGAAGGAGAATGTTCATAGTCCGTTTCATGGCTTAATATATCGGAAACGATTTGAATTTTCAAGGCATATTTCCGTGAAAACAGCTTATGGCGCATCATCTCAACTGCCGATCCGCATCGGAGCGAGGCGGCCGCCCTGCTGCAGCCTGAGCAGCCGTTCCACCAGCAGATCGCGGATCTCTTCCGGGCGGAAGACGTCGGTAAACATACCGGTGATGCCTTCAAAGCCCGCGTGGCGGTTTTTCCTCCACTTGACGAAAATCAGCCAGGGAAAGAGCGCTGCTGCGGAGGGCGGCGGATAGAGCCATTCTTCGTTCGTCGGCTCATCGGCGCCGAAGGCGGCATGAACGGCGTGCAATATGTCGGAGACGCCGCAGAGCGCTTCAAAAGAGAGCTCGCCCGGCCGGCGGTTCGGCTGTTTCGAAAGGATCGCCACGGTGGAAAAAGGGCGACCGATATCGACGACGGCGGCCGCATGGTCGTTTTCGCACACGACCAACTCAAGCGTGTTCTTCAGAAGGGAAAAATGCCGGGCAAAAAGCTCGCTGCGCGCGGCGTACAGACAGCGGCGGACCGAATTGCCGAAGCGGTCGAGGCCGATGATTTGACGGTGAAGGTGAGTAAAGGTCGCACCGGCATCGCGCAGCCAATTGGTAAAGGCGGCGACATAACGCACGAAGGAATTTTGTCGATAAATATCTTCCAGCGCGTGAACGGAAAAGTCGATGTAGCGGCGATGCTCTTCGAAGGTCATTGCGCCGGCGCTGAACAGTTGCGGTTCCGGCTCCGTTGTAACGTGAAGCTTGGGGATGATCAAGTCATGGCTTCCGCCGAAGAATCGCTCGGCCTCTTTGTCGAAATCGGCATCGCCCGGCTTGACGCGGATGCCGCGCGCAGACAAAAGCTCGGCTGTGTGTTCGCGCCCAAGGGAAGTAGAAAGGTAAACCTCCATGCGCCGGCGACATTCGGGAGAAAGCGAACGGCCGTAGCGGTGCTTCCAATAGTCATAGGAAATGATCTCGTAGAGATTACCGATACGGCGGAACTCGGCGGCGCGGCCGAAAACCTCCTCAGCCGTAAGGGTTTCCTGCATGCGCCAGTCGTTTCCTTCGCACAGCAGGCGGCCTTTTTCCGGCGTCGTCCGGCGGTAATGAGCGGGACAAAAGCTGCAGTAATCCTGCGGGTCGCACAAGACGGCCGGTTTGGACGGCGAGTGAGCGCCGTTCTGTCCGGGTCGATGCCTTCGGTGTGGCGTGTACCAACACTCCGTGCCGAAAATGGCGTTTCTATACCTTACCGTTCCGTCTTTGAATTTTTCGATGCTCATCGACATCCTCGAGAGTATACCTATTTCGTCGCTTCCAAGCAAGCGAATTTCCCCTCCGCGGGGGCAAGCTTGGCATTTTCGAATTTTCTTTCTATTTTGTGATTAAGCTCGGTCGCTATTGAACGTCGGTCTTTTCCCAGGTGAACTAGACAATCCTGTTTCTTTTTGCGAGGTTCAGCGGCCGCAAAGGATGGATCAAAGGAGCAGGAAGCACATTATGAAAAAGGGTAATAAAGAGCTGATCGTCGTCGGCGACCGCATTTTGATCGTCCCCGATATGGCTGAAGAGCGCAGCAACACCGGTCTTTACCTGCCAAAGTGGGCGTTGGAGCGCGAGTCGATTCAAGCGGGCCGAGTGGTGGAAGTAGGGCAGGGGGAACCGCTGACGGCGCCGGACAGTATCGAAGATGAACCGTGGAAGGCGCATGAGCGAATTGAATCATCGAGCGCACAGCAGGCAAGGGTCGGCGATTTGGCGCTGTTTCTACGCAAAGCAGCGGTCGAAATCAAGTTCGAAGGAGACCTCTATTTGATCATCCCCAAAGAGGCTTTGCTGCTGCTCATACGAGATATCGAAGAATAGTAATCGGGCAAATTCTTGAGCATCCGCTCCGCTTCGACGGCTCTCTCCTATTCAAAGCCCTGCCGCACGACCGTCTTCGACTCACGACTTGTCTTCTTGTTACGGATCCGTATCAAATTTTAAACAATTTTTATTGTTGATAAAGATGATAAATATTTTAGATTAAATGTAATTTTGCCCTCAGACGGTTCTGAAAAAGTTGAACCTGCTTATGACGACGCCGACCGGGACGCCGGAAACGATTGCCGAGCTGCTTTCGCGCATTTGCCGAGGGGAAGAGGATGATTTCTCTGTCGGACGATTGACCGTGTTGTGCATCGAGATGGGGGCGGAATATCTGCGCCGCTTGGAGGCGACGGGGCGGCGCATACGCGAGACGAGCGAGCCGGACGAATTTCGGCAGACGGCGTGCACCGGTTTGTCTTCGTTGTTTGTGCGCGGGACGTCCGGCGGTTATGCGCGACTGAGCCGGGTTTTTACGCCGCTTTTGGAAAGAGAAGCCCCTGCCGAAGAGTGGCTGATGCTTCTTCGCCGCGTTATTACGAGTCGACTGCAGCAGCATCTTGCACGCCTTTATCGGCAGCGCAATCCCGAGGCGGCGCGGCTGGTGCGCAACATTTGCATTGCCGCGGCGCGTTTGGAAGGGGTGAAGCTGCGTCGTGACCTCGATTTGATCGTAGAGTTTTATCCCCTCACATTGCCGCCGAACCTTCCCTTCAGCCGTCCGCCGCAGCCGTTGCTGCAGGCCGCCGTTCAGGTTTATCGTCCGCGCATGACCGTCGATGAGCTGACGCATGCGCTGCTGCTGCGGCTGTCGTCGTGGCTTGATTCTCCCGTCATGATCGGCGTTTATGAGTTGGCGGCGCTGATCGCAGAATATCGGTGCGAGGTGCAGCGCGAGGACGAGTCGGTCGAGCAGCCGTAAGACGACGACGCGTTGGTGAGATGTTGCCTCAACGCCGCGGTGCGTTCTTTGCGCGTGATTGAAAAGATGTTGACGGGCAAATATGCGGACAAGCAAAAGCTTTCCTTCCCTGAGGCGGCGGCGTTGTATTCCGCCGTCAAAGAGACGCTTTTAGGGCGGCTTCGGGCCGAGGATCCGGATGGGCTGACCTTCACCGAGGCGCTGCGGCGCCATTGGCCGGAGCTTTCGGAGGAGCGCTACCGCCGAGAGATTCACCCGCTGCTGGATTACATCGTCCGGGTTTATCGGAAGGAGATGCGGGCGAGATTGCAGGGCATCCTTTTGCCCGCGAAACACACGAAACAAACGAATAGGGGGAAGGGGATATGACCGAACTGATTTATTCGGAATAGAGCTTTCGAATATTGGGCGCCGCTTTCCATGTTTACAAAACAATGGGCTGCGGCTTTCTGGAGGCCGTTTATCAGGAGTGTTTGGAAATCGAATTTCAAAATCGCGTCATTCCTTTACTCTCCCAACCCGAGCTCGAGTTGTTTTTTGAGGACCGCAAATTAAAGCAAACGTTTCGAGCGGATTTTATTTGTTTTGACAAAATAATTTTAGAGATCAAGGCCGTTTCGTCACTTTGCGATCAACATTATGCACAGACGCTCAATTATCTCTATTCTGCGAGAATGAAATTGGGCATGATCCTGAACTTTGGTCATTTCCCCAAGTTGGAATATAAGAGAATCGCATTAACGGAAAATAGAACGGAACTTTATTGAAAATGAATATGCTGTTCTCTTTTTTCGCGATTTTTCGCGTATTTCGCGGACAAAAAATATTTTTTTGATCACCCCCCCTCACTGAGGCTAACTATAAATAGGAAAGGGAATGATGACGCGGATGACGACATGTTTGAAGGAAGAGGAGATCGAACGGCTTGCGATGGGCGGAGGGTCTCCGGCGGAGGCTGTAAAGAGGCATCTCCTGTCGTGCGACCGTTGCCGCGAGCGGTACCTGGCGCTGATCGCAATGTATGGACGGTTGATCTCAGGGGGGCAGGGCGCCGCGGTTGACGCATCGGCGCGTGAAAGGGGGCGCCGCGTCGTCGTCCTTTTCCCGCTGCAAGATGGCTTTGACGTTTCCGACCGCCGTCTGGCCGCCAAGGGGGGCGGCCAGACGATTTTTTGACCATCGTCAGGTTTGCCGATCAGGCTCAAGGCTTCATCGGGCGGCTGATGTATGACGCCGTCTCAGGTCATCTCCATTTTTATCTTTTGTCCGACGACATGACGCAGACGCGGGGGATTCGAGTCATTCTGCCGGAGGTCGGATTGAGCGGTGTGACCGATGTGAACGGCGCCGTTGATTTCGGGCCGCAGGAAGCGCCGACCTGCCGAGAGGTTCAGATCGTTCTGCCGCGCGCCGTGGTGATGCTCGAGCCCCTGGCGCTTGCGCCGGAGAGAAGCCGCGAGGAGCATCACTTCGCCCTGAAGAACCTCGACGACGGCGACATCGAGATCACCATCAGCCGCGAGGAGTCTCCGGCGCGCTATCGGCTTACGTTCCGCCGCATGGACGGCCGACCGACGTTGCGCGAGCTGAAGGTGGTGGCGATCACCGATCTGCGCACCGTCGAGTCTGCGGTCGAGCGGGGGGTTGCCGTGGTTCAGGCCGAAGCGCCCGAATGTTTGTTGAAGATACATATCTATTAGGGGCAGGCCGTGAAGACTGCCCTGCAACTGGAGCGCGATGCCCTCAGAACCGCCGAACGGCTGCACGCCGACCGGCCGGCAGCGGTCAACCGCATGATTTTCTACCGATTTTTTCTTCCCATTCTCACGATCCGCATCTTGAACGCTGGCGTTCCTACTGCCGGCAGTTTTCTCCTTGGTTGCCGTCTTTGACCGAAAACCTGAACCGCTGCAATTGGGATCCTGTGGATCTACGCAATCTGCTGGAGATCGTCCGCTGCATCCGCAAGTGCGGAGCCGAAGACGAGGCGGCCGTTCTTGAAGCCGAGCAGCGGGTTTTGGTTGCCTGCGCGCTCCATTTTCTGCACGTCGGGGAGGTCGGGCGCGCGGCGGAGGTGCTGGGCGTCTCCCTGCCGACCATGACGGAGGCGGCAAGGGCCGAAGAGCGGTTGTTTTCGTTGCTCAGCGGGCGGCTGCGCGACGATCTTCAGGCCGCCGTTTCCTTGGCGCGCGCCGACGTCGGCGTTTTTGGCGCCGATGCCGTTCACGCCTTGTTGGTTGCAGGGGAGGGTGACGCTTCGAGCGGGGTTTTGCTGCCGTTATACGTCCATTCGCGGGAGCGGCCGGTCGACGCCGAGGAGGATCGCGTTCTGATGAACAACAGCGTGCCGCTGCAGCACGGCGGTCTGCTGTGGTCGCTTCACGATGCTGTGGCGGCGGTGCGCGGCTGTCTGCCGGGGAATGTAACGACGGCCTATTATTCGGTGCAGTTTTCCATAGAGGAAAAGGAGGCGGAGCTGGTGGGGGCTTCGCTCGGTTTGGCGGCGGGCGCATCGGCCGTTGCGGCCGTTGCCGAAGCCTATTTTCGCCTTCCGATAATCGCTCTAAACCGTAACGCCGCGCTCACCGGTGCCGTTGCGCCGGACGGCCGTCTGCTGCCCGTGGAAGAACAGGGGTTGGTCGCCAAGCTGCGCGCTGCCTTTTTTTCGCCGATCGAGCGCGTCTTTGTCGCCCGCCAAAATATGGCCGCAGCCTTGCGGACGGTTGCTGAATTGGAACGCCGCTGCCCTCGTCGGCTGCTGCCGGTGCAAGACCTCGAGCATTTGAAGCAGGCGCTCGAGGACCGTAATTTGGTGCGTTCAAGGCCGCTGACGCCGAAGGTTCGTCTGCTGTCGCAGGCGCGGCGGCTGCGGCGCAAAGGGGTAAAGGCCGCAACGCTGCTGCTGGCGTCGGCTTTGATTTATGCGGCGGCTTGGAATCCGCTGCAGTGGGGACGGGATCGCCGGCCCGCGGATTACAGCGTCAAAGGCTCGAAGCTGATCGTTAAAAACCAGGCCGACGAGGTGCTGTGGAGTTACGATTTCGGTACGGAGCTGAACGAGGTCGCGTATCACAAAGATGCGAAGGGTGGTTCTCTTATACAGATCGCCGATCTGAACAACGACGGCAAAGCCGAGGTGATCATTGGTTTTGCGGAACCGCTAAATCATCAGCTTGACGGCCGCATCAGTTGTTTTTCCGCCGACGGTCGTCTGCTGTGGACGACAAAGCCCGGGCGCGCCCTGCACTTCGGCGGTCATCTTTATGAGGATCGCTTTCGGATTTGTAGAGTGCTGGTGTTGAAAACGCGGCGTCAGCCGCTGATCGTCGCCTGGGGCTTTCATCATCTCTACTTTCCCTCGTTCGTCGCACTGTACGATGCGGACGGCCGATTAAGGGGGCAATACTGGAACAGCGGCCATATCATCGACATGGCCGTCCATGACATCGACGTTGACGGCGACGACGAGGTGCTTTGCGGCGGCTGCCGCAACGCGGACGGCCGCGCCTTTTTGGCGGTGCTGGAGATCGACAACCTTTGGGGACAATCGCCGCAGGACACCCTCGGCCGTTACTTCAGTCCCGACCTGCCGCCGTGAACCGAGCGCTGGTACCTGCGCCTGCCGCCTACGCCGTTCAGCGAGCCCCATCTTTGGCGTGATTTCGTTTACTATGTGATCTTCTCGGACGGCATCGTTTCATTCCATCTGTGCAACGCGAAAATTATTGACAACCAAGGCAGACTGAAAGATTTCAGCGTCATCGGCCTTTGCTACGATTTTCAGATGCGTCAGGTCGAATGGTTCAAAGGCGACTGGGAAGATTTCATGCTGCGGCGCACGCTGGGCCGCGAGCTGACGCCCGGCGAGAAGGCCGCCTTTTCCCGCACCGACTATTGGGACGGCGAAAAATGGGTACAGCAGCCGACGGAAAGCAGCCGCTATTTGCGGCGGCGTTGATGCGCCCGCCGGCTCGGATGTTTGCCGAGTTTTTTTCCTTCCTTCAGCAATCAGCATTACCGGATCAAGCCCTTATAGAAAACGCTGCAGCTTTGATGAGTAAGTTCGGCGAATCCATGCTGGGTATTCTGTCGTTTTCCGCAAACATCTCTCTTCTATTCTGGTTTAAGAGCTCAGCTCAAACGCCTCTGTTTCATGCCTTCACTTGATTCCTGCCGCCTCGGCCTCATTTTTTGAAGATTTTACAACTTTTTTCGCTGAAATTTTATGATCGGGGGGTCACTGAGGCTATATAATCATTGAAGAGAGTAGAATTAATACAATGTTGTATGTAAAGACAGCCGGCGGTTCTTTTAATCAATTTAAACATGCTTTGAAGGATGAAATTCGGATTTAATAATTGGATGAAAAGGGGACAATTAAATGCCGAAAAAAAAGACATAAAGGATGATTTTAAAGAGGCTTTAAGAAGTATTCCGTATATTATATGGACAATAGTTAGGAAAGAGTTTGGATTTCGTAAATATAACGAGGAAACTGGACTTCTTTTAAAAAATAAGGACAATGAAGAATACGAGTATCGCGGTCTTACTCTTTATATAAAAGAAATTGCAAAATCTATTCTGGCAATTGGCATCATTACGTGTGCATTCATTTTGCTTTATAAAATGGCCCCGGTCAAAATTACTTCAGAAGGAGTTACAATAGTTAAAATTTGTTCTATTCAGCATTTTATTAAAACAATATTGTTTATTGCAGG